>Ga0193726_1000055_pt1 | contig 220055 bp, 184 predicted proteins | sample H2c1metaG_FD_144928 | JGI IMG/M metagenome (GOLD analysis project Ga0193726, IMG submission 144928) | Soil microbial communities from a riparian zone of the East river system, Colorado, United States - H2c1 | ecosystem: Environmental > Terrestrial > Soil > Riparian zone | place: USA: East...
CACGATTGCGACCTCTCACGTGGAGTATGAGACGCCGAACCGTCACTATGCGCACGTCGACTGCCCTGGCCACGCGGACTACATCAAGAACATGATCACGGGAGCGGCGCAGATGGACGGCGCGATCCTTGTGGTTGCAGCGACCGACGGTCCGATGCCCCAGACCAAAGAGCACGTTCTGCTGGCGCGCCAGGTTGGCGTACCGTTCATCGTGGTGTTTTTGAACAAGTGCGATGCGGTTGAGGACGAAGAACTGATCGAGCTGGTGGAGATGGAAGTTCGCGAGCTGCTGTCGAAGTATGACTACCCTGGCGACGATACCCCGATCATCCGCGGCTCTGCGCTTGGCGCGCTGAACGGCGAGGCACAGTGGGAGGCGAAGATCGACGAGCTGATGGCGGCGGTGGACAAGTATATTCCGCAGCCGGAGCGCGCGGTGGACCTGCCGTTCCTGATGCCGATCGAAGATATCTTCTCGATCTCGGGCCGTGGAACTGTGGTGACGGGCCGTATCGAGCGTGGCAAGATCAAGGTAGGCGAGGCCTGCTCGATCGTCGGCTTCCGGGACACGCAGCAGACGGTGTGCACGGGCGTGGAGATGTTCAAGAAGCAGCTGGACGAGGGTCTGGCGGGCGACAACGCGGGTCTTCTGTTGCGCGGTATCGCGAAGGAAGATGTGGAGCGCGGCATGGTGTTGGCCAAGCCGGGATCGATCACGCCGCACACCCAGTTCAAGGGCGAGATCTATGTGCTGAGCAAGGAAGAAGGCGGTCGTCATACACCGTTCTTCAACGGCTACCGTCCGCAGTTCTACTTCCGCACGACGGACGTGACGGGCTCGGCGAAGCTGCCGGAAGGCACGGAGATGGTGATGCCTGGCGATAACATCCAGCTGGAGATCACGCTGCACACGCCGGTGGCCATGGAGAAGGGTCTGCGCTTCGCGATTCGCGAAGGTGGACGCACTGTCGGCGCCGGTACCATCAGCGAGATCTTGAAGTAGTTTTCAGCAACTCCGGCCGGGGCAGGATTTCTGCTCCGGCTTTGGGTTTGCTATTCAAAATAAAAGGGTTTTGCGGGGGCGGTATAAAGGCCTGTAAAATCGGTTAGGATAGAAAGATGCGCGAAATTATTACACTGCAGTGCCCCGAGTGCAAGAACAGGAACTACTCAACGACGAAGAACAAGAAGACGACCACTGGCCGCCTCGAGTTCTCGAAGTTCTGCAATACCTGCCGCAAGCACACGGACCACAAAGAGACGAAGTAAGCAGATTTAGCCGTTTGGCTTGTTCGGCCAGTGGCTCGACCGGGGGAGTAAGCTCAACGGTTAAACTGTCGGTCTCCAAAACCGAACTTCTCGGTTCGAATCCGAGCTCCCCCGCCAGTTTGCCCGGTCCTGAGTCCGGACAGATAAATAACAGCAGTTACTCAGCAACTCGAAGGTTTGAGGCAGTACGATGGCCAAGTCAATAGCAGTAGCGGAACAGCCCAGCACTGGGATGCAGCAGTTGAAGTCGCTGCCGGAGCGTCTCGGCAGCTTTTTGAAGGACGTTCGCAGCGAGATGCGCAAGGTCATTACGCCCTCGCGCGCAGAGGTCCAGGCGACGACGACGGTTGTCATCGTTACGGTCTTCATCTTCGCCGCGTACTTCTGGCTGGTGGACAACATCATTGGCCGGTCGATTGAGGCGCTGCTGCACCACATGACCAAGCGCTAAACAGAGTTCCTAGAAGTTCCCGCAGTAGAGAGAAGCAGACGATGCGCGAAGAAGGCACAACCATGGCGGAAGAGCAGCAGAATCCGGAAGAGCACAAGACCGAGGCATCGAACGCCAGCGGCGAGCCGTCCTCGGAACAACCGACAGACCAGCTTGCTCCGCCGGTCAACGACAACTTCAAGTGGTACATCATCCACGCCTATTCCGGCTTCGAGCGGAAGGTGAAGGAGTCGCTTGAGAGCCGCATCACCGCCTTCGGCCTGCAGAACCGCATCGGCCGCATCATGATTCCGACCGAGCCAGTGACCGAGCTGCGCAACGGCAAGAAGTACACAATCGAGCGCGTCTTCCTTCCGGGCTACGTCCTGGTAGAGATGGAACTCGACAACGATCTTTGGCACGTCATCAAGAACACGCCGCGAGTCACGGGCTTCCTTGGAACGGGCGACAATCCGGTGGCGCTTTCCGAGCAGGAAGTAAGCTCGATCATCTTCCGCTCCGATGTGTCGAAGGACAAGCCTTCCATGAAGGTAAAGTTCGACAAGGGCGAGCAGGTCCGTATCAACGAGGGCCCATTCGCGAACTTCACGGGAACCGTCGATGATGTCAATGAAGACCGCCAGACACTGAAGGTGATGGTTAGCATCTTCGGTCGCTCCACCCCAGTCGAGATCGAGTTCTCGAAGGTAGACAAGGTCGAGGAATAGTATCTTCCCGGCCGCGAAGGCAGCAGGGAAGCAGAGATTTTAGAAGCATCCAAATCAGCAGCTGGCAGCAGCCTGCCGCTAGAAGCATAAAGAGGATTTACCGCAATGGCACCGAAGAAGATTACTGGATACGTCAAACTTCAGATCATGGCCGGCAAGGCCACCCCTGCACCTCCCGTCGGTCCCGCGCTCGGTCAGGCGCAGGTCAACATCATGGAGTTCTGCAAGCAGTTCAACGACCGCACTAAGGCTCCGGATCTGGCCGGACTCACCATCCCGGTGGTGATCAGCGTTTACGCCGATCGCACTTTCAGCTTTGTCACCAAGACCCCCCCGGCTCCTGTGCTTCTGCTCAAGGCCGCCGGTATCGCCAAGGGCTCGGGCACTCCGAACAAGGAGAAGCTCGGCAAGGTGACCGAGAAGCAGATCCGCGAGATCGCCACGCAGAAGATGCCGGATATGAATGCTGCGTCGGTCGAAGCAGCGATGAAGACCATTCGCGGCACCGCCCGCTCCATGGGGATAGACGTCGTAGCTTAGGCACTACTCGTTTCGCAGATTCAAAAGAGGACATTGGCAGGGCTTTGACGGCGACCGTCATCGGCCTGCTGATGTCCTCTTTTTCGTGAGCGGAGAGTAATACTCAGATCAGGTGATCACAGTGCCACCATCTGATGAAGCGAGTAGTCTATTGTGGGTGCCAAGTCTTCTTCGGAGAGCGATTATGCAAGCTGAATCTGGTCGTACGCTCGTGATCGTCGCCTACAAGCCTAAACCTGGTAACGAGGCCGACCTGTTGCAACTGACTCGAGAACACGTCCCTCTGCTTCAAGCACAAGGAATGGCCACAAATCGTGCCGTCACCGCATGCCAAGCGAAGGACGGCACCATTGTCGAAGTGTTCGAGTGGGAGGTCGGTGGCGTGGAACGTGCTCACGCCAATCCTGCTGTGACGAAGCTATGGGAACGATATGCCCTCGCCTGCGACTTCGTCCCGTTGGCCTCACTTCCCGAATCATCCACCATGTTCGCATCGTTCGTCCCTCTCACCCTCTAAGCGAAGAGCTGTCGTTGGGCCGGTGCACGCGCACTCGTCGGCTGTCTCCTTGTTTCGTCTCCTGTTCGTGGCAGCAGGCTATCCTTCGACCGCTCTCCCAGGCCATATTTGCGGCAGACGCGTCCGACGATCTGGGCCATCTCCTGCTTGTAAGCGGGAGTAGCAAAGTCAGCGTTGCCGAAGCGTTTGGCGTACTCCTGTTGAAGAGAAGGGAAGTGCTCACGAACGAAGCTCAGGTAGGTAGGACGTGAGCACGGCTTGAGGAAGAGCGGACTGGCGGCGAAGAAGCTCGCACCAGCCTCCGCTGCGCGACGGGCCATACCGTCCAGCGCCTCCTCCGAGTCGGTAATTCCAGGCAACAACGGCGAGCAAAGGATACCTGTGCGAATGCCCGCTCGACGCAGTCGTGAGACAGCCCGAAAGCGAAGATCGGGACGCGGCGCTCGCGGCTCCAGTATTCGGGCAAGCTCAGTGTTCGCGGTCGTAATCGTAATGTGGACTACCAGCGTATTTCGTCGCGCAATTTCAGTCAGCAGATCGGTGTCCCGTTCGATCAGCCTCGACTTGGTTACGATTCCCAACCGGTAGCCTGATTTGCGGGCGAAGACCTCCAGCAGGCTGCGGGTAATGCGCGCTCTCCGCTCGATGGGCTGGTAGGGATCGGTCGCGGTTCCGAGGGCAATCTCCTCGGAGGGATTAATCTTTCGCAGCTCCTGTTCGAGCAGCCATGCGGCGTTCTGTTTGAGGAAGATGAGCCGTTCGAAGGTCTCCGGGTCACGCAGGTCGACGGCGCTGGTTGTCGCTGTCGTTTTGGTGGTGATCGGCGAGGCCCCCACGAACTCGCCTCCTGCGCTTGCCGGAGCCTTGGGCGCCATGAACTCATGCGTGTAACGCGCATAGCAGTAACGGCACCCAAACTCGCATCCTCGGTATGGATTGATGCTCCAGGCCATCCAAAGCTGGCGCTTGGAGATGGAGCGATTCAAAATACTGCGAACCTGAAGCGCCTTGAACTCAACCAAATGGCCTTCGTCGGCATGTTCAGCCTGAGCGGCGAGACGGGCGATTCCGGTCAGTTGCTGAGGGAGGATTGGGAAGAGTAACGCACTGTTTATGTTCGCCATTTGTTCGCCTCTATGGAATGAGAATAGGCTTGTCTCAGTGATTCGTCAAGTGGCTGGGTTTAACAGGATTTTCGACGGATATTCCCCATAGGCGCAAGATGTAACGGAGACGTATGTATAGTCACGATCTATCTGAATGAACGTTCGCGATCACGCTCGGAGAGCAACGCGCCATCCTCTGCGGAGATTTCTGCTCTTCATGTTTCTGCTGATCTCTGGCAGCAATTCCGCCACTGCAGCTGCGAAGAAAGTTCCAACGGCAGCGATCGTTCCAGCAAGCCTGTCATTTCCAGCCACTGCTCCGGGAACAATCGGCGTCGCACAAACGGTAACTTTGTCGAACACCGGCGCGGCAACCCTAAAGATCACCGGGATTACGTTAACGGGTGCCGATCCCACTGTCTTCTCATTGAAAAAGACCTGCGGCGCCAAGCTATCGAAAGGCGCGAGCTGCGCACTTTCGATTGCCTTCAAACCAACTTCATCCGCGAATTTCGCTGCAACGGTAAGTGTCGCGGATAATGCTGCTGGCTCTCCTCATACGGTCGTTATCAGCGGGACCGGTATAGCGGCTCCATCTTCGCAGACCCTGATCATCGAGCCAGATCAAGGACTAGCGCCGATCTATAACCTGCTCAATTCTGCTAAAAGTACGATCGATATGACGATGTACGAACTGGTAGACACTCAATGCCAGCAGATCCTTACTCAGCAGGCTGCCAAGGGAGTTGTCGTGCGGGTCATCCTTGATCAGGCGTTGGAAAAGACGAGCAATACGCCGGTATACACCTACCTCAACGCCAACGGAGTGAAGGCGGTCTGGGCTAACCCGATCTTCCAGGCAAGCCATCAGAAGACCATCACCATCGACGGTAAAACTACTGCCGTTATGTCGTTGAACCTCACGAGCCGGTATTACTCCACTTCGCGCGATCTTGCCATCATTGAAACCAATCCCAACGACATCGCCGCCATCGAGAAGACCTTCAATGCAGACTTCACCTCCAGCTCGATCACACCGCCTAACGGGGATGATCTTATATGGAGTCCTACCAACTCGCTTACTTCGCTGCTGGCCATGATCAACGCTTCCAAGTCCACACTTGAGGTGGAGAATGAGGAGATGGGTGATGCCCAAATCGTCGCGGCACTGGAGTCCGCTGCCAAAAGAGGTGTTCAGGTTGAGGTCGCAATGACGAATGGCGGCAACTACGCCACGGAGTTCAATGCGCTTAAAGCCGCCGGCGTTAAATTGAGTACCTACACTCCCACGGCACCGCTCTATATCCATGCCAAGATGATTCTCGTTGACAATGGACAAAGCGGTCAGCAGGCCTTTGTCGGATCGGAGAACTTCAGCAATCCATCTTTGACGGAGAACAGGGAACTGGGCCTGAGCCTGACGGACCCAGCGATTCTTCAATCGCTTAATACTACTTTTGCGAGCGACTTCAAAGGGGGAACTCCCTGGCCGTAGTCGGGATTGTGGAGTTTAGTTACACTTCGTCGATGAACTTGATTGAGACTCCCTTACTGGAATACGTGAAACTCACGGAAGCGGCCTAATTACGGCCGTTGTGATATCGGCAATAGTCGAATCGATTGTCTTTGTTTGTGTGTCCGCAAAAGTCAAGAATGACTGTGTCTTCCCTGTCTCTCAGTTGAACGAGGAAGTAGGCAACCTTCTTTTCTGATTGAAGGTCAACTATCAACTCAGGAGTTAGCGGTACGGTTTCAGCTGTGTACGCCATCGATTCAGTTCTGGAGGGTAGAAAAAGTGGAACTTGGCTGCCGTTCCTTTCCTCGATAAGCGCCCACAACTGATCTTCGAGAGACTTCATCTGAGTCGGATCGTCGTAGGAAGGCTGTATACCTGTGACACTTAGAGACCTGATTTCCAGAGCCGCCCCGGTGTTGTTTCTTAGGGAAATACTGAGGACCATTTTTTCCCCCACTTCCATTACTTGGGTTACATTGACCGCCGTTACAGTTATGGGTGGCATCGCAGTAAGCGAAACTTCAGAAGGTTTTGGCTCGTCTTTGAAATGGCGGAGGGCTGGAAGCGGCGTTGCAGCGGCAGTGACGACGATAGAACTGTACTCTGTGTGAACCATATATTTCGCTGAATCCCGCGCGTAAAACATAGCGGTCAGATCATTTATTCCTACCGGCAACACTGTTCCCGCTGGAGGTTTGTAAACAAAAAACCCGTCAACCGTCGAAGCTGCATTCAATTGCGTCGCTGATAGTGGCGTGCCTGCGACGATGGGAGCAGGCGGAACCCAGATGACCTGAGGCGACAACAACGTCTGCCCGGTAGGCACTGTTGCGGAGCTCTTCCATATCCACCACGCCGCCGCACCAAAACCTGCCCCAACAGCCATAAAAATAGCTAAAGACACTGAGGGCCTCCCGAATATCTGTTTTGTTGTCCATGGCGCTATCTCCCACACTACATAGACCAGCCCAATCGCCATCACGCCGGCTCCCCATGCCGGTCTTACCCATCCCATCAATGTGACCCCCAATCCGGCGGGGCCGCAAGAGTTGAGGACAATCCGAAGCCAAAGAGGCTGCTGGCGCGGTTCCATTCCAGCAATCCTCTCATCGCGCACCTTGGCCCGTCGATGAGGTTACTGACTGGTAACGAGAACCGCTACGGTACGGTATACAGTTCAACGCATCTCAGACACTCCCTAGCATTCATTAGCTTGCAGAGTTCTTCCATTTCCGGCATACTTATAAGAGCGTCTCAACCCAGGGTTGAGACCAGTCGATAACCACGCCCGGAGAGAATAGCTCCAGAGGGGTGGGAGACGAGGGAAAATGGCAAGGAAGATATCCAAGAATCTGACGAAGGCGCGCGCGTTTGTTGAGCCCCGTCCTTACGTTCTGGCGGACGCGGTTCCGCTCCTGCAAAAAGCAAAGTATGCGAAGTTCGACGAGACCGTCGACCTGACGCTTCGTCTCGGAGTCGATCCCAAGCACGCCGACCAGATGGTCCGCGGGACGGTCGTTCTTCCACACGGCCTCGGTAAGACCAAGATCGTTGCTGTCATCGCGTCGGGCGACAAGGTTCGCGACGCTGAGGCGGCCGGTGCTGAGTTCTTCGGCGGCGAAGAGCTGGTCGAGAAGATCCAGAAGGAAAACTGGACCGCATTTGACGCCCTGATCGCTACGCCTGACATGATGCGTTCGGTTGGTCGTCTCGGTAAGGTTCTCGGACCCCGCGGCCTGATGCCGAACCCGAAGACGGGCACGGTCACCACCGACGTTGCTGCTGCGGTCAAGGAGATCAAGGCTGGTAAGGTCGAGTTCCGTACGGACAAGACTGCACTGGTTCACGTTCCCGTGGGCAAGCTTTCGTTCGAGCCACAGAAGCTGGTCGACAACGCGATGACTGTCATTATGAGCGTCGTCAAGGCCAAGCCTTCGGCAGCCAAGGGCAAGTACATCAAGGGTGTGACTCTCAGCTCAACGATGGGCCCCGGTATCCAGCTCGACTATGCCGCTGCCGAGTTGGCAGGCAAGTCCTAGTTCACGGTTTCAATAAGTAAGCCCCTCTGGCCGCGTGAGCGAGGAGTTGGGCAGCGAAAGTAAAGAGGATTCAGTTATGGCATTGTCCAGGGCATCAAAGACGGAGAAGGTGAAGAAGCTGGCGAGCGAGCTCGAAAGCTCCACCTCCGCAATTATCGGCACGTTTGCCGGTCTTACCGCTTCCAAGGACTTCGAGCTGCGCAAGGCAGTTCGTGGTGCTGGCGGAAGCTATCACGTCGTTAAGAACAAGCTGGCTGCACGCGCTGCGGAAGGCACCAAGATCGAGGCTGCGCTCAAGGGTCTCAAGGGCGTCTCGTCGGTTGCATATACCTCCGGCGATCCGGTCGCGCTGGCCAAGGCCCTCTCGACCTGGGTCAAGGACAACTCGGAGTTCACCTTCAAGCTGGGCATTATCGACGGCAAGGTAATCGACGTTCGCGAGATCGGCGAACTGGCAACCATGCCGGGCAAGGAAGAGCTCTTCTCGAAGCTTCTCTTCCTCATTCAGTCCCCCGCGCAGCGCCTCGCAACGGTCATCAACGCGACCGGCCGCGACCTCGCAGTCGTTATCAATCAGGGCGTGGAGAAGGGCAAGTTTGCCGGTTCCGCTGCACCTGCAGAGGCCCCCGCAGCTGAGGCCGTTACAGAAGCCCCCGCAGCAGAGGCTTCCGCCGCTGTAATTGAAGCGGCCCATGTTGAGGAGTCGGCGGCAGCCGAGCAGCCCTCTGGTGCAGCGCAGCCCGAGAACGCAACCGCTTCTCAGGCTGGTGAAGCTGCAACCACCGATCCCGTCGAGGGGTAAGTCGACGGATAACAAGTTTCGCCTGGTCTTTACGGGTGCGCCGGTCTGGGCGCAGCGGAAACCCGGGAGGGCATAGGCAACCGGAGCGCAATCGGGCTTCGGAGAAGTAATCGGCAGCACAAAAGTTTAGATCTTATTATTGGAGAAATAAAATGGCAGACATCCAGCAGTTGGAAGATTCAATCGTTAGCCTCAGCCTCCTCGAGGCTTCGGCTCTGGTCAAGAAGCTCGAAGAGCGTCTCGGCGTTTCGGCAGCAGCAGCAGTTGCAGCCCCTGCAGCAGGCGGCGGCGCAGCAGCGGCAGCTCCGGTCGAAGAAAAGACCGAGTTCACCGTCATCCTGAAGGATGCCGGCGCGAACAAGATCAACACCATCAAGGCTGTACGCGAAGTCACCGCTCTTGGCTTGAAGGAAGCCAAGGACCTGGTTGATGGCGCTCCCAAGCCCTTGAAGGAGAATATTTCGAAGGAAGATGCAGCCGCCATCGCGAAGAAGTTCGAAGGCGTTGCAACCGTAGAAATCAAGTAGTTACCTGCCAGCTTGCATGCCGGGGCGGAACGCGATATTCTTTATAGAGAAGATTCGTTCCGCCGTGGCGTGTTCTCTGGCGGACATTCATAGGCAGATACCCTGCAGTACCTCCGGCTCATCCTGTATTCGCAGGCTAAGGAGCCGGCCACTATACGCTTCGAGCGGCGGATGCGCATAGTGCAATAGAATCAAGCGAGCGGCAGCAAACTTTGGGGCAGGCGAGCCTCAAATGGCGGCAGGCATTCACACTATTTTTAGAGAAACAGTGCACAAGTCGACCTTTGCGCTCATGGGACATGCTGTCCCCTCGAGCGCTTTGCCGTGTTTATTGATATTTCGGCCCATTTAGGGCTTTAGAAGTACCCTGCACGCGTTCTTTATAGCAGTTTCGAACGCCGGCAGATAGTAAAAGTTTCAAGTTTTTATCCGCGCCGGGAAAGACTATACGGCAAGACATTCTGCGCACGGGGCCTGTTGCAGTCGAGGGCAGCAAGACCCGAAGACACAACTAACTGCGCAATCAGTACCAAACCCGGGGGGCCGTACCGCAGCCCTCCCTTCCTGGGGTGACAGCCGTAAGATGCAAGCCGTCAAACCAAGGAAGCCTCGAAGGTAAGTTTTCAGGAGAGAGCATGTCCAGCGAAACGCGCGCGATCCGCAGCCGTCTAGATTTTTCCAAGATTCCCACCTCCATTCAGATTCCCAACCTCATCGAGGTCCAGCGCCGCAGCTATGAGCGCTTCCTGCAGATGGACAAGCTCCCCCAGGAGCGCGAGGACAACGGTCTTCAGTCCGTCTTCACCTCTGTGTTTCCGATCACTGACTTCCGCAACGTCTCCGAACTCGAGTTCGTCGACTTCTCCATCGGCAATTGGGAGTGCAAGTGCGGCTACCTCAAGGGTCTCAACCACCTGCGCACGGCCTGTTCGCATTGCGGTCATATGGTCATCACCGACCCCTTCCACCCGGGCGACGTCCTCTGCAACTTCTGCGGAACCTACAACAAGAACACCCCTGACTTCTGCACCAAGTGCGGCGATCCCGTCGGCCTGCAGCTGAAGTACGATCAGGCCGAGTGCGAAGAGCGTGGCATGACCTACTCTGCACCTCTCAAGGTCACGATCCGTCTGAAGATTTACGACAAGGACCCCGAGACCGGCGTCAAGAGCCTGCGCGACATGAAGGAGCAGGAAGTCTTCTTCGGCGATATTCCGCTGATGAGCCAGAACGGCACCTTCATCGTCAACGGCACCGAGCGCGTCATCGTCTCGCAGCTCCACCGTTCGCCCGGCGTCTTCTTCGAGACGGCGAACAACCGCACCTACTTCCTCGGTAAGATCATTCCGTACCGCGGTAGCTGGGTCGAGTTTGAGTACGACCAGAAGAACACCCTGTACGTCCGCATCGACCGCAAGCGCAAGTTCCTCGGAACCATCTTCCTGCGCGCGCTTGGTCTGCGTACCGATGAAGAGATTCTCAAGACCTTCTACACGGTCGACACCATCAACGTGAAGGACGGCAAGCTGAGCTGGAAGGTCGCCCCCGAGGGCACGCCGACCAACCTGCAGGGAACCCGTCCGGCCAACGCCGTCACCGTCAAGGGTGAAGAGGTCGCAGTTGCGACTCGCAAGATCTCAGCCCACACACTGAAGTCTCTGCGCAGCCACAAGGTCGAGCAGGTTGAGATTGAGACCAGCGAGTTCGACGGTGCGATGACTGCCTCCGACGTGGTCGATCTCACCACAGGCGAGCTGCTCTACGAGGCCAACCAGGAGCTGACCGCCGACAAGCTGCACAAGATCCTCCAGTCCGGCGTCGCGAGCTTCGAGGTCTTCTTCCCCGAGCGCGACGACGTGGGCAACATTATTACCAACACGTTGCGCCGCGACTCCGTCCGCAAGCCCGAGGAAGCTCTCATCGAGATCTACCGCAAGCTGCGTCCGGGCGACCCACCGACACTCGACACCGCGACTGCGCTCTTCGAAGGCATGTTCTTCGATCCGCGCAAGTACGACTTCTCGCGCGTTGGCCGCCTCAAGTTCAACATCAAGCTCTACGAGAACCAGGATCCGTCCGGCCTCGACAAGCGCACGTTGACCCCAGAGGACTTCTACGGAACAATCCGCTACCTCCTTAAGCTGCGCAAGAACATTGGCAGCGTCGATGACATCGACCACCTTGGCAACCGTCGCGTTCGCGCCGTCGGTGAGCTGATGGAGAACCAGTTCCGCATCGGCCTCGTCCGTATGGAGCGCGCCATCAAAGAAAAGATGTCGGTCTATCAGGAGATGTCGACCGCAATGCCGCACGACCTCATCAACGCGAAGCCTGTTATGGCCGCGATTCGTGAGTTCTTCGGTTCGTCGCAGCTCTCGCAGTTCATGGACCAGACCAACCCCCTCTCGGAGATCACGCACAAGCGTCGCCTCTCCGCCCTTGGGCCTGGTGGTCTGTCGCGTGAGCGCGCCGGCTTCGAAGTCCGCGACGTTCATCCCACCCACTATGGCCGCATCTGCCCGATTGAGACGCCGGAAGGCCCGAACATCGGTCTTATCTCGTCGCTGTCGTGCTTTGCGCGCATCAACGAGTACGGCTTCATCGAGTCACCCTACCGTCGCGTCAAGGAAGGCCGTGCGCTCGACTACGTCTCGGTAACCAATGCCGGTGAATCCGGTCTGCGCCAGGGCGACTACCTCGAGATCGAAGAGGCCCGCAAGCAGAATGAGCAGTTGAAGAAGGACAAGAAGCGCACCATGGATCTTGCTCCTTTCAGCTTCTACCTCTCGGCTTGGGAAGAAGATCGCCACACCATTGCACAGGCGAACATCGAGCTCGACGAAAAGCTGAACATCGTCCAGGACATCGTCGATGCTCGCCGTCAGGGCAACTTCGTCCTCGTCAACAAGTCGGAAGTAGACTACGTTGACGTTTCGCCGAAGCAGCTCGTCTCTGTAGCCGCATCGCTCGTGCCGTTCCTCGAGCACGACGACGCGAACCGCGCTCTGATGGGCGCGAACATGCAGCGTCAGTCGGTGCCGTTGTTGGTCGCTGAAGCTCCTTTCGTTGGAACCGGTATGGAGGGCGTCACCGCCCGCGACTCCGGCGCTGTCATTCTGGCCAAGCGTAACGGCATCGTAGACTCGGTCGACTCCGAGCGCATCATCGTCCGTGTAGAAGGCGAGCATCACCCCACGCAGCTCTCGCGTGAGGTCGGCTCGGACATCTATCAGCTGACGAAGTTCAAGCGCTCGAACCAGAACACCTGCATCAACCAGAAGCCGATCGTCCGCAAGGGGGATCGCGTCATCAAGGGTCAGGTCATCGCTGATGGTCCTTGCACGGAGCAGGGCGAACTCGGCCTCGGTCGGAACGTTCTGGTCGCCTTCATGCCGTGGCGCGGTTACAACTTCGAGGACGCGATCCTCATCTCGGAAAAATTGGTTCGCGAGGACTACTACACCTCGATTCACATCGAGGAGTTCGAGATCGAAGCCCGCGACACGAAGCTTGGACCGGAAGAGATCACGCGCGATATCCCCAACGTCAGCGAGCACGCTCTGCGTGATCTCGATGAGTCGGGCATCATCCGCATCGGCGCGAAGATCGGTCACAATGACATCCTCGTCGGCAAGGTAACGCCGAAGGGTGAAACGCAGTTGACGCCTGAAGAGAAGCTGCTTCGCGCCATCTTCGGCGAGAAGGCCGGCGACGTTCGCGACGCCTCGCTGACGTGCCCCCCGGGTATCGAAGGCACGGTTGTCGACGTCCGCATCTTCTCCCGCAAGGGTCAGGAGAAGGACGAGCGCGCCAAGCAGATCGAGCAGGAGCAGATTGAGAAGCTGGAGCGCAACCTCGCCGACGAGATTCGTATTCTCACCGACGAGCGTCTCAAGCGTCTCGAAGCGATTCTCGGCGCGAAGGAAGTTCTCGCCGACCTTCACGACGAGCGCACCAACAAGAAGCTGCTCAACAAGGGCGACATTCTCGACCGCGACACCATCGAGCTCATTAGCACCCGTAACCTCAAGCGTATCCGCTATGCCGACAAGGACCCCCGCGTCAACGAGCAGATCGATGAGATCGAAGAGATGACCTCACGCCAGATCGATGTTCTCCGCAAGATCACCAACGAGAAGATCGGCAAGATGCAGAAGGGCGATGAACTCTCGCCCGGTGTCATCAAGATGGTCAAGGTCTACATTGCCATGAAGCGCAAGCTGTCTGTCGGCGACAAGATGGCCGGCCGTCACGGTAACAAGGGCGTCATCGCACGCATTCTGCCGGAAGAGGATATGCCGTACCTCCCCGACGGAACGCCTGTCGAGATCGTCCTCAATCCGCTCGGCGTGCCCTCTCGTATGAACGTCGGTCAGATTCTCGAGACGCATCTCGGATGGGCAGCGCACGAGCTCGGCAAGCAGATCGCCGAGATCGCCGCGACCTACGAGAAGGCCAGCGAGGTTCGCGAGCTCTTCAAGGCGCGCTTTGCCAATACTGCCGCTCTCAGCCACCTTCTTGACCTCGACGACGAGCAGACCATTCGCGTCGCCGCCGGTATGAAGCGCGGCATCTGGTTCGGCACGGCAGTCTTCGACGGCGCACGCGAGACCGAGATCAAGGCGCTCCTGAAGGCCGCTGGTCTCCCCAGCTCGGGCAAGTCGCTCTTGCACGACGGCATGACTGGCGAAGAGTTCGAGCAGCCTGCAACCGTGGGCTATATCTATATGCTCAAGCTCTCGCACCTTGTCGACGACAAGATCCACGCTCGCTCGATCGGACCGTACTCGCTCATCACTCAGCAGCCGCTGGGCGGTAAGGCGCAGTTCGGCGGACAGCGCTTCGGCGAAATGGAAGTCTGGGCCCTCGAAGCATACGGCGCGGCTTACATCCTGCAGGAACTGCTCACCGCCAAGTCCGACGACGTCTTCGGCCGTACTAAGATCTACGAGGCCATCGTCAAGGGCGAAGCTGCTATCGAGCCCGGTGTACCCGAGTCGTTCAACGTGCTCATCCGCGAACTCCAGTCGCTCTGCCTCGATGTCGAATTGATCAAGCAGGCCGACCAGAAGAAGCAGCCGCTGCCTGCCATCGCAGCAGCCGACTAACGAACCAAGCCTGGGGAGGCTGTTCACGCATCTTCCTCAGGCGCCACTCTAAAGAAGTGGCAAGACAATCGAAGACAAGCTTCAGATCCAGAACCACCGGCAACGCGATACGCCGAGAGTTATCGCAAATAGATTTAGCAACCGCAGCCACATGCTGCATCCGGAGACGCCTAATATGTTCCGCTCCAGCCCATTTGAACTAACCGGTCCTATCGCCGACTTTGACGCAATCAAGATCCAGCTCGCCAGCCCGGAGAAGATCCGCAGCTGGTCGCATGGTGAGGTCACCAAGCCCGAGACCATTAACTACCGTACCTTCAAGCCCGAGCGCGACGGCCTCTTCTGCGCCCGCATCTTCGGACCCATCACCGATTGGGAGTGCCTCTGCGGCAAGTACAAGCGCATGAAGCACCGCGGCGTCATCTGCGATAAGTGCGGCGTCGAAGTCACCCTCTCGAAGGTTCGCCGCGAGCGCCTCGGCCACATCGAGCTCGCCAGTCCCTGCTCGCACGTCTGGTTTTTCAAGGGCCTGCCCTCGCGCATCGGCCACCTGCTCGACATCAGTCTGCGTGAGCTCGAAGCCGTCCTCTACTTCGAATCCTACGTCGTAGTCGATCCAGGCGACGCGCCCGTCAAAGAGCGCGAAGTCATCAAGGACGAGAACCGCTTCCGTGAGCTCGATGCCCAGTATCGCCCGTCCGGCTTCAAGGCCATGATGGGCGCTGAGGCCATCAAGGAACTCCTCAAGCGCGTTGAAATCGCCGAGCTTGCCATCGAGCTGCGCGAGCGCATGAAGACCGAGAGCTCGCTCCAGAAAAAGCTCAAGTATTCCAAGCGTCTCAAGATCGTCGAGGCTTTCCGCAAGTCCGACAACCTGCCGCAGTGGATGATCCTCGACGTGATCCCCGTGATCCCGCCCGAGCTTCGCCCCCTCGTTCCGCTCGACGGTGGCCGTTTCGCCACGTCCGACCTCAACGATCTCTATCGTCGCGTCATCAACCGCAACAACCGCCTCAAGAAGCTGATGGACCTGCACGCTCCTGAGGTCATCGTCCGCAACGAGAAGCGCATGTTGCAGGAGGCCGTCGACGCTCTGTTCGACAACGGCCGCCGTGGCCGCGTCCTCCGTGGCGCCAACAACCGTCCGCTGAAGTCGCTCTCCGACACCCTCAAGGGCAAGCAGGGCCGCTTCCGTCAGAACCTCCTCGGCAAGCGCGTCGACTACTCCGGCCGTTCGGTCATCGTCGTCGGCCCCGAGCTGAAGCTGCACCAGTGCGGTCTCCCCAAGAAGATGGCGCTCGAACTCTTCAAGCCCTTCATCTATCACCGTCTCGAACAGACCGGCCACTGCACCACCATCAAGCAGGCCAAAGAGATGGTCGAGATGCAGGACCCCATCGTCTGGGACATCCTCGAAGAGGTCATCAAGGATCACCCGGTCCTTCTGAACCGCGCCCCGACGCTTCACCGTCTCGGCATCCAGGCCTTCGAGCCCGTGCTCGTCGAAGGTAAGGCAATCAAGATCCATCCGCTCGTCTGCACCGCCTTCAACGCGGACTTCGACGGCGACCAGATGGCCGTTCACATCCCGCTCTCGCCTGAGGCTCAGATCGAAGCCAGCGTTCTCATGCTCGCTTCGCACAACATCCTCTCGCCTGCCAGCGGTCAGCCCATCACGGTGCCGACGCAGGACCTCGTCCTCGGCATCTACTACCTCACCAAGGCGAAGGTTAATGCCAAGGGTGAAGGCCGAGTCTTCGCCAACATCGAGGAGGTCTTCATGGCCCTCGAAGCGAAGCAGGTCGAGACTCTCACGCCCATCCGTCTGCGCTACACCGGCCCTGTCCTCGACATGACCACCGCGTACGACGATCAGGACCTCACCCACACCGAGCCGGTCGAGTTCAACAAGCAGTACATCAACACGACCGTCGGCCGCGCCATCCTCAACGATGCTCTGCCGGCAGACATGCCCTACGTCAACGGTCTCCTCAAGAAGAAGGGAATGGGGCAGCTCATCAATTACTGCTACCTGAACCTTGGTCTCGAAGTCACCGTCAAGACCCTCGACAAGATCAAGGACCTTGGCTTTCGTTACGCCACTCAGTCCGGTCTCTCCGTCGGTCTCGATGACATGGTCATCCCCGACTCCAAGTACACCGTCGTGGGCGATGCTGAAAAGCAGGTTCTCGCCATGCAGCAGCAGTACCTCGATGGTGCCATCACCAACGGTGAGCGTTCCAACAAGGTCATCCAGATGTGGTCCGGTGTCACCGAGCGCGTCGCCGATGAGATGTTCAACAACATGAAGCGTGCCGACAAGGAAGGAGCCATGAACCCCATCTACATCATGGCCGACTCCGGCGCTCGTGGATCCAAGCAGCAGATCCGTCAGCTCTCCGGTATGCGTGGCTTGATGGCCAAGCCCTCCGGCGAAATCATCGAGACCCCTATTACGGCGAACTTCCGTGAAGGCCTCACCGTTCTCCAGTACTTCATCTCCACCCACGGAGCACGTAAGGGTCTGGCCGATACCGCGCTGAAGACCGCTGACTCGGGTTACCTCACCCGCCGTCTCGTCGACGTTGCGCAGGATGTCATCATCTCGCATCAGGACTGCGGCACCGTCGAAGGCATCTACGTCACCCCGATCATCGAGGCCGGCGAGATCATCGAACCGCTGCGCGACCGCATCATCGGCCGCGTCTCGCTCGAGAAGCTCAAGGACTTCGAAGGCAAGACCATCGTCGAAATCAATCAGGAGATCGACGAAGATCTCGCCAGCGCAATCCAGGCTGCCGGTATCGAGAAAGTGAAGATCCGCTCCGTGCTCACCTGCGAGTCCAAGCGCGGCGTCTGCATCCTCTGCTACGGCCGTAACCTCGGCTCCGGCAAGATGGTCGAGATGGGCGAAGCCGTCGGCGTCATCGCGGCGCAATCCATCGGCGAGCCCGGCACTCAGCTCACCATGCGTACCTTCCACATCGGCGGTACGGCATCGCGCGTCTCCGACGCCTCGCACATCGAGGCCAAGAACGCCGGCACCGTGCGCTTCATCAACCTCGTCACCGTCCGCTCCAAGACCGGCGACCTGGTTGCCATGAATCGTAACGGCTCCATTGCCATCGTCGACGAGAAGGGCCGCGAGAAAGAGCGTTACGCGATCGTCTACGGCGCCAAGCTCAAGATCGAGGAAGGCGCAAGCGTCGGCCTCGGCGACAAGCTCGGCGAGTGGGATCCGTACACCTTCTCGCTGCTTACCGAGATCGCCGGAACCGTCCAGTTCAAGGATCTCCAGGAAGGCGTCACCCTCAACGAAGAGATCGACGAAGTCACCGGCCTCAGCCGCCTCGTCGTCGCCGACTCCTCCGACGAGAAGCGCCAGCCAACGATCATCATCAAGTCGGCGCAGGGCAACAAGCGTTACCTCATGCCATCCCGCGCTCACCTCATGGTGGTCGACGGCGACGAGCTCTTCCCCGGCGACATCCTTGCCAAGATCCCACGCGAAACCACGCGTACCAAGGACATCACCGGCGGTCTCCCGCGCGTCGTCGAACTCTTCGAGGCCCGCAAGCCCCGCGACCCAGCAATCATCAGCAAGATCGATGGTGTCGTTCGCTTCGGCGAAGTCTCCAAGGGCCAGCGTAAGGTTTACGTTACGGCAGACAATGGACAGGAAGAGGAGTACAGCGTCCCCCGCGGTGTTTACGTCAACGTGCAGGAAGGCGAACGCCTCCGTGCCGGTGACGCTCTCATCGACGGTCCTCGCAACCCGCACGACATTCTGGAAGTCCTCGGCGAACGTGCTCTTCAGCAGTACCTCGTCAACGAAATCCAGGAAGTCTACCGGCTCCAGGGCGTTGCCATCTCCGACAAGCACATCGAAACCATCGTTCGTCAGATGCTTCGCTGGGTGAAGATCGAAGACGTAGGCGACACCACCTTCCTCGTCGATCAGCAGACGGACCGCTTCCGCTTCAACGCGGAGAACCAGCGTGTCCAGATGACCGGTGGCCGTCCAGCCCTCGGCCGTTCGCTCCTGCTCGGCATCACCAAGGCGTCGCTCTCGACCGACAGCTTCATCTCGGCCGCCAGCTTCCAGGAGACCACCCGCGTACTGACGGAAGCCAGCATCAACGGCTCCATCGACACGCTGCGCGGCCTCAAGGAAAACGTCATCGTAGGCCGCCTCATCCCCGCCGGCACCGGCATGGAGTACTACCGCAACGTCCAGCTCTCCCCAGAGTTAGAAGAAGCGGCAGCCCAGGTCCAGCAGGAAGTGGCATCAGCCATCGAAGCCGAAGAGCGCGAGCTAGAACAGATGCGTATGGAAGGCGAACAAGAAGAAATGGCCGCCGAGTAACCACTACGCGTACGGCGAAAAGCGCTTCGCACCAAAAATAGCGGGCCGACTCGAGAGAGTCGGCCCGCTATTTTCTTATGGAATATAATCCGCCCCATGATTAAGTCTCTGGCATTTGCAATTTGGGTATTAGTGATCGCTGGTCGAATGCAAATGTTTGGTCAATCGAAAACCCACGGAACAGTAAATGTCTTACTTGCAAATAAAAATGGCTTAGTTTTAGTAACAGATAGCAGATTGAGCAACGAAAGACACGAACCTGTTGGATATGGGCAAAAATTATTTGTTATAGATGATCATATTGTCTGCTCAATTGCAGATTTTTATTCCGACACGGGACCGACTATGGGAGGTTCGACAAGTGCGTTTACAACCGCTCCCGGCATTCTAAAAGCACTCATCGAAATGCATCGTGAGGCGATAAACGGCAAACATGAACAATCTATCCAGTTGGTCTTTGACGATCTCATCAACATTTACACTTTTTGCCTTACGGCATTGGCGAATCTCGATTCCGTCGAAAACCCAAATCGAAAACCATCTGGGGCTCAACTGACCCTTGCTGGCTATGAAGAAAAAGCACTAAGGGTGATGCAGGTAAGTCTCAAACCGGTACCGGTACAGAATGTTTGGGAATATATCCAATTAGATCGAAAAGATCGAATTGTTACGGATGGCCTCGTTAAACGTTTCGCAGGAATAACTGATCGCATTGACTCAATCCTCTCTAATCCTACAGACAAATCTGTACTCAATGACCCTATTCTTTCCTACCTTACAAGTGAGATTGCTCGTAACAACGGCAGGGATCTTACTCTGAATGATCTAAGGCAAGCTGCAGTTCAACTTAAAGAACAGACTTCGCGGCGTTATCCAAATGTAGTTGGCGGAAAAACTCAATTTGTAACGATGGAAGATGGACATATCAGCTCTCAAGAGTTATTGACCCCTGACACTGAGAAGCTTGATAGCATCAAGTTTGCGCAAATCTATAACTTAGAAATATCGGGCTCGTCAGACCATCCTATGGACACATTTCAAGTACCGCCACCTGTGAACGCGATAGGATATATTTTTGCAGGCATAAGATTTGCCGAACTGACCGAAAGAATGGATGGAAAAGCTTACATTCGTAGTCGTTTTGAAGATTGTGTACTTCAGTACACAGGTTCCGAGGCGATTCTTTTCGATGCTCACAATATAGTCGCAAACACAACTCTAGAAATTGGCAAAGATGTACTGGACAGTGATAGATTTCTCGTTCAATTCCGAAAAGATTTCCCATCGGTGAAAGTGCTTCGCGTAGATCATTTTTGAGACATCGCCGCCAAAATTCGCGGTGGGTGGTTGATACATGAATTTGATTAATCTGGGTGCCGGGTGCCTCATTCATGCAGTCTTTATCGCGTGAGTGGGCATTCGCGCAACGCGCGAACCGTTTTAGTCGTAGCTAGCTTAGTCTGAAACAATGGCAACAAAATCCAAGGGCCGCATCGCTCCCGATATAGACCCATCTCTCCTCACCGAGACCTTCGCAGACCAGCTTCCATCCGGACAGGTGAGCGACGCCACAGCGTCCGACACAACAATTCCGCCCCTCTATAGTCTCCGCGGACAGTCCGTCCGAATCGACCGCTGCGTATGGACCTCCGTAACACTCGCCGATCCGAAGGCGCATGGTCTGCACCTGCACGATGCCCGCATCGAAAACTCCGACCTGGCCAACATCGATCTGAAGAGCGGTTCCTTGGATCGCGTGGAGATCACGTCAACGCGGCTCACCGGTGCAACATTCACTGACGCTCACCTCAAAAACGTCCTCTTCAAAGAATGCAAGCTGGATCTGGCTTTTTTCCGAATGGCGCGCCTCCAACAGTGCATCTTCGAAAAATGCAATCTCGCAGACGCCGACTTCTACGGCGCCGACTTATCCGGCACTATCTTCCGCGATTGTGACCTCAGCCGAGCCGATGTCTCACAAGCCAAACTCGCAGGCGCTGACATCCGCGGCTGCCGACTCGACAGCCTTCGCGGGACACCAATCACAATGGACCGCCTCATCATCAACCCCGATCAGGCCGCGCTCTTAATAACGCTCTTCGGTGTTCGCGTCGAATGGTGAGCGCTTCGCCCAGTCACAAATACCTCTTTTATCCCCAGCATCCCATGTATATTGAAGCCACAACATTCAAAGGAGTTCTATGAAGCGAGTTCTCCCCTTACTCTTCGTGTCGGCCACCGCCCTGTTCGCGCAGCCATCGGTCCCCGGATCGTGGACGATCTCCGGTGACGTCCAGGGATATCCCATCAACGAAACCTGCACCTTCACCCAGGACAAAGACAAGATCACCGGCTCCTGCAAAGGCACCGATGGCAAGGCGTACGACACCACCGTCACCGTCAGCGACAAGAAGGTAATCTTCGCTCACGGTGGCGAGTACGAGGGCCAGGCCCTGACCCTCACCTTCACCGGAACCTATAACGACAAGGGCGAACTCGCCGGCGCCATCGACGTACAGCCTCTCAACTACGACGGCACCTTCACCGCAAAGAAGACAGAGAAGACAGAGAAAACAGAACCTAAGTAAGCCGCCTTCAAACGAACCCTACTCCAATAAACAAAAAGGGCAGACTCAACTGAGTCCGCCCTTTTCTCCTCCCCAAAACTCAAGCCGACTTACGATGCACTGTCTGCCCACGCTTCCGCGCCGTGCTCTTCGCCTGCCGCGAAAGCGCCGCATGCGAAACCGAGCTCTTAGGCTCTCTCTTCATAGCCTTCAACCTCGCGCGTCCTCGCTTCGTCGAACCTTCCTCGCTCGTCACCGGATTCTCCTTGCCGCGCTTCGTATCCTGCGCAGCTTTCTTTCGAGTCTCCGCGCTCGCGGTCTTCGGGTTAGGCTCTCCCAACGGAATCCCCGCTCTCCGAGCCTTGCTCAGTCCGATCGCAATCGCCTGCTTCGCCGACCGCACACCATGCTTTCCCTCGCGAACATGCTCGATCTCCTCACGCACAAATTCGCCCGCAGCCGTCGAAGGCGACTTGCCCTCCTCTATATCCCGCTTCGCAGCATCAACCGTCTCTTTCTCCGGCATAGTCGTGTCCTCCTTAGCCAGGTAGGATGCCTCGCCCCACGACAGGGTTCGCCACATCAAACTTCACAATCATCCAGAGCTATCGAAGCATCAGATTCAACAGCTGACAATCGAAGCACACGAAAGAGAGTCCATGACAGAGAGCACATCCATCCCGCGCACCACCATTCGCCGCATTCAGGCCGACGGCGTAACCGTCTTCTACCGCGAAGCCGGCCCATCCGATGCCCCGGTCGTGCTCCTCCTCCACGGTTTCCCCACATCATCCTTCCAATACCGCGAACTCATCCCCCGACTAGCCGACCGCTATCGTGTCATCGCGCCCGATCTTCCCGGCTTCGGCTTCACCGAAGTCCCCGCAGCCCGCAACTACAAATACACCTTCGACGCTCTCGCGAAAACAATCCTCGCCTTCACCGAAGCCCTCAATCTCACCCGCTACGCCCTTTACGTCTTCGACTACGGTGCCCCCACCGGCCTTCGCGTCGCTATGGCCCACCCGGAACGCATCACCGCCATCGTTACGCAGAACGGCAACGCCTACGAAGAAGGCCTCGGCGATGCATGGGCGCCCATCCAGCAATACTGGCGCGACCCCACCCCCGAAAACCGCGAAACCCTCCGCACCGCTCTCGGCCCCGACGGCATCCGTTCTCAATACACTGATGGCGTCCCCCATCCCGAAACCGTCGCCCCCGAAGGCTACACCCTCGACATCGCCATGATAGCTCGCCCCGGCAACATGGACATCCAACTCGATCTCTTCCTCGACTACAGCAACAACGTAAAGCTCTATCCCGCCTTCCAGGAATACTTCCGCAAATCGAAGCCGCCTCTACTCGCCATCTGGGGCAAATACGATCCCTTCTTCATCCCCCCAGGCGCCGAGGCCTTTCGTCGCGACAACCCTAACGTCACCGTCCAATTCCTTGATACCGGCCACTTTGCACTCGAAACTCACGTCGAAGAAGTCGCCACCGCCATGAGGCAGTTCCTGGCCAAAACCTCAGGCTGACCCTGCAAACCAAATCCCGCATCCAAATAAGGATGGAGCCTCCAGTCAAACCTCCTGAGTCGAGTCCCCCTGAGAAGTCCAGCAGCAGAACCAGTCCACTTCTGTTCTTCATCATCATCAGCGTCATCGTCGCGGGCTTGTTGGCCTTCCTCATTCTTCGCCCCAACCCCACTTGATCGTTGGTAATCAAAGCGAAACGGGCGAAACTCAAAGAGTTCGCCCGTCTGGATGCTATTCGTGATTCTTCACGATACAGCTCTCAAATTTTCAAATCTGCATTAGTCAACCGGGTGCAGAAGGATCTCAAGCGTCAAGGGAACTGTCGCAGGCTTCTGATCCAGAGTGCCTGGCTTGAAGCGATACTGGCTAACCGCAGCCAGAACATTCTTATCCATCTCAGTGCCAAGCGAATTGACGACCTTCAGGTTCGAGGGCACGCCATTCTCGTCGACCAGCATCTCGACAACGACCTTCTTGTCGAAGGGAGCGCGGCGGGAATTCCATTCATCTGTGCTAGCAATCGAAGTCGAGTGAACCAGCTTCGGTGCAACAATACCGGTGGAGATGCGAACCGGAGCGGTAGACGCACCACGGTCAGTAGCGAAATCGTCAGGCTGTACGAGCTTGGACTGCAGGGTCGTCGCCTGGGGTTGGGCAGGCGAATTTGCCTGGGCATGAAGTAGCATGGGGGACAGTGCGAGAGTGGCGAGAAGTAGGTTGCGCATAATGTCTATCTCCAAGGCAGGAGTGCCCATCACCAATTTATTCCCCAACCAATATCATTGTCAATGAGATAATTTACATCAATATAAAGTCATTTATTTTCAGCAAGTATTGCATTATTTAAATCTAGACTTAACTCAGACATCTAATTGATGGCCGCGATCGCTCAGTATTCAAACATCGATTCATATTGGATCAACCAATTTTCTCAACCACTTAAACCCTCACCTGAAACTCCTGCCGCCGCCGGAATTACGCCCCTGCCTGTATCCTTCACCTCATGAAAGTTCTGGTTATCGACATCGGAGGCACAAACGTCAAAGTGGCCTCCACTGACAGGCGCGACTCCATCAAAATCGCCTCTGGCCCCACAATGACTGCCGCGATCATGGCCCAGCAGGTTCTCGCCGCCACCCAAAATTGGAACTACGACGGCATCTCAATCGGTTACCCTGGCCCCGTCGTCCACGACCACCCACTCGCCGAGCCACACAACCTCGCCGCAGGATGGATCGACTTTCCCTACCAGAAAGTCTTCGGCAAGCCCATCCGTTTCATCAACGACGCAGCCATGCAGGCTCTCGGAGGCTACCGCGGCGGACGCATGCTCTTCCTCGGCACAGGCACCGGGCTTGGCTCTGCCATGATCTTCGATGGCGTCGTAATCCCCCTTGAGCTCGCCCACCTGCCCTATAAAAAAGGCCGTACCTACGAGGAGTACATCGGTGCCGCCGGTCTTCATCTTCGCGGCAAAAAGCGTTGGCGCAAGTCTGTCCTCGACATCATCCGCCGCTTTCAAATCGCCCTCATCTGCGACTACGTTCTGCTCGGCGGCGGCAACGCCAAACTCATGAAGAATCTTCCTCCGCACGTCATCCTTGGCGCCAACAGCAACGCCGTCGAAGGCGGCCTCCGCCTCTGGCAAAATCCCGACGAGCTGAAGATTCTCGTAAACCCCGCGAAGCAAATTCCACCTGGGCCATCACCCAAATAGCCGTAGGGCATCCAGCAAGCGCAGCAACGAAACAGAGATCCCGTATCGCTACAGGCCAGCTCATGCTCGACCACGGAATACTCCCTTGTTTCCGCCACACTAAGCCCAGTTTTCGATAAAACTGTAACTCCGGCGCGGCCCATGGGTAAAGTTGCAGCATTCAGTTATCGATGTCCTTTTTTGTCCTCTTTTAGTCTGGTAGATGTCTTTCGGTGCACGAACATGCCGCCTAAGATCGACTCATCAACGGCGTAAAGTCGCCTAAAGGAGCTACTCGATGTTCGATTCCAACACCGCACTCGTTGTCATTGATGCACAGGAGTCTTTCCGTCACCGGCCTTATTGGAACGGTAATGAAGCCACTGGCTTTATCAAAAGACAGCAGCAGCTAATTGACGGAGCAAGGGTCGAAGGAATACCGATAGTGCAGATCTTCCACGTAGAAGAGGAGGGTGTCTTTTCGTTGGCATCGGGCCACGTCAAAACCATGACAGGACTGTCGCTTGCTCCCGACGCCATCTTCCACAAGCGCAGCCATAGTGCTCTCGTCGGCAGCGGGCTGGATGTATGGTTGATCCAGCATGGTATTCGAAGGCTGATTGTGTCCGGCATCCGTACGGAACAATGCTGCGAGACGACGACAAGGCACGCGTCCGACATCGGTTATAAGGTGGACTATGTGACCGAGGCAACCTTAACATTTGCCATGACAGACCGCCACGGAAGAGTGTGGACCCCGCAGGAGATCAGGGAACGTACAGAGCTGGTATTGGACGATCGCTTCGCACGCATCGTCACGGTCGAAGAGGCACTGGAAGGCGTAAAGCGGGAACTGGCTGCCTGAAGGGTATACAAAAAAAGATGAAGCATATTCCCGTATATGTCTTACTTCTCCAGCGGACCCTTCTGCTCGATGCCGCAGGTCCGCTGGAGGTACTGCGCGTAGCCAACAGGGAGCAACAGGATCTGCGATTCGAGGTCCACTACATAGGCCCTGAGTCGTCAATCATCAGCTCAATCGGGATCACTCTGGCGAAGATTGAACCCTTGCCGAAAACCCTTCCTGACGGTGCCATGGTCATCCTCTCCGGTGATGTGGACTACATGATGATGCCAGGCGAGCAAATCGCTCCCAAACAGGACCGCAGTGGAACCGCGACGGTAGTGAAGTGGCTGCGCGCAGTGGTTAGACCCGGACATAAAGTCGTATCGATCTGCTCAGGCGCTCTGCTCGCAGGCAGGGCAGGCCTTCTGGACGGCTATGCCTGTACGACGCATCACGCTTCCTGCGCTGAGCTCATAGCAGCAGCTCCGCAGGCCAGGGTACTGGAAAATCGCCTGTTCGTTGAAGACGGAGAGCGCTACTCGAGTGCCGGGGTTACGGCAGGCGTAGACCTGATGCTGCACATTGTGGCGCAGCTTACCGATCTCGCGTTGGCGGTCACAATTGCACGCTACATGGTCGTATATCTCCGCCGCAGCGGATCGGATCCGCAGCTCTCGCCCTGGCTCGAAGGCCGCAACCATATTCATCCCGCAGTCCATCGCGTGCAGGACGCAATCACAGCCGACCCAACCAGGAGTTGGACCTTGCGTTCTCTGTCGAGGATCGCCGGCGCAAGCAGCAGGCACCTCACGCGGCTCTTTCAGGAGTACGCAGGCATGAGCATCACAGACTATAAGAATGGTCTGCGAGTGGCACTGGCTCGCGAGCTCATCACCCAGACAAGCCTCGACATGGAGCAGGTAGCCGAACGCGCTGGGTTTGGATCAACGCGACAATTGAGACGCGCATGGAGCCGCCTATATGAGACCGCACCCAGTGGCGCGCGAAATCACGCGACGGCGTGAGCGCTATATCTCTCTCACGGCAGCGTTGCGATAAACGCATTCATCTCGCGAAGAACGTCAGCCTCGTTTGACCGAAAGACATAATGATTGGCATGCGGAATACGAACGACATGAGCGGACGGCACTTGCGTCTCAAATGCCACTGCCTGTCTCTCTACGATGCGCTTGTCGATGGCTTCCATACCAGCACGTGTTTCGGGATTCTCCTTTGGCATTGGCCCTCGATCGTGTGGGTCCGCAAAGATAACCAGCGCAGGAGCCTTGATCGTAGTGAAGCGCTGCTGCCCCGTCATAATGGCAAAGATAACGGGAGGCGCATTTGGACGCGGCCCAGTCGGAGGCGGCGGCAAAACCTCGAGGTCCTGCCGCTGCTGTGCGACCTCTTTCTCCACGCGTTGAAGATTGGCCAAAAGATCGTCGAGGAATTTCTTTGCATCGGTCGGAATCTTGCCCGGTAAAAGCTGGCCGAGTTGTTCGCGCACTTCCGTGGAGTCGATGAGCATATTGCCATTCATCTTGTCGTAGAGCGCATAAGGATAGCCCGCATCCAGATAGATCAGTCCTGCGACCTTCTCCGGATGATGCGACCCGATGTAACTAAGCTCCTCACCTCCAAGTGAGTGACCTGCAACAATCGGCCGATCAAGATGCAGCGCATCGATGACGCCAAGTACATCCTCTCCAAGGCGGTCGACGGCGTAGCTCGCGGTCTCTGGCGAAGGAGAACTGGAAGTTCCGAACCCACGCCGGGTAATGCCATAGACGTGATAGTTGGCGGTCAGCTTGGGTGCAAAGGTATCGAAGACGTGGGCCGTATCTCCAAGGCCGCTAAGGAGAACAAGCGGACGCCCCACCCCTCCCCAATCCAACACCTCAAGTTTGATGTCCTTCTCTACCGGGATCATCTGAACCTTATGAGGCGATACATCAATCTTCCACGCAGTCTCCTTCGTAACCCGTTCAAAGACAAGTGGCTTGGGTTTGCCCTGCGTAAGGTTGCCGGTGATCGTCTTTCCGTCGGCGCTAAGAGTCCCTTCATACGCAACGTGAAATGTGTCGACCGTGAATTTCAGGGTCGTTCCAACAAACGAAAGAGTAGTCGCAGCAACAGCGTCCGGCGATTGATCGATGCTGTACAGACGGCCTTTCAACGCGCCATCGTTGCCTTTTTCCATCTGGAGAATGATGCGGAGTTTTTGATCCGAACTAAGCGTGCCCTGCCAATCCCCGGCTATCTCCTGAGCGTGGGCAATGTTGCTGAAGAAGAAAAGAAGTGTCGCGACCCACACGATGCTCAGCTTGTGATGCTTCATCGGTCAACTCCGTGCTGTAGTTTTTTTTGAGGGCTATATCTTTGCGGATTTAGCGTGAGGCAGTGACGCGAAAGTTTTAATTTGGGTCAGGAGCCACTTTCCTCGACCCGCCGCACCGTAATCAGTGGTGGCGAGCTTCGGTATCAACGGACTAAAGAGCAAACTCAGGAAGAACGCGCCCGAGAGGACAATCAATCCTGCCTGGGCAAAACGAAACACAGGCGGAGCCGAGTTGACCTCGCGATAAGCGTGAGAATCGATCGTCTCTGCATTGCGTGGCCTCGCATGTTGAACAGCAACCGAGCGAATTCCATCAAGGAGCAGCGTTAGCGTGGCCCCTCTGCGAGATTCTTCGTCGAAGATCCATAGCATCTCCTCCCCAAACTCTGTACGGAAAGAAGCTGGATGCATCCGGACAAGGATGCGATAGGCAATGCGTAGAAGCGATCTCATACGCTGCGTGGGTTCCTTTCGCGAAGACGCGATTGTGCTGTTAAAACAACGCTCTGCAGACGCTCGATCTCGGATGTAAGAGCGGCACGGCCAGCCTGCGTGAGACGGTAGAGCCGCCGGTCCTCTTCTTTGGCCCGGCTGGAACGCGGCGCATCGATGACCAGCTTTTGATCCATCAGCTTTTTGAGGTTGTCATACAGCGTGCCGGGTCCAGGGCGGTAGCTTCCGTGCGACTGCCGAGCAATCTCCTGAATGATCCCGTAGCCATGCAGGTCTTCACTTGCCAGAGCGAGAAGGATATACAGCGTCGCCGTAGAGAGAGGAGCCGTCGTTTTGGAAGCAATCTTCATTGTCGGATTCCGACTATATCGATTTTCGACTATAGAGACAAGAATTATTTTTTTGCCAGATAACAGGCTTCCGATCATCCGGCTCTCACACCGTTGCCAATCCGGATAGCCGCGCAACGCCAGCCGTTACTGTACGATGAATCGAAAAAGCCCTGTTTACATCTCATTATCGAATCATTCACGGCCAGGCAAGCGGTTTACGGGCTCACAAAGCGCCTCGCTCCGATTTCCCACAGCATCTTTCTGATCTAATCAGAGCAAGCCGTCAAAAGTGCAGGAGGTGTCCAATCTCAACCCTCAATAGTTACGACCTCACCGCCCCGTCCTCGCTCCTTCCACGCGTCGAACTTGCCGCGCCTTCTGAGCCCACGCCATTACCCGACATCGTTGCGGCACTGCACAACATCACAGCACTCCATGGCCTCACCGAAGACGAGTACACCTGGCTCGGAACTCACGGAACTGAGCGCGTCGGTCCCGATGGATCAATTCTCTTCCGCGAGATGGAGCCTGCATTCCACATGCACATCATTCTGCGCGGCTCCGTCCAGGTCTACCGTCGCAAATCCACTCCTGTCACCCTTTTCATCGGCAGCACCGCGCAGGTCACCGGCAAGCTCCCCTACTCCCGCATGAAGACCTGGGGCGCCGATGGTTACAGTGTCGGCGACATCTGGGTGCTCGACATCCATCAGGATCTCTTCCCCGCGATGCTTCAGGCGATCCCCTCCATCGGCCAGCGTTTCGTCGCCCTTCTGCTCGATCGCGTCCGCGACTTCACCCGCATGGACGAGCAGGCCGACAAGCTCCTCGCACTCGGCAAGCTCGCTGCCAATCTCTCTCACGAGCTCAACAACCCCGCCTCCGCCGCCCAGCGTTCTGCCGTTAGCCTCGCCGCCGAGCTTCGCGGCTCCGACGAAGACAAGTATCGCCTCGGCCGGCTCTTCCACTCCGACGAGGAACTCGCCCGCTACAGCGCCTGGGTCAAAGAAGCCCGCGAGTGCATCGCCTTGGCCGACTCCCGCATCGTCTCCGGCGAAAGCTCGCTCGAGGCCAGCGACCGCGAAGATCGGCTCATCACCTGGCTCCAGCATCGCACCGTCCCGGCTCCCTGGACCATCGCTCCCGCACTCGCCGAAGCCAATCTCACGCTCGAGTGTCTCAACAACCTCGCCTCCACCGTCAGCCCTGAAATTCTTCCCGTCGCCCTCACGACCTTCGCCAGCTCGCTCCGCGTCGAGCGCATGGCCGATACCGTCGTCGACTCCAGCGATCGCATCTTCGACCTCATCACCGCCATCAAGGACTACTCCTACATGGACCAGGCACCCGTGCAGGACGTCGATCTTCCTCAATCCATCGAGACTACCCTCGCCATGTACCGTTCGCGTCTCGAAACCGTCAACGTCATCCTCGAGTTCGACCCCGCACTCCCGCTCGTCAGCGCCTACGGCAGCGAGCTCAACCAGGTCTGGTCCGCTCTCATCGAAAACGCCCTCGATGCCATGAAGGATCGCGGCACCCTTACGATCAGCACCCGGCTCGTCGGCCTGATGGCCATTATTGAAATAAGGAACGACGGCCCCGGCATCGATCCAGCCCTCACCTCACGCATCTTCGAACCCTTCTTCACCACCAAGCCCATCGGCAAGGGCCTTGGCCTCGGCCTCGATATCGTTCAGCGTATCGTCGGCAAACACTCCGGCTCGGTCACCGTGGAATCCACCCCGCAAGTGACCTGCTTCCAGGTGCGCATTCCCGTCGACCGTACTCAGGCGTACTAGAGCGGTTCCAGGATTGATGTATTCACAACTGAAGTGTCATCCTGAGCGGAGCAACTCGCGCTAATTCGAACCCCCCCCGAAAATAAAGTTCGGAAATTTGCATAATTTTGCTCGCCCCAAAAGTGACAGTTCGCAAACCGCGATTGCCATGCATTTTTTCGCATACTGACCACGAATAAACCATATTCAATCACCCTAAAGATGTAGAAACCCCTGTAAAACCACTCACTTCGCTCCATATAAAATTAGCGCCATGGATCAGCTATCGAGAGCAGGGAAGAGATCCCACCAACTCTCGGAAAGCGCATCCATTCTGCTCGACATCCTACGTTTTGCCGCCGCCATCGGTGTCGTCGTCAGCCACTCCGGAAAGAAAGCCTTCGGAACCGGATGGAGAGAACAATCCATATGGGGAAACCTCGCTGTTCCCATGTTTTTCGTCCTCTCCGGCTTCATCATTCGCTTCGTCACTCGCAGCCGCGAAGCCAATCCACGCGAATATTCCATCGATCGCGCCTCAAGAATCTACTCCGTCGTCCTCCCCGCAATGCTCGCCACCCTGCTCTGTTCCGGGCTTTGCCTCCTGCTCAATCACGATCGTTTCCTGCACGACTGGTCTCCATTCTTCAACCACCCCATCGCCCGCCTCCTGCTAAATCTCACCTTCCTCAGCCAGATATGGGGCTTCAACACCATCCCGTTCATCAACTCGCCCTTTTGGTCGCTCGGTTATGAGTGCCTCTATTACATTTTCTACGGTTTCGTTATCTTTCTGCGTGGCTGGAAACGCATAGCCGTCTGCACAGCATTAGCTTTATTGATCGGCCCACAGGTCATGTTTCTATTGCCGCTCTGGTGGCTGGGATGCTGGCTCTACGACGCCTACCACCGCGTTCGAGGAAGACGCGCAAGCAGCATCGCGTTCGCAGTTCTAGCCATCTGGTCGACCATCTCCTCGTTAGCTCGGCTCACCGGAACGGGCAGGATGCCATTCGAGCCCGCATCCATCCTCTTCTCCATCGCAAGCCTGCCTAACCCCATCCCCCTGCTTGGCCAACCCATCCACAGAGCCACCATGTTTGCCTATGGTGCAGGCATCGTGGGGGCCACACTACTCTTCCTCACCCTGCTCGCCGTCGATTTCATTCCACTTCCCCGTAATGCAGCGTGGAAGCAAAGCATTCGCCGTATAGCCGATGGAACCTTTGTTATCTATCTCTTCCACTATCCCATCCTGCTTCTATTCACCTACGCAGGATTTATCCACTACGGCCACAATCTCGAGAACATCGCCGTCCTTACCGCGATGGTCTGTGCTCTGATCGCTCTCGCCATTCCTGTTGATGCGTTGAAGCGACACATGCGAAGCCGTCTCCACGCAGTTGTTCCTTCCCGCCCCTCCGCTCTCCAGTTACCGCTAGAATCAAACTAGTCGAAGAGAGGAACAGAAAACATGGCTAACAGATATGGCGAAGCCGCCCTGCTCGCAGTCCGCATGGACACCTATGGCAAAGCCATCACCCCATTGGATCGCTGGAAAGCCGCGACGCAAAAGCTTTATCCCACCAGCCCTTCGGCCCAGCGCAAAGGTGGCCCGCGCTCGGCATTTCTTAGCCTCTGCGAAGCTGGTTTAGTAAAAGGGATCCCGTCGGGGCAATACGCTCCATCGAACAAGGACAAGGCCTACGCCACACGAGCCGTCAGCCTGCTCGTCGCAGGCACGCACAAGACCGTCAACGCCCTCTGGGCCGAGGTGACAGACGGAGAAGACATCCCTCATCAAAGTCAAATGGACATAGTCATGGCCTTGTGGAAGAACGATCTCATCGTCCGCACCTCAAAGGTAGAGACACCCGACCTCAACGCATAAGCAAGATTTAACCCGCCGCGTCCAGCAATTTCTGCAAATCCAATGCCCGCGTGTACATCGCCAATTCACCCTTGGCATCACGCGGCCAATCCTCCTGCGGACGGTCCCAGTAAAGCTCCACCCCATTGCCATCCGGATCCCGCAGGTATAGCGCCTCGCTGACCCCATGATCTGCCGCTCCATCCAGAGCAGTGCGCGCCTTGATCAGCCGCCGCAACGCATCAGCCAGCTCCGCCCTTGTTGGATAAACAATCGCCAGGTGATACAGCCCTGTTGTCCCCGTTGGCGGAGCCGATCCTCCGGAACTCTCCCATGTATTCAAGCCAATATGATGATGGTAGCCACCGGCCGACAGGAACGCCGCCGAGTCTCCTATCCGCTGCGTTACCTCAAACCCCAGAACATCACGGTAGAACCCCAGTGCTCGCTCCAGATCGGACACCTTCAGATGGACGTGTCCCATCCGTACGCCCGCATCAATCACTTTCTCGCCCATGAATCATTGGATGTCGCCAACATCCCCTTGGCACCTTGAAAAGAGCCTCAAACTACCTTCCGGTAGTATGCTTGTCCGCATCATAAAGCTGCGTCCCGGCCAAACCCGGAAAAGCAAAAATGGAGGAACCTGAATGTTCAGTTTGCTTTGGACTGCTCTTATTGGCCTTATCGTCGGTGCTATCGCGAAGCTCATTATCCCTGGCAAAGAACCCGGCGGCATATGGATCACGATGCTGCTCGGCATCGCCGGCGCTTTCCTGGGAACATTGATCGGCCGTGCCATCGGCCACTACCAGCCCGGCGAATCCGCCGGTTTTATCATGTCTCTCATTGGCGCGTTAATCCTGCTTGGCATCTATCACTTCTTCAAGCGCCGTCAGACTGTCTAACGATCTTGACATCTGATGTTCCGCGGCCAGCCAGCGCCCGCTCGCGCTGCGCATGACGCTATTGTTGGCGCACGCCCGTACAGCGGTGCAGAACTCGTCTGCCGCCACCGGCCGCGCGACAAAGTTGCCTTGCGCCTCGTCGCACTTCCTGCGCACCAGGAACCTCAGCTGCTCGTCGGTCTCCACGCCCTCCGCAACCACCCGTATGTTGAGACCGTGCGACATCGCAATGATCGTTCGCACAACGGCCGCCGCGTTCGGGTCCGTTCCCGCCTGCTTCACAAAGCTCTGATCAATCTTCAATCGGTCGACCTGATATTGCAGCAGATAAGAGAAGCTGCAGAAACCCGTACCGAAGTCGTCGATCGAGATGCGTGCGCCCAGTTCCCGAATCTTCTGCAGCTTGTCCAGATTGCCGCCGGAGTTGACCATCAGCATGTTCTCCGTGATCTCGATCTCCAGGTTCTTCGCCGGCAGCCCGCTCTCCTTCAGCGAGTTCTCGATTACCTCCACCAGGTTCCGCTGCTGAAACTGCCGCGGCGACAGGTTCACCGATACCGTCAGGTCCATCCCCAGCTCGTCCTGCAACGCCTTGCCCTCACGACAGGCTGTCATGAAGGCCCACTCGCCAATCGGCACAATTAAACCAGTCTCTTCCGCCAGCGGGATAAACTGCGCCGGCGAAACATTTCCCAGCCTTGGATGCTTCCAGCGCAGCAGCGCCTCCATGCCCGTCACAGCGCCCGTCGTCAGCGAGATCTGCGGTTGATAGTGCATACTCAGCTCTTCATTCGCCAACGCATGCCGCAGCGCGTGCTCCATCGACAGCCGGTCCGCCGTCTCCTTCAGCATGTCTTCGCTGAAGATCTGGTGCTGATTGCGTCCATTCTCCTTGGCCGCATACATGGCTGCATCCGCGCGCTTCAGCAGATGTTTCGCATCCGCCGCAAAGTCCGGATAGATGCACACCCCTATGCTCGCAGTCACATTCACCAGGTACTCATCAATGGAGATCTCCGGCGCCAGTTTCGCAACCAGGTTCGCCGCGCACTGCTCTACGTCCGCGATGCTCGTAATGTCCGTCATCACCACAACAAACTCATCCCCGCCTACCCGAGCCACCAGATCGGAACTCCGCACCGACCGCCGCAGCCTGCCCGCAGCCTCCACCAAAACCTGATCTCCCGATGCGTGGCCAAGCGAATCGTTGATCCGTTTGAACTGGTCAAGATCGACCATGAACAGCGCAACCTTGGTCCCATAGCGCCGTGCCCGTTCCACGGCTTCAACCGTTTTGTCCCGCAGCAGCGAGCGTCCCAGCAGACCTGTCAGGGGATCATGCGTCGCTAGATGCGTCACATAATCCAGCATCTGCCGGCGCTCAGTGATATCGAACGCTATCGTTACGAATCCGCTCGTCGCGCCCGTCTCCGATGTCACCGAGCGTACTGCCACATTGATCGGTGTTCGAGTCCCGTCCCTCCGAACCAACGTCCACTCTTTCTGCTCTATCTCGCCGTCCGCCACGCCATCCGTCAACACCGCGAATCCGTTCGGAATTCCTCCCTCCCGCGCCTTCGATGCCAACTCCTTCTCATCGTGCAAAATCATCACAGGCGCCTTGCCTACGAGCTCTTCACTGCTGTATCCCGTTAACTTTTCGGCCGCTACATTCATCGCCGTAATCAAGCCGGTCGTATCGGTGGCGACAATACTGAACGGTGCGTTCTGGAAGACCGAATCCGTAAATTCCACCAGCTGTTCGTATCGTTCCTGCGTCTCCTTTGCCTCGCTGATGTCGCTGCACGTCAGCGCCAACCCGTCGCCCAGCTTCACAATCTGATACCGCACCCAGGAGGCATTGAGATTCGCCTGGGACACGGGATACTCTTCGCATAACGGTTCGCCGGTCTCTACCACACGGCAACACCGGCCAAACAAGTTGGTCGTCCGCCGAATCGGCGTCACTTCCGACAGCATCTTTCCCACCAGCGCAGACCGCAACCTGCCTGTCATTTTTTCTGCGTTGGCGTTTGCGTATTGAATTCGGAAATCGATGATCGTATCTGATCCGTCTCTCACCGCTTCGAGGATCGAAAACGCATCCAGGCTTGTCTCGACCGCCGCCAGAAACTTCGAATGGGCCTCTTCGGCTCCCCTCCGCTCGACGTTGCGATTGTGTTCCCGCCACAGGGACCACAGTGCCGCCACAACTCCCGCACCGGCCACACTCGCCGCAGCGATAGTGCGAAATCGGACACTATGGTTTAGTCGCCAGAGCTGTCCAAGCGCCAGGCAAACCGGCGCTGCCACTAGCCCCGTCTTCCAATCCCATATTCGTGGGGAATCGAGTATCCAAGCCCTCAAAAAATTACCTCAATACACGCCCGATGATAGTGAAAGGTCAATTACCAGAGTAACCGAATAAGGCTCGTTTGCTTATGGTGGCAACGTATCATTCAAATAGTTGTTACAGAAAATTATTTCTCGCCCATCCTCGTAAAGTATTGATAAATTTGGGTCAATCGTATGTCGGCTACCGAACAAAAAGCCCTATCGTCCGCGTTGTTTTACTCCTTCCGCAAGCGGCATCCAACCATGGACTTGCATCCAGTTAGCGGCTAAAGTCGGATAGATCACCAGTTCAGGTTTTCCAGCAATCTCCTGCGCCATCCCTATCCCATGCCGCCCTCGCTCGAAGATGTGCAACTCCGCCGGGACACCCGCTCGTTTCAACTAGTTGTAATAGGTCGTTGAGTTCATCGAGTTCACCATCTCATTCCCGGTGGTTGCAAAGAGAAAACATGGCGATGTGTCTTTAGTCACAGGCTCCCAGCGCTGGATACACATAAAGCTCCGGAATATCCACATCTTCCTTGCCTGCCGCTCCGGGTGGCCGCCCAAAGGCAGACAAGCCTTGCAGAGAGACAAACGTTAGTTTCATGTGCCGACAGCATAACGCCTTCCGCGCGAATACCGGCACAGAAAATTCTCCTATCGGAACCAGCCAGGAAAAAGATGCCGATTTACACCCGCGAAATCAACTCATCCCGATCCGATTAAGGTGTCTTAGATGTACCAGCCGGATGGACCGCTGTAAGCGAATGCGTTCTGACAAGGCGGTCCGCCAGTCCCAGGTACCCCAGCACAGGAGTATTGCTGTAGCACGGCAGGCTCCAGCAGGTGGCATATACAAATAGAAAAATGCTGACGAACACCACCTGCGCCTTTCCTCCCGATATACCCCCAACAGGCACGGCTGTACTGGCATCTGTCTGCCGGCGGTTGTCGAGGAACAGCAGTATCAGGAACAGGCTGAAGAGATGCATATAAATCCATCGTCCCCAGTCCGTAGCATAGTAGAACAACGTAAGCGACATCACAAACGATATCGCCGCTGTCCCCGCTAACAACTTCAAGTCACGCCGCAATCCCGGCGTCTTCCATAGATCCGCAAAACCCATCACAAGCGGGATAAGCGCAAACAATCCCAGCGCCGGATATACCCGGTAATAGTGAAAGTGCGTGGAGTCGTCGATCGTCTCCTGCCGCGCATACGCCGAGGAATGCGACAGATTGCCTACCGACCCTATGCAGACTCGCGCGTTCTCCTTGCCTAATGAGTCGCAGACTGCGGTTACGGTATTGGTGTCGCCATGGTACTTCGCCACAGCATAAAAACTGGCAAGTACAACGATCATTGGAATCAGCGCAATCGCCGCCACTCGTTTGATCTCTCCAACTCCGATTGCAAGCGCCGCCAGAACATAAGGGAGATACACAAACAGCGGCTCGTGACTCAGAATGCAGACCGTGCAAGCCACGGTAAGGTAAACCGCCAGTACCCAACCCTTCACGTCCTTGCGCATCAGCATCACCAGCAGTACAGCCAGTGAGACCAGGTAAAGAACGTCTTTATGAAAGCCCCCGCGCGCTGCAACGGTAAACCCCACCAGCGCTGGCGAAAGAAACGAAACCATCACCCATAGCTTCCAGCTCGAGTTCGCCAGCAACTTCCAGACAGCCCAGTAGACGACCAGGTACGCAACCAGCGCAATGACAACAACGACCAGCAGAGGAGAGACATGCAGGGCACGCGAAAGCAGAAGAATTACCTGGCCCGTCAATCCGCGACGTACAAAACCGCCTTCATAGTTGATCAGCCAGTCGCCAAGGATCCACTCCGTTAGCGTGCCCGTGGCATGCAGCCCGATCCCAATCATTGCAATCAGCATGAGCGCTAGATATGCGGCCGAAAAAATCCTGTAGCGCCCTGCGAGCACTGAGCTTTCCATTACAAAAACTCTCCTGGAAGATTGAAACTGAGTGGGCTGAACCCAATAGTAGCAAAATGTGCCTTTGCCACCGTGGCTCTTGAAACAACCAACAGCCAATCCCGTCTAAGCTCACATGGAACACCTTCGTCGAGCCCGGGCCCTTGTCTCTGGACTATTTCTTGCCTTCGCAATTCCCCTTGCCGCTCAGGAAACCCCGGCGCCAAAGCCAGCCTCCAGCCCCACGACCATCGCCGTCGATGCCCGCCTCGTCAATCTTCCCGTCGTCGTCCGCGACAAAAAAGGTGCGCTCGTCCAGAACCTCACCAAGGATGACTTCACCCTCCAGGTCGACGGTCACCCCCAGACCATTCGCTACTTCGACATCGACGCCAATCTCCCCCTCACCCTTGGCCTGCTCGTCGACACCAGCCTCAGCCAGCGCGACGTCATCGACGAAGAGCGCACCGCCAGCGGCATCTTTCTCGATCAGATGCTCAAGACCCCGAAAGACCAGGCATTCATCGTCCAGTTCGCCCGTCAGACCGAGCTCCTGCAGGACCTCACCAACTCCCGCCCGAAACTTCAGGCTGCTCTCAAAGAGATTGATACCCCCAGCCCCAGCAACCAATCCACCACCGGCAGCGACGATTCCGATGGCAGCAATAGCGGTGGCCATCGCGGACACGGCGGCGGTACCGTCCTCTACGACGCCGCCTTCCTCGCCTCCGACGAGTTGATGTCCAAGCAGAAAGGCCGCAAGGCCCTCATCATCCTCTCAGACGGCGTTGACAACGGCAGCAAGGAGACCCTCGTCTCAGCCATCGAAGCCGCCCAGCGCGCCGACACCATCGTCTACGCCATCTACTTCAAGGGCGAGGAGCCCCACAACGAGAGCAACCGCGGCGGCGGCCGTCAAGGCGGCATCGGCTATCCCGGCGGCCGCGGTGGTGGCTATCCCGGCGGTGGCGGGGGCTACCCCGGCGGTCGTGGAGGCGGTAATCCCGGCAGCCGTGGCAACACACCCCACGTCGACGGCAAAAAAGTCCTCGAGCGCATGGCCCAGGAGACCGGCGGCCGTCTCTTCGAAGTCTCAAAGAAACAGACCGTAGGCCAGATCTACACCCAGATCGCCGAAGAGCTCCGCGCCCAGTACCGTCTCGGCTACACGCCCGACCAGGCCACAGCCGCCGACGGCTTCCACCAGATCGATCTCACCACCCGCCGCAAAGACCTCATCGTCCAGACCCGTGACGGCTACTACACCGGCAAGTAAGGCCATCAGCTTCACGCAACAGGAACAAGATAGAATGCCGTCAATGCCCATCGAACGAAACTCCCGCCGGCTCATCCACAGCAGCACCCTTGCCTCTGCCGTCCTTGCACTCGCCGTCACCTCCTTACTCAGCGGATGCAAAGAGAACAAGCCTGACCCTCCCGAGACGGCCTCCGTTCCCCAGCAGCCCGTAGCCCCATCTCCTGTTCCTTTCGTCAAAAAGCATCTCTACTCCGAGACCGCCAATCCCAAGTCCGACATCGCCGCCGCCCTCAAACAGGCCCGTGCAGAGAACAAGCGCGTCATCCTCGACTTCGGTGGCGACTGGTGCGGCGACTGCCAGGTCCTCGACATCTACATGCACCAAAGCCCCAACGCCGAGCTCCTCGCCCAGCACTTTATCGTCGTTCATGTCGATATCGGTCACATGGATCACAACGTAGACGTCGCCAAAAAATATAACGTGCCCATCGAAAAGGGTGTCCCCGCCCTCGCCGTCCTCGACTCCCACGGCAAGCTCCTCTTTTCGCAGGAGAACAAGGAATTCGAGAACATGCGCAACATGAAGCCCGAGGATGTCACCGACTTCCTCAACAAATGGAAGGCTTAGCTGCCTTCAAACCCACCCTGTATTCTTACGGGAAGAACCCGTGAGACGATACCTCCGCATCCCCGCCATCTTCCACCGCGCATTCACGAATGCGCTGGATCATGACTTCTTTAATCTCGCTCAGGCAGCTGCTTACTCTGCCATCGTTGCTCTCTTTCCCGTCCTCATCGTCGCTGCCGGAGTTATTGCCTTCCTTCCTCACACCGCTCCCATTCGAGCCCAACTCCGCGAATTCTTCACCCCCGTTCTTCCTCCCGACGTCACACCTTTGCTCCAAAGCTACTTTGATCCGGCCCCCCACGGCCCAAGTTCCAATCACCCCTTCATCCTCGCCGTCCTCGTCAGCCTCTATGAGGCATCCAGCGTCATCGCCACTTACATGGAAGGCATCCGCCGCTCACACGGTCTGCCCCCTACCTGCTGGACCTTTATGAGTCGTCGCAGCCGTGCCTTCGCTCTCGTTCCTCTCTCTCTGGTTCCTCTCGGAATCGCCAGCTCACTCGTCGTCTTCGGACACTTCATGACTGCCTGGCTCGCCGGCTACGTCATGCCCTCCATCCGCACGCCGGTCTTTCTCATCGCCCTTCTCACTCGCTGGACAGTCGCTCTCACCGGCAGCGTCGGCCTCATCGCGCTCCTGTATCACATGGGGACGCCCATCCGTCAGCCGTGGAAACGAGTCCTTCCCGGAGCCATCATTGCAACCATGATGTGGTTTCTCGCCACACTCGGTTTTGGCTGGTATGTCACGCGATTCGCCAACTACTCCCGCGTCTACGGCTCCCTCGGCGCAGCCATCGCTCTACTCTTCTGGCTCTTTATCATCTCCCTTTGCGTCCTTTATGGCGCGGAGCTCAACGTTCAGTTTCACCTTCACTTTAACGGAGATGGATTACCCTCCGATCCAACCAATTCACCCGTTCCAAACCCACACAGTCCTCCGCACGGTTAGAATTGCCAACGGCAGCAAAACTTAATGGTCACACCGTCGCTATTTACGGCGATGGTTAGAAAGAACACGGCAAAGCGCATCCATGAATACTTCTCTGAACCCAAGTCCGAACAATGTCCCTCTTGCTGGAATGGAACGTAGCCGCCGTGCAAAGATCGTAGCCACACTCGGTCCGGCCTGTAGTTCCATCGAGGTCTTCCGCCAGCTCGTCCGCGCCGGCCTCGATGTCGCCCGCCTCAACTTCTCCCACGGAACCCACGCCCAGAAGGCCGAACTCATCCGCATGGTTCGCCGGGTCTCCAAAGAAGAAGGCAAGCCCATCTGCATCCTTGCCGACCTCCAGGGCCCCAAGATCCGCACCGGCAAGCTCAAAGGCCACAAGCCCGTCCAGCTCATCGCCGGCAAACGCCTCACCATCACCCCCCGCGAGGTCGAAGGCACCGCCTCTCTCGTCGGTACCACCTTCAAAACCCTCGCCGAAAACCTCGAGCCCGGCTCCCGCATCCTCCTCTCCGACGGCCTCATCGAGCTCCACGTCGAGCAGGTCAAAGGCGCGGACGTCACCTGCGTCATCGTCAACGGCGGCACGCTCGGCGAAAACAAGGGCATCAATCTTCCCGGCATCCCGGTAAAGGTTCCTTCACTCACCGAAAAGGACGAGGAAGACCTCATCTTCGCCGTCGGACAGGGCGTCGACACCATCGCCGTCTCCTTCGTTCGCACCGCCGACGACGTTCGCCACGTCAAGAATCGCCTCGCCGCCCTCAACTCCGATGCCTGGATCATCGCCAAGCTCGAAAAGCCCCAGGCCATCGAACACCTCGACTCCATCCTCGAAGTCACCGATGCCATCATGGTCGCTCGCGGCGATCTCGGCGTCGAAGTCCCCCCCGAAAAAGTTCCCGCCATCCAGAAACACATCATTCGCCGCGCCGCCGAGTACCGTAAGCCCGTCATCACCGCCACCCAGATGCTCGAGTCGATGATTGAGAACCCGCGCCCCACCCGCGCCGAGGCCTCCGACGTCGCCAACGCCATCTACGACGGCACCGACTCCGTCATGCTCTCTGCCGAAACCGCCGCCGGTAAATATCCCGTCGAAGCCGTCGCCATGATGGCCAAGATCGTCTCCGAGACCGAGCACCAGATTCGCCTCGATCCCCGCCCCACTCTCGCCCATCATCCCAGCGTCCGGCTCTCCATCGCCGAAACAATCTGCGAGTGTATGTCTCATGCGGCCGATGATCTCGACGTCGCCGCCATCGCCATCTTTACCGAGACCGGCAGCACCGCCCGCCTCCTCTCCAAGTACCACCCCGAGCCCCCGATCATTGCTCTTTCACCCTTCGAGGCGGTCATCAACCGTTCCATGCTGCTCTGGGGCACCTACCCCATCCTCTGCGACCGCTTCCAGGACACCGACATGCTCGTCAACATGGCCGAAGAGATTCTCGAGACTCACGGCCACGTCCAGAAGCGTCAGATCGTCGGTATCGTAGCCGGAACCCGCACCAAATCCGGCGCCACTAACTTTATGCGCCTCCACATGGTCGGCGACCGCGACACCGACCCACCGCAAAAGAAGAAGCCCATAAATAAATCAGCAAAAACAGCAAAGAAAAAATAAGCCTTTACCCCAGGACCACATCATCTCGGCTGAAGCCGCTCAAGTGTTATCGTGAGCGGCGCAGTCGAGAAGCCTGCCCTGAGCGAGGGCCGAACGGGATACTTATTGCCTTCCGTTCTTTCTCTTCGTAGTCCTGACAACAAGTCATTTTGAAATATCCACTTACACTATCCGCCCCCAAATTTCCCTGCAAAAACCCCTTGTCAAGTCCCATATCCCAATAAGCCAAATAAAATCAATAACATCCATTTGCGTGGGAGTTATCTCGGGTTTGATAGAATAGATATATAGCTCAAGAAAAAGCCCCGGTTACCGGGGCTTTTTCTTATTAAACCTATAAATCCTTTAGAAAGAATAATTTAGATATAACCCCTTTAGAAAGACGTATTTACCCGTAACCCCTTTAGATGGACGATTTTACAAGAATAATTTTACTTATACTATTGAAAATAAATAACTTACTGGACCAATGTGGGGAGGGGGTACCCCTACAGAACACATGGTAAAAGTTTTCCCATGTGCCACGCATTTTCTCTTGAGAGAGCAGAGCTAGGCGCAAGTTGTTGCATCTAGGTGCCGATTTTTGGCCATTCAAGTGCTTACTAAACTGCGTAGCTTCAGCACATCGAGGGAAAATTTCAATCATGCACTCTTTCTTCCAGGCCCGCTCCATTAAGGCAGGCCTCTTTTCTGCCTGTGCTTCTCTCGTCCTCGTGTTTGGTTCCACTGCCATGCACGCCAGCACCATCACCTACGACATCGCCCTGACTCCCAGCGCAGGTTCGCCCTACGGCGGAACCGGTTCCTTCACCATCGAAGGTGCACCATCTGCTACCGGTATCTCGGACTACACTGTCGCCAACGGCAAGCTTGATGCTCTTACCTTCTCCATCGACGGTCAGACCTTCGATCTCGCCGGATCCACCGGCAGCACCCTTATCCGTTTCCAGAATGGCGTCCTCAACGACATCACCTTCTCGGAGCAGCTCGGCTCTTCGCCCTTCCGCTTCTCGTTGATGTCGACGGCAAACTACGTCTTCTCGTACGACAACCTGCAGAAGAGCTCCTACGGCACCTTCACCTCAACTGTAGCCTCTGTCACCTCTGCTTCACCGGTTCCCGAGCCCGGCTCTTTGGCCCTGCTTGGCACTGGTTTGCTCGGCGGAGCCGGAGCAATCTTCCGTCGCTTGCGCCGCGCCAGCTAACTTACTGGCAAGCGCTTAATAGCAAAGCGGCAGGCGGCCCATAACCATGGAGCCATCTGCCGCTTCTTTTTTAACTCAAAAACTCAAGCCCGTTTGAAATACTGAATCGCCTTCTCGTGCTGTTCCGCTTTCTCGCGTGTAGCAAACGTCCCTAAATTCTTCCGCTTTCCCGTCTTCGGATCCTCATGACGTGAATAGATGCGGAACTCGCCCGTCTTCAGTTTGCGAATCATATCCTGCCTCCACGAAAGATAGGATGCTCGCAGCGAAGACACTGTTTTCCGCCTCGCGTATCTACCGCAGCAGCGGAAGATACGCGCGCGTTGATCTTCGGTATTGCTCGAACTGTTCGCCAAACCGCGCAGTCAGCAAACCATCCTCGATCTTCACCCGAATCTCCGTTCCCACAAGAAACACCACTGTCGCGACCACAAACAACACCGGAGTAGACGCCATAAATCCAATGCCCCAAAGCAGGCAAAGCATCGACGTGTAGATCGGATGTCTCACCAGCCTGTAAGGGCCGCTCCGCACCAGCTCATGCTCCGTGCCAATCGCAGCATCGAACCGCAGATGTTTTTGCCCCAATGCCCGCGTTGCTGTCCACGACAACGCACTCGCAAGAACAAAGCACAGCACCGAAGCCAATACTCGCCACAGCTTCGGCGACACAGTCCAAAATTGGCTCTGCAGTATCAGTATGTAACCGACCAGCTCCAGCATCAAACCCCAGCGCGATCGCCGATCCACACTCTGTGCCGCGCTCCTGCTCCATCCCGTCCGCACAAACGGACTCAGCCAAAGCACCACTCCACCAACCACGATGATGTAGCAATACCAGGGCACAAGCCATTAGAACAAATTTGAGATACAGACAGCGGTTCTTGCTCATCATTTGCGGTTGTTTGTTTTTGATCGGTGTCATCGGCGTAAATCGGTGTTAAGTATTAACCTTTCGCCAACTCGTACAATCGACTCATGGGCCGCATCCGCATCCTCTCCGACCTCGTGGCGAACCAGATTGCCGCCGGCGAAGTCGTCGAACGTCCCGCCTCCGTCGTCAAGGAGCTCCTCGAGAACTCTCTCGACGCCGGAGCAACTCGCATACGAATCGAGGTCGAAGCTGGAGGCCGCAAGCTCATCCGCATCGCCGACAACGGCCACGGCATGGTCAAGGACGATGCTCTCCTCGCCTTCGAGCGCCACGCCACCAGCAAGCTCCGCACCTCCGACGACCTTCTCTCTATCTCGACACTCGGCTTCCGCGGTGAAGCTCTGCCATCGATCGCCAGTGTCTCCCGCCTCACCCTGGAGACCCGCTCGCCCGAAGACACTGCCGGAACCGTAGTCGAGATCGCTGGAGGCAACATCCTCCGCGTCGAGGACGCCGGTCTTCCCACCGGAACCACCATCACCATCCGCGACCTCTTCTTCAATACTCCGGCGCGCCGTAAGTTCCTCAAGTCCGAGCAGACCGAGCTCTCCCACATCGCCGCTCTCGTCACCCACTACGCCCTCGCGCATCCCACCAGACACTTCGAGCTGCACAGCGCCACCCAAGCCCTCCTAACGGCTCCCTCAGTCCCTAACGCAGCTGATCGCCTCTTCCAGATCTTCGGCAATGACACCTCGAACTACATGCTTCCCACTACAGCCGAGATGGACTTCACCCGCGCCGGCCTTCCAGAACCTCCACCTTGGAAGCGCGATCTCGACTACACCCCGCCGGAACCAGGCTTCCTCCGCATCACCGGCTTCGTCTCCAAGCCCGAGCTCCAGAAGCTCAACCGTAACGCGATGTACGTCTTCGTCAACCAGCGCCTCGTCCGCGACAAGCTCATCCTCCATGCGCTGACCGAAGCCTACCGCAACATCATCCCGTCCACGTCCTACCCTGTGATCCTCCTCTTCCTCGAGATGCCTCCGCAGGAGGTTGATGTCAACGTCCATCCAGCCAAGACTGAAGTGCGCTTCCGCCAGCCCAGCTTCGTCCATGACTTCGTCCGCGACACCGTCCGCACCACCCTCATGCAGGCCCGTCCCGCCGCCAGCTTCGCCACCGCCCTCAACAGCCCCCACGGAGCCTCCAGCTCCCTCCTCATCGATGTAAGCCCCCTGCCTGATGGCCCAGCGCAACCCGTCTTCAACCCCATCGTCCCGCAGTCCGCACCCGATCCCACCGCAGCCGACACTGCTCCATTTCTGACCCCGCCATCTCCCAACCTCACCCTCGCCGCACCCATCGTCCCGCCTTCCCTAGGACGTTTTGCCTTCCCCGGCCACTCCATTCCTGTTGGCTACGAGACCACCGAACCCATCTACGAGCCCGCAGCTCCGCAACAAGCCGACACCCTCTACGCTCTCTCCACCCTCAAGCCTCTCGGCCAGTTCCGCGACTCCTTCATCCTCGCCACCAACGAAGAAGGCCTCTGGATCATCGACCAGCACGTAGCTCACGAGCGCATCCTCTTCGAGAAAGTTCTCCGCGAGCGCAACACGGAGCAGGTCCAGCGCCAGCGCCTCCTCATGCCCCTACTCGTCGATCTTCTCCCCGCCCAGATGATCACCTTCGCCGAGATCGCCGAAGAGCTCGAACGCAACGGCTTCGAGGCCGAACCCTTCGGCCCCAGAACTCTCGCCATCAAGGCCGCCCCCGTAGGCCTCGAAGGCATAGAACTCGAGCGCATGCTCGAAGAAGTCCTCGCCGTCACCGACCGCAACCAGCAGACCGAAAACGCTGAAGCCCGTCAGCGCCGCATCGCCGCCAGCATTGCTTGCCATGCCGCCATTAAGATCAACCAGCCCCTCGATTCCGCCAAAATCGAATGGCTCCTCAACGCGCTGGCCAAAACCGAGCACCCCACCGCCTGCCCACACGGCCGCCCCGTCGCGTTACGCTACTCCCACAAAGACATCGCCAAAGCCTTTCAGAGGACTTAGCGACCTGTCATCCGGTCCGCGTCTAGATAGCATATGATCGATACCAACTTACCTGGGCTCCTCTATCTGGAAATCGTTTGTATTCCGGAGATCCTATGCGTTCTTCCTTCCGTTCACTTCTACTTGTGCTTGCCTGCGTTGTTGCCGGCTCGGTTTCAGCGCGCGCTGACTTGATCACTCTGTCCGTCTCCGAGCAGGGCACCGGAACGTTGGGAGGCCAGGCTTTTACTAATCGGCTCTTGACCTTCAGCGCGTCGTTCCCGACAGCGTTGCTGGCCTCCCCCGCTTGTCAGTCGGATGGCCTTTGCTTCATCGATAACTTTGTTATTCTTCCACCCGGTCTCGGGCTGGACGTCACGCTTACCGTGCCAGGCATAGGTACGTTCCTAGGTGAGGACCTTGAATCAGTTGCGTTCCTGTATTCAGGCAACCTGCAAGATATCTTCTTGGAGGGAATCGACGCTGTAGGCGGACGCTTTAGTGCGCCCACATCGCCCCGTCTGCTCGGTGGCAGCTGCTTTGCCAATTTCGATCCGTCTCATTGCCCGATCTTCTTCGAAACCAATGGAGGCGATCTGATTCTCAGCTCCGTAGGCAATAGCTATTCGACCAGCGTGGTCATCACCGATACCTCAGCGGTCTCGGAACCGTCTGCCTTCACGCTACTCGCCCTCGGCTTGATCGGCCTGACAACAATATTCCAGCGACGATTGAAAATTAGCCTTCAGTCCCAACGGCCCAGATTCTGAAAGCGATGGACATCCATCGGAGGATCTTATGCGTTCACCCGTCCGCGTCATCTTATTGGTAACAGGGTTGATCCTTGCAAACTCGTTCTTCGCTCATGCCGATCTCATCACGTTGTCTATATCAGAGCAAGCGAGCGGAACACTTGGAGGACAAGCTTTCACCAACCAACCGGTAACCTTTACCGGCTCGTTCACAACCGAACAGTTAGCTGCATGTAGTGTCCCCTACAGCTTCGAATCCTGTGTTGACCCTAGCTCCCCGGGCAATTACTTTATAGACTCGCTCGACGGGCTTGTGACCAAAATCTCTGTTGGCGGTCTCGGAACTGTTGATGGACTTAACCTTGATTTCTTTGTTTTTCTTTACTCAGGTTCCTTCAACGATATCGTTGTCCAGGGAGCTGGAGACAGTGGTGGCCATTTTGGTGTGCCCTCTAACCCGCTTTTTCTAGGCGACAGCTGCTATGACTATATGCCCAGTCAGTACTGTCCGAACGCGGCCTACACTTCAGGCGGCGACCTGATTCTTACCTCTGTAGGCGACACCTATTCGACCAGCGTTGTCATCATGGACACCTCGGCCGTTCCAGAGCCCGAAACGCTGGCTCTCTTGACAACAGGTCTGTTCGGCGCTGCCGGGATATTGAGGCGACGGTTGCTGAATAAGGGCTCTGTTTAGAGCTGTCATTGCTGCTCTGGGCTTCGAGAAACACCTTTCCCAACTTGGAAGGTTTATGTTGGCTTGGAATAGTCACCTTAAAAAACGAAGTACGAGCCTAAAGTAAATGTTTTGAATACTTTGGCACTTATTGGTGGGGTGGGTGTCATCTCTCGATGATCGTGGAGCCGGAACCAGACAGCACGCTTTGCGGTATCCTTGTAAAGACGTGCAACGGGCCTTGTAACGTATCGAGTCTCACGCCGCTCCAATTGAAACAAAAAGATCGTCATCCTTTAGCCCAGGCGAAGGATTGCTGTAGCGCGTATTTTCCTAGCACCAAATCGCCCAGCAGGAAGGCAACACCTTGAGTAATCTAAGCTCCCCCTCGGCCGACCAGCTCGCCGCCGCCCGCCTCGCCCATTGGCACCACAACGCCGAGCCTATCCTTACCATCAACATGCTCCGCGATTGGCTCAATGCCTTTGGACTGGTACTTTATGTGCCGCGCGCGCCGCAACTTCCGATGCCTGCGCCATCGTTTGTCGAAGCCATCCTCGGCACTCCCAACACCGCGCCTACGCTTGCTGAGACCGAAGAACCGCGCAGCCTCCTGGTCCGCCTCATTGCCGACGGCGGCGCTATCCCGCTCAATCTCCTCGGCTCGCCTACAGGCACCGGCACCGAAACCCCCGACTTCATCGTCTCCCCTCTCGCGTTTCCCTACATCTTCACCCTTCGTGGCGACAAGGCCTGGAAACAGCCCCCAGCCACCAGCGGAGCCAGCAAGGTCTCCCCTCTTGCCCTCGCGACTTTCAACCTGCTGGCCGAACGCATCACCATGTCCGCGTACGATCTGGCTACCCAGCTAGGCAAGGAGGTCACTGAAACCGCTGTCCTCCGCGCCCTTACCGAGCTCTGGCAGCATCTCCGCGTTATTCCGATCCCTCAGCTCGACGGGCAACCCACCCTCTGGGAGCTGACAACCACCCGCTTCACCAAACAGATCAAAGCGGGAGCCAACGCCGGCCAGCCGACGGCTCTTTCTGCTCTTATCTCCCTTTACCTCGGCCAGGCTATCGTTGCCAGCGAAGACGACATCGAAACCTTCCTCTCGCCCATTGCCGCCCGTTCGCGTATCCGCGATGTTGTTCACGCTCTTATCTCCGCGCGTCAGCTCGAAACCATCGCTGTGGAAGGTAAGACCGTTGTCCATGTCAACGGTGAACTTCCCGCCTTCCTCGCCGCCTCTGTCGTCACCAACGAAACCTCTGAAGCTGTCGAGGTTCTCACTACAGATGGGTCAGCTGAAGAGGAAAAGCCTCGTATTAGCAAGTTCGTTCCCAAGCCTCGAAAGACCGGCACTGGCTTCGTAACCAAGCCATTCGGCGCCTCCGACCGCGAACGTCGTCCCTTCAAGCGCGCCGCCGCATCCGACTACGCGAAGCCCTGGGACGAAGAGAAGCGTGACAAGGCCGTACGTCGCCCCAAGTCTTACTACGCCGGTCAATCCGAGACGCCTGCCCCCGGCGAAGCTTCCTCCGAACGGGAAACCCCGCGCAAGCCCCGCTTCGATCGCGAGGGACAGCGTCCATCTTTTGGCAGCAAGCCTTCCTTCGGCTCCCGTCCGCGTCTAGGCGGAGATCGTCCTACCTTCCGCCGCGACAGCAACTTCGGCGACTCTCGCCCACCCCGTCGCGAGTTCACTCCACGGCCCGATTCAGGCTCCGACGACTCCCGCCCACCGCGCAAGACCTTCTCGAAGCCGGGAACGTTCGACCGCAAGCGCGAAGGCTTCGCAGGCAAATCTTTCAGTCGTGACAGTGACTCCCGCCCACCCCGCCGCGACTTTGGCGACTCCCGTCCTCCGCGCCGCGAATACGCCGCTCGCCCCGACTCCGGTGGCGGCGACTCTCGCCCACCCCGACGCACCTTCGGCGACAAACCCAGCTTCAGCGGCCCCCGCAAGTCGGGCAGCTACGCACCACGCCCCCAGGGAGGCGCCCGGAGCTTCGATGGAGACCGGTCCTCCGGCTTCGGTCCTCGCAAGCCCTACACCCCCCGCGAAGGCGGCGCAGGCCCATCTCGTTTCGGCGGCAAACCTAGCTTCTCCCGTGAGGATCGTGGCGAGCGCGGAGACCGTGGCGAACGCTCCGGCCCGCCGTTCCGCAAATTCGACGCTCCCCGAGGCAATTTTTCCTCTGACCGTCCGGCCCGTCCCACCCGTTCCGATGCTCCCAGCCGGAGTTACGGCGACAAGCCCAGCGGAGGCTTCCCAGCCAAAAAGCCCTTCGGCAAACCCAGCGGCGGTTTCGCAGGGAAATCCAGCAGTTATGCCGGAAAATCCAGCGGCGGCAGCTTCTCCGGCAAAAAGACTTACGGCAAATCAGCTGCTAGCTCTGGTAAGTCATCAGGCCCTTTTGATAAGTTCAAGGACAACAAAAAACCCTTCGGCAAACGCGGAGCCCCAACCCGCAAGTTCAAACCCGAAGAAGGTGAATCCGCCGGATGACGCAGAACCACGCAGTTTCACCACAGCCTGAAACCATCGTCCGGCGCCAGCGCCCCGTCATTGCAATTGATGGGCCCGCCGGTGCCGGCAAAAGCACTCTTGCCGCTCATCTCGCCCGTCGCTTCGGATTTCTCAACCTCGAGACCGGAGCCATGTACCGCGCTCTGGCTCTCAAGGCCATCGAGAACGACCTCTCCTTCGACGAGGAGTCCCCTCTGCTCGACCTCGCCGTCTACACCCGCATTCGCCTTGAACCCCAGCTCGAAGGCAACCGCGTCCTGCTCGACGGCCGCGATGTCTCGCGCCGCATCCGCGACACCGACGTTACCGCCGCAGCCTCCCGCGTCTCGGTCCACCCTCAGCTCCGCGCCTGGATGGTCCTGCAGCAGCGGGCATTGGGCGAGGCCGGTGGTGTCGTCATGGAAGGCCGCGATATCGGCACTGCCGTCTTCCCGGACGCCGAGGTCAAGATTTTTCTTGATGCTGCCCCCGAAGTCCGCGGGAACCGTCGTTACCGCCAAGTCACTCCGAATTTGTCTTCGACGCCTGAATATAACGCTGACCGCCAAAGCCCGGATCCGCGAAATCCAGAGCAGCAACGGGCAGCAGAAGAAGCCATCATCCGCGAGATGAAGGAGCGCGATTACCGCGACCGGAACCGCGCGGAATCTCCGCTCAAGCCGGCCTCGGATGCCGTCATACTTGATTCCACTTCGATGACGCTGAAGCAGGTTCTGGAACGCTCAGAACAGATCGTACTGTCCCATATCCCCACTTGAAATCTTTACTACCCTGAGAATACGGTTGTCTAATGGGAAAATAACGAATATCCGCTTTTTGAGGTAGTTATCCACACTAATTGCACTATAAATAGTGCAATTAGTACTATTTAGACGATTATCGGTAAAAAACTTGCCGGATGTGCTAACCTTTTATCATCGTTTGAAACAGATTGGTTTTCTGCAAAGCTCGAAAATGTACGAACCCCGATCTTGGATCCAGCGGCAAATTCAGTAGTACTAAGGAAATAATCAACATGGAACAGGGAACAGTGAAGTGGTTTAACGATGCCAAGGGGTTTGGCTTTATCAGCCGTCAGAACGGCGAGGATGTATTCGTACACTACTCGGCGATCAATTCAAATGGCTTCAAGAGCCTTCAGGAAGGTCAGGCAGTTCAGTTCAATGTGGTAAAGGGCCCCAAGGGCTGGCAGGCATCTGACGTTCAGCCTCTGTAAGGTATAACGTACGTAGTTCCACCAAGGTTTTGCGCGAGGGACGGCTTAGGCTGTCCCTCTGCGCCTTTAATGAGTATTTTCATTAACTAACCTCGGCTATTTGTTCGGAGATTGCGGAATGACTCCGCCTTCGGCTCCCGGCTCTGTAACAGTACTCATTCCCGGCAAAATTGTAGAAGTAGCTTTGAATTTCCGATAATCCGAATTCACCACCCGGATACTCCCGTTGAAACTGATAAACAGCAACGCTCGTGCGGAGCCTTTTCCCTCTGCTCGCGCCGGCAGCCAAACCTCGCCGTTTATCTTTTGCTGTTCCAGGGCGAAGCTCGTATCCTGCTTGATATTCACCATCAAACCTCCGCCAATTTTGAATGGTCGCAGAAAACGGCCTTCAATTCGACTGATGGAGCGGTCCTCTTCATCGACCCATATTGTCCCTGCAAGGTCACGAATCACGTCCTCAAAGCGATTTCGCGTCTTTGCCTTCGGATCACCCTCATAATCCACTGCAATGGTATCTCTGCCGTTGACCTTTACTCGACGCGGATTGGTAAATTTGCCCAGTTCTAGAAACCGTGAGACTGTAACCTCCTCATGTCCATGTGAGTCCGTCTCCTGACCCTTTACATCCGCTTTGCTTCGCCTCTCCTTGGCCTTTGCGACTTCCTTATCGATTCGGTCGCTCTCCTTCTTCTGTTCGTCTACGGTCAGCTCTTTTCCATCTTTCTTTACGAGCTTCTGAACCTCAACACCGTTTAACCAGAAGATGTCAAACTCCTTCGTTTCAGTTTTCTTAACTTCGCCATGTCCGTCGTTCTCTTGGGCGGTGGCTACTTCGTGGTACAGGTAGTCTTTCTGGATGGTTTCGGAGGCCTTCTGGCGGGATTCAACCTCGTGCATCAGAGTGGGGATGTCGGGTAGTGGTTTCTCCAAGGTTGTTTCCGTTGTCGCTGCGACAACTCCAGTCTTCTCAATGGCTCCCGGAGGAGTCTGTGGGGTCTGCGTACTTTCAGGCGTTTGGCTACATCCTGGGGAACTCAGTCCTATCACCAAAATCAGTCCCGCGACCAACCTGAGAGACGCTTCTGTCATGCTTCCACTATAGTTGCCTGCCGCCGAACAGACAGTTTCCGACTCTGGTCCGCTGACCGCACAACTTTTAGAAAGTAACGTGCGAGCATGCGCCGAAAGGTCTAGCATAAAGAGGTACGCGAATTTTGATTACGCAAGTTACATTCTGAAGCGAGGAAGCAATGGCCACTAAGGCAGGGGCACTCACCCCACCGGCTCCGGCAGTAGAGCAGCACGAACGTGAAACAACCTTCGATATCTTTCGCCGCTGGGGATACTTGCAGGCTTCTCTTGATCCGCTTGAACAGTTTCTGCCACCCGAGCCCTTTCCTACTCCTGCGCCCGAAGGTGAGGCTGCTGCCGAGGCGCGCGGCTTTTACTGCGGCACCATCGCGGTCGAGTTCATGCACATTCCAAGTCCCGAGCAGCGGCAATGGCTGCAGGAGCGCATGGAGCAGAAGGCTCCGACGCCAGACCAGAAGCTTATCCTCACTCAGCTCATTCGTGCCGATCTGTTCGAGCAGGTGATTCAATCACGCTACCTCGGCACCAAGCGCTTCTCGCTCGAAGGCATTACAGCGCTCATCCCGTTCCTCGATCGCGTGCTTGCAGTCAGTGCGGAAGCCGGTGTCAGCAAGACGATGATCGCCATGAGCCATCGTGGAAGGCTCAACGTAATGACCAATACGATCGGTCGCGCAGCGTCGGAGATCTTCACCAAGTTCGAGGACGTCGATCCTCGCAGCACAATGGGCGGCGGCGATGTGAAGTATCACGTCGGCGCAACAGGCGAATACGAGTCGCCCGATGGTCATGTGATTGGTTTGCATCTTGCCTCCAACCCAAGCCATCTCGAAGCCGTCGATCCTGTTGTGCTCGGCCGAACGCGCGCTAAGCAGGAGCGCATCGGCAAAGGTGGCAAGAACGCTGTTCTGCCCTTGATCATCCACGGCGATGCAGCCTTCGCCGGGCAGGGAATCCTTGCTGAAACGCTGAATATGGCGACGCTGCATGGGTACAACGTTGGCGGAACGATCCATGTCATCGTCAACAATCTGCTCGGATTTACGGCGCTGCCTGAGGAGTCGAACTCCTCGCGGTTCTCGACCGACATTGCCAAGCGGCTACCGATTCCGATCTTCCATGTCAACGCAGAAGATCCGGATGCAGTCGTTCGTGTAGCTGCGATTGCCGCCGAATATCGGCATCATTTCCGCTCCGATATTGTTGTCGATTTGATCGGATATCGCCGTCACGGACATAGCGAAGTGGATGATCCGACGGTTACGCAGCCGCGTCGTTACGCGATCATCAAGGATCGTCCGGCGCTTTATCAGATCTACGCGAAGGGCATCGGCGTCGATCCAACCGAGGAAGTTCAGAAGATTCAGCAGGAGCTTCTCGACGATCAGAAGGTTGCGACGAAGGCAGATCACAAGCCGCGCCTGGCTGAGCTTCCCGAGTATTGGGATCCTTACAAGGGCGGCGAACTGCTGCCTGAAGACGATGTTCCGACCGGCTTGTCCGCTGAGCGAATCAACGAGCTTGCGCAGGGTGTGACAAAGTATCCGAGCGAATTTCATGTTCACCCGAAGGTGAAAAAGCTGTTTGAGCAGCGTTTGGAGATGGGCGCCGGTTCGCGTCCGTTCGACTACGGCATGGCGGAACTGGTGGCATTCGCTTCGCTGCTGGAAGAGGGAACTCCAGTACGGCTTACCGGACAGGACTCGCAGCGCGGAACCTTCAACCAGCGTCATGCGGTGATGGTCGATATCGAGACGGAAGTTCGCTACGCGCCGCTCGCTCATTTGAGCGACAAGCAGGCGAAGTTTGAGGTCTACAACTCGCTTCTCTCCGAAGCCGCGGTGCTTGGCTTCGAGTACGGCTTTTCGCGCGATTATCCTGAGGCCCTGGTGCTGTGGGAGGCTCAGTTCGGCGACTTCGCCAACGGCGCGCAGATCATCGTCGATCAATTCATCGCGGCGAGCGAGGCCAAATGGGGACTGCTCTCCGGCATTGTGATGCTGCTGCCGCATGGCTATGAGGGACAGGGACCGGAGCACTCGAGCGCGCGCATCGAGCGTTATCTGCAACTCGCTGCGAACGACAATATCCAGATCTGCCAGCCTTCGACAGCAGCGCAGTACTTCCATCTGCTGCGGCGGCAGGCACTGCGTCCGTGGCGCAAGCCGTTGATCGTGTTTACGCCGAAGAGCATGCTGCGTCATCCCGATGCTTCGTCGTCGCTCGCGGAGTTCGCGCGCGAGCGATTCCTGAATGTGCTGCCGGACAATGAGGTTCGGAACCCGCGCCGTCTACTGGTGTGCAGCGGAAAGATCGGGCACAATCTCCGCATCGAACGTGAGAAGCGCAAGGACATGAGCGTCGGCATCATCTTCCTCGAGCAGATGTATCCGTGGCCCGAAGAAGAGCTGCAGGCTGCGCTCGACCAGCATCCTGATGCCCAGGAGATTGTCTGGGTGCAGGAAGAGCCGGCCAATATGGGTGCGCTCTTCTACGTGATGCCGGAGCTTCGCCGTATGGCTAGCGATCGAGCCGTGCTCAGCGTGAAGCGGAGTGCGAGTGCGACGCCGGCGACGGGTTCGGCCAAGGCGCATGAGATCGAGGAGAAAACGCTGATCGATCTCGCGTTTGGTGCTTCGCTCTAAGATCACGAACCGCTATGGTACCCCCCCGGGTACCATAGCGTAAGTACCCTATATTCAATAATTTACTAAAAATAACGTTTGCAAATTCGTTATTACAAATGGGTTACGACTAAAATCGTCTTTCTAAAAGGTTTAGAGCGTAAACGACAGCAGCCCCGGTTTTAGCCGAGGCTGCTTTTGACTCTGAATCAAGTATACCGGATTGAGTGAAACTCCCACGCAAACTATATTCGCTTTGTTTTGTTTAGGTTAAGCCGTTTGGGGGCTTGACAAGAAAATATGAGAGGCGAGAGGACGCCCGGTGAGCTTCTGGGTCTGTATCTTTCCTTTGAAGTGCTGTGCCATGACGATGAATTTATTCGGAGAGATGAGCAGGGAAGAGCCTGAGGGGGTGGCGACGGGGGCCGTCCTTCTGCGCGGGTTCGCCCTGGCGGAAGAGACGGCTCTGCTGGATGCCTTGCGTGATGTTACCGGGGCGGCTCCGTTTCGGCATATGGTTACGCCGGGAGGTCATCGCATGTCTGTGGCGATGACTAACTGTGGGGTGCTGGGCTGGGTGACGGACAGGAGGGGGTATCGGTATGACAGCATCGATCCGGAGAGTGGGAAGAGATGGCCGCCGATGCCTGCCTCATTTCTGAGGCTGGCGACGAGTGCGGCGGCGATGGGGGGCTTTCCGGAGTTTCTGCCGGACGCGTGCCTGATCAATCGTTATGAACCTGGGGCAAAGCTGTCGCTGCATCAGGATAAGAACGAGCGGGACTTCGATGCGCCGATCGTATCGGTTTCGCTCGGGCTTCCGGCGATGTTTTTGTTTGGCGGAATGGAGCGCGGAGATAAGACGCGCCGTATACAGGTGACGCATGGGGACGTTGTGGTGTGGGGAGGGCCATCGCGGTTGCGGTACCACGGCGTGATGCCGCTGAAGCAGGGGCACCATAATGTGTTGGGCACGAACCGCGTGAACATAACGTTTCGTAAGGCGGGTTAGCCGATTTCAAACGAGTTGGACGATGCGATGGCTAGATGCGGACCAGCTCGTTCTGGATGCGGCCGGTGACTTCGGCGCGTCCGGGGCGGGTGATCATGTTGACCTCGTTGCGGACGCCGAAGGCTTCAGAATGGCCGTCGGCGCTGGAGAAGTAGAGGCCGGGTTCGACGGAGAAGCAGGTGTTGGGGAGAATGAGGCGGGTGTCGTGGGTCTCGAGGTTGTCGAGATGGGCGCCATTGCCGTGGAGCTCGGTCGCAATATTGTGGCCGGTCCGGTGGGTGAAGAAGTCGGCGAAGCCTGCAGAGCGGATGATGGCGCGGGAGGCGTCGTCGACCTGCCAGCCGGCGATGGGGGTGTTGGCGGCGAAGGCTTGCTGGATGACGGCGATGGCGTCGTCGCGGGCATCGCGGACAGTGTTGAAGATGAGGTGCTCGCGGTCGGTGGGTTCGCGGTCGACGACGCCGGTCCAGGTGATGTCGTACCAGATAGCCCGGGGGTTGTTGGCGAGCTTGGACCAGATGTCGATGAGGACGAAGTCGCCGCGGCGGATGGGTTTGGAGGAGGCGCGGGTGGGCTCGTAGTGGGAGTCGGCGGAGTTGGGGCCGACGGAGACGTTGGGGCCGTGCTCGGTGATCATGCCAGCTTGTGCGATAGCGCGTTGGAGGAATTCGACGATGGTGAATTCGTCAGTGCTGCCGTTGGCGCGGACGCGGGTGCCGATCTCGCGCCAGCCTTCGGCGAGGATGTCGTCGAGGCGGCGCTGGGCTTCGTAGTGGGTGGCGATCTGGGCTTCGGTGAGGACGGCTTCGAAGTGGCTGACCAGGTCGGCGGACGAGACGATGTCTTTTTTGAAGGAGCGGAGGAGTTCTACTGTGCCCGCGTCGACGAGCGAGATGTACATGATGGCGTTGCGCGGGGAGTACTGCATGGCGATCTTTGTCGCGCCGGTGAGCATGGACTCGAGTTTGGATTCGAGCTCCTGCCAGGAGGAGTATTCGGTTTTGGGGCCGGGGAGGAGGTCGAGTTTGTGGGACTCGATGCGGTGGACGAGTTTCTTCGGCTCGCCTTGGGCGGGGATGAAGTAGTACCAGCGGCGGGTGATGTGGCCGCCGGGGATTCCCAGGATGCGGTAGGCGAGGTGGTCGCGGTTGTGGTGGTCGTAGAAGAGCCAGCCGTCGAGATTATTTTCGCGGAGGGCGGATTGGATGGCGGCGAGGTCCATGGTGGTGGTGCTTCCGGCCTCGGTGATGGTGTTCTGCATGGTGCCCTCCCCCTCCTGGTGAAAAGTGCGCAAAGTATTCAAAGTAGAAGACATGAGTTCGTACTTGATGGTCAAGTCTTCTGGGGTTAAATGCGAAGGCCCGGCTGGTGGCCGGGCTTCTTCTCTGATTTAAGGTTATCAGGCGTGTCAAGGATTTGGCTGTGGAAGAATGTCGAGCACGAGGGTCATGGTTCGAAAATCTAAGAACATCATTTGTACTCCTCCACATAAAAGTGAGGGCAGCGCTTTGAGCGCAGCAGGCCCTCTCCGAGGCTGACAGCAAGAGAGGTAAATACAAAGACAAAAGCAGATCCCCTTTGGGGATGACAAGCAAAAAGGCAAGGACAAGAGCGACGGCGGCAAGCGTAGAAAAAGAAGAGGCCGGGAGCGATCCCGGCCTCTTTGTTCATGGTGATTGGTGTGGATTAGGCGTTGACTGAGTTCTCGGCGGCTGCAGCGGCTGCTTCCTTTTCCTTGGCTTCCTTGGCGGCTTTCTCGGCCTTGCGTGCGGCGGCTGAGTTTTGGCCGAGTTCGGCGGCGAGGGTCTCGGTGGTGAAGGATTCGATGACGTCGCCTACGCGGATGTCCTTGTAGCCGGCGAGATCGATACCGCATTCGACGCCCTGGCGAACCTCAGAGACATCGTCCTTGAAGCGCTTGAGGGAACCGATCTTGCCGCGCCAGATCTCGTTGCCTTCGCGGAGCAGGCGGACCTGCTGATCGCGTTTGATGAGGCCGTCTGTGACGACGCAGCCGGCGATTTGGCCGACCTTGGTGATCTTGAAGACATTGCGGACCTCGGCGCGTCCGGCGTAGTTCTCCTTGAAGACTGGTTCGAGGAGGCCGTACATCGCCTTGGTGATCTCGTCCTGCAGCTCGTAGATGATGGAGTGCAGACGGATCTCGACGTTTTCGCGCTCGGCGATCTCGGCGGACTTTCTGTCGGGCCGCACGTTGAAGCCGATGACGACGGCGTTCGACGCGGAGGCGAGCAGGATGTCGGACTCGGTGATGGCACCGACGCCGGAGTGGAGGACGCGGACGCGAACCTTTTCGGTGGACATGCGCTGGAGGGAGTCGGCGAGGACTTCGACTGAGCCCTGCACGTCGCCCTTGAGGATGAGGTTGAGATCCTTCATGCCGGCCTGTTTGATCTGTTCGGCTAGGCCTTCGAGCGAGACGCGGGAGCTCTTGGCGAGCTGTGCCTCGCGCTCCTTCATCTTGCGGTACTGGGCGATGCCCTTGGCCTTGTCGCGGTCTGCCATGACGAGGAAGGTGTCGCCTGCGTCGGGCATGCCTTCGAGACCGAGGATCTCGACCGGGGTTGAAGGACCGGCTTCGGTGATGGGACGGCCACGGTCATCGAACATGGCGCGGATCTTGCCAAAGGTGTTTCCGACGATATAGCTGTCGCCGTTGCGGAGAGTGCCGTTCTGGACGAGGATCGAGGCAACGGCGCCGCGGCCACGATCGAGCTTGGCTTCGATGACGGTGCCGACGGCGGGACGCTCGGGGACGGCCTTCTGCTGATTGGTGTCGGCGATGTAGCAGATCATCTCCTCGAGACCGTCGAGGTTGATGCGCTGCTTGGCGGAGACTTCGACGAACTCGGTGTCGCCGCCCATGGAGGTGGCTTGCACGCCGCGAGCTGCAAGCTGCTGCATAACGCGCTGCGGGTTGGCCTCGGGTTTGTCGATCTTGTTGACGGCGACAATGATCGGTACCTTGGCGGCGCGGGCGTGGTCGATGGCCTCGATGGTCTGGGGCATGACGCCGTCGTCTGCTGCGACGACGATGACGACGATGTCGGTAACCTTGGCGCCGCGTGCACGCATGCGGGTAAAGGCCTCGTGACCGGGGGTATCGAGGAAGACGATCTCGCGACCGAATGCGGGCGAGTCGGGCTTGGTGATCTTCACCTTGTAGGCGCCGATGTGCTGGGTGATGCCTCCGGCTTCGCCTGCTGCAACGTCGGTGGAGCGGATGGCGTCGAGCAGGGAGGTCTTACCGTGGTCGACGTGGCCCATGACGGTGACGACAGGCGAGCGAACGATCTCGGCCATGCCGGTGGTGTCTTCAAGGAAGCCTTCGATGGCCTCGTTCTCAAGCTGTTCTTCGACCGTGATGATCTGGGCGTCGGCGCCGAACTGACGGGCGACGTCCTTGACCAGCTCGCCTTCGAGGGACTGGTTGACAGTGACGAAGACGCCCTTCATCAGGAGGGTGGCGATGAGGTCCTTGCCGCGTACGTCGAGCTTTTCGGCGAGGTCCTTGACGCTGATGCCTTCGGTGACCGTGATGGTCTTTGTGATCGGCAGAGGCTCGCGCGAGATCTGCTGGCCGCCGTAACGTGGTGGCGGCTGGAAGCCCTTCATCGGGCCTTCTTTGGTCTTCTCGTAGCGCTGACCGCCGCGGCGCTGGCCGGGGCGTGCCGCGGGACGCATACCGCCGGGAGTTTCACCGGGGCCGGGCAACATACCGCCCGGAGCTCCGCCTGGGGCTCCGGGACGTGCGCCGAAGCCGGGACGGGCTCCAAAGCCGGGACGTGCGCCGCCTGGAGTGAAGCCTGGACGGCCGGGGGCTCCGCCGGGGCCGCCTGGACCGCCGGGGAAGGTACGGGTGGGGTGCATGGGACGGCGTGCGCCGGGAGCCATGCTGGTGGGACGTGAGCCGGGTGCGCCGGGGGCTTGAGGCCGTGGGCGCTCGAAGATGGGACGGCCACGCTGCGGTACACCTGGGACAGGGGGCGGGGCGGTGTAGATGGGGCGCGGACCCGTCTGCGGCATGATGACGCGCCGTGGCGGGGGACCGGCGGGAACGACAGGTGCTGCCGGGGCTTCGGGCTGAGCCGAGACGACTGCCGGTGCTGGCTCGGTGCTTGCGGAAACCGGTTCAACAGGAGGTGCTGCTGCGACAGGAGGCGGGGTTGCTGCTGGCTGTTCTAAGACTGGAGCCGGAGACGGTACAGTGGCAGGCTTTGCAGGAGCAGGGGCGACCGGAGAGGATGCGACCACAGGACGGTCTGCGGGACGGTCGGGCGAATGAGATGCTGCAGCAGACGGATGCGCCGGCGCCACAACGACCGGAGGCCGCGCAATGACGGGGCCAACGGGAGGCCTGGTGGCAATGGCCGGGGCTGGTGGCGGCGCGACGATATTGGCTCCCTGCCGGGGCAGAGGAACGATACGGCGGGGTGCGACCTGCGTGGCCTGTGCAGGAGCAGAGGATGCTGCAACAGGCGGTACTGCTGCAACGCGCGGAGGTGTACCAGCTGCGGGAACGGTAGACGGAGGTGCGACAACTGCTGCAGGACGCGGTGGGGCGGCCTTGATGGCTGCCTCAGCCTGCTTGCGCTCGAGGATCGCTTTGAGCGCGTCGCCCGGCTTCGATACCTTCGAGAGGTCGAACTTGGGCTTGTTGTCAGGGGCCGGCCTGTTTGCGCTGGCGCTGCGGCTTCCGCCGTTGAAATAGGCGCGGACCTTCTCGGCCTGGTCGGCCTCGATGGAGCTGGAGTGCGTTTTGCCGGTAATGCCTATTGCTTCGAGGGCATCCAGAATCGGCCTGCTTTTTACTTCCAGTTCTCGTGCCAGATCGTTGATTCGAACTTTGCTCATCCGTCCCTTTTCGCTTCCTTGCGCCCTTAGCTGTTCATATCAGCCTCATCGAGGTAGGAATCTCTATTGTAAGTATTATCCCTGAAATCGCGGTGATTGCGCTTCAGGGATGTTTGTCCAGCGTGGCTTTGGAAGCTAGCCACGATCGTTTCCGTCGTCAATGCCCTCGTCGGAGTTCTCCTGGGCTTCGTCGACCAGGGTGTCTACGGCGTCATTATCCAGCTCAATGCGTTCCTCGCGTGCGTCGGCGTCGCTGAAGGCGTCGCTGGACGAGAGGGAATCTTCGGCGTCCACGATATCTTCGGTGGACAGATTGTGAACTTCTTCGGCGCGGCCGGAGCCTGCTTCTTCTGCGAGAATTGCTTCGGGTGTCTTATCCATAGATGACTCTCCTGTCTCTTCAGATGCGGGCTCCGCAGCTGCAGTGACTGCAACGGCAGGGCGCTCTTCGCCTTCTTCGTACTGACCGAAGTAGTGGCGGACGGCGACGGAGATCTTCTCTACTGTCTTTTCGCCGATGCCGGGGACTTCTTCAAGCTGCTCGGGAGTCATGTCGGCGAGCGCTTCAACGGTGGTGATGCCGGCGGCGATGAGTTTTTCGAGGACGGAGTCGCCGAGTTCGGTGACCTGCTCGATGGCAGTGGCCGGGCCGCCGGACATGGCCTGCATCTGCTGCTCGACCTCCTGACGCTTCTCCTCTTCGCTCTTGATGTCGATCTTCCACTGGAGGAGCTTGGCGGCGAGGCGGACGTTCTGGCCCTTCTTGCCGATGGCGAGGGAGAGCTGGGTGTCGTCGACGATGACCTCGATCTGCTTGTCGTTGAGGTCGGTGATGGAGACACGGCTGACCTTGGCGGGCTGGAGGGCCTTTTCGGCGAAGGTGGTGATCTCGTCGGAGAACTCGATGATGTCGATCTTTTCGCCGCGCAGCTCGCGGATGATGGACTGGACGCGCATGCCCTTCATGCCGACGCAGGCGCCGACGGGGTCGACATCCTTGTCGCGGGACATGACGGCGATCTTGGTGCGCTCACCGGCCTCGCGGGCGATGGCGCGGATGGTGACGGTGCCGTCGTAGATCTCGGGAACTTCGGACTGGAAGAGATTCTGGACGAGGCCCGGGGCGGCGCGAGAGACGATAACCTGTGGGCCCTTGGCGGCGCGGTCGACGCGGAGGAGGACGACGCGGACGCGTTCGCCGACGGCGAACTGCTCGAGGCGGGACTGCTCACGCTTGGGCATGCGGGCTTCGGCTTTGCCGAGGTCGAAGATGACGTCCATGGGCTCGAGGCGCTTGACGGTGGCGTTGAGGACCTCGCCGGCACGGTGGTTGTACTCGTTGAAGACGGTGTCGCGCTCGGCTTCGCGGACCTTCTGGAAGATGACCTGCTTGGCCATCTGGGCGGCGATGCGGCCGAGTGGGGTGGTGTCCTTGTAGAAGCGAAGTTCGCCGCCGACTTCGACCTCGGGAGCGAGCTCGCGGGCCTGTTCGAGGGTCATCTGATTGACGTCGTCTTCGATCTGCTCGGGGGTTTCGACGACGGTTTTGTAGACGTAGGCGCGGATCTCGCCGGTCTCGCGATCCATCTCGGCGCGCATGTTTTCCTGGGTTTTGTAATACTTGCGAGTCGCCAGGGCAATGGCGTCCTCAACGGCGCCGACTACAACTTCCGGCTCGATTCCCTTGTCGCGGCTTAACGTCTCAATCGATTGATACAGAACACTTGCCATCGCTTCACTCGTCCTTCATGGTTGGCCAGAAACGGCCGGTTTTGTTGCTGTCGCGTTGTTCGTACGGTGTTTGCGGAGGGCGACTATATTTCCGCTACCAGATTTGCTTTTTCGACGTTGGCCAGGGGGATGTCGACTAGCTGTTCGGTTACTGTTTTCCTGGCCTTGCCCTTTTGTTTTACGGCAGAGAGGTCGATCGTCAGTACGCCGTCAGCGAATCGGGTGAGACGGCCTTGCCACTGGCGGTTCTTGTTGATCGCCGTGAAAGTCTGAAGTTTGATGAGGCTTCCCTGAAAGCGGGTGAAGTCATCTGGTTTCTGTAGCTTGCGCTCGAGGCCCGGAGAGGAGACTTCGAGAGTGTATTCGGCGCCGGGGATAAGATCTTCAACGTCGAGGACGGTGCCGAAGTCCTGAGCGAAAGTGGCACAATCTTCATGGGTTACGCCGGAGAGCAACTCTGGTGGGACGCCCTTTGGAAGAGCTGTCTCTTCTGCTTCGGAGGCGGTTTCGGCTAGTTTGGCTCGCTCTAAAGCATTCTTTTCTACGAAGATGCGGAGTGTGCGGTGCTTGGCGCCGCCCTGAAATTCAATGTCGACGAGGTCGAGGTTGTGCGAAGCGGCAACGCGCTGGGCAGTAGCTCGGATTTCGTCTAACTGAAGTGCCATAGTGTAAGTGACTCATTCTGCTGCTTTTGAAAAAGGCCCTTTAGAGCAAATAAAAAGTGGGCTTTAGCCCACTCCTCTCTTCCGTCAATTTACCGGTGCGGTCACGGCACGTGCGAACGACGGAACAAACTCGTTGCAATTCTGATGATACAGCTTGTTGGTTTTGATTTCAATGGGGGTTATTTAAAGGCCGGGGGAAGTGTGGGTTTTACAGGGGTTTTGGGGATTTTGGGTGTTTGGTTGTGGTGAATTTGTGGTGAAGATGTGGTGGAGTGTATGGGTAAGCTGGTTTGTGGACGGCTTGTTTTTCAAGGGTGTGGATTTTGCAGATTTTTGAAGTTTGTTTGGGCTACCTCAGAATGTTGAGATGGAGGGGTAAAGATTCTGGTTCGGGGTGGCAATCAATGGGTTTACTATCGGGGCATCTTCTCCTTCGAACGCTGATCCACCTAACTAGCTGATCCAAATGACTAAGGGATATTCGATGAGAAGCAGCGCTTTGTATTCGTGTCTGTTGCTGGCCGGGTCTACCGCAGGGGTCGGCTTGTGGGGAACGCCGACGCATGAGTCTTCCAAGGCTCCTTCTGCGCCGTCCAAGGGCTGGAATGCAGTGGCGGCGGCGGATTATCTGGATAGTCGTGAGATTTGGTGGCAGAGTTGGCCGCGCGCGCAGAAGGATCACGGAACGCTCTGTATCTCCTGCCATACAACGGTGCCGTATGCGATGGCGCGGTCTGGAATGCGTCAGGAGTTGCATGAGACGCGGATGGCCGCACCCGAGAAGATCATGTTGGACAGCGTAGAAAAACGTGTGAGCCATTGGTCGGAGATGACACCGTTTTACTCCGATGCGGTTCACGGTCCTGGCAAGACGTCCGAGGCGCATGCGACCGAAGCAGTATTGAATGCCGTGATTCTGACAAGCTATGACGTGCGGCAGGGACACCTTCGTCCGATTACCCGGATGGCCCTTGATGCAGCGTGGGCGTTGCAGGAGGAGTCGGGTGAAAATGCCGGCGGATGGAAGTGGCAGGACTTCCACCTGGGCCCATGGGAAGCGGGAGAGTCCAGCTATCAGGGTGCGGCGTTGCTGATGGTGGAGGTTGGAGATGCTCCAGATGGGTATGCCAGTGAGCCGGGGGCTCGCGAGCATGTAGAGAGATTGAGTCAGTACCTGCGGCGGAAGTATTCGGCTCAGCCTCTGATGAACCAAATCTATGTTTTATGGGCGTCGGGCAAAGTGCCGGATCTACTGACAGCGGATGAGCGGAAGACGTTGGTCGCGTCGCTTGAGAGTCTGCAACAGGAGGACGGTGGTTGGAGGCTCTCGTCGATGGACAAGAAGAAACGGCTGGATGATTCCCCGGAGCCGGTGGAAAGCGATGGGATGGCGACGGGTCTGGCCGTGCTGGCGATAGAGAATTCGGGCGGCGGTGAGGACGCGATGCGGAAGCGTGGATTGAAGTGGCTGAAAGACCATCAGAGTAAGGATGGCGATTGGAGCGCTTCATCGTTGAACAAAAAACGTGATCCGAAGAGCGATATTGGGCGCTTTATGAGCGATGCTGCTACTGGGTATGCTGTGCTGGCGTTGGAAGAGGCACGGTAGGGGGCAAGGTTGGTTCTTAAGCCGCTCAATCATGCGATAAGACCGCATAATTGGGGCGCCCGTTACCCGACGTACAGGATGGGTATTCCGATGTTTTTCGGGTGAATTTTGGTGGTGGGGATTTGCTCTAGGAGGGAAGCAACTCTACAATCTATCAAACCCCGTGGCAATCATGCCTCGCATGGACACCTCCTCAAGATCGACACCTACTTATGATCGAAATTCCTGTACCTGAAGCTCTTACGTTTGACGATGTTCTTCTCGTTCCCGCCTATAGCGAGGTTGTTCCAACCCAGGTGAGCACACAGACTCAACTGACGAAGCGGATTATTTTGAACACGCCGCTGATGTCGGCTGCGATGGATACCGTGACGGAGTCGAGGCTGGCGATTGCCATGGCACAGCAGGGTGGGCTGGGCGTGGTGCATCGCAACCTGACGATCGACCAGCAGGCGGGGGAGATCGATAAGGTGAAGCGGTCAGAGAGCGGCATGATTGTGGACCCGGTGACGATTGCGCCGGAGCAGTCGATTGCGGATGCGCTGGAGGTGATGCGGCGGTACAAGATTTCGGGTGTACCGGTGACCAAGAATAGGAAGCTGGTGGGGATTTTGACGAATCGGGACCTGCGGTTTGTGTCGCGGACCGATCTGCCGATTGATTCGGTGATGACGAAGACGAACCTGATTACGGTGCCGGTGGGGACGACGCTGGAACAGGCGGAACAGATTCTGCATCAGCACAGGGTGGAGAAGCTGCTGGTCGTCAACGACGAGTACGAGCTGAAGGGCTTGATTACGGTCAAGGACATTCAGAAGAAGCTGAAGTACCCGAATGCTTCTAAGGATAGCCAGGGTCGGTTGCGAGTGGCGGGCGCGATTGGGGCGACGGGCGACTTTCTGGAACGGGCTGAGGAACTAGTAAAAGCGAGGGTGGATGCGTTGGCGATTGATTCGGCGCATGGACACTCGTCGCGGGTGCTGGAGGCTGTGGCCGAGGTGAAGCGGAAGTTTCCGGAGATCGATGTGCTGGCGGGAAATATCGCTACGTATGAGGGTGCGGTGGCTTTGATTAAAGCCGGTGCGGATGCGATCAAGGTGGGGATTGGGCCGGGCTCGATCTGCACGACACGCATGGTGACGGGTGCGGGTATGCCGCAGATTACGGCTATCTCCGAGGCTTATAAGGCCGGCAAGGAATATGGGATTCCGATTATTGCGGATGGCGGGATCAAGTACTCGGGCGACGTGACGAAGGCGATTGCCGCGGGCGCGAGTGTGGTGATGATGGGGTCGCTGTTTGCCGGTGTGGATGAGAGCCCGGGCGAGACGATTCTGTACCAGGGGCGCAGCTTCAAGGCTTATCGCGGGATGGGTTCACTGTCGGCGATGGCTCAGGGCTCGGGCGAACGGTACTTCCAGGGTAAGGAAGATATGAACGATGCGGCGAGCACGGAGCGGCCTTCGTTGACGGCTCGGGAGAGCGGGGCATCGAACCGGCTGGCAAAGTTTGTGCCGGAGGGAATCGAGGGGCGTGTGCCTCATCGGGGGCCTCTGGAGGGGATGGTTTATCAGCTAGTGGGTGGATTGAGGTCCGGCATGGGGTATCTGGGATGCTCGACGATTGCGGAGCTGCAGACGAAGGCCCGGTTTATTCGGATTTCGAATGCAGGGCTGCGTGAGAGCCATGTGCATGATGTGATCATCACGCGAGAGGCTCCTAATTATCACGTGGAATAGATGTTTTTGCTGCTGGGCACTCGGGATTTGTGTCTAAAGACAGGTTGCGGCGTCTAACTGACAGGTGGGTAGATGCCGATAAATGAGTTGAGAATGTCTATGACGAAGACGCGACGGATGACTGCGCCGATCAACTGGGTTCCTGTGTTCCTTGGGCTCAGTGTGATCTGGATGGAGTCGACTGTGACGATGGGCGCGGCGAATACGAGCCGATGGCTGCTGGATATTTGTCATGCGTTGTGGGGGCAGACGGATACGGCGTCGTTTGAGATGGTGCATGCGATTCTAAGGAAGCTGGGCCACTTTAGCGGGTATGGGATCTTGAGCGTTCTGTTCTACCGGGCGTGGTATGCAAGCGTGGGCCTGTTCTGGAAGGGGTCGAGGTCGGGGCTTCGTTTTGAGGCTGCAGGGCTGGCTGTGTTCTGTACGTTCCTGGTTGCTTCGATGGATGAGTGGCATCAGAGCTTTCTTGAGGGGCGGACGAGCAGCTTTCATGACGTGATGATCGATACTTGCGGGGCGCTGGTGTTTACAGCAGTGGTGATGCTGGTGATGCGGCGGCGGGGATTGTTGGAGATGGTGGAGAGCGAATAGGTTGTGAACCCATGTCCTAGAATCCGGACATGGGTCTCTGGTTTTGTGGTGGGGAAGAGAGGACATATCTCAGGGGCTAAAGCCCCTTTTTTGTTGCGCCTTTGGTGCCTGGACTAAAGCCCAGGCCTACCTCAGAGGCAAAAGCGAAGGCAAAAAAGCAAAATACAGGGATTCTTCGCTTCGCTCAGAATGACGACGTAAGGAACTCAGCGTTGACGACATAAGAGACGCAGGATGGCATAAGAAAAAAAGGAAATAGTTAGTGGGGATGGTTCATTGCGTCGTTGAATTGTTTGAAGAAGGCTTCGTATTTTTCTGTGCCGTTAAGTTCGGCGAAGCGTAGGGGCTTGACGCGTTCGACGAGGATTTCGGTGGCGTTGGGTTGGGTTTTGATGAGGTTGATGACCTCGTCGAGGAATTCTTTGAGGGGCATGGCGCGAGGGTCGGCGGCCTGTGCGCTGCCCATGAGCTCGGTTTGGACGTAGGGTGGGACGATCTCGATGACCTGAATGTTGGTGGATTGGAGTTGGTAGCGGAGGGACTGGCTCCAGGAGTGGATGGCGGCTTTGGTGGCGTTGTAGGTGGGGACGATTGCCATGGGGATGAAGGCGAGGCCGGAGGAGATGGTGAAGATGGTGGCGTGGTGCTGTTTTTGAAGCTGGGGAAGCAGGGCGGCGGTGAGGCGGATGGGGCCGAGGAGGTTGGTGGTGATGGTGGCCTCGGCGTCGGCGAGGGCTGTGGTCTGATCTGCGGGCTGAGCGAGCAGGTTTTCGGGGCGCATGATGCCGGCGTTGTGGATGACGGCGTTGAGGGTGGGGTGATCGGCGGAGAGCTGAGCGGCGACTTTGCGGATGTCGGCGGGGTCTTCGATGTCGAGGACGATGGAGGCCATGCCGGGGTTGGCGGCGGTGGTCTCGCCGAGGACCTGTTTGCGGCGGCCGGCGATGATCACTTTGTTTCCGAGCTTGTGGAAGGCTTCTGCGAGGGCGCGGCCGATTCCGGAGCCGCCGCCGGTGATGAGGATTGTGTTTCCAGTGATGTTCATTGGGTCTGATCTCCTGCAAGAATAGTAGGATCGTTTGTATCCAATGGGAAGTAGGCACCCAAAATATTCATACTTACCCGAAAGAGAGTGAAGAAATTATGGGGAAATCGATGGGTCTGAAGAAAACACGGATTCAAAAGGCGGCAGTAGCAGATGCTCCTCCCGCTGCGACGGACCCGAAGTTAGATGCGCTGGTACGGGAGATTATTGAACGGGTGGCGGATAAATGGACGATGCTCGTGCTGGAGGTGCTGGAGGAGCATGGCGTGGTGCGGTTCACGCGGCTGGGAGAGCTGGTGGGCGGAGTGAGCCAAAAGATGCTGACCAAGACGGTGCGCCAGATGGAACGCGATGGCCTGGTGACGCGGACGGTGCATCCGGTGATTCCGCCGAGGGTGGAGTATCAGCTGACCGAGTTGGGGCACAGCCTGGGGGCGGCGTTTTGCGGGGTTTGGATTTGGGCGGAGAAGCATGGGGAGGAGATTGAACGCGCGCGGAGGGATTTTGATGGAGGGAAGGTAGGGCGAATGCTGCCGTAATGCTAGAGGACAGCGATTTGCTGAGTTCTGGCATACTTTCGGGATGGCACGCTCCGGCGGTTTCGGGTTTAGTGGGGATTTCGTTGCGCGAGATATGACGTTTTTGTTTTGCCTGGTGGGTGTCTGGACGGTATTGAGTGGGACTGCAGGTGTTGCGCAGAACGGGGCGACGCCAGAAGACGAACCGATAAAGACCTTGCATGTTTATACGAATCTGCTGCAGGTACCGACGGTGGTGGTGGGACCTCATGGCGAACAGATCAAAAAGCCGATTGAGGAGAAAAGATTTTCGGTCAGTATCGATAGTGGACCGTGGTTTCGTGCGACCCATGTTCGCCTGGAGGGTGACGATCCGATCTCGCTTTCGATTCTGCTGGATGTCGGGTGGGGATGCTGCGGAGTTGATGCCGAGGATTGGGGATGCGATCGCGGGGCTTGCGCCGTTATCGCTGCATCCGAAGGACCGGGTTTCGATCTACGCTCTGGACTGTTTTCTGGTGCGGTCCTGGAATAATCTTCCCGCGGAGAAGGCGGGGTTGAAGACAGCGGTTGATCATGCGCTGCAAACGTGGACGGACCGCAGGTGGAACTTGCATGAACCGAAGTGCCGGGAACCGGTGCATCTTTGGGACGCGTTGGGATTCATCGCCGGAGAGTTGTATAAGCTGCCGGGCCGACGTGTGATTCTGGTGGTATCGGATGGGCAGGACAAGGGTAGTAAACGATCGTGGAACGAAGTCAGGACTTATGCCCAGTCCACGGGAGTGGCGGTTTTTGGGCTGACTTACTCTCTTGTTTATAAGGCGGTTGGGGTTCTCGACTTCCGGCACTGGGGCACGGAGGATCCCTTTCAGTCGATGTGTCAACTGAGCGGGGGCCTGGTGATGACTAGCAATACCGAATCGCTGGCGGAGGTGTGGGAACGCTTTACGACGATTCTGCGGGAACGCTACATCGTTGAGTTTCCACGGCCGGCCAATTCGACTGCGGGCGAACATGATATGCAGGTCAGGGTCGAGAAGAGCGGCCATGACATTGTCAGATCGACCGGGATATCGGTGCCGATTCCAGATGCGGCGGTGCTGGCTGATCCGACGACGGTTCCTTCGAACCCATCGCTTGCACCGCAGCAAGGTAATCGCCGTCCTATGAAAATCCCTCAGTGATTCTGGTTGAGGTTGATGGAGGCGCAGTGCTTCCAGCGGTTAGAATCAAGGGATTGCCGAATATTCAAGAGAGAGATATGACTGGATTGGTTTCTGCGGTTGGGGAGAAGAAGGCGCTCACGTTTCAGGAGCTATTGTTCAGGCTGCAGACGTTCTGGGCGGAGCAGGGGTGTGTGCTGCAGCAGCCTTATGACGTTGAAGTAGGCGCGGGGACGATGTCTCCGGATACGTTTTTGCGGGTGCTGGGGCCGAAGCCGGTGAGGATTGCTTATGCGCAGCCTTCGCGGCGGCCGGCGGATGGACGGTATGGAGAGAATCCGAATCGGCTGTTTCGGCATACGCAGTTCCAGGTGATTCTGAAGCCGCCACCGGTGCGGATTCAGGAACTGTATCTTGAGTCGCTGGTGGCGATTGGGATTGACCTGAAGGAACACGACATCAAGTTCGAAGAGGACAATTGGGAGTGGCCGGTGGGCGGCGCGTGGGGCGTCGGGTGGCAGGTGATGTTGGATGGGTTGGAGATTACGCAGTTCACGTACTTTCAGCAGTGCGGCGGGATGGATCTCGATCCGATATGCGGAGAGATTACGTATGGGCTGGAGCGGATTGCGGGGTTCCTGCAGGATGTGGATTCGATCTATGACATTGTGTGGGCTGTGGAGCCGGATACTGGCCGTAAGGTGACGTATGGAGAGATGCGGTTGGCCGAGGAGGAGCAGTTTTCGGCTTATAGCTTCGACTATGCGGATGTGGGGAAGCTTTGGGAGCATTTGAATTTGTATGAGGCGGAGTGTTTGGTGCTGCTCGATAAGGCTAAGGGATTTGAGGCGATGGATGCTTTGACGTTGAAGCGGTTTCCGGTGCTGGGGGCTTATGAGCTGGCGCTGAAGTGTTCGCATGTTTTCAATCTGCTGGATGCTCGCGGGGCGATTTCGGTGACGGAGCGCGTGGGTGTGATGGCGCGGATTCGGACGCTGGTGGTTGGCGTGGCGAAGGCTTATGCGGCGCAGGGTGTGGCTTTATCGGAAATGGAGACTGTAGTTGTGGCGGGTTAGAGATTACTTTCCCCCTTCGCAAAAGGCGCGAAGGATGGGGCACCCGAACATTTGTGTTTGATCGATTTCGAGATGCGCCTTGATGGCGGGATTTGAGTTGAGAGCGATGGCTGAGTTTTTGTTTGAGATTGGGTTGGAGGAAGTTCCGGCGCGGATGGTTGCGGGAGCGCAGGCGGAGCTGGAACGACGTGTGGTGGGGATGCTGGAGCGGGAGCGGCTGGTAACGGCCGGTGTCGAGAGCAGGAGCTTTGCTACGCCGCGGCGGCTTGCGGTGTGGGTGAAGGATGTTGCTGCACGGCAGGAGGATGTGGCCGAGGAGTTGGTGGGGCCCTCGGTGAAGGTGGCTTATAAGGATGGCGCGGCTACGCCGGCTGCGTTTGCGTTTGCGAAGAAGGCTGGGGTGGCTGTTGAGGATTTGAAGACGGTTACGAATGCTAAGGGTGAGTATCTGGCAGCGACTTCGGTGAAGGCTGGGCGTGGGGCGGCTGAAGTGATTGCTGCGGAGCTGCCGAAAGAGTTGGCGGGGATTTACTGGGCGAAGAATATGTACTGGCGTACGGGCAGGCCGGAGCGGTTTGTGAGGCCGGTGCGGTGGATGGTTGCGCTGCTTGGTGGTGAGACGGTGCCGGTTGAGTTTGGAGGATATGTAGCTGGAAGTGTTACATATGGGCATCGTGTTTTGTTTGGGGATAAGGCGATCGCTTTGAGTGCTCCGGGGGAGTATGAGAGTGTGCTGCTGAAGGGATTTGTGGTCGCGGATGTGGAGGCGCGGCGGCAACGGATTCGGAAGGCTCTGGACAAGGTGACGCGGGCTGGTAGTCCTGAGGGGTCAGGGCTGCGGTGGCGTGAGGATCATGGGTTGGTGGATAAGCTGACGCATCTGACGGAGTGGCCTTCGGTGGTGCTGGGTGGGTTTGAACCGGAGTATCTGGCGCTGCCGGAGGAGGTTCTGGTGACGGTGATGCGGGATCATCAGAGCTACTTTGCTTTGGAGGATAAGGACGGAAAACTGGCTCCTTATTTTCTGGCGGTGTTGAATATGGAGACAGATGCTGCGGGTGAGGCGGTGATTCGGCATGGCAATGCGCGAGTGTTGCGTGCGCGGTTTAACGATGCGAGATTTTTCTGGGAGTTCGATCAGCGGGTTTCTTTGAACGAGCGCACGGAGTTGTTGAAGAGCGTTACTTTTCAGAAAGATTTGGGAAGTTATGCGGCGAAGTCGGGGCGGGTGCGCAAGGTTGCATCGGTGCTGGCGGGGCTGGTATTGGCGCGTGGGTGCGATCTGAATCCGGTGGCTCTGGATGAGGCGGCGGTGCTGGCGAAGACGGATCTGACGACGGATCTGGTGAAGGAGTTTACGGAGTTACAGGGTGTGGTGGGTGGGTTGTATGCGCGGGCCCAGGGGTATTCGGCTGCGGTGAGCGATGCGATCTATGACCAGTACAAGCCGGAGTCGATGGAGGACTCGGTTCCGCGGACGGTTGAGGGTGCGGTGCTGGCGATTGCCGATAAGGCGGATACGATTGCCGGAATGTTTGGATTAGGTTTGGAGCCTACGGGGTCGAAGGATCCGTTTGCTCTGCGGCGTGCGGCGAATGGGATTGTGAAGATTCTGGCGGAGAGTGGTGTTGCGCTGCTGCTTACGCTGGGCGAGGTTGCGGGTGCGGCTTGTGGGCAGAATGAGGCGCTTGCGGCGAAGGTGCGCGGATTTCTGGTGGAGCGGGTGGAGTTCTATCTGCGTGAGGCGAAGGGGCAGGCTTATGACGTGGTGAAGGCTGTGCTTGCGGCTGGGGCGGACGATGTTCGGGATGCTGTGGCTCGGGCGGAGGCGGTGACTGCGGTTCGTCTCTCCGATGATTTTGCGGCAGTTTCGGCGGCGTTCAAGCGGATGAAGAATATTCTTTCGCAAGCCGGGGAGAAGAGCATTGTTTCGAGCACGAGTGTCGATGTGGCTCTGCTGACTGAGGTGACGGAGAAGGCACTGGCGGAGCGTTCGGCTAAGTTGGCTGGGCGCGTTGCTGGGCTTCGGAGTGGGAAAAACTACAAGGCTGCGCTGGAAGAGATTGCTACGCTGCGGCCGCAGGTGGATGCATTCTTCGATGCGGTGATGGTGATGGCTCCGGATGCGGCTGTGAGAGCGAATCGGCTGGCACTGCTGGAGCGGGTGCTGAGGGATTTTTCGGGGATTGCGGACTTCTCGGAGATTGTGGTCGCCGGGTAGTCCTTTCCCTCGTGCGCAGACGGTTGGCGCGCGGGATGCTAATCGACGATTAGCATGATTCCGACCATCGCCAGGAAGACGACGAAGAGCGAGCCGAGAGGAATGAGGACGTCCTCACAGAAGGAGCTCCAGCGAGTGGGCTGGCGCCCATCTTCGGCACGGACGGTTGATTGGTAGATCGAGTTGTCGCATTGGACTGTTGTGGATTTCATGTTCTCCTGCTTTTCGGATGCCGCTGAGATCGAGCGAGAAGATTCTGGGTGCTCGTTCGAGACATCGGCTGATTGTTATTGCGTGGTGAGATGTGGGCCGGGTGCTGGCATTCTCGAATTTGATTGAATTTATCAATGGATCGGTCTGTTTGATATGACTCGCACGGGGGAGTGATCAAAGTTGTAACTGTACGAGGTTACCTGGTGGCAGACCGGGCGAGAGACTGACCGGAGATGGGGTGGGCAATTCTCCGATGGTCATGGCGGTTTCGTCGCAGGCATGGCGCCTTGCGCAGTGCCTGCAGTCTTTGAGAACTTTGTCGTGCAGAGACTGGCGGTTCGCAGTGCGAAAACGGAAGTGTTCGAAGAAGGCCGGGATGCGGGTGAAGAGGCAGACGCATTTGATGCCTAGTTCGTTGGCTTGATGAAGGAGCGAGCGCACAAGCAGGCTGCCTGCGCCGTGGCCTGTTGTGCCGGGACGAACGACGATGGAGCGGACTTCGGCGAGGTGTGGACCGTAGAGGTGGAGCGAGGCGCAACCGATGAACCGGTCGGGCTCTGTTTCAACGATGGTGAAGGTGTGGATGTTTTTGCAGATCTCCGCGTAGGAGCGATGGAGAAGGGTGCCATCGTGCGAGAAGCTTTCGATCAATTGATAGATGGCAGGGGCGTCCTGCAATCGGGCGGGACGCGTCCGCATTCGCATCGATGGCTTGCGGTGTGAGTGATTTGTCCGACGCTGAGAGAAGCGGATGGCGTAGCGGGCTCCTAATTTGAAGGATATTTGTGAGGAGGGAGGAGCGGATGACGATGGTTGTGGAGGTTTTGAGACGAGGGGAATTGACATAATCGACTGCGCATTTCTTTTGCCGACCATTGATGGGTGCCAGGCTAATGTTGTGGTGAGTTAATTGAATGATCAGGAGCTATGCGCCGTAGTGGCGGCCTTCGTTGGGTGGCTCCCATGGAATGGGAACGAAGGTGCGCTGGAAGAAGGCGTTATCGACGACGTAGCACTCGTGATTTTCGCCTTCGATGATCCAGTCGCCGGGAAGGACTTTGCGCTCGCCAGCGTCGGTGAAGATGAGGGTGGGATTAGTGCATTGCCTTGCGTTTACGAGAAGGGGTCTACGGGTGCGAAAGGTGTTCAATTGAGTTCTCCTGTCGGCGTTGTTTTGCCGACGAGATATATCTCATCACTTCGAACATAAAAAAGGCGTAAGGAGTTTGTAAGGAGTTTGAAAGCAGTGGACACGCTGGTTTCAGCGCTGTGCCGGCGAAAAGAAGGTATAGGTTCGTGGCGATTTTTGCGCATTGAAAAATGCTTGTTCACAGTGAAGAAGCTGTGAATGGGTTAGTTTTTAGGAGAGGAGATCAACTATGCCACTTCCGAATGATGAAAAGATTGTTGCGCTGAGTGAAGAGATACTGAAGGCGTTTGAAGCCATCTTTGGACCGCACCCTGGGTTTCGACCGGTGCATGCTAAAGGGGCTTTGGTGATGGGGACGTTTACGCCTTCGAGTGAGGCGGCTTCGCTGACGCGGGCGCCGCATGCTAACCGGGAGTCTACGCCGGTGACGGTTAGATTCTCTGATTCGGCGGGTATTCCACTGATACCGGATAACGATCCGAATGCGAATCCGCGTGGATTCGGGCTGCGGTTTCATCTTGCAGAACGAGTACATACCGACATCGTGGCGCATTCGACGAATGGGTTTCCGGCGAAGAACGGAGAGGAGTTTCTGGGGCTTCTGCGGGGGATAGCGACGAGCGATCCGGCGAACCTGGCTGGGTCGGCGCTAGAGGCGTTTCTTGGATCGCATCCGAAGGCGCTTGCGTATGTGCAGTTGCCGAAACCTGCTCCATCGAGCTTTGGACGGGAGAGCTACTTTGGCCTGACGGCGCTGAAGTTTACGAACAAGGATGGTGTAAGCAAGTTTGGACGGTACAGCATTCTTCCGGAGGCGGGGAACGATTTTCTGGATGATGCGGCGGCTGCGGGCAAGAGTGCGAATTACCTGTTCGATGAACTGACGGAGAGGCTTGCGAAGGGGCCGATCAAGTTCAAGGTAGTAGTGCAGGTGGCCGAGGATGGCGATGTTGTGGATGATGCAACGGTTGCGTGGCCAACAGAGCGGAAGGTGGTTGAGTTGGGAACGATCGCTCTGACGGAGCGGGTCCCGAATGATGCCGGCGAGCAGAAGCATATTATCTTCGACCCGATTCCACGGGTAGATGGGATTGAGGCTTCGGATGATCCTCTGCTGGAGCTGCGGGCTGCGGTTTATCTGTTGAGTGGGCGGAAGAGGCGGGCTGCTCCGGAGCAGTAGAAAGTAGGGCGTCCGAGAAGGGCGCCCTTTTTGCCGATGAGCGTTTGGGTGGCGTCGGTATCAGACGGGCTTGATCTTTATGAAAAACATATGCGGTTTGTGATGTGCTTGTTGGTGAGAGGCCAACTATGCGTTTATTCCGCTTGTTTTTCCGTTGCTTTGTTCTGGTTCTGGGATTGCTGTTGTTCGCAGGCATTGTTGTTCAGGCGCAGGTGGCTACTTCCTCGAAGGATGGTGAGGTAGAGGAGCTGCGGCAGACAGTACGGGATCTAGCGCTTCGGGTGGCGGTGCTGGAGGAGCAGTTGCAGAAGCGGCCGACTGCGGTGGTTGCTTCTCCAAATGCGGATGCGGCAGGTGGGCCTGCGGCTTCTTCGAGTTCGTCGAGCGCGGTGGCGGATGCTGCGCCGATGGTGGATGCGGTTACTAATGTTTCTGCGGCTGCGCCTGCGGCTTTGGTGAAGTCATCGGGTCCAGCAACGGGTGGGAGTTCTCATGTTGCTTTGGGAGATGTGCTGCCTGCGCAGTTGCCCGGGGGAGCTACGCTGAACTACTACGTTGATGGCTACTACGGGTATGACTTCAATCATCCGATTGGGCGGGTACAGTATTTGCGGGCCTACGATGTGCTGAGCAATGCGTTCAGCCTGAATCAGGCGGGCGTGGTGCTGGCGCTCGATCCGGCGGTGGAGGAGGGGCGGCGGTATGGAGTGCGGTTGGACCTACAGTTTGGGCAGGCTACGGAGACGCTGCAGGGCAATCCGGCGAATGAGCCGAGGCCGGAGATCTACAGGAATATCTTTCAGGCGTATGGGACATATGTGTTTCCGGTGGGTCGTGGGCTGACGGTGGACTTTGGGAAGTGGGCCAGTTCTATTGGGCTTGAAGGGAACTATACGAAGGACCAGATGAATTACTCGCGATCGTTCTGGTTTGATTATCTGCCGTTCTACCATATGGGGGTTCGGGCGAACTACAAGATCAATGACAAGGTTTCGGCGAATTACTGGATTGTGAATGGGACGGACCAGTCGGAGCCGACGAACTCGTTCAAGGACCAGTTGTTTGGCGTAGTGCTTCAGCCGAAGAAGAATGTTTCGTGGACGGTGAACTACTACCTTGGGCAGGATCATCCGGATGTGACGCAGGTGCAGGACTGCGGGACGGCTCCGGTGCAGCCGGGGCTTTGTCTTGTGCCGATTACACCGGCACCGGACGGCAAGGGGCATATCTTCGACAGCTATGCGACTTGGAATGTGACGCCGAAGGTGACGCTGGCGCTGGAGGGGGATTATGTGATTTCGAGGGAGTGGGCGCAGGCCGGGCCGGGGATGTCTTCGGCTCCGAAGCATGTGACAGGAGGGGCAGGGTACGCTCGGTATCAGTGGACTCCGCGGATGTCGTTGGCTGGGCGCGGGGAGTATCTATCGGATCGCGGTGGGTTGTTCAGCGGGACGACGCAGGCGTTGAAGGAGTTTACGGGGACGTATGAGTTCAAGGTTGGCGAAGGGCTTTTGTCGCGGGTGGAGTATCGGCGGGACTGGAGTAATGTGCCGTTCTTTTTGACGAATAAGGTGGGGGTGCTTTCGGCGAATCAAGACACGCTGACGGTGGGATTGGTTTGGTGGTATGGGGGGAAGCAGGGAGTTTGGTAGAACAAGAAACAAGCAACGGCAACGACAGGAGCAGATCCCTACGGGATGACAACTAAAAAACGAACGATAGCAAAGATAAAGGGCTGTCCGATTGGACGGCCCTTTATCTTGCCGTGCGATGGTGGTTAGACTTTGACCTCCCAGCCCTTTTCGTAGGTTCGGCCCCAGAGTTTCATGGCTTCGGGGTCGTTGAGGACGTGGCCGGTTTTAGGGTCGAGGGTTAGCTCGTGTTTGGTGAAGTAGGCGATGTTGGATAGCTGGAGCATGGTGACGCTGACGTTGGCTACGGGGATGGGGGAGTTGAGTTTTTCGCCGTGGCGGATGCCATTGATGAGGTTGAGGAAGTGGGCGTCGGTCATGGAGTCGCGGCCGATGGTGTCGGTGCTGGAGGTCTTCTTGCCGGTCTTGAACTCGTCGGTCTTGTTGCCGTTCCAGTCGTAGAGCTCGTACCCGTCGCGGTCGATGAGGATGGAGCCCTTGGTGCCGAGGATGGAGGAGCCGCGCTCGCGGCCGTAGATCTTCATGCCCTGGCAGCAGCGGCCTTCCCAATTGATCATTTTGTCGGAGCCGTACTCGAAGTTGGTGTCGAGGGTGTCGTAGAACTGCCAGTCGTCTTTGAAGTTGTAGCGGCCGCCGGCTGCGGTGACGCGGTTGGGGTATTCGACGCCGAGGGCCCAGCGGCAGACGTCGACCTCGTGGGTGCCGTTGTTGAGGGACTCGCCGGTGCCGTAGCGGGTGAGCCAATGCCAGTTGTACGGGTGGATGTTGTCCTTGTACTCGCTGCGCGGGACGGGGCCCTGCCAGAGGTCCCAGTTGAGGGTGGCGGGTACGGCGGCGGGTTTGCCGTAGCCCATGGACTTGCGCTTGTTCACATACCAGGCCTTAGCGTAGTAGGCGTCGCCGATGAGGCCGTCGTGGATCTGCTGGATGACTTTGATGGTGTAGTCGGAGGAGCGCTGCTGGTCGCCTACCTGGACGAGCTTGCCGTATTTCTTCTGGGCCTCGATGAGGAGCTCGCCCTCGCGGGGATTGTGGCTGGAGGGCTTTTCGACGTAGACGTGCTTGCCAGCCTTGAGGCCGAGGATGGCCATGGGGGCGTGCCAGTGGTCGGGCAGGGCGACGGTGATGACGTCGACGTCTTTGGCGTCGAGGATCTTGTGGTAGTCGCCGTCGGCTGTGGGGGCGTAGCCCAGCTCTTTTTCTGCCTCGGCGGCGAACTTGGCGAGGATAGTGGAGTCGACGTCGCAGATGTGCGAGACGCGGGCGGAGGCGGCATTATTTTTGAGCGAAGAGAGGTGGGCGTAGCCGCGGCCGTTGAGCCCGAGAATGGCGAAGTTGAGGCGGTCATTGGAGCCCATGATCTGAGCGTAGCTTTTGGCTGTGGAACTGATGGCAGCACTGGCGGCCGTTACGGCGAGGCCGTCGAGAAATGTGCGTCTTGAGATCATTGGTGCTCCTTGTTATATGCCCCGAGATGTGGCTGGGAATTAGACGGTATCCCTTATACATGGGTTTTAGTTGCAAGTTCAAACGAAGCGGCAGGGAGCATGGGGAAGAGTAGCCAAAAAGGAGGCAAAGACAAGAGTAATGGCAGCCGCAGGTTCCATCAGCTTCGCTCAGGATGGGACGGTTTGGGTGGTTAAGGGGAGAACAGGCAAAAACAGAAGCAAATCCCTACGAGATGACAAACAAAAAAGCATCAACAAGCATGTTCGCCCGAAGGTTGCCTTGAGTTAGTTGAGGCGCTGGAGGCGGTCGATTAGTTTTTGGGCCAGGGGTTCGCCGGATTCGGTCCAGAGGAGACGGCTGGAAATGCCGCAGTGTTTTTCGACGGATAGGGTGAAGGCAAGGAGTTTTTCTACGTTCTGCTGGATGTGTTTCGTGGCGTCTTCGTCGAGCTCTTCGTCTTCGAGGGTTTCGGCCAGCCAAGGGGTGTCGAGGCCGAAGTCGATGCGGATGTGGCCGTTCTGCTCGAAGCTGGCATCGTCGAACTGGGGGCCGAGACCGAGGATGCGGACGGTCGCGGGCTGGGGCTTCCACAGGGTGTCGAGGGCGGCGTAGTTGTCGTCCTGGTCGATGTCGGGATCGATGTTAGGGTCAGGGGCGCGCTTGGGGTCGACGTCAGGGGACCAGAGGTTCCAGCGCATCTCAAACTCGTAGGCCATGTCGTCGTGGAGCTGTTCGGTGGCTTCGGCTACGGCGTTTTCGATGATGGAGTCGGAGGTGTCTTCGGAGCGGTTGTCGTTGACGTAGATGCGCTGGTAGGAGGGGGCTTCGTTGAAGCCGATGGGATAGACGGAGGCTGCGGCGACGCGCTTGTCTCCACTAATAAGGGCGAATTGCCGCATGACCGAGACGAGGGCGGCGGGGAGTGATTCGAGGCGGAAGTTGGGGAACCAGAGGCTTAGGTAGAGCTGATCGGCCATAGGGATAGTCTAGTCTTTTCGAGGGAAGAGGGAAGAGGGAAGAGGGAAGAGGGAAGAGGGAAGAGGGAAGAGGGAAGAGGGATCGGTGGGCTGCACGTTGCATTGGGGCGTTGGGTGAGAAGATAGAGAGTGGATGGGTAAGATCGTTTCCATTGAGAGATTGCGGGTTTGGTTGCTGGTGGGCGCGGGCCTGCTGGTGATGGTGGTGGTGGCGTTTCTGGGATATGCCCACTATCGGGCGCACCGGTTTATTAAGGATCTTCCGGGCAAGCTCGGCATTGATATTACTCAGGAGACGAATGCGTATACGTATTCGCAGACGGTCCAGGGGAGGACCATCTTTACGATCCATGCGGCGAAGGCGGTGCAACGCAAGGATGGACTTGTGACGCTGCACGATGTGGGGATCGTTCTGTATGGACGACAGCAGAATCGGGCAGACCGGATCTACGGCAAAGAGTTTGAGTATGACCAGAAAGCAGGAGTGATTCGCGCAGCGGGCGAGGTGCATATTGACCTGCAGGCTCCGATGGCGACCGATGCGCATGGGAAGGCGGATTATGCCGCGGGTAAAGATCTACATGGACAAGGGGCGGTCGAGAAGGGAAGCGAAGATAGCCGGCTGATTCACGTGAAGACAAGTGGTCTGGTCTTTATGCGCGAGCTGGGGGTGGCGGCGACAGATCAGGATGTTGAGTTCGAGTTCAACGGAATGAACGGCTTTGCCCGGGGTGCGGATTACAGCTCGGACACTGGGGTTCTGGTACTGCATTCGGCGGTGAAGGTAAATGGACTGCACGATGGGCGACCGATGGTTTTGACGGCGTCACGGGCGGAGATGGATAGGACGAATAATCGGGTGACGCTGGAGCAGGCGAAGTATGTTTCGGTGGGGGATGGACGATCGGGGCCGACGCAGACGGCAGCGGCGCAGCGGGCGGTGGCGCATATGCGGAGTGACGGTGGGATAGAAGGCCTGGATGCCGAGGGAGAGGTAACGCTGGAGCAGGGCGATGGGGGTAGGATCGTGGCGCAGCGGGCGAATGTATTGATGAGTGCCGAGGGGCGGGTTCAGTCGGCACGGCTGTATGACGGTGTTCGGTACACGGTGGATGAGCCTTTACGGCAGGCCAACGGAGTGTCGGCTGAAGGACGGGCTGCCTTCGATAAAAAGGGGCGGCCGGAGCAGGTGGTTTTGAGCGGGGCGGTGCATTTCAATGAGCGGGTGAGAGCCCAGGGAACGGCCACTCCGTGGAGTGAACGGGAGCTGGGAGCGGATAAGCTGGAGTTTGCGCTGAGCCCAGATAGCGCGGGAAAGGCGCAGTTGCGCGATGCCAAGGCCAGTGGGAGTGCGAGGCTGAAGCTGGTCGACGCTCCGCGGGATAAGAAAGGGCCTGTCAGCAGCGCGATGGCTGGGGATGTTCTGACGGCGCATTTTGTACAGGTTAAAGGAGCCACAAAAATCACGGAAGCGCATGGAGTGGGCCATACGGTTTTGCGGCGTATGAGCGAGACTGGAGCGGAGGATACGAGCTCGGGCGAGACGATGGATGTTCGCTTCCAGATGACAGCTGCGGAAAAGAGTGGCGCGGAGGAGATTGCGACTGCGGTGCAACAGGGAAATGTGGTGATGACACATATACCGGTTCGTAAGCCGGGGGATGCCAATGCTCCAACGGAGCAACGGGCTACAGCGCAGAAGGCGGCGTATGACGGCGCGACCAAATGGATGACGCTGACCGGTGGCGTCCAAGTAAAAGACGAGGTGGGGAGCATGCTGTGGGCCGATAAGGTGGCGATGGAGCAGGGATCGGGTGATGGAGTTGCCGAGGGGTCGGTGAAGGCGAGCTATCTGCAGCCTAAGGCTGTGCAGGGGCAGGGCGATGCTGTGCATGTTCTGGCGGTCCGGGCGGAGTTGAAGAGAGCGGCGGATCAGGCGATCTTTTATGGCGTAGCTGGTCGGCCGGCACGGTTGTGGCAGGGCGGGTCGCAGGTGGAGGCTCCAGTATTGCAGTTTGAACAAAAGCAGCGGAGGCTGGTGGCGCGCGGCGAGGGTCAGGGAGCGCCGATGGCGGTCCATACAGTACTGGTTGGGCATGGTTCGGGTAAAGCAGGTGTGGGCAAGCCGGATGCAGGGAAGAGTGGGGCGGTGCGCGTGGCAAGCAGGGAGCTGGTGTACTCGGACGAGGCGCGGAAGGCAGAGTTCAGCGGCGGGGTTGAGGTGGAGAATGCGAGTGGCAAAATGCGTGGTCAGAATGCGATCGCATATCTGCAGACTGCGGCTGGAGGGAATAAACCAGCTCCCGTGCAAGGCGCTGCCGAAACGAAGACTACCGGGTTGCCGGGAGGCTTTATGGGCGGCAGCGTGGAGCGCATCGTGGTGACCGGACAGGTGGAGATGGACCAGCCTGGGAGGCGGGCCACGGGAGAGCAACTGGTCTACACGGCAGGGGATGGCTTGTTTGTGTTGACGGGGACGGCTTCGGCAGCGCCAAAGATTATGGATGAGACGCAGGGTATGGTGACGGGCGCGTCTTTGCGGTTCCATTCGGGGGATCAGAGTGTCGTGATTTCTAATGGGGAGAACGCTGGCGCCGGAGAACGGGTCCGCACAGAGACGCGGGTGAAAAGGAATTGATGAGGACATTGTCGACGGAGGAGATCGCCAAGTCATACGGCGGACGCCAAGTGGTGCGGGGAGTGAACCTGGAGATTGAGCAGGGGGAGGTCGTGGGCCTGCTGGGGCCGAATGGCGCAGGCAAGACGACGAGCTTCTACATGATTGTGGGACTGGTGCGGCCTGATGAGGGGCGGGTGCTGGCGGATGGCCATGACATCAGCCGATTACCGATGTATCTGCGGGCTCGGAACTATGGGATCAGCTATCTGCCGCAGGAGCCATCAGTGTTTCGCAAACTGACGGTGCAGGACAATATTCTGGCGGTGCTGGAGACCCAACAGCTGAGCTGGGAGAGCCGGCGGACACGCACAGAAAAACTGATTGAACAACTGAACCTGGGGCATGTGCGGCAAACGCGTGGCTATGCGCTGAGCGGAGGCGAACGGAGGCGTGTAGAAATTGCGCGCTGCCTGGCGATCGACCCCGCATTTATTCTGCTGGACGAGCCGTTTTCAGGTATTGATCCGATTGCGGTGCTGGATCTTCAAGAGATTATCTTCGACCTGAAGAAGAGCGGGATTGGTGTACTGATTACAGACCATAATGTTCGCGAAACGTTGTCGGTAACGGACAGAGCGTACATCATTAATGAAGGAAAGATATTTCGGACGGGAACTCCAGGGGACCTGGGGCGCGATCCGGAGGTACGGCGAGTGTATCTGGGCGAAAAGTTTTCAATGGGCTAAAGCGATTGATTGGTTGCTACAACTTCAGTTGTAAGCAGGAGCAACCATCGTGACACGGTGAGTTATGGCTGGGCGGGTTAGACTACAGCGAGAAAGATTCAAGCCGTGTAGACTGTGGCCAAGCCGGGGCGTTCAACGCCGGGAGGCGGCTTTCACGGTCAGTGTGAGACGGTACAGTGACGCAACAAGAGGTATGAGGGGATAACGTGCTGCTGCAACCCAAGCTGAATTTGAAAGTGTCACAACGACAGGTGTTGACGCCTGGACTGGTGCAGATGGTCAGCGTGCTGGCGCTGAACAAGCTTGAGTTGAAGGAAATGATCAACACGGAGATGGTGGAGAATCCGGTGTTGGAGGAGTTGGAAGAGTCTGCCGTTTCGTTGGATGAGCGGACGGGAATCGAGGGAGATCGAGAGCGGTCGGCGGAAGAGGTGGCTGCTGAGAACGACCGCGTAGAGAAGGACCCCTTCGATGAGATCGACTTTGGGAGCTACTTTCAGGATTATCTGGATCCCGGATTCAAGACGGCTTCGAACTTTGAGGAATATGACAAGCCGTCGTTTGAGAATTTTCTGTCGCAGCCGGGTACGCTGAGCGATCACCTGATGTGGCAACTGGGTTCACTGACGCTGATGCCGGAGGTTCGGCTGGCGGCTGAGATGGTGGTCGGAAATCTGGACGAGAAAGGGTACCTGACGGCGAGCGATGAGGAGTTGGTGAAGTCGCTGGTGCAGGCGAGGTTTCCTGTAAGGCCAGCTCCGATTCCATTTGAGCGGGGTACGAAGGCAAAGGTTCAGCCGTGGATCGAACCACAAGAGAGTTTTGACAGTAGCGAAGCCGATCCTGGGGAGAGCCTGGAGATTGCGGCTGGCGCCGATGTAGAAGGTAACAAGCTGCTGGCGATTGTGCAGGAGGCTCGGGGAATTGTTAGTAACTTAGACCCGGTGGGCGTGGGCGCGCGAGATCTTCGGGAGTGCCTGCTGATTCAGATATCGGCACAGCAGTGCGAAGCGGTGATTGTGTCTGAACGCCGGCGGAAGGCTGCTGCAAACGATGGGGTTATCTACGATGAGGGTCCTGGCGGCAGGGAAGATGTGTTTTCGCTTGCCTCGCATATCGTGGCGCAGTGCCTGCCACTGTTGCAGAAAAAAGATATGCGTGAGTTGACGCGAAGCTGTGGGCGTACCGCGGAACAGGTGCAGGCGGCGGTCGATTACATTCGGACGCTGGATCCCAGGCCGGGACAACAGTACAACCAGAGCGAAACCCGGCTGATTGAGCCAGATGTGGCGTTTGTGAAGCGCGATGGTAAGTATGTTGTTCTGATGAACGAAGAGGACTTGCCAACGCTGCGGCTGAACCAGAGCTATCGGAGGATGTTGCAGCAGAAACAGACGGAGAAAGAGGTTAAGGAGTACGTTAAGGAACGCTATAAATCGGCGATTCAACTGCTGCGGAATATCGAACAGAGAAAGAATACGATTGTGCGGACATGTGACGTGATTGTGCGTCGTCAGACGGAGTTTCTGGAGCATGGGGTGAATGCGCTGAAACCGATGATGATTAAGGAAGTGGCCGAGGAGATTGGGGTGCATCCTTCGACGGTGAGTCGTGCGGTGGCGAACAAATATGTCCATACGCCACAGGGAGTGTATGAGCTTCGCTTCTTCTTCTCCGAAGGCGTGAATGGGCCGGAGGGTGGAGACTTGCCGCTAGTGCTGCTGAAGCGCAAGGTGAAGAAGCTGATTGAAGAAGAGGATGAGCGGAAGCCGTTGACTGATGATCAGCTTGCGGCAGAGCTGCAGCGGCAGGGCATCCAGGTGACACGAAGGACGGTTGCGAAGTACCGTGAAGATATGCAGATTCCTAGTACGCACCAACGTCGTGTGCGCTGACCCGCAAACAATTTTGCAAACGAGGTGAGCAGAATGGACGTCGAGTACACCGGTAGACAAACCACCGTTACAAAGAAGCTGAAGCTACAGGTTGAGGCGGGGCTGGAACGAATCTCAAAGATCGTCGGCAGCTCTGGAAACGTGCATGTGATTTTGTGTACAGACAAGTACAGGCATATTGCCGAGATTACGGTACAGACGAGAAATCAGAAGCTGGTGGCCAGATGCGAGGCGACGGAGATGGTGGTTGCGTTGCACGATGGTCTGGACAAGCTGGAGAAGCAGGCGATCCGGCACAAGAAAAGATACTCGACGATTAAGCGGCATCCGAAGACTGATGTTAAGGTGGCCGCGGCGGATAAGGTGTCGTCGAATGGATCGGGTAAGGTTGCAGGAGAGATTCCCGCAGTGAAGGTGGCGATGAAGAACAGTGGAGGCCGTAAGGCGGTGCCGATGCTGGTTCACTCGTTTCCTTCGCAGTCGCCGCTGGCTGAGCCGCATGTGGCGCGGTCGAGCGATGGCGTGGCTTTGCGGCCGATGTCGCTAGAAGAAGCCGTGAAGGAAGCGGCGTTTCGGGACCGCGATGTCTTTGTGTTTCGCGACCATGGAGGGCAGGCGATGGTGCTGCACCGTAAGCGAGATGGAAAGATGGAGCTGATAGAAGTTCCATAGCTGGCACGAAGCTGTAAGTGCAGTATTGTGGCAGGTGCTAGGATTTCTAGCATGCCACGCAAGCAAACGAAGAAAACAGTAAAGCGCCAGAGTGAGCCGAAGAATAAGGGCGAACTGGTAATCCTGACTGGACTGTCGGGGTCTGGGAAGTTGTCCGCCTTGAAGGCATTTGAGGACCTTGGGTATTATTCGGTCGACAATCTTCCTCTTGAACTGGTGACACGATTCGCCGATCTGGTGCGACAGTCGGTGGAGATCGAACGCGCGGCGCTGGTGGTCGATGTGCGCGAGGGAATGCGGCTCGATGAGTTTCCGGAGATATTGAAGAAGGTCAGCAAGGTGCTGCCGACGCGCGTCGTCTTTCTGGAAGCGAGTGAGGATGCGCTGATACGGCGGTTTTCGGAGACGCGGCGACCACATCCGATGGGACGAGCGGATACGGTGCTGAAGTCAATTCGGGCGGAGCGGAAGAGGCTTGATCTCATCCGCAATGTTGCCGACATTGTGCTGGATACGACGAAGTTTAATGTGCATGAGCTTCGGGCGCACATCAATGCGCAGTTCGAACGCGAGAAGAGCGATAAGAATCTTACGATCTCTTCGAATAGCTTTGGGTTTAAGAATGGCGTGCCTACAGATGCGGATCTGGTGTTCGATGTGCGGTTTCTGCCGAATCCGCATTTTGTGCCGAGGTTTCGCAAGCTGACGGGAAAGCATCCGAAGGTTGCGAAGTATGTCCGCGACTTTCCGCAGACGACTGAATTTCTTGACAAGACAACCGAGATGCTCAAATTTCTTTTGCCGCACTACATTGAAGAGGGCAAGAGCTATCTGACGGTAGCGTTTGGGTGCACGGGCGGGCAACACAGGTCAGTGTTTATTGCGGAAGAGATGAAGAAACGGCTAGATGCAGCGGGGTATCGCGTGAAGACGGCGCATCGGGATATGCCACGCTAGAATGCCATGCGGACAGCTCGACACAATAGAATAGTGAGATGCGCAGCACGATGAAGACATCCGGGAGAGTGGCGGCTTGAAGCGTATCTGGCGGTTACTGCTCTATGTACGGCCGTATGCGCTGTATGCGCTGACTTCCGTGGTGTTGATGGCGGTTGTGGGCGCGATGGCGGCGTTCCGGATTCTGCTAGTGAAGCCGATCTTCGACAATGTGCTGCGCCCGGATGCGGTGTCGCATGATGTGCTGGTGTTTCATGTGCCGCAGGTAGGGTGGAAGCTGAACCTGCATTTTCTGGTGCCTCACTATTTTCAAAATGCGTGGACAGTCGTGGCGTATGCGCTGGTGTTATCGGCGCTGTTGAAGTCGGTCTGCGATTACGTGGGAACGTACCTGGTGAACTATGCCGGGTTCGGCATGATTACAGACCTGCGGAACGATTTGTATAACGCTGTTCTGCGGAGGTCGGTGGCATTTTTTCAGAAGCATTCGACGGGCTCGTTGCTATCGACATTGATCAACGACATCGAGCGGGTGCAGTTTGCGATGTCGAGTGTGCTGGGAGACTTTCTGCAGCAGTTGTTCACGCTTCTGTTCACGATTGCAGTCGTCGTGATGGTAGGCGGGAAGATGGCATGGGCACTGCTGCTGTTTGTGCCTGTGGTGATCTCTTCAGCGCGGCGGATTGGAAGGCGGGTTCGGCAGACGACGCGCAAGGGGCAAGACAAACTGGCGGAGATCCAGAATATTCTGCACGAGACGATCACGGGTAACCGGATTGTAAAGGCATTCGGGATGGAGCTGTGGGAGATGAATCGCTTCCGCAGAGCGGCGCGTCGGTTGTTCCGTGCGAATTTGAAGTCGGTGAGTGCGCAGGCGATCAGCTCGCCATTGATGGACGCGCTGGGTTCGGTTGGGATTGCGCTGCTGTTGTTATTTGGACGCCAGCGCATTCTGCATGGAGACATGACTGCCGGATCGTTTATTACGTTTTTGATCGCGGTGTTTACCTTGTACGATCCGGTGCGCAAGTTCGCCTTGTTCTACAACAGTTTTCAACAGGCGTTGGGAGCGAGCGAGGACATCTTTAAGTTCATGGACGCACAGGATGATGTGCAGGAAAAGAAGCGCGCCCACGTATTAAAGGGGTTTAGTAAGGGGATCCGGTTTGAGTATGTTGGCTTTGCCTATGAGGCTGAGGATGGCGAGACCAAGCAGGTATTGCATGGGATCAATCTTGAGGTGCGGCCTGGCGAGGTGATTGCGTTTGTGGGGCCGAGTGGGGCGGGAAAGTCGTCACTGGTGAATTTGATTCCGCGCTTCTTCGATGTGAATGAAGGACGAATTCTATTGGATGATCATGATCTGCGAGATGTGACGATCGATTCGTTGCGGAAACTGATCGGCAAGGTGACGCAGGAGACGGTTCTGTTCAACGACACGGTACGAAACAACATTGCGTATGGACAGCCGGATGTTCCGCTAAGCATGGTGGAGGAGGCGGCGCGAATGGCGCTGGCGCATGACTTCATCCTGAAGATGCCGGATGGGTACAACACGAAGATTGGCGAAAAGGGCACGCGGCTGAGTGGAGGAGAACGACAGCGGCTGGCGATTGCGCGAGCGATTTTGAAGAATGCTCCGATTCTGATTCTGGATGAAGCGACGTCGGCGCTGGATATGGAGAGCGAGCAGTATGTGCAGGCGGCCCTGGCGAACCTGATGAAGGGGAGAACGGTGTTTGTGATCGCTCATCGGCTTTCGACGGTGCGGAGCGCTACGCGCATTGCCGTGATCGAGCGAGGACAGATCTCGGAGATCGGGACGCATGATGAGCTGATTCGTCACTCTGGAACGTATCGGCGGCTTTACGATATGCAGTTCAAAGATATGGGGCTGGTTAGTGCGGGGAACGGCGATGTAGCGCAAGTAGTGGAGGGTATCGCGTGAGTGCTGTTTATTCGATGACGGGTTTTGCGAGTCTGCGGGGTTCGGCCGGAAATGGGTTGGCTTTTACGCTGACGATGAAGAGTGTAAATCATCGGTTTCTTGATTTGAGTTTCCGGTTGCCTTCTTACTTCGATGGGTTGGAGATGCAGTTGCGCAGGCTGTTGAAGGAGAGCCTGCGGCGTGGGCACGTGGATGTGACGTTGCAGATTGAGCGGCGGGCGCATACCGAAGTCCAGTTAAACTCCGATCTGCTGAGTGCTTATGTGAAAGCGTTTCGCGAAGGCGCAGAGGCGCATGGGATTGTGAGTGAACCCGATCTGAGCGCGATGCTTCGGATTCCGGGTGTGATGAGTGCAGAGGCTGGTGTGGGTGGGGGAGACTCGTCGGAGTTGGAGGGTTCGGTAGTGGCCTTGGTTCCTCTGCTGGTAGAGAAGCTGAATGAGGTGAGGAGGCAGGAGGGAGAGTCATTGGTGGGTGAGCTGCGGGCGTCGATGCTGCGGTTGAGGGCGTTCTCGGCGGAGATGGGCGGACTGCGGAATGGAGTGCGCGAGGCTCAGTTTGAGCGGCTGCGAGCGAGACTGACAGAACTGACGCAGGGCGTGGTGGTGAGTGAGGAGCGGGTGCTAACAGAAGCTGCGGCGCTGGCGGAGAAGAGCGACATAGAAGAAGAGATTGTACGGCTGCGGACGCATGTGGACCGCTTTGTGGCCCTGCTGGATGAGGGTGGTGAATTGGGCAAGCGGCTGGACTTTCTGCTGCAGGAGCTGAATCGGGAGGCCAATACTATGCTCTCGAAGACGAGTGGGGCTACGGGAGAGAACAGCCTGCGCATTACCGAGCTTGGGCTGGAGATGAAGGCGGAGATCGAGAAGGCGCGGGAACAGGTACAGAACCTGGAGTAGAGCAGGCCGGGCGGTTACACTGGGTGATATCGACATAATCAAGGTGTTCAGGGGCTGATGGCAGGCATACTTTTTATCATTTCGGCGCCCTCGGGTTCGGGCAAGTCTACGCTGGTAAGCCAGCTTCGTACGTTGGTGGCGGGGTTGGAGTTTTCCGTATCGTATACGACGCGGGCGCCGCGTGGGTCGGAGGTGGATGGGGAGGCGTACCACTTCACGACGCGCGAAGAGTTTGAGCGGATGATAGCGGCAGGAGATTTTCTGGAGTGGGCTGAGGTGTTCGGCAATTACTACGGGACGGCGGTATCGGCGCTGGAACACGCGAAGGCGGCGGGAAAAGACCTGCTGCTGGATATCGATGTTCAGGGCGCGTTGCAGGTGATGAAGAAGAAGCCTGAGGCGGTTTCGATCTTTATTTTGCCGCCGAGCCCGGAGGTGCTGGAGATGCGGTTGCGGAACCGAAGCCAGGCCGAGCAGATGACTTCAGAGACTGTGATCGAGAGCAGACTCGCGGAGGCGAAGAACGAGCTCGAAAAGATTTGGGACTACACGTATGCGCTGGTGAACGATGTGCTGGACCAGGCGGTGGCGGAGATGCGGGCGATCGTTCTGAGTGAGCGCGGCGAAGATGATGAGGTACGGTCACTGGCGGCTAGTTGTAGAACGGATGCCGCTTCGCCGAAGTTGAAGACAGTTTTACGAACGTTTGAAAGTTAGGGCCGAGTTATCCACGGCGATTTGTGTATCAGAATTTGTTGCGCTGAGTTATAAATTCAGACTACGGGGGAAACTCATGACGGTCGAAAATGCTTTGCACAATAAGTACAGCCTGGTAAAAGGGGCGGCACGACGGGCTCGGCAGTTGCAGAATGGGGCTTCACCGCTGATCGTGGCAAAGTCGATGAAGGCTTGCCGGGTGGCGCAGGACGAGATCAAACAGGGCCATGTGACGTTCGTTCTGCCGAAGCAGATAGCGGAGCCGACGCTGGATATCTCCATTCGCTAAGCGCGATACCATAGAGCTATGGCAGGAGATGTAGAGCGGCTGCGGGCGTATGTCGAGTACTTCCGCGACATGGGTGTTCATGATTTTTATCGCCGGGGCGAGCCGGTCTTTTCCGAGATAGCTACCGATGTTGTTGCGGCGGAGGCCGTTGCCGAACCTCTGCCGGTGAGAGTTGCGCCTGTGCCGGCGGTTGCGGCTCCTGTTGTTGTTGCAAAGCCGGATTTTCTGGAGCCTCCAATCGCCAAGCTGGTTAGTTTCGATAATCTTGCCCCTCTGCCGGAGGTGCGCGTTGCCGCGGCGGGGAAGGCTGATGCGTTGCGTGCGATTCAGGACGAGATCGGCGACTGCACGAGGTGTCCCCTGGCTTATGCGGGACGGCGGAAGATCGTGTTTGCGGATGGCGATCCGAATGCGCGGTTGATGTTTGTGGGTGAGGGGCCGGGTGCGGATGAGGATGCTTCCGGGATTCCGTTTGTGGGTAAGGCGGGGCAGCTGTTGAACAACATGATCGGGGCGATGGGACTGAAGCGGGAAGAGGTCTACATCGCCAATATTGTGAAGTGCAGGCCGCCGGCGAATCGGGTTCCGGAGCCGGTGGAAGCGAATACTTGTTCGCAGTTTCTGTTGCGGCAGATCGATGTGGTGCAGCCCCAGGTGATCGTTGCGCTGGGGGCTACGGCGGCGATGTATCTGCTGGGGGTGAAGCAGTCGCTGGTATCGCTGCGCGGCAAGTGGCATGGATGCCGTGGCGCGAAGCTGGTGGTGACGTATCATCCGGCATTTTTGCTGCGCGATCCTCGGCAGAAGGGTGAGGCTTGGAAGGATTTGCAGATGGTCATGGCGGAGATGGGTTTGAAGGGTGCAGGCAAAGGGTAGGTACCCCCCTCCTTGTCGGGGTATTTTGAGCGTAAGTGCTCTGTATTCATTGGATTACGTCGGGCTAGTGTCTGCAAAATATTCATTCTAAATGGTTTGCGGCTAAAATATTGGCACAGCTTGGGTTACGAGTAGTTAATGGGAAAGCCCCGGCTTTGGCCGGGGCTTTTTACGTCCTAGTTCTATTATAACGAGCCGGGAATAACTCTTTTGCAAAGTGTATTTGGTTTGTTTTCAGATAGTTATGTGGTTCTGGGCCTTGACATCCAATTTTGCTGGGTTTTTTGCGGTGGTTTTTTGCGGATCCCCAACCTTATATCGAGGCGACACTACGGGAAAAGAGAGAGGTCAATCGCGTCAGCCATCGCCTGATAGCCGGCATCATTAGGGTGGAGGTGGTCCTCAGAGACTAAGCGCGGCAAGAGCTTGCTTGGATGATTTGGGTCGCGCACAACAGCGTCGAAGTCGATCACACCGTCGAACGCTCGACTCGTTCTAATCCACTGATTGACAACCTGCCGCATACGCTCCTTTGCTTCCGTGTGGTAGCCCGGAATTGTTACCCCTTCGGACGGCATGATCGTAGCGCCTATCGCTCGTATGCCGTGGGCATGCGCGCGCGAAATCAACTGCCGGTATGCTCCGATGATGTCTTCAACCGCCGGTGCAGTAGTCGCAGGCGCTAAAGAGAGATCACCTAGCGCAGCGCCCGGAAAGCCGATGTCGTTTGTTCCTTCGAGCAGCACAATGTCGGTGACCCCAGGCACCGATAACGCATCCCTATCGAAGCGGGCCAAGGCCGAGATCCCCAAGCTGGCCACAGGACCGTCACTGAGCAGACGATTTCCCGCTATGCCTTCATTGACCACCGTAAATTGAGAGCCGTTATGAGTTCTTTCAAGACGCCGAAATAGATCGCTCGGCCAATTGCGGTCCATCTCGGGTGTGCTTCCATCTCCATCTACAATGGAGTCACCGAATGCGACAATCACATGCGAGTTTGCTTGCACCGGGACTAATACCGCGCTCAGAAATATTGAGCTGTCAGATTCTTTTCCACCTTTTATCGTGGCATCTCGCGTATGGTCCCCACGCTCCGAAATTACGGCACGTTTCAACGCGAGCGCATGCCACGTTACTGAAGAGGGGTGTTTCGGGAAGTACAAACTTATGCTGATCTCTGAACCGTTCTTTATCGGGAAATCCACTGGATCGCTCAGCACGGGGGCTCCAGGTGGAATGAGAATCGCGGCCTGACCGCCAAAGGTCACCGGACGAAGTGAATCTGCCACAACGCTGGCCGGCTCCTGAGCCACACCCACGCTGACCCCTCCTACAAGAAGCGGCGCAGAACTACATTCGTTGGAGAGACGAATGCGAATCTGTCTTCCGCCAAGCGTTACGCGCAGACGTTCTCGCACAGTCCGATCGTTAAGATTAATGAGAGGTTCATTAGGATCGAGATCTGCGGCTTCAGGGCTCGCCGTCCAGGTTGCAATCCATTTGGGCCTCTGGCCCACCGCAAAACTAGAAGTGAATAGAAGGAAAAAGAGAAGAGCAGTCTTAGGAGAGACATTTATGGGGCGGGGCCGCATCACGTTTTCCATTCTTATTTCATGTCTGAATAGCCAGCGGGACGCATGTAAACTTCGTCTACCTTGTAATCCCCATCGACCTGCTGGATCAAAGGTGCTGCGGCCCTGAAATAGGGCTGAAATGCTGGATCGGCATGCAGCGCGTTCCAATTCGCCTCGGCAGCCTGGCGGCTGGGATGAACAACCAAGTATACAAACGTATTTTCCCAAGCAGGATCGTTCCCATTTGGCACCCAATAGCCAATAGCTTTGAGACCATGCTTAGCTTGCAGTTTCGAGACGTCGTGAAAGACAGATTCGAGAACTGGAGCCTTGCCTGGTAGCGTGTGGTAGATCATTAACTCAAAGATGTGGTCAGAGTTTGCCTCTACTACCTCAGGATGGGCCATATGCGCATGAAATAGCGCGCCAGCAAAGAAAGCGATCAAGGCAACGCACGCTGGGCCTGCCGCTTTGATTGCTTTACGGCAGAAAACTGAATCAAGCCAGATCCTATTCGTCTTCAATGAACCCTCTTCAAACGCCATGCTTTTTATGCGAGTACATCAACACGACTACTTCGATGAAAGCATACTGCAGCAGGTTGAACTTACACACATATGGTGTGACGGCTGGAGTGAAGAGAGCGGTTCGCGCGTGGCGCGAATACCCCACCCTTCGCAAAAGATGCGAGGAATTGCGCACCCGGCGCACCTGCACGGAACAAAGACGGATCTCAGCGGCTAAAGCCGTTTTCAAAACGTAGTGTTTACGGCACGGCTGAAGCCGTGCCCTTAAGCAAGGCGGGTTTTTCAGCAAGATTGAAGGGCAGGCATCTGAGAGATGTCTGCCCTTTTGCCAGCAGCATTTCGGGTCAGGTTATTGGAAGGCTTTGTTCCAATTGTTGATGAGGTTGGTGACGTTGAGGGTTCCGATGCCGGTGGCGAAGTCCCAGCCTAGAGTGCTGTTGTAGGCCTTGGCATAGGCTTTGTTTTTGACAGAGAGGACGCCGTTGGTACCGGACGGCGTGTAGCAGTTGAAGGGGCCGAGGCAGTTGACGTCCATGTCGCCGAGGGTGACGTCGTTGAAGGTGCAGGAGGCGTCAATGCCATTGCCGAGGGTGGAGTTGCAGGAGTTTTTGCCCGTGCCGCCGAATTCATGTTTGGCCAGAGCGTAGTAGACGAAGTTGGGATTGCCTTGCGGTTCTCCGGTGGCTTGATTGACCAGCGCCTGGATGCCGGCGATGATGGGCGCCGAGAAAGAAGTGCCACCGGCACCAGACCAGTCGGAAGGATCGCCGGTGCAGGGTGCGCCTCCTGCGCCTTTCGCGGGTTGGGAGTAGCAGAAGACGAAGTAGTGGCCCCAGACTCCGTTTGCGGCGAAGAGGGAGACGTCAGGGATGTCGCGGACTTTGTCGGATGGGTTGCCGAAGAGGCCGCGCTGGTAATTGGGTTTTGAATAGCCCTTGCAGGTGCCGCTGACGGCGGGCGTGTTGGGGTCAGGACTGGTTTCGCCGAAGGCGCAGCCGCTGGGGCCTCCGCTGCCGCTGGCGGTGGTGAGGAAGAACGCCTCGCCATCGGGTGAGTTGCAGAATCCGTTTGCGCCGTAGGGAACGTTATAGCCTTCGGCGTTGGTGATGAGGGTGCTGGCGCAGGAGTCATTCCATGGAATCTCGGGAATGTAGGATTTGGCTGAGCCGAACTTTGCGTTGTTGTTCTTCTTCCAATACTGGGAGTTGGTGCCGAAGTAGGAGTCGGCGAAGTCAGTGCCGCCGACGGCAACGTTGTAGGGGGTAGAGGCGAAGCCGCTGACGGCGATGCCGTATTCTGCGGCGGGTTGGTTGGCGTCGCAGCTGGCGGCACCCTCGTCTCCGCTGGAGACGAAGACGGAGACGCCTTCGGAGGCGGCCTGCTGGTAGGCGAAGTTGAAGGCTGCGTTGCCTGCGGCTCCAAGACCGGCTTCGCACTCGCCGTAGCTGATGCTGATGATGGGTGGGGGGACGAGTTCGTCGATGAGAGCTTCGATGGCAAGAAGGCCGCCAAAGGTGGTTCTGGTGTCGGCGCAGGAGGCCAGGACGATGGCCGCGTTTGGTGCGGCAGCGCTAGCGTATTCGGCGTCTAGGATGGCTTCACCGTCGTTACCGATGCGTACGCCGGGATCTTTGCAGCCGCCTGGGTGGATCTGGGTGAAGGAGCCGTGCTTGTATCCCGAGAGACCGAAGGTGTTGCGGAAGACGGTCCAGTCGTCGGTGGAGAAGACGTTGGTGTCTTCGATGACGACGATGGTCTGGCCTTTGCCGGTGATGTTCTCTTTGTAGATTGGGTTGAAGTTGTAGATGGTGTGGAGGTCGTCGGGCACAACGAGTTGATAGGAGGTATTTACGGTTAGATCAGGGTTGACTCCCTGGGCTGCAGCGGTCCCTGGGACGATCCCTTTTGAGACGGGGTCGATATGGGCGGAGCTGATGCCCTTGTTGGCAGGGTGCGGGCGGAAGTCGTTGAGGGAGGCGACGCCGAGGACGATGTTGGCAAATGCTGCGGGAATCTGCGGATTCTGCATGTTGGCGAAGTGTTTGTTGCCACGCACGTCGAGATCATGGATCTCTGCTTTAAAGGCGGTGTTGACCTGGCCGGCGGTGCCGGAGAAGTCGATCACGAGGCCGCTCTTGGAGACGCCGTTGACCTGGAATCCTTGTTTGGTGAGCCACTTTGAGACCTTTTTGATATCGCCCGGATTGGGGCCAAATTTTTGACCGAGTTCGTCGGCGGTGAGCCAATGATGAAAGTTGGCGTTGCCGGGCTGGTGCATGTCTTCGATCAGCTTTTCGAGAGCAGCTTCACGATCGGCGGGACGCTGGAGCTGGAGGAGCATGTGCTCCATCTCGAGACTTTCGCTGCTTTTGCCGCGGTCGTTGAGGGAGTTGGCTTCGCGGCGGACGTTGCCGGGGAGGAAGAGAGTTTTGGTTTCGTCGACAGGAGCTGTTACCAGGGTTTGAGCATCGATGGAAGATTGGGCATGGGCGAGCGGCGCAAGAAGAAGACCTGGCGCTGCAAGACAGACGCAGCAAACCACTGCGCTGAACAGGCGGGTAGATTTCACGGGATGCCTCCGGAGGTGCGTTTTTATTCTCTGGTCGTCCCGGGAGAAGGCCCAACGTCGAGGTAGGAGCACACTAGTGAGTGTCGTCGCGTGCCGGTGGGTGAATCCTAAGGACGTTGTTGAAGCGTGTCAATATGGCAAGGTTTTTTTGCAGCGGTCTTTGAAGCCATGGAAAAGACTGGTTACGGGATGCGCGTTCTGATGGATTGGCCGGGTTCCGCTAAGCTGGAGAGATGCCCTTGTTTTGCGATGTTGCTTTGCCGGTGCCTCTGGATCAGACGTTTACCTATGCGGTAAACGGGGTGACACCGGTGGTGGGGGCGCGGGTGCTGGTGCCGTTCAGCGGGCAGCGGTTGATGGGTGTGGTGGTGAAGGTGCATGAGAATGCGCCTGAGGGTGTTGAGGTGAAGCCGGTGCAGCAGGTGCTGGATGATGCGGCGCTGCTGCCGAATGAGTTGATGAAGCTGGCGGGATGGATTGCGCAGTACTATGTGGCTCCGCTGGGAGAGGTGTTGCGGGGAATGCTGCCGCTGTCGGCTGAGGTGAAGCGGCAGGTGGTGTACCGGATTGCAGAGGCTGGCAGGAAGGTGCTGTATGAGGGCGCGGCGAAGGGAAGCTCGCGGCGGTCGAAGCTTTCGGCGGAGGAACAGAATCGCGAGTATGCGGTGCTGAATTATCTGGAGGATGGAGCGACGGCGAAGCTGTCGGCGCTGCGGTCGGCTACGGGGGCGAATAAGGGTTTACTCGAGGGAATGGTTAAGAAGAAGTGGCTGGTGCGGGAGGCTTTGGCGGAGGAGCGGGATGCTCGGAGGCTGGAGAAGGTGGCGGTGCTGGCGCACGGCGCAGGGAAGAGGGAAGAGGGAGAAGGGAAGAGCGAGCAAAAGCCTGGCGTGCGGTTGCCGCGGTTGAATGAGAATCAGTTGGCGGTGATGGCGGAGCTGGCGGCGGTGGATGGGCGGATGCGGGTGAGGGAGTTGCGGGAGAGGCTGGCGCGGGCTGGGGTGCCGGATTCGACGCTGGGGACGCTGGTGAAGCGTGGACTGGTGCTGATGGAAGAAGTGGTTGAGGATTTTCATCTGGGGGGTGTGGGGTCGCATGGGAAGAAGCATGCGCATGAGCATGCTTTGAATGAGGCTCAGATGGAGGCGCTGGGTACGATTGCGGCGTCGATGGCGCAGGGGGGATTTAAGCCGCATCTGTTGTATGGGGTAACGGGGTCGGGGAAGACTGCGGTTTATTTTGCGGCGATGCGGCGGGCTTTGGATGCGGGGAAGAGTGCGCTGCTGCTGGTGCCGGAGATTGGGTTGACGCCAGCGATGACGGGGCAGCTGGTGGCGGCGTTTGGGAATGAGGTGGCTTTGCTGCACTCGCAGCTGACGCCGGATGAGCGCGCGGAGCAGTGGCACAGGATTCGGCGGGGAGAGGCGCGGATTGTGGTGGGGACGCGGTCTGCGGTGTTTGCTCCGGTGGTGGAGTTAGGGCTGATCATTGTGGATGAGGAGCATGACGGGAGCTATAAGCAGGAGGAGACTCCGCGATATCACGGGCGGGATGTGGCTGTGATGCGGGCGAAGCTGAATGAGGCGGTGGTGGTGCTGGGGTCGGCTACGCCTTCGCTGGAGAGCTGGGCGAATGCGGAGAAGGGGCGGTATGCGCGGGTGGAGATGCGGCAGCGCGTGATGGACCGTCCGCTGCCTGAGGTTGAGTTGGTGGATATGCGCAACGAGTTCAAGGAGACGGGGCAGGAGCAGATCTTTTCGCAGAAGCTGATTGAAGAGACCCAGGCGACGCTCGATCGCGGGGAGCAGGTGATTATTCTGCTGAACCGGCGCGGGTATTCGTTTGTGGTGATGTGCCGGAGCTGCGGGGAGAAGATCGAGTGCGAGAACTGCGCGATCTCGATGACGTACCACAAGCCGGTGAGTGACAGTGAAGGCATAGCACAGCCGGGGCAGCGGCTGGAATGTCACTACTGCGGGTTTCGGAGAGGGGTGCCGAAGACTTGTCCGAAGTGTGAGAGTGAGCATCTTTATTTTCTCGGTGCGGGGTCGCAGCAGGGAGAGGAGCGGTTGCAGGAGCTGTTTCCTTCGGCGCGGATTGGGCGGATGGATCGCGATACGGTGCGGGGACGGAGCGATATGGAGCGGCTGCTCTCCCGGTTGCATGCGGGGGAGATCAATCTGCTGGTGGGGACGCAGATGATTGCGAAGGGGCATGACATTCATGGAGTAACGCTTGTGGGTGTGGTGGGCGCGGACTTTGCGCTGGGGCTGCCGGATTTTCGCGCGGCGGAGCGGGTGTTTCAACTGCTGACGCAGGTGTCAGGACGGGCGGGAAGGGGCGATCTGCCGGGGAAGGTGCTGGTGCAGACGTATCATCCTGATCACTATGCGATTAAGTTTGCGGCGAAGCATGACTATCCGGGATTTGTGGCCAAGGAGATGAACTATCGGAGGTGGATGCACTATCCGCCGTTTGCTGTGCTGGCGAATGTGGTGATCCAGAGCGAGAAGTTAGAGGAGGCGACGGGGTGGTCGAGTGTGCTGGGCAAGTGGTTTCAGCACACGCGAATGGAGAAGGTTCGCGTGCTGGGGCCGGCGGCGGCTCCGATTGTGCGGCTGAAACGGATCTACCGGTATCACTTTGTGCTGAAGGCGGAGCGGCGGCAGACGCTGGGCGAGGCTTTGCGCGCGATGCTGAGGTTTGCGGAGACGCAGAACATCCCACGCCGAAACCTGGTGGTCGACGTGGATGCCGTGCATCTGATGTGACTGCGCCAGTTACTCCAGAAGGTGGAGTTCCTTGCCTGGTTTGAAGCGGACGGCTTTTCCGGGCGCAATGGTGACCTCCGCGCCAGTGCGGGGGTTGCGTCCGATGCCTGTTTTTCTTGGTTTTACGGTGAAGACACCGAAGCCGCGAAGCTCGATGCGGTCGCCCGCGATCAAGGTTTGCTTCATGCTTTCGAAGATAGCATCGACCGCAGCCTCTGCTTTCGTCCTTGGCAGTCCGGTACGCTCAACAACCCTCTGTATAAGATCCTGCTTAATCATTCTGGGCCGCCGTCCTTGGGCTGTAATTTTTTTACAAAACTAAGTACTGACCGGGTTTTAGTATCGTGATGGTAGAAAGTCGGACTGAGATTGTCAACGCAAGAACGCTACCGTAAGATGAAGAATCTAATGATGCAAGAGTAAAGGTAACCTGCGGAACCCAGTTTACACACTTCTGCGACAATAGATGATTGAATTGGATTACGAAGGGAACCAATCTAGAGTGGCCATTAAAAGTGACCGTTGGATCCGCCAACAGGCGATTGAGCATGGAATGATCGCGCCGTTCAGCGAAAAACAGGTAAAGGACGGGGTTATCTCGTACGGCTTGTCTTCCTATGGATACGACCTGCGGGTTTCGGATGAATTCAAGATATTTACTAACGTTAACAGTGCAATTATTGACCCGAAGGCGTTCGACGAGCGGTCGTTTGTGTCGGTACAGGCGCCAAGCGTGATTGTGCCGCCGAACTCGTTCGCCCTGGCGCGGTCGATTGAATACTTCAAGATACCGCGGGATGTGTTGACGATCTGCGTGGGGAAATCGACGTATGCGCGGTGCGGAATTATCGTCAATGTCACACCGTTTGAGCCGGAGTGGGAGGGTTTTGTGACTTTGGAGATTTCAAACACGACTCCGCTGCCGGCACGGATTTATGCGAATGAAGGGCTCTGCCAGATTCTGTTCTTCCAATCTGACGAGGTCTGCGAGATCAGCTATGCGGACCGCAAGGGGAAGTACCAGAACCAACAGGGTATTGTTCTGCCGAAGCTATAAATTATTGGGCCTGTTGCACTGTTTTCCTTGGCACTACGTACGATTGAGCACGGCGTGAGGACGCTGACCAGGCCATGAAAGAGACGACGTCTCGCGAATATCTACGTCTGGGCATCATTGCCACAGACCCGCTGCGTATTTTTGGATTGCAGGCAATTTTTTCTGACGGCAGTGGAGCAGAGGTTATTCCGCTATCGGTGCCGGGCGCGCTGGATTCATCAGGAGTATCGCTGATCCTGATTGACGACGCGTGTACAGAGCATCTCTTTGAATTGCTGGGAACGTTTCGGCGGACTCGGCCGCATCTGCGGCTGATCGTACTTGGTCTGGAAGGGGACCTCGATTACATTCAGCGGGTCATAGGTGCGGGCGCCAAGGGCTACCTGTCCCATACGGCGAGCGAAAGCGAGATACGGCTGGCGATCGAGATAGTGCAGGATGGCTCGGTATGGGCGCCGCGAAAGGTGATGGCGCGGTTGCTTGAATCTGCCTCCGAGGTGCAGCACAACGCGGCGGATTTGAAGTTTACCGAGCGGGAGGGGCAAGTTCTGCGTTTGCTGGTGGGTGGGCGTGCCAATCGAGAGATAGCAGGTGCGCTCGGAATCGATGTGAATACGGTCAAGGCATACGTTGGCAGGCTGATGCGGAAAGTGGGTGTGGAGAACCGCATTTCACTTACCGTACAGGCGGTAAATCGAAAATTAGTACCATAGTGTTGAATTGAGTGAGTTTTAGCATTATCTAATTGGTTAACATATTTCGTCCAAAGGTATGCACACCTCCGTACTGTTGTGGGAAAAAGAGAAGTGGGGCAACCTTGAAAACAAGCAACACAGACCTGGGAGAGGGGTTGTGGAGGCAGTATCGGGTGGCTAACACTCGACACTATCTCTTCAACCCCATTTTTTTGCTTTAAAGGAATTAGTTTTGCCGGAGGGAGCAACTCAGTTTGACGGGTGGCATCTCATATAGTGTTGCAAATAAGGCTCTTACGATTTAACCCGGTTTTTTTATCTCCCTTGAAAGGCAAAACAATGAAAATGAAGCGAGTATCCGCAGCGATTTGTGGGATTGCGATGATGGCAAGTTCGGTTTGCGCACTAGGAGCGACCGATAAGGCGAAGTTGGTGGAGCGGTTGAGCGATGCCAGTTCAGTTCTAAGCCAGATTATGGCGGCGCCGGATAAGGGTATTCCGGATAGCATTCTTGCTGGCGCTTCCTGCGTAGTCGTTATACCGAGCTTCAAGAAGGGCGCATTTGTAGTAGGCGCGCAGTATGGTCAGGGTGTTGCGACCTGCCGGAGCCCCAAGGGATGGAGCGCACCAGTATTCGTGCAGCTCGCCGGAGGCAGCTTTGGATTCCAGATTGGTGGACAGGCTACGGATCTGGTGCTGGTTGCGATGAATGACCAGGGGCTCCAGAATATGCTGAAGAACAAGTTCAAGATCGGTGGCGATGCTGCTGCTTCTGCCGGTCCGGTTGGAAGAAACGCTCAGGCTGGAACCGACTGGAAGTTGAATGCTGAGTTCCTGACATATTCGCGTAGCAAGGGCCTCTTTGCGGGTATTGATCTCGACGGCACGGTTCTTTCGCAAAATCAAGATGACACTCGTACGATTTATGGCGATGCGGTTCCGTTTGCCACGATTCTGAAGGGTGGAGTGCCGACGCCTGAGGAAGCTCGTCCTTTCGTGCACACGGTAGCCAAGTATTTTGTTGCCTCCAAAGCACAGCACTAGTCTGTAGAAATAATTACGAACACTTGAGAGAGCGGCCTGATGGCCGCTCTCTTTGCGTTTTGGAGCAAGAAAGAGATGCGGGACAGTAAACTAGAGGCTTGAGCGAAGTTTCCCAGAGAGAATTGCCCAAAGAGAAGGTCAGCGTCCGCGAGAACGTGGAATTTGGCTTGGTGTGGCTCTTTGTCCACGCGTTACGGCTGCTGCCGAGGCGACTGGCGCGGGCAGTTGGGGCCGCGATTGGAGCCTTGGCCTATCAAGCGCTTGGACGCCTTCGGAGGGTGGGCGAACGCAATCTGTGGCTGGCGTTTCCTGAGGCTTCGGATGCTGAGCGCGAGGCTATTTTGCGGCGCGACTACAGAAGTCTGGGCTGGCTGTTGGCGGAGTTCTGCCAGATGCCACGGTATACGGCGGAATCGGCCAGCCGGTTTATTCGCTATGAGGGGCTGGAGAACTATACCGAGGCGCGGGAGCGTGGGAAGGGTGTGCTGGTGCTGACCGGGCATCTTGGGGCATGGGAGTTGTCGAGCTTTCACCACTCGCTGATGGGGCGGCCGATGGGGATGGTGATACGGCGGCTGGACAATCCACTGGTGGATGCGTTTGTGAACCGGATTCGCTGTCTGCATGGGAATCGAGTGATCCATAAAGACGATTTTGCGCGTGGACTGATTGCATCGATGCGGGCGGGAGAGACGGTTGGAATTTTGATGGACACGAATATGACGCCGCCGCAGGGTGTGTTTGTGCCGTTTTTCGGGATTCAGGCATGTACGGCTTCGGGAATGGCCCGGGTGGCGGCGAAGACGGGAGCGGCGGTGATTCCAGGGTTTCTGCTGTGGGAAGAGGACGAGGGGCAGTATGTGCTTCACTTTGGCAAGGAGTTGACGGTTGTAAACACGGGTGACTCGGAGAGTGATGCGCTGGTGAACACTGCGACATTTACGGCGGCAATTGAAGGGTATATACGGCGGTATCCTGACCAGTGGCTGTGGATGCATCGGCGTTGGAAGACGCGGCCACCGGGGGAAGAGGGGATCTACTGATGGCGAAGATAAGCGAGATTGCAGGATGGATTGGAGCGAAGGCTCCGGTGTTGGAGGCGGAGATTACCGAGGTCTCGAATATGGAGGGGGCGACGGTGAGCTCGCTGGTGTTTGCTACCGATAGCGCGACGCTGAAGGCGGCGCTGGAGTCGAAGGCGGGGGCGATTCTGGCGAGTGACAAGCTGGAGCTATGGGAGCTTCCGGCGGACCCGCGGATTGTGTGGGCTTCGGATGTGCGGTATGCGTTTGCGCTGGTGGCAAAGGGGCTGAAGGGGAAGGGATTTGAAGCGGGAATTCATTCGACGGCAGTGATTGGGGAAGGGGTGGTGATTGGGGCGGGAACGAGTCTTGGGCCGAGGGTGGTGGTGGGCGATGGGGTGGCTATCGGTAAGGATTGCAATGTATTGGCGGGGGTGACGATTTATGCCGGGACTGTGCTGGGGGATGGGGTGGTGGTGCAGGCGGGGGCGGTGTTGGGGTCTACGGGGTTTGGGTATGTGAGGAGTGGGGAGACGGGGGAATATCTGGTGTTTCCGCAGCAAGGGAGGCTGTATGTGGAAGATAACGTTGAGATTGGAGCGAATACGACGATTGACCGGGGGGCGCTGGGGGAGACGCGGATTGGGCGGGGGACGAAGATCGATAACCTGGTGCATATTGGGCATAACTGCCTGATAGGAAAGAACGTTATTATTGCGGCACAGACGGGGATTTCGGGGTCGAGTGTGGTGGAGGATGGAGCGATTCTGGGTGGGCAGGTGGGGATTGGGGAGCATGCTACTGTGGGCGCAGGCGTGATTCTGGGGGGTGGGGCAGGGGTTTTGAGCGGAAAAAAAATGCGTGGGCCGGGAGAGGTGTTCTGGGGGCGTCCGGCGCGTCCTTTGAAGGAGCATTTGCGCGATCTGGCGCGGTTGAAGAAGCGGTAAGATTCGATGGACAAGGTGTGGTTTTAAGGCTGGCAATGCTTACAACGGTGTGGCGTCTGGTGGTGTAGAAAATGGCGATTGTTGTGGTTGGGGGGCACTCGCGGAACATCGGGAAGACGAGCGTGGTGGCCGGGCTGATTGCGGCGATGCCGGAGATGCGGTGGACGGCGTTCAAAATTACGCAGTTCGGGCATGGGATGTGCTCGGCCAATGGGGAGCCGTGCGACTGCGAGACGGCGGAGCATACGGTTGCGGTGAGCGAAGAACGGGATGGAGCTACAGGGACCGATTCCGCACGGTATCTGGCTGCGGGTGCGGTGCGGTCGTTCTGGGTGCGGACGCGGCAGGGTGATCTGGCGGAGGCGATGCCTCGGATTCGGAAAGAACTGGAGAGGGCGGAGAATGCGGTGATCGAATCGAACAGCATTCTGAGATTTCTGCGGCCCGATCTTTACCTGAGTGTTCTGGAGCCGGGGGTGGAGGACTTCAAGGAGTCGGCGAAACGATATCTGGACAGAGCGGATGCGGTGCTGGTTGCTGAAGGCGAGCTGGGCAGACCTGTGTGGAAGGGAGTATCGCTGCGGCTGGTGGAGGGGACGCCGGTGCTGGCGATGCAGCTTCCGGTGTATGTGACCGATGAGGTGGTGGCGTTTGTGCGGGGGCGACTGCAGGGGATAACGAAGAAATAATTCGAGGGAAAACTTGAGCAAAGGAACAGTGTTTCCTTTCTCAGGGAATGGGTTTACGGTGGATCTACTGAAGCGATTTAGATAAAGGTTCAAGGCGGGATTGAGAAAGCCTTTCCGTTGAGCGTACTGATCTGTGTTGGCGGGGGAGACATGATCTGTAACAAAACAGGTGTATTTTTCAGGTGCGCGGTAAGGCAAACGGGGCTACACTCCCTGACTGGAAGGGCTTGATGGATACGCTGACCCTTATCCTGATCAACGTTATGCTGTATGCGCTCTATGCGAGCGTGACGCTGGCGAATGCCCGCATCTTCGGCGGTTCGCGCGGGGCGAGGTGGTTTGCGGGGGCAAACATCAGCCGGGCCGGGGCGATGCTGTTGGCGTTGATGGTGTCTCGAGCAGTAATGCCGTTACGAGTGGTGGAAGCGCTGACGGGGTTGCTGGCGGTGGCCGGACTGATGATGCTGCACTGGAGTTTTGTGGAGCTGCTGGAGCGGGGACCGCTGCTGCGAAGGACGCAGTATGGGCTGGTTGGCGCGATGGTAGCGGCAACAGTGTATGTGCTGATATGGCCGCCGGATGCGCCAGTGATGGTGGGAGTGATGTGCCTTGTGCTTGCGGTGCAGGCGATGGTGACTGCGTCGGTGGTATTTCGGTTCTCGGGTGAAGATGTGGGTATGGCGGGATGGATGACGGGAGGAGCGCTGTCGCTGTATGCGGCGACGCTGCTGATGCGGGCGCTGGTGACGCTGGAGTACAGGACGGCGGAGTATACGGAGACGGCGGGGCAGATGGACCGCATTTGGATGGTGACGTGTCTGTTGACGAATGGAGTGGTCGCGTTCGGTTACATGTTTCTGTCGGCGGCGAAGCTTCGGCTGGAGCTGCTGTGGCGGGCGCAGGTGGACGAGCTGACGGGCCTGTTGAACCGGTGGGCCCTGAAGAGGGCGACGATGCGGGAGATTCAGCGGTGCACCCGGTCGAATGGATCGCTGGCACTGGTGATGATGGATCTGGATGGGCTGAAGGTGGTGAATGACACTTCGGGACATGGGTGCGGCGATGTGGTGTTGCAGGCGGTGGGTGGCGTGTTGCAGGAGACGGTGCGGGCACAGGACTCGGTGGCGCGGATGGGCGGCGATGAGTTCTGCGTTTTGCTGCCGGATACAGAGGTGAGCGAGGCTTTGACCGTGGCGGAGCGGTTGCGGGCCGAGATAGAGGAGTTGGTGATTCGGTATAGAGGAGAGACGGTGCGGGTGAAGGCGAGCCTGGGTGTGGCCTCGTCGGAGCAGTGCGGGCTGACGTGGCAGGAGTTGATGGATTGCAGCGACGCGGCGCTTTACCGGGCGAAGCGGGAGGGCAAGAATCGGGTGGTGGTGGCCAGCGCGGCACAGGGATTGATCCGACTGACGACGCCGGAAGTGATTTGGGCAGGAACGACGGAGAGGCAAAAGCAACAGCAAGAACTGGCGGATTGAGCGGGGACACTCCCGCTTTGAGCGGTGAAACGCGCAGTCCATCGTTATTTCAAGGAGCGCAAAAAGAGGCCGCCTGGGTTCCGGCGGCCTTAGCATGGCATCGGTAGAAAGTTATTTGACGTTGCCGTTGAGGCCTGCGGGAAAGAAGACTCCCGTGTGCGTGGTGGCCGTGGGTGAGGTTCCGGTGACGATTGCGAGGATCTGTTGAGGGGTTCTGCTGAAGCCGATGCTGTTGTTGTCCGCATCGATGATGGTGGTGGAGGCGTAGGTTGCGGTTGTGCCCTGCAGCGCGACCATCTGGCTGTTGTCGATGCCGATGTCGTCGGCTTTGATGCCGGTCTTTGTGGTTGTGGTGGCTCCGCCGGGGTTGGCAAGCATGGAACGGAAGGCCGCGATCTTCTGGGTGTAACCGGCGAGTACACCGGTCCCGGCGTCGAGGGCGTTGATTGCTGTGCGGACGAGGCCAGCGTGATAGGCCTCGACTGCGTGGATGCCTACGGCTGCGCCGAAGTTCGTTGTAGAGGTGAGAGAACCGGCTGCACCGTGATAGGCGGTGACACCGACGTCTTCGAAGATGAAGGCGCCGATGAGGAAGTTGGCATCGCTCGCGAAGGGATCGAATGCGGCGATACCAAGCGCACCGGAGGCGAGGGTGTTGAACGAGTCGACCAGATTGATGGCCGGTTGGGCGACAGCCGACATGCCGAGAGCAGTACGAAGGAAGGAGACGTGCTTGCCTTCTTCGATGGCGGTTTCTTTTGCGTATGCGGCGATGGTGGTGCTGGTGAACGGAACGGCAGAGAAGTTGGGTTTAACGGTGACGGTGCCCTGCGTGCCGGTGCCGGTGATGTCGATGGGCGTGGTCAGTTTGTCGATCGTGACTCCGTTTACTGCGAGGTTGTAGAAGTTCGCTTCAAGGTATTCGAGGTTGAGGGCGAAGTTGAGGTAGTCGGCATCGGTGAGGGTAGCGGCTTGTGCATTTGCAGCCCTGGTGATGCCTGCGAGCGCCAGACCTGCAAGCGCGGTGGTGCCGAGCGAGAGCATCTTGCGCCGGCTGTTGACGATGACTTCGTCTAACTGCTGTGTCTCTAAAGTTGCCATGATGTTGTGTCCTTAGGCTGCGGTTGTCTTGATGGTGCCGTTGAGGCCGCTGGGGAAGAAGCCGCCTTTTGCGACGCCTGCGCCGCCTGCAGCGCCGTAGACGATGTGGAGGACCTGGTCGGTGGTGCGCGAGAAGGCAATGGCGTTGGTGGTGTCTGCGGCGACGATGCTGCTGATGCTGAGCGTGGTCTCGTTGCCTCCGCCGAGCATGCCGCGAAGGGCGGAGACTTGATTAGCCGCGGTGAGGTAGGCTTGGGTGGCTCCGGGCTGGGCTGCGGCGCCAGCGATGAGAGTGCGAATCTCGGCGGCGTGGTAGGCCTCGACTGCCTGAATGCCGGCGGCTGCGGAGAGGATGGTCTTGCTGGTGAGGAGCGTGGCGGCTCCGGTGTAGGCCGTTACGCCGACGTCCTCGAAGATGAAGGCTCCAAGAAGGAAGGAGTTTTCATCGGCGAAGGGATTGAAGCTTGCGCCGTTGGCGATGCCGGCAGTGGTTGCGAGGGGAGCGAAGAAGGTGAGATCGATGTTTGGCCGAGCGACGGGAGTGGCGCCAGCAGACGTGAGGGCAGAACGGAGGAAACGAACGTGATTGAGCTCGTCCTGGGCGATCTCTACGGCGTACTGAGCGATGGCCTGGGTGGCGAAGTTTACTTTTTTGACTGAAGGGATCGTGGTTGTTCCAGCGCCGGTACCTGCATCGGTTGCGCTGAGGCCAGAGCCGGTCGCGGCGTAGAGATAGAACTCGGCTTCGAGGTACTCGAGGTTGAGGGCGAAGTTGAGTATGTCAGCGTCGGTGATAGTGGGCGTTGGGGTTGGGGTGGGTGTGGGTGTGGGTGTGGGGGTAGGGGTTGGGGTCGGGGTGGAGCTGCTGTTGTCGCATCCTGCTAGTAATGCGGCTGCTGATGCGCCTGCTGCACCGGTTAAAAAGGTGCGGCGAGTGAGCGCCTTGTCGATCAGGTCGTTGAGTTTCTTTTCCACTGAGCCTCCTTAGGGGAGGGTGCCGGCCGGGCCCTTCAATGGATTCACGCAGAGTAGAGTGTTTTGGATTTAGAGGATGAAGAATATTGTTTAGATGGATTGGACGGGGAGGAGCATGAGGTCCTCGGCGAGGCCAATCTCTTTTTGGACGAAGGGCTCGGCGTAGCGGACGCCGGCGAGAAGGCCGTAGTGACGAGCGGTGGCGAAGGTGCGCTCGCGGATGTCTTCTTCGGGGACGAAGAGGGCTCCGCCCTGGGGCTGGGTGGCGTACTGGGAGCGGTAGGCGAGGAGGGATTGAAGGCGCTGCTCGACGAAAGGGGTGATGTCGACGACGAAGGAGGGGCGGACGTCGGCGTAGAGCGAGGCGTAGAGGATTTTGTAGGGGCGGTGGGATGGATGGCCGCCGGGTATTTCGATTTTGGCGAGGCCGCTGACGAAGCAGGACTCGTAGCCGAGAGTGGCGGTGGTGTAGTGGTCGGGGTGGCGGCCTTGCCAGTAGGGAAGGATGACGACGCGGGGACGCAGGCGGCGAAGGACGGCCGCGATTTTGAGGCGGTTTTCTAGGGTGTTCTGGACGTTGCCGTCGGGGAGGTTGAGGGCTTCGCGGTGGGAGACGTTGAGGATTGCGGCGGCGGCGTTGGCTTCGGCTTCGCGGTCGGCGGCGGTGCCGCGAGTGCCGGACTCGCCCTGGGTGAGGTCGAGAATGCAGGTGCGCCAGCCACGGGCGTGCATGGCGAGGAGAGTGCCGCCGCAGGTTTGCTCGACGTCGTCGCGGTGGGCGGCGATGGCAAGAATGTCGACTGCTGAGGGGGTAGAAGGCATGGTTGCCTTATAGTTTAGCGATTAAAGAGTTGAGCATCTTCGCTACTTCGGTGGAGAGGCTTTCGGCTTCGATGAGATGTTGTGGATTGCCGTAACCTAACTCTCGGGCGATCCCCCATTGTCTCCAAGTTAAGTGCAGTGTTCCTTGCATACCTCTCCAACTTAAGTAACGGCGCGACAGCTATTTTTAACGGATGAGCGCCTATCAACCGCCGCATATCCGTACGCGAGATCTCTGGAGCCTCGTGGTGTCATGTCTGCTTTGTGCAGGCGCCTTCAACCTGCCCGTGACGGCACAGGAGAAGCCTGCCGCTTCCTCGCCCGACGTCGTCGTCTTCAAGAACGGCGACCGGCTCACCGGAACCGTTATGCGGGGCGTAGGCAACACCGTCATCTTCAAGAGCGATGCCGTCGGCGAAGTCACCGTCCCCATAGACAAGGTCAAGGAGCTTCGCTCCAACGGCAGCTTCGCCGTGCTCAAGAAGAACGAAAAGATTACCCGCATCTCCACGAAGACCGGGAACATCACCTTCAGCGACGACACCATAACCGTCGTCCACCCCGGTGGCGCGCCGGAGTCCGTCCCGGTCAAGGAGGTCGCCTTCGTGGTCGACAAGCCAACCTACGACAGGGAAGTAGCCGGCAACCCCGGCATCTGGTACGGATGGAAGGGCTCCATGGGCGGCGGCGCCACCATCGTCCAGTCGACCCAGACCGGCCGGACCTACACGGTTGACATCAACCTGGCCCGCTCCATTCCCACCGCGACTTATCTCCCGCCGCGCACCCGTACCATCTTCAACTTGACCGAGGTCTATGGGAAGCTGACCACGCCGGTCATCCCGCAGACCACCCCGCCCTCACCCGACGACGTCGCCAAAGTCAATATCTTCGACACAAACCTCGAGCGTAACAAATACTTCACGCCCCACATGTATACACTGGCCGGCCTCTCCTACGGCCACAACTACTCCGAGGGCCTGAACTTCCAGCAGATATATGGCGTCGGGCTCGGCAGGACTGTCGTCAGGGACTCCGTCCAACTGCTCGACCTCTCGGTCGACGTGCACTACGAAAGGCAGAACTTCCATCCGCCAACGCCCAATAACAACCTTATTGGCTCGACCTTCGTCGAGGTCTACAGGCGCACGCTGCCTCACAGGCTCCTCTTCACCCAGAGCGGCACCTATATCCAGGCCTGGAACGACCTCCACGCCTACTCGTTTGTCGGAGCCGCGGGCCTCATCATGCCTGTCTACAAGCGCTTCAGCCTAAGCCTCAACATCCGCAACGACCACCTCAACAACCCAGCCTTCGGCTACAAGAAGAACAGCTTCGAGTTCCTCACTGAAATCACCTATAGGCTGCCCTGAGCCAAAGCCATGACTGCCGCCGCCTCTCGCCTCAAATCATCGTGCATTTCCAGATGGGTGCAGGTCTTCTACACCCATCTCCCTGTTTTTAGTTTGCGGCGTTGGTGAGGGCGTCCATGTAGGCGACGTCGAGAGCGGTTCCCTGGACGGTAATTTGCTGGTTGTTGATCTCGGAGCCGTCGGCGGTGTTGAAGGCGTGGATCTGGCCACCGTAGGCGGTGTAGATCTTGTGCTGGTTCTGGATCCAGCAGAGGCCGGTGAGATCGCCGTAGTAGAAGGGGTTCTGATTGGCGTTGGGATAAGGAACGGTCGCGCTGCCGCCTGGAGTGACGTTCGGGAAGATCTGCGCGGTATTGGCGCCGAGATCGAAGCGGGTGAGGCAGTTGTAGTTCTGGCCATGGGCCTGACGCTCGCCGGTGGCACATGATTGCGAGCCGATCCAGAGAGTGTTGTCGTCGGCGAAGAGCATCTTGGTGTGGTTGCCGTCGGAGATGGAGATGGGAGCGCTGGGAACCATGGTGGAGAGGTTGAGCAGGGTGAGGCGGCCGGCGAAGAGGCCGTCGGGCTGGAGCTGTTGGCCTGCAAGGTAGAGGTTGGTTCCATCGGCCACGACTGCGGTGGCGCCGCCAGGAATGGCTACGCTGCTGGTGACGGCGGCGGGGTAGGGCGCGGTATTGAGGTCGACGGTGAGAGCACCCTGCTGGAGGACGGTGACGCCGGCGGTGTTGCCTCCGCACTCGGGGCCGCAGTTGAGGACGTAGACGGAGCTGCCGTCGAGAGAGAAGTAGGCGTTGACGGGACGGTCGAAGCTGGGGTTGGTGGTGCTGTCGGCGACGGGAACGACGCAGTAGACGGGAAGATTGTAGGGCTGGCAATCGACGGCGCCTGCTGGGGCGGCCTGGTTGGCGTTCAGCTTGAGAACGCGATAGAGCGTGTTGGAGTTGCGAACCATCGCGAGGACGACGGTGTCACCCTGATTGACGAAGATCTTGTAGACATTGGGGAGATTGAGTGGGTAAGACTTGCCGGCGAGATTGTCGATGACTCCGATCTGACCGGTGGACTCCAGGGCAGCGTAGATGTGATTGAAGCTGATAGGAATGGCGAGGGATGTGGATTTGTTGGGTGAGAAGCCGCCGGAGATGGGGGTGCTGGCCTCGGTGGAATAGTTAACGTTGGAGATGCTGCCGTCGGAGTCGGAGTAGACGAAGCCGCGGACCTGCTCCGGGAAGTTGAGTATGGTGCTGGGGAAACCGGAGGAGAAGCCGGAGATATGGAAGGAGCTGTTGGCGTCGAAGATGCTGCTGCGGATGTCGCGCTTGCCGTCGAGGATTTCGAGGCTGCCGCTGCTGCCATTAACGCTGACGCCGACGAGGACGCGGCTATCGATTTTGCTGGGCGGAATGGGGCGATTGGCGTAGGTGTACGCGGGGAACTTGTAATAACGCTGACCGCAGGAAGAGAGGCCGAGAGAGACAAGAGCTATGATGACGCCGCAAAGGGTCTGGGCAGAAAAAAACCTGGAAACAAGACTTCGATTCTTCAACGTGAAAAACTCCAAACCTGAGTGCTGCGGCGGATTTACAAGGCCACTGCTATGCCTCTGAGTATAACAAACGGCGCACTGGACGCGATTGGTCTGAGGGTTTGACGTTTCAACAGGGAGATAGGTTTGGAGCGGGTCGGGGTGGTGGCTTAGGATGAGGGGTACTACCGGAGAAAATAATGTCAGACGCGGTATTGAGCACGAGTACAGATTCTGCTGGGGTAGCCAGGCTATTTACTGGTGCACCGGTGCTGTGCGACGGAGCGATGGGAACGATGCTCTATGCGCGCGGCGTGTTTATCAACCGCTGTTATGACGAGCTGAACCTGTCGCAGCCGGAGATGGTGCGCGAGGTTCATGCGGAGTATCTGCAGGCCGGCGCCGAGGTTGTTGAAACCAATACGTTTGGGGCGAACCGGTATCGGCTGGAGCATCACGGGTTTGGAGATAAGGTACGCGAAATTAATGTTGCCGGGGTAAAGCTGGCGCGAGAGTGCGTGGAGCGGATTCGCGAAAAGCAGGCGAGTGAAGCCTTTGTTGCCGGGTCGATTGGGCCGCTGGGCGTACGGCTGGAGCCGCTGGGCAAGGTGGGGCTGGATGAGGCCCGGGATGCGTTTGCAGAACAGATCAGCGCGATGATTGAAGGTGGGCCGGGGGTGGGGGTGGATCTGCTGGTGATTGAGACGCTAACGTCGCTGGTTGAGGCAGAGCAGGCGATTCTGGCAGCGCGGAGCGTGGCTCCGGACGTGCCGGTGATTGTGATGATGACGGTGGACGAGGAGGGGAACTGCCTCGATGGGGCTTCTGCTGAGACCGCTGCGAAGAAACTGACGGAGTGGGGCGCCGACGCGATTGGATGTAACTGTAGCGCGGGGCCGGCAACGGTATTGAGCGTGATTGAGCGGATGCGGCCGTTGACGTCTCTGCCGCTGGCGGCGATGCCGAATGCAGGGATTCCGCGGGCGGTGGAGGGACGAACGATTTATCTGACGTCGCCGGAGTATATGGCGAGCTTTACGCGGAAGCTGGTGAAGGCGGGTGCGAGCATTGTGGGTGGATGTTGCGGGACGACTCCGAGCTACACGCGAGCGATGAGGAGTGCGCTGCGGGCGATGGATGCGATGGAGGCTGGCGCGCAGGTGATGGAGAAGGTCAGCGCGGATAAAGATGGCTCGGTTGAGGTGAAGAACAAGGTGGCGCCTCCGCCGCTGGCGCAGCGGTCGAAGTTGGGCGCGATGATTGCCGCGGGTGAGTTTGTGCGGATGGTCGAGATTGTTTCGCCGAAGGGGATCGACTGCAGCAAGGAATTGGATGGAGCGGCATATCTGCACAAGCTGGGCGTGGATGTGATCAATGTGCCGGATTCGCCGCGGGCGAGTGCGAGGATGAGCGCGCAGAGTCTGTGCGTACAGATTCAGCAGCACGTCGGCATCGAGACGGTTCTGCATTACACGTGCCGTGACAGAAATGTGCTGAGTATCCAGAGCGATCTGTTGGGGGCATCTTCGATTGGGCTGAAGAATGTTCTTTGTTTGACGGGCGATCCGCCGAAGCTGGGGAACTATCCGGATGCGACGGCCGTGTTCGATGTAGATGCGATCGGATTGGTGAATATTGTCCGGAATCTGAATTGCGGGCTGGATATTGGAAAGAATTCGATTGGGGGTTCGACGGGATTTACGATCTCGGTCGCGGCGAATCCGGGTGTGCCTGATATCGATCAGGAGGTTCGGCGGTTTGCGTACAAGGTGGAGGCAGGAGCTGAGTTTGCGATTACGCAGCCAGTGTTCGATCTGCGTGTGCTGGAGGAATTTTTGCGGCGGATCGAACAGTTCCGGATTCCGGTGATTGCGGGAATCTGGCCGCTGACGAGCTTACGGAACGCGGAGTTTATGAAGAACGATCTGCGGGTGAGTATGCCGGAGTCGATTATGTCGCGGATGGCTGCGATGAGTTCGCCTGAGGCGGCAAAGGCAGAGGGCGTGAAGATTGCGCGGGAGATGCTCGACGAGGCAAGGCCGATGGTGCAGGGAGTACAGGTGAGTGCGCCGTTTGGGAAGTATGCGGCTGCGGCGCAGGTGCTGGGGCTGGTTTAGGTTGATGGGCTTCAGATTCAGGAGAAAGAATGGCTAGTTTTGAAGAGCAGTTGACAGCGCTGGAAGGCGTGGTCGAGCGGTTGGAGCGTGGGGAGTTGACGCTGGATGAGTCGGTGCGGCTGTTTGAGGAAGGCGTGAAGCTGTCGGAGGCTTGCAAGAAAGAGCTTGAGACTGCGGAAGGACGGATTCAGGTGCTGGTGGAGCGGGGAAGAGGGCTGATCGCGGCAGACCTGGAAGTTGAGGATGATGTTGAAGAGGATGAAGACGAAGAGTAAATGTCCGCGTGGATCCTTATGAAGAGTAATGGAGAATTTCGTCAGGCCGATTGGAGATAAAGCTGTCCTTCGCTCCGCTCATAGGCTCTGAGGTTGCGAAGGACAGATTGCTTAGCCGAATTGCATGATAGGCTTCCACCAGCTCGCGGTCGCCGGGCTTGATGCAGTAGACGCCGCCGCCCATGCCGATCTCCAGATACTTGGATGAACGCGCCGTCGTCCGTCCGCTCCAGCCGGGTGAGCGGCACAAAGGCCTTGGGCTCGACCGTTGCCGGCAGCGTATCGGGATGGATGGTGTCGGCGAAGCTGGTGGTGAGCGCCGGAGGATTTAACGCGCTCTGTGAAGATGGACCCAGAGTCGTGTTGCTGTTGGCGTTCTGCACGAGGCAGACCTGTTTGGCGAAGCCGGTTTTGTTCTCACATTGCGGGAAGGCCGCCTGCGTTAGCAGAGCTGACTGCACTACAAACCACACGGTGATAGGGCGCTTGATGCTCATGATTTTTCCTCTCTCCGCACGGTCGTCTCGGGAGCGGCGAAGGGTTCGCGCCGCTTTGTATTTCCTCGGGAAATCGGGGTGACCGTGCTCATGAACGAAGAATGGAGGAGGCCAGCAGCCGCTGAAAGATAAACGACGTTAAGCCGGGGGAGGGACTTAAGGGATAATCACTGGATCACCGTCGCCCCGTTATGCCGCAAGCAGAGGACGCCATTCCGGCCAGGCACGAAGTCAAGCGGCAGCTGCAGCGCATGCTTGCCCATCCGCTTTTCGCGGCGCGCCTCAACAGGCGAAGCTGTTTGAATATCTCGTCATCAACGCCCTGGACGGAAAAGAACTCACGGAGAAAGACATCCGCTGGGTCTTCTTTCCAACGCCGCCCTACACGCCGGAATCAAGCAACGTGCGCACGAACATGAATTTCATACGCGGCGAGCTGGTGCGCGGATATTACGAGGTGCAGCCTGATGATCCGGTCATCATCGTCCTGCCCGATCCGCAGAGGCACAAGACGGCGGGCGGCAGGGCCATCCGACTCCCGCCCGGCAAAGCCTACAAGCCGAGCTTCGCCTATAACCCCCGTCACGACTTCGCCCGGAAATACCAGCTGGGGCTATATCACCTGCGTATCAGGACACCGTATGAACTGGCCGATGCGATTAAAGAATTTCAGGATCTGATCGCGCAAGAGCCGATGCATGCCCTGGCGCATGTCGGAGTGGCCGAGGCCCTGTATTTGTTGGCCGCATTGGGCCGCGATACAAAAGAAGCACTGGCCGTGGCGTACCCCTACGCTACAGAGGCCGCTGCCTTGCTTCTTGATGACTTGCATGCTCAGGCGGTCCTTGGAGTGGCCTACTTTCTTTACCGCGATGTGCCGCGCGCGACCGCCGCATTTGAAAAAGCCATCGCCTGCGATAAAGCTCAAACCTTGGGTTACGGCTGGTATCACGCCTTTCTGCTGGCGACCGGCAACGTCACGCGCGCCCTGCAGCTGGTCCAGTCGCAGGCCGATGCTCAGCCGGATGACGCCTATGGCAAAGCCATCTATGGCGTGTTCCTGTATCTCGCTCGCTGGTTCGATGACGCCACAGATGCTGTACGTGACGCGCTCACGCTTGATCACAATTGCTGGATTGCGTATCTGGTGCAGCTGAGCAGCACCGACGCCTCCACGGCACATGCGCAGAATCAACCGCATGCAGCATGCTCTGCATCTTGCCCCGGACGATTGGTTTTTTCCCGGACTGACGGTGCTCTGCTCCACAAAAGCGGACGGCGCAACACACACGAGTCGCTTTCACACGCACGGGAAAGGGCAGCGCAGATCATTGAGGAAGAGTCACCGCCGCTATGGTCGCAAGCGGCCATTCTTGCTGTCGCCGCGAATGACACCGACGCGGCAGTTGCAGCGCTGCAGAAAGCCAGGGCCGCATTCGATCCGTTGATACTGTTCCTGCATTGCGTGCCGCTTTTCGATACGATCCGCCATCATGATGAATTTGAGAAGCTGAAGGCGCGCCGCCTTGAATATTCGGACTGAGCGCCTGCCCGTTTAACCTCGCTTATCTTTCAGCGCCGCCCCTGCCCGCCCATAGTTGCGGCAGGAGGTAAAGCCCATGCCGTTACCCGACACCGCATCCCCCACTCCGGCCGCAGCGCCGGAATGCTTCGTATCCGCCGACGAAGCCGCCCGCTTCTTATCCATCAAGCGCCGTTACCTGCTTGCAATGGCGCGCAGAGGCATCGCCGGAGCCTATGCGTTGGGCACCGGCGACTTTCGCAAGACGTGGGTATTCCGCCTCTCCGAACTGGCCGATGCCATTGCCGGAAAGCGCGCGCAATGACCCTGATCCCAAAATTCGCAAATCGCGGTACGATCCGATCAGGCAGTCCCCGCTGAAAGGCTTTTATGGCATATCAGCGAGGATCATTGAAACAAGTGCCGCGCAAGGAAGAAGACACCTGGGTGCTGCGCTTCAGGGTCAGCAGTGCGGATGGCAAGCGGGTGGAGAACACCCTGCCCGTCGGACTCGTGCGGGATTTCCCCAACGAAGCATCCGCATGGCGCGAGGTGGACAGGCTCGGCTTGGCTATACGCGTCAACTGCGACGCCCCCTGCTCCCGGCCGCACCCGGTTCAACACACTTGCAGAGCATTATCTGAAAGCCGACTTCGGAGAAGACGCAGTACGGCCGAAGGCGGAGAAAACCGTCAGCAACGTCGAACATATCGTTCGCCACTATCTCATCGGCCGATTTGCGATGCGCTAGCGGACGATATCAAACCCCTCGACATCCAGCGCTGGGTGAAATGGCTGCACGCGGACCAAGGGCTTGTGTGGACAACCGTCTCCAAGATACGGGGCGTCATGCTGCGCATCTATAAAGTCGGACTCCTGCACGAGCTTTGCACCCGCAACCCGGCACAGCCTGTCGAGACACGCAGCAAAACCTCCTACCGGGCAATCGTTCTGACCCCACAACAGACGCTTGCCATCATTAGAGCGCTTCCGAACGTCCTTCACCGCATTCTGGTGCTCACCTGTGCCGCAACCGCGCTTCGCTCTTCAGAGCTGCTCGCGCTGCGCTGGGCGGACATCGAATGGACTGAGGCAAGGATTCGCATTTCAAAACGCTGGGCGCAGGGCAAGGACGGCAGGACCAAGACGGAAAGCTCGGACGGATACGTGCCGCTGCATTCCGCTTTGGCCCGCCATCTCATCGACTGGCGCTCCCAGACGCCCTATGCCAAGGAGACGGACTTCGTTTTTCCGTCGCTGCGGGCAAACGGCAAGGTTCCACTCTCCCCCGCGATCTTTGTGGCCGACCATCTGAGAACGGCGGCCATCGGTATCGGGATACCCATCGAAAAAGGCCAGCGGTTTGGCCTTCATAACCTCCGCCATTCGCTCAGCAACTGGCTCATCAACAAGGCGAAGACGGAGCCCAAAACAGTGCAGGGCATCCTCCGGCACAGCAGAATCCAGACGACGATGGATTTGTACACGCAGGAGGACCGCGACGAAACACGGGCGACGCAAGGGCAGTTTCTTGAAGCCCTCGCAATGCCCCTTTTGCAGTGGTTGTGGGCTGGGTTGTGGGTTGGCTTTATCGCTCAGAAGGTCTGTAAGTAGCTGATTATATGGTGAGCACAGCAGGATTCGAACCTACGACTTCCACCGTGTGAATCGACTAACTTGATGTAGATACAGGGACTTAGCCGCCATATAAGACCCTATAAGCCGCCCAAGGCGGGTATTTTGTGCCCTTTCTGTGCCCTCAAGGTCGGGTTTTGTGCCCTTGAGCTTAGAACTCATTTGCGATGGCTTTTCTCTGATCACCATCACCTCGCGTGTGGAAACGGTCGGCAGCCATCACTTCCGCTATGCCGACTTCACAGGACTAATCTTGACAGCTGTCACAGGCAACGAGAGGTCACACGGAACGCCAAACCGAAGCCTCGAAGAGTTGAACAGAAGGCGCGATGTTAATCACCATATCTCGCCGAGGCAAAGAACTCATCGAGACGGGTGCGGGCAATCATCTGCCGAAACGTGCCGTGCTGCCTAGGATCTCCGGCATCGTGCATGGTATCGGTAATAAAGACGCTGAACTCCTGCTCTTTCCAGACATGGGGCAGCGCCTCCTCCGAATAGCTGTGCAACGCGGTCCTGTCACCGTCGCGCACCGCGCTTATCAACGCCTTGGAAAGAACGTCCACGTCATGAAGAGCAAGGTTCATTCCCTTCGCGCCCGTAGGCGGTACCATGTGCGCAGCATCGCCAGCCAGGAACAGGGTTGCGATACTGCATCGGCGTATACACCACGGAACGTAATGGAATGACATCCTTGGTCTGAGGAGGATCGGGGTTCCGGTTGGGTAATGTCGTATATTGAATGTTGTCGTAGGGAAGAAGGGAACATAGCTATATAGTCACGACTCCATTACGAAGTGGTGCATTTCAGTCGGCGAGCAAAAGTACCAAGCACATCGGATGTACGCTTTCCAGCGCACGTTTCTCGGCTTCTCGCAGAACCCGCCGAACCGTGTTTCGGCTGCGGCCCGGCTGCCGGGCGATCTCCTTGATGGAATGACCCTTCTCTGTGCAGGGTTCTAGTATCCATCCATTCCTCCAGTCTGAACACCCGGCCTCCCTGTACCGTCAGAGCGTTCATGGTATCCGGCCAGGGCAGCTGCGGCATTTGGGCGAGACTCCGGTCCTCGCTACGCTCGGAACCACGCCCCGACCCAAATCCCAGTGGAGTGGTCAATTCTCCATGATCGGGTCAGTTTTACGTGATTGGTTACAGAAGCGCCGAGTTGTAGAAGAGACCCTGGCTCTGCGCTATGGGATCAGCGAACAAAGTCTTTCAATGGAAGCGGCGCGATCGGGGAGGCCAGGTTGTGAAACTGCGGCGAGACGAAGTTATTGCCTGTCAGCATTCTAAAGAGATGAGTCCTTTCAAGTGCAGGGTCGTTGGCTCAACGGTGGATTCACGGTCGAGTAGCCACGAGGTAAGCTTCGGGTTGAAGGGAGCGCTGATCCTATCTGGATTGCGCATTCCTGCTACCTCAACTTCTAACGATCAGGCGGCCACATTGGCTGGACTATCCAAATTACCGAGCCATAGCACGAATTTGAGCACATTGGGACCTTCTTCCAGTGTGTATCTGATCGGGCGGAATGAAGGGCCGCTTTTTTTCGTAACGGAACCGCCGGCTTTTTGTAACGTCTAACGAACGGAGAATTATTGACCGGCTGCCGCGGCGCTCATAACAAAAGAGCACATACCATTCGCACGGCGCTGGGCATCAACTCGCTGCCCGATGGTGCGCGGTGCTACCAAGCAGCGATCCATATCATGACCACCACGGATATGACGTCTGATGCGATCCATGCGCTGGGGCTGAAGGAGATTGCGCGGATCGAGGAAGAGATGACGACGATCGCAAAGAAGCAGGGATTCGCCGATCTGGTGAGCTTTCGTGCGTCGTTGAAGACCAATCCAAAGTACCGGGCGACCTCGTCCGACCAGATTCTCGACGACTTTCGCAAGTATATCGCCCAGATGGCAACGAAGCTGCCGGAGCTGTTCACGGTTATCCCGGGTAAACCGGTATCTGTCGAGGCGATTCCGGCGTTCCAGCCTGCGATGTCGACCTATGCTGTCGCGGGAACTCCGGACGGCTCGCGGCCAGGCCGAGTATTGGTGCAGACATCGGATCCTACTCACCGGATGCTGATCAACGACGAGGCCATTGCTTACCATGAGGGAATCCCGGGGCATATCTTCCAGGGCTCCGTGGCGAGCGCCCAAACCGGCTTGCCGAAGTTTCGCGTTATCTATAGCAACTCCGCCTATGGTGAAGGATGGGGGCTGTATGCGGAGCAGCTGGGCAAGGAAGTTGGCTTCTACCAGGACCCGGTGAGCGACTATGGCCGGCTTTCAAGCGAGCTGTTCCGAGCGGTGCGGCTGGTGGTCGATACCGGGCTGCACTCGAAGGACTGGACGCGTGATCAGGCGGTAGCGTTCTTCCGCAAAGAGGATTGCGTCGATGAGCCAGTGATCCAAGCTGAGGTGGATCGCTACATCGCCAGTCCGGCCCAGGCGTTGAGCTATAAGTTGGGACAACTGAAGTTCCGCGAGCTGCGGGCGCGGGCGCAGGCGGAGCTGGGGCCGAAGTTCGATGTCCGCACGTTCCACGACGAAATGCTAAACGGAGGCAGGCTGCCGCCGGAGATGCTGGACGCGCGGACGAATAGCTGGATCGCGGCGCAGAAGAGCGCGAAAACGACGGCGGTGGTCTCGCCCTGAAGGCTGCGATTCCTCATCATGGTGTCACCGAGTGGCAAATTACCGAAATCCCGACTTTGCAGGAAGGGCCCGGTTTCCATGTACCGTGGATTTAGTGACATCATTGTGCGAGCCAACAGCCACAGGTAAGATACAGTTCAGTTCATCAACAAATTGTGATGTCGCAGCCGCCTGATTCGGAAAATCGGATCAGACCAGCTGCTTCCCGCTGACTTAACGCAGCAGTGCCCTTGTGCCTACATCGAGCCAAGGGTCGATCTCCCGGGGAGGAATGTACCGTTTGCCGCGATACCACGTCGTACTTGTCACGTTGATCAGCTTTCTGCTCACAGCCTGCAGTGGGAACAACTCAAGTCCAGCCCCGGCTGCTCCTGTTTTTACCAGCACGCCAGTTACGCAGGCGGTCGAGGGGTCGCCTTACATCTACCAGCTCGCGGCAAGCGGCACTGCGGTTACGTTCTCCTTGACCAACGCACCAATCAGCGCAACGCTCAGCGGAAATACGATCTCGTGGACACCCACGGCGGAACAATCCCGTGTCCCGGACAGCTTCACCGTGACTGCGACCGCGTCAGGCGGCCCATCGGCGACACAGTCCTGGACAGTGACGCCATCCGGTACTATCCGCATCAGCCACATCGATACGTTGTGGAATGAGAGCGGCTCAACGAGCAGACCCTTCGACTGGAGTCCCAGTAGCTCTTATGTTGCAGCGCTCGTGCCGCAGCCGGATGGCTCCTTCAAGTCACTGTCGGGAACGGTCGGCGCGAATGGGGGCTTCGAGATTCCCGGCGTCCCCGCCGGGTACTACTGGTTGAAGCTTGGACAGCGTGACACGTACTGGACGAGCAGCAGCACCTTCGATGTTGGCAGTGACTTGTTTGTCTCGACCTCCAACGTTGCTTTAGCAAATAATTCGACGACATCCTTCAATTTCAGTTTCACGTCTTTGGATCCGACGACTGCAGGGGGTCTGTTGCAAATAGATGCTCTCGGACCGGGCTTGCCGCCCTATGCGACTTCGACGACTGCAGGTTCCACCACATTCTTCGGAGGATTGACGATTAACGGCAACCTTGATTATTCCGGTATAAAAAATGTGTTCGTGAAGCAATATGAACCGACGGCGCTTGGATCTGTGAATGGATATGTTCTGGGCCCTGAGCTCACGCTCTCGAATCTGTCGTTGACGACGGGTGGACAGAATACACTCAGCGGAGCACTGAATCCCAAGGTTCCGGCATCGATCAACCTCAGCGTCCAAGGTTCCGCGTGGGCGCCCCTGTTCGATCACATTGCGCCAACCGCGCCCACCACAACAGGAGGCAGCTTCTACCTTTCCGTACAGCCCTTTATAGCTTCCGAAGGCCCAAACGTATTGCTCTCAACCCCGTCAACGCCCATCGATCTTATCCGGTCCAGCGGAAGCTTCTCGGCCTTCCTTACGTCCTCCTCCTGCCCGACGAATGTAACTCTCTCCACGTTTGCGCCTTTACCCACGAATCCGATTTTGACAACGAGTCCGACTTTGACAACACCCACGAATCCGCCGTTGACAACCGATGTGGAAGCCGGAACCGTGCAATACAGCGATCCGTTTCCTTCCACCTGGAGACGCACCTTCCGTGTTTGTCAGAGTGCTTCCGTGACTCTTCCATTGCCCACAGGCGAAATCCAGGGCTTCACTTTGACCAACACCCAGACGACCTCGCTGCCCACCGCGGCCGTTATGCCGCTGCTCTCAGGAGTGCAGAATCCGAAGATCAACGGTGCCGATCTCTTCACCGCAACCACAATCAGCAACACATCTGTGACGCTCAGTTGGGACCCGCCGGCGATCGGCGCACCATACGGTTATGAGGTGTCCATCCTGAGCCAGACGACAGGATTGCCAAACGGTGGAAGCATTTATTTAGTCTCAACAACGTTGAGCACGGCAAAGACCGCGATGACAATACCGCCCGGTTTTCTGGCATCAGGGAAGACTTACCTGTTTATGATTAGCTCCCTGGTCGATGGAAAGGCCAGCATGGAAACAAGCCCCCACCGATCCTTGCTTCCCACCGCGAGTGCCGAACTTATATCGGCCCCGATAACTACGGTCACAAACTAGAAGAGATACCGAGCTATTGGATTCTCGAGCGGAGCTGTTAGACGCCGAACTGTAACAGGAGACCAGATTCTAGCACTAAAGGCTGACCTGTCTGCTTTGTGGCCCTTCTCTGTGAGGAAATGCGTTAATGTGCCGGGTCAAGCTCGTACTGCGGCTCACCGATGAATTTACCGATAGCCACGACGAGGCGGTCATAGACGTTACGGCTTCGTCTATCATCAATTCCCAGAGCCTTCTCAAATACGAACCAGCAGCATCGACGTCACGCGCCAGGAGTCTTGTCTATGGGTCGGGTCCTCGTCATCGGAAGCGACAACCCTGTCACTCACACCATCGTAGATCTGCTCTCTACTGCGGGTGTCCCCGTCGAATTCGCGGCCGGACCCGTGGTCGCTCTGCAATGCATGCGTGCACGGTCCTTCGCCATCACCATCACAAATCCAGGCACCTCCATCGACGAAGACCTAGCCCTGTTCAACGAGATGCGCCTGATCCGGCCCGGCATCAAGTGCGTCGTGCTCGCCCCGCACAGCACCCCCCAGGAGATCATCGCCGCGCTCCGCGCCCGCGTCTTCGCCTGCTTCACCGCGCCCTTCGACGCTCAAGCCATCGCCGCCATCGCACGCGAGGCAGCCTCAGGCGGCCTCGCGGACGATGACATCCACCTCATCTCCGCCCGCCCGGGCTGGGTCACCGTCCGTGCCAACTGCCGCCTCCTCACCGCCGAGCGTCTCATGTCCTTCGCCCGGGAGCTCAGCTCCCAAATGCAGGACGACATGCGCGATGCGATTCTGGTCAGCTTCCGCGAGATCGTTCTCAACGCCATGGAGCACGGCGCCGCCTTCAATCCCGAGCAGATGATCGAGGTCACCGCCGTCCGAACCCGGAGATCGTACGTCTTCTACGTCCGCGACCCGGGCTCCGGCTTCAGCCAGGAACCGGCAGGCACCGATCGCATCGTCGATCCCGCCGACGGTCTCATCGCTAATCTCGCCGCCAACGACCTCATTTCCGATCTCACCGACGACCTTAGCAATCCCACCAACAACATCATCGCCCACATCCGCAGACGCGAAGAGGAGGGCTTACCACCCGGCGGCTTCGGTCTCCTCCTCGCCAGAGGCGCCGTCGACGAGCTCCTCTATAACGAGATCGGCAACGAAGTCCTGCTCATCAAGTACATCGACCGCGCCCCGCCCATTCAAAGCGATCCACTCGTACATTAGTTTGCTGCGCAGCCGCGCCGACGAAGACCTCAATCGTTGATGGCGAGTACTTCATTTCCAAATCACAAACAACGCACGATGAGGATTGTTTGATCGTCTAACTGGCGTCCAAACCCACGCGCCGCCGCAAGAATCCTTGCCGCCAGCTCCGGTAAAGGGTCATTGGCGTTCGCCGCGATCACCTGCTTCAGTCGTTCCACGCCAAATTCTTCCTGGGGTTTGTTGCACACTTCGAGAATCCCGTCCGTTGCAACGACGAGCAGATCGCCCGACGCAACTTCCAGGCTGTGTCCGTCAAAGCTCGAAACCGGCAGCAGTCCAAGAGGGAACTGGCCCTCCTCCGTGTGCGACAAGGTCCGCTCGCTCGCGTGCCAATGCAGAATCGGTGGGCTTGCCGCCAGCGCGTAGAACACGCTGCCGTCCGCTCCTAGCCGGAAGCCGGTAAACGTCGCATACATGTGCGGTTCCTTCACCTCCGGAAGCACCCTGTTCAGCCGATCGAGTAATACCGGTAGAGTCCGATGCGGCTCACGTCCTTCCGCATCCATCAGGGCCGTGCGAGTCGCTGTCTTCAGCATCCCCATCAGAATGCCGGCGGGGAGCCCATGTCCAGCGATGTCCGCAGCATAGGCAATAGCATCACCGCTCGGCAGGTAAATCGCATCCACCAGATCGCCGCCCACCTTTTCACTGGGGCGCGAAATGCCGTAGATCTCAAAGCGTGACGTTCGCAATTCCACCGGCGGCACCAGCGTCTTTTGAATCCCGTGTGCCAGCTCCATTTCGTTGCGCATGCGGAACGACTCTGTGCCCTCGCGCCGGATATACACAACGAAAAAAAGGTAGGAGAGAATGATCGCCGACATCATCGCAGTTGCGGCGAAATGGGTTCCCTTCTTCCGAAGGCACTGGCTTCAGATGGAAGCTGCGCATCATCCAGTTTGCGAGGCTGGTGTTGATCCTAGTAGTAAAGAACTGCAGCACAAACAGGCCGACTAGAAACGGCATCGACAGCCGCGACAGCACTATGAGCCACAACGAAGCGTTCAGCCCGACGCAAAACGCGATGGCAAGCACGACGACATAAGGCAACATTCCCCGTACATTAGATCGACGTAGAAGCCGATCACTGAAAATAAGAGGAAATTCGCCGCTATCAACACCCATAGGCGCTTCATCGGCACCGACCGAAAGTGTATCCATCGGGTCAAGGTTCGCCGGTACCACTCCGAGGTTCGCCAGTACCACTCCTTTGCCATTGGCACGAACCATATCAGATTAGATGGAGGGGGTTAACGCGATTCCCTGAAAACGGGGTTATGGGAAACTTTGGCGCTTACAGAACCTGTAGTTGCCGATAACGTGACTTTGGAGGCACCATTCCGACCGACTGAGGGAGGTGTACTGCATTCTGCACATTCACGGGCGGAGTCATAGACGACCCGCATGCGTGAAGGTACGTTTTGTAAACGTCACTTAGGATCATGCAGTTGCTAGTAGTCGGTGAGCAAAGCCCTCGCAAGTTCCGCAACCCTCGGATCTGAGTCAAGTACCGCGCTTCGAAAAATGGGTAAGGCTAGGTCATCTGGAACACTTCGCAGAGAAGAGAGGGACGACATCCTAACCGCGACACATCTGTTAGCCTCCAAGCCCCGCTTCAGTGGAGGTACTATATCAGTCCCCCCAATCTCTCCTAATAACCTCACAGCGAGTAGCTTTCGGAATGGCGTTTGAGAGTTCAGGGCTTTGTTCAGCGGTGCTATAGCGTCATGCCCAATCTCGCGAATCTGCTCAATATCCGCAAACGATGGAGGCACCCATGTACTCGTCTTCACATCCTCCCGTCCTTCAGCGTGTCCTTCCCCGAGTCTGAGGATGCCATCTGTAGGCAGACGCACCCCGACAGTGCCACGAGTCTTGAACCACGTATAAAGCTGCCGCGGCCAATCAATTTACCGCCCCCTTACCCATAGTTTTGTCGTCCGCCGCTCTTGCGAGGAAGGCAATCGCTGGAATGGTTAGAATCACGATACGCTCGCCGTCAACGTGTGTGGCCCAGACGCTTGTTTTCGACGATCGCAGTGTGGCTGACTCTCTGATCCTTGCTGAAGACGCGGTAGGGAAGCAGAAGACCCCTGGAACGTACCTCCAACCTGCCATCTGGAAAGTCGTAGACATCGACGTACTTGCCACCCAGATTGTCGTTTTTCCTTTACTTGTAGAAATTGGGGATATGGGGCGTACGTTTATTCCTTAACCTATATAAATTCCCTTACCAGTAGAACGGGACGCATCGAGTCAAAAGCTTGGATCTACGTGGCAATCGCAATACAAGTCCTCGTTAGGCCCGGCAGTTTAGACGCGAAAAGAATCCGCAATCGTTCTACAAGTTAAGGCATTTTTCTACAGGCTACGGAACATTTCTACAGGTTTAGAAATTGCGTAAGTATTTTGTCATCAATGAATTCTTTCTACAGGTAAAGGAAAAACGACAATTGCGACTCGTTCCCCAACTTGGAAACGCATCGCTCCGTCCCCAACCGCGTCGATCGTGCCACTTGCGTCGGACAATGGGATGCGATTGTCGATCCCTACGTCGCCGAACCGCGAGATCATGAAAACGTCACGGTAGTTGAGGCTCGCGGCCGCTACGCGCACCCTGACCTGTCCAGGTCCCGGCTCCGGAAGTTCGGCTTCGGCCATAACAAGCTTACGTTCGGCCGTGCTGAATTTGTAGTAACGCATTGTCTCACTGCTTCCTTATGCTGCTAGATGGCGACGTCGTTAGACAACCGTTTTCATCTCACTCCTCCGCTTCAGAAGGCGAACGGCAGGTTATGGCGAACTTGCAGCGACTCGATGAGCCACTGTCCGTCCACGCGAACCAGGTTCTGCGTGTAGTAGCCGGACTCGATCGGCGTGATCGTGCCCATCGCACCCGCCGCGCCCGCCGGCCAGCCGCTCGCCGGCTTCGCGTCACCGAGGATGGTGAAGACCATGAACTGGGCGTCGACCGTCGCGTGGTCTCCCTCGATGTTGATCAGCAGGCCGTCGGTGGCGTTGTGGCTCCACCCTCGCGGAGGGTGCGGCTTCATCATATGCGTCGTCGCCTGGGCGATTGCCTCGCGCCCGGCGAGTTCCCCGATCAGCTCCGGCTTCCCGTCGGGATTGTTGTTGTAGAAGATCGTCACGCGCGCCTCGGGCGTGAAAAGCGCCCCCATGGCGGCGCCGTCGCGCCGATCGTGAGCCCGGACATAGTGGGCGAGAACCTGTTGCACAGCCAGTTCATCAGACATCGGAGTCTCCATTCGTTAATCGTTAGTGGTCAATAATTGACCAAACTGTATCTATAATTGAAGCATATAAACTAGCATTCTGCAAGTATCATAGGTACAGATAATTTTGACGGAAGAGGGAGGAGGCCTCACCTTTGATCGACGTTCGATTTCCTACAGCGCTTCAGATCATGCTCAGCCTGGCGTTGGCGGACCGGAACAGCGTTTCCCAGCTCTCCTCCGCCGAGTTGGCGAAGAGCCTCGGGGCGAATCCCAGCTTCGTCCGGAAGCTCCTAGTGCCGCTCGTCCAGAGCAAACTCCTACGGTCCCAGATGGGCAAGACCGGCGGCGTGCGTCTCGCACGACCAGCAGCAGAGATCACTCTGCGGGACATCTACGGCGCGGTCGTAGCCGATACCAAAATCTGGGCGCCTCGAACCGGAATTCCGCATCGCTGCCTGGTGAGTTCCAACGTACAAGGCTACTTTGAAGAGTTGATTGACGACGCGCAGGAGGCGATCCTCTCCATGCTCGGGCAACGCACTCTGCTACAGGCCCTCACTGAATTGGAGATTCGCGAGAGTGCGAAGAGGACCACCAGCAAAGTTCGGCTATCGAAGAGGTAGGACACACTGCAAGATGCAGTGGCGCAGCAATAGGAGGAACGATGTCACAGGTTTGGCTCATCACAGGTAGTTCGCGTGGACTTGGAAGGGCATTTGCGGATGCGGCGCTCTCATCAGGTTTCCAGGTAGCCGCGACTGCTCGCAACACCGAAGATTTGGAGGAGTTGAAGGATAAATATGGCGATCTCGTGCTGCCGCTCTCTCTTGATGTCACCAGCGAAACGCAGGCAAGTGAGGCCGTGAAGGCTACAATTCGGACTTTCGGAAAACTCGATGTTCTGGTCAATAACGCTGGTTACGGAAATGTTACTCCTATTGAGGACACTACGCTTGAGGATTTTCGCGCGCAAATTGAAACGAATCTCTTTGGGGTGATTATTCTCACCAAGGCCGTGCTGCCTTATTTTCGGGAGCGGGGTTCAGGCCACATCATCCAGGTCACTTCCATCGCAGGTCGCGTCGGACCCATTGGACGCGCACCATATGCAGCCGCTAAATGGGGCGTGGAGGGTTTTTCCGAGACGCTGGCGAAAAGAAGTAGGACCCCTCGGCGTCAAGGTCACCATCGTCGAACCAGGTGGTTTCCGGACGGACTTCGCAGGGTCGTCAACCGAGCTGCGGGAAGGACGTCCGGAATACGATGCGACGGTGGGTAAGACAGCGCGCTTCCAGCGCGACTACAACGGAAAGCAACCCGGGGACCCGACTAGGGCTGCAGCAGCATTGTTGAAGCTCGCCTCAGTTAAGGAGCCACCGTTACGCATCGTCCTTGGAATTGACGCATTCAATGCGGCGGAAGCAAACGATCTGGCCAAGATCGAGCTGGGAAAAGAATGGAAAGATCTTAGCTACGCGACGGACTTCGAACATTAGTCCCGTGAAACGCGCCAGGCTTCGGGAGCATCCTCGAGTCCAACCAGTCGTCAGGGCACAACATTTCAGTCGCAATGCCGACATTCCGGTCAGCGAGTGATTTAGCGATTTTGCATCAACCGAGATCTTTTCCTTGCCAGATGCGAGCTTCTCGTTACTAATCCTGGAACATATGGAGTCGAGCAGACTGATCAGAGAAAATCTGAATCTTATTCTGGATAATATAATCCAAAATGTGAAGTTGCACTCAAAACGGAGAATGGACATGACGGAAAAGTACGGTCGATCATTTACAGACAAGGTCGCTCTGGTGACAGGTGGCTCGCGAGGAATTGGCGAAGGAATCGTGAGGCGGTTTGCATCAGACGGCGCAGCAGTCGCATTTACGTATTCCAACTCGGAAGAAAAAGCGAGGCGGCTCGCAATCGAAATCGAAGCTGCGGGAGGCAAGGCACTCCCGATTAAAGCGGATAGCGCCTCTGCCGATGACATTCATGCGGCAGTTGATCAAGTCGCAAAAGAGTTGGGCGAACTGGATATTTTCGTCAACAATGCCGGAATCTTGATTCGGGGAACCATCGGCAGCTACAGCCTCGAAGACCTCGATCGCATGCTGGACATTAATGTCCGAGCGGCATTTGTCGGCATACAAGCGGCTTCGGAGCATATGAAGGATGGCGGACGGATCATCCTGATCGGCAGTAACACTGCCGTCCGCACCGGCTTTCCTGGGGCAAGCGTTTACAGCATGACCAAAGCTGCCCTCACCGGATTGGTACGAGGAGCTGCCATCGATCTCGCACCTCGCGCAATTACCGTCAACAATGTCCAGCCTGGTCCGACAGCGACAGACATGAGCGCGCCACATGCCGAGGCGGTGAAGCCCCTGGTTCCGCTTGGGCGAATGGCAGATGTGTCAGAAATTGCAGGTTTTGTCTCGTATCTCGCCTCCGATGAGGCCGGGTTCATCACAGGGTCCAGCCTCACAATCGACGGCGGATACATCGCATAATTGAAAACGAGGAGAGAAGGATATGGCCCGACCAAAGGAATTTGATCAAGAGAAAGCTCTTCATCGTGCCATATCCGTTTTCTCTCATAAGGGCTTTGCCGCCACATCAACGGACGACCTGATGCACGCGATGGATGTTGGGAGACAAAGCATGTATGACACTTTCGGGGACAAACGTGCCCTCTTTCTAAAGGCTCTCGAAGTCTATGTAGTGGAGAGCGTTCGCGCCATCAATGTGGAACTCCAGACCCCAGGGTCACCCCTTGCTGCTGTCCGGAGAGCACTCATCCACTTTGCAGAGCGCAAAGATCTTTCCAGTACAGATGGTTGCATGGGAATCAATGCCGTCTGTGAGTTCGGAATGCGAGATGAAGAGGTGACGCAAATTACCCGCAGTGCGGCCAGGGTACTGCGCCACACACTCATGGACGCGTTGAGACGAGCTCAACTGGAAGGCGAACTCGATGCTCAGAGGAACATTGAGAGTCTTGCCGATTTCTTTGAAAGCACGCTGGCAGGAATAAGAATTGCCGCGAAAGCGGGAAAGACTCGGCCGGCCCTAAGGCGAATCGCTGAGGTTGCGTCCGGCACCTTTGCCGATGTTAAATCGTCGGTTCTGTGAAGGCGGCCGGTGTCCACCTGGACGTAAAACCGGCTACTCGGACAACGCATGACCACATCGTTGACATAAACGGCGACAACGCGAAGCTCAGTTCGTGTCTTCGAGGTACGCAGCAAAGAGCGGCGATACGGGATGGCCGGGAGGGGGTGTTCGACGCTCAGGGTACCGTTCAGCCTATCGAAGTGGGCTACTACCGGCCGATCCGTAAACGCAATTATTTATCGGCTGCGGCTCCGTTGTACTCAACGGAGCCCTCCACTCCCAAAGATGATTTCTCCTGTAAGCCAGCGCGCTTCATCGGACGCGAGGAAAGCAGCTATCAAGCCAATGTCTTCCGGCATGCCGGTGCGGCCGAGAGGTGTGATGGTCTTGATTGCGGTGGCAACTTGCTCGTAAGTGTCCATCGCTCTTGCGCCTTCGGTATCGATGACCCCTGGATTGATCGAGTTCACGCGGATGTTTCGCGCTCCAAGCTCCTTGGCCAGGACGCGGGTGATGCCATCCACAGCACTCTTGGTTGCCGCGTAAATGGACGAAGCAGGAGGAGTCAGCGTACTCGCTAAAGAGCCGATATTGATAATGCTGCCACCCTTTTCGCCAAATTTCTGTGCCGCACGTTTAGAGGTGAGCAGGAGCCCTAGAACGTTGGTGTCAAACTGCCGTCGAAACTCTCCCTCATTCACGTCCTGTAACGGCAGGTAAGCAAACACACCTGCGTTGTTTACGAGAACGTCAACGGGTCCAAGTTGCTTCTCAGTCTCGTCGAAAAAGCGATCGATCTCTACTGTAGAGGTGACGCTACCTTGTATCGCGATTGCCTTGCCGCCAGCCGTCCTGATCTTCTCTATCACGCGTTCTGCGCCTGCGCGATCCGATGCATAATTCACTGCGACAGCAGATCCCTCCTGCGCGAGCGAGAGCGCGATTCCCGCTCCAATACCCTTCGATGCTCCTGTCACAAGTGCAATTTTGCCGCTTAGCTTTCCCATGTCTTCACTCCTCGGTCAGTTGCAAATCTGTTCCTGCTTCAGTACAGATGTGATAGTAGGAGTTTCGTCCATCGAGGCGGTACCATGATCCTTCCGTTTTCTTGCCTATTCGTGTCTGTTGTTGCAGCTAAGTAGCAACAATTGCTTTTCCAACACCGAGACAGGTGCTAGAAAGAAGAACAAGGTGGCGGTCATATCCACTAATTCTGCTGAGAAGAAGTTCCTCGCGAGTACCGAGGAAATACGTGCCACCCTTGCACAGCGCATTATAGGATTTATTGGGAAAAGCGAAGATCAGGCAACCACCATCCCAGGGTTTGCGATTTATCGCCGGGACCATCCCACAGGTCCAATCTTCGGCCTATACGAACCGAGCCTCACTCTGCTCGTGCAGGGTCGCAAACGTGTGATGTTCGGGCAGGAGGCATTTGCGTACGGGCCGTCCCGCTATCTTCTAACGTCTGTGAATGTTCCAGTTATCGGCCAGGTAGTAGAAGCGAGTCCTGAACGGCCATACCTCTGCCTTTTTCTGAAACTTGACTTGGGCGTTGCACGGCAGCTTTTGATCGATCACGATCTGCCGGTGCCAAACAGACTGTCTTCTGGTCGGGGAATTGCAACCAGCTCAGCGACTTTTGAACTTTTCGATGCGTTCTCTCGCTTGCTGGCTATTGCCGACAAGCCCAAAGACATTCCGATCCTGGGCCCTCTTATACAAAGAGAGATTGTATATCGACTACTCACCGGTGAAGCGGGCGCTCGCTTCCGTGAAATTGTTTCGTCAGGCAGTCAAAGCCATAGGACCCAGGCCGCGAACTGGATTCGCATTAATTATGCCCGGCCGCTAAGAATTCAAGAGTTGGCTGCCTCGGTCAAGTTGGGTGTTTCTACCCTCCATCACCAATTTCGCGCCATGACCTCGATGAGCCCGTTGCAGTATCAAAAACAGCTGCGATTACAAGAGGCCCGTCGGCTCATGGTGACCGAGAACTACGACGCAGGTGGTGCAGCGTTGGAGGTTGGCTACGAGAGCACAACCCAGTTCAGTAGAGAATACAGCCGGCTCTTCGGTCAGCCACCGATTAGGAATGTAAGAGCACTGCGCCATGTCCCTGGTAAAGATCCACTGAGATCAGTGGTCTGATGACCGAACCCGGTGCAGATTCGGGGAGGATATTCTTCCTCAATCGGAGAGGTGGGCGACGAACACAGTCGCCGCCCACCATATCGTCGGCCAGCGTAGAGCGGAATGTCTTACCAGGGCAATTCCTTACTGATTTCGTGGATGAAACGGCCATTGGGGCTATCCGATCCCAACAGGGCAACCGCCACTGTGGTCTTTGCTCCGTCAGGCACAGACATCGGAGCCGCGTCTGAGCCAAGAGCGGTCTTGACCCAGCCCGGATGTACAGAGTTCACCTTGATGTTGGTGTCCTTGAGTTCCGCTGCCAGATGAATTGTGAACACGTTTACCGCGGCCTTGGAGGCGTTATAAGCGAACTTCCGCAGTGGCGCGATGGGGCTCGAGTCCATTGCCTGAAGTGTCAGAGAGCCCAGGATGCTGCCAAGGTTGACGATCCTGCCCGCATCGCTCTTCTTCAGCAGAGGCAGAAATTCGCGCGTCAATGCAACCAGGGAAAACAGGTTGATGTTGAAGATGCTCTGCAACTCGTCTTCGGTCGATTCACTCGCGCGCAGGCCAATGAGTCCATCTGCTGGCCCTACGCCAGCATTGTTAACCAGAATGTCCAGCTTGCCGTAGCGTGACTCGACGAATTTTGCTGCGACAGCGCGATCGGCTGCCTTGGTCACATCCAGTGCAAGCGCGTCTGCTTCGATGCCTTCGCTGCGCAATTTGCTGGCAGCGTCTGCAGCCTCGCGCTCCGTGCGTGCGCTGACAATAACCGTTACGCCTTGCTGGCCCAACTGCCGTGCCGTCTCAAAACCGATTCCGCGATTGGAACCAGTAACTAAAGCTACTTTCTTTTCGTTTGCCATGTTTGTGGCCTCCTGATTGGTAGATATCAGAAGGCATGTGAATGATTCTTAATATTCCGACCAGTCGGAACCTTTTTGATTGTACCGAATTCTTGGGGACATAAAGACATGTTATAAATAAACCCGACCAGTCGGTTGGACAATGTGAATCCCCGAGGATGTTTCTGACGTCTACTCGTGGAAGGTCAAAATGACAGGTTCAAGGAGTACCAAGCGATGACTACGAAAACGAAAGCCGTCACGAAGGGTGAGCGAAGCCGTCAGAAAATCGTAGAGACTGCCGCGGTGCTGTTCAACCAGAAGGGGTTCACCGGATGCTCGATGGGGGACATCGTTGCGGCTTCAGGCCTGGAGAAAGGGACGCTCTACGGCCACTTCTCTACAAAGGAAGAACTGGCGCTCCTCGCTTTCGACTATGCATGGAAAGATACGAGTGACAAACGGCTTCGGAACGTGGACACGGTTTCAAATGCGGTAGACAAACTGAGACTGCATGTAGACAACTATGTCAACACCCCGAGTTTTCCAGGGGGATGCCCCCTTTTGAACTTTGCAGTAGATGCTGATGACGGCAACCTCGCCCTCCGCACCAGGGTCAGAAAGGCGCTGAAGGGTTGGGAGGATCTTTTGGCGAAGATTGTTGAAGATGGCAAGTCAGCCGGAGAGATCAACCCGGAGATCGATCCACATTCGGTCGCCAGCCTCGTGATCTCCATTCTTGAAGGAGCAACAGTATCAGCACGGATCAATAAGCGGTCTGCAGCTCTCGAGGACGCTCAAAGGCACCTCAATCTGTACCTGGAAACTGTGACCAGACTCAGAGCTGGCTCCTGAGATGGCAATGTGCGATAGAGGATATCCAATATGGGTACATCAATTCAGGCAATTCCGTAGCCCCGTTGGGGGCTGCAAACCAGCGCTCGGTGAGGGTGGGAGATAGCATGTTGTCGACAACTTCGGTTCTGCTTGCCATTGCGCTTGTCTGGTCGCCTACGGCGAGCAATGTTTCTTCAGCTCCACCCTGGCAAACTCTGCCAGCGGAACAGCCTCTTTCAGCGATGGCAGTAGAGGGTTACGTTGATCATGATGGAGCTCGGATCTGGTATGGAACGGCCGGTAAGGGCGAGCCAGTTGTCTTATTGCATGGAGGAATGGAGAGCAGTCTGAGTTGGGGGAATCAGGTTCCTGCTTTGATCAAGACTCACCATAAGGTGATCTTGATCGATAGTCGTGGCCACGGTCGGAGCACGCTAGGACCTTATCCGCTTTCCTACGAGACAATGCAGAGCGATATTGTGGCCGTAATGGATACGCTACACATTAGGAAGGCGTCCTTCGTTGGCTGGAGTGATGGAGCAATCATCAGCCTCATCATGGCAATGAAGAATCCAGAACGAGTCAACACCGTATACGCTTTTGGCGCAAACATGAATACAAATGCCACCGTATCAGGCGCTTTTACCTCGCCCATCCTCTCCGAAGTGGCAACACGATTGGCGAAGGATTATGCTCGCATCTCGCCCACGCCCGACAAATTCGGCGCCCTTCATCAGGCACTCGAAACGATGCAGAAGAAGGAGCCCAATTACACGACGAAGGAACTCGCTGCTATCAAAGTGTCTAGGATTGCCATCGCCGATGGCGACCACGAAGAATTCATTACTCGTGCTCACACGGAGTATCTTGCAGCCAGCATTCCTGGTGCAAAGCTGATTATTCTTCCCAACGTGAGCCATTTTGCTCCTTGGCAAGACTCCATAACATTCAACAACTCAATCATTCGATTTCTCGACAATTAATCTACCTGATTGAAAATCAGCTACCGCACGCAACGAGCACACAGAGTTAAGTGTGAACGCGGATATGCGCTCGCGACGCATTGCGTGGAGCACAAGTGTTGCACCAGATAAAGGAAACTCTGAATTCAGAGAAGGAGAAACGTTACTTGATCGGTGAAAATGATCTGCCAATCGTGCTTGTACATGGAACCATGGGAAAATCAGAGGACTGGTCCCGGGTGGTGGAAGAGCTATCTAAATCTCGCCCGGTGATTCGTCCAAATTACATGGAGCGAATCGCTGGGACGAACTCGACGAGTGAACCTGCGATAAAAGAGCTCGCGGATGAGGTTGTAGCTGCAGTCAGGGCTGAAGGTAAGCAACGCTTTGATCTGGTTGGCGGTTCCCTTGGGGCGGCAGTTGCCGCATGCATCGCAGCTGAGTATCCGGAGATAGTCCGTTCGCTTGTCCTCGTATCAGGTTTCAGCCATGGAAGCGATCCGCGGATGAATCTGCAGTTCAAACTGTGGCTTCGCTTAGCGAGCACAGACAAAATTGCATTCACCAAACTGCTGCTGGTGAGTGGCCTAAGTCCTGTTTTTTTGTCTGCATTTGACGAATCCACCCTAAACGGAATCACTGAAAACTTTATTGCATCGACTGACTGGCGCCCGATTGACCAGACCATCAGGGCTGATATCAGTGTGGATGTTCGGGAGTACGTCGCGAGAATCAAGACCCCGACGCTGCTGATTACTGCGAAGCATGATCAGATCGTACCGCCAGCTTACTCGGAGAATCTGATTCCTGACGCGAAGACCATTCAACTCGATTCGGGCCACTTGATCTTTCTGGAGAAGCCGGTCGAGCTGGCTTCCGCCATACTTTCGTTCTGCCAATAGCAGCAAGATTCCCCCATCGTCAACTAATTGGCGTCCTGCTGCTAGGTTCTCGGAAGAGCCTCCAGGCGATATGGGGTCACCACACCAAACGTCAAAAATCGTACGCTAGTGCGCCGGGAGACCGGCAAGGAGTAACGGGTGAAAGTCCTGTGCAGTGAAGGAATAGCAAACCACACTGGCCCCGAGTCATGCGTTGTGCATCGCGAGATGCAGGGCGAAGCGTTGATAGGGGAGTCTGTAGGCCAGCCATTGAGCCGCGAAAGCTTTAAATTAGTTCAGGGTGCCGACGCCGTTAGCGTGGTGGAAGGCAATACGGACGGGCACGCTCTTGCGAGTGCTCGGACGATCCTGCGTGGTCTTAGACCCTGGCATGCAGAGATGCTCTTTGCTCGGGAACCGGGAGATCTCCGGCCCGGCCGCTCCGGTTGTTTCGGAGTGGTCCGCATCGGGAAGACGAGGAGTCGAAGCCGATGACGTACGGGCCGGAGAAGTCAGACATTCCCATAGTAGCGACGAAGCTGGCGAACAAGGCCGGGCAACCGTGTACGGAGTCAGTGGAGCGAAGGGGGAGGGCCGAGGGAAACACGGGAGAGCAACGCATGCGCCGGACTCAGAGCCGGGAAAGCGTGTCCCAGGAGCTTGACCGTGTACGAGAAGCAGCGCAGCAAAGGAAGAAGGAACGGTTCACCGCATTGCTACACTATGTGACGGTCGATCGACTGCGGGACGCCTTTTCCAGCCTCAAGCGGGAAGCGGCTCCGGGAGTTGATGGAGCGACATGGCAGAGCTACAAGCAAGACCTTGAAGTTAGCCTGACGAGATTGCACGAGCAAGTGCATCGAGGCACGTATCGAGCGCTCCCTTCGAGACGGCGATATATTCCGAAACCCGATGGGCGGCAGCGTCCACTGGGCATCGCCGCACTGGAAGACAAGATCGTTCAACGCGCCGTGGTACAAGTGCTCAACGCAATTTACGAGGAAGACTTCCTGGGATTTTCGTACGGGTTCCGTCCCGGACGCGGACAGCACGATGCGCTGGACGCGTTGGCAGTCGGGATCACTTCGACGAAGGTGAATTGGATCGTGGACGCCGACATAGCCGGGTTCTTCGACGCCGTCAGCCACGAGTGGCTGATGCGCTTCGTCGAGCACCGGGTTGGCGACCGCCGCATCCTCCGGCTGAAGGCCGGCGTCATGGAAGATGGAACCCTTGCGCCAACCGAGGCGGGCACTCCGCAAGGAGCTGTCATCTCGCCTCTGCTGGCCAACATCTATCTTCACTATGCGTTCGACCTCTGGGCCGATCACTGGCGTAAACACCATGCCAAGGGTCAGGTCATCGTTGTGCGCTATGCCGATGACATCGTCATGGGCTTTCAGCACGCACGAGAAGCGAAGCGGTTCATGGCGGACATGCGGCAGCGGTTGGAGACGTTCGCGTTATCGCTGCATCCGGAGAAGACACGGTTGATCGAGTTCGGTCGCTTCGCGGCCAAAGATCGAGAGAGCCGTGGGCTAGGCAAACCGGAGACGTTCAATTTTCTAGGGTTCACTCACATCTGCAGCCGATCACGCGGAGGCGCCTTCCAGCTCAAGCGGCAGACGCGCCGGGACCGGATGCGCGGAAGGTTGAGAGCGATCAAAGAAGAGTTGCGGCGGCGGATGCACGAACCTATCCCCCTCCAGGGTAAGTGGCTGCAACAGGTCGTTCGCGGATACTTCGCGTATCACGCGGTACCGACCAATAGCAGATGCCTCGGGGCCTTCCGGCACTATGTGGTCGATCTGTGGCGACGCTCGCTTGCGCAGCGTAGTCAGCGGGATCGCACTACCTGGAAACGAATGGCTAAACTCGCGGCAGAGTTCTTGCCACCGCCACATATCCTTCATCCCTGGCCGAGCGTCCGCTTCGCCGTCAAACACCCAAGGTGGGAGCCCGGTGCGTGAATCACGCCCGCCGGGATCTGTGCGGGGGGTGCGCAGCAATGCGCATCCCTATCGCGATAGAGCCGCTGGAGGCGTTTCTAGGGTTTCGGAGAGGCCTGAAGCCACCTTTGGCTACCCGTTTATTGCTGTGCCAGGTGTAATCGCCGGTGAGATTAATGTGTTCCCAGGCGAGTGGGACACATGCTGGAGGAAGGTGGCGTCGAACTGTCGTGATTTTGCCATTTGCTCTGTTGCGCGTTCCAGGTAAATGGTATTCCAGAGCGTGATCGCCGCTACAACGAGATTCGGCCCGCTTGCGCGATGCCGTTGGTTTTCGAAGGAGCGATCACGGATTTCGCCGAGGCGGTTGAAAAACACCGCTCGTGCCAGCGCGTTCCGGGCTTCGCCCTTGTTGAGGCCGGCAGTTGCGCGCCGCCGCAGTGCGGGATCTTCGAGCCACGCCAGCACGAAGAGGGTCCGTTCAACTCTTCCGATCTCGCGCAGCGCGAGCGCAAGACTGTTCCAAAGCTCTCCGAGAAGCTTGATCCGGACAAGACGTCGGCGTTCAAGATCGTGCTCGCACCTAGTCGTTCGACATCAGAAACCTCCAGCATCGCACGAGGCCGAATCACAGACCCTGCTGGTAATCCAGTCCACGATGCGATTGTCCAACCCATAGGTCTCATCCTGGGCAATCCAGCGTGTACGGAACCATCGATGGCTTGGATCCACTGACTGTCACAAACGCCCAGGGAGACTTTGAGATCTCTTACACGGGCACCAGTCCAGCGATGCTCGTGGAGGTAGAAGGCCGTGGATACGCTCCGAAATTTGCAAAACTCGCTACCGGATCCACCCGGACGAAGCTCGTTGTCTCTGATGGGGCCACGATTCGTGGGATTCTCACTGCCAATGGCAAGCCGGTTGGCAATGCCGAAGTTGGGCTTATCGCCAAGGATCGTGGCGGATATCAAGATAAGCTCACGATCGTTGGTTTTCCATACGAAGAACAGCGAGTCGGAACAGGGCCAGACGGTTCATTCTTGATCACCAACGTACCTGAACCGGTCACCTGGCTCCTCTACGGAAAAATGACCTCAATGCCAAAAGGCGAGGGTACACAACCGGTCGAAGTTAGGACCAACCAAGAGAAACAGTTTTTGGATAAGGTCCAACTAGTGGCTGATCCAGCGCATACGATCACCGGCAAGCTAACCTTGAGTGATGGACACCCCATACCGGAAGGAATGCGGCTTACATTGGGATCCGACCGTGTTTGGGACACACAAACGGTCACCCTGAACAGGGAGGGGTCCTTCGAGATTAAGAATATCCCGAATGGTGACTTCTGCATTTCGCCATCGGTGAAAGGCTACGAAGCTAAAAGCGTGTCAAACAGCAACTGTGATGTTCCTATAAAAATCGTCGGCGAGGATAAGGGGATGTCAAAGTAATCCTCTATCCGGTAAAGCCTAAATCTTGAGAAGACCATTTGATCCAAACGCGCCCTTACCGTACATAAAATTCCGTTTCTTGAGATGACCCCCACTACGCCAAATAATTCTGAAACATTACTCCAGATAATTCCGAAAACAACAGTGTTGAGCTAATTATTTGGCACACCGGCTGCGAATCAGGTGCGAGGAGGTGTGCGGACGGCACGTGCAGACGGAGTTTTGAAGCTTCCCGAGGCTTTCGAGTTCGACTTTGGTCCTCCGGGTAATGTGTGTGCCAGATAATTCGAACAAACATACGCCAACTAATTAGCAAAACGACATCCGCTTAACATCTCCAGGCTCATCTTGCATTGGACCAGAGTCTCGCTTGACAAAAATGAGGAGGAAGGCGAAGATTGGCCTTCACGACTCTGAGCCTGATACTGACTGCGACGATAGATCACTACGAATCGACGGCAATTTGCCTGTAGGCTTGCGAAAATTACCCCTATTCTGTTGTTGAGATTCGCGACTCGGTGCTGCGCGTGAGCGTCGTCCTATGGGCAAAACATTGCTACGAAAAGTGCTGCGGCACATCGCGGAGAGTCTTGCTGCTACGGGTCGGCGAGACGCCGTGAAGACGAGCTCGCTATATACCTCTCTCTCGCGCTCTCTTCTGCCGGAAGATATTGAGCTGCTCAAGACGAGCAGCTTTCAACTAGAGAACTCCGATCTCTTTGAACCGGGCGACGAATCTCCCGCGATAGCCGAGGCATTGAAGCGGGTAGGCGAGGAGAGTGTTGCAGGCAAGCCAGCACCGGAGTTTCGCGTCGCTGTACGAGAGGTTGCGGCAATTACGACGCTGCTGTCTGGTTCGGCGCCGACGTGGGCTGGGGGAGCCGCGGTCGACCATTCGATAGGACCTTTTGCCGGCAAGGATGGCCGCCAGATTTGGTTCGACTTTTTCCGGATCGAGCGCCTTGTCGCGCTCTACAGCCAGGGTCGGACGGACCCGACACTGCTGTTTAACGTCACACTGCGGATTCATACGCTGGATGTTCTGCTGCCGCCGATTACGGAGAGTGTGGCCGCTTACACGCTACCGGCTGGCAGTATCTGGATCAACTCGCAGGTTCTGGCTTCCTCTGCTCCGGCGGGACTATTCACAGGGCTCACGATCCGAGGTGGGCACGTCACGCTCAGTTCTCCACCGCAGTTGGTGGGCGGAAAGCTAACTGTCGCTGCGGGCACGCTGGTGACGGTGCGTCTGGATCTTCAACAGCCCACGCCGCCCTCCGATGCAAGTTCGCCGTATGGTGAGGACGCCCGCGTCGCTACGGTTCAACTACCGGACCAACTTGGGTTCCATCTTCGCGGCGCGAGTACTACGTTCGACACTGTGTCGGCCGCGGCGTGGAGCTTGTATGGAGAAGAGGATCGATTTGAATGGCAGAAAAAGCTGCCAACGTATGACGCGAATCTGCAACGCGTACTGATTCCATTTAGCTGCTCTTCCGAGACGTTTTCGATAGCAGAAAGCCTGTCGCCTTTCTTCACGCCAGAAGGTGAGGCGACGATTGCCAGCAGCGCCTGGGCGGTTCCGAGCGGATCGATCGATATTTTGCACCCAACGACTGCCGCGGGCATTGGTGGGATGCTGGTGCGTTGCAAGACTGGGCTGTCCTGCACATGGTTCGGTCTGACGGGCGATGCGTTGCAGTTGCATTCACCTGCGTTGCTGTTGGACCCGGGACACATCTCGCTCACTGACCAGAAGGCGACCGGAGTTGTCAGCAGGCAGAGACTGCGGCTTTGGCAGGACGATCAGAATCCGTTCGGATCGGATATTCAGCTGCAGTTTGCGGCGGAGAAGCCGATCTCGTTTGATTCGCTGGCGGCCGGTAATGAGGTGCTGTCGGTTTCATGTTCTGCGGATGTGCAGATCGACCGGCCTGTGACGGTTGCGTCGGCGGCACTTGCGATTCGTTCAAACAATTCTGCACTGATCATCGCGGCTACGAAGGCGTTGCGACTGATCTATCTGCACGACGAGAACATCACTCTGAGCGGATCGGATCTATACAAGAACCCGGCGAGTATGAAGCCGATCGCCATCGCGCTGCAGAATGCACTGTTCAAGGTGACGCCGGTCAGCGGGTACATACTGTTCGCCCTGCTTGCCGAAGACTTTGTGAAGGTGACGAAGGCATCGCTGTTTTTGAACTTCGGGATGCTGGCTTATCTTCCTTCGTTTCCTGATCCCTATGCGGCAAATCTTGGCGGGTTGCAGTTCCAGTTTCGACAGACCCGGCTGACGAACAGTTCGGTGGGTCGCGCTTGGCTGGTGCTTATCTGCAGGGTTGAATGGCAACCTGCTGCGGAGACGGGTGACAAGGTTGCGGTCTCGTTCCACTTTGCGCCTCTGCCGAGCCAGCAGGTTGCGGCGACGGGGGCGATCCTGTCACCGCTGGGCGATGCGTTGCGTGCTGCGGCGACGACGCAAGCACCGGCGCAAGCGCTCTCGACAAAGGCGTTCTTTCGCGGCGGACTTCCTGACTACGAGAAGATCTGGGACGAAGAGACGGGATGGCTGGGACAGGAGTCATTTGCGTTGCTGGACGTGAGTACAAACGCAGACCTGCTGGGCGTGAGCTTCGGAACTTTTGGTGACCGGCGGCTCGCGATGGTTGAGACGCACAAGGTCGCAGCAAGTGCGGATACGCCGAACGGGTTTCCGCTGCAGGTGCAGGGGATGGATGTTGTCACGCGTGGAAGCAATGCACGTGTGTTTACGGTGCCGCAGATCTCATGGGAGCCGGTGCTGAATCTTACTGCGCCGTTGATCATCCCTGGCGATCCGCCTGCGGGGCCGAACTACTATCCGGATGACGGCGGCCCTACGCGCATCATCAACAACAGCGCGAATCAAGTTGCGTTATCGCCCATTCCGCTCACGAAATTTCTGGTGCAAGGTTTCGATAACGAGAAGCAGTTCGCTGCGATTGCGCTCTTCACGCTGCCGTTTGGGATCAAGAGCCTCGCTTTGCTGGAGAAGGAGTACGAGTTTAATGGAGCGGGCCGCAAGGGAACGAACGTCTTGTGCGAGCCGAAGAACTTTCCTGATCAGGTGAAGGGTGCGCTTCATCTTGAACTCGATGCGGGTGCTCCCCTGGTTGAAGGCGAGAGCAACATGTTCGTCGGCAGCATGGTGCAGATCAACAACATTTTGAATCTGAACGGAGTGGCCACGGGGGCGAGCACGCTGGGCGCTAGGGTTACGGAGATCGTCAACGATGAGTTTCTCCTGGAGCCACTTGATCTGTTCAAGCAGAGGGGCGTTCCACTTACGCGTATCGACCTGAGTGGCTATGGGGCGAATTCGTTCAGCAACTGGCTGAATCCCAGAGCCTCGATCGCGGCGACGAGTCAGGCGCGATTCGATATATGGAACGGGCGCTGCGCGCATGAGGTCATTCAGGTCAAGACGATCCTGCATCCATTCGGGCACCAGATGGTACGGACCATCACGCTGTTTCGAACGGGCAGTGGATATGCCTACCGCTACGACAGTGGCTGGGTTGCTGAGACAGATGGCAGGTTCGACTTTACCTATTACGTCAACGTGCCGGGGCAACCTCTGCCGCAACAGAGGCACTCTCCGTATGAGATACATCCAGGAGTGATTCAGGGACTCTTCAAAACCCGGGAGATCAAGGAGACGACGGCAGTACTACCGTATATCGGGCAGATGACGGTCGCGAAGGGTCAGACGTATGTGGACGAGAACGGTCAGGAGCAAACGAATGCCGGCGCCGATATGGTCTTTCCGGTGGAGCTGCAGCCTGTGTTCTTCAACGCGGATGTAGCGGTCGAAAATCCTGTCAGCGGATTTCGTACGGTCACGATCGACGGCCAGGAGAGGAAGGTTGTCGCATCCAAAGGCATACTAGGGTTCGCGCAGATTAAACCGCGTGGCATGCCGATCTCGAAAGAAGTGTTACGAGATCTTGTTACACGGCAGGGGACGATCGGTGGGCCGCTCGATTCGATGTTGGACCTCGGCAAGAGCGGCCAGCAGGTGCGAACACGCGGCTTCGACTTCAGCAACTCGTTCGCATCGGATGGCGTCAGTCCTGTCTTCGCTGCAGCGCCGCGCGGTACGACCATACTGTCTAAAGATGGTGCCTGGAGCCTGGTCAAACATCTGAATGGTACGGGTGAAGTGACGCCGGTGCCTGAAGATCTTAGTGTTCCGGTGATCCGCATCGGCAAGGTTGTAAGGACCGGCGACGTACTTTCTATTGATCCTGCGCCTGCGACGCAACTCCTGCGGATTGCAGAGACCACTGAGCTTCTTCGCCCGCCCGTGGCCTCCACGGTCAACTACGGATTTCTGCACGCAACGGACACGCAGAAGGCCCTCTTCTTGACGCCTGCGTATGCCCAGGGTGTCGGCAAGATGCTGAGCAAAACACCGCCGCTGTTTGCAGATGCATTTCGCATCGTTAACTCGAAGGCGATCTTTCCAAATGCAGGAAACGCTGTCAGTACGTTCGGCGACGCGATCAACTTAGGCGTCAAAGGTACGGAGTTTGCGCAGAGTGCGCTCACGGATGCAGGCACAAAGGTCCGCGAGATCATGCAGATCGACAACGTCGTGGGGGGCATTACTCAGCAGGGATTCCAGCTGCTTAAGAAGGTCACAGCCTTCGATCTGCCAAATCAGGCCTGGACGCTCGTCGAAGTTGGCAGCGTGTTCAAGATCTACATCGAATACAAGGCAGACAATGTTCAAAAGCCCAATGGTTCGACGAAAAACCTGAGCGGCGCACTTGACTATGACATTGACTCATTCGCGGCGAACATTGAAGACACGTGGAAGAGCCACATGGACAATGTCGCGTTGGTCGTCGACCTTGGTCCAATCAAGCGCCTAATGACCATCAAGGGCAACTGGGATGCGAACAAGGGAGCAGAGGCTGCGTATGGCGGCAGCGCAACTGACCCCGACTTCCCCTCTCCTCAAATCGAGTTCTCTCCGGAGCTGCAGCCGATCATTCAGATACTGCAGATCCTCCAAGACCTGCAGGGCGAAAACTACAAGGACGCGTTCCAGCAAGGCTTGAAGCTAGCCATGAGCAATAAGGCGGGATCTTGGGAGTACAAGATGGAGGCGTCCAAGGAGATCCCAGTAGTCCGATTCCCTCCAGGGTTCGAATACAACGATCCGAACGCACCCTTTAAGCTCGAAGCCGGCCTCAAGCTCGGCGCTTACTTCAATGCAGCGCTCAAGGTAACTACCGATCCGACGCAGCTCTTACCCACCGCGGGCGGTTATCTCGGATTTTACGCTCGTCTCTCAGTGATGTGCGTGTCACTCTCCGTGGCCACAGTTTACGCGGTCGGGCAGGCGAATCTTGACATCGGTGCAGACACCGCCCTGGGCCCGAATCTGCGCATGAAGTTCGGTTTCGGCGCACAGCTTGTCGTCGGTCTGCCGGTAGTTGGCAACGTCAGTGTGCTCTACATGGTTGGCGTGGAGATCTTCATTGCCACCAACGCGCTCAGCGTATCCGCGTTCCTTCTTTATCAGGGACATGGCGAGCTGCTCGCTGGTCTAGTCGCTGTCACAATCACAATCGAAGCAAAGGGCACGGTTACGCGGCAGAACGATCGTACTGATCTCGCCGTACAGATCACCTTCGGCTTGGACATCAGCATCTTCCTCGTAATCGACATCAATTTTAGTACGTCATGGCAGGAGCAGAGGCAGATCGCCTGAGAGATTCCTATGCAGACTAAGAGAAGATTTTCGTTGATGGCACTCCCGCAGAGCTTCGACGGCGCTACGCTTGGACTCAACATCGTGGTTCTTCCGCGCAATCAGAACCCGCTCAGGAAGGCTATTGAGCTCAATCCGCCGATTCCCGATGCGCCACCGTTTGCCGAGGCTCAATTGCAGTTCGAAGCAAAGATCGTGAGCGGCTTCAGCAACTTTCCCAACAGCCGGAGTGCCAACGTCACTCGACCGTTGATTACGGTATCTCCCACCGACCAGGTGGACCTCTTTACCGCACTCGCGCAACAGTTCAACATCTCCAACATTGGCCTTCCGAACATCGACCTTGACGCCAATGATGATAGCGTGAAAAAAAAGGCGCCGGCGGTCATCCAGGCCCGGTCGGTGCAGAAGTATCTCCCGCTCACGTATCGCAAAGCCTTCAACTTCACGACTCCGCGCACACCTAATGCAACGGTCGGAGACGGATACAGTTGTGCGGTTCGCAATGCCGGGATGGTCCCTGGTTTTCAGCGCAGCACGGACGCGATCAGCTGGGGCAAGGTCTTCGGTTACACTCTGCGCCAGCCTCTGCTCGCGGCCCAACTAGGGATGGTCTATACGACGAGCCTAGCTATCGAAGACACTGACTTCGCCTCAGGCGGCTGGCTGTTCATCGATCTTGCAGACGATAGCGATTACAAAGAACAGCAGGCCGCAGACGACACCTTTGTCGCGCGATATGCAGCGCGGATATCGCCTCTGAAGCTAGACAAGCCTAGACCTGTCTTCGCTCCTATGCTGGTGCCGGTGCTATTTAAAGCAAAGGCCGCCGATCCTGACCCCACACCGGATGGGAACTATGACGAGGTCCTTCTCGAATTGTCGGAATACGACGATGGGTTCGCAAAGATCGTCCATGCGTATCAGCCAAAGAGTCTGAATCTTCTCTCGGAAGAGAGCGACGGCGCGCATCCTGTCAAAGACGTCGGCATTCGGCTTGGTTGGGATGACGAACAGATTCTCATCTGGTACATGCGCCAGATGATGATCGATCCGACTGTCACTAATCCGGACAAGCGGCTCGAGGCGCCCCTCACTACCTTCGGATACTCAGTCGACGTCCGCAAGGTCGCATCACCGCCGGGTGCGTGGCAGTCGCTTAATCTCGTTACAAGTAAGGCTGTGCTTCAGGTTGCGAAAGACAAGAGTCCTGAACCAGAGATGATTCCGCTCGGAACGTTCGACAGCGAACTTCCCTACCAGGTGTACCCAGTGCAACTGGATGGCGACACCACCAAGAGCTACTGGCTGCCGATGTACTTTGCCAACTGGAACGGGCACAGCGTCGTACTGCCCGATCAGGATGCCGCAGAGATCTACCAGACCAATCATCCCGACGTGAAGGGGGATCCGATAACCCCAACGACGGGGACTGGTGCAACTGGACCTGCGCAAAACCGATTGAACGATCTGTTTGCTCCTGGGCCGTTAAGCATGACCCTGCAATACGGCAACAGCTATGAGTTTCGCGTTCGCCTGCGCGATCTCAGCGGTGGAGGCACGCCAAATGATCCTCAGCTCCAGCCGGTGAACGAATCTCCCTCAAGCATCGCCCGCTGCCCATTCAAACGTTTCGTCGCACCCAACCAGGTGCGGATCAAGGACCTGCCCGTTAACTCCGATCTCCCATCTAACCCTGCGGAGATCGAGCTCAGAAGACCGTTGCTTGGATATCCAGCAGTCAACTACACGCAGAGCAAATACGCTGATCCTGTCGCGCTGCTCAAGCAGGCCTCGATCGCAATGGCAGGAACAGAGGCGTTCGGCATCGAAGATCCGGACGTAGATCGCGTGGAAATCACAGTCGAGATTCAGACACTAAAGATGGACTACCTACTCAGCGTCTCAGGTAAAGACAACTATGTTTATCTCTACAAGACGATCCGTACATTCTCTGCTGTCCACAACGAGTCCGATTACAAGAAGGTCCTCACCGTTCCCGTGATTTACCGGGACTGCGCAGTGCTCCACGTTGGCGATGAGGTCGACCTCGCCGGAGATCTCGGCCTTGCGGACGACATCGATAAACTAGAAGAGATTGTGCTTCCCACAGCGCGTGAAATTCGCATCACCATGCGCGCCGTCTGTGAAGAGAAGATCCACAATGCCGACTACTACGGCCTCATCGACAACGACAATCCTGATCTGGATACCCGGTTTGGCCGAACTGTGCAAATGTCGCTATATGAGCCGTCCGCGCATGAGCCTGAGCTTTTCGTCGCCGCAGCGCCCGGGCAAATGCTTCAAGGAATCTATCTACAGCCTGATCCTCCCGCTCTCTTCGACGGTAACATGTTGACGTTTCTTCTCGGTAAGCCGGCCAGTGCTGTTCCAGACCTCATCCAACGACTCGCAAAACAGCTGCAGTTGGAAAGCTCCGGGCTTTCCCTTGTGGGGGCAAAAGGCCAGCGCACGCAGTTTGGCTGTTCGAACCGGATTCGGCACACGCTCTCGCCTGAGAGTTCGTCGCTCACCTTCTCCTCCAAGGGCGACCTGATGAACCACTGGCTCTCGTGCATAACTCTTGATCTAAATCGAGACTGGACTTGGGACGGCCTGGCTGCGCGAAGCCTGGTGATTACGCGCAGCTTGCGGTTCATGCGTGATAACGCAGCCACCGAAACCGAGGTTGAAGAGATTGGTGATATCGAGATTCGTCATACTGCATCTTTCGAGGCGCTCCAGACCCCGCAGCGCAACTTCACGAAACTTATCTTTATTGACGCGATCGAACCGAAGAACCCCCGAGTGCAGCCGGCGCCGAACGACACAGAACCGCGTTTCCCCGACACCATCCAGGTTAGCTACGCGATTGAACCTCGCTACAAGCCATCACACGGCGTGGAACCAGACACGGTTGCGTTAAACTCCGAACTGCCAATGACAACCCCTCCCCACCAGATCCCGAAGATCGCGTCTGCTGGTATAGCGCTATCGCCATATAAACGCAATGAGAAGTACTCCGCCACGGACCCTCGTCAACGCTTCCTTTGGATAGAGTTCGAGGAACCCGTTCTTGACCCACAGGACACGTACTTCGCGCGTGTTCTCGCCTATGCGCCAGACCAGCTGATCAGCAATAACCACCCTGAGCTTTTGGCTGCCCCCGATGAACCGGCTCTGCCTATCGATCCTGAATTCATTCGCGTTATACCGCCCGACGCCCCCAACGACCTCGCAGGTCTGAATGCTATGCAACCGATGGAGAAGTCCTCCGACAGCGATCTTCACTACCTACTTCCGCTACCTCCCGGGCTTCATGCCAATGCGCCTGAGATGTTCGGATTCTTCACCTATGAGTTTCGCGTCGGCCACTATCGCATCGATCCCGAAAACATGGCATGGTCTACCGCGCAGGGTCGTTTTGGTCGGCCCCTTCGCGCAACCGGGATTCAGCACCCCGCTCCAACGCTTACCTGCGCCGTCAACCGCGATCAGCACAAACTCTATGTCGTTGCCCCTTATGCTATAGCCGTTCTCGACGGCAAGGACTATACCGCCGATCCGCCTCGCACGCAGCTATGGTGTCTTCTCTATGCGCAGGTCCGACAGGCCGACAACAAGGACTTCCGCAACATTCTTCTCGACGATAAACAGCTAGACTGGAGAGTTCAGATCGAAGAGGAACAGCAGGTCAACTGGTTCCAGCTCTATGATCGCCAGCAGCAACTCCTACTACGAAACATCACAATCAAAAACTGGAAAGACGAAATAAGTTATACCGGAGCGCAACACATCTTCAAGCTCAAGGAACTGACAACGAGCAACAAGGATGCAACGACGTTTGGAACGGTCGCCTGGTTGAACTCGGAGGTCGAACAACTTCTCGAGAACTACGGATTGCCGACTACCTCTGCTCTCAGCGTCCTTGTTGTCGAGACGCTTCCATCTATCCGCAGTTTGCGCGAGGCCGTTTCAAATGTGGAAAACCCTCTGGTATCCCAGAGACTCAATGTAACTATGGCCGCTATGAAAGCAGCAAATTCAGAATCGGTTGCGGGAGCAGCCCTCAACGGCGCCGCGGTTGACGTCGAGCAGATGCCAAGTCCGGTCAGCGACGAGCTAGGCGAGCACCGCATCCTCCGCTCCTCGCCCCTGACAGAGGTTCCCTACATCTGCTGACATCTCCTCCGCCTCATCGCCTACCCCGAGCATTTCCCGATCAAACATCCTGACGAATGCTGCTGGAGAGACTGGGCCATGTAGTCTGGGTTGGGGATGCAGCGCAGATTCGTGCCAGTTATGTCCGGAAGCAGAAGACGGACAAGAGGGTACTGTTGCTGTCGCGCGGTACTCAAATCCCGGAATCACCCACGGTAAGGATTCGTGTTGGATTGTCACACTGGGCTCGACTTACTTTAGAATGAGGCGCTGTAGTCATAAACCCTCATTCACATGTCTGGAATCCGGGATACGGCGTATCCACAGATGAAGAGTGCTCCTTCCGCCAGGGAGTTGGCCGATGTATACACGCCGAACTTCGTGGAGTTGGTGTGGGCGGAGAAACGGACCAGAGAATCGGCGCCGCGCGTCGGTCTTCTGGCATTGCTCAAGACTGTAGCGTTGATCGCTATTTGTCGTAGTGTTTCAGAATTATTTGTCGTATCTGGCGTCATGCGGGCCCAATCACGAGGCTGTCGCGTGCCGCTTCGACGACTCCGGTCGAGACCAGATGAAGGTTGTTAACGTTGAGAACCCGCTCGATCTGAGTGAGAAGTCGGGTCAAGAGCCTGAAGTTTCCGCCTGTCATTCGTATGAGGCTCGCTATCACTTCCAGGACCAGTTGTTCGTCCGGAAGAGTGACGCCGGCAGGCGTCCATCTCTTTTCCAGCAGCTCTTGCATTTGAGTAGCGTCGAGGTGGCGGAACTCATGGACGAATCCGATGCGCGAATAGAACTGGGGAAATCGGGCCACGCGCTTCTCGATGCCCGGCATGCCGATGAGAACCATACCGACGGTGCCCTCGTCGAATATGGATCTCATTTGTTCGAGGCTGTTCATCTGGAGACGATCGGCCTCATCCACCAAGATCAAAGTGGTCGGATCCGACACTGCCCGCTCTTTGGCTTGATACCGCTTGTATGTCTCAAAGTAGGTGGGATCGACTGCCGGGCGATCGCGTGGTGAACACCCCGGCCTGTCCATGATCTCTCGGCGCCTTCCCCGCCTAGAGCGTTCGCAGGGTTAAACATTTTCCGAGCGAATTGGCGAGTCAGCCGTCTATCCAGTAAACGCTCGTAAGTAGGAACAACATGAATAAATTGATTTCGGTGTTGAGGTCTTGCGTCTTGCTCAGCTTGCTCGGTGGGTCTCTTCAGGCACAAAGCGTCATCGGCATTTGGCAGGGCATCTTGCCCGGCGGCGTGGCAGAACACCTCGTGCTAACCATCTCAAGGGGAGAATCAGGTGATCTATCGTCGTCGCTGTATACCGTCGATCACGCGCAAGGCTATGAATTGGGATCAACCCGGTACGAGGTGGGCAGGCTCACCTTCAGGCTCCCGGAGTATGGAGCTAGCTATGAAGGTAAGATCTCGCCTGATGGTAAAACAATTGGGGGCACGTGGAAGTGGAGTGACAAAGACAAAGGCACCCCACTGACGTTCGATCACGCAACGGAGCAGACGAGCTGGGCCGTTGATCGCACGGCGCACACGGTTTCTTTCGTTACTGTGGAGCCCGGAGTGAAGCTGGAGATTGTGGATTGGGGGGGCACGGGCCGCCCTGTCATTCTCCTGAGCGGCCTGGGTGATAACGCGCACGTCTTCGATAAGTTTGCTCCCAAGCTAATTGCGAAATATCACGTTTACGGGATTACGAGGAGAGGCTTTGGGGCTTCCGGTTCGCCTCAAGCAGTCTCCGACAACTACACGGCGGACCGTTTGGGTGACGATATCCTTGCCGTGATCGAACAACTCAAAATCTTTCGTCCGGTGCTCGTCGGACACTCCATCGCGGGAGAAGAGTTGAGTTCGATTGGCAGTCGCCATCCAGAGCATGTTGCCGGATTGATCTATCTCGATGCTGGGGGCTCCTTTTGCGATGTATGTCCACTCCCCGCAAAGCGTTCTTGTGGACTGGGATGAGATGAGGAGAAAAGTAGAGGCAGTCACAAATGCTCCGACGCCACGGCAGCAGAGGGCGCTGATTGACAAAATGTTGCAAACTGACCTGCCTCAGTACGAGCAAGAGCTGAAGGATAGGCAGAGATTTCTTCAGGGGTTCCCCGATGAACCTATACCATCCGAGGAAAAGCTCAAGGGTCGTTCCTATAGAGTGGCGCAAGCGGTCCACAACGGAGCACAGAGGTACACCAAAATCAACGGCCCCCTGCTAGCAATCTTCAATGAACCCGCGCCTGTTGTTCTGAAGCCGGATGCCGATGCGAAAGCTAAGGCTCACGCAGAGCGTGAAGGGGAAGATCTAAAAATGGTCAAAAGGCAGGAGGAAGCGTTTAGAGCCCTAGGATCTGATGCTCATGTCGTGAGCATCTCGGGAGGGAATCATTACATCTTCCGGTCTAATGAGGACGAAGTCCTGCGGGACATGGATGCCTTTATTGCAAATCTCCCAGTGGAACCGCGCGACGTTGCAGCCTCACCTTAAGAAGGTGAAATTTTACGTAAGCTAACGAACGTCGAGATCCCATGCACGGGCTGGATAGTCCTCGCCATTGTAGCCTTCGACGAACCGCGTCTGCATATCAGCCGTGAGCCCGATGCCGGCGCAGGTTGAGACGATCTGTGAACCTGCTGAGAAGCAGATTTGGATATAGCAACGTTGGTGTAGGCCTACTTGGACAGGCTCTCGCAAATTCCGGCGAATAGGGGCGGCTCCAATCAGACCTGTTTCGCACTGCATCTACGAATCTGGAACTTTCTTAAGAAGAGCAAGTTGGGAGTTTTACTTGGGGCTACGAGGTTAGAAGCGTAAACACTTACGGTTTACGCAAAACCCAATCCCGGTTGTAGGCGGTGGTCGGTCTTACGCATTTACTCGCACGAGTCTTGCGCCCGGAAGGGCTCTCGCTATGTTGAGTCCTGGGTCTGTGCATCGAGCCTTCGCACACTATTGCGCTTGTACATTATTTTCAAGAAAATGGCTATACCGCTCGCGGTGGCGCCCACCCACAATAGCAATATCATCCATCTCAGAATATGCACGATCTCTTGAGAAGGCAGCATGAGGGCAATAGCTATCCAAAGGATAAATATCGCCGAAATAATTCCGAACAGAAACCGCTCCTTGCTTATGCTGGTTCTGAGAGCCAGAGCGGTGACTATCCAGCCAGAGAACAAGAGTCCTACAATGTTGATCCAGTTATGCGCGGATGGTGCTGGCCGACCGATTGACCTTCCCGATAAAACAGTCTCAAAAGCGCAGGCCGCCGCCAATACCAACAACAAAATTCTCTTGCTCTGGAAGATTCTTCGTTTCAAGTCAATGATCTCCTACCTTTGCTTACTGTGTGCATGAAGCGACTGATTTTGCGACCATCAAGGTGTCATATCCGACAGCAACGCTGTATACAGCCAGCCGGGCCCCGGCAATAACGACCCCGCAGCCTGTTTGCCCACCATCGCCGCAATATTTATAGTGAGAGTCAACCCAGCCTGGTCATCGTCTCCTAAGAAATTACCGATCAATTGTGCTGGCAAGCAAGAAGCAAAACTTGGCTTTATTAGGATCCGTTTTGGTGTTGGTTTTACCGTGCCGTAGATGGGGATGCTAAGCTGCCCGGTTGCGGTAGAGCTAAACATGAGACCCGTCATGGACCACGTTGGCATCGCGAAAACCCTCCGACACCTCCGTCAGACACTGACGTGATCGTTCCATCGAAGCCGACACTATTGTACGGATCAGTGCAGACCATAGTATTCCATTGATTTTCCGAGTAGGTATGACCCACTCCGTCTCCGTCTTTACTGTAGACCGTTTCAAATTGCGCAAATTCGTCTGATCCAGAAAACATGGGTGGATTGATAACTTCCAAATAGTGGCCGACGCCTGTTACTCCAATGGAGAACAGGTCGCTCACTGCGAACCGGCAGGCGTGACACCACATATTCCCGTCAAGCGTACAGTCAACAATCAGGGCGACGGCAGCTTGTTTGGACGCGAGGACTTCCGCTATAAACCATGACCGTCACGCTCCACAAGTCGTAACGGAGCGTGCTCACAGCTGCACCCTCACAGTCCCACGTCCCCATTTCGCCGGGGACGCGGGTACTTCTTCACTGCGCAATTCGCGTAAACAGCTCCACAGTGTTGCCGGCAAAGGTCTGCGTATTTTTGCCAGGTTTTTGCTGGTACACCTGGACGGTGGGGCCCGTCGGTCCCGTTTGAACCTGCCCGTAAAGTGAGTTTTGCGCCAGGATATATAACGCGGTACCCGGCATCGGCATCTCTGCCGAACCCAATGCCTTCGAGGTGACATCGGGTACTGTAACGGACACTGACTGCCCCTTGATGGTCCAAGTCACAGCATAAGCCGAGAGCTTGGAGTTACAGTTGCCCGGAGCCTTGGTGCCAGTATGCTGCGTCGTCTGCGAAAAGTACGGTTGGTTGGTATAACTTATCAACTGCTCGTAGGTAAGAGAATTCTGTTCGGCTGCAACCAGACCGTCGCAGGAAGGGTGCCTGGTAATCAGGCCTATTTCCTGAGCGAACCTGGTAGCTACCGCCTCCAGGCAAGAGACCAGCGGCGTCAGGGGCACAACGGAGGTGGTGGCGATTCGTCCACCAAGCTGCTCCAGACCGGGTTCAACCACAGAGTCCTTAAGCGAGGAGTTGAGAATCAGGTAGTTGATCACAACTGGCGCGCCCTCAGGGACGTTGACTGCTGCGAAACCCACCGCAGGGTTGAACGTTCCGTTATTCAGGTTGCCCATTGGTTTGCAGATGCTTTGCGTCGCCGTGCCGCCGCCAATTTGCAGGGTGACTGATACATAATCCGTGTCGGTGTGGGCCGAACGCGTCTGCGTGATCTGGAAGGTATCCAGCAAAATTGAAAAAATAGGCATTATTAAACCTCCTTGGTGGTTCGTGTTCTGCGGAAGAGAATCTTCGCAGTGCAGCGATGACTGTATTTCAAGGGTCCTAGAAAAAGGTGGCCGGGACCAACCAGAACTTCAGGGCGGCGTTGATATCACTGATATTGGTGGAAAATCTTCCTTCGTCATTGTCACCCTGTCCGACGGGGTGCAGCCCGAGATAGTGTCCATCGACGGTCTGGATTGCGTATGTGCTGTCACCGATTTCAATGAACCTGAATTGCTCCCAGGCTTCGACCGCGGTTCGGTTGGTCTGGATGTTGTCTGACGTGGGAGTGCCGAAGTCGAGACCTCCACCATTGACTGCTGTGAGATAGTTGCTGGTCGCGGTCTGCACACCGTACGAACCATTAGGCTGCTGAATGAGGGTGAACCGTGCCCAGTTCGATGGAGTGTAGGTATCGGTATAGTAGCTGAGGGTATTCTGCGTCAGGTTACCTCCATTATTTGCAAAGATGGGATAGCCACTGAGACTGCCGTCGAGGACTGGAACGATTAAATATTGAAGACGGGATCCGAGGTCGCCAGCCTTCTTGAGGCTAAAGGCCTCCCAGCCGCTCACGGTTACGGCATCGGAGTGGATCGCGTCGGTTAGCTGACGTCCACCGCCAACCGCAGTGAGGAAGTTTTTACTAGCGGTTTGGATCGATAGGTACACAGTCTGCAACTCGGCTATCTGAAACTCTTCCCAGGCGGCGATGTCCGTTGCATCGGTATGGATGACGTCAGATTTGCGCCCTCCGCCACTAACAGCAGTGACAAAGTTTCCTCCGCTGGTTTGAAAGGCGACGTGCCCGGCAAAGTCGTGCCAGAGCGTGAACTTCAACCAGTCTCCGATCAGCCGTCCAGGCGCATATTGAATCTCCGTCTGAATGGCGGTGTCGTCAATGTGTCCGCCGCCGTCGGGAGCGCTGAGATAGTAGGAACCGCCGGTCCAGATGTAGACCTGGCCCGGGTACTGGGTGAAGGCGGGGTTGATACGTGGCTGAATGGACGTCTTAGATACGGAATTCGCGACGGGCATTTTCTGGCCCTCCTTAATTCTTGAAATTGAAAACATGGCCCCAATGCGTAACAATCAAGCGCCATTGAACTCCATGGCAGTAAAAATACAAGCTAGTTCCCGGTGCAGTCCGTTCGGGTTGTGGCAGCGAGCGCGACGATCTGCCATTTGCCGTTTTTTTGGTTGAGACTAAAGAGATCCCTGCCGCAGTGATCGAGCTTGCCGTCTATGTAGAAATTAAAGGGCGCCCAGACGACGGCCAGGTCGTGGTCGATTTGGACCTGCGGATCGTGAATGCGTTCTTCAATGTGTGTGGTTCCGGAGGTTGCTACGCGATTGGCCCAAAACTCGACTGTGAACTGGCTCAAGACGCCATTTTGCACAACGACGAGAACTCCGCCGGGCAACCAGGGAGCCTTGATGGCGACGGCATCGCGATGCGCCATGCCGTCGAACATGGCCTGCGTCGGAGCAAGAACAGCCTTGTCGTCTTGTCTCGCTGTGCAGCCGCCGAGTAAACCAATAGCGAGGCAGACTATCACGGTGTACCAACGAGATTGCATTGGGACGCCTCTAGCAAGAGAAAGGTGTTTGTCTGGCTCCGAGCGTATTGTGTGGACTGTAACTTCATCTCTATTCATCGCTTCACCCGTAGAGTTTTCTGGACGTGCAGGTTATATTTCGAAACGGAATCCCACGCAGCGACATCGAACCAGTCTGTGCTGTTCAGAAGTGGCAGTTCCCCGGTTCTGCAGCGTCAATCCGGCGCGCTGTATCTGATGGAATGAGCTGCACAGCAATTGTCCTCGCTTCCACATCCCCTTCGTTCCGGAGGATGTGTACATGGTTGCCGCCGAGGTCGACAAAACCCATCCCTTGTGTGTAAATGTGAGGCTTGCAATCGGGATCGTGCCCCTCATAGTTGGTCACCTTTCCCTCCGTAACGATAATCAGGCTGTGCCCAGGGTGCGAGTGCCAGCCAGTGCTTCCGCCGGGCGCTAAGATATTGCTCTGCGCGTACAGATCTGACGTTCCCTTCGTCTTCTGCCGAGACAGCCAGATGCTTTTGTGCTCATCCTTCGTGAGGCTTGGAGAAATGAACTGTGTGAAAACATCGATTTCGCCGAACCTGCCCACGGCGAGCAACGTGCTTTTGTACTCTTCAGCGGTTGTCGCCGAGGCCCTTCCAGGGTGGTGGAGAATCGCAGCCGCAACTATGACGCCAATCAACAACAAGCACGCCACTCTCATTCGCATGTCGACTTCCTCTCTCCTCGTCGCCGGATGGGTTCCTCTCTGAAGCTGAAGCGTATTAGCACGTGATTTGGAGACGCCCGATTCCGGCTTGCAAATGAGGCGTCCACTTCAAAAGTCAGGGTCAGGTCAGGGAGCAATCAAATTGCCCATGGACTTGGTGACTTTTTGGGGGTCGGCGCCGCCGATCTTCAAGAGAAGCAGAAGCAGCAACGAACGGCACAATCGCAGTTAAACCGGATATAAATTGCAGGAGCGGGCGGATGCGCCGAATCGTCGGGGACCGGTCATGCAAAGCTGCCACCTCCTACGGGCTTATCGATCTCTCCCGAGCAACTCGATTGTCGGATTACGCACGACGCCGTGGATAGCCTGCGACCCGAAATGTGTAGTCGCAGGTCCCCCAAACACCAGCGTGATGTTCGAATTCTGGATTGAGTAACGATCCTCGCTCCCACCGGTGACACAGACTTGCAGCGTGGATGAAGGCGGATCCGTCTCGAAAGGGGCGATGCTTCCATTCCCCGTCAACAGGCTGACCGTGCCGTTCAACTGAAAGCCCGTTGTAGTAGCGGGGGGCATGTATGTGGGGCAGCCGGTCATGTCCCAGGTGATCCTGACGTTCGTCAACCGGATGTGGTGAGTATGAGGGTTCACAAGGGGCTGCGTCGGGTCTACAGCGCCCGTGTCGGTCTTCCCATAGCCAGACATGGTCATATCCGCTGAGAAGTCGGCGGTTCCCCACTCCGGGCGGAGGTCCATCGACCATTGGCCATGCATCTCCCATGGGCTGCCTTTCACAGTCATACTCGAGGGTGAGTAATCGTTGATCAGTCCGCTGAAGTGCACTGGCCTGCGCTCCTCGGACACAGCACCGGTGGCTGAAACCAACAAAAGAAGTGAAACCACGCGCACTGCCGAAGTCAGGGTTTTGTTTTTCATCGAAGATCTCCTTTTGCAATTCGCTAACGCACAGACACAATCGGACACGCGGGTGAGTGTCTTCAAGCGGCAAGGCGCAGAACAGCCGTTGTTACCTCAACTTGCCGTCGAATACCGCGCTTTGCCGCGCCTGAGTAACGGGAGCAGGCTACAATTTCGAGGTCAGAACTGGAACCTGCCAGGAGAGCGCGATGAGCGATCCATCCCTTGGTACACCGCCGTCCGAGAGACCGCTGGAAGACCGGCTGGACTCGTGGAAGGAGATCGCGGCCTACCTGAAACGCGACGTAACAACAGTCCAGCGCTGGGAGAAGCGGGAGGGGATGCCCGTCCACCGACACCTGCATGACAGTATGGGTTCGGTCTACGCCTATCGGGCAGATCTCGATGCGTGGATGCGCAGCCGTAATCTGCGAGGAGCGCAGGAAAACGGCAACAATGCCATGCCGCCGCCCACCCCTCCTGCACAGCCACCGCAGTCCGCGCTGGCTACCTTTTCTCCTAAGCGGACAACCATCTTGTCCTTGGCAGCTGCGGCCCTGCTGGCGGCCATCGCAGGCCTTTGGCTTCAGCGAACGGAACACTTCTGGCGAAACCCCATAGCCGACGCTAAGTTTCAGACGGTCACGGACTCCGATGGATTGGACCAGGCCGCAGCAGTATCCCGCGACGGCCACCTCGTAGCGTTTCTATCCGACCGCGAAGGGCACATGGACGTCTGGGTCACGCAGGTCGGCTCAGGTGAGTTTCACAACCTCACCCACGGAAGTGTTTCGGAACTCGCTAATCCATCGATTCGAACCCTTGGCTTCTCGCCCGATGGATCTCTCGTCACGTTTTGGGTTCGCAGAGCAGGCGGCTCGAGCGGTGGCAACATCGGCGTCTGGGCAGTCTCCACTTTGGGCGGCGAGCCAAGGCCATACCTTGAAGGCGCGGCCGAGTTCGACTGGTCGCACGATGGCTCCCGCCTTACTTACCACACACCCGGCCCGGGAGATCCGTTGTTCGTGTCAGACGGCAGAGCGGAGCCTGATAGCCGGCCTATCTTCACTGCACCTGCAGGTCTCCACAGTCACTTTCCGTTGTGGGCGCCCGATTCAGAGTTCATCTACTTCGTTCTGGGCGAGCTCCCAGACAAATTGGATATCTGGCGCATCCCTCCAACCGGTGGAACTCCTGAGCGCATCACTTCCCACGATGGGCGCGTGAGTCATCCCGTCCTCTTGAATCGGCGCACGCTGATGTACCTCGCCAGCGATTCTGATGGTTCCGGGCCGTGGCTTTATAGCATCGATGTCGAGCGCCGCATTCCCCACCGGCTGACCTCCGGCCTCGACCGATACACATCCCTTGCGGCCAGTGCGGACGGCCGTCGTCTGGTTGCCACTCTCGCGTCTCCGAAGAGAACACTCTGGCGCTTGCAGATTGGTGATTCATCCACAGCGGTATCGGCAGCTACGCAAATCGAGCTGACAACTAGCACTGGGTCTTCTCCACGGCTGGGTCCAAATTATCTTCTATATGTTTCTTCCACCGGAACCAGCGAGAGCATCTGGAAGCTCGCCAACGGATCCAGTACAGAGTTGTGGCGCGGCGACGGAGCGCAAATCTTCGGCGGTCCGGCAATCTCACCCGATGAACAGCATCTCGCCTTCTCAGTGCGGCAGCACGGGCAAACGCTCTTGTACGTAATGCAGGCTGACGGTACGAACGCGCACACAATAACTGATTCGCTCGATCTGGAAGGTGCTCCAGCTTGGGAACCCGACGGCCTATCGATCACCTCGGCGGCTAAAGATCACGGCATCCCACACCTTTTTCGCGTGCCGATCGACGGCTATTCGCCCACTCCCCTTATCCAGGAGTACTCAATCGATCCCGCGTGGACTCCCGATGGCAACTTTGTAATTTACTCGGGACCAGATATAGGCACTACATTTTCTGTGAAAGCCGTCACATTCCGTGCGGGGCCGCATCCGTTCCCAGCACTAACGCTGACTCGCGGCGCGAGGCACCTCGCCTTCCTACCAGGAAAACGGGCACTCGTATTCCTCCGAGGGGAGATTCAACATAAGAATCTCTGGTATATAGATCTGGACACTGGTATCGAGCGGCAACTAACCAATCTTACTCCCGAATTCGACATTCGCGATTTCGACATCTCGCCAGACGGTCATGAAGTTGTCATCGAACGAGTGCAGGAGCGCTCGAATGTAGTGCTGCTGGAACTTCATCGACCGTAACTAGGCATTTTTCCTAACGGCTTGTATGGGTGCGCCATCGACTCGACACAACCCCAGTGCTAACGTCGTTATCACATAAGGTGCTTTTTTCTTACGAAATATGGGCACTGCGCAGGAATCGCGGAAGCTGACCTGAGTGTTTGAAACCTTCACTACTCGCAGCACCGTGGGCACAGGCATTGGCTTGTTTGTGGCCAAGCAGTCCGTTGAAGGCCATGGGGGCCGGATCGAGATTGAAAGCAGTTAGGCCCGGGAAAATCACGGTACGACCGTTCGCGTCTTTCTGCCGCCATACACGCCGTACGACTCTCGGCGGACCATACATTCTTTTGATTTGTCCGCTTCCATGAGAAGGCGCCTCAAAGTCAAGCTCTTTCTCGCCTTGCGCGAGGTTGGCAGCCTGTCCGCAGGCACGTGACGCAAAGAGTCTCGGATCTATCCATGACTCCTGTGTTTAGTGTTGCCAAACTGAGCAGCAGAAAAGAGATCGAACCGCATTGCCTGTCCCGCCGTGTTTCAGTGCTCGTTTCTGATCCGCCACGCTTCCATCCGCACTCTGGAGACCCTTTAAACTAGGGTCGGTGCACATTGGGGTTCTCGGAGCAGGTCGGCGCTGCAATCTGTATGTCGGCGTAGTACGCCTGCGGACAAAGCGCAGTCACCGTGAACACGGTCATAGTCAGTAGCGGCAAGGTGGTGAGGTTGAGTTCGTTGGGACGCCGATGAATGAGGTCAGCCGTGGGTCAGGAACTTAGACAGCGTGTTGGCGCATTATGCAGGGCTTCGTAGACCTCTCCTGTGTTCCAAAGATGGTGCAGCAGCACAGCCAGCTTACGAGCCACTGCTGTAATGGCTCGCTTCTTGCCATTCTTTCCGCCGCGGCTGGCTAGCTTCATTCCCCAGCGTTTCAGGTTGCTGTCGGGCGAAAATCTTCCCAGAAGGTACTGAGCGCACTGAACCAACAAACTGCGAAGGTGTTTGTTGCCTGCCTTGCTGATTCTTAGCTGATGGTCTGTGTCTCCTGATTGATCGCGCTTCGGCGTCAAGCCAAGATATGGGCCGACGTCTCGCGAGGTCGCAAAACGTTTAGGATTACCAATGACGAGCACATATTCCAGCGCAGTTACCGGCCCCACCCCGCTTACCTGGCGAAGCTGGGCTGTCTCCGGATACTCCTGCCGGCCGAGTCGAGAAATCTCCTTATCACAACAGTAGATTTGCTTGGAGAGGTGTGAGATGGTCTGCAGGAGTGGCCCGAGACTAGGTTTCAGCTCTTCCTTGAGGAACGGTTCAGCTTTTTCGGCAAAGGAGGGACTGCTGCAAGGAGGTATGCGAACACCAACTGTTTTCGAGATTCCTCGTACCGCATTGATTAGTCGCGTTCTTGCACGCACCAGCAGGTCGCGAGCACGAAGTTGAGCGATGGCGGGGTAATGCTCTCTGCCGCGGTGAATCACCGGGGAGAGTAGCTTTGGGTCAACGCGTACAAGACGAGCGAGCATATGAGCGTCCACTGTATCCGACTTGCGAACGCTACTCGTGATCATTGGAAGGTTCCGTGGATTTGCTACGACAACCTCATGACCCCAATCCTGCAGCAGCTGGCTAACCCAACGTGAGTGCGCGCCGACTTCGATGGCGACTCGGCAGGGCGGTAGATCCTTGAGTGACTCTCAATCGCCTCCGGTGTAGTACGGACACGTCCCTCGGAGAGTACGACACCGTCCGGTCCGAGGAAGCAACAATGGCTATATCTGTCGCCTAGGTCAATGCCGATAGTGGCCGTCTCAGGTGTTGCCGGGAAGCTGCGTCTCAACTCCTTGCAATTCGCCATCATGTTCTTCGTCATGAAAAATCCTCCTGAACCGGGTTTTATCAGAAGTCTGAGCCTTCTCATTCCATCTGGATGCGGTACATGCTTGCCCGAAGGGTATGCCGACGCGACCCCCTCCCAAGGCGACTAGAAACGATTCGTGGAAGGGGACCCGAGCTTGTCTCGGGGGAGGAGTCCACGCCTGAAAGGCGCGGAGCGAATCTTTGGCAAGGAGAGCGTGCGTCCAAAGGGCGGGGGTGTCTTGAGCGCGGCACGCTGAACGCAGATAGAAAGGCAAACCGGAAGGGAGCCGTTCTGTTCAACGGCCTTACCTCATGGCGCGAGCAGCAAAAGCCAGCTCAGAAAACTAGAAGAGTCACAACATCATTACCGCGATCTGTCGGAGCGAGTGATTTGTTCACCCTGCAGCATCGATTACATACTAAGCTTGCATGTTATAGGTACAGTATGACCATGCCGCTTCTCAGACGAGATTGCCGTGGGTTCTGACCCGCACCATGGCCACCATCTCGAAGCGAATCCAGCACGTCTTCATGCATGCTTTGAACGGCTGGCCCGAGTCCGCAGATCAAACCGGTTGTACCGGTTAGAACCACCGCAACAAGCAATAACGGCCAGCTTACTTCGATCTCCGAGAGCCTCGGTAAAGAGTCAGGCAGTTCGGCTGCGGCGGCATGCACGAGAACAATGGCCAGAGTTACGCCCGCGACGCCACCCAGACAGCTCAACGCCAGGCTTTCCGTCAGTAATTGCCGAAACATCGTTCTGTTGGAAGCACCTAGCGCCAGACGAACTCCAAATTCACGTCTGCGTCCAGCAGCCCTTACTAACAGCAAGTTAGCCAGATTGACGCAGGCGATAAGCAGGATCAGGGAAACCGCGCCGAGCAGAATGCGTAGAAGGGTCCGCGCGTTGTGGATCACTTCCTCTCGAAGAGGAAGAAAATATCCGTGAAGCTTCAGACCACTTCCTGCCGGATACTGGGCTTGAATTTCGGCAAAGATGCGATCGACGTCCTGCTGCGCCTGCGGCATCGTGATGCCGGCTTTCAAACGGGCAACGGCACTATAGTCAAAGTTATTGCCTTCGCTTTTCTTTTCGATCGGGGTGAAACTCATTGGTACCCACAAGTCACGCTCGCTCAGTCGCCCGGCATCTAAGGGAAACTCGAAACCGTGCGGCATGACTCCAATGATGATGTACGGCCTTCGGTCGAGATCGATGGTGGTTCCCAACACATTCGGATCGGAGTGAAAGCGGTCCTTCCAAAGCGCGTAGCTGATCACTGTCACAGGTGAGGCGTTGTCAACTTCCTGCTGCGTAAATATGCGCCCGAGCAGGGGTTCGATTCCGAGTATAGGAAACAGTGAAGATGTGACCCGCTCCGCTCGCGCCTTGAAGGGAGCAACCGCACCGGTCAGTTCGTAGGCCGATGCGATGAAGCCGCCCACTCCGAAAAAAGCTTTGCTCTCGCGCTGGAAGATCAGAACATCCGGGGCAGACATGCGCAGTTCGTGCGAATCATGCTCGAAGCTCTCATGCAGACTTATCAGTCTTCCAGAGTCTTTGAACGGCAGCGGTCGCAACATCACCGCTTCCACAACGGAAAACACCGCCGTTACCCGCCAAATCCGACTGCGAGCGTGAGAACAGCCGTCAATGCAAACCCGGGGGCCTTGCGTAACTGGCGCAACGCGTAACGCAGGTCCTGAAGCAGCGTCTGCATGAAAACCTCCCGATCACATGATCGCGTGCAAATAATGTCGCACTTTTTCAGCCAAAGCTACCCCAATGCAAGCGGTCTATTTACAAGGAGATAGACTGATATCGGACTATTTTGAATACCGCCTTTGTCCGAAATCGCAAATCGCTGTCCGCAAACGAACAGACTGAAACCGTTCATGCACGGTAGGCATGTGGGCCTGAATAACCAGTGTCAAAGCGGTTGTGAGGATAGAATGAACCCGATTTCTCAACCGAGTTTGACGTCAACTTTGCTTCTTCTGCAAAAAAGTGAAAATCGGTAGTGTCGTGCACGATCCTTAGGGAGTACGGTCAACGAGGCCCAAATGGAAGATTCACTCGTTTTCGAGCCTGCTAAGGCGGCTGTGCTCACAATGGATCTGCAGACAGGAATCGTGGGGATTTATGCGAAGGATGATCCTCTCTTGCCAAACCGGGCCGCGAAGGTTCTGGAAAGTTCTAGGAACCAGAAGATGAGTGTCATTCACGTGCAAGTCGGCTTCCGCCCTGGACTGCCGGAAGTCAGTTTGCGTAATCCGCTCTTCGGTGCCATGAAGAGGTCGAACGAGCATCAGCAGTTCTTCCAGGGACCCAGCGGCGCGATTCACGCGACCGTGGCTCCCCAATCCGATGACCTTGTCGTCACCAAGCACCGAATCAGCGCCTTTGCCGGCACAGACCTGGAAATGATTTTGCGGGCACGGGAGATTGATACCCTGATCCTGTTTGGGATTGCGACCAGCGGGGTTGTCCTCTCCACCCTCCTACATGCGAGCGATGAAGACTATCGTCTGATCATTGTCAAAGACTGTTGCGCCGATCTGGATAGAGAGGGTCACAGCTACCTAATCGAGAGATTTTTCCCACGGTTAGCCACCGTGACGACCAGCGATCAGTTGATCAACGCGCTCGGACTCCACTAGAGCCTTTATCGACTAGCTAATGCTGTCGCACGATCCGGAATAGTCTCAACTTCGTGTTCGCCGACCAACCGGGCGGAGCCAACGATTCAATTCTCAGAACGAAAGAAACGCCAAAGAACATCTGTCAAATAAAGTGGCTCCTTAGAGTTGGTCTGATTCCATCGTGAAGGCTTGCTACCCGGCCATTCATGGCCAAGGTGATCTACAGAAAATCCACGAACACGCGCATCCTTATCGCAACCGCTCCAATCAGTCTGCTGGCCCCATCGCGTCGCGATCGTATCGGACCTCTTGCAACCGTTAAGGTGTGCCCAGTCCGCAACATCGTGCTCCAGCGTTGGTAGCGATTCTTGACCGTACCATTTTTCCTTCGCTGTGGCTGGCATCGCACTCCACGCTGCTTGGCTTGGCTGCCCAAAGGAATCATCTGTGCCTATGGCTAGAAAGATGGAAAGCGGACGAGTAATTTGATGTGGGCGGCTAAGGCCGACTGAGCCCATAATCGCAACAGCGGTAATCTCTTCAGATGCAAATTGGGCGAAGTCAGAGGCCATTTCACCGCCACTCGAAAACCCGGCAATGTACACGTGCTTCGAGTCACCCCTAAATCGATGGAGGACATCGTCAAGGACGGCCGTCAGAAAGGGTGCATCAAGCGGATGAACGACACGGGGGTAATCTGGGTTGGCCACATACGGATAGTTTGTCGCCATTTTATGCGTCCACCATAAGGTGTCGTTCGTCGGCAGACTCCAGCCGTGGATGAAATTCGCTGGCAGCGGTGAGCCGGATGAACGAGCCGGATCAATAGGTAAGGCCTGAGGGAAAACGATCAGGAAGCCTTCCTTATCGGACTTCTCGATCCATCCGAAATCGTGGGCGGTAGAGTGTGATGAGCTTCCGCGTCCGTGCAACATCATGACCACCGGTAGCTTCTTCACGGAATTGAAGCCGAGGGGGCAGTGCACAAGATAGGTGCGATCAAGTCCGTCAACGTGAATGGTAGCCTCTACATCCGTCACCATCTGTGAAACGCAAGGCGTGGCCCCAGATGCGACGACTACAACCAAGAAGGCAAGGAAAATGCCGGACATTCGCATAGACTCTTATTTTACGAAGCCAGAACACATCGCGTTCCTCTTGGTGACCAGTGCTAGGTTGCGTCACAGAATTGAGACGTTCTATTTATCGATACCGACTCACGGGCCAACTGAAGATTGATCTATTACCCTAACTTTCCCAAGAGTTAAATGAACGCAGAACGCAATGGAAGCGGGAGCTAAGCCGCTTCCATTGGAATCACTTGCCCGAATGGCGCGGAGCGCGACTCCGTGGAGGCCCACAGCACCGAGTACCCAGGAGCACCTTTCGGGAATGCGCCACATAAGTCTGTGAGAAAAACCAGGACCTGCGGCACAATTCCGCGCTCGTCCAACCACCTGAAGCAGGGAGCGAAGTTCGTTCCACCTCCGCCCACTGGATTAAGAGCAATCGGCTGCCCTGCTTCATAGACCTCGCCCTTATGGACCTCGGTGTCGAAGTAGAGCACATGCACCCGGCTCGGTCGTTGACCTTCGAGAATGGAGCGAATTTCCGACTCGAAGAGTCCTAGCTGACGAGCGCTGATGGATCCTGAGCAATCCACGGCGATTGCTATCTCACCGACGCCTTCAGACCTGACAACCGGAAGATAGAGCCCAGCCCAGATGTGCCGCCGATTGGGCGACATCCAGCTGTAGTCGGACGAAATTGTCTCTGACCAGGCGCGACGCAACAACTCACGCCAGTCCACGCCTGCCGCCTCCGATTGTTCGAGGCTACGAGTAACGCCGGCGGGCAGTTTACCTGCAAGTCTTGCGACGTTCTCTGCCTGCTCGACCGCTATCTTCCATTCGCGCGCCTGTTCAGCCACGGAGTCGCCATCCTCTTCTTCGTGCTCAGGAGCGTCAAGCACCTGGCCAAAGCCGCCCGGTGTTGTAGGCGCACTAGGCGCATCAACTGCACTGCGATTATCGGATTGCTTTCTGCCATCTCCGTCGGAAGAAGCACCATCCTGGTTCTCTCGTTCCCCGTTGGAGCTCTCCTGATCTTGCTGCTCCTGAATCAGGTTGTAGATGCATTCCGCGCTCATACCGCGAAAGCGATGGTCGATGAGAACATCCTTTGGCAGTGTGAGCCCAGCATCGAGGAGTAATGGGTTGATGGCATAGTCGCATGCCATATTCCAGCGTCTCCGATTGCGATCTCCGCGACGTGTGTGATGCTGAAGCGCAGGGTGCAGGACTTCATGAGCCAATGTGCCGATCAGTTCAGCTGCATTCAGCGTATTGACAAAATCAGGGTTGTAGAACAACGAGATGCCGTCGGTGGCCATCGTCTGAATGGAAGTGGTGGGTCGTGCACCGAGACGGAACAACAGCGAACCGAAGAACGGGTGATCGAGAAGGAGAGCGGTCCGGGCCTTCTGGATCCGGACCGCTGGGCTAAGGTTGTGCTTCGTCATGGCGTTGACGCCTCCATGTACGCCGGCATATGCGAGAAGATGTCCTCGACACTTGACGCGTTTTCCACCTCCGACTTCTCGTTCGGTTCGGCCGAGTGTTCCTCTCGACCGCGCAGGACTGCGTCCATCTGCGACAAGATCTGAGCGGCGTCCGTAGCAGCTGCAACGCGGAGAATCTCGTTCTTCTTCAGATCGTGTGCACTGAAGTTGCACAGGCGATCCTTGATCACCGCTACAAACCGATTCAGTTCCTCGTCCTGGTTCACATTGAGACGTGGGAGCAAATCGACAAGGTCGACGACATTGGTAACCAGCGAAGCATGGAATCGCGATTCTGACTGGTTCAGTTTGTCGACCATGTGAGTGACCACATCCGTCAACCGCACCCACAGGTCCTTGGTCCCACGGTTGAGCGACTGGCGTACACTCTCGTCGATTTCTCGAGCGACCCGCGCCTGTTCTTCCTCTGAGAGCGTCACCCGAAAGTCATCGCTACTGGGAATGGGAAGCACTTGGAGCTTTAGTTCAAAGTAGAAGTGTGCGGGCAGTAGACGATAGCCTTCATCGGACCACGGCAGGGTGATTTTGTAGAAGTGCTGTCGAATCTGTCCAGCGAGTGTCCGCAGCGCGTCAAGCTTCTCTGCACCGCGGAGCAGTTGCTTGTTGTAGCGTCCTGCGCTCTCGTGCGCGCCGCGTTGATTGGCAACGTCGCGGCCGACTTTTCGGTCGTGTTTCACCGCAGTCCAGATACTGATATGGACTGCGGACAGCATGGCACGTTCGGTAATCATTGCAGTACCTCCGCATGTTCGACACCGAAGCGAACAAACTCCGGTGTATGGGTGATGCCACGATTCCGTGCGGCCGCGTCGCGTATCGCCAGCACCCGCATCTCGGTTGGCATGCAATCGAGATACTGCATGCCCCTGGTAATGGAGTGGCCGCTAAGGACCCTTCCTAAAGCAGTAGCAATCGCGATCTGAGCGGAAGGCTCCGCAGGGAGTGGCGCGCTATCTGGGTTCAGGAGGATTTCATCGATGGATGGCAAGTCACGGAACAGCCGCAGGAAGGCAACCAATTCCGTCGTGGCTGCGGGCCCAACGGTACCCTCAAGCAACTGCGCTTCGATCTCTGTGGTTCCTGTGAAGAAGCCACCTTTCTGCCGGCGTGCGAAGCCGGTCAATACGTTCGAGGCCATCTCCCAGGAGCGGGGCGTTGGCCACGCATTCACATCCGACGTTGCGTTGGCATCATGAAGGAGTGCCGGCTTGAACCGAAGGAAGGCAATGATCTCCGGACGCAGCCCGGAACGAACCGCCCATTGGCACCAGTCTTCGAAGTCCGGCTCGAGGCCCAGGTGGACGAAGCGATTTCGCAGCGGCCGGGGCATGGAGAAGTGCACACCCCGCTCGGACGCCGGATTGCTTGCGGCCACCACCACCCAACCTCCAGGGAGTTGATATTCACCGAGCTTGCGGTCGAGTACTAACTGATAGCAGCCAGCCTGCGTCATCTGCGGAGCAGCAGTCAGCTCGTCGAGAAAGAAGATGCCCTTGCCGGAGGTAGGCAAGAACTTTGGCGGCACCCATTCTGCTTGATCTGCCGAGATGCGCGGCAACCCGCGCAGATCGACTGGGTCAAGCTGAACAGCGCGAATGTCGAGGAACTGCCAGCCTAGGTCAGAGGCTACCTGTGCAACGATTTGCGACTTGCCCACTCCGCACGCGCCCCAGATGTGCAAAGGCACACGTTCGTTAATGAGCGCATGGAGCGCTTCCAAGAGTTCAGAGGGTTTCAATCGGTTGTCCTTTTCAAGGTGACAGGTCAGGCGAGGCTGAGATGAAACGGAACGGCGATTCGAACTGCGGAGGAGTCAGCTAATTGATAGGCTGCGAATCCCACGCATCACTCATTTGCGTTTTTCCGGAGCAGATGGACGTTTTACGGTGCCAATGCGAATGGCGCCGGGCCAAAGTGGCTGCGCCAGGCTCAATGAGTGCTAAGCCCTGTTAGCAATAGTGAACAGTCGGTCATTTGTCCGGAAAGGCGACTATACGGACATGTGGATCGCTTTCATTGTCAACGAGTGACTTGGCGATTTCTCACTCGTCGAAATAGACATAAGAGATCATTGGCCAAACTCGCTGGCTACCTCTTGCGTGGCAGTGCCAGTAAAGCGTTCACGAGTGCGTCGCCAACTCCAGCGGCGTCAGCAACCAGGGCAAGATCGAGTCCGATAGTCTTCAGTCCGGCCGCTTCTACAAACCCATGTTTGGCGCTTAATCGCAGCCCAGGCTCGCCGGCCTCATCTTCCAGCTCGACCTCCAGAGCCCCCCTCATCCCCGCAGGTTCTCCATCCTCAGCACTGGTGGAATCCCGGCTACGCCATCACCAACTCCAGATCTGCGGCCTCGGAACGGAACATCGCGAGACATTCCCGCGTAATTGCTGCCACCGGCATTAATAAATCTCAAAGAGATGCGTCATCTCTATGAAGAAGCAAGAAGGTGAACCCTTGGCTGCTGCCAGCATGACCATACCGTCCACGGAAAGCGTCTCGCAACTCTTCGCGGAGCATTACCGCCGCGTGCTGCTGGCTGCCCATCGCATCACGGGCAGCATGGCCGATGCGGAAGATATTGCGCAGGGCCTCTTTCTGCGGCTGGCAAGCGCGGAACGGCCGATCGACAACATCGGCAGCTACCTCCATCGCGCGGCGATCAACGGAGCTCTCGACGTGCTGCGCAGGCGAAAGAGTGCAGCGACAGAGCCGCTGGATCAGGCAGACCGTATCGCTTCGGTCAGTTGGCGAAGCTCGCCGGAGTCTGAGGTCTCAAGCAGACAGTTGGGGGATGCCTTGAGGATCGCGATTAGCGAACTGGCTCCAAAGGCGGCAGAGATGTTTGCCTTGCGCTACTTCGAGGAACTGGGCAACAAAGAGATCGCAGCGCTGATGGAAACTTCGCAGACCGTGGTCGCCGTCACGCTTCACAACACGCGATCCCGGCTTAAGAAAAGACTTTTAGAAATGGACGGGAAGATCAATGAGACACGATAGCGAATCCTTACTCGAGACGGCGATCCACGCAATTCACGCTGCTGAACCGGATGCCACGCAGATCTCTACCTCCGTAAAGCGAGTGGCCGATCGCCTCGGCATCGACGCGACACGCAGCTTGAACCTCTCAGTCTCCTCTACGATCGAGAGCTGCGCCGATGTGCAGCATCTGCTAGGTTCGTATCGTACCGGAACTTTGTCTGATGCTCGTACACTTCTGATCCGAGTTCACCTGCGCGATTGTGGGGAGTGCCACAGCTCCTATGCAGCCGGTCTGGGAAGAGCCGGGCTGGACTGGTCCGCTCCCCAACGGGCCCGCGCTCTTCCATGGAATTTTCGCGCATTCCGTTGGGCACTCGCTCCCACGCTTGCTGTTCTGGCGTTGACGTTCTTCCTTTATCGTGCGTTCTGGCAGATTCCTCCCGGTGTTCGCGCCGAGGTGGAATCGATCGACGGCTCTGCCTCCCGCATCTCGGATGCAGGTGACGCTCCGATCTCGGCGGGCGACAAGTTGAATGAAGGCGACCATCTGCGGACGAGCGGCGGAGCCCACGCCATGCTTCGGCTTTCGGACGGTTCAACTGTCGAGGTCAACGAACGCAGCGTTCTCTCCGTCGTGGCCAGAGGGCGAAACATGACGGTAGCAGTCGATAACGGAGCGGTGCTCGTACAGGCTGCCAAACGCACCTCAGGCCACCTGTATGTGAAGACTCCGGACTGCCGCGTCGCTGTCACCGGAACGGTCTTCTCGGTAAACGCTGGGATCAAGGGTTCACGCGTGGCCGTGTTAGAAGGAACCGTCCATGTGACTCACGCCGGCATAGAGACGCTGATGCACGCGGGCGATCAGATATCGACGAACGAAAAGTTAAGCTCGGAGCCAGTCGATCAGCAGATCGCATGGAGCCGCGATCTCGACAAGTATCTTCCTCTGCTCGCGCAGTTCAGCACGCTTCAACATAGGATCGATCAGATTCCGACACCACAGCTCAGGTACACGAGCGATCTGCTGGGACGTGTTCCCGCGAACACCCTGCTCTATGTCAGCATTCCCAATCTCGGCAAGTTTTTGAGCGAGGCGAACAATATCTTCCACGACCAGTTGAAGCAGAGTCCGGCACTTCAGCAGTGGTGGGAGAATGGGGCGCATCACAATACTGCGGAGCTCGATGCTCTCGTCAACCAGCTCCACCAGGTGAGCGAATATCTAGGCGATGAAGTCGTGGTCGTCGGAGTGCAACAGCCGGAAACTCCTCGATCGAATCCCGGGTTCGCGATCGTCGCCGATCTTCAGAAGAGCGGCCTGGGTGATGTTCTGAAGAGTTCGGCTCCAGCCATTACGGTGTTCGACGAAGCTTCACTCGCCACAGCTCCAGCTTCGACGCAAGATCTGCCAGGACAGTTCGCTCTTATTCGGCAGCATGAAGCAGTCTTCTCGAGCAGCGTCACCGTACTGAAGCAGATGGAAGCACATCTGAATGGGAATGCAAGCGGGTTCGCAACCGGAGATTTCGGTCAGCAGATCGCCGCGGCGTACAGCCGTGGCGCCGGCGTCATCCTTGCGGCAGATCTTCATCAGATGCTGCACGCCGCCTCCGAGAGAGGCCACGACAATCCACGCAGTCAAAACGCTCTGCAGAGCAGCGGCATCGATGGAGTTCGCTATCTCATCGCGGAAAATCGCGAACAAAATGGTCTGCCTGAGAGCCATGTTAACCTGCAGTTCGCGGGAACAAGGCAAGGTGCAGCTTCGTGGCTCGCAGGCCCTGCCCCCATCGGGTCACTGGAGTTCGTCACTCCAAATGCTGCCATCGCGGTCGCGTTTCTTTCGAAGGACCCCGTAGCCATCGCCGACGACATTGTGAAGATGGCCCAATCGTCTGCATCCGGCAGCAGCGGGTGGAGCGAGGCTGAAGCGAAGCTGCAGGTCAGTATCCGTAACGATCTCGCCGCAAATCTCGGCGGCGACTTCTTGATATCGCTCGATGGCGCGGTGCTGCCAATCCCGGCTTGGAAAGCTGTCGTTGAGGTCCGTAACGCGGATCAGCTTGAGAGGACCCTCGAACGACTGACGGAGGCCGTTCGCAACCAGAGCGGCGGCAACCATGCTCACGACATCGTGATTCAGTCGAACCAGAGCAACGATCAAACATTTTACTCGATCAAGAACGTCACCTCCGGCGCCACGATTGCGCAATACACCTTTGCGGATGGTTATATGATCGTGGCTCCCGATCGCGCTCTTCTGATGCAGGCGCTGCACGCGCATGCAAGTGGCAACTCTCTGGCACGTTCTGCGGCCTTCAAGGCGCTCTTGCCGAAGGATGAGAATGCAAACTACTCCGCCGTCGCATACCAGAATGTAGGTCCGGTTTTGACGCCGCTGCTCTCTCAGTTGAGCGGCGGGTCGGCCCAGGCGTTGACCCAACTCGCAGCAGATGGCAGACCTACCGCGATCTGCGCATGGGGGAAGGACAATCGCATCGAAGCTGCCAGCAACACGCATCTCTTCGGCATCGATCTTCTCGCACTGGAAGCCCTCGTACATCCAGGGAACAAGCAATCAGTGGGAAGCGTACGTGAATAGCATGGGAACGGTTGAACTCGATGCGCTCGAGGTCCGGCTTGGCGGTCGCACCATACTCAATGGGCTGAGCGGAGTACTGCGCGGTCAGGCGATCGGCCTGCTTGGCCCGAATGGAGCGGGCAAGTCAACGCTGATCAACACGCTCCTTGGCTTTCACCGCGCGTCGAGTGGAACAGCCCGCATCTTCGACCTTGACACGTACCGGGATCGGGCGGAGATCCGCAGCGGCATCGGATATATGCCGGAGAACGATTCCTTCATCGGCAACATGAGTGGCGTTCACTTCGTCCGCTACATGGCCGAACTCGCCGGCCTGCCCTCGGCAGAGGCGCTGGAACGCGCTCATGAAGCGCTCTTCTACGTTGGACTGGGCGAGGTCCGGTACCGCAAGGTGAACAGCTACTCTCTTGGGATGAAGCAGCTCATCAAGCTTGCCCAGGCTCTCGCGCATGGGCCCAGGCTGCTGATCCTTGACGAACCCACCAACGGCCTCGATCCCATTGCGCGGCAGCGCATGATTCATCTCATCCAGGAGATTCGCAAGGAAGGCAGTGTCCGTCTGCTGATCTCCTCGCATCTGCTGCGAGACATCGATGAAACCTGCGACGAAGTCCTCATCCTGAAAAGTGGTCGCATTGCGGCCTTGTGCAACATCGAAGAGGAACGCCGCTCCAACCATAGCTTCATGGAACTCGAGACAGTGGGCGCGACAGAAAAATTCTCTGTCAGTATCCGTGGCCTCGGTTGCGAATGCGCATCCTTTTCCGGCGGCCGCATCAAGCTCGTACTTCCTGAACACATCGAGGCTCGCGACCTCTATCGCGTCGCTTCGGAACAGAAGGTACAGATTCGCAGGATGCACGTACGCCGCGACTCCCTTGAGGACATCTTTCTACGAGCCATTGATACCGAAGGAGAACGCCCCGCACATGTCCATCTATAAACATCACTATCGCGCTTACACCGGTAGGGTCACGCCGATCTGGGCTCGCATCTTCGCGCTCGCGCGGTATGGCTTAGCCGAAGCATGGAGCACGAAGATCACCACCGTGCTCTTTGTGATCTGCCTGATCCCTCCGGTCGGCTCTCTGTTCACCATCTATCTCTCGAACAATCCAGCCGCGAGGCTGCTTATGGGGAACGTGGGCACGAGAGTCCTTGCCATCGATGGAAGTTTCTTTCTTGGGGTGCTGACCATCCAGTCATGGCTGGCGATGGCGCTCGCTTCGTGGATCGCGCCCCGCCTGATCACGCTGGATCTTGTCGACAATGCGCTGCCGATCCTTCTCGGCCATTCCATCTCGCGCTTCGGCTATGTCCTGGGAAAGTATGCCGCTCTTTTTGCCACGCTCTCGACGGTCACGTGGGTTCCGTGTTTGCTGCTCTTCGCCTATCAGGGATACGCTTCGCCGGTGCCATGGGCAGCGAGCAATCTTCGCATTGGCGTTGGGATGCTGGCTGGAGCGTTGATCTGGATTGCGCTCATCTCGCTTCTCGGCCTCGCTCTCTCCTCGTGGGTCAAGTGGAGAGCCGTCGCCACCGGCATCATCTTTGCGGTCATTCTCGTACCGGCGGGCGTCGGAGCGATTGTGACCGGGGTGCTCCACACCAAGTGGGGCTTTCTGCTCAATGTTCCCGTTATGATGTCCTTCCTCTGGGAGCGCCTGCTTGGCGTCCACAGCCGCATTGACAATGCGCTGCAGCTCCCTACAAGGGCCATCGTTACGATGCTTGCGCTCGGGTGCTGCCTCTCTATGGTCATGTTGAATACGCGCATCAGAGCTCGCGAAGTGGTCCGCGGATGAACGATCTGATCGTCTTCGAGAATGTCTCCAAATTTTACGGCGAAGTCCTCGGCGTGAATCGCGTCTCACTGACCATTCCGCCTGGCATCACAACCCTTGTAGGTCCCAATGGATCGGGAAAGACGACCCTGATGAATCTCTTGACGGGGCTTGTTCAACCATCGAGTGGAAGTATCTCGGTCATGGGCCTGTTTTCTCGCGATGCAAACAAGTTCTTCGCAACGGTTGGTTATTGCACGCAGTTCGACTTCTTTCCGCGCGACATCACCGGATGGCAATTTCTTGTGGACAGCCTGATGCTATACGGGATGAGCAAGCTCACCGCGGTCCAGTTAGCAGAGGAGTCTCTTCAACGAGTGCAACTCGATAAGACCGCGGCGTGGCGGAAGATCGACGGCTACAGCAAGGGAATGCGCCAGAAGATCCGACTTGCGCAGGCGATTGCGCACCGTCCCAGGGTGCTCGTCCTCGATGAGCCGTTGAATGGATTGGACCCCATGGCTCGTGCCGAAGCGATGGCGCTCTTCGAAGCGCTCGGCCGCCAGGGAATCCATCTCATCATCTCCAGCCATGTACTCGACGAAGTAGACCGCATCGCCGATCGCGTCGTGCTGATCACCGGTGGATATCTGATCGCTGAAGGCAATATTCATCAGGTACGGCAGGAGGTGCGCGAGAAGCCCATGCAGGTGCTCGTTTGCTGCGATCGTCCTGAGGTGCTCGCCTCGAAGATGTTTGCCATGAACCACTGTGTCGAAGCCAGGCTCCATCCAGACGGCAAGGGCATCTTTCTGCGCACTGGCGACGTAGACCAGTTCTATTCCATCCTGAACGAGATAGCCACGGAGGGTATCGTGAAGATCGAAGCTGTGGCGCCCGCGGATGACGATGCCAATGCCATCTACCAGTACCTCATTGGTTCCGAGGGAGGCACACTATGATGCAACAAGCCGCTCCCGGGCTGCGAAAAGATCTGATGCAACAGCCCTGGGCTCTCTGGTGGCTGCAAGCGAAACGTCTTACACAGATTGAACTAAGACGGAATTTATTTTCGTGGAGAGCGAGCTGGATTTATTTCCTCGCGTTTATTCCAACTTTAATAATTTCCATTCACTCCATCGTTGCTCCACACGATCCCACATCGATCAGCGACGATACCCAGGTGCTTGCGAGCATCGTTCAGCTCTACTACATCCGGCTGGGAGTCTTCTTTGGCTGCCTGGGTATCTTCTCGCGGCTCATCCGTGGCGAGATGATCGAACGCAGCCTGCATTTTTACCTCCTGTCGCCGGTCAGGCGCGAAGTGCTTCTGCTGTCCAAGTTCGCTGCGGGATCGGCCACCGCCCTGCTTCTCTTCGTTACGGCCACCCTAGCTAACTTCGCATTGACCTATCTGCCATTTGGTGCTGCGGGGAGGGACTATCTCTTCAATGGCCCGGGGATCGAACAACTTGAGGCGTACGTCTTGATCATTGTGCTTGCCTGCCTCGGATACGGCGCGGTCTTTCTTCTGTTGAGCATGATGTTCAAAAATCCAACTCCGGGAGCGCTGCTCTTCCTTGGCTGGGAGGCGATCAACCCGGTCCTGCCATCCATGCTTCAGAAGCTCAGCGTTGCGTCATATCTCCGCCACCTGATGCCAGTTAATGTTGGCGTGAAGGGGTTCATCGCACTGCTGACAGTCGAGACGGAGCCAGTCGCCGGCTGGGTTGCGACGCTGGGCTTACTTCTTCTCATCACAGCAGTACTGCTTTATTCCTGCTATCGCATTCGAACGCTCGAGATCCGCTACACTACCGAATAATCAGAGAACAACTTTTCCTTTGACGCGAAAGTTCTCGATCAAAGCACATTGCTTTGTCCCCGATTGCGATCGAGGGCGAATACCAGCGCCGCTTTGCACTTGGTCGATTGGCGTATTACCAGCAATGCAACGGTGAGGGATTGATGGCCGTCTTGTCGCTCGCGGACTGGAGCGATTGCGCGAACAAGGCGCAAAAGGGATTTGTGCTGGTCGGCGAGCCGCCGTAATACAGTGGTCTTGGCTTCGGCGCATCGCTCTAACCTGGTTCTGGGCGGTGTACCCGATGAGGTGTTTCTGTTTGCCGATAACCGATTGCATGCCGCATGGGAAGGTGCAGCACCACTCTACTTTTTCTGTACAACCTGACGGTCAAGGCTGACCATCCGCGCGGCAGGTCCGTTCTCAGCTATTGACTCCAGGCCAAGTCACTCATTCACCAGGTCGGATCGGCTATGCCTTGATCTCATTTGTCGATGAGTGAGTTGGCGATTTCGAAACAATTGACCATTTGACAATGTTCACAGGCAGCTGTCACGTGACGGTTAGCACGTGATCCCCAGATGATCCGGTGTAAGTGCAACAGGGTTTTCAATGTGAATGTGTCAGTAGATGAGCTTCAGAGAAAATTGAATTTGACGTGAGTTTCCCGCAGTTTTGCTGATCACGCCGAAACCGGCACCCTCAAGTGTGTTCGCGGGAAGCCCCATCGTCACGATGTTGAAGATGTTGAAGAACTCCGCACGAAATTGCAGGCTAACGAGATCGGCACCGCCCTTTCGCTTCCCGAACGGTGTGTTCTTGATGAAGGCGAAGTCATAGTTGTAGAAAGCGGGTCCACGAAATGTGTCTCTGCCTAAGCTGCCAAAGCGTCCTTTATTCGGGCCCGTGCCGTCGGGCAGATTTATTGGGATTGAAAAGTAAGAAGTATTGTTCGCGCCCATTCCGAAGTAGTCTTCCCGAATCTTCCTCGCCGTAGAGAGGATCGGCGTCGCTATCTGATCGGGGCGATCTGCGCCATTAGAACCAGCGCCTGTCTGCTGGACTCCGGAGTAGACGGTAAAAGGTAAGCCACTGGTGATCGTCGAGATGCCCATGATCTGCCATCCCCCTGTCGCCTTGGAAGAGACGCTACTAAGAGCGGGCCAGTCTTCGAGATGAAGGTCCTGCACGGTGCTCAATGTAAATGCATGTTCAACATCAAAGGTCGACGGACCTTTTTCGGGGCGAGTGTTGAAGGGGTCCTGTGGATAGGCTTGCGCGACAGCACCGGTCGCTCCTAAACCACCCGAAACGGAGCTGGTGTCATCGAGAGACTTGCTCCACGTATAGCTGGCTGAGAGGCTGGGTCCACGACGGCCAACGTTGCCGGAGAGTGAAGTTTGGAGCGCGTGATAAGTGGAGTGGGAGGAGGCAGTAATAATACTCTCGAGGCCAAAGCCGCCGATGGGAACACCCAAGGAATCGAACTTCGTATGACGGGCAAACTCAGGACCTGCTCCGGGATAGGCGTTTGGAAAACTTGTGCGGGGCAGCTTTACTCCTGCCGTTCCAACATAGTTCACATCAGCCGTCAGGGTTCCAAAGGCTCGCTCAAGACCTGCGGTCCAGGTATAGAGGGTGGCGTTGCCGAAAGATCGATCAATTCCGCTAAGGCCAAGGGGGCTCACCGCATGGCTTGGTGTAAGGGCGGCAACATCGTTCTGATAGCGATCAATATCCATGACCGTATTGGGGGCTACATCCTTTGTATTGCCGCTCGCAAAGATATCTACGCCAGCCGGTGTATACGCGCGCGGTAACTGCGCCGGCGTAATCTGGAAGCCAAACGGAACAGGGGAGCCCTTGGCCGCCACCAATCTGGGATAGACGGCAAACGGTGTAGAGCCTGTAAGAAAGTTGTCCTGCCAGATGTTGGGCGGAATGACGGTAACTGCACCTCCCACATGAAACTGCAAGAGTTGTGATGCGCGCCATGTCAGCTGTGCCCGAGGCCCCCAGCCATTGAGGTTGAGCTTATATCCGGGCTGCGGATTGACCACATATTGCTGCATATTGCCCGTATTCAAGAAGCCTGACGTTCGCTTTGCGCGCTCCGTAATTGGCGTATAAATCTCCCAGCGGACTCCATAGTCAAGTAGAAAACGAGGATTCAGTTTCCAGCTATCCTGCGCATAAACAGCTCCCGCATTGCGATTGATCGCGGCCGGCCCAATATGTTCTCCGTTAGAGAAATAGCTGGGCGCGACAGCCACCGTATAAACAAACGGGCTTCCCGAGAGCAGTCCCGTCAACGTATCAGGCAGTGGATCGCCGGCATGGATATCGTGAGTTCCGCTCACCGACGGGATATCGGTTCTCGCATAGGCCGTTCCGCCGCCGAAGTCATACTCTCCGTTTGGGCTAACGCCAAAGTAGGTAGTATCCCTGTTGAAACGAACTTCGCCACCAAACTTCCATGTGTGGGATCCCGTCGCTACAGTGAAACTCTGTTGCGCTTGGAACAAATTTCCAAACGCCGTCATCACCGATCCTGCGGCCGAATTGAACGCTTCGAATGACCCGTCACTGAACTTCAGAGCAGGATCTGTTCGGTTCGGCGTTGGGAAGGAGGGTGTACTCCTCGTAATGCTTATGGACGACGCCATAGACACGTTGGGCGATATCGTCCGAGTAAAGTTGAACACCAGATTTCTCTGTCGGTCGATGTACTGAATGCCGAACGAGGGATCGATCGCAGTCTGGTCAGGATTCGTAGTAGGGCCAGTAAGATTGTTGAAATTAAACCGCGCTAAGAAATGATTCTTGTCGGAGAAGTCGTGGTCCAGGCGGATGGAGAACTGGTCCGCATCGGTCACGACCTTGGACGAAGTCGCATAGGTATGCACTCCATAAGAACCCGTTGGGAGATTGGGCAGCGGGTATCGCGCCAGAAGTTTGGCGATCCCGGGGTCCACCGGCACGATAAGCGAATCGCCGGGATAGGCGGTCGTGTCTATTCCCTGGCGCTCTTCAGGCGTCGGGACAGGAAAGACCTGCGTGGTCCCGAGCACCTGGCGAAAGCCCTGGTATTGTCCGAAGTAGAATGTCTTTCCCCGGCCGTCGTAAACATCGGGAACCACAACGGGGCCGCCATTGGTAAATCCAAACTCGTTGCGGCGGAAAGGTGGAATTCGTTCAGGATGCTCAGCCGTTGCATGGTCAAAGTAGTTGCGTGCATCTAAGGCCGAGTTTCTGACGAATGAGAAGACCGATCCATGAAATCCGCTGCTCCCCGATCGGGTGATGATGTTGGTGAAGCCAGCTGCACCTCTGCCCACCTCGGCAGGCATCCAGCCGGAACTCGACTTTATCTCCTCGACTGCGTCCACATTAAAGTTAGAGAAGGTTGAGCCGCCCAACTCGGGATCACTGATGTCCGCTCCGTCCATTGCAAATACGGCTTCCACGCCACGCTGGCCATTAATCGCAAATTGCTGTGTGAAGTTTGTGGCGCCGTTTGCATCGGTCATCGTGCCGGCGGCCAACAACAATAGCTGGCTGAAGTCCCGCTTGTTGAGCGGCAGCACACTCACCGTCTGGCTCGATAGTGCTTCCCCGCCAGTGGATGTACCCTGATCAGCCGACGAAGTTACAGAGAGGTTTTTCTGTGCAGAAAGCGTGATAGCAACCGTAGGAGAAGTGCTCACTATGTTGATGGGAACTGCATATTGAATCTTGTCGTGATTTACATCGACTGAAAGCCGATACTGCCCGGCGGGTATCAGTTCAATCCGAAATTGCCCATCTGTTGCGGTCGTTCCATTGAAGGTTCCACCCTGCCCTTTAAGATGAACCCCTGCACGCGGAATGGGTACACCTGCAGCGTCGCGGAGCACCCCCTGCCAAAAAGGAAGGGCCGCATTCTGCGCCAGGATTCCTCCCGAAAATACAAAACAGGTTACAACTGCCGCCAGAATTTTGGAATACCGCATCATCACCAACTATGAGGCCTGAGATTCTGTGTTTGCATCATTCGCTAACGTTTTCTTTATCCGTTCCAGAAGAAGAGTTCGGCTGCTCTATATTACTTGCCATACTTGCCGCCTACGCGTCATATCCGGTTGGCCCTATGGAGATTTGGTGGTAGACCCCGTAGATCAACCCTCCTTCGGTGCCAAGATCGTCTGCGGCTTTAGAGTGTCAAGGTTCGCAAAATCGTACCTTTGCGCTCCGTTTTCGGGACGCAGTTGATCGAGGTAGTCATCGGGAAGGAGTGTCCGGTATCGTTCAGGCGATTGCTAAACGTGCGCCAACGACGGAACCCCGGGCGTTACGTGATCCTGGGGCCCTCAAACGGTTTGTCGCGAACGCAGCCTGCGAATGGCCCTGATGGTTATCTATTTAATGAATCGCCGAACTTTATTGCGGAGCGCCATCCCGATTCGCTCTAATGTATTGCGTGACTGAACCAATAAGAACCGGGCTTCCCCTATCACAATCAAAACGGGAGTGGGTTCTCCCACTGGTGCTAACAGGCCAATCAGCTCATTGAGCTATTCAAGTCGATCAGTGTTCTCGGCAAGAGGCTGAAAAACCGGCTTTCCTCCAACATCGCTCGCCAATTGCCAAGTAGCCGATAAGCCGACTATACAGACAAGTGAATCGCGCTCATTTGTCAGTGAGTGGCTCGGCGATTTGGCAACAGTTGACGCGGACGAAGTATCACGGAAGTAGAGTTGCCACAACGCGCGCCGGTGCGAGAAGAACGCGTTCAGTGTTTCCAGTTCCAATCCGGACCTCGGAAGAGGACGCCGGCGCCGATGCGGAACTGGTTTTGGCGATCGCCCTGTAGATTGCGGAGTTGAGAGTAGAAGTAGTCGGCCTGAACTGCCCGGATCCAGATGTGTTTAGAAACGGGGATGTCGAGACCCCCGCCGATCGTGAGGGCAAAGGAAGTGTCGTAGCTGGTGGGCAGCTTACCGATCGGAGCGGGGAAGTAGCTGTCGAAGCCGTGCACGCCTCCGAAGAGCGCTTGGCCGAAGGGCTGGTAGTGAGTGTGGTTGGCGACGCGCAGACGAACGCCTCCCATACCGTAGAAAAGGCTGAGCCCAGTGTTGAAGCGCGGGATGTTGCTGGTAGTGTGGCCGCCGGACTCTACGACGCCCGAAAAGTTGTGCCACACCGGGATAGAGACACCGCCGTTTCCCCCGGACATCCAGAAGCAGCCGCAGCCGCCGACAGGGGCGTTGGCGCGCATCTCACTGAAGGCTGCGTAGGCATCGATGGTGTTGGCGGGGCGCTGGGCCAAGGCAGCTGCCCCGGCGAGCGATAACAGCAGCGCGTAGACGAAGAATCGAGCCAGCTTGTTCATCGCTCCTCCTTACTCCACGGTGAGAGTTACGGTGGTACTACGAACCAGGCTTCCACTAGTCCCGGTGACAGTGATGACGTAGGTCTGCTGCGGCAGCGAGAAATAGCCGCCTTCGCCACAGCCAGTCATTGCGCTGAAGCTCGTCAAACCTATCAGCAGCCATAGCAACAGTCGTTGCGGCTTGTATCGGTATCGCTTAATAAGAGTCAGAGGCAATAGCAGCAATGCCAACACAGCCGGCCCTAAACGGCTGGTGCGCAATGCCATGCTGCTCTGTGGTGGAACGGTAACTGCAAAGGTTGTGTTTGCTCCTGATGCGCCCGGCGTCACGGCTGCCGGGGTAAAGGTAAACGTTGCGCCCGGGGGTAAATTGGAGGCATTCATCGTGACGAGATCGTTGAACGGACCACTTACTGGGCTGACGATGATGTTGTAGCCCGCCCCGGCCCCTGGTGGGATCGTCTGCAGGCCCGTGCTGGACGCAACCTTGAAATCTGCTGTAATTACTTGTGAGAGGGCGCTGGCACTTGATCCAAGGAAGTTGGCATCGCCACTGTAGATTGCAGTAATGGCATGCGTCCCCGCAAGCAATGTCGAAACAGAGATGGTAGCAACCCCGCCGGTGTTTATTGTCACTGTCCCGATCGCTACGCCATCGGCTTGGAAGGTTACTGTTCCGGTCGGGGTGCCGGTGGTGTTCGGGATGACCTGAGCGGTGAAGGTGACCGGCTCACCGACCGAGACCGAAGGACTGCTGGCGACCAGCGTTGTTGTTGTTGGCGCCTTTTGGACATTGATGAGTTGCGTTGTGATGCCGGGATTGAAGTTCGGATCTCCCGGGTACGTCACCTCGATCATGTGTGGCCCGGGAGGCAGGTTTCCAGGCAACATTGCCTGACCATTGCTATTAAGTGGAAGCATCATCGGCGGTCCGCCATCGATGATGACTGTAATCATTCCCGTCGGTACGTTGGGATTCATCGGATCGCCCGACTTTACATCGATGAAGATAGGATCGCCATAAGGCGGCAACGGTGGAGTTACCTCGATGACGACAGGCGATTTGATAGCCGTCACAGTTAGCGTGCCTGGCGCAAAGTCGACCACATAGTTGGCAGATACCAGACCACTCACTGTAATCGGATAGGTGCCAGCGGGTGAACTTGCCTCCGCCGTTGTCGTGAACTGCGCAGTTCCTGTTAGCACTGTCGCATAGGTATCGCCATTCACGGTTGTACCAGTCACGGTATACGTGAATGGCGGATTTGCCTCTCCCACATTCCGTTGCTTATCGTTCGCTGTCACTATTAGAGCTGGCCCGCCATTCGGTGCTGTTCTCTTGGTTACAGTCACCTCGACGACATTGCTCGTACTGCCTCCGTAGTTTGCATCACCGGTATAGGCCGCGGTGATCGGGTAGGGTCCTCCCACTGGCAACGTAGTGGTACTCAGCGATGCCAGACCACTGGCCGAAACAGTGACGGGACTACCAGGGACGGTCACACCGTTGTTCAAAAAAGTCACGCTTCCCGTTGCGCCGGAAGGGCCGACTGCCGCCTGTAGTGTCAGCGTGTCGCCATACATTACCGTCACGTTTGCCGGTTGCCCGTTTGCAGTCAGCGCGGTCGTCGATGTCCCGCTCACGTTTCGCAGGTTGAAGGTCACAGAGTTTGACCCGGCGGGCAAGCCTGTTCCGGTGACAATCAAAGTAAACGTCCCTGTCGTACTATTCGCCCTTATCAAGTCGGTCGCGGTGCCATCCTGCCCAGTCGTCGCAGATCCTACTGCCAGCGTCCCATTCGCTCCTGTAACGCCCGCAATACTCAAAAAGGTTACTGTTGCGTTTGGCACGGAGTTATTGTTCGCATCGGTTATCAACACGACGAGGGGCAAAGCAAATGGCGCATTAATCGTTCCGTCCTGATTGTTGCCCTTAACGATCGTGATCTTTGCAGGACCGCCGATGACAATCTGCTGCAGACTGTTCGTGCTGCCGGCGAAGTCTGTCGAAGGATCGGGAATGAATGTGCCCACGATGGTATGCGGCGGTCCTGCCGACAACGTATTTGTCGTGCACGTAGCCGTTCCGTTTGAGACGGTCGCAGTGCAAAGCACAGTGCTGCCATCGGAGAACTGGACTGTCCCACTCGGAACGGGGTTCTCCGAGCTATCGACGACATTTGCAGTAAATGTAACGTTCGTCCCTTCCGGAACGCCGGATGGCATATCCGAAGTAACGGTTGTCGTCGTGGCACTGGGCACAACAACGAAATACAGAGTCTGAACGTTGCCGATCCTTACTCCGTCATCAAAGCTCGATGTGGTTTCGGGTGTGTCATCCTGTGCAAATACATAGAGAATATGTTCTCCGGGTGCCAGCGGAGACCCAATCGTCGTGCTAAAAGTAGCTGAACTTCCGTTCGCGGTAGGTCCGGTTGCCGCCGCCCATGTTCCCTGTCGCGTATCGACCTGATAGTAGAGATTCGTTATCGGGGGCGGAGGCGAAAACGTGCTGCTGGCCGTAAACGTAAAGCCCGGCTGCCGATTCGTCGTCACCAACGCAGGCACGGTGCTGAGGTTCCGGCTATCGGGCATCACCTGGATGGAAGTGTTCAGGTTCGCATCCTCAAGATCTGCTTCGGAGATCACCACCACAGAGTTGCTTGCCCCTGACGCTACATAGACCCGTCCGGTCGTGGGATTTACCGACACGGCATAGAGACTGCTGCTACCGTTCACAGCGCTGATGCTCCGCGTACTATTCGTCGCTCCATCGATGATCGTGACAGTACCGTTGTCAGAGTTTACGACGTAGATTTTGTTGGAGCCGGCATTTACTGAGATCGCCGTCGGATTGCTCCCCACGGTGACTATAGTTGGCGCGTCCGTCGGGTTTGTTCCATCGATCACCGAGACAGTGCCATCAGAGGACACCACGTAGATCTTCTTAGTGACAGCGTTGATCGCAATCGCAACCGGACTCGCATGTACTGGAACAGAAACCGGTGCAGCGGTGAGGTTGGAACCATTGATCACCGAAACCGCACTGCCACCCGAATTTGCGACATAGATATTATTTGCCGCTGTATCAACAGCGATTGCATTAGACGGAGATCCCACGCTTACTGCTGTGGTCCCATTCGTCACTCCGTCGATAACAGTGACGTTATTGCCACCGGAGTTCGCCACATAGATCTTATTTCTCGCGGGATCCACCGCAACAGTAGAGGGCGTGCCGCCCACCATGATCGGCGTTGGATTCACAGTAGTTCCATTGATGACTGTAACTGTGCCGTCGCCGGAGTTCGCCACATAGGCATTGGCTGTCGCAGGATCGACCGCGATAGCTGTAGGATTGTTTCCCACCGTAAGCGTCACTGGCGCAGCCGCAAGGTTCGATCCATTTATTGCTGAGACACTGTTACTGCCCTGATTCAGAACGTAGGTCGTGTTCGTCGCAGCATCCACCTCGACCGCCGTAGGATTATTGCCAACAGGAATCGCCGGGCTGAGCGCGCTGTCAGAGGCTCCCGTCAACCCTGTTCCGTCGATCACCGTAACGCTGCCCGGCGTGCTCCCTCCCTGGCTGCTTGCCACATAGATCTGCTTGGTACTGGGATTCACAGCTACAGCGGCAGGAGTGCTGGCTACGGAGATTGGAGCAGACGCATTCGTCGCCGCATCGATAACCGAAACGCCGCCGTCCAAGTTGGCTACATAGACCTTGTTGGTTGCGGCGTTTACCGCTAGCCCGATCGGCCGACTCCCCACATTGAATGAAACCTTCGGCGCTGCAGGATTATTCCCGTCGATTACCGTGACTGCAGCGCCGTTGCCATTGGTTATATAGACTTTGTTCGTCAGAACATTCAATGAAAGCGCGAAAAAGCTGCCTCCAGAGCCTATTGGAGTACTGCTTGTGGCGTTGTTTCCAGATATTACCGTGGCAAATTGGCTAGAACCATTTGCCACGTAGGTCAGGTTCGTAATAGGGTTCACCGCCAACGCTGAAGGGTCGATTCCAGCGCTCGCCAGGGTGATGATCTCGGCAGGCATTTCTGTGCTTGCCCCTTGGATCACCGCGACATTGTTACTGGGGCCGTTCGAAAGATAGACCTTATTGCTGATCGGATTAACCGCAACTGCAGAAGGACTGGTCCCGGCCTCGCTGAGGCTATAGTTATGACTATCCAAATTCTGGCTGCCATCGATTACCGTTACGGTATTGCTACCTTGATTTCCCACATAAACGAAGTTCGTCACCGAGTTGACGGCAACCGCATAAGGATTCACTCCGGCTGCGAGTGTTGCGGAAACTGCGATGCTGGCTTTGTTGCTGCCGTCGATTACCGATACATTATTGGACGAATAATTTGTGACATAAATCAGGTGAGTTACAGTGTTCACCGCAATACCACGGGGGCTCGTACCCACCGGGACGTTCGCGATAACCAAATCATTCGACCCATCGATCACTGTGACATAAGGCGCACCCGGACTTCCGCTTACCGCTGCGCCGCCATCTGTCACATAGATCAGGTTCATCACTGGGTCTATAGCTACAGCGCTGCAATGTGCGCTACTAACGCCAGGCGTAAGTTCCTTGAGTACTCCGTTGGTTGCTCCATCGATCACGGTGATGGTGCCGCCAAGATTCGCCACATACGCTTTATTGGTGACGATGTTCACCGCTACGCCGTATGGACTTCCTCCTCTAGTAGAAATAAACGTAGAAGGAATGGACGTCTGCCCGTATGCACTCGCCACCCCTGGCATCCATATTAATGCCAACAGTAAGCTCATCATGAGAGTCGATAACAACGATGTACGACTGTCTCGGCTACCCGTCCCGACCGATAGCCACTTCCTAAGAGCACAGTGCGAAGAATCCAAATGAGCAGTGATCACATGCGCCTCCGCGTAGCACATTAGGAACTAAGTTCCTAGATTGGCCCAAAGACGTTCCCGCTAAGATTAGGATTTCTGCTGGTGCTCACAGACTGGGTGCGTTCGAAGGAAAGATGATCACGTTGTCTTGCGCGGTTTCTGCGCCGTTTCCTCGCCCGGACAGAGCGGGGCAATTAATTCTCAAGAGAATAAAAGTCCCGTTTAGCACATTTGTCAAGGCTGGATGGATAGTTTCCAATAAAACTCGCCATCTCGGCAACTTAGTAAGAATCGCTCTGCCTCACTCACATCCTCTGGAACAAATGCAGTCATCGATTTTGATTCTCTGTTTTCAATAGATTACAGCGCTCCCAGAACCGTCCTGAGGAATCCCTTTAGTGTGAAGATCGATCGGAATATCAGTTGGTGCCAACAGGCCTTAGCGCTCATCGAGCCATGCGGATGGATCTACATCTTCAGCAGGTTGCCGTAAAGCCGGCATCTCGGACACGTGATTGCAGCCGATTGACCCCTTGCCGATTCTCAATGAGTGCTAAATCACCAACGGCACTCATCGAGCACTATTAAGTAACGATACCTTCGGCTTTCTCGCACTAATGTCTCTCGCTCAAGGAGCGTTCGCCTGGCTCTGTGTTCCAGAAACGAAAAACAGATCTCTCGAAGAGATCGAAGCTTTATTTGATACGCCCCAAAAGGGTGAACTAATCGTTGCTCAGCTCGCCGATGTGCGTGGAGAAAACCTTGGTGATTAGGAAATATCTTTATCTCACTAATTGAGACGACTCGAGTGCCCTCGGTGCAATAAATTGTGTTTTTGTATTGCGCATGATCAATTGATGAAGCATTTGGCTTTGCGCTGACAATGATTAGTATCGCAGAAAACTAACGACTAGCGAAGAACAAGAAAGGAAATCGAGGATGAGTTCTGGAACGAGTCAGTTTGCGAGGGTGGCTTGTGGTGTCCTGGCGGGGATTATTCTTGTCATGGTTGGAAATCTACACGGTCAAAAGCTTGTTACGCCAGGTTATTTATTCAATAGCGATCCGACGTGCCGCCAACTTAATGGCAAGTTCTATCTCTTCACAACGCAAGATCCCTTTACGGTACAGGCAGAGCGCAAAAACACATTTTACAAAGGCATGTTCGCTTTCCACGCACTGAGTACCACTGATTTCGACCATTGGACCGATCATGGCTCTATCCTGACTAGTCGCGACGTCACTTGGGATGCAGGCAGTGCGTTATGGGATGGTGATGCAGGAATCCCGGCAAATGGACAATTCTATTCATACGCCCCATACCGGATAAACTCTGCTTCTGAACAGAACTATGGGATCTTCGATATTGGTGTATTGACCGCTGACAATCCATTGGGGCCATACAAAGACGTTTTGGGTGGTCCGATGACAACCCCGGCCGGACGTCCGCTTGAGGGACTTAGCCCTTGGGTGGTGTACAACGACGACCATGTCCCATACTTACTCTGGGGTGCCGGAGATACTTCAAAGAATTGGGTCAAGATGGCTCGCTTGGCTTCGGATATGACCCATCTCGCCGAATCACCACGTGATATCGCCGTCCCTAAGAAAGACGCCTGCGGGAGATTAGATTATTTCGAGAGTCCCATCCTCTTCGAGATCGGAAAGAAATGGTATTTCACCTATGTGGCATACAAGGAAGACAAAGGGCCTGGATGCGAGCCAAAAGGTTCTTATATCGACTACACGGTTGCCGACAGCATGTTTGGTCCCTTTGACGGACCGATTCGCCATCTAATATACCCCTTCGGCGATGGAGACGAATCGATACAACAAGGAGTGTGCTCCTATAAAGGAAAGCTCTTTATTGCATATCACGTCCCCTATGAGAACGGGCAATTGCCTGGAGCCAAGATAGCAGCCTCCGAGAGCACAGATGCAACCCAAGACCACCATCGTCAGGTCGCTGTGACTGCCCTCACCGTGTTGCCAGATGGGACTCTTCAGCCTATCTATCCGAGTCACGACCAAGGAGTAGGAACTCCAGGCGTCAGCATTCTAACGCTCGATGCATTTGCGCCACGCCGAGAGGCGATCGAGTTTCATGTGCGAATGAATGCCTGGGATGAAGCAGGAGTCAACGGAGAGTACCAAATGATGATGGGTGATGGAGGTTATCTACAGTACAACAACGTCGATTTCGGCGAGGGAGCGAAGAGCTTTCATGTCGAGATAAGTTCTGATAATCCAACGATGCGAAATGGCGCGCTGGAGATACACCTTGACAATCCGGTAGGTAAGTTAGTGGGCAAAATTATGGTTGAGAGTACTGGTGGGCGAATGAATTATCGGACTTTGACAACTGATGTGACATCGGAGGCGAGGGGGATCCATAGTCTGTGCCTCGTCGCTAGAGGTAACGCTGCGCCGACAGAACGGCGACTCTTCAACATCACATCATTTAGTTTCACAAGGAACAAATAGCCCGTCGACAACAGGTGTTCACAACGAAAAGAACTGCTGGTTTACCGAAGATATCTAGATGTTTGATTGAAGACCCCTGACGACCATTTTAAGAAGAAAATTTGCGAATGCGAGCGCGGCGGAGTACGCTCCGTTCGGCCAGGTTGGTGAAGCGCAGTTTGACCGAGTGTTTAGCAGCAATGTGAAGGGTACGCTCTTCAGCGTTCAGAAGGCACCGCCTCTTATTCCGGATGGCGGGGCAATTGTTCTGACTGCTTCTATTGTGGGAAGCAAGGGATTCCCGGCGAATACGGTGTATGCCGCTACCAAGGCCGCGGTCCGATCCTTCGCCCGGACATGGACGACAGACTTGAAGGAGCGGGAGATACGCGTGAACGTCGTGAGCCCATCGCCGACCGACATCAGAACCAACTACGCATTGGCGCCGGTATTCTCTTCAGAGCCGGTGGGAAATAGATGAGGGGAAACGTCTGTTGTTCCCAAGTCGCCATTGCACCCACGAGCCTGACGCTTTAAGGTTTGCGGTCAGATCATAGGCAACCCGAAGTACCTCTTAGTAGGTGATAACAGGGTCCCGGAAAGCACGCTGCGCTGGCACGCCCGGCGGGAAATGTGGCGCTCAGAGCGAGATCGGCACCTGCGTTTGATTGTCGATAAGCTGTCAACGAAAACCGCAAATCGAGCGCTGCCGACGCTGCCGCAACTCAACGAGCAGCATCTTCGCCAAAGCGAAGAGCTGCGTTACATACTCAACTCGCGGCTGAAGACGCGGGGGCTGGACGGCAAGATCGTGGTGAAGACCGACGTGTCGATCCCCGACATTGCGCGGGCGGTGATGGCGTTCGGAGTGCTTTTCCGGCATGACCGGTTGGCGCTTGGTGCGGACACCGGATCGCTACCGGAGCCGCAGAATCGCTTTGATGACATGAGCGACGAAGAGCTGGTTGAAGAGTTGAAACGGGTGCGGGCGCGAAACATCATTCAATGACCTCATAGCGGCTGGATCACGGCCAGTTCGGCATTAGCAAGCAGGATGCCTCGCGCTGGCGCACGGTGGCGTTGCTGCCGGTCATCCGCGCCGCCTGCGCTGCGGGCTTGTGCCGTGATCGAGCCTGTGCTGTCGAAGAATCTAGTTAGGGCAGTAAAGGGCTGGATGGATCGCCGGTGGACTCCGTTGGGCATTTTTTGTAACATTTACTTCAACGGACGTTGAAATAAATGTAAAGAGGGAGGAGAGGGGCATGGCCAAGGGCAAATTCGTGAGCTACCTGAGAGTTTCGACCGCACGGCAGGGGGTGAGCGGTCTGGGCCTTGAGGCGCAGCGCGAAGCCGTAGCCAGCTACCTCGACGGCGGGCGCTGGACGCTGGTCGAGGAGGTGGTGGAGGTGGAGAGCGGCAAGCGCAACGACCGTCCCGCCATCGCCGAGGCGCTCCGCCTGTGTCGGCTGCATCAGGCCACGCTGGTGATCGCCAAGTTGGACAGGTTAGCCCGCAACGTCCACTTCATCTCATCGCTCATGGAATCCGGGGTTGAGTTTGTCGCGGTGGACTTCCCGCAGGCCAACCGCCTCACTGTCCACATCCTCGCTGCTGTGGCCGAGCATGAGGCGACGATGATCTCGGCTCGGACGGTGGCGGCTCTGGCTGCGGCCAAGGTGCGGGGCGTGGCGCTGGGCGGTCGACGGGGCGATCCGGCCCGCATGTCGGCCGTGGCGGCCAAGGGAAACAAGGCAAGTGCAGCGGCCCGAAGCGCAAAGGCGGCCAAGCGCAACGCGGACGTTCTGCCCGTCATCGAGGGCCTTCGTGTCGCCGGTATCAGCTCGTTCCGCCAAATCGCCGCCGAACTCAACCAGCGCGGCATCACCACCCCTCGCGGCTGTGAGTGGTCCGCCGTTCAAGTGCAGCGCATCCTCCAAAGCGCACGCAAATCTCAGGCTGTCGTGTAGTCGGAATCTTCACTTTAGACCGAGGCACACAAAGATTCCACATCTAGCTGAGCGCAGAGATCGATGAGCTATTCGACGATTTACCACTAACGCAGAAAAAGAACTGGTCAACTTTCGGATTGCTGACTATCCAGAAGTAAGTGACGAGAAGAGCGTTTTTCGTTACTAATCCTGACGGGATCGGTGCTGGATGAGTGCATCGCCCTGTTGGTGCGGCGGCGACCTACGAGGCGAACGTAGCCGAGATTCTCCCCACGGTCAGCTTCGAGAGCTTTGATCTCCGCTTCGCGCAGGACAACAAGAACAAATGACTGGTTCAAACCAGAGCGTGGGGGGTGACTTCGAATAGAAACCGCGCTCAAATCGGTACTGCGAAAAGGTGGTGCCTAAAATGTGCGCACATTTCAGACACCACCCGCGACAAACAGTTGTTGCATTTCCACAGGCTCACTCGATATGTTTACTGGCACTCAATTACGACTTACCCCGAATCACTGAGTTATGTCTAGCTGAGAAGGACAGGACCTAGCTGCATCTTCACCGCCTCTTTTAGTCATGCTCGAGTGCACTTGCGATTAGGTCGCGGGCCAATTCCAAATCCAATTTATGTTGGTCTCACATTTCAAGTCATCGCCTCCGATGATCTAGGGAGTCCAGGCATGTCCCGACCATACTCGAATATTCTGACAGTTGCGTCGCTTGTCCTGTTTTCTGCCGTACTCGCCGCGCAAGCGTCGGAAGACGACACAGACTATGCGCAACTCCCCAAATTTCGCGATCTAATGAAGGTGGGCACTCAACAGCGCTCCCCTGATGGAACGCAAACCATTTTCAAATCGTTTCCTGACAGTCAGCCCGGCTCCACTGGTGAGTTTTATCTCGGAGTCAACCAAGCCCACAGGGGAGCCTTCCTTCGTTTCATGTTTCCCGGGGATACGGACTTCCAGCATTTTCCCGAAGCCGGAATCCTCTTTCCGGCTGACCAGAACATGATCCTTTTGCGATTGGCTCCGGTTGACGCCAGTTTATGCCCGAAAGTTCACCCAGTCTTAAAACACTTGGATCTCGCGGCGCCTTCCCACGCCTCACCTCCTGTCGACTATGCGGAATTGTGTGACCGTTACCTCATCTACACTCGTGACCTCATACCCGAGAACGGTCCTGACATCGCTCCCGCATTTGTTGTGACTGCCGATGGCCTTGAGGTATCCCCGGAGATTCCCCGATTCTCCGCCGACTTCAACAACGCGAACTACACCGTAAACGATGCTTCAATCAAACCAGATCAAATGGACGCAAACGCCGCGATCACTGGTTGGATCGCTGTCCACCATTTCATGATCGTTCGCTATCCAGCCAAGCATATATGTACTTTGTATAAGGGCACCTATTCCGATTACTTCAACATTCTGCGTCCAGGACCCGGAACGCCCAACCTGACCGAGGACAACGGAATCGCGGTCGCTCCGGCAAAAGTCTTTGATAACTTCACCCTAAGGCAGATGCTTGCCAGTACTTCGGCACAGTTAGCGAGCATATCCGGCTTCAACCAGACGTCTTTGGTAGGCGCTCTGAGCAATATTCAAGGGGTCACCAGAGATACATCCTATCTGTCCGCGCAGGTTACAACCGTCGCTCCGCCTTCAGTCACTTCCACGGCCGTCAATGGAGGAACGGCAAGCAACACCCTAGCGAATACCTTCGGGGTCAATAACGGGACCACCAGCTCCAACTCGACCATTACTTGTCCCCCGGGCACGTTGCCCGGGATCGGAACCTCGGGCCTCCCAGCGTGTGCGGCGGTGGTTGCCGGAACCGCTACTGTTGGGTCTACCGGAGCGGGCAACAATAGCGGCGGAGCGAGCACGTCAACCACGCAGCAGGTCACCGGAGGCACCACGCAATCATTAGCTGCAAATGCCGGAGCGACATCGAATCAACAGAACACTGTGACAACGACCAACGCCGGTCAGGCCGGCGTCGTCGCCTCGGCACCGGTATCGACAGCCTTTGCCGCACCCACAAACCTCGGACTTTCCGCTTCCGACATGCTCGCCGAGCAGGTCTAGTTGAACTCGGAGATCACCACGCTCAGGCTGCTCTTGCTGGGCGCGCTTTCCAAACCGGACCCGATGCCGAGTCCAGATCCCAAGCAAGCCGTGAAGCCGTGCCCGACAGCAACTCAAAAGGTTTGTCCGCCGCCAACGACGAAGGCGGCGAAATCCCCGCCGAAATCCCCGGCTCTTTACTCATTGACAGGCTTTGACTTTGACCTAGACCGAGCTAAATGGGGCTGTCGCAACCCAGGATGTGTCGAACTCTATCGCGGCTTGACTCCATTCCTATTCGCCGACGATAACTTTCAGGTCGTCTCAAACACCAACGCCGTACTCTCACTCTCGGACACAGCGGCGCAAACCCGTCTTGACGACGCTCGAGCGCTTTCTAATGCCACGACTAAGAGAGATCAGGCCGTCGCGGATGCAACCAAAGCGGGCAAGAAGGCAGCGGACATCGACAAAGCTGGTAAGGATGCCTACACCAAGGCGATGACGGATTCAAAGAAGCTAGCAACCGCAAAGGCCGCGAACCGAGACCCCGCATACGACTTCAAAACACTCAGATGGATCTACCACACAACCGACAACGACGCCTACGAGTGGGACCTCAGCGTTCAGGCGGATGCCGCTACAGCGGTGGTCTCAAATCCTATTTTGAACGTCGGAGATAGCACCCAGGTAATATTTAGCGGGGGTCAAGCTCGCCGGCAAGGTTCAGTGCCTGATGTTTGAACAGTCGGTCCTTGATCCAACTACCTACAAATACGACGCCAGCAAGCAGATGCTGACTGTCTCCATCACATCTGCACTTACCGCCAAGGCCGGTCACAAACACCTGCTTCTGACCGATTCAGTTCTCGGCTCAAACGGCAGTCCCAGCCAAACTCTGCTTTCCTTTGATGTGACTCGGCGATAGCAACTGACCTAGCGACTGCCAAAGACCGATTGGGACCCAACGTGCGAGTATCAGATGAAATTCTCAAATGCGTTGGTTTCGTGAGCAAGGGCGAAAACATCTTTGACTACCGGGGAACCGCATTCATCGTCTCCGTGCCTCATGATGAAAATACTGGCTGCCTTCACTTGGTAACCGCCAAACACGTCGCTCTCGCGATACCCGCTGGTGAAGCCTGTATCGCTGTAAACGCGAAGGATGGACTCCCCCGCTGGATGAAGCAGGGAGACACTCCTTGGTTTTTCCACCCGACCGACCCGAGCGTTGACGTCGCGGTGTTGCCGATGGCTTCGGGGATGATCCATGCCTATGATGCTCGCGACGTTTCCGTACAGATGTTCGCTACCAAAGAAGTCATTGCGGAAGAGAAGATCGGACTTGGGGACGAATTAGTGAACGTGGGGCTATTTCGGCCATTCTCTGGGTCTTCCGGCCTGTTGGAGCCCATTGTTCGGACGGGTAACGTCGCCATGATGCCAAAGAGCCGGATTCCTAGCGACATGTTCGGCAGCTTGGAGGGATATCTGGCGGAAGGACGCTCGATTGGAGGGCTGAGCGGCTCCCCGGTGTTCGTTAGGAGCACGGTCAACATGGACGTGCAAAACTATCTCGGCGAGCCCGCGAAAATGTCCGGGTTGGGGCCTATGCGACTCCTTGGCCTGATCCACGGTCACTGGGATGCGCCAGGAGACTTTGAGAAAGAGGTTCAGAAACCTGTGAACATGGGCGTGTCGATCATCGTACCGGCTGACAAGATCCTTGAGGTGCTTTACAGTCCGGAACTGTGTGCCGTTCGCGATGAGGCGTTCAAGCGATGGGCGCCGGGATTCGTAAAAGATCCCACACCGTAGATATCCCAAGTAGAGATTTGACTCTTGGATCTGCTTTTGCTTCAAGCTATATGCACATGCTTATTGAACTCTACGGTCCTTACTCGCACTGACAAGTCCGCTTAGCGGAGGTTGAAGAAATGCGATGGTCTCTCTAGGCTCGGTAGACGTCCACTGCGCAAGGCCCCTTACTATTTGTGCCAACGGCGAACCCGACTTTCGTGCCTTCTCCAAATGTGTCCCACTGTTTCTGATTCAGGAGGAAGTTGGAGTGGAAGAACCAGTCCCTTCCCTCGCTGTCTGAGATAAACCCGAATTTCTCCTCTATAAATATTTTTTTCACTAACCCAAATTGCTTAAGCTTGACTGAGTCACGCACGGGTGATCCCGGAACGTCACTAGCCTCAACGTGCCACAGCACCGTTGGTACTCTTGTCGGTTCTTTGATCATCTCCATCACTTTCTCACAGTCCGGAAAGACTTCCGCGAGACGACCGACCGAAAGAACACGGAAGGGCGGGCAGCTCAGTAGATGTCCTGCATCAGACAGCTTCAACAGCCAACGAAGGACCGACGCATCGTCATGAGCCGCAATCGCGGCTAATAAGGCGTCCTCCACGACATTCACATATGCGGTTCCTGTCCTGCTGTCAAAATCGTTCGTACCCAAAGCCATATCCAGTATTTCTATTGATCTTTCGAGATGAGCCATTTGTTTTACCGGATCACGTGACGCCCGATCTACCTCCGCCCACCGCCTATAGCACTCGGCGGCCTGATCTAGAGTCGCAATCCGCCATTTCCTTGGGTGTGCCGCAATTAGAGATATTATTCGTTCGTATGTCGCCGCCCCTTCCTCGTATCTTCCGAGTCTAGTTAGAGTCATTTTGTAGCGCTGCATCAATCTGCAAAAGCGCGGAGTTAAAATCCTCCATTTCTTTCAACAGGAAAAGTGCATATTGGTAGCGCGTAAGGCTCGATTCAGGCTTGAGGTCGATCGCGGTGCGGATTTCTTCGTCGGCCTTGAAAAGGTCGTTCGCTTTCCCCTCAACGATGGCGGAAATACGGTATGTCTCCGAGAAATTCGGAAGAAGATTTTTGGCATGCTCAACGAGCACTCTTGCTTCGGTTGTTAAGCCAGCCCTAGCCTTTTTGAGTGCGTTGTTCAAGTAGACCGCACATATTCTTTCGTCCGTTGTTAAGGACCGAACCGCAAATATATCGTAGGGGTACGCTTCCTCCTGAAGCTGCGCGTGCTCTGCCATGGAACGCAACTTCTTCAGTGCAGCCTGTACCCTCTCGAGGGTTTTGGCGTTCGGTGGCGCAAACCTCGCAAGATATTCTGACGAGACATCGGTAAGCGCGTACTGTGTTCCGGAATCCGCTTTGCGCCTATCCCGAAAAGCTCGCTTCAGCATGCTCGAGCCGTGAAGAACATTCAACGCCATTTCGAGCTCTAACTGAGATAACTGCGTGACCTCCTGCAGAAGGAAAAACAGTTCGGTTTGAGATAGCTGCCGCCGTGCAGCGAAGAGAACATGCAGGATTTGTTTCTCCGATCCTCCAAGTCGGTTATAGAGGTTCTCGAAGCAGAGCTGGAGAGCAGTGGCAAAGGATTGGTTACCTTTAGACAATAATCTTTCGGGGTCAGCGCCGTTGCTTACCGAGGAGACGAACCATTTGATTAGAAGAGGATTGAAGAATAGAGCTTGACAGTATTTTCCAAGGTGGTCCTCTGTGCATTCTGCGAGTAGCTGTAAATTGAGGCTCTTTGCGTGCCTTCTCGCAAGCAAAATTGATTGCTTCCTGTCTAGTGGGTCCAGCTTATAGCGAAGTCCAAGCTCGCCTAACCCGATTCTCGATGTGAGCAGGACCTTAGACCCCGTTGGTATTGATTCCAGGAGTGGTCTTACTTCATCGAGAGTGAGCGTCTCGAGATTATCGATGACCAATAGTATGCGAGAGTAGCTCATATAGCCTTTTAGCTCGCGGACGGGCGCTTCGAGATCCCCGCCAGCGACATGCGATCCAAGCTGATCAGTCGAGGCTTGGACTATACCGAGGGTAGAAGTAACAGCCTCATGGATCTCTCGAACCCCCGCAGTTGTCAATATCCGGGTCTTCAGAGATATCCAGACAATCGCGTCAAATCGAGCGTCCTTTACGTCGAGGATCTCGTAGAGGCAATGTAAAGCCAAGGCGCTCTTGCCCACGCCGCCTTCCCCGACAATAGTCACTAAAGGGTGAGGTCCTGAGATGTATTTGATCAGGTCCCTTGTTTCCGTTGTGCGTCCGACAAAGCCAGTTTCGTCAAAGTCAACCATCGGGAGATTGTGAGGTGTTACGTCAGCCGCAGCCGTCCAAAAAGCAGGTATTTCCAAGCGGAGGACGAAAGTGGGGTCCTGCTCAATCTTGAGACGCACACCCTGCAGCTCTTTCCATAAAAGTTGGGGATAATCTCTCAGTAGTGAATTCGCCAGCTCGATAAAACGGGAGAGGTCGTCGCTTTCAAGCGGACGGGAATGACAGACTCTGTTGCGAGCCCGAGTCATCGATTCCAATTGGTTCGCGAGCAAGGCCGCATCTCTTCCACAGAGAGACGTAATTTCCTCAGACCTGATACGAACCATCTTGCCTAGGTCGGCGAAGTCGGTATAGTCAATGAGATCTATGTCGTTTTCAGGCGGGACCCCAGGTGTGTGTTTGTCGTCTAATTCGAAGCGTTCTGTCGCGTTCTTGCGAACGTCCGGCGGGAGCATGTCGACAGAGTTGGCGGCAAGGGCGAGATCCCCTATGGTTTCCCGCAAGTCAGTCTCGATGCTCGAGAGAATCGCAAAGCATGTGTTCCTTACGGCTGAGCGCATGGCGAAGTTCCAGACGAGCGAGATAAGTCTGCCCGCCATTCTAGCCGAAGAATGCCCTAATGTCTTGAATTCCCTGAACGCGGTATGTCGTACGCGTGTCGTACGAACCGAACCTTCAGCTCGGCGCTGCCGATAAAATATTGATTTATATACGGGTTATGGTGGGCACAGCAGGATTCGAACCTACGACTTCCACCGTGTGAAGGGGGAAAACATGCGATTCCTAGTCCTTTACAACCGTTACAGCATTCTATAAAACCCTTATGGTTATTGACGATTTGCGATTGTTCGTCCGCAGTCGTCCGTTACGACTTACCTTGATTCGTGCGCATCTTTTTGATATTTTTTTGAAATTATGGCGACCGCAAGAAAGATCAAACTCGATACGCGCTCTTCCAGGCGCACAATCCCACATGGGCCAAAGCTCCACATAGAGCGCATCATCAAGGGCCTTGCCATTGGCTACCGCAGAGGACTCAAAGGCGGCGTTTGGTTCGCACGTCGCCATGAGGAAGGGACGCGCTACAGCTTCGAACAATTGGGCATTGCAGACGACCTCACGGATGCGGACGGTGTGCGAGTCCTCACACGCGATCAGGCAGACGCGAAAGCGCGGGAGTGGTTCACTCGCGTCAACGAAGAAGGCGCAGGTATTCGCAGGAAGGCTTACACGGTCGCAGACGCTGCCGCTGACTGGCTGAAGTCACTTAGTGAGGGCGCGGCAAAACGGAACGCTCAGAGCACCATCAAGCTCCATATCCTACCCACTCTTGGTGGAGTGAAGGTGAAGGATTTGAGGCGTGAACAGCTTCAGAACTGGCTAGTCGCTCTCGCTGAGAAAAAGCCAATCAAAGTCCAACGCCGCGAGAACTCCATAAAGAAGCTCTCACCGTCAAGACGTAGCAAAATCGTGTACGACCCAAACGATCCTGAAACGCGACGCAAACGGCGCGATACAGCGAATCGAATCCTGAATGATCTCAGGGCGATGCTCAACCTTGCTTACGCTAACGAACATGCCAAGAATTGCTCTGCATGGGACAACGTAAAGAAGTTCGAAAACGTAGACATGCCAAAGAATGAGTATCTGACCGCCGATGAAGCCAACCGATTCATCGCAGCATGTCCAGCAGACTTCCGCGATTTAGTACAGGTGGCACTCATTAGCGGTTGCCGCTACGGTGAGCTAGGCATTCTGAAAGTGAATGCATACGACCGAAGGGATAAGACAATCTCAGTCAAACAAAGCAAAACGGGTAAGCTAAAGCGCATCTTCCTGGCTGATGATGAAGCCGCATTCTTCGATGGACTGATTGCTGGCAAGTCAAACGACGATTTGATTCTCCGTAGAGTTGATGGACAAACATGGAACAAATCGAATCAGCAACAAAGGATGAAAGAAGTATTGAAGGAAGCCAAGATAAAACGTCACGTCCGCTTCCACGATCTACGGCACACCTTCGCTTCCCTGCTGATTCAAAACGGAGCATCAATCGAAGTTATTGCCAATCAACTAGGTCATAGTGGGACTGCTATGGCAATCAAGCATTATGCGCATCTCTCGCCTGAATACATCGGTAACACCGTGAGAGCGAACAAAACGAGTTTCGGTTTGGCTAAGGCGTCGTAGACATCCATCGCAGTAGGCTACCCATTGTTGGAACAGGCCTGCATCGATCAACGGTGCGAGCCTTTTTTATAAGAAGAAGATCGTCACGGTTTCGATAGGTCCGCCAGTCTCGCTTAGATCACGGCGCTCATCTTCTCTACTTCCCTAATTATGATGATCTTCGATAAATAAAGGACTTAGCATGATCATCTTCTATGGATGATTACCTTCGAAGATGATCACTTTAGCGGAAGATCATCAGCGAATAATGCGTGATGAATTGATCAGGTTCGAGTCCTCAGTTGCCGATAACTCCGTTTTTCGAGCGCGTCTAATCTTATAGCCTTGGTGTGAAGTCTTATTACCAAGGAACGGTGAAATCACACACCATGATCGCTTCGTGTTTGTAGGACTCAAGATCGTCTACAACCCATGTCTGCCTGAGACGAAGACGGTGAAAGCGAACCACGCAAATGGGCTTGGTCTGCGCGAGGCCGGGAAGCTCGATGGACGCTATCATCCGGAATGAACCTGAAAGGCGAGCTGCGGAAACGGCAGCACGCAGAGGCCAGACAAAGTCCAAAGCCGTCCGAGCTACTTCCTCCAACGGAGTAGTCTTGGGGAGGAACTCTTCAAGATGAAACTTGCTCCAGAAGCACTCCGTTCCGGTCTCGTCGTCAACCCACGTCACCGACGGGTTCAGAGCAGGTACGATGCAACCGTTTATCTCCATTAGCGGTGTAGCCGCCTTTTGCAACAAAGCCGGTGACAGCTCGTTTATGGACATCTCGAAGAACTCGGGGTCTCCCCCAAGCAACTTAAGCATGCTTTGATTGACGCGGACGTTCACTTTTCATACTCTACCGGCTTTGAGACCTTTTGCGCCTGCAAAGTCACGTTTTCGGCAACTGAGAAGCTACTGTCGGAGCATCTTAGCTCGCACGGATGCCAACTGTACCGGCAGGAACCAGTCCCAACCACCAGTAAAATCACCTTTGCTCTTGACACTTTCAACGTTCATGGATTCCTTCGCCCGCTGTAGGGTCACGGATGCGATGCCAGCGTTCCGAGCCTGAGCTTTGACCTCTATGACAGGCACGGGGCCGTTGCCGAGAGCGTTGTGGAGAAAATTCCTTGCCTCTTCCATTTTCTTGCCGTGGCGGTCTGCTTCTACGCCTTCTGCATCAGCCAAAATTGAGCGCGACGATCCTTCTAGTGCCTCACCCCATACAACGCGAGTCGCTACGATACCTTGATTGAGAGCCAATGCTTCGATGGTGTAGCTATAGCCGCCTGTATCAATCGAATTGTTCGATTTGGCACGAGTGAATACCCGGCGATTCGATTCTTCTTCTTTCGCTGCAACTAGCACCATACGCGCCAATGCTGCGAAGGCTTGCGAGCCAATAACGCGTTCGGCAGAATTCTTGCCTGCCGTACCTTTTGCAAAATGTGTAATCCCCAACACAGCGCAATTGCACTCGGCTGCGAAGTCTACGATTGTTTGCAAGCTTCGTCGCACGTCATTCGCCTTATGCATGTCGCCTGTCACTGCCGTGACAATTGGATCAAATAATGAGAAGTGAGATTCCGCCGATACGCGCAACGACTTCGCGTAGACCATCCATGTCCCGCGATGCGTCAAACGAATCCGGCACATTGTTTTCGTCAACCGTCCCGCTGATGACACCATAGCGTCGGTCATTCGCGCCAACGGCCATGAGACGCGGTTTGATGGTGTCGGCTGGATCGTCTTCGCTACTCCATATCAACACGTTTCCCGCAACGTGGCATCGCGTCCCATCTGGCCATATGCTGCCATTCGTGACGGTAGCAGCCAAATTGAATGCTATGGTCGATTTGCCAGTCCCACCAGCACCAGCAAGCAATGTCAACTTGCCTGATGGGAGATAGCCATCCCATAGCCAGGTAATCGGCTTCTCTACGATGTTCGCACCTTGCAGCAAGGTAACTGCCCGTTTGCCGGTGGAAGGCGTCAGCGCGGCCTGTTTGCGCCTATAGGATTCGATGCCGTTCCGAATCATAGGCATGATGTCTGAACCGTCAATATCAGTCTGATTGCTCAACAAGCTACGCGGCTTCTTACGTCCCGCTTCAAGCCCCGATGCGATGGTTTGACTCGCTGCTAATGGGCCGTCTTTCGCTACGTATCCGTTATCTATGGATGCTTGGAACAGGTCTGCTCTGACTTCGTTTAGATCGATCCATCCTTCCAGTGTGCCAAGGGAATGGGAAGCATCATTCAGAGCCCGATTGCGTCCTGATCCCTCACCCATCTTCTTTAGCTTGGCTACTTCGTCCGCGAGCGCAGCAGCCGCAAACTTTCGCTCTCTCTCGCCGATCCGTGGGCCGTAAATTCCACTGACGAGCGCGGGTGACACTGTGGACCTCTTCTCGCGCAGGAATCTAGCCAGGGCGTCAGGGAGAGGCGGTATCGACTCCCATGAGCCGTAGATATGCCTGTAGCTCCGGCCATCCGGCAGCGTGGCTCCAGGTGCGATTACATAGCCGCCTTTCCCTCTCACGTCGATACCGTCGGGCAATGAACCGCTAGAGTTGCCGTAGGGGATCGAAGTCGCAAAATAGAAGTGCAAGCCCCTCGACGGCGTTTCGACAACGAAGAACGTGTTCTGGTCGATGCCTTGCTCCACACAGAGCGCGTTGAATGCAGCCACTCCGTCCGGCCCACCTGTCTTACGGTCGGCGTCGATCACCACAAGTCCCTGAGCCCCTACAGGGAGCCCAGGTAGCGACTCAGGGTAAGCATCCCATTTGACCGATGTTGCGAAGGCGCTACTCGTTGCCGCATCTTCCCACGCTGATACCATCGGTCTTTTATCGACGTTGCAAGGGAAGATGCGGAATCCACGGTTCACCAGTGCAAGAGCCGCAGCTTTATTCGGTGAGTCTATTGCGATAGCAGAACTCAATGGATCGTCTCACTTCCGCTCGATAGAGCTTGTTTGTTCTTGGCTACGACTCGACGCTCGAACGCCCTGCCACTCCTGAGCGTCTATGCCTTCACGTCTCGCAATGTCGGTCAGCACAATTCCGAGTGCAGCATCATCTTTGATGAATGACCAGAATTTGCGTCCTCTGTACACAGGCACTACCGAGTGAACGCCAGCGGAAACCTGCATTACAAGACACCAGAGTCTCGGCACCTGTAGCCATTCGTCGCAAGGCATGTCGAGGTCAAATTCGCCCATGCCTGCTTCCCTTATGAGGGTCTGACGATGCGGGTACTCGGCGAAAAACTTCGCGTCTCGCTCATAGTCAATGGGGTGATTGGAGAGTGGGGATTCGATGCGGTGAGCGTTCATCGCAAGTAGAGGGGGCGTGAGTTGATATATGGACGGCATGACTACACCTCTTTCGTTTATGAGTTGAGTGGTTGTTCGTGCAATGACGCCGCCCATGCTGTGAGGCTTGCTACGTCAACTAAGCGCCGTCGCCCTGCCTTGACACTCCTGATCGATCCATCGGCTAAGCGCTCATAGAGGAAAGAACGGCCTACACCAGTACGAGAGAGCGCCTCTGGGATGCTGCAGAGTAGGGTGTCCATATTAGGTAACGCTCCGCATCTGCTTCGCCGCGCGACGAGTAACTTTCAGAAGAACGGGATAGGTATTCGCCGCCCATCGCATGACATAGTGGGTTCCCATCTCGACGGTGAAACTAAGGCTGAATGGAATCGTTCCATGCCGTAGCCCGTGTTTTGCAACATAGCGAGCTTCCATTTGACTGCGCTTCCGAGCTTCAATATTCATCAGCTCAATCACATGCTGTAAGAAGCGGACAGACGTTCCGCTAGACTGTTTGCCCCCATCATCGTCGAAGCTGACGTATCCGGGGCCGAAGTCACCTTGGCAGCTATGCATCGTTTCTATACCGGGAATTGTATTCACAGCCTTGATGAGTTCGGCAATCGCCTCATCGACTCTAACCGGCATTCCGCTGATATTTATTTCGATTGTCTTGTGGGGTCTGGGCATTATTGTTTTCCTCTTGAAAGCCACACTAAAGCGTAAAGGAATATCCAGTCAAGATTTTTTCTTGATTTTATATTTGAAGCGCGCTATGTTGTAAGTGTGGAGAAGGAGCCCTATGTCTAAGCTGAGTGAAATTACCGAAAAAATGCCTTCGGCAGCCAAGATGACCTCGCTAAAGATTGACCCGAAGATTCGATATTTGGCTGATTTGGCTTCGACTGTTACAAAGCAGTCGCTCACCGCATATATAGAGAGCGCTTTGCTAGAGAGCTTTGCGAAGGTGACTCTACGTGTCCCTTCGGAACCGGAGCCGATCTATGGAAAGAATGGCGAGGTAGCGATGCCCGATAGGCCTGACCCCGAGACAGAGAGAGTACAAAACGAGGCAATGACCATCTCAAATCGAGCCGACGACCTATGGAGTGAGAGCGAATTCGGGCGTATTGAGAGCCTGTCAATCCTGGCACGGCGTCTGGTACCGGACGAGGATTACGCGCTCTTGCAGTACATCCGTAATCGCAAAGACCTTCGCATTTCGAGCAACGACGGCCTTTACAAATTGAATCGAGAGAAGATCAACAGCGAGTGGGAATTGATCAAAGCGGCATTCGCAAAGGCGAAAGGAAAGGGCAAATGAGCGAACCCACCGAAACCATCGATCTATCGGCTGAAGTCGAAACACTCCGCCGCGTGAATGGCGAGCTGGTCACCAAATCCGCCACTCGTAAAGCGCGTGTGACCGAGTTGGAAGCGGTCGTGACTGAATTGCAGAGCAAGCTTTCAGAGGCTCACGATTCGTTGCACCAACTCACCGTCATGGGGCCACTGAATGCAATAGCTAAGGAAATCAGTATCGCGCCTGAGTTATGGCTAGAGAAATTCAGCCAATCCTATCGGTTAGAAATGGTGAAGGGGCAATTGACTTTGCAAACCGCCGATGGGAAGCCGGTATTGAAGGGCGAGAAGCCTGTTCCATTTGAACGTCAATCGTTGATCGATATGCTAACTAGCGATGCTCATCCACAATGCAAAGCATTCAAGTCGATTACGATTGCGTCCAAAGCATCAGGCGCGAATGCAAGCGGAGGTCATCGGAGCGTTCAAACGTCTGCCGAACCGAAGCAACTTCCACAATTTGGTCTTCGATGATTCAGGCGTTCTGTTTCCAGGCTGGCGGTTCGTACTGAAGCTGGGTGATTGACGCGTAGGCGGGAGCCGCTTGCGGTATCTGTGATTGAGGCGGAGCCCATGACGGGGCGTAGACAGGCGTAGATTGTTCCTCAGTGAAGGAGGCTGGCAGCTCTGGAGCCTTCGTTGCCGAATTCAAGCTGGCAGCGTCGAGCGTCAGGGCTTTTTGCTGCTCCGCTGCCCTTGCTTCCCATTCTTCGTCAGTTCCATGATCCCTTACCACTAGGACATTAGGTATGACCGCTACACCTACGTTGACCTTCGTGTTATTTGAGTCTTGCTCGCGATAAAAATGTTTGCATTTGAGTAAGAACATGGCGTTACTGTTGGCCGGTTTGTTCATCACTGCAGCTTGCACGATCAATGCATGGAGGGCTTGGCGTTCAGTTTCGCGGCCAATTTCGAAAGCCTCTTGAAGAGACTCATCATCGTCACACCATCGCTGGAACGTCTGCCGAGACACGCCAAGCTTCTTAGCAATGCCTATGATTGAATGACCCTGCGCAGCAAGGTCTTCGATGGTGGTCGCCGCGTCTTTAGGTGGATGCTTTCTCGGTGCGCCCATGATGATGACTCCAAAAATGAATGAGGGAGTGGCTTGTTTTCCATTCCCTCAGCTCAACCTCCAAAGGCGAGGGACACGCCACTCGCTGGAACGTGTCCCTCTATCCCGATGGCGCGGGAATGTTGATTACTTGCTGACCAGGAAGGCCAACGGTACAGACTTACGCTGTGATACGGCGCGAGTCCAGTTGGATGCGGTCGCAAGCTCAGTCTGCGACGGGCTATCGCCAGCAACCGACGCTCCAGTAAACGCGAAGCCTAGGGGATGCATTGCCAAGTTAAGCCTGCTGTGCAGAACCGTTTGCCCACCCCCCAACCCTGCGCTGGGAATGCGGAAGAGTTCCGTCCCATAGCCCATTCGCGGCTCAGTTACGGCATAGCCAACGGCACCAGGGCCAAGCAGGATCGTCGTGTAGATTCCCGCTGCCGGGCTCAGATTGTCATCCAGAATGACGGCCATGCCACGGAACGTCTTGATGGGAAGCCCTTGCGACTGCGGAATGAACTCGATGAGGTCATTCTTGAGGGCTTCGGTGTAGATCGCGGAGTGCATCGCAATCGCCTTCACATCCTCCAGGCGGTCGCCCAACGTTGCAGCGGTATCGATGACCGCAGCTGCCGAGAAGTTCGCAGCTGCGCCGGATGCACCGCTGATATCGTTCACCATGTCCGCTCCATTGTTGGCGACATTAGACAGTAAGACGCCACGTAAAGATGCGATAAGGCGACGCTCCCACTGCCTATCCCAATAAGCCTGTACTCGGCTCTGAACGCGAGCAAGAGCATCATCGCCGCTCAGTTCGGATGCCAGCGACATCTCACTCCAGCTTTGGTGAAGGAATGACTTGCGGACGATTTGCTTCGCTGCCGTGATCTTGAGCGGCACACTTTGGATGGTTGGATCGTCGTTAGTTATATCCGCTTCGTTCTCGCCTGCGTCAGCCCAAAATGGGACGGAAAATGATTCGGCTCCAGCTTGCAACTGAGATGCCATCTCGCCATTGCGAACGGCTACACCGGATTGAAAAAGAGCGGTTGAAACAAGAGAATTTTCGACTTGATAGGCGGTGAATTCCGCAGGAACGATAACGTCGGCGATTTGTGTTTGTGCCATGTGGCTGACCTCGAATCAAAGTGATTTACTTGATCCAGGCTTGGCCGACTGGCCTTGCGCTGCTCGCGACTGCGAGTGCGTTCCGTTGGTGCGTGGCGCGACTGCGCTTGAGAGACAGTAACCGATGTTATCGATGAGCGCAAGTCGCTAATTTTCAGAGATACTCACGCATCTCCATGGATCACCACGGATGCACCTGCCGCTCGATCCTCTGCCAATTTTTTCAGCTCAAGAACTGTGAAGTTTCCAATTTGTGTATCAAGATCAATGCTTCGATCGAATGTCATACCCCCGACGCGAGCCGTTTCATCAAAAATTCCCATTGGCACGTCTGCAAACCATATCGGAATTACGCTGCCTTCGCCAAATCTTTGTTTGAATTGCTCCGACTCAAACTTGGTCCAAATCCTTCTTGGGTATTCAGCGCCCAACAATGCGATGACGTATTGGGCCTCCGAACGATAAATGGGAGCCAAGTAATCTTCAACATTTGCCGCGAGAATTCTATGTTGTTCATTTTGATCGTAGAATACCGCAACCTCGTTTTCTATCAGACGATTGTAGAAAGCTTCTGCGATGCCCCGATCCGCTCCCGCGAAAGATAGTGCAAAATCGTAACGGCCTTCGAATTCTGTGGACAGAAATCCGACTTGACGGGCGAATTTGTTCCAGATCAAATTGCGGAGAAAGTAAAGGAATTTTGGATCTTCTATTACGAGCATTCTGGTGCTGGAATCATAGTGAATGACGTCTTGGAGGTCAGGATTGGCTGTCAAGTAATCGTTGAAATATCCTTTGTCAATTATCTGTCCGACGCTTGCACGGTGGTCGCGATGTTGCGCCAAAGCCTGATCGAGTTGAAGAGACCAGTCCTCACTCTCCGCCAGCCAACGGAGCATATGAAGATAGGGAGCACGGCCTTCCCTTCTCAGGCGCGGTCCTGTTGCTAGCTTCCGTGCTTTCTCGTAGAAGGCTCGCCCCAATTCGTCGAGTACGTGTTCGCGAACGACTTCGAGACTTGATTCGATGACGCGATGGGGTTCGCATCTTTCGAGGATTCCTGCCGACAAACACATCTCGTGACATAGCATCTGAGCTATATGGAAACTGCCGTGTGCGTCTCCAATTAGAGCCGTTCTACTGTTGATGGTGATGTCGAGAGCGCCTTCGCCCTTCGCAACTAACTCTTCTACCATTTCGTCAGAATTCGTCTCGAATCGAAGCGTGTCGATGCGGTTGTTGAGATCGGTAGCAAATCGCACAAGTGAATCGCCCGCATTGTTTATACCCACAACAATCAGCTTGCTACCTTGCGTTTCTTCGTCTGCGAGGGTCTTCAGAAAATCTGCGACAGCATGTTTCACCCCCTCTTCCAGTCTGTGAAAATCGTCGACTAAAACTGTTCCAATATTTTTCATCAACGGCAATTCTGCGATCATTGCCCGATCATCCGCTTTGCGTGCACTAAGCATCAGAGTGTCTTTCACTATTCCAAGCTCTTCGAGCGCTTTCAACACGCTGGTCGTCTTACCGATGCCTGACGGCCCCTCAACAACTAGACCGCGTCCTGGTGTCCTCAGACCAACGATGAGTCTGTCGTATTCAGCAGGTTTCACGAATGTGAATGTAGGCATACCGGAAGTCTTAAAGACTTCCTCAAGCTTAGGATCGGCCATGTGATAACCCCGTTTATTTGTGTCACTTGATGGACAGTTTAGCAAGGTCCGATAAGGCAGACATATCTTCGTTGAGCTAGAACCACAGAACACAGTTTGGCTAGGAGCGTCACCAGAACTCGAATGCGATAAACGACTAGGATATGCAACCTTGACCGACCTTCTAGTTCGATCCAAGGCGGGACAGAAGTGGCCCCCGCGCCTGACCGCTGCATCGTTCTAGGGGGTGGGGGGTTTCCCTGGCGCTCGGAGCTGCCGCGACCGTTACAAGCTAACAAAGTGCCGTAACTGACAGCAGCATTTTGAAAACGCTTTGATATTTCCAGCGCTTGCGGTCTGAATTGAAACTGTAAGTTATTGATTTATATGAAATATTTGGTGGGCACAGCAGGATTCGAACCTACGACTTCCACCGTGTGAAGGTGGCACTCTACCGCTGAGTTATGCGCCCTAATTGGCTTCAATAACTCTTTAAGTTATTGAATTTATACTTTGATGCCCAATTCAAAATGAGGGCAGAACATATAACTCTCTTACCACTTGCTGAGTATACATGCTGTTGGTTTTGAGCGAAAGTTATGGTGCACGGTTTACTGTTCGCATAAACGTCAGACCACGCAAATTTGACGCAGAGTTGATATTTGGGAACGTAGGATTACCGATGGTGCGACAGCAGTAGTACGCCCGCCTAATGACTTAGTGGCGGGCGTTTTTATTCGGAAGGAGTTACCAGATTTTTACGCGGTCCTTAGGGGCCAGGTAGAGTTTGTTGGTTGGTTTGATGTTGAAGGCTGCATACCAGGCGTCGTTGTTCCGGACGGTAGCCGCACGATATTGACCAGGAGCGTGGGGATCGGCTAATACCTGCTGGCGAAGGATGGCATCTCGGGTTACGGTGCCCCAATTTTGACCGAAGGCGATGAAGAATTGCTGGTCACCCGTAAATGCGCCGTCCAAGGGCGCTGTGTTGCCCTTGAGGGATGCACGGTAGCCATCGTAAGCAGCTGTGAGGCCGGCTACGTCGGCTATGTTTTCGCCCAGGGTTTGACGGCCATTGACGTTGAGATCAGGGAAAGGCTTGTAGGCATCGTATTGGGCAGCCAGGGTAGCTGTTGCAGCGTCGAAATGTGCAAGATCTTCGGGGGTCCACCAGTTACGGACGCGGCCTTTGGAGTCAAACGCTGCGCCTTCGGAGTCGAAGGTGTGGCTGATCTCATGGCCGATGACGGTACCAATGGCACCGTAGTTAGCGGCTGCGGGAGCTTTGGGGTCAAAGAAAGGAGGCTGGAGAATGGCAGCAGGAAAGTTGAGGCCGTTATTGAGTGGAAGATTGACTGCGTTGACGGTCTGGGGTTCCATCGTCCATTCTTTGCGATCGACCGGAGTACCGATGCGGCTGAGAGAATAGCGGTATTCGAAAAGACCCGAGTTCCAGAGATTGTCGAAGAGATTGTCCGGTGAGACGTTGTAGTCAGCATAACTGCGCCAGTGGTCGGGATAGCCGATGCCTACTTGAAGAGTTTCAAGCTTGGCAAGAGCTTCTTTTTTGGTGGCGGGTGCCATCCAGGTGAGGTTCTCGAGGCGGACGCGGAAGGCTGCCATAAGGTTGGCTACGAGGGCTTCGGCCTGAGCTTTGGCTTCGGGCGAGAAGAAGCGTTTGGCGTAAATCTGTCCAACTGCGTCGCCCAGGGTGGCGGAGACGAAGACATCGCCACGGAAGTCGCGAGGACGCTGCTGGGTGGCTCCGGTGAGTGTGGTGCCGAAGAAGGCGAAGTGCTCATCAGCGAGTGCTTTGGATTCGCCGCTGGCATAGGCCTCGATGAGGTGATATGCGAGGAGATCCTTCCATGCTTCGATGGGTTGAGAGTTTACGAGAGCGGATTCGGCCGTGAAAGCTGTGGGCTGCCAAACGATAAAGGTGGATTGCTTGTCGAGACCTGCAGCGGCAAAGAATTCGGTCCAATCGAGGCCAGGAGCCTTGCTGGAGAAGTCGGCAGGAGACCAAGGGTTGTTTGCCTTGTGGATGTCCTCGCTGTCGGCGAGGGAGATCTGGGCTTTTGCAAGAGCGGTTTCGAGAGCGAGAACGCGAGTTGCACGAGTCTCTGCATCGGAGAGACCGGCGAGTCGAAACATTGTGGCGATGTGGGTTTGGTATTTGTTGCGGAGCTCCTTCATGTGTGAGGAGTCGGATAGATAGTAGTCGCGGTTGGGAAGCTGTAGGCCGCCTTGAAGAAGATATGGAGCGTAGTGATCGGGGTCGTTGAAGCTGGGTGCTACCCATAGGCCGAAGATGTTGGCAGTGTGGAAGTTGGTGTTGTTGAGCGCGTCGACGTCGGCACGGAGAGAGCGGCCGAGAGCGTGAGCCAATTCGCGCGGCGTTTGGATAGCGGCTATTTCAGCGAGGTGCGGTTTGAGAGTAGAAAGGCCATGGGACTCGATGGCAGCCTCATCCATGTAGGAGTGGTAGAGATCGGCGATCTTCCGCTCGTTGGAGCTTGCGGCGTTGGATTTTGCGGCATTGTCAATGATGCTGGCGGTCTGTTTGAAGCTGAGATCGGACAGTGCGTTGAAGACGCCGAGAGAGGCGCGATCGGCGGGGAGCTTGGTACGGGAGATGAAGCCGCCATTGGCGTAAGTGTAGAAGTCGTCGCCAGGGCGGACGGCAGTGTCCATGTTGGCGGTGGAGATGCCGTGGGCTGGCGGTACTGTCGGTGAGTCGGATTGTGCATGGACACAGCAACCGGAAAGCGTGAGGAGAGCAAGAAGCGAGAGGCGGCGTTGGTTCATGAGACGTGAAGCTCCGTCATTCGGATTTTGTGGCTGCGTGGCCGCAAAGTGAGGGTACAGGATCGGGCGGGGATGAGGCTTCCCGCCCGATAGAAAGAGCTGGATTCTGTGACGAATCTTAGGCTTTTGCGAAGGGTTCTTCGAGCGATGGGCTTTGTGGAGTGAACATCTCTCCTCCACTGGAGGTGACGACCCAGTCGTCTTCGAGACGGACGCCGAACTCGCCGGTGATGTAGATGCCGGGCTCGTCGGAAAAGGTCATGCCGGCGGCGAGTGGTGTAGTGTTGCCGCGGACGAGGTAGGGCCACTCGTGACCGTCCATGCCGATGCCGTGGCCGAGGCGGTGGGTGAAGTGCTTGTAATCGGGGCCGTAGTCGGCGTCGGTGATGACTTTGCGTGCGGCGTCGTCGATCGCGTGGCATGGAACGCCGGGACGGGCTGCGGCGAGCGCGGCTGCCTGAGCCTTGTGCACGATATCAAAGACCTGCTTCTGCTTGTCGGTGGCTTTACCGAGGACGAAGGTGCGAGACATGTCGGACTGATAGCTCTCGACGGTGCAGCCATCGTCGATGAGGATGATCTCGTTCTCGCGGATGACCTGCGGCTGGAGGGAGCCGTGGGGCAGGGCGGAGTATTCGCCGACCTGGCAGCTTGCGTCGCCGGGGAAGCCGCAGCGAAGATAGGCGGCGCTGACGAGCTCGCTGAACTGACGGTTTGTCATGCCTGGCTGGGCGGATTTGTAGACGGCCTCGTAGACCTGGAGAGTGATGTTGTTGGCGAGGCGCATGAGCGCGAGCTCTGCTGGGGATTTAACGCCACGGCAACCAAAGGTGACTGGGGTTCCGCTGACGGCGGTGAGGCTGGGACTGGCGTGAGCGATGCCATCGGAGAAGGCGAATTGGGTGCGCTCTTCGATGCCAATCTTCCCGGTCGTGATGCCGGCCTCCTTGAGTGCTTTGGCCAAGAGTGCATAGGGATTTTCGTCTTCGTTCCAGGTGTAGACCTTTGTGGTGGAGGCGGCGGGCAGCGTGGCGGGCTTTGCTTCCATGCGCTCGCGGACCCGGCCTTCTTCAAAGACGGGGCAGACAACGAAAGGAGTTCCCTTTACAGGGAGCACCCAACAGAAGAAGCGCTCAGACTGGCCCCAGCGGAGGCCGGTGAAGTAGTTGAGCGAAGTTCCGGTGGCGATGACGAGAGCGTCGATCTTGTGTTGCGCGAGGAGAGTACGGGCGCGTTCGAGACGCTGCTCGCGTTCGGCCAGAGCGATGGGGGTAGCCTCGGAACGGCGGCTGGTCAGTGCGGCAATTGCAGGAGGAAGTTTGAGGTCGGAGGATGGTGATGAAGAAGGGCGTTGGGCCTGGAGTGCTATGGACGGAGCGGTCGCTGCTGCAGTGGCGGCTAATAAAAAACTTCTTCTGGTAGGCATGTGCGGATTGTAAATGTGTGGCTTGAGAAGCGGGCGGTAATCGGTGTGATGGATTGAATTTCGCGCAATCCAGCGTCTACTGCTGTAAACAGAAGCGAGGGGACGGTAGTCTGGAAAGATGATTGGTGTACGAAGGATTGCGATTTTGCTGGGTGCGGTAGCAACTACGATTTTGGTGCGTGCGGGAGACCCGGTAGTCGTGGCCACTTACTTCGAAGTGGGCAACGACACTGGCGATCGCCCCGGCGAAGTTTAATTGTGGGTAGAACGAGATCATCTAGATAAGGTTATCGAGATTGCCGGCATGATTCACCCGATGCGAGCAAATGCCGATGGTTCCGAGATCCCTGTCGTTGTCGGACCGGGACAGATTCGTCCGGCTGTAAATCTGTGGGCGCGGCGCATAACTCAAGGTTCGATCGGCGGAACAGCTCTTGGGTGATCAAATGGAATTGCCGGCGTGTCGCCAGAAGATGGAACCCTGGCTCGGCATTCTGGACAGATTATGTCGTGAACGGCGATCTGTTGGAACCGCGCGCTTCTACTGCGAACAGCAAGCAATTTCGACCGGCAACCAAAGAACATGACGGCGGAACAAAGTGCCAATAGTGAGAAACATGCAGCATTCACGGGCTATGAAGCATCTCTCGAAGCAGCCTATGCTGTAGGAAGCAGAGTCGCGAGAGCGATTCTTGCAGATCAACAGCCATCGAACCACTAAGGCAATAAGCCAATTAAATAGGAGTCGATTGAATGTCGCACGGATGGCAGGCTTCGATTTACGATATATGCAGGGAAATTGAGCTAGGCGAAGGCGAGATACAGCGATGATTACGACGGTACAACAGCATATCCTGCAGCAGCAGCAGGAGATGTTGAAGGCTACGGGGCGTGAGGCTTCGGGGACGTTCAGCTGGCTGTTGAGCGGGATTACACTGGCGTCAAAGATGGTGGAGTCGAAGATCCGCTCGGCGGGGTTGACGGATGTGTATGGCGCATTTGGCGTGGAGAATGTACAGGGTGAGCAGCAGCAGAAGCTTGACGTGTATGCGAACCAGGCGCTGCTGCATTGCCTCGGGTTGCGCGACAGTGTTGCCGCGCTGGTGAGCGAAGAGGATGAGGAACCGGTGACGTTCAATCGGGATCCGGAACGAGGCAAATATATCATCGTCTTCGATCCGCTGGATGGTTCAAGCAATATCGATGTGAATGTGAACGTGGGGACGATATTTAGCGTGCTGCGCAGGTTGCCTCCCGAACATGGGACTCTGGAAGAGTCAATTCTGCAACAAGGTTTTCGGCAGGTGGCGGCGGGTTATGTGGTGTACGGGCCGTCGACGGTATTGGTTTACACGACAGGCGATGGAGTGCATGGGTTCACGCTTGATCCTGCCATTGGCGCATTTGTGCTAAGCAATGAACGAATGATGATGCCGGAGCAGGGAAGCTACTACAGCGCGAATGAGGCGAATGCTGCAGTGTGGCCTGAAGAGTATCGCGTGTATCTCGAAATGTTGCGTTCCGACGGACTTGGTAAAGAATACAGTTCGCGTTACATTGGAAGTCTTGTGGCTGATTTTCACAGGACGCTGTTGAAGGGCGGGGTGTTTCTCTATCCGCCAACCTTGAAGCAGCCCAAAGGAAAGCTGCGGCTTCTGTACGAAGCGAATCCGCTGGCATTTATCGCGGAGCAGGCGGGAGGAATCGCAACCAATGGTGCGGGCCGGATTTTGGATATTCGGCCGGAAGGAATTCATCAGCGGACGCCGTTTTGCGTAGGGAGTAAACGCGAGATGGAGGCTCTTACAGCCACTCTAACCGCGGCGGTGGGAAAGTGAACAAGTTTGCAGCGGTTGTGACGGATATTCGCGAGGAGTCACGACAGGGGAGACTGCAGCGCTGGCAGATAGCATTAAATCGAACAGAGTTTGTTGTCGGTGATACCGGTGTGCTGGAGGCAGTGGCGCGGAGTGGAGCACGTCTGGACGTCCCAGTGTTGGCGATTGAGATTGATGCTGCGGGAGAAGTATGGCATCTGGTGGAAAAACCCCTGACTGCAGGAACGGTTGTGGCCGGTCAAGTCGGCAAATCTGAAGTTTGAGCCTGAAGGGGCTTGCTGGTACACTCAATAAAGTTGTTCGACGGCGTAGTGCCCGCAAAGGCGGTGTGCAGCGTTCGTCTTGGTGGGGGGCTGTAGCTCAGCTGGGAGAGCGCCTCGTTCGCAACGAGGAGGTCAGCGGTTCGATCCCGCTCAGCTCCACCAAATGAATCAACAACTTACATCGAAAATCTGGGTCCAATAAGAAGAGAAATTGCAGCATGGGTCCAATTTGGGTCCATTACGCTACATTCTCTTTCTTCACCAGAACAAGAGACGCTACTTTTTCTCCTGCCTCCCGCTTTTCATCGCCTACAGTCTGTGCGTACGTTGCTAATGTCATCTCCGCTGTTGAGTGACGCATTAACTCCATACTCACTCGTAGACTCACTCCGCTAGAAAGCAGAAGGGAAGCGTAGCTTCTGCGAAGTGTGTGCCATCCTAGCTTGGGCTTGTTGATACCTGATACCTGCTGCCTCTATCGCAGGGACGACGTTACGGCGCCAGAGCGTTCCAGGCCATAGCGGTTGTTTGCCGAAATGGAACTCGGAAGCAAATACCCAGTGCTCTGGCATCGTGTATCGTGACTTTTCCTTCCAAGCGTTCAGAGTTTCGATGGCTTGGGGAGGCAAGGGTAGTGGACGACGTGAGGACTCTGTTTTGGGTGGTCCTTCTATTCCATCAACATATGACCTGCGGACGTACAAAACTGCACGATCGAAGTCTACGTCTGCCCACTTGAGGCCAAAGATTTCACCCCGTCTCATACCCATTACGGCAGCGATGAAGAATGCGGTACGTACCGGTTCGAGTCCCTCAAGCTGTTTGAGGATAGCCACGCTCTCGGCCGGTTCAAGGATGGACGGTTCTGTCGCCCGCTTCCTTACCTGTCGAACGTTGGCGATAGGATTCGTTGAGTGCAGTTCATGCCGCATGGCATGGCGGAATGCTGCTCCGAAGACCTCTCTAACCTTTGCCTTTGACCCGTTGGCTAACGGGAGAGTCCTCAGCCAGTCTTCGACTGCTACGGCTTTCACTTGTCCAAGCGGAAGACTACCCCACTTGGGCAAAACATAGTTGTTAAAGATGTACAGGTAAGTCTTGCGAGGCTTCGCTGCTTTGCCTGAGTCTTTTCCGAGTTCACGTTCCTTGTAGTGCTCGACAAGTTCCGCGACCGTAAGTTTGGTTGGCTCTGGAACAGCCAGGGATTGTTCCAGAGCGGCTGCCGCTTTCTTCTGGGCTTGCGTCTTGGTGAGTTCCTTCACATTGCCCAGGAGTTGCTTGCGGCGTACTCCTGATTGTCGCCAACGATAGACCCAAACGCCGGGTCCGTTACTTCTCCGCTCAATTGTCAAAGAGCCTTGCTGATAGCGTTTATGTTTGTAATTCATGCTGCCGTCCTTTCGGGTTGGGCGGCATGACCGACAGGATCAGTGTAACTCCCAGTCTCGAGCCACGCAGTGAGTTGAGAGAGCGGAAAGACGATCTTTCGAGCACTAAGGCGACGGTGAGGTACTTTTCCTAGTCGCGCCCATTTCAGCAATGTGACGGGGTGGACACGTACAATTCCGGCTGCTTCTCGGGCTGTTAGCCACTCGCTTTTCATCGCAAACCTCTTCTTGCAACGGATGTCCATGCAAACCAGTGGAGCACTACAGTGCCATTGAGCCGTCGGGCGACGTCATTGACCTTAAATAGGGATCACTCCCGGAAGAGTGGTGCTCGCTAGTACTCCTCGGCGGCTTGCGGTACAGCGAGTCGGGTGAATTCAATGTGGTGGGCTGCGCAGTCGCGATCTCTGCGACACGAACGGTCAAAGAGGAGGCTTCTGTTGAGGGCATATCGTCTCCGTAACGGTGGTGCTGTATCGGGTAGAACGTTGACAATAAGCATTGACGAACAATTAAGGCGGCGTCCAATTCCAAATAGTTCATGCGTTATTCCCGTCAGGAATAACGGCGATGCTGAACCTGGGGCAACGCGGCATCGTTCGAGGGTCAATCTGCATCCAAGAGAAAGCATCGGCGGTCAGAATCTCCCACGCGGAGCAGTTAAGGGAGGCTGGAGATGGTGCAAAGTGACATAAAGCTGATGGAAGCTGCAATTGCGCTCGCGGAAGAACTCAATTTTTCGAGAGCCGCCTAGAAGCTACAGATAACCCAGCCTGCTTTGACCAAGAGAATAGCTGAGCTAGAAGACCGTCTTGGCATTTCCTTGTTTGCCCGAGATCACCAGATGGTTGATGTCAATGACTCGGGTCGAGCTTTTGTCGAAGAGGCTCGCCTATCAGTACTGCACGGCGAGAGAGCGTTTCAAGCTGCGCAGAGAGCAGCGCGGGGTGTTGACGTCGTCCTCAACGTTGGCAGGTCTCCTTACACAGATCTGTTCCTGGTCACAACGCTGCTGTCCATTCAATTGCCGTTGTTCCCGCGATTGCGAGTTGACCTCACCAGTCAGTTTTCGTGTGATCTAGTTCATCAGTTGCTCGAAGGGAGGCTCGATTTGGCAATCGCGACTGAACCCCCCGAATCCCCATTGATGACGACAGTTAAGATCGACGAAGCTCCCTTTTACATTGCTATGTCAGAAAGGGATAGGTTGGCCGCACGCCCTTCGGTCAGTCTCGAGGACATGGCCGGCCGCTGCTGGGTTCTATTCGAACGCAGACTGCATCCAGCGCTCTACGACACGATTATGCGCGGGGCTGCGGTTCGGGGAATTCTTCCAACCAGGGTCAAGCACGTGATCGCTCCTGAAGAAGCATTTCCATCGGTAGCCGACGGGTCATCCTTGGCATTTTTCGTTAAGGTGGGCGCGTTGCGGTTGGCCAGAAATGGTGTGACTGTTCGCCCGCTCACCGAAGGTACCTTACTCTTGAGAACATTTATGGCATCTCGTGCCGACCGAGACAAACAGCTTTCGTTACCAATTCCTGCGTAGTTTCGCAGCAGAGGTGGTCAACCGCAGTGCGCGTCTCCCGCCTCAGTTGGCTAAAGTGCTTGCATCAACGATCTGGATTTGGATTGGCCCTGATCAATCGCAGCGTGGACATGGAAATATACCCGTAGTGAGTGCGTTGAGGTCAATCTCGGCAAGGTTCACTACGCGTCCGCATTTCGGACAAATATGGGCGCTCGCCCATTGTTTTTCTTAATTCATACCAGGCAGGTCAATCCAAACGTTGCAATCGATCAGTCGATTTCTTCAGTCCGATCCTCTTATGGTTGACGCGTTTCATGAATCACATGGAAGTTGTAGTCGTAATCATGCGTCGGCTTGTCTCCTTGGTTCCATTTCTGCAACAGAGCCAGGGTATTCCCAGTCTTGAACGCATCGGAAGGCGAGAAACTCCGCGACCTCGGTCAAACCTGGAACGAACGATTGAAGTATGTCTCCACCCCGGCCAAAGACGATAAGGACCTAACCGCCGTACTGGTGAGGCCCGATGGATTTATCGCATGGGCATCCGAATCGGAGCCGCACTTGACTGCCGCTGCGAAATCAAATCGAACGCTGGTTTGCCAATGTGACGCGTCCCGAAGGAGCACAAATTCCATTTAAGTCTTTTATCGAGGTGAGTCGGAGCTAGAAATTTCATGACCAACCAGCTCGTTTTGGCGCCGGTACCGCCGGAAAGCAGGGCAAGGGGAGCCCCTGGCCCTCACCCCAGCCCAGGCCATGCTGCGCAAGATGGTCCTCGACGCGGTCCCATCGCCCCATACCCAGCGCAACTACGCCAAGGCCCTCGACGACCTGTTCGCCTTCTGTGCCAGCCGACCTCTCTCCCGGTCCTTATTAATGGAATGGCGGGCGGGCATGGAGTCCCTCTCCCCTTCAACGATCAACGTCCGGCTCTCGGCGGTCCGGAAGATGGTGGGCGAGGCCAGGCGGAACAACATGATCGGATCGGAGGAGGCGGCCAGCCTGACCGACATCCCCAACATCCGGCAGAAAGGAGCCCAGCTGGGAAACTGGCTGACCCGCGAGCAGGCCAAGGAGCTCCTGGCCGTTCCCGACCGCTCCACCCTGAAAGGGAAGCGCGACTACGTGATCCTGTCGCTGCTGGTTGGCTGCGCCCTCAGGCGGAACAAGGTGGCCGAGCTCGACGTTGCGACCGTCCAGCAATGAGAGGGGAGATGGGTGCTGGCCGACCTTGAGGGCAAAGGCCGGCGCATCCGCACCGTGGCCATCCCCATCTGGGTCAAGCACGGCATCAACGCCTGGATGACCGCGGCCGCAATCGAAGATGGCCGGCTGTTGCGATCGGTCTCGAAGTCCGGAAAGGTCAATCGCGACACACTGAGTGACTGGTCGGTCTGGTCGGTAGTTGAACAGTCATCGAAGCAAATCGGGATCGAACACTTCGGCGCCCACGACCTGCGCCGCACCTGCGCGAAGCTCTGCCGCAAGAATGGCGGAGATCTGGAGCAGATCAAATTCCTGCTGGGGCACTCGTCCATCCAGACGACGGAGCGCTACCTGCGCTCCGAGCAGGACATCGAGATAGCCGTGAACGATAACCTTGGACTGTAGTGGAGAACATCACTCCTGGTAATTTGAAGATCGGTGTCCTAAGAAGCATGATGAGATGACGAAAGATCCACTGCAAAAGATCCACTGCAAAAGATCCACTGCAAAAGATCCACTGCAAAAGCAGTTCATAGTGATGAAGGCACGTCCCTGCTTCTCACAGTCTTTGCTGCCTGACCCAAACGTTCGTCAGAGAACCCTCAGCAAACGATGACCGTGTGATCTATAAATCATTCTCTCCCCATTCCATCCATCCTTTCACTTTGCGATTAGCGGCACGGTGTCTCTCTCGCGATCTGAATGGACTTAGGCGCACCCAGGTAAGCCGAGAATAAGCCATATCAACTCCGTCTGGCGATGAGTGCCGGTCTTGCCTAGAATGCGCCTCAGATGAAAACGGGCTGTCTCGAGCGTAATTCCGAGCCGGTTTGCCACCTTGTCAACTTCGTGACCACACGCCAGAAGATCTGCAAACCGGCCTTCTGCTGGCGTCAGATGGTAGAGCCTATTCAGGATGACAGACCGGGGAAGAGGTTTGGTCGTTGAGTCGCTGACGAAGACCATTGCCGCCACGCGGCCATATTTGTCGAGTAGGCTGGACTGAAGCGGGATCACGGTCAGCCGTAGTGGGGACTTGCCCGTCTTGTGGCTGAGAAACAAAGAACCACCCGAAGATATACCGCACGACATCCCGACAGCGACCGCAGCCGCGAGCTGCGATTGTAGTTCGCTGTTCTCTTCGCCTCGCATGGCAGCCAGACGTCCCTTCACAAGCCTGATTCCGTCCCCACTCTTCACGAGGTCTTCAGCTCGTCGGTTATTCAGAATCACGAGCCCTTCGTGGTCCAGACCGAATATGGCGTGGTCGAATGCATCAAGGGCGAACCCCAAGCCCTCGACATTAAAGCGCAATCGCGTGAACTGAAGGTGCAGCTGCAACGCCCGCTGTAAGTGTGGCATGAGGGTTTGGTAGACGCTTCCCTCACGAGCCTCAAAGGGGCCTCTAGGTTTGGGACGCATACACGCAAGGTAGGCGGGCGCTTGCTCGGGTAGCGCAACCTTGAGACCGAAGCTGTAATGCATTCCATTCGGCTTGAAATAGTCGTTGTAGAACTCGGTCGTTTCGAACTCATAATCCGGTACGGCTCGATGGCTGTACCGGACGGTTCCGGTGGGAAACATTTGATCACAGCGTTCCGATAAGACATTCAGCGGAGCGTAGTACTCCGTATATGAGACTAGAGCGCTTGGGTCCATGCGGGCCAAGTATGACACGTTTGGCGTGGCTGGATCGGGGAAACTGGTGAAGACAACAAACGCAATTCTTGAGGCCGGTGCAGATGAGCTGGAATCATCTGAGGACTGTGAGCCGTTTCAGTCTCATGTCCGCATCTTCTCAAATGTAGCTTAGGTGTGCTCCGTTCATTGCTTTTTGCTCCGTGCGCGACGTTGTACTGGCCAAATGCCAATATAGTCGGCAAGGCTCCGTTAGATCGCGCAAGGCATTGCAGCACCGGCTCCAAAAAGCAGTAACATATGAGCATGTCTTCGCGCGCCGTCAAAATCACGACTCCGATCCCGACGCTGCAGCAGGTCGGTGAGCGGCTGGGCCTCAGCAAGTCGCGGCAAAACGCGGTCCTGTCTATCGTACGACGGGATTCGACCGCGGGGATGTATGTGGAACGCACTCGCGCCGATCGGCGTGTGAGCCCAGGAAGTGCGAAGAAGAGTGTCAAGAAGTAGCCCCAATGCAATGAGTTAGAACTTTGGCAACTACGTTTGGCTCCTCGAAGAGTGGACCACTCGCTCCTTCGATATCGCTGATTGCAAGAGACTTCTCTGAACTCACTTCGGCTTGGCGTACGCAACAGTCCCTTTCTTGAAGTG
>Ga0193726_1000056_pt1 | contig 215893 bp, 183 predicted proteins | sample H2c1metaG_FD_144928 | JGI IMG/M metagenome (GOLD analysis project Ga0193726, IMG submission 144928) | Soil microbial communities from a riparian zone of the East river system, Colorado, United States - H2c1 | ecosystem: Environmental > Terrestrial > Soil > Riparian zone | place: USA: East...
AACGGTTGCCTCTCGGTGACGCCCGCGGGAATTTGCACATCGACCAGACGCTGGCGGCCGTGCTCGCTGAGCGTGACTCGCCGCTTGGTGCCGGCAAATGCCTCCTCGACCGTAACGTCCAGATGGCCGGCATCCGAATCGGCCTGCCCAGCGGTGCTGCCGCCTGCGGCCGAGCCGCCAAACAGGCTGGAGAAGAAATCGCTGAAGCCATTGATATCCGAGAATCGCTGCCCGCCAGAGCTCCCGAATCGCTGCGACCAGTCCGGCGGCGGCCGAAACTGTTGTCCATTTCGATAATCTCGACCCAATTGGTCGTAGGCGGCGCGCTTATCACTGTCGCGCAGCACTTCGTAGGCCTCCTGTACCTCTTTGAATTTCTCCTCGGCATTCTTTTCCTTGCTGACGTCCGGGTGAAATTTGCGTGCCAGCTTGCGGTAGGCCCGCTTCACCTCATCGGGGTCGGCGCCTCGAGTAACGCCCAGAATTTCGTAATAATCCCTATATTGCATGCTGACTCTGAAAGATTAATGCTCTATTTTACAGTAACTTAGCGGCTCGTTGTCCGCACGACGGTCAAATGAAAAATCCCGTCCGGGGCAAGCCATCCGACCACTCTAGCTTGAAATTGAACCTCAGCGTCCCGACCTCAGCCTAGCCGCGTTACCATATTGCGGCGCTTTTTCCCGATCTGAAGCCCCATGAAACGCATTTTCCTATTCGTCCTGACCAATCTTGCCGTGCTCGCGCTGCTCAGGGTGGTGCTGTTCATCGTGGAAAATGTATTCGGCGTGCATCTGATGCAGGGCGGCACTGGCGGCCTGCTGGTTTTTGCAGCCATTTTTGGCTTCGGCGGATCTCTCATTTCGCTGGCTCTGTCCAAGTGGACCGCCAAACGCATGATGGGGGTACGCGTCATCGAGAGCCCGCAGTCTGAACTGGAGAGATGGCTGGTGGGCGCCGTCAATCGGTTGGCCGAGCAGGCCCATGTGGGGATGCCGGAGGTCGGCATTTTCGAGGCCGAAGAAATGAATGCCTTTGCGACAGGCGCGCGCCGCAACGCGGCGCTCGTCGCAGTGAGCAGCGGTCTGCTGCGCAACATGTCGCGCACGCAGGTCGAGGCGGTACTGGGTCACGAAATCACACACGTCGCAAACGGTGATATGGTTACCCTTGCTCTTTTGCAAGGTGTGCTAAATACATTCGTGATCTTTCTCGCCCGAATCATCGGCGGTATCGTTGACCGAGCGATCTTGCGCAACGACCGTCAGGGTTCGGGCATCGGTTTTTTCTTGACTACCATCGTGGCGCAGTTCGTACTGGGTATTGTCGCGAGCGTCATCGTTTGCTGGTATTCACGGCGCCGCGAGTTCCGTGCGGATCGGGGCGGCGCGGATCTGACCGGTACCGGAAACATGATCGATGCGCTGCAAATGCTCAAGCGCAGTCAGGGAGTGCCGATGCCGCAGCAACTGCAGGCTTTCGGCATCAATACAGGCCGCTCGAATGGAATTATGCGGCTATTTATGAGCCATCCGCCGCTGGACGAGCGAATCGCGGCATTAAAGACTTAAGGTTACTCATGACGCCAGAAAATGAAATCGTGATCGAGCCCCCCACCGCGGAACGCGTGGGTCGTGAGCTTTCGCGGTGGTTCGGCAACAGCGATTTTGCAACGCGGCCGCGTGAGCCCGCCCTGGAAGCAGGAAGGCACACCGATTGGGCTCGAGTGCTACCGTTTCTTCTCATGCATGCCGCATGTCTCGCAGTGATTTGGGTTGGCTTCAGCTGGATCGCGCTGGCCGTGACGATTGCGCTGTACCTGGTGCGCATGTTTGCCATCACCGGTTTCTATCATCGCTATTTTTCACATCGCACGTTCAAGACCTCGCGCGTCGGCCAATTCATCTTCGGCATGTTGGGCGCCTCGGCAGTGCAGCGCGGCCCCATTTGGTGGGCGGCGCATCACCGCCACCACCATGTCTACTCGGACAAGCCTGAAGATGTGCACTCGCCGGTGCAGCACGGTTTTTTCTGGAGCCACATGGGCTGGTTCATGTCCCACAAGCACTTCGCTGCGGATTTATCCCGAGTCAAGGACTTGCTGAAGTATCCTGAGCTGAGATTCCTGGATCGCTTCGATGTCGTGGTTCCGACGGCTCTGGGGGTCGGGGTGTTTCTGCTCGGCGTGCTCTTGAAGCATGTTGCACCGGGACTTCACACGACTGGCTGGCAGATGCTGGTCTGGGGTTTCTTTATTTCCACTGTGCTGGTTTATCACGGCACCTACACCATCAATTCGCTCTCGCATGTGTTCGGTCGCCAGCGCTACAAGACCGGCGATGCCAGCCGCAACAATCCCTGGCTGGCCATCATCACCTTGGGCGAAGGCTGGCATAACAATCACCATCACTATCCTGCCTCGGCCCGCCAGGGCTTTTATTGGTGGGAATTCGACGTCACCTTCTACGTATTGAAGCTCATGTCGTTTTTCGGCGTGATCTGGGATTTGAAGCCGGTACCCGCCGCGATCCGCGACGGCGGGGGCAAGCGGCTCTAATCGTCCATGCCGCGCCCGCCTAGCTCCGCGACGCTTGCGGAACTGAAAGAAGCAGTCGGTCCCGGCAATTTTCTGGACTCGCACGACGACGTAGCCCCCTACCTCACCGATTTTCGCCGTCTCTATCGGGGCGCCACACCCCTGGTGCTGCGGCCTCGCAGCGTTGATGAAGTCGCCAGAATCCTAAGAGTTTGCAACCGCGACGACGTCGCGGTGGTGCCGCAGGGCGGCAACACCAGCTACTGCGGCGGAGCGACCCCGGATGAGACCGGCTCGCAGATTGTCGTGTCCCTGCAGCGCCTGAATCGAGTTCGGCAGGTCGATGCCGCCAACTACTCCATGATCGTCGAGGTCGGCTGTACGCTCGCCGGCGCGCAGTCGGCGGCGCGGGATGCGAATCGCCTTTTTCCCCTCAGCTTAGGCTCGGAAGGCACCGCGCAGATCGGCGGCAATCTCTCCACCAATGCAGGCGGCACGGCGGTATTGCGCTATGGGATGATGCGCGACCTGGTGCTGGGACTGGAGGTGGTGCTCGCCGACGGCCGGGTGCTCTCAGCGCTGAAGAGTCTGCGCAAGGACAATACCGGATACGATGTAAAGTCCCTGTTCATCGGCGCGGAAGGAACGCTCGGCATCATCACTACGGCCTCGCTCAAGCTGTTTCCAGTGCCGGCCGATACCGCCACCGCCTTGGTCGGCATCGACTCCCCGCGCCATGCGCTCGATTTGCTCGCGCAGCTGCGCAGCGCCGCGGGCGATCAAGTAACCTCCTTCGAATTGATGCCGCGCATTGCCGTGGACATGACCGTGAAGCACGTTACGGGAGTCGCGAATCCCTTGAGCTTCGATTGCCCCTGGTACTTGCTGATCGAACTGAGCTCTCCGAACCCGAAGCAAAACCTGACGGCGCTTTTGACCTCGGAACTGGAAGATGCGGCGGCCGCCGGTACCGTCAAGGACGCCATGCTGGCGACATCGCTTGGCCAGGCGCAGGCCATGTGGAAATTGCGCGAGTCGGTGCCGGAGGCACAGCGGCGCCACGGCGCCAGCATCAAACACGACGTCTCCGTTCCGGTCTCCGCCATCCCTGAGCTCATCGAAAAAGGCAACTCGCTGGCGCTCACACTCGCGCCGGAGGGCGACGTGGTCTCCTACGGCCACGCAGGCGACGGCAATTTGCACTTTAATTTGAGTCAGAAGCCCGGCGCGGACATTGCGCAGTTCGTCGGCAGAACTCACACACTCGAACTGGCGATGTTCGATCTGGTCGAAAGCCTGGGCGGCAGCATCAGCGCCGAGCACGGCATTGGACGGCTCAAAGCCGGGGAGTTCGCGCGTCGAGCGGATCCTGTTGAGCTTGCCGTCATGCACGCGCTGAAAAAAGCCCTCGATCCAAAAGGGATTTTGAATCCGGGCAAGGTTTTGTGCGCAAATTAACTCTGCCGGTGCGCACCGCACGTTTGAATTTGCGCGAGTTCGTCGCAACGGACTTCGCCGCCGTGCACGCCTACTCATCGGATCCGCGCGTCACCCGTTATCTTTTTTTCGGCCCCCGCGACGAGGACAGCACGGCAGAATATCTTGAGGAGCTGCTGGCATCGCAGCGCGAGCACCCGCGCACCCGGTTCGAGCTGGCCGTGGAGGAGATCGTCTCAGGCAAGCTGATCGGAGCCTGCGATCTGTCCGTGATCGAGAGTAATGTAGTGGACTTGGGGTATATGCTCAGCGCCGAGCAGTGGGGCAAGGGATACGCGACCGAAATCGCACTGGCCCTGGTCGATGCGGCATTTTTCGATCTGCGCGCGCTTCGGGTGATATCCACAGTCGACGTGAACAATGCCGCCTCGATCCGCGTGCTGGAGAAAATCGGCATGCGTTGGGAAGCGGTGTATCGCAAGCATCGTCGCGCCAAGAACCGCTGGTGGGACTGCCACTTGTTCACCCTGCCGCGCGAGGTGTGGGAGGCCTCGACGGCCGTCAGAGACCGTCAGGAGCCTGTCTGAGCGTCCCGCCTGGTCGCTCCTAACGCTCGGCCTCGTCCTTGGCCGCTTGCTGGCGCGCGCGCTCCGCGGAGCGCTTCAGCACATCCTCGCTCGGCATCCCGGTGTTCCGGCTGCTACGCAGCGCCAGCATTCCGCCGATCAATACGGCTGCAACGACTATGATGACAATGACGGTTTTGAACAAGCGCCGCTCCTTAGGACATTACCCTGATCAGGCCTTCCTGCGCGACGCTGGCGACCAAGCGGCCGTCACGCGCAAATATGCTGCCGCGTGTGAAGCCGCGGGCGCCCGAGGCGCTCGGGCTGTCCATGGCATACAGCAACCAGTCATCGACTCTCAAGCTGCGATGAAACCACATCGCATGATCGATGCTGGCGATTACCAACTTGTCGCGGGCCATCGAAAGCGCATGCGGCTTGAGCGCCGTATCCAGCAATTGAAAGTCGGACGCGTAAGCCAGAAGGCAGCGATGCAGCGCCTCGTCGTCCGGAAGCTTGTCGACGGCCCGGATCCAGACGTACTTGAACGGAGGTTTTTTTTCCGGATTCGCAAAATTCGGAATCTCGGTGGGTTTGAATTCAAAGGGTCGCTTCTGATCCAGAATTTTCAGCAGGGTGGGCGACAGGCCTTCGAGTGAGGCGCGAAACTGAGCAAAATCCGGCAGCGTTTCCGGCATCGGCACGTCCGGCATCGGAAACTGATGATCCAAACCGGGCTCCGGGATTTGGAAGGAGGCAGACATATTGAAGATCTGTTGCCCGTTCTGAATGGCGACGACACGCCGCGTCGCGAAATGCTTGCCGTCCCATGCCCTGTCGACTTCGTAGACAATTGGCAGATTGAAGTCCCCGCGCCGCAGGAAATACGCATGCAGCGAATGCACCTGCCGATTTTCCACCGTCGCGGTCGCAGCGACCAGCGCCTGTCCCAGCACCTGTCCGCCGAACACTTGCGGACTGCCGATGTCGCGGCTCTGTCCGCGAAATAGATTCATCTCGAGCCGTTCTAGCGTCATGACCTTGATCAAATCTTCGAGCAGCTGATTCATCCATTCACCTGAAGATTCATTCCGCGCCGGCTACGCCCAATCGCTTCTGCATGATCGGGCTGGTGGTCGTGTATTGCAAAAACTGCCGCTTCTCGGGAAACAGGTGGTGTTGAATCGCAAACGCCGTCAGGGCAGCTTCGTGAAAGCCGCTCAAGATGAGTTTTTTCTTGCCGGGATACGAATTGATGTCGCCGATGGCGAAGATTCCCGGAACGCTGGTCTGAAACTTTTCGGTGTCGACTTTGAGCGCCTTCTTCTCCATCTCCAGACCCCATTCCGCGATCGGCCCGAGCTTCGGATGCAAACCGAAGAACGCGAATACATGGTCCACAGGAATCGTGTGCATCTGTCCGTCGGCGGACTGCACTTCGAGCCCGCTCAATTTTTCGCCGTCTTTTTGCAGGGCAACGGCATTGCCTTGCAAAAATCGCATCTTGCCCGCTGCAACCAGGTCGCGCATGCGCGCGACCGTGGCGGGTGCGGCACGAAAATCCGCGCGCCGATGCACCAGGGTCAATGAGCGCGCCTTCTCGCAGAAGGCAACCGTCCAGTCCAATGCCGAGTCCCCGCCGCCGCAAATCACGAGGTCCTGATTGAAAAAATCACCCGCGGATTTCACCCGGTAATGGACGTATCTGCCTTCGAATTGCTCGACGCCCGGGATGCTCAGGCGCCTTGCCTGAAAGGAACCCACTCCTCCGGCGATGACCACGGCCCCGGCGGTGAGTCGGGTACCAGTGGAGGTTGCAACGTGAAATTTGCCATTGCCCAGGACTCGCAATTCGGTCACTTCCTGGCCCAGATGAAACGTGGCTTTAAAGGGTTTGACTTGCTCCAACAACCGGTCGATCAGTTCCTGCGCGCCGCACACGGGCAACGCAGGAATGTCATAAATCGGCTTGTCGGGATACAGCTCGGTGCATTGACCGCCGGGCTGGCCCAGGGAATCGATGATGTGCGTGCTGATCCCGAGAAGTCCGAGCTCGAATATCTGGAAGAGTCCTACGGGCCCGGCGCCGATGATGACCGTTTCTACGTATTGTTCCGACATGTCAGTCCCGATTTCTCGTCCTTTGGCAAATCGGCGCGGATTGTAACTGAATCTTCAATCCCGTTTCCCAAGCAACCAGAATCGATCCTGAAGGTACTTAATAGACGAGACTGAGTCCTTCGAACTTGCGCGACTGCCGATGGATTCTTGAGCCCAGGCCGTCGATCACGATCAGGCTCGTCTCGCGGCGCTGGCCGCGCTGGCGACACTTTGAAAGTGGCTGCGCGGCGTATGTTGTTGTTTTTCAAGTGGAAACGGTCCTAAGCCTCAAGGATATTGGGATGATGCACGCACAAGTTACTCCGCAATCTGACGAACATGCCGAGCCGCACGAAGAGACCGCCCGCGACTCAACCCGTCCCATCCGCGCCTTGAATCGCGGACTCGACGTCCTGACCGAACTGAACCGCCTCGAACGAGCGGCCATCAATACCCTGGCCGCCGCCGTTGGCCTGCCGCGCACCACGACCTATCGCATTTTGGAAACGCTGCGTCTCGCGGGTTATGTTGACCGCGATGCGCACGATGATTGCTACCGACCGACCATCATGGTGCGAGCGCTATCGGACGGTTTCGACGACGAGGCATTGGTGGCGCATATCGCAAAGCCGCTGCTCGCAGCGCTGGGATCGCAGATTGTCTGGCCGGTGGCGGTTGCCACGCCCTCGGGCTCGACCATGATGATCCGCGAGACGACCGACCGCCAAAGCCCCCTCGCGCTGGAACAGTACAGCGCCGGTGTTCGGGTGCCCATGCTGTCCTCGGCCGCGGGGCGCGCGTACCTGGCGTTCTGCTCGCCCCAGCAGCGCGATGCCATGCTGGAGCTATTGGCGCGCTCGTCGTTGCCGGAAGACCGCTTGGCGCGCAACCGAATCGAGGTTGAACGGCTGCTGAACGAAACACGCACTCAAGGATTCGGCATGGCGCACCGCGCGCGGCGCGTCTCGGAAGAAACCAGCCTGGCCATTCCGGTGCGCGCGAAGGATCGCATCCTCGCCAGCGTCACGGTCCGCTACGCAGCCACCGCCGTGCCGCTGCGAACTGCAGTGGAACAATTTCTGCCCAAGATGCGCGAGGTCGCGCAGAAGATCGAGGCGCAGTTTATCTAGTAAGTCGGCTCACTTGCGCAAGACATTGCGGACGCCGCCGGATATCAGCGCCGTGACATCCAGTAGCGCGCCTGCCATCGCCAGACCATCCGGTGCCGCCAAATAGCGCGGCCGCCACACCGGATCGAATTTTTCTTTGAATTTACGCAAACCCTCAAAGTTATAAAATGTCTCGCCGTAGCGCTGCACGATGCGTCCGAGCTTGTGCCACGTGGGAGCCAAAGCGTGCTCCTCCAAGCCTGAGAGCGGTGCCATTCCGAGATTGAACCAGCGGAACCCCTGCGCCTTCCCCCATAGCATACATTCGATCAGCATGTAGTCGACGACGCCTTTTGGCGCGTCGTCGTTGTAGCGCATGAGATCGACCGAGAGCTCTGTCGATCCGCCGCGCCACAGGTTGGCGAAAGCAACCACCGCTCCTTGATGGCGAACCACGCCCACATCGAAATGCGAGATGTAGCGCTCCTCGAAGAACCCGAGGGAAAAGCGCTTCTCGGCTGCGTTCTTCGCCGCAAGCCAGGCGTCCGACACGGCGCGCAACTCCGGCAGTATCGCCGCCACGGCGCCGCGTCCGACCATTTCAAACGTTGCGCCATCGCGGCAGGCGCGGCGGTGCGCCTGGCGCAGATCCGCGCGTGCGGCACCCTCGAGAGAAAAGGCTTCGAGCGGCACTCTCGCCTCCTCGCCCAGCTTGCTCAAGGTAAGCCCCAGGTCCACGTACAACGGCAGGCGTTCCGGCGTCACTTGATAGAAGACGGGCGAGACAGCCATGCCGTCGCAGTCCTCCAGAAAGTCCCAAGCCAGCTCTTCGCCGAGTTCCGCCGGCCCGATGGGATCGCCCATGGCTACCCAGCTATTACCGGAGGTCTGGAACATGATGCAAGCCGTGCGATCTTTGTTGAACAGCAAATTTTTGTCGCCCAGCAGTGCAAGATTGGCCGTCGTGTCCTCGCCACTCTCGATTAGTTCCGCCACGCGCTCCAAGTCCGCAATCTTAGGGGCGGAAAATCGCGGCGGCGCCGGCCGCAGCACGCGCCACAATCCGTAAATGGCGCCGAACATAACCGCGAGCAACGATGCACGCAGGCTGCGCGGCGCGGACGCTTCGAAGGCAAATTGCCACCAGAGTTCGTTTTCGTAAGGAAGATGCCGATAGGCGAACAGAAACAGCCATGCCGCCATCAACAGCACCAGAAAAAAGGCAACGATCCACGCGCTGGAAAAGTGCTGCTCGATCAGCGAGGCCCGCCGCCGGAAGCGTGATCGCGCCGATGTCAGCATGGTCACCACCACCGTCAAAATGGTGGCTTCCTCATAGTCGAAACCCTTGAGCAGCGACACTAGGATGCCGGCGCACAGCAGCCAGATCGTAATCCACCAAGCCGTGTGTAAGCGTCGGTACAGGCCATGCGCGATGATCAACAATCCCACACCCACGACGCTGCCGAGTAAATGCGACAGCTCCAGCACCGACAGGGGCACGAAGTTGCGCAGCAGCGTTAAGCGATAGCCCAGAGCCGGCGTCGCACCCGAAAATAGCAGCACGGCACCGGCCACAAACACCGCGATCGCGATCGCCTGCGGCGTCACCGCGGTCAGGAATGCCCGCACGACGCGCGCCAGGCGCACGACCGGCGCGCGGTGTATCCAGACTTCGTGCGCCCCCAACAACACCAGCGCGATCGCGAATGGCGCGAAGTAATAAATGGCGCGATACGCGATCAGCGCACCTATAAGCCGATCCTTGGGCACCGCCGGCATCAGCAGCAGCAGCACGAACTCGAATACGCCGATGCCGCCGGGGACATTGCTGACGGCGCCCGCGGCGAGGGCAAGCAGGTACACGCCGGCGAACGCGAAGAAGCCGATCGCGGCTTCCCGCGGCAGCAATACGTACAGAACGCTGGTCGCGCACAGCATATCGACGCAACTGATGCCGATCTGCGCGAACGCGACGCGCGGTTTCGGCACCGGAATCTCGAATTTGCGAAACTTTATGGGCGCGTGGCGCGTGCAAACCAGCCACAGATACGCAGCCACCGCCACCAGCAATAGGCCGCCTGCGACCAGCGCCAACCAGGCGTGAACATGCAATATGGATCCGGACATTCCGGCGTTTGACAGAAGCGACAGTCCGAGCAGCACGCTCGCGCCCAGGAAAAAGGTCAGCGTGCCGAAGGCGATGATGGTGGCGATCTGCTTGGCGCTCAGGCCGAGGGCCGTGTAGGCGCGATAGCGCACGGCGCCGCCGCTTATCGAATTCAAGCCGACGTTGTGGCCGATGGCATAGCCCATGAAGGATATGAGCGCGACGCGCGGATAAGGCACGCGTGCGCCGGCAAAGCGGACGGCCAGCGCATCGTACAGCGTCAGGCAGCCGTACCCGGCGCAGGTGAAGAAAGCCGCGCGCAACAGTTTCGTGTTGGAGATGGCTTGGACGCGCTCCAGGATGTCGCTCCAGTGGTACTTGCCGAGCAAGTGGTGCAGCACGAACACCGCCACCCCCAACAGGGCGACTCCCAACAGAGTGCTCCAAATGGAAACCTTCGGTGCTGTGCTCGGGTGTGTCAAGCCCGGTATCCTAGCAGGCCTCCATGACTAGGCAGAAAACTGCTACCGTTATGTCTTCACGAATCGATCTAAGGGGTACCCACCGATGAGTTCCGCCACCGACGCCCGACAGGCAACCATGGACGCGACGCAGATTTATCGCGAGGAAATATTTACCGATCGTAAGGTCGGCACGATCCGCAGAATGACGCCCGTGACGCTGGACGGCGCGGTTGATGCCGCGCGGCCAGTCATATATGTAGGACAGGCGCAAGTCATGACGCCGATGGGCGCGGTACCCATTAGTTTCGAACTGGATGCGGTCACGTTGGCAGCCGCGGTAGAAAAATTTGGCGTGGGCGCGGAGCAGGCTGTGCAGCACACCATGCGTGAACTGCAAGAGATGCGCCGTGAGCAAGCATCTTCCCTGGTGATCCCCGATGCCGCAGGCGCGGCCCTTCCGAATCCCAGCGATCTGCTTAGGGGAGGACGACCCCGCCGCTAGCCACTCGCGCTGCTAGCCGCTGCCTGCGCGGCTCGCCTTGTCGAGCGTTTCCCAGCGCGCGTACGCGCCGTCGAGTTCCTCTGCGAGGACCTGCAAGCGCTGCAGCGCCTGACTGCCTTGATCCTTGTTCTGCTGGAACACTTGAGGGTCGTTGATCAGCGTGGTGAGCCGCACCTGTTCGGCTTCCAGGTTCTGAATCTTCTCGGGCAGCTGCGTCAATTCTCGGCGCTCATTGTATGAAAGTCGCCTCACTTTGAGCGCGGCAGACGGATCCGTCGCGCTGGTCGGACTCATCGCAACGGTGCCCGCCGGTCTTGCGGCCGCGGACGCGCGCGCGGATGCGTCGGGAACGGCAGATTTTCGCTGCCGCAGCCAGTCGCTGTACCCGCCCACATACTCGTTGATTTGACCTGCGCCTTCAAATACCAGCGTGCTGGTGACGACATTATCGAGAAATGCTCGGTCGTGGCTGACGAGCAGCAAAGTCCCGGCGTAGTCCGCGACCAACTCCTCGAGCAGTTCCAGTGTTTCCACATCCAGATCGTTCGTCGGTTCGTCCATGATCAAAAGATTGCTGGGCTTGGCGAACAGGCGCGCGAGCAACAAGCGGTTGCGCTCGCCGCCTGACAACATGCTCACGGGCGCATTCAGGCGCTCGGGCGGGAACAAGAAATCGCGAAGGTAGCCCGAAACGTGCCGCGGCTGACCATTGATGATCACGGTATCGCCGCTGCCGCCGGTCACATTGTCGGCGATGGATGCGGCCGGATTGAGCTGCTCGCGCTGCTGATCGAAGTAGGCCGGCAAAAGATTGGTGCCGCGTCGGATGGTACCCGCGGTCGGCTCCAACTCACCAACGAGCAGCTTGATTAGCGTGGTCTTTCCGCAGCCGTTGGGTCCAATGATGCCGATGCGATCCTCGCGCATGATTCGCGTCGAGAAATCGCGGATCACCGGGGCGGCGCCGAAGCTGTGCGTTACATGTTGCGCCTCGAACACTACTTTGCCGGAGGGCGCTGCGTCTTGCGCGCGCAGCTCAACGCCGCCAATGCGCTCACGCCGCTGGCGGCGTTCGATTCTCAGCTGCTCCAGTGCGCGTACCCTGCCCTCGTTGCGTGTGCGACGCGCTTCCACGCCTCGCCGGATCCATACTTCTTCTTGGGCCAGTTTCTTGTCGAACAGTGCGGCATGCTTGGCTTCGACTTCGAGCGCCGCGCGTTTTTGCAGGACGTAGTCGTCATAGCCGCCGGGCCAGATGCGCAGCTGGCCGCGATCGAGCTCGACGATTTTGGTGGCCAAACGGCGTACGAACGCGCGGTCGTGGCTGACGAAGAACAGGGCCCCGGCATAGTCCAGCATCATGTTCTCGAGCCAGGTAATGGCCTCGACATCCAAATGATTCGTCGGTTCATCCAATAACAATACGTCGGGCTCGGCGACGAGCGCGCGGCCCAGCATCACGCGCCGGCGCCAGCCGCCGGATAGCGCACTCATCAGGGCATCCCCATTGAGCTCCAGGCGCGAGATCACCTGATCGGCTTGCAGCTCGGCCTGCCAGTCGTCGTCCCCCGTTGTCCGCTCCACACCGCCCAGCACCACGTCGCGGACGACAGCCTCGCCGCCGGACGAGACTTCCTGGGCAAGACTCGCGATCCGTGCGCCGGGTCGAACCCAGACCTCGCCGCTGTCGGGCATCAGGTTCTTGGCGATTACTTGCAGGAGCGAGGATTTGCCTTCGCCGTTGCGGCCGAGCAGACAGACGCGCTCGCCTCTGCGCAGCTGCAGGTTGACGTTATCCAGCAAGGGTTTCAGGCCGAAGCTGAGCGAGACTTTGTCGAGGCGAACGATGGGCATGGCTTTAGTGTATGCGATGTGAGACTTCGGTCACGCACTCGAATGTCCACCCCCTACAGCATATTGTGTCCAAACGCACAGCCCGGATCCGCCCTGCCGCTTAACCTAAGACCTTTAGCCTACGAGTCAGTCGTGGGAGTGAAAGGCGTTGGCGCTGAGAACCCGAATTGCCGTGACTTTCCTGCTGCTGCTGGCGGCAGTGCTGGCGGCTGCGTTGGGCGCGGTGCTGGCAACGAATCGCGACAGTGCGGGCCGCGAAGTCCAGCGGCAGCTCGACGTGGGCACATTGGTGTTCTCGCGCCTGCTCGAAAGCAATCGCCGGCAGCTGACGCAGGCGGCGCAAGCAGTCTCGGCTGATTATGGATTCCGTGAGGCGGTCGCCGCGCGCGACACCGATACGCTCGCCTCGGCGTTGGAGAATAGCGGCGAACGCATCGGCGCGGCCATGGTCGTGCTCACCTCGCTCGGCGGCAATGTGATCGCAACCTCAGGTACGCATCTTTCCCCCGGCTCACCCTTCCCGATCGCGGCGCTGCAAGAGACCTCAGGCTTGGGCGACAGTGCAGCGGGCATGATGTTCGACAAGGGACGCATCTACCAATTGGTGACGGTGGCGGTCCGCAGCCCGCTGCCGGTGGCGTGGATTGCCATGGGATTCGAGTTCGATGACAAGGCGGCGCGAGAATTGGCGAATATCACGGGCCTTTCCGTGACGCTGTCCGTGAGCGCGGACGGCCGCTGGAACGACGTCATCAGCACGCTGCCGGAGGGCGGCATGCGCAGCGCCGATTTGGTCACACGGCGAATCGAACTTTCAAAAACCGGCAACACCGAGATTGTGGCGGTGCTTTCGCGATCGCTCGCCGACGCGCGCGCGCCGTTCGAGCGGCTCACCAAGGTTTTGTATGTGATTGCAGCTGTCAGTCTGGTCGCCTTTGCTCTGGCTGCATTCTGGCTCGCGCGCAACATCACGCGCCCCTTGCGGGACTTGACCCAGGTCGTTGATCGCATGCGCGCGGGTACCTACGATGCAGAGCGCAGCGTGCAGCGCGGCGACGAGCTCGGTGTGCTCGCCGAAGGGTTGCATCTCATGCAGACGGCGGTCCAGACGCGCGACCAATCCATCCGGCGCCTGGCGTACGAGGATACGCTGACAGGACTCATGAATCGGACGGCATTCGGCTCGGCATTGCGCGAGGCGTTGCGCGAGGCAGCGGGTGTATCCGTCGGAGTTGCCGTGATCAACCTGCACCGATTCCGGCGCATCAACGAACATCTCGGATACTCGGTCGGCGATGCAGTGCTCACGGAAATCGCCGCGCGCATCGCAGCGGTTCCGTCGGTTCGCTCGGCGGTCGCGCGGCTCGCCGCAGATCAATTCGCCGCATTCACAAAACTCCCTGACCGCGAAGGCCTGCACGCGTGGGGCACGTCGCTGCTCCTGGCGCTCGCCGACCCGGTGATCGTTGAGGCGCAGCCCATCGATATCAGTGCGACTCTGGGACTGGTCCTCGCAGTCGAGGGAACTGTTTCGCACGATGAGCTGATGCGTTGTGCGGATTTGGCTCTGGATTGCGCGCGTCGCGAGAAGCGCGCTCTGGCGATATACCAGGAGGCACTGCAACCTGCCGCGCGCGATCAACTCTCGCTGTTGGGCGAGTTGCGCCACGCCGTCGAGCGCGAAGAACTGCGATTGTATTTCCAACCCAAGATTGAATTGCGCACCGGGCGGGTCGCGGGCGCCGAGGTTCTGCTTCGTTGGCAGCATCCGACACGCGGATTGTTGACACCGGTGGATTTCATTCCTTTCGCGGAGCAAACCGGCTACATCCGTTGGTTGACCCGCTGGACGCTCGATCATTCAATGGCACAGGCAGCGCAGTGGCATCGCGCCGGCATGGCGCTGAACCTGGCCGTCAACATCAGCTCGGAGGATATCGGCGATGCCCGTTTCGATTCGCGGGTGGCCTCGCTTCTGAGCCGCCATCAACTCCCGCCGTCGCTGCTAACCTTGGAATTGACCGAGACCGGATTCATCGAGGATCCGACGCGCGCCTTGAGAATGCTCGAAGCCATCGCCGCCCTCGGCGTGGGTCTGTCGCTCGATGATTTCGGAACGGGCTATTCGTCCTTGAGTCACCTGGCGCGCATGCCCGTCGATGAAATGAAAATCGATCGCAGCTTCATCCAAAGCCTCGAATCTGATCCGGAATTCGCCACGGTGGTGCGTTCCGCCATCGAAATGGGCCATGGCTTGGGACTGAAGGTGGTGGCCGAGGGCATCGAGAGTTCATCCGCAGCCGACCGCCTGCGCGAGTTCGGCTGCGATATCGCCCAAGGCTATTTTTACGCCAAACCCATGCCGCTCGAAGACTTCGTTGCCTGGATGAAAGGCAGGACTCGCGTGCCCATTGTGGCCATCCCGGTTGCCTTCGCTGTGGACGATGTGAGCGATACGGTGAGCCTGGGAACGTTCTGAATCTGTAAACCTTACACTCGCCTCTGGCGCTGTTCTTAAGCGTTGCGCCTTGCGTCGCATCGCCGACCTCCGCATAACTCGCGGGCCATATTGACAATTTTCCCAGCCCAGCGGGTCTTCCCGGCACGTGCGATCATACGCAAATACTTGGCACGGGCGTTGCAGTAAATCCTGGCGGCAATGACAGACAGTGACTGATTTTGTTAACAAAATGAATCGCGCGAACTTCTTGAGCGATGCCTTGGACGGGTTGGGACGGTGGTACGTCGCCGTGCCGCCATTTCTCATCATCAGCTTCCTCGCCGCGTTGTTCTTCGTAACCGGAGAAGGGCAGGCCCGTCTGCAGGAGGCCGGCGAACGCCTGCAAAAATCCGCGGCGCGCGAGCACAGCATTGATGAGCTGCAAAGTTCGCTCTCAAGATCGGTCGGCGCGCAGCGCACATTCCTGCTGACCGGCGATTCACGCTACATAGCAACCTACAGCAGGGAAGTGACCGAGATAGAACCGCGGCTGGAGGACTTGAGTCGTGCGTACGCGGGCTCGGATGCCGGTCTTGGCGGCGTGCGCGACCTGCAGGTCTTGATGGGCAAAAGGCTCGCAGACCTCTCGATGATCATGACTATCCAGAAGACTCAAGGCGTGGCGGCGGCGATTGCGCTGGTCAAGACCAGCGTGGGTTCGGATACCGGCGCGATCATCGGCGATAACTTGGACCGGCTGCGCGATCGCGAAGGCGTGGAGCACCTCGAAGCCGCCGCGCATTGGGAAAGTTCCTTGGCCTTGAGCCGCTGGATCACCCTCTTGGGGACGATCATCAACATGCTGCTGGTGGGCGTTGCCACACGGCTGGTGTATCTGGATATGCGGCGTCGAACCGCTCTGAACGCGGAGCTGCGCGATCAGAAGCTCAAGCTGGAGCACGAGGTTGGAGAACGCACCCGCGAGCTGGTCGAATTGTCGACGCATCTGCAAAATGTCTCGGAACGCGAAAAAGCGAGTTTGGCGCGCGAATTACACGACGAGCTCGGTGGATTGCTGGTCGGTGCGCGCATGGATATTTCCTGGGCTGAGCAGCATCTGACGAAAGACGATGCCGACTTGAAGCTGCGCCTGAATCGCGTGCAACAAAACCTCGCCGCAGGGGTCGATTTGAAACGCCGCATCATCGAAGAGTTGCGTCCCACGCTCCTGGATAACGTGGGGCTGTTCGCGGCGCTGCGTTGGCAAATGAAAGAGACCTGCGGCGGCGGCGGCCTGCAATGCATCGAGTCTTATCCCGATGAGGAGCCGCGCTTCAAATCCGAGGCGTCCATCGCATTGTTTCGCATCGCGCAGGAAGCATTTAGCAATATTCTGAAGCATTCGCGTGCAAAGACGGCCGATATCAGCCTGGACATGGATGACGAAACGCTGCTGATGCGCATCGCCGATGACGGCGTCGGTCTGCCGGCAGACCGTTTTACGGCGATCGGCTCGCACGGACTCGCTTCGATGCGCCACCGAGTCCGCGCGCTGGGCGGGCGCTTGGATGTTAGAAAGCCCGCATCCGGCGGTACCATGCTCATCGTGCAAATCCCGATCGCGAACGCAGTCGCCCAAGTCAGCGAGTCAGCGCCGACTTAAAATCCGGCGCCTCGCACCGCGCGGCTCCGAGTGGATGAGATGTTGGCCATCGCGGCGTATCTGGCGTCGCTGCCGCCTCAGGCCGCCACTAAATTCTGATCGTGCCGTCCGAAATCGCAGCATGGAGCACGGCATCGACCGGCACGTAGCGCTGCGCCCGCGCATCATCGAAGTACAAGGGATCCGTCATTCGGTTCGGATCGAATCCAGCCTGCATGAGATCCTGCTTGCGCGGTTTGAAGGTGCTCGTGGCCTCGAGCGTCGCGAGTATTCTCAGGAACACGGGCCGCGCATAGGACGGCAGGCGCGAGGCGACTTCGGCGCGAAACGCGGCCAGGTCAAAATCCGCATTGACCACGAGGGCTGCGGTGCCCGCGCGGCCGTCGGCACCCGGCACGCTGACCCCGTACACCACCCCTTCAACGACGCCGCGGCTCGCCGTCAGAGCCGTCAGTACTTCCGCGGTCGAGACGTTTTCGCCTTTCCATCGATAGGTCTCCCCTACTCGATCGACGAAGTAATAAAAGCCACGCTCATCCCGGCGCATCAGATCGCCGGTGCGATACCACGAATCTCCTGCTTTGAAAACATTGCGCAATACTTTGCGATTCGACGCCTCTTGATCCGCATAGCCTTCAAATCGACCGGCGCGCTCGCCGCCCGTGTCGGGCATCAAGCCCACGGCCTCGCCAATCTCATTGGCGGCGCAACGCTCGCAGAATCCTTCGGCGTTGCGCCACGGTTCGGACTTTTCAACATCGAATCGCAACAGCGCCACCGGCAGGCGATTCGCCAAGAATGCCGGTATGCGGCCGATGGCGCCCGGCTGTCCCTCGCAGTTGTAGAGCGAAAAATTTCCTTCCGTGGATGCGTAATATTCCAGGATTCTTGGAATCTTGAATCGCGTTTGGAACGGCACCCAGACTTCCGGCCGCAGCCCGTTGCCGCAGGCGATCCTCAAGCAGTGTTCGGTTTCCGTGGCCTGGAATGGGGTGTTGACCAAGTAGCGGCATAATTCGCCGATGTACTGAAACAGCGTGCAGCGCTCGTCGCGAACGTCGCGCCAAAAATCCGAGGCGGAAAATCGCTGGCGAATCACCACGGCGCCGCCATTCACCAGCGTCGCGAACGTGGCGACCACGCCGCCGACGCTGTGATACAGCGGCAGGCAATTGAACATCCGATCATGAGGCTGAGTGTCCAACAGGCCGGCAAACCAATGGCTCCATTGCATCAGCCGGTAGTGGCTTACCTTGGCTGCTTTCGACAAGCCGGTTGTGCCCGAGGTATAGATATAAAGCGCGGTGGCATCGATCGGCGGCGGTTCGCGCTCGGCGGCAGTCAGTGATTCCCCTGACAAAGGTGCAAGCTCTGGTTCCAACGGCTCGAACTCGCGGCCGGATCCTATGACGCGGCATCGAAGTGCCGGCGGCAAGCGCGGCCGGATCGCCGCAACGCGGGAGCCAAGATCGGCGCCCATGATCAAGTATTTTGGGTCCGCGATATTTATTGAATGCGCGAGCACATCGCCGGCCAGTTGCGAGTTGACCAGGGCAACCACGACACCGATGCGCGTCAAGCCCAGCCATATCGCCAGATACTCCGCGCAGTTGGACATAAGCAGCGCTACGGAATCGCCGCGTTTCAGATCGCGGTCAATACCCCAACGAGAATATTGATTGCAGCGAAACCCCAATTGGCCATAGGACATCGAGGCTTCCGCCGATACCAGCGCCGGTGCGGCATTGAATTGTCCGGCCAAGCGCTCGATCAGCGCCGGAAGCGTAATTCCGCGCTCGCCGATGCCCGCGGTCTTGGCCAGCGCGCGAAGCCATGCGTCGCGGGCGAATTTTGCATCGAGCTCGCCGGGCTGCGTCGAAATGCTCATTTAACGGTCATCTTAGGAATTGCGAACCATACCACGACTACCTGGATCGTTCGAGATACACTGGCGTCAGTACCAACTTCGATTCGCGAGCATGAAGCGGGAAACAATCGCAATTCACGGAGGCTTCGACTCCGACCCTACGACCAAGGCTGTCGCAGTTCCGATCTACCAAACGGCTGCCTACTCCTTCGACAGCGCTGAGCATGGCGCTGCCTTGTTCAACCTGGAGGTTCCTGGATACCGGTATACGCGGATCAGCAATCCGACCACCGATGTTCTCGAGCAGCGGGTAACGGACCTGGAAGGCGGCGTTGGCGCACTGAGCGTCGCGTCCGGACAGACGGCACTGTTCTACGCATCGATGAACGCGTTGGAAGCCGGCCGGAATTTGATATCGGTGCCGCAGCTCTATGGCACGACCTATACTTTGTTCGCGCACGTTCTGCCGAAAATGGGGATTAAGGTGCGTTTCGCCAAGTCAGATCGCGCCGCCGATCTTGAAGCGCTCATCGACGAGGACACCCGCGCGATATTTTGTGAGACCGTTGGTAATCCGGCCGGCAACGTCTGCGATCTCGAAGCGCTGGCAACCCTCGCGCATCGACATCGCATGCCGCTGATCGTCGACAACACGGTGGCGACGCCGATGTTGGTGCGGCCCGTCGATTACGGTGCGGACGTCGTGATTCACTCGTTGACGAAATTCATGGGCGGTCACGGCACGACCTTGGGCGGCATCATCGTGGACTGCGGGCGGTTTCCGTGGACCGATCACGCGGCCCGCTATCCCATGTTCACTCAACCGGACGAGTCGTATCACGGCTTGGTCTATACCGATCATTACGGCGCCTCGGCATTCATTGGCCGTTGCCGCAGCGTCTTCCAGCGCACCATGGGCGCAGTGCTGTCGCCGATGAATGCCTTCCTGCTGTTGCAGGGCATCGAGACGGTGGCTTTGCGCATTGATCGTCACGTCGAGAACGCGCGTAAAGTCGCGGATTTCTTGCGCGCCGACCCACGCGTGGAATCGGTGAATTTCGCGGGATTTGCCGACAACCCCTATCATCCGCTGGTGCAAAAATACCTGGGCGGCAGGGCTTGCTCGCTCATGACGTTCGAGATACAAGGCGGCCTGAAAGCGGGCATGCGTTTCTACAATGCGCTCAAACTGTTCAAACGCCTGGTCAATCTGGGCGACGCGAAATCGCTCGCCTGCCATCCCGCTTCGACGACGCATCGCCAGATGACTGCCGAGGAACAACTGGCCGCCGGCGTCGGGCCCGGCAGCATTCGCTTGAGCGTCGGGATCGAGCACATCGACGACATCCTCGCCGATTTGGATCAAGCACTCGGCGCCGCGGTTTGAATCCCAAGTCCTTGCCGGGCGCGGTTCCGGCGCTATTCCCCAACGCGGCCGACCGGGAGCGGATCGGCAACTGGTTGACGCTCGAGCTCGAGGCGGCGCATCGGCGCGTTCAGGCCGGCCCGGTGACGCCGACAATCGACATGCAGAAATTCTGCGCCGAGCTGGAGCGTTTCGACTTCGAGCAGCCGCAGCCGCTCGAAGAGGCCTTGCGCTGGTCCATCGAGCGCCTGGAACATGGCATCGTGCAAATGTCGAACCCCCGATATTTCGGGCTCTTCAATCCGGGTGCCAATTTCCCCGCGCAGTGCGCGGATCGGCTCGTCGGGTCATTCAATCCGCAACTCGCGAGCTCGGCGTCTTCTCCGGTACCCGTCGCATTGGAAAGCCATGTAATCCGGGCGGTGGCGCGCCGCGCCGCATTCGGCGACGATGCGACCGGACACTTTGCGACCGGCGGCTCCGAGGCGAACTATACGGCGCTGATTTGCGCTCTGACAGCCGCGCATCCCAAATTTTCAGAAGGCGGCGTGCGCGCATTTTCCGGCCCTGTGAAATTCTATACATCTCGGGACTGCCACATCGCGTGGCTGAAAATTGCGCATCAAGCCGGCGTCGGGCGCAGCGGGCTGCGGCTGGTGGACACGGACGGTCGCGGTCGCATGGACCCTGAGGCGCTGCTCAAGGCCATTGCCGATGATCGCGCCGCGGGGGCGGTACCGGTCATGATCGTTGCCACCGCCGGAACCACCGGCGCGGGCATGATCGACCCGTTGCATACTTGCGCCGACATCGCGAAACAACAGGCGCTGTGGTTGCATATAGACGCGGCTTGGGGCGGCGCGGCGCTGGCATCGAATCGCCTGCGCGGATTGCTTGACGGTATCGAGCGCGCCGACTCGATCACCATCGATGCACACAAATGGCTCGCGACCACCATGGGATGCGCCATTTTCATCTCGCGCCGCGCCGACCTTTTGTCGGAAGCATTTCATGCCTCGACGAGTTTCATGCCGTCCAGCATTTCAGCGGTGGATCCCTATTTGAACAGCGTGCAATGGTCGCGGCGGTTTTTAGGATTGCGCCTGTTCCTGGCCCTGGCGACCGCCGGCTGGGAAGGACTCGGAGCCCATGTTGAACGCGGCGTCGAAGTGATCGAATGCGTCAAGGAGCGGCTGCTCGCCTCAGGATGGCGCGTCGCCAACGACTCATCGCTGGCGGTATTGGACGCCATTCCGCCGGCCGCCTTGGGCGATGTGCGAGCCTTGGTGCGTCGAGTGGTGGCCTCCGGACGAGCCTGGGTCGCGCCAACCACGTTCGAAGGTCAGGATGTGGTGAGGATATGCGCGACCAATGGGGAAACTCTGATGTCCGACGTGGACGCGCTGGTCGCGGCGCTCAACGGCGTCTCTTAGGCGCGTTGCGCCAGGGTGCGTTCGACCAGCATTTCAATTGATTGCAAGGAGTGGAAATTCTCCGGCGTGATATCGCCTTGTGCAATGGCGATATCGAACTCCACCTCGACGGCAAGCATCAGATTCACCATTTTAAGTGAGCTGATCCCCAGATCGCTCAGTTGCGCGTCCAACGGAAACGGGTTTGGAACCACCCCGCCGGCGCCCAAAACAGCCCGGACAAGCGAAATTAGCCGCTCGCTCACCCCCTCCTTCACCTGCGGATCCACTTTGGATGTCTCCCGAAAAAAACCAGGGCCGATAATACCGTGTCGCGCAGGATACGGAATACGTTCGAGTTTTTACATATGTTTTTAAAAAGGAGTCGAGCATCACTAAGTAACAATATATTTCCAGCCGAGTTATTGTCGAGGTGCGCCCGTCCCCTCATAATCGCCCGGATCACACGCCCATAAGGCTGGTTTCTATGGCAATCGAGACACACCGAATACCCGGTACCCGCACTCCCAGCGCCCGGCAGAGCGATTTGACCGCCCGTGCCCGCGCATCCGCCGACGTGGCTCGCGCCAATGCGTCGGCGGTCGACGCCGAAGCGCGCTTTCCGAGTGAGGCCTTCGCGGAGCTTCGCAAGCAGCGCCTGCTCGGCATCCAGGTTCCCCACTCTTTGGACGGCGAAGGCGCCACGATCGCCGAAATTGCCGATGTCTGCTACATCCTTGGGCAGTCCTGTTCCTCAACCGGGCTCATTTACGCCATGCACCAGATCAAGATGGCCTGCATCGTGCGTCACTTCAAGAACAACGCCGCCCACGAGCGCATTCTGCGCCGTATCGTCGCCGAACAATTGCTCATGGCCTCATCGACCACCGAAGGTCAGGCCGGCGGCAACGTCCGCTCCAGCGAAGCTGCCGTCGAGCACGACGGTGATCAGATCACGCTGGAACGCAAGGCGACCGTCATTTCCTATGCCGTGGAAGCCGACGGCATCGTCACCACCGCGCGCCGTGCCGCCGATGCGCCGGGCAACGATCAGGTCTTATTGGTTCTGTTGAAATCCGACTACACCCTCGAGAGATTGCAGGTGTGGGACACCCTCGGCATGCGCGGCACGCATAGCGAGGGCTTCACGCTGCGCGCCCGCGCCGCGGCCGGACAAATTCTGCCGGAACCTTACGAGCGAATTCATGCCCAGACCATGGTGCCGTTTGCACACATCCTGTGGGGCTCAGTGTGGGCGGGAATCGCCGCCGCTGCAGCCTCCAAGGCGCAGGCCTTCGTGCGGCATGTGGTGCGCCAATCGAACGGCCAAACACCGCCCGGCGCTGCGCATTTCACCCAGGCAGTATCGACCTTACGCATGTTGCGCGGTGTGCTCGCGACCAGCCTGCGCAGCTATGAATCGATCATGTCGGATGAAAAGGCGATCTCTTCAATGGAATTCCAGGCAATGATCACCCTGACCAAGGTTCAGGTGTCCGAACTTGCCGTGACCACCGTGCTCACATCGCTGCGCGCCTGCGGCTTGTCCGGATATCGCAATGACACCGAATTTACGATCGGCCGCCTGCTGCGCGATGTGCTGTCCGCACCCATCATGATCAGCAACGATCGCATCTTGACGAATCTCGCGACGACGTCGTTGATGACGCCGCTGCCGGCTTCCATTAGTGGTTGAGCCCATGCCGCCCGATAGCGCCTCCTCGTATCCGTTAGCACATCTCGCCGATCGGCTGTTCCGGCCGATGGGGGTCGACGGCGTCTATGCACGCACCGCGCTGTATGTAGACCTGGTTGAGAAGCTTGAGCAGTACATCACCCGGCAGCGCGATCCCGGTGCGGAAATCATGCGCTTCCCGCCTGTCATGAGCCGAACGCAGCTGGAGAAATCCGGTTACTTAAAGAGCTTCCCCAACTTGCTGGGTTGTGTGTGCGCCCTGCACGGTTCCGAAGCATCGATTCGTTCGGCCGTGGAACGCTACGACAACGGTGGCGATTGGACCACCTCGCTCAGCTCGTCGGATCTGGTGCTGTCGCCTGCCGCGTGCTATCCCGTATATCCGATCGCGGCGGCGCGCGGCGCGCTGCCGGGCGGTGGCCTGTTGTTCGACATCGAGGCGGACGTGTTCAGGCACGAGCCATCGATCAGCCTCGACCGTCTGCAGTCATTCCGTATGCGCGAATTCGTGCGAATCGGCGCGCCCGACGAAATCGTTGAATTCCGTGAAAAATGGATGGCCAAGGCTCCCGTGTTGGCCGCCGAACTCGCCTTACCGCATACCATCGACGTCGCGAACGATCCATTCTTCGGCCGAGTGGGCCAGGTGATGGCGGTAAGTCAGCGTCAACAGGCTCTGAAATTCGAACTGTTGATCCCCTATTATCCGAGCGCATCGCCCACCGCGTGCATGAGCTTCAACTATCACCGCGAGCACTTCGGCCAAGTGTGGGGTATCCGCGACGACAAGGGAGAATTGGCTCATACCAGCTGCGTCGCATTCGGCATCGATCGGCTGGCTGTGGCGTTGTTCGCCAATCACGGCTTGGATCTGAAGAAATGGCCGGCGGTAACTCGCCAGGCGCTGGCTCTGTAAGCAATCCAGGGGATGCCTCTCGACCCACGCGTCAAGCGCTTCTTGAATCTGCTCGCCGCGGGCAATCCGCCCGACGCGCGCACCGCCACAGTCGAGGAACGCCGCAGGGGGCTCATCTCCTTGATGGGTTTCGCGGGACCGCCGCTCGCTCTCGAACAGATTGACGACCGGACGCTGCCGGGCGCGGACGGCGCACTTCGCGTAAGGCTCTATTCACCCTCGAAGGCCGCGATCCTTCCCGGACTCATTTATTTTCACGGCGGCGGCCTGGTCGCCGGCAGCATGGACAGCCATGACTCCATCGGCCGCGCGCTCAGCCATTACGGCGGCGTGCGAGTGCTGTCGGTGGACTATCGACTGGCTCCCGAACACCGTTTTCCCGCGGCCGTAGAGGACGCGAAAGCCGCGGTCGACTACATCAGCGCAAATGCCGCGGATTTTGGAATCGACGCCGCGCGCCTCGGTATTTGCGGGGATTCCGCCGGAGCCACTCTGGCCGCGGCAACTTGCCAGTGGGCGGTGCAAACCGGCGCTCCGCGACTAGTACTGCAGCTGCTGCTTTGTCCGATTCTGGATTACAGCCGCATCACAGAGTCGAAGCGCGAATTATCGAGCGGCTATCTGGTCGACCAGGCCACCTTGGACCATGACCTTAAATATTACCTGCCGGAGGGCGCGGCGCCTTCCAATCCATTGGTCTCGCCACTGTTGGCCGCCGACGTCTCGGGTATGCCGCGGACGTTCATTCATACCGCAGAATTTGATCCGTTGCGCGACGAAGGGCGAAATTATTTCGAGCGCCTGACCCAAGCGGGGAATGAAGTGTCCTACACTTGCCATCCAGGTATGATTCATCTTTTCTATGGTTTGGGGGCGGTCATACCCTATGCGCGCACGGCATTCGAGCAGATCGGCGGCGAAATTCGCGCAGCGCTGGCCTAACTTTTAGGGAGATACAACGTGTCGGAGCGCATCGTCGCGGAACGAATCATTCAACAGCTGCATGCGGCACGCGTGGGAGGCGATCTCGCCGGCATGTGCCGCGTGTTTGCCGATGTAGGCCGCTACGAAATTCTCGGCGCCAGCGCTGATAAACCGATTGCCATCCGCGCCAACAGTCTCGCTGAGTTTCGGCCGTGGCTGTCCATGATGGTCAAGGTGTTCCGGCTCAACAATTATCAGCTCTTGAGCCTGACCGTCGAAATGCCGCGCGCGGTGGCGCATTGGCGCGCCGATATTTTCTCCAAAGTCACGGGCGCGACGATCCTTACTGAACTCGTCGATGTGGTCGAGATAAAAGCAGAGCGAATCGCGACTTATACCGAATTCTTCGCGCCGCGCTAAGCGCATCAGCGATTCAAAATGCCGCAGGAACCGCAGTGGTTGAAAATCGCGCGCGAGCTGCGGGCCATTGCGCAAACCGGCTTGGCCTTCACCGCGGACGGTTTCGATCAGCAGCGCTACCAACGTCTGCGCGAATTGGCCGCCCTGCTGATGGCGCAGGATTCAGCGGCCGAGCACGAATCCATCCTCGAGCTGCTGCGGCAGGAGAAGGGCTACGCGACGCCGAAAGTGGATGTTCGCGGCGCGGCCTTTGAAGACGGGCGCGTATTGATGGTGCGCGAAATCAGCGATGGCAAGTGGACGCTGCCTGGCGGTTGGGCCGACGTCAATCAAACGGCGGGCGAATGCGTGGTGAGGGAGATTGCCGAAGAGTCGGGCTTCAAGGCCCGCGCCCTGAAGCTCGCCGCGGTCTACGATTACCAGAAAAGAAACCCGCCCCGCCACATCGACTCGATCTACAAAATGTTCTTCATCTGCGAAATCGTGGGAGGCGCGGCGTGCGCCAGCGATGAAACCAGCGAAGTGGCCTTTTTTCCGAGAGATGAGCTGCCCCCGCTGTCATTGGGCCGAACCACAGCGGCGCAGATCGACAGAATGTTCGAGCATCGCGAGAATCCCCAGCTGGCGACCGACTTCGACTGACGCCGGTGTTCGCTTTGGCCAGAGCGGCGCTTTGATTACAGCGCGTCGCTTTGATACAGCGCGTCGCTTTGACTACAGCGCAGCGCGCATCTGTGCCGCCGCCCGAGCGTCGCCGACACGCTCCGCCGCTTCTGCCCCGCCGAGCAGCGCGCCGCGCCTTCCGGGGGCGAGCACCAACGCCGCACGAAACTCTCGCAATGCTTGCGCCGGCTGATTTTGCTGCAGGAGCAGTTCTCCGAGTTGCTCGCGCGCCGGAACGATGGGTCCCGGCGTCACCGGTAACTTTTCAACCGCGTCTTCTTCGTCGGCCGCCTGCCGCATCACTCGAGCCGATTCCGTAGCGTTTGCCGTAGCCGCAAGCCGCCACGAATTCGCTTCCCTGGCGAGCACATCGACTTGAGTCGCCCAGTACGTATTTCCGGCGGCCTGCAGTTGCTCTTTACACCTTTCAATTTGTGCAATGTCACCGTCCGCCGCCTGCGGCCGACCGCTGCGGGCATTGGCCGTCGCCCGTGCCCAGAAGATGATCGCGGCTACATGCGGAGCCGAACCAGGGATCGCCTGTAGATCAGCCGCGTCCTGCCACGCGTGGCGTTCGATCGCGAGCCGAACCGGCATGGCCGTTGCGGCGTAGCCGACTTTGAAATCGCTCCCAGACGCCGCCACGGCACTCATGGCGCTCAAGCTCGCGACCACGCGCTCAGCGTCGGAATTCTGTCCTCGCTGCAGGTAGGCATAGGTCAGATAGTCCATGGCATGCAGCTCTTCGCCTTGATCGCCCTGATCGTGCGCGGCCGCCCGCGCGTTCAGATTGGAGGCGATGGAATCATCCCAAAGACCCAGACGGGTAAAAATATGCGAGGGCATGTGCAAGGCATGCGGCGCCGAGGGCGCGATCTTCGAATAGGCGCGCGCCGCCGGGAGACCGCGCGGCGCGAGCTCCGCGCTGTCGTAGGCGTGTATCAAGTAATGTGCAGCGCCCGGATGGTCAGGTTGGGTTCGGTAAATCGGCTCCAGTAACTCCGCCGCGCGTTTCTGATTCGCGTGGGTGGCATCCTCCGGCGGCGCCGTCGCGATCAGCGACAAGGCATAAAACACTTGCGTCTCGGTGTCCTTGGGATTGCTCCGCGCTGCCTCAGCCATTGCTACCGCGTAGGCTTCTGCCCGCAACTGCGGTGTCTTCTCAGCATTTTTATAGTAGGCGGCGGCGGCGGCGATGAACTGCCGCTCGCGCGGCGATCCGCGGTTCATTGCGAGCGCTTGGTCGATTTCAAGTTGACCGGCGCGCAATTCCGCCGGGGAGGGCGGGCTCCAAAGTTGGTGATAGTACGACATGGCGATCCCCCAGTGCGCCATCGCGCAGGTGGGATCGGCCGCCGCGACCTTGAGAAACGACTGTTCGGATGCCGAATAAGCGAAGGAATGCAGCAGCGCGACGGATCGCTCGAAATCGCGCGCGACACTCGCTGAACATGAGGTCGCGAACGAGACCTTGCCCAATTTCTCCGGTGGCGGATGGGAATGGATCTCTTCGGATTGAACGGGAAGGGCCCACAGGCCCACGATTCCGACCCAAGCCGTTATATTTTTCATGCGGTACCCATCCACATGGATTCAGTCTGCACGCGAGGGTAAGAAGACTCAAGCACGTTAGATTGAGCGTCCCGCCTGAAACATCTAAGCGTATGTAATCAGCGTCGGGTCCGGATTCGTGTCCAGATGCGGCAGCCCGTTAAAACTGATCAGGCTATGCCGCCGTGGCGTCGCCGCGAACTCGGTGAGCGAGCTGTTGCGGATTCGCAGATTCAACTCAACCGCGGTCGCGGGCGGCGCGTTCAGAGTGGCGGCGACAATGGCCGCAATGGGGCCCCCGGAACTGACGATGAGCACATTGCCGTCGGGAAAGCGCTGGCGCGCTTCGACGAGCGCCTCTACCGCACTATCCTGGAATGCTTGCCAGACGGGCATGCCCTCAGGCTGCGTCCGGTCTTCGGCCCACGCCAACAAGGCTTCTCGCAGAACTCGAAAGTGCTCGCGCACGACGAGAGGATCGCGTCTCGCCGCGGCGAGCGCCGGCGCAGGGAAAGTTCCGGTCAAGGCCATCATGATGGCCTCCGGCTTGTACTCGTCCAGGCCGGGAAAGGACTCCTGCAAAGGGGCCGTGCCGAGCTCAGAATGGCCTTCGAAAATTCCTTGTGCAGTCTCGGTCTGCCGCCGCAAAGTGCCGGTGAATACAGCGTCAAAACGAATTTGGCGACGCGCGAAATAGCCGCCTAACAGGCGCGCCTGCGCAAAGCCTACTTCGGTGAGGCGGTCGTAATGATCCGTGCCGAAGGCCGCTTGCCCATGGCGAACGAGATGAATGGTTCCCACGTGCTTAGAGTTACGGAATGAGCGAGGCGATCGGCATGATCAAGGGACTGTAGCATCCGCGTCACCCGTACTCCACGGCAAATCCAATGCAACGATCAGCCCTCCGCCCTCGCGGTTGGCCAGTTGAATGCGCCCGCCATGCGCTTCGGCGATTTCCCGGGCAAGAGCCAGCCCCAATCCGGTGCCGCTGCGTTTAGTAGAATAAAAAGGCAGCAGCGCCTGGGCCAGGACCGTCTGGCTCATTCCGGATCCTCTATCGCGCACTTCGATGCGTTGATCCGCGCCGACGCGCACGATGGAGAGTTCCACCTCGGCTGCGGCTGCGCTCGCCTCGTGCGCATTCTTGATCAAATTAATCAGCGCCTGCTCAACTTGTACGCGATCGAACCAACCCGGCAACCCAGGCAGCGGTTCGATGCAGGTGAATGTCTGCTGCCCCTTGAGGTCCGCGACGAACTGTTGCCAGGGCACGATTTCGGGCCGGGGCGCCGGCAGCTTGGCAAAAGCGGCATAGCCGCTGACGAACTGGTGCAGGTGCTCAGCGCGTTCGGCAATGGCCGAGAAGACGGTCGGCAATGTCGCGTAGTCGCCGCGCCGGGCGATCTCCGCGCCGGAATGCGCGAGCGAGGATAAGGGCCCCAAGGAATTGTTGAGCTCGTGGCTGAGAACTCGGATCAGCTTTTTCCAAGTCGAGACTTCCTGCCGCGACAGTTCGCGCGTCAAGCGTTTGAGCAGGTACAGCTTGAACGTGCGCCCCTGTAGAATGAAGGCGCGCTGCGATAGATGAAATGTCTCCTCGACACCTTCGATTTCGGTGGAAAACAGGCTATCGCCCTGCTCTGCCGCGGCGCCTTGCAACGCGGTTGGTGCCTGGGTCAGGGCGTCGCGGAATCGCAGGCCCTGCAGGCTGCGCCCGCCGCTCAACAGGTGTCGGGATGCGATATTCGCATAGGCGATACGATCGTTTGCATCGACCAGCACCAGCGCGACGGGCGAGTTTTGCATCACGGTGTCGAGCAGCAATTCCCGCTGCACGAGGTGCGCGCGCTGCTCCCGCAGGGCCGCCGCCAGTTCATTGTGCGCCGTCATCAGTTCGCCGAGCTCATCGTCGCGATCCGCGACCAGCGACAAGCTGAAATCCCCTTCGCGGTAGCTTGCCACCATGCCCGACAGTGCGCGCAACATCTGCTGGATCGGCCGCATGATGCGCGATGACAACCAGAGCACCGGCAGCAGCGATGCTGCAAGAATCGCCAGCCAGCTGAATAATGGGTTGCCGAACCAGCGCTCCGCGCAGGTGCTGGCCGCTGCCGTGATCGCGACAATGAAGATCAACAGCAGCGCGAGCTTGATCTTGAGGCTCAAGGGCAACCGCTCAGGCGCCGCTTGGCGCGCGCAGGTTGAACCGCTCCATACGGCGGTATAGCGCCTGACGCGACAGCCCCAGGCTCTGTGCCGCCCGGCTGATGTTGCCGCCCGCTTCCCGTAAAGAAGCCTCCAAAACTTCTTTGCTCAAATTCTCACTTTCCCGCGGCGCCGCGCGGGTCACGGCGGGCAGATTCAAATCAGCGGCCGCCACGATGCGCTCGCGCGCCAGCAGCTTGGCGCGCTCGATCGAATTGCGCAGCTCGCGTACATTGCCGGGCCAATCGTGAGCCTGCAGCGCTGCGACTGCATCCTCGCTCAATTGCATTCCCTCGCCGAGAAAATGACGCGCGAGCGGCAGGATATCCGCAGGCCGATCCGCCAGCGGCGGGACGGCGATGTCGATGACATTCAGCCGGTAATAGAGATCTTCGCGAAAACGCCCCTCACGGATCAGCATGGGCAAATCTGCATTCGTGGCGCTCAAAATGCGCACTTGCGCGGTGCGCGTCTTGCTCGATCCCAACATTTCGAACTGGCCGGTCTCGAGCACCCGCAGCAGCTTCACTTGTCCGGCCAGCGGCAGATCTCCAATCTCATCCAGGAACAAGGTGCCGCCATTCGCCGCTTCGAAGCGGCCCGTACGCGCGCGCGTGGCCCCAGTATAAGCGCCCGCCTCAGCGCCGAACAATTCCGCCTCAATCAATTCGGCGGGAATGGCGCCGCAATTGACGGCAACAAAGGGGCCTGAGCGCAGCGCCGAATTGGCGTGCACGATCTGCGCGATGCGCTCCTTACCCGCGCCGTTGGGGCCGCTGATGAGCACACGCACGTCGGCGCGCGCCACCCGGCAGGCCAGCTCGACCACCCGCTCCATCGCATCCGAGGCGAATACAATGCCGCAAAGATCGTATTGCTCGGCCAAGCGTTCACGCCGGCGGCGCTGCTCTTCCTGCAATCGCTGACTCTCGCGCGTCGTCTCCGCCAGCTCCAGCAAATTCTCGACCGTCGCCAGCAGCTTGTCATTGTCCCAGGGCTTGCCGATGTAATCCGCCGCGCCCGCTTTGCCGAGTTGCACCGCCGATTCCAGATGGGTCCACGCCGTGAGCAGCACCACGGGCAGATCGGGCTGCTGCGCACGCAGCGCGCGAAATAGTGCCGCGCCCTCTTCGCCCGAGGTGGTATCGGCGCTGAAGTTCATATCGGCGATGACCAGGTCAACGCGCTCCTGTGCCAGCGCGGCGAGGCCTTTCTGGGGAGTGAAAGCCGTCAGTGTGCGGATGTCATGCAAGCCGAACAGCAGCGACAGCGCCTGGGCGACTGCGGGGTTGTCATCAATTACGAGTACCGTACGCATAGGGACATGTTAACGGGTGCCGCGCGGAATCACACCCACGACCGTTATCCGCCGCGGGTCGCCAATGCGGGGGGAATGGCAGCCGCGCGCAACGCCGGCCAAAGGACGGCGAATTGCCCCAACAGCAGAATGATGACGGCACCGACGATGGCGCGGCTGTTGTCCATGCGCACCATTTCGAAGCTGCGCACCATCCAAATGTTCAAGGCGATGGCGAAGGCAATGCCGACCGCGGCGCCCGCCGCGGCGATCATAAAATTCTCGGTTTGAAAATAACGCACGATGGCCTGGCGCGTGGCGCCCAACGCGCGCCGAATCCCGATTTGCTGGCGCCGCTGCGCCACCCAATAACTGGTCAGACCGATGATGCCGAATGCCGTAACGATGAGAAGCGCAACGCAGATGCAGGTCAGCAGCACGATGAGACCGTGGTCGCCGCGATACGCATCGGCGCGCACTTGCTGCATCGACTTGCTGTGCAGGATGCGATTTTCATCCAGCGCATACAGTTTGCTTTCAGCCGCTTTCATGACCGCATCGAGCTGCCCCGGCTGCACGCGGACCATGTAATTGTTGGACTCGCCGATCAGAACATAGGGAACCAGCACTGAGTTCTCTTCGTACGAAGCGAATAAACCCGTGGCCGCCGTCATCGGACCTTGCAGCCGGTCGACGATACCGATGACCGGCGCGGGCTTGTCGCTGCCGAAAATGATCATTTTACCGAGCGCATTCTCGTTCGGGAAAACTTTCTCGGCCAAAGCCTTGCTGACGATGAGCCCGCTGTACGGTGGATCACCTGGCGGCCTCTTGGTCTCGATTTCCGCGGCAGTAAAATTGCGTCCGGCGATGAGCTTCAGCCCCATGGTATTCAAGGCGTGCTCATCTCCCATGTAGTTCGCCGTGATCGCGGTTGGCGTCTTTTGATCGGCAGTCAGGGTGACGGATTCGATCCAGCCTCCGCCTTGCATGGGATACATGTTCGTGGTGTAGGCGTCGATTACGCCCGGCAACTCGCGCAGCGCGGCGACATCCGCTGCCTCGCGGGCGGCGGTATCGCCCTGATGATCGACACTCTCGGTGGTGACGACAAAGATGTCCTTCTCATCCAAACCTGAGGGACGGTCGCTCCACGCGGCGCGCTGTTCCACCAAGGTGATGGCGTTGGCCAGGAATGCCAGCGTCACCGCCATCTGCGTGGCGATGAGCAAGGCGCCGAATTTATTGCGGCGCATTGCCGAGAGTATGGGACGCAGTTCCATGGATTTTCTCCTTACTGAGCCTTGAGCTGCCAGGCGGGCTGGACATGCGCGGCCCGCCAGGTCGGATAGAGTCCTGCCACCACAGTTGCTCCTACACCGAGGAGTACGGCAATCGCCGTGTCGGTCAAATCCAAATGGGCAAGCGCGACAAAGTTTTTGGTCAGCAGCGCGCGCGCTGCCATCAGTCCCAGCGCCGTCAACGCAAGACCCAGTATCCCGCCGGCAAGTCCCACCACGCCGGTCTCGATCAGGCACTGCGCGAAGATCGCCGCACGGCTGGCGCCCAGCGCGCGACGCACGCCAATATCACCCGCACGGCCCATGATTTTCGCGAGCATCAAGCCCATTGCATTCATCAGGCACACCAGCAGAAATCCGAATGACACCAAAATCAGTATGCGCACCTCGTTCGGGACGACGTGCCGGTAGTGCAGCCACTCCGTCACGTTGCGCAGCTGGGTGTGGGGCGGCCAATGAAAGCGCCCCAGTCGCTGCTGTTCGGCCGCATAGTTGTGGAGAAATGCCCGATATTTTTCCGCATCGGCAGCGGTGGGTAGTTCTGCCCAAAACTGCAGCCAGATGCACTCTGACCGCAATAGGCCCTCAAAGTCTGTGGTGCCGTCGCCATTGCACTGAATGCTTCCCAGGACCTTCATCTGCTTGTCGATTGCGCGCGTAAAAGGCATGAAAATCTCGTCGCTTCTGCCGAACGGCTGCACCTGCAAATCGTAAAACCGCGGCAGGACCTGCCAGTCATCCAGCACGCCCGTCACCGTATAGGGCTCGCTGTCCAAGCGGACAATTTTTCCGACGCTGTTCTGTCCGCCGAACAGGCGGTCGTTCATTTCGCGCGTCAGCACTATCACCGCGCTACGACTTTCATCCTCCGCCGCCGTCCACGCACGTCCGTACTTGAAAGGCGCCTCGAACATCGGGAAGAACGCGGTATAGGTGGTTCTCACGTTGGCTTTGAACGGCTTTTGCTGCGAATCCGCGGGGCGCACGGAAAGCAGCGTCGCGAACATGGCGGCTTGATTTTTTGCCCCGTGCTGCTGCATCAATGCCATTACATCGATATAACTGAGGAGGGTGTTGAGATGATCGGGAGAATCGCCTGGAGGTCGGGCCGGGGACCAGTTATCGATCTGCGGTGTGTACAGCTGGCTGGACTTTTGCGGAATCGGATCCCCGGACATGGCGCGAAATACGGTCAGTGCCGTCATGCATGCGCCGATGCCGACTGCGATGGCCGCGACCATCAGTCCGGTCAACACCATATTGCGCTTGAGGCTGCGAATTCCCAGTCGAAAATAATAGCGAAACATCTCAGGTACTCACCATTGCGCTGCGCGCCCTTGTCCTACGCGGCCCGCGTTGCCAATGCCGGCGGAATGGATGCTGCCTTTATGGCCGGCCAGAGCACGGCCGCTTGTCCGAGCAACATCACCACGACCGCACCGATCAGTGTGTAGCCGGTGTTCAAACGCTGCATGGCAAAGGCACTTACCATCCATAGATTCACCGACACTGCCAACGCAACCCCGATCGCCGCGCCCGCGCCGGCGATCAAGAGATTCTCGGTCTGAAAGTATTGGATGATGGCATTGCGCGTCGCGCCGAGGGCGCGGCGAATACCGATCTGACGCCGGCGTTGCGCCACCCAATAACTGGTCAGTCCAACGATTCCAAACGCGGTGACGGCCAACAGCGCCGCGCAAACCACCCCCAGAATCACGACCAAGCCCTTGTCGTCCTTGTAGATCTCCGTGCGTAGCGTCGTCATGGGCCGCGTTTTGTCGATGATGCGTGCGCGGCTGATATCAAAAAGCTTCTTCGGCGCCGCCTGAATGACCGCCGCGGCCTGCCCAGGCTGTGCGTGCAAGACATACAGAATCGGATAGGGGCTCACGAAACGAAAGGGCTGAAGGATGGAGTTGTCGTTAAAACCACCGGCAAATCCGCCGGCTTGCACCCACGGCACTTGCAACCGGTCGACCACCCCGATGATCGGCACTTGGCCCTTGAGAAATTGGTCGTAGATGCTTTGACCCACCGCATTCGCATTGGGAAACAGCTTGTCGGCCAGTCCCTTGGTGATGATGATCGCAGCCGGCGCCTTGAGGTCGTTGTAGCCGACCTTGTCGGTGACTTCATCCGAATTGAAGTTCCGGCCGGCGATCAACTTGAGTCCCAGTGAGGCGATGGCATGTTCGTCGGCGAAGTACAATGCAGCCGATGCCGTGGCAGTCTTCTGATCCGGATGCAGGCTGACGCCGGTGCTCGAGCCGCTGTCGGTCAAGGGAACGCTATTCGTGGCAAATGCATCCTGAACACCCGGCAAGGATCGCAGCGCCGCCAAGTCTGCCTGCTGACGCGCAATCTGATCCGGCGGAGTGCCCACCCACTGATTGTCGAGTACCACGATGTTGGCTTCGTCGGCGCCGCTCGGCCGTTTACTCAACGCAATCCGCTGTTGGATGATGAACAGGGCATTGCAGAGTATCGCCAGCGTGATCGCCATTTGTACGGCAATCAGGATGGCGCCAACTTTGTTACGGCGCATGGCTGAAATGATGGGACGAAATTGCATGATGCCTCCTACTGAGCCTTGAGTTGCCACGCCGGTTGAACTTGCGCGGCACGCCAGGTGGGATATAGGCCGGCCAGTACGGTTGCCAGCACGGCAAGGACGATCGCGATGGTGATATCTGCGGGACTGAAATGGGTAAGACGGCCGACTTCTTCAGACAGGAGCGATCGCAGACCCATGAGCCCCAGCGCCGTCAAGGCAAGGCCCAACAAGCCGCCGGCAAACCCCACGACCCCAGCCTCGATCAGGCATTGCCCGAAAATTGCACTGCGGCTTGCGCCCAGCGCGCGCCGCACGCCGATGGCGCCGGCGCGGCCCATGATTTTAGCCAGCATGAGGCCCATGGCATTTAGCAAGCAGACCAATAGAAAGCTGAAGCTGACCAGGACGAGAATTCGAACCGAATCCTGGACCGCGTGCTGATTGACCAACCATTGGCGCACATCGCTGATCCGCGTGTGCGCCGGCCAGTGAAAGCGCCCAGAACGCTGCTGGTCGGCGGCATAGTTGTTCAAGAAGGCGCGATAGGCTGCGGCGTCCGCCGGGGTGGGCAGCTCGGCCCAGAACTGCAGCCAGACGCATTCTGAATGTAAGTGTCCTTCCCATCCAGGCTCTCCTGAATTGTTGTTGCAGTTATTGTTGCCCCAACCAGGCAAGTGACCGTCGATGGCGCGCGTGAAGGGCACATAGATCTCGGCGCCCTCGCCATATTGATCATTGTTGAGATCGTAAAACTGCGGCGTGGGCGCCCAAGGCCCGAGGACACCGACGACACGGAATTCGCGGTTGTCTAGGTTGATGCTCTTGCCGACGGAGTTGCCCCCGCCGAATACCTTGTCGTTGAGCTTTTGTGTAATCACCGCGACATCGGCGTGATTCTTGTCGTCATCTGCGCTCCAGGGTCCGCCGAGCAGGAAGGGCGTCTGGAACATGGGAAAGAAATCCGTATAGGCCGCGCGTATCTGCACTTGAAACGGCAGCAAGTCGGCGTTAGCGGGGGTCAGTGCCGCACCGGTTTTATACATCGCGCTCTGCCGGTGGGCCGCCTTGGCGTTCATCAACCCGACCGCGTCGATATAGCTGATCTGTGGCTGAAAATGTTCCTCATCGCCGGGCGCGATGCTTTTGTTATCGGGACCCCAATTGTCGATTTGCACGGCGAACAACTGACGCGACTTTTGCGGGATGGGATCGTTGTCCATGGCGCGAAACACCGTCAGCGTCGTCATGGAAGCGCCGATGCCGACGCCCACCGCTGCGATCATCAGTGCGGTGAGCACAATGTTGCGCTTCAGGCTGCGCAGCGCGAGACGGAAATAGTAATTGAACACGATAGTCTCCTATGTGTTGGCATTGGCGGTGGCGACCAGGCGGGGCTGGGCAGCCAGATCCACCACTTGACCGTCAACGATATGAACCTCACGTTGCGCGCGCACGGCCAATTCTGGATCGTGCGTCACCATGACGATGGTCGCGCCGTCGCGATGCAATTCCTCGAGCAGATCCAAAACGCCGCGCGCCATCTGCGTATCGAGATTTCCCGTGGGTTCATCCGCCAGCAGCAGCCGCGGAGATCCCGCCAAGGCACGCGCGATGGCCACGCGCTGTTGTTGGCCGCCTGACAGTTCCGCCGGATAGTGCCGCGAACGCGCCGACAGGCCGACGCGCCCGAGCGCCTCCTGGATGCGGCGGCGTCTTTCTGCGCCATTGAAGCCGCGATAGCGCAGCGGCACATCGATGTTGTCCTGCACGTTGAGATCGGAGATCAGATTGAAAGCTTGAAAAATGAAGCCGATTTTCTCGTTGCGCAGCCGCGAGCGCTGATTGTCATTCAAGCCGCGCACATTGGCGCCGTCCAGCTGATACTCGCCGCCGCTGAACTCCTCGAGAAGCCCGGCGATGGTCAAGAAAGTGGTCTTGCCCGAGCCCGAGGGCCCGGTGACTGCGACGAACTCGCCTTCGCGCACATGGATCGAAAAGTCCCGCAGCGCGTAAGTCTCGACGACTTCGGTGCGATACGCTTTGGAGAGGTGAGTCATTTTAAGCATGGTGTGGCCTCATGGGCTAAGTTGTTCAATCAGTGACTGAGGATGACGCGCTGCGCGCCGTTGAAAGCATCGGTGCCGGAAATGACGATTTGGTCGCCGACGGCAAGTCCGTCCAGGATTTCGACTTTGGCGATGCTGGCGGCACCCAAACGCACCGGCGTTCGCTGCGCGATATTTCCGTGAACCACGTAGGCGAAGCCGCCGCCTTCCTGATCCACGAAGGAGCCGCGATCGACCATCAGTACGTTGTCGCGCCGGTCGAGGAAAATGCGCACCGACAGGCGTTGGCTTTGCCGCAGGCCGGCCGGCTTCTCATTGCCGAAGCGCAGCCGGGCGGTGACCTGGCCGGCGACGACTTCGGGCGATACGCCGCTGACCACGCCCTGCCAGTGATGGCCGCCGCCCTCTAAGTCGGCCGTCATGCCGGCACGCAAATCGCGGGCGAGACTCTCGGTGACTTTGATCTCGACTTCGAGCGCCGACAAATCTACAACCGTGAGCAGCGGCGCGTCCTTGGCTACGCTGGAGCGATCAGCGACTTGGACCTGGCCCACCTGGCCATCGACCGGCGACTTTACATTCAAGCCGTCAACCTGACGCTGCAGATCGCTCACCATGAATTGCTGGCGATCGAGCAGCGCCTTCTTGCTGTCGATATCGAAATGATTCTGCTTCGGCTGCGCATCGTAGGTGCTTTTCGCTTGTTGGAAGGCGAACTGCGCCTTTTCCAGTGCGTCCTCTGCCCTGAGCGCCTGCAACTCCGAGTAGGAACCCAGCTCGTAGGCCTTGCGGCTTCGATCGCGTTCGCGCTGCGCCGTCTTTTGATCGACCTCGGCCTGGTTGTAGGCGTCGCGCAGCTGCGAGAGCGTGTGCTCTGCGTTGAGCGTCGACCGCTGCCAATCGAGGCGCAGACTCGCCAAAGTGGCGTCTTCCTGCGAGAGCTTGGCGGTCAAATCCGGGCTGTCGACAACCGCGAGTACCTGGCCTTTCGCCACGGTATCGCCGGCGTGCACCTTCAGCGTGACGGTGCCCAATGCGTTAGCGTACAGAGTCGGACTGACGGCGGCCACCACTTGACCATCTGCGGAAATGTCGCGGATGAAATTGCCCTGTTCTACCGTTGCGATCGCCACCCGCGAACGGTCAACGGAAACGCCGGCGCCGGAGTAGCGCATCAACACCACAACCAGGGCAATGAGCAACGCGGCGACGATCGCGCCGGCCACGATCAGCTTGCGGTGCCGCTTGAACGGATTTTTTGGTTCGATCACGCGATCCTGAGCGGATGTATCGCGAAGCATGATGGGTTCCTTGGGTAGCAATCGCATGCTCATGTTGCTTTCTCGATGAGAAGGTTATCGATGGCAACAAGATCCTGCTCGGTCAAACGACCGGCCTGTTGTTTGAGGGTGAGCACATTCGTCAAGTAGTCGTAGCGCGTCTGGGCATAGGCGCGGCGTGCCGTGTAGTAGTTGTTCTGCGCGTCCAACAATTCGAATTCGGTGCCCGTGCCGAATTCCACATTGCGGCGCATGGCATCGACGGCATGCGCGCCGGAGTCCACCGCGCGGTGCGCCGCGCCGATGCGTTGAATGCCGGTCACGATGCCGCGAAAGGCGGCGCGAGTTTGTGTCTCGGTATTGCGCTTGGCCGCCTCATAATTGGCTTGGGACTGGTGAAATAGCGCGCGGGATTGGCGAACCGCAGATGCGATGGCGCCGCCCGAAAACAGCGGCCAGTTAAACGACACGCCAATCGTGTCAAGCGTTTGATTGCCGCCGAGCACCTCATCCTGCGTAATCTTGGATCCCGAGCCGGTCAGCGAAAACGTCGGCAAGCCCCGGCCACGTTGCACCGAAATATCTCGCGATGCCGCTTCCATATTGAGCTGTGCGGTGCGCACATCAAAGTTATCCTGCCGCGCGGAGGACACCCATTCGTCCGCGGTGGCCGGCTCCGGTGCGACCAAAGGAATATCCTCCCGCAGCGGAGCGACGCCTTCCACGTGTTGGCCGACGATTTGGGTCAGCGCAAGATTCGCATCGTCAAGCGCATTGCGCGCGTCGATGACGCTTTGTTCCGTTGCGTCGTAAAAGGCTTGTGCCTGGTCCACGTCGCTGCGCGGGCCGACGCCGGTCTGCTCACGCGACTTGGCTTGGTTCAACAGCGTGCTGAACGCGTCGCGCTCGGCAACGTTGGTGGCAAGCTGATCGGCAGCGGACAGGATGTTGAAATAGGCTTGCGCCACCCTCAGCAGGAGACTCTGTTGAGCACCTTGGAAACTTGCCTCAGCGGCGGCGACCTGGAAATTCGCTTCCTTGAGCAGGCTGAACGACTGGAAACTCCACAGTGTTTGCGACATGTTGAGCCCCAAGGTGTGAGCCGTGCCGTAACAGCGCTGCGAGGTCGCCGTGGAGCTGATGGCGCAATCGGCAGCCTGGTTTCCGAGCGCCGGTCCGCTGTCGAATCCGGCCCGTTCGCGAACGGCGGAGGCGTTTGCGGAGATTTGCGGCAACCACTGCGAGATGGCCTGCGGGCGCGCTTCAACCAGGGCGTCGCGCTGGAAGTGAGCGGCTTGCAGGGTCGTGTCGCGGGCCTGCGCAAGCTCGTAGAACTCCTTTAGGTCGTTGGCAGCGGCAACTTGAGCCGTCAAAGCCAATGCGCCCAACACGAATGAACGTCGATACATGCCCGTAAGACAGAGCAAGGCGCGTGCCAGCGCCTTCGGCCAGCCCAACCTATTGATTACAATGGTCTTGTTTTTTTAGCCTTCGCGTACGGTGTCCGCGGACAGTGTCCGCGGACGGCGCCGGACAGTGCGCACCGGACCGGGCCGCCGGGCAAACCTATCGGTGTAAGCCTCGGTCTCAGCTATCGATTGACGTCGACCACTATCCGGCCGCGAACCTGGCCTTCGAAGAACAAGCCGGCGCGCTCGATCGCCTGCGTCAGCGATATCTCCTCGACAAGCAGTTCAAGTGTCTTGATCTCAAGATCCCTGCTCAATCGCCGCCACGCTTCCACTCGGTCGGCGCGCGGACGCATGACGCTGTCTATGCCCGCCAAAGTGACGCCCCGCAAGATGAATGGTGCCACGGTCGCTGGAAAGTCCATGCCGCCGGCCAAGCCGCAGGCCGCAACCACTCCGCCATAGCGCAGTGAAGCGCAGACGTTGGCTAAGTTATGGCTGCCGACGACGTCGATCGCTCCGGCCCAGCGCTCTTTGGCCAGGGGCTTGCCGGCGCCCGCATAGGCCGCACGATCCATTATCTCTGCGGCGCCGAGCTGCCTCAAGAAATCTGACTGAGCGGGCCGGCCGGTCATTGCGGCGACCCGGAAACCCAATTTGGACAGCAAGGCGACCGCGACGCTGCCGACGCCGCCGGCCGCACCGGTCACCAAGATCTCGCCATCGCCCGGTGTGATGCCGTGCCGCTCCAGGGCCATCACGCAGAGCATGGCCGTGTAGCCGGCCGTGCCCACAGCCATCGCCTGTCGCGCCGTCAGCGCGCCTGGCAGTGGAATCAACCAGTCCGCCTTGACGCGCGCGACCTGCGCGAGTCCGCCCCAGTGAGCCTCCCCGACCCCCCATCCGTTCAGCACGACTTTATCGCCGTTTTTATAAGAGGCATTGCCGGAGTGTTCGACCGTACCGGCGAAATCGATTCCCGGCACCATCGGAAAGTGACGCACCACCGGTCCCTTGCCGGTAATGGCCAGTGCGTCCTTGTAATTGAGGGTCGAATAATCGACGCGCACGGTCACATCGCCTTCCGGCAATTGCGACTCATCCAGTTTTTTTAAGCTCGCCCGGTACGGCGGAGGGTCGCGCTCGACTAAAATTGCCTTGAACATGAGGGCATGTAACAAGAGCCACGTCTCGGCGTCAATCCGACAACACGATGATTACAACAGGGAGTTGATCAATGACTATTAAAGAACGGTATATGAGCGACGAGAATCCGCGCTGGGTCGCCATTTTGCGCGACGGAATCATTTTACTGGCGGTATTGATTTTTCTGACCAAATTGTGGCCGTTCTATTCCGTGCCCACCGGCAGCCGCGGCGTCGTCACTCAATTCGGAAAAATCGTCGGAATCGAGCAGGAAGGTCTTGCTGTGTTGCCGCCTTGGCAGAATCTCACGCTGTTTTCAATTCGCGCCGAAGAAGCGAATATCGACAATGCCTCGGGCTCAACCTCCGACACCCAACCGGTAAGCGTCAGTCTCACCGTGAGGTACAGCATCAGCCCCGAAAAGGTGTCCGAGGTGTATGAGAAATACAGTCACAACGGCGATCTATCGAGCTACGTCCAAACCGCCACGCATGAGATCTTCAAGGCGGTGACTGCCAAGTACTCGGCGCCGGATCTCATCGCCGAGCGCGCCAAAGTGTCCACCGACATCTACGCGGCGCTTGGCAGCAAGCTGGCGGTTTACGGCGCACAAGTCATCAACATCGACATGCGCAACTTTTCGTTTCAAGAATCCTACATGAGAGCGATCAACAGCAAAGTGGAGCAGGAGCAGCTGCGGCTTGCTGCGGAGAACAAGCTGCGCACGGTTGAGGCTGAGCAAAAACAAAAAGTCGCGATCGCGCAAGCGGAGGCGGATGCCGTCAAAGCCACCGCCGACGGCAATGCCTATGCCAATCTTAAGATCGCGACTGCGCAGGCGGAGGCGCTGCGCGTACAGAACAGCGCGCTGGCGCAGAGCAAGGAGGTGCTTGAACTGCGGCGTATCGAGGTGGAACAAACCAAGGCAGATCGATGGAACGGACAGCTGCCCCAGAATGTCTATGCCGGAGCCCCTATTCCGTTTCTAAATGTGAGTAAACCATGAACCTTGCCCGTTTCCCGAGAATTCGCTTCGCGCATCTGCCGACACCGCTGGAATACCTGCCGAATTTGAGCAAGGCGCTCAATGGCCCGGAAATTTGGATCAAGCGCGACGATTGCACCGGGATGTCCACCGGCGGCAACAAGACGCGCAAGCTCGAGTTCCTGCTCGCCGAAGCCAAGCAGCAAGGCGCGGACGTCGTTCTGACGCAGGGCGCCACACAGTCAAACCACGCGCGCCAGACCGCGGCATGCGCCGCTAAAATGCGCATCGATTGCCACATACTTCTGGAAGATCGAACCGGCAAGACGGACCACGACTACACGATGAGCGGTAATGTGCTGCTGGACTATTTGCACGGTGCCAGCGTCGAGCGTTGCGCAGCCAATCCGGACATGAATGGCGAGCTCGCCAAAGTCGCGGCAAGACTGAAGAGCGAGGGACGCAAGCCCTATCTAATTCCAGGCGGAGGATCGAACCCTACCGGAGCGCTCGGCTATGTCAACGCGGCCATGGAGCTCATCGGCCAGGCGAATGACTTGGGACTGCGCATCGATCACGTCGTGCACGCAACGGGCAGCGCAGGAACCCAGGCGGGATTGATTGCCGGACTTGCCGGCATCCGCTCCGGCGTGCCGTTGTTGGGGATAGGGGTGCGTGCGCCTCGCGATCGCCAAGAAGACAACGTGTTCAAGCTCGCCTGCGCCACCGCCGATCTCTGCGGCACACCCGGCGCGGTGCGGCGCGAAGACGTCGTCGCGAACTGCGACTATGTCGGCAAGGGATACGGATTCTCCACGCCGGGTTCCCTTGATGCCATCCAAACGCTAGCGCGGCTCGAGGGTATCCTGCTCGATCCCGTTTACACCGGTAAAGGCATGGCCGGGTTTTTAGACCTGATCCGCTTGGGCCTGTTCAAGAAAGGACAAAACGTCGTGTTCGTCCATACGGGCGGCAGCGCGGGCTTATTTGGATACGTTGATGACTTTGGATACGGCCAGGCGCGCCAAGTCAAAGCAGCCTGAATTGGCTACGATGCATCGCGTGGTGGGAATCATCGGCGGGATGGGCCCGGAGGCCACCTTGGACCTCATGCGTCGCGTACTGGCAAAGACGCCGGCGCAGGATGATCAGGATCACATACATCTGCTGGTCGAGAGCAATCCGAAAATCCCCTCGCGCATAGCGCATCTGATTGAAGGAACGGGCGCCGACCCCACGCCCGAACTGATCCGCATCGCCGTCAACCTGCAGCGCGCAGGGGCTGAGGCACTGGCGATCCCCTGCAACACTGCACATGCCTATGCGCATTCGATTCGCCGCGCCATCAGCATCCCGCTGCTCGATATGGTGCAGCTGACCGTGGATCAAATCGCAAACTCGCGGCGCGTAGCGAGCGTGGGCCTGCTGGCATCCTCAGCGGTGCTCGCGACCGAGCTGTACGCGAAGGCATTCGCCGGCCACGGTATCGCCGTCGTCCATCCGGCGGCGCAAGACGAAGTCATGTCGCTGATCAAATCGGTAAAGCGCGGCGACAGCGGAGCAAAAGTCCAGGCAGCGCTTGCGCGAATCGCCGCAGATCTTGCAAATCAAGCCGATGTGCTGCTCATCGGCTGCAGCGAGCTCTCCGTGATCGCCGCGGGAATTTCCACGCCCTTCGTCGATTCGCTGGACGTGCAGGCGCAGGCCATTGTGAATTTCGCCACTTCCTCGGCACCCTGAGGTCGACCGGCCCGCATGTGATATTGATCGGCTCAAGCTCTCGCCAGGGAGGGTTGGCAAGCACTAACCGATCAAAATCACTAAGCCGACGCCAGCACCCGCACCTTCTCTGCCAAAATGCCTGGACCGAAATTGCGCGCGCGCTCCAGGAAGGTCTCGGTCACTTCAAAACCCTTTGGTACGAGCAGCGTACCGATCTGCGTGTACAGATCATCCATGAACACCATTCCCACCGCGAGCCGCCCGACCAAGACTTCCTTGACCTCGGGCGTGCCGCCGGCGAGACCGACCAGCGATTCGAGACCCTCCAGGAGGTTGTTGTCGAACCGGCCTGATTGGCCGCGAAGGGACGATAGCGCGACCTTGGAGCCGTGACCCAGGGCAATCTGCGCGTCATATTCGAGCACCAGCCGCAAGATGTCGGCGCCGAGTTTGACCAAACCGTCGGGGAGTTCGAGTTTGGACTGGCGGGTCGCGGCGAGTATTTCCATGACCGGCTCGAGCCGCGGAATCCGGCCGAGCAGCTTCTGCGCCACCGCGGGCGCTCCATCCGCGAGCACCCGCTCTTCGGGCGTCAAACGCTTGCCGTAGTAGAGTTTTTCGACCAGCTCAATCGGCAGCGAGATATAGCCGATTTGAGAGAGCATCGCCGCCGCCTCGAGTTGCCAGAACCCGGCATGGCCGATGGATGCGGCCAATTCGGTCGCCAGGCGCTTGACCCGCGTGGAGCGACCGAAGGCAACCGGATTCGTGATGGCGAGAATGTCGACCAGGGCCTTGATGCAGCCGATCAAGGTTTGCTGCAACAGCACCTTTTCTGCAATCAGCAGCCGGTGATGCGCCACCGCCGCTTCAATGGCGCTGCGCAACTGATCCGGCGGGCAGGGTTTTGTCAGAAACCGAAAAATTTGGCCTTCGTTGACCGCTGCGATTGCGGCGTCGCGCCCCGGCTCCCCCGTCAACAGAATGCGCGTGGTCTCCGGATACAATTGCTTGACGTGCTTGAGCAGCGTCGCACCATCCATACCCGGCATGCGCATATCCGAGACGATGACTGCGGGCGCCCCTTTATCCTTGAGGATTTGCAGGGCCGCGTTGCCGCCGTTGGCTACGAGCACCTGGTATTCGCGGCGCAAATGCACCGCCAAGCCGTCCACGACTCGGGGCTCGTCGTCCACACAGAGAATGCTGGGTAGTTCTTCGCGGTTCATAATTGTGCCGTCATGTTCGAAAGTTCAAGTTGGCCGTAGTGCGCTGGCCACGCGAGCTTGCGCTGCCTGCCAATCAAAGGGTGCCTTAAGATTAGCAAGATACTCGGCGTTTACGTCCACAGCCGGCTGCGTAGGAGCAAGGATTGCAAAAGCGTTGGCGGGATCGATGAGGGCATGCGAAACCGCGAGGGCCCCGACGAGATCGTACCCATGGGGGGTGACGGCGGTGGGCGTGTGATGCAAAGCAACCGCCTCAACGATGGCGTAAGGCAGGCCCCATAACCCAAGCAAGTAGGCACCGATCTCAGCGTGAGTCGCGCCGGTGATTCGTCGCTCGCACTCCAATAACGGCAGACCTGCGTCGCGCGAAAGCGTCAGCGCGCTCGCCAGTTCCTTCGGACATTCCTGGATCAGTATCCAGTAGCCGATGTCGTGCAGTAAACCGGCAAGCCACGCATCGTCCGGCGACGCTCGCCCCCCGGCGAGCGCCTTGCAGGCCGCCGCGGCACATTGTGCGTGCATCTGCAGCCGCTCCGGATCCACGTCCGACAGGCCTTTCGGCGCCTGCCACTGCGAGAAAATTTCGGCCGACAAGACCAGATTTCGCACGGTCGCGAACCCCAAGTACGTCACGGCGTCCTTGATTCGCACCATCGGCTTGCGCAGGCGGAAAAAAGCCGAATTGGTGATCTGCAGCACCTTGCTGGCGATGGCGGCGTCCGCGTTGACTATGTCGCCGATTTCAGCGGCAGTCACGCTGGGTTGGGCAAGTGCCGTCTGCAATAGGCCATAGGTCTTGGGCATCGCCGGCAGCTTGCCGATGCGGCCGACCACCTTGCGCAGCGCCTCCTGGCCGAGCAATTCCTGCAGATAAAAACAGCGTTCGATGATGTTTTCCAACTCTCCGGCGTCGCAGGGTTTCGCGACATATTGATGAGCCAGCGAGGTGAGCCGCACCGCTTGCACAGGATCCGAATAGCCCGAGACGATGATGCGCATCGCGTTAGGCCAGCGCTGCTTCACGACGGTGAGCAATTGACCGCCGTCCATTCCCGGCATGCGTACATCCGAAACAACCAGGTCAAATCGCTGCTGCTCGAGGGCGGCGATGGCTTCATCACCGCTCGATACAAACTTCATGTTCCAGTCGTGCCGATGCTTGTAGAGGCGCGCGCGTAAGCTGTCGAGCAAATCGCGCTCATCGTCGACGAACAAGATGTCCTTCATGGGGCCGCTCGTGCGCTGCGGCCGGCGATCGGCAGCCTTATCGTGAACTGCGTTCCTACGCCGACTTCGCTGCTCACGCTGATATCGCCGCCATGCTTATCCACGACGATGGAGTGGCTGATGGTGAGTCCCTGGCCGGTGCCCCGCCCCACTTCCTTGGTGGTAAAGAAGGGATCATAAAGCTTGGAAAGGTTTTCCTTCGGGACTCCGCAGCCATTGTCGCTCACGCAAATCACGGCCTGATCGCCCTCCGCACAGATGCGAATGACGATTTCGCCGCTGTCGACGTCCTTTCCCGAATCCTTGATGGCATGCGCCGCGTTGACGATGAGGTTCAAAAATACTTGATTGAGCTCACCCACATTGCAAACGACCTGAGGCATTTCGCCAAATTCGGTGCGCACCTTGGCGACGTACTTGTATTCGTTCGACGCAACCAACAGCGTGGTTTCCAGCGCATGCGGAAGATCCACAGGGCTCTGTTCGTTCGCATCGGGATGCGCGAACTCCTTCATCGCTTTGACAATGTTGGTGACCCTTTCGACTCCGTCGAAAGTCCTGGTGAACGCCTTCGGAACCTCGGCGCGCAGATACTCTAAATCGTGCTTCTTCGCCTGCTCGGCGATTTCGTCTTTGTAGGCCGTGCGCTGCGCGCCATCCGGCAACATGTCGGCGGCACTGTTCACGGCATCGAACAGTTTGGTGAGATCGTCGAAGGCGCTGCGCAAAAAATGCACGCTGTCCCCCACATATTGAATCGGCGTGTTGATCTCGTGGGCTATGCCCGCTGCGAGCCGGCCGACGGACTCCAATTTCTGCGCCAACTGAAGTTCAATCACCATGCGCTCGCGTTCCTTCATTTCCGCCAAGAGCTTGTCCTGAAGTTCCTGCTTCTTGTGCGTTTCGATTCGCTTCGAAGTGATGTCGGCGCCCACGGCCACCGAGTGTGTGAAGCGTCCCGCGCCGTCGTATAGAGGCCTGATGGAAACCCCGAGCCAAAACGTACTGCCATCCGGACGAGTCACTTCCTCTTCGTATTGCGCCGTCTGACCGGCATGCAACGCTGCCTGGACTTCCGCCATATAGTCCGGGTTGCGCCCGACCCATTGAGTCAGCAAGGTGACCGGTTTGCCGATCAAATCCTCGCGGGTGTATCCATGCGTGTCCGCCACGATCTTATTGCAATAGACGATGATGGGCGACGGTTGCTCTTGCCGCGTGATGACGAAGAAAGAAGGCGTGGCGTCGAGCGCATGGTCGCGCAACGCGAGTTGGGCGCGTAGCGCCTCGTTATCGGCCCGCAAGCCGGCCGCGGCCGATTCGAGTTCCGTGAGCAGCCGCGTCTGACCATCGCGGGGTACCGCATCGATTCTCTGTCCATCTGCCCGTTGGCCCACGCTCATCGTTGTGTCCTTGGCGATTGAGGTACTGGCCGCCGGCCGCGCGACGTTGCCGACCCTGTAACCGTATTGCGGGCGTGCGGCTCCCTGTCGGCAGTTATCGACCCGGAAGCGGGAAACCTTAGTTGGATTCTCAGCTTCGCCCTGAGTACCGCCGGAAATGTGAAACGCATAACAAGCGCGGTAAGGGCGGCGGTAAAAACTACAAGAACATAGCTAACATCGGGCATGAAAACAATCTGAGAACATACTCACAAGTCTCATGTTTTAAGGTTTGCCCCAGTTCCCGATGGGTGCAATCTTGGCGCAATCTTACGGTGATGACACGACCGTAATTCAAAGGACGACGAAATCGTGGCGGGAAAAATCAGACGGAATTGGTTCGCCAGTGCAATGATCTTGTACGGCTATGCCGCAACGGCGGCGGCAGACAATGCCGCGTCCAGCATCGGCGAGCTCAAGCAACTCAACGTTGAGGACTTGATGAATGTGCAGGTCACCTCAGTCGCCCGCCATCCCGAGCGACTCATCGAGGCGGCCTCGGCAATCCAAGTCATCACGCAGGAGGATATCCGCCGCTCCGGTGCGACCAGCATTCCTGAGGCCCTCCGATTGGCGGATAACCTGCAAGTGGCGCAGAAAAACTCGCATGATTGGGCGATCAGCTCCCGCGGCTTCAATACGGCATTGGCGAACAAGCTGCTGGTGATGATCGACGGGCGCACCGTATACACGCCGCTTTATTCCGGCGTCTTCTGGGACGTGCAGGACTATGTGCTCGCGGACATCGAGCGCATCGAAGTCATCAGCGGACCGGGCGGCACACTCTGGGGCGCCAACGCCGTGAACGGCGTCATCAATATCATCACGAAGAGTGCAAAGGACACCCAGGGCCTATATGCACAGGCCGGCGGCGGTTCCCGTCCCCAGGATTTTGCGGACCTTCGCTATGGCGGCGCTCTGAGTCCCGACACCCAGTTTCGCATTTACGGCAAGTATTTTGACCGTGGTAGCGAAGTGCTTGCAAACGGAGACTCTGCGTCAGACTCTTGGCGGCAGGGCCGCGGGGGATTCCGTGTGGATTCGGACGCCTCCACGATCGATAAACTGACTCTGCAGGGCGATGTCTACGGAGGGCACGAAGACGAGCAAACCGGCGGCACGTCAGACACGAGCGGCGAGAATGTTTTGGGCCGATGGTCGCGGCGCATTTCCGATACGTCGGACTTGGGTCTTCAATCCTACATCGACCGCACTCACACATCGAATCCAGCTGCGGCGCTCATCATCAATGGGCTGGAGTTCGCGGGGCCCGGGATCTTCAAGGACGATCTGACCACATACGATGTGGATTTCCAGCATCGATTTCGAGTCGGCACGGCCAATAGCGTTGTCTGGGGCTGGGGATTTCGCTATTCGCACGATGTGGTCAACAATGCGCCGTCGCTCGCGTTTCTGCCGCCCACTTTGGATCGCGACTTGTACAGCATCTTCGCGCAAGACGAGATTGCGCTGCGGTCCGACCTGTCGCTCACGCTTGGATCGAAGCTCGAGCGCAACAATTACACCGGATTTGAAATCGAGCCCAACGTACGGCTGAGTTGGATTTTGAATTCAAAAGAGGCGCTTTGGGGCGCCGTTTCCCGCGCAGTGCGTACTCCGTCGCGCATCGATCAGGATTTCTCCGAAGCCGCGCCCCCGCACTTCGTGATATTGGAGGGGGGCTCCGATTTCAAGTCCGAATCGGTGGTGGCGTACGAACTCGGCTATCGCGTGCAGCTCGACCGGCAACTGTCGGCCTCGGTGTCGAGCTTTTTCAATCACTACGACGATATCCGCAGCACGACTATTACCCCCACTACCCTTCTGCCGTTTTTCTTCGCCAACGGCCTGGAAGGGGACACTTACGGCCTCGAATTCACCAGCAACTATCAGGTCACGGATACCTGGTCGCTGCATGCCGGTTACACTCTCCTGAAGGAGCATCTGCATGTGAAGCCGGGCCAGGTCGACATCAACGATGCGCTCAATGAGACCGCCGATCCTCAACACCAATTCTCATTGCGCTCATCGCTCAATTTACCGCGGCACATGGAATTCGACACGGCGGTGCGCTGGGTCGATACGCTGCACAACAATAATGGCGCGGTGGTCGGAACCGTGCCGAGCTACTTCGAGATGGACTCGCACCTCGCCTGGCACGCCAGCGATCGGCTGGAGTTTGCGCTGGTGGGCCAAAACCTGCTTCACAACCGCCATGCCGAATACGGCTTTCCAAGTCCTGCGCGTCCGGAGATTGAGCGCACCGCGTATGGAAAATTTACATGGCACTATTGACGGGCAAGTTGCGGCTGCTCGTGGTAGCCGGCGCGTGCCTCATTGTCGCGCAGGCCCTGGGTGCCGCGGATGCACCGACTGAGAATCAGGTTCAGGCAGTTTTTCTGTTCAACTTCTCGCGCTTCGTCGAATGGCCGCCGCAAACATTCGCCGCGCCCAGCGATCCTTTTGTCATCGGCATCGTGGGAACCGACCCTTTCGGCTCGCGGCTGGACGAAGCGGTCCATAACGAACAGATCAATGGCCACGCCCTCACGGTGCGCCGATACCGCAACATTTCCGAACTCGACAATTGCCAAATCCTCTTCATCGACCGCTCGGAGATCGCCCGTCTGGGACAAATCCTTAGCGCGCTCGATCACCACAGCACGTTGACCGTTTCCCAGGCCGACGGAGCCGCGCAGCACGGCGTCATGATCCAATTTGCAACTGAGAACAATCGAATCCGGCTGCGCATCAATGTGGATTCGGCACGTGCTGCCGGACTGACCATCAGCTCCAAGCTGCTTCGTCCTGCCGAGATTATAGGCGCGGACGACAAGGTGGAAAGATGAGCAGGTCCACGCCCATCCGCCGCACCTTGATGAACATGATCTTTCTTGCGAGCGGCGTCGTCTTGCTGGTGACCTCGTCGGCATTTTGCGCCTATGAGTTTTTGACTTTCCGCTCCTCCAGCATTCAGCAATTGCAGATATTGAGCAGGGCCATCGCCAGCAATAGCACGGCGGCACTGGCTTTCGAGAATGCGGAAGATGCCGCAAGCGTTCTGACCGCTTTCAAATCGGATCCGCACATCGTGGCGGCGGCTCTCTACGATTTGCGCGGCAAGGTATTCGCCACGTACCCCCAAGGACTCCCGTCGGACCGCTTGCCGGTGCGTCCCGGCGCAGGCTTTGCCTTTGGCCGCTCCGCGCTGGTCGGTTTCGAACCCGTCGCAGAGGGCTCCAAGCAGCTCGGGGTCTTGTATGTGGAGTCCGATCTGAATGCCATGTATTCGCGCATGCAGCTGTACGGGCTCATTCTGGCGCTGGTCGCCGCCCTCTCCCTGTCGCTCGCCTACCTGATATCCCGCCGACTGCAGTACCGCTTGCTGCAGCCAATCCTTGCATTGGCGGATACGGCCCGCGCGGTAGCAGAGCGGCACGACTACACGGTGCGCGCGGCACCCACGGGCGCCTACGAATTCGATCTATTCACCGACACCTTCAATCAGATGCTCACGCAAATACAGGGGTCCGAGGGCAAGCTACAGGCTCAAGTAGGCCGGTTGAGTCTTTTGCAGCAGATCACGCGCGCAACGGGGGAGAGGCAGGATTTGCCCAGCATATTTCAAGTGGTGCTCGGAAGCCTGGAGGAAAACCTACCAATCGACTTTGGATGCTTTTTGCTGCACGACCCGGGCGCCCAATCGCTCACGGTGGCTGCGCTGGGCAGAAAGGGTAGCCGCTTCGGTGAACGCTTGAGCCTGTTACCGCAAGGTGTCGTGCCGATCGATGCCAATGGCTTGTCGCGCTGCGTTGCGGGTGAATTGGTGTACGAACCTGACGTCTCGCGAGTGTCCTTCCCGTTTCCGCAAAGGTTGAGCGGCGCGGGCCTGCGCTCCGTGGTGTTCGCACCTCTCATTGTGGAGAGCCAGGTATTCGGCGTGTTGGTCTGTGCGCGCGGAGAAGCCGAGGCCTTTAGCAGCCGCGAATGCGAGTTCCTCAAGCAGCTGAGTGAACATGTTGCCCTCGCGAGTCACCAGGCACGCCTATATGGCGACTTGCAGCAAGCGTATGACGACTTACGGCAAAGCCAACACACCGTGATGCAGCAGGAACGTTTGCGGGCGCTGGGTCAGATGGCAAGCGGCATCGCGCACGACATCAACAATGCCATTTCTCCGGTCTCGCTGTACACCGAATCGCTGCTCGAGCGCGAACCGAATTTGAGCGAGCGCACGCGCAACTATCTGACCACGATTCAGCGCGCGATTGAAGATGTGGCAAGAACCGTTGCCCGCATGCGCGAGTTCTACCGAGAACGCGATGCGCAACTCACCCTCGAGCGCGTCGAGATCAATCGCGCCGTGCAGCAGGTGGTGGAGTTGACCAAGCCTCGTTGGAGCGATCTGCCGCAGGCACGCGGCGCGATGGTGGACCTGCAGATGTATCTGGCGGACTCACTACCCGACATCATGGGAGCGGAACACGAAATCCGCGATGCGCTTACCAATCTGATCTTCAACGCGGTCGATGCCATGCCCACCGGCGGCACGCTGGCGGTGCGCACGCGAAGGGCGACCGTCGCGGATGGAGAGACGCGGGTGTTGATCGAGGTGACCGATAGCGGCGTCGGCATGGATGAGGACACGCGGCGCCGCTGCCTGGAACCGTTTTATACCACCAAGGGCGAGCGCGGAACGGGGCTCGGCCTGGCGATGGTGTACGGCATGATCCAGCGGCATAGCGCCGAACTCGAGATTGACAGTGAGCCCGGCAAAGGCACCACCGTGCGCTTGAACTTCCCGGCTGTCACGTCATCGGTCGTCTCTCAACCTAAGGCCAAGAGCGCGGCCGTGGTGAAAAGGCAGCTGCGCATCCTCTTGGTTGACGATGACCCTTTGTTAATCAAGTCGCTGCAGGACACGCTGCAGGAAGACGGGCATCTGGTCACCGCGACGCACGGAGGCCGCGAAGGCATCGATGCCTTCACCGCCGCCTCAAAACGCGGCGAGTGCTTCGACATTGTGGTCACGGACCTCGGCATGCCCCATGTCGACGGACGAAAGGTCGCAACCTCAGTTAAAGGTGTCTCTCCGAACACCCCGGTGGTTCTGCTCACCGGTTGGGGTCAGCGACTCATAGCCACGAACGACGCGCCTGCGCATGTCGATAAAGTGCTGGCCAAACCTCCGCGCCTGCACGAACTGCGCGCGGCACTGGCGGAGTTGGTCGCGTGACGGCCGCTGCTAGATTGCTGATCGTGGATGACGAGGCCGCGCAATTGCGTGCGCTATGCGACACGCTTGAGCTCGAGGGCTATATCACACAAGGATTTGGCTCCGGGTCAGAGGCCCTGGCCACTTTAAGTCCTGGCGAGTTCGATTTGCTGCTGACCGATCTGATGATGCCGGGGATGGATGGTATTACGTTGATCGATGCCGCCAAGAAAATCGATCCCTCGATCGGCGCGCTGGTGATGACCGGTCACGGCACCATCGATACGGCGGTGCGAGCGATGCAGGGGGGCGCGCTCGACTATATTCTCAAGCCATTCAGACTCAATGTGATTTTGCCCGTCATCGCGCGGGCACTGGATGTACAGCGCCTGCGGCGCGAAAATGCGGAGTTGCACCTGCGCGAAAAGCAGCGATCGGCCGAATTGGCCGCCGCCTATCATGACCTAGAATCGTTTTCGTACTCGATTTCGCACGACCTGCGCGCACCGCTGCGCTCCATGGACGGATTCGCTGCGATCCTCGAAAGCGACTTCGCCGCGCAACTCGGCGATGAGGGCCGCAGAATCTTGAACATCATTCGAGCCGGCAGCCAAAAGATGGACGAACTCATCGTCAGCCTGCTGGAATTTTCCCGAGCCGGCAGGTCGGCGTTGCAATTCGATCGCGTCGACATGACCTTGCTCGCCGACGCAGCCGCCAGGGAAGTTCAAGCGTTGTACACGGGGCCCGAACCGCAGATCAACATCGCCGACTTGCCGCCCGTCCAGGCAGACCCGGTCGTCATTCGCCAGGTCTGGTGCAACCTGATCGGCAACGCGCTCAAATACAGCGCGAAACGCGCCACGCCAAAAATCTCCGTCAGCGGCCGCATAGATAACGACGAAGCCATTTACCAGGTGGAGGACAACGGCGCGGGCTTCGACATGCGCTACGCAGACAAACTCTTTGGCGTATTTCAACGTTTGCACCGGAGCGAGGATTTTTCTGGCACGGGTGTGGGGCTCGCAATTGTGCACCGCATCATTTCACGCCATGGCGGGCGCATTTGGGCTAAGGGTTCGCCTGATGCCGGCGCCTGCTTCCAGTTTGCACTTCCGGTCAGGGCGGCCTCATGATCCACTTAGTTCTGCCGAATTACTTACGATGAATGTTCAATTGAAGCTGGTTGTCGTTGAAGACAGTGTGGCGGATGCCGAGCTGCTGGCCCGGCATCTGGCCAAAGCCGGCCTCAATTGCGCCATCAACCGGGTCCAAACGGAACCTGAATTCATCGCAGCACTGCATCACGACAAACCTGACCTGATTCTCTCCGATTTCTCCTTGCCCAACTTCAGCGGCCTGCGGGCCCTGGACCTTGCAGTAATTCACGCCCCCGATACGCCCTTCATCTATGTGTCGGGAACCATCGGCGAGGAAAGGGCCATCGATGCGCTGCGCCGCGGCGCGACTGACTATGTGCTCAAGAGCAATCTGTCGCGGCTCTCCTCCGCCATTGAACGCGCGCTGCGCGAGGCGAAGCTCAAGGCCGACCGGCGCCACTCCGAGCAGGTGCGCACCGAACAGGAAGAGCGCTTGCGCCGCCTGACACGAACCTACCGCATGCTGAGCAGCACGAGTTCGGCCATTCTGCGCCTGCAAAATCGCACCGAACTGCTCGACGAAGTCTGCCGCATCGCCGTTCAGCAGGGAGGCTATCAGCGCAGTGCGATCAGCTTGATCGATTCCGGTACCAAGGTTTTGATGCAGCTGGCTTGCGCGGGCCTCGATTCGCAGCCGCACGACGGGACCGACCAAATTATGGATCCCTTCGGTCCGCAATCGGATCTCATGGAGCAAGTGATTCAGAGCGGCGCACCCGTAGTTCACAACGATTTGCACCGCCAGGCGCCGAGCGAATCCTTGCGCGAAAGCGCGATCCTCCTCGGCTACCGCGCCGTTGCCGCGCTGCCCCTGAAAATCGACGGCGCCACCATCGGCATGGTAAGGCTCTTCAGCACCGAGCCCGATGTGTTCGACGCGGCGGAAGTCGGCGTCTTGCTGGAGCTGACCGCCAACATCAGCTTCGCGCTTCAATATCTAGAGAAAGACGAGGCGGTTCATTTTCTGTCGTATTTTGACAGCCTGACGGGACTCGCGAAGCGGCCGCTGTTCTGCCAACGGCTGGCGCAAACACTGGCCAAGGATACGCGTGATGATGCCGGCCGGACGGTGCTGGTGTTTGATGTACAGAAACTCAGCGCGATCAATGACTCGTTCGGCCGCTATGTCGGCGATAGCTTGATAGAGAAAATTGCGGCTCGATTGAAGCAGACCTATACCGACTCCGAAAGCGTGGGTTATTTTGGCGGCGGCACATTTGTCATCAGCGTGGCCAATTCCGTCAACACCTCGGATACGGGCCTCATGATGCGGAGCGCCGCAGCACCTTTGTTCGTCGAACCGTTCTATATCGATGGACAGGAACTGCGGCCCACCATCCGTTCCGGCGCCGCCCTCTTTCCGCATGACGCAAAGAGTGCCGATGCCCTGGTGCAGAATGCCGAAGCCGCTCTCAAGGCAGCGCGCGAAGACAATGAAAAGTACATGATGTATGGTCTGGTCACTCAGCGACCGACTTCGCGCAGTCTGGCGCTCGAGTCGCGGCTGACGCGGGCACTGGATCGAGACGAATTTCTGCTGCACTACCAGCCGAAGATCGACATCAAGAGCGGCAAGATCCAAGGACTCGAAGCCCTGCTTCGTTGGCAGGACTCGGAGGACGGCATCATCCAACCGTCGGTATTCATTCCGCTGCTCGAGCAATCCGGCGCCATCGTCGATGTTGGCGAATGGATTTTTCTCCAAGCCATACGCGACATCGGCAAATGGCGCGACGCCGGTTTGCAGAACATACGCGTCGCGGTGAATGTCTCGCCGTTGCAACTACGGCGCCGCGACTTCGTGGAGCGAGTACTCGCCGGCATGGCATCCGCGGGCTCGCCCGCCGCCGGCTTGGACATAGAAATCACCGAAAGCATGTTGATGCATGATTTGGAGTTGTCCATCCGCAAGCTGGCGCAACTGCGCGAAGCCGGCCTCGGCGTTGCGATCGATGACTTCGGCACCGGATATTCCTCCCTGCGCCTTTTGGCAAAACTACCGGTCGATACGCTGAAAATCGACAAGTCGTTCGTGCAAAGCATTGCGGACACCCCCAATGTCGCGACCCTGGTCGCCACTGTCGTTTCTCTGGCGCGCGCATTCAACATGAAGACCGTGGCCGAGGGTGTCGAGACGGCCGAGCAGCTACAAAAATTGCGGCAAATGAAGTGCGACCAGGCTCAGGGATACCTGTTCAGTCGACCGGTTCCCGCAGCGGACCTGCCGACCGTCATTTCTCGATTGGAGCGTGCACAGTTCACAACAATTCACGCATTTTCCAATCCCGCCGACTCGACCCGCTAGACTTCCATTCTCGAGTGATCGCGGTAAAATTATGTAGCGTTCGACGGGGTTGGATATGCAATTTCGACTGAAGCTTTTTTCGTTGCACTTGCTATCAAGTGCCGCGATATTGACACTGATACTCGGCTCTCTTTACTTTGGCTGGTATCGCTGGCCGGGTTGGTACCTGACCGACGTTGTGCGGGTAGTTTTCGTAATGGTATGCGTGGACGTGGTTCTCGGGCCGACTTTAACGCTCATTATTGCCAACCAAAAGAAGTCCCGACGTGAGCTCACGCGCGATATCGGCATCATCGTTGCCGTGCAACTCTGCGCACTGACCTACGGTTCCGCGCAGCTGTGGAGTGGAAGACCTCTTTACTACGCCTTCTCCGAAAACGTATTGCAACTTGTGCAGGCCTACGATATCGACGCCAATGAAGCCAAACAGGGACGTGAGCAGAATCCCGGTTTAGCGCCGCATTGGTACAGCCTGCCCCGCTGGATATGGGCACCGTTGCCTCAAGACGCGGAAAGCGCCCAAAAGATTGCCGCCTCTGCGGTGACCGGGGGCGATGACGTCATTTCCATGCCGCGATATTTCAAGCGTTGGGAGGATGGCTTACCTTCGCTTCGCACCCAACTGAAGAAGGTTGACGCCGTTGGTTACTTCGCACCGAGCGAGAAGAAAAAGCTAAAAGAGAAGATGCAAGCAGCCGGATTCCCGGTGGATCAATCGGACACCATGGCGCTTACAGGTAGGGGCCACCCACTTCTCACTGTATTCGACCCTACGAACTTGAAGATAACTGCTGTTCTCGGAGCCAAGTAGCTGTTTAAATCGTGACTCCGCTGGCGCGAACTTGTTGAACTCGCGTTTCTCGTTGAACAGACTTGTTGCCAATTGGCCATACCGGCGGGCGCGGCGTTTGCTTCTGATATATTTGTTTCTTGCGTCGTAGACGCCACGGCGTAGCGAGCGAGCGAGGCAAACTCAAAGGACGACGGATGAGAGACATCGAGGATACTCGCAACGATCAAGCAACCTCACAGGTTGACGAAAGCACGCCAATCGTATCGTGTAGCTCCGCAGTTGCGTTGATCGACGAAGGAAATTCGCTTGAGGAACAGGGGAGAATCGCTGAGGCGATGGCGCGGTACGATGCTGCGGTCCAAGCAGACCCGCAATGCGCAAGAGCGCACCTGAACCGCGGCAACATCCTGGCAAGCACCCAGTTCGATGAGGCTCGCCGTGCTTACCAACTCGCCATAACCTGCGACCCACACTATGCGGCAGCCCACTTCAATTTGGGCAACCTAAATTGTCGCACCGGCGAATTGGCGCTAGCAGTGCACAACTACCAAGTAGCCATCGGAATCAAGCCTGAATTTGCAGACGCGTTCGTGGCGATGGGAAACGCACTTGACAGTCTAGGCCGCACCGCCGAGGCGGTCGAGAGTTACGAGCGCGCACTGATCATCAATCCCGAATACGCCGAAGTCCATTTCAATCTGGGCTTGCTTGCAACAGCTCAGGGACGGCTTGAGGACGCCATCAAAAGTCTGCGCCGCGCCTTGGCAATTAGGCCGGACTCGACGATAAAGTTGGCGCTCGCCAACTGCGTCGCGCGCGCAAAGTTTACGACTAACGACCCAAAAATCCGCGCAGCACTCACGACCGCCATTACCGAAGCATGGGGAATGCCGCACATGCTTTGCTCGTCGGCACTTAGCCTGATCATGCTCGACCAGCAGATTGCTAGTTGTGTGCAACTCGCCAACGAATCATGGCCAGCGCGATTGTCGAAAGCCGCGCTATTCGGTGCTCACGGCCTCACCGCCCTTTCTTCAGACCCGTTGCTTCACGCAGTACTGGAAATGGCGCCCGTGAGTACGCTCGAATTTGAGCGCTTCCTAACATGCGCACGCCATGCGATGCTGAAAACCGCATTGAACAACGAGGCGCCAGACGATTTAGGTGTCGCGACACTGCCATTCTTTGCCGCACTCTCTCGACAATGCTTCGTGAACGAATATATCTTTGATTGCGACGACAAGGAACAGAGCGCCGCAGTCGCCTGTCGCACGAAGTTATCAACGTTATTGGACACAAACGCCGTGATACCGCCATTTCTCGTGCTTGCTGTAGCTGCGTATTTCCCGCTCAACACTCTGCGCGATGCAAGCCGACTCTTGGCCTCGAATCAACCCGGTCCGGTTGACCGGATTCTGCACCAACAGATTCGCGAACCGCTCGAAGAGCTAGCGCTTCGAGCGGGCGTCCAATGCCTGACGCCGGTCACCGAGGGCGTCTCCGAACAAGTGCGTAGTCAGTATGAAGAGAATCCCTATCCACGCTGGGTGAAAATGCCGATATCAGAACACGCACTTCGCTTCAATGACGAATTGCGGCGCTCGCTGCCGTTTGCACCCTTTACGCCAATGCCTGATGACAGCGCGCCGGAGGCTCTTATTGCCGGATGCGGCACCGGCATGCATTCGATTTTTGTTGCTCAGCGATTCCGCGGTATTCATGTTCTGGCGATAGATCTGAGTCTGAGCAGCATCAGCTATGCCAAACGAAAGACGCGGGAGCTCGGTATAGTGAACGTCGTCTATGCGCAGGCCGACATTCTCAAGCTTGGTGATATCGCGCGCACCTTCGACATTATCGAATCACGCGGCGTGCTGCATCATCTGGCCAATCCCTTTAAGGGTTGGCGAATCCTACTATCCCGGTTGCGGCCCGGAGGATTCATGGGTTTGGGTTTCTACAGTGAGCTTGCGCGCCGACACGTAGTCAAGTTGCGTGAATTGATTGGGTCTCACGGTTATTCGAACGCGCCAGATAAAATTCGTCGGTTCCGGCAAGATCTGACCGCCAAGGACAGTGGCGTTGAAATGCAATGGGTGAGAACGATGCCGGACTTCTATTCAACCAGCAATTGTCGCGACCTTCTTTTCCATGTGCAGGAGCATCGCCTAACGCTAGGTCAGATCGAGTCGTTCCTAACTGAGTTAGGGCTGCACTTCATCGGCTTCGAGTTGGATGCCCAAGTGCTTCATCAGTATCGCGCGCGCTTTACCGATGACCCGTCATGCACTAATTTGCGCAACTGGGCGCGGTTTGAGGCCGAGAATCCGGATACCTTCGTTGAAATGTACAATTTCTGGGTACAAAAGCCCATCGGTCACTGAGATCACCGGGTTGCGCCTGCCGGCGCGACCATTTGTGAGCGGCCCTACTTGTCCACTGTGGTATCGCGACACCCGACAGGAGCTTCTTGGTGGTCGCTCTGCTCTCCCGGGAGTGACCTGCTGGTCAATCTTCGGTCCAAGGCTTTGGGACAATGGCCCTTGACCGGCCCGGTGCCAAAACGTACGTTTAGGTAATCTCCAACCGAGGAATTCGAGGCGGTTCGATCAGAGGAATTCTGCGTCCGTGGCAGGCGTCACCTTCGTTTATTCTCTGCGACCATTATTCTCAGCTAGACAAACTGACCGATCGGGACACGACCATGAACCTGACCAGCGGAGCCAGCAATAACAGCGCCCCAGTAACTTCAGGAGCCTCCGCGATTGAACTCATCGAGAAGGGTAATGCGTTGGAGGAACAGGGAAGACCTGAAGAGGCAATGGAATGTTACGAAACTGCCGTCCAGGCTGATCCGCGATGCGCGAGGGCTCACCTGAACCGCGGCAACATCCTACTAGCTAGTGCCCGTATCGAGGAGGCTCGTGACGCCTATCGACTCGCCGTAGCCTGCGACCCGCATTATGCAGCAGGCTACTTTAATTTGGGAAATCTCAATTGTCGCGTTCGGGAATACGAACAGGCTTTGCACAACTACGGAATTGCCATTCGCATCAAACCTGACTTTGCGGATGCGTTCGTAGCGATGGGGAATGTGCTTGACGATTTGGGACGTACGGCCGAAGCAATAGAGAGCTACCAGCGCGCACTCGCGATCCGTCCGTACTACGCCGAGGTGCACTTTAACTTGGGCGTAATCGCTAAGAACAAGGGCGACTTGACTGAGGCCGCCGACCGCTATAAGAAAGCCATCGATCTCGGGATGACAAATCCCATGGCTAGCTACATGCTTGCGGTCTGGAGCGGAGAAGACGTGGGATCGATGCCGGTCGCGTCTGTTACAAGTTTCTTCGACGACTACGCGTCGCGGTTCGACACTCATCTCGTCGGCACATTGGGTTACTCGATGCCGAAGTTGATGCGAGAAGCTATTGGCCGGGTGACTCGCGATGGGCGCCGCTTCCAGCATGCGCTTGATCTTGGCTGCGGGACCGGACTGATAGGAGCATATTTTAAGGATATAGTGGTCGAAATCGACGGTGTGGATTTGTCGCCGAAAATGCTTGAACAAGCCAGCCGCAAACAAATCTACAGCAAATTGGATTGCGATGAGATTGTGGCTTGGCTTGAACGCGCCGCAGCGGCATCACTCACTTTTGACATCGTTCTGTCGGCCGACGTGTTCATCTACGTGGGCAACCTAGAACCTGCCTTTGAAGCCACAAAGAGGATCTTAACTGACAACGGGCTGTTCGTCTTTTCAGTGGAACATCTAGCGCAAGGCTCGTTTGAAGTGCTCTCGACCGGGCGCTTTGCCCATAGTACATCTTACGTGCGCGAACTGGCGTCCAGGCACGGATTCGTCATTGAACTCTCGGAGCAGGTGAACTTACGTAAGGAGGGGAGCGTCATGATCGGAGGCACGATCTTTGTGCTGACACGGCCATAACGCTCGCCCGATGTCGTGCATGAATATAGTACGGGCTTTGCCATTGTCCCGGGTTTCGTGGCACGTGCAGAGCGGCACTTCGCCGCCGAAGCTGTTGGAACTCGGTGGGGGGAAATCGTAGAGATGGTGCTGCGCTAGCGCACCTGGCACCGGAGAAACTCTTCTTCGTGACCGGACGCATTGAATGGCAGGCATCGAGGACCATCGAGGAGGCGACGCGCGTGAAAAACGAAGCAAAACGCTACGCTTTCCCTACGGTCGGTAAATTAAGAGCGCGCAAGCTTTTGATTGTGGCGCTCCAAAGGTGATGAATCTAGGCACTGGAACTCCACAACTACCCTGTGTCCTGGAGCGGGCGATGAGGTTAGGTCGTGCCGTGGGCGCAGCGTTTGCTTCTGATATATTTGTTTCTTGCGTCGTAGACGCCACGGCGTAGCGAGCGAGCGAGGCAAACTCAAAGGACGACGGATGAGAGACATCGAGGATACTCGCAACGATCAAGCAACCTCACAGGTTGACGAAAGCACGCCAATCGTATCGTGTAGCTCCGCAGTTGCGTTGATCGACGAAGGAAATTCGCTTGAGGAACAGGGGAGAATCGCTGAGGCGATGGCGCGGTACGATGCTGCGGTCCAAGCAGACCCGCAATGCGCAAGAGCGCACCTGAACCGCGGCAACATCCTGGCAAGCACCCAGTTCGATGAGGCTCGCCGTGCTTACCAACTCGCCATAACCTGCGACCCACACTATGCGGCAGCCCACTTCAATTTGGGCAACCTAAATTGTCGCACCGGCGAATTGGCGCTAGCAGTGCACAACTACCAAGTAGCCATCGGAATCAAGCCTGAATTTGCAGACGCGTTCGTGGCGATGGGAAACGCACTTGACAGTCTAGGCCGCACCGCCGAGGCGGTCGAGAGTTACGAGCGCGCACTGATCATCAATCCCGAATACGCCGAAGTCCATTTCAATCTGGGCTTGCTTGCAACAGCTCAGGGACGGCATGACGAGGCCGCGAATTTTTTGCGCAAGGCAATCGACATTCGACCTGAGTATGCTTCAGGGCATTACTATCTTGGCCTGGCGTTGTTCAACGTCGGCCGAAGCGACGAGGCGCTCGAGTCACTTCGACAGGCAGTCCGGTTAGAGCCGACAATGGATCAGGCTCACTACATCCAGGGCATCATATTGCAGAACCTGGGTTCGATTCCGCAGCTCGAAGAGGCGGTGGCCAGTCTTCGCCGCGCCGTGGAGATCAAGCCTTCGCTTGCCCAAGCCCATCACATCCTTGGCCTTGTATTGAGCCGCCTCGAGCAACTTGATGCGGCGGAGGCAAGCCTTCGCCACGCTTTGTCATTGAATCCCGAATCCGCCGATATTCTCTCCGATTTGGTGGTGGTTCTTTTGTCTGCCGACAAAGCGTTGGAGGGAATTCAAGTGATTGCAGGCACTCTAGATGACGGAGAGCCAGCACGGAAAATTAAAATAGCTTTCGTGGGCTGCATCAGGGCTTCGAGGTCTATTACCAGCGACCCCAGGATCCGCACAGCACTCACGGCCGCCATCACCGAACCATGGGGAAACCCGTTCGACCTAGGGCGTCCAGCACTCGGTCTGATTATGCTTAGCCAAAGTATTTCCCGTTGTGTGCACATTGCTAACGGATCCTGGCCCGCTCGCTTGCCAAAGTCCGTACTATTCGGTGCAGACGGCCTTGCGGCCCTTGGAGCAGACCCCTTGCTGCGTGCGCTGCTTGAAGCAGTGCCCGTGACCACGATCGAATTCGAGCGCTTCCTAACCTCCGCACGCCACGCCCTGCTCGAAACCGCTTCCGGCCAGCAATCGCAGGCCCCGTCGGACACTGCCGCGCTGGAATTCTACGCATCACTCGCTCGGCAATGCTTTATCAACGAGTACATCTTTGATTGCGACGATAGAGAACGTCTTGCAGCAGCCGCATGTCGTACGAAGTTAACGGAATTGTTGGACGCCGACGCGGCGGTACCGCCATTTCTCTTGCTTGCAGTAGCCGCGTATTTCCCGCTTTACACCCTCCGCGACGCCGCACGGCTTCTTGCGTCAAACGCGCCCTGCCCGATTAAAGGTGTGCTGCGCCAACAGATTCGTGAACCACTCGAAGAGCAGGCGCTGCGCGCAGGCATCGAATGCTTGACCGCGATCGCTGGCGGCGTCTCGAAAGAGGTACGCGATCAGTACGAACTTAATCCCTACCCGCGCTGGGTGAAATTGCCGAAGCCCGATCAGATTTTGCGCTTCAATGACGAATTCCGCCGCGCAATGCCGTTCGCTCCGTTTACTCCTATGCCTGATGACCGTGCTCCCGAGGTGCTAATCGCTGGGTGCGGCACCGGTAGTCAGTCAATCCTCATCACCAAGCGGTACCAGGGTGTTCGAGTGCTTGCGATCGACCTGAGTTTGAGCAGCATCAGCTATGCCGTCCGAAAGACACAAGAGTTGGGCATCACGAATATTAAGTATGCACAGGCCGATATTCTAAAGCTCGATGACGTGGCGCGCTCGTTCGACATCGTCGAATCCGTCGGAGTGCTGCATCATCTTGCCGAGCCCTTCACCGGTTGGCGAATCCTTCTGTCTCGATTACGCCCCGGAGGATTCATGTGCTTGGGCCTCTACAGCGAACTCGCGCGGAAACACGTGATCAAGGCGCGTGAATTCATTGCCGCACATGGGTATGCAAGCACGCCGGAAGACATTCGTCGGTTCCGCCGAGATCTGACCAAGCAGGTTGCAAATGCTGAGCTGCAATGGCTAAGCGAGATCTCGGACTTCTATTCGACCAGTGAATGCCGCGACCTGCTTTTCCACGTGCAGGAGCACCGCGTAACGCTGGGTCAGATCGAGTCGTTCCTTGAGGAATTTGGGCTGCAGTTCACCGGCTTCGAATTGGCTTCCACCGTGTTATGTCAGTACCGTGCTCGATTTACCGACGACCCGTCCGCCACGAATTTGCGCAATTGGGCACGCTTTGAAGCCGACCATCCGAATACGTTTATTGGAATGTACCGATTCTGGATTCAGAAGCCGGTCAGCCACTGACAATACTGTGTCCACACTTGGTCGTTACAACTAAGACTGAGCAATCAGTCACGGGCTCCGCGCCATTCTCCGGGGCGATTCCGCGTGAGGTCATCTCCAAGATTCTTCATCTGAGGCAGCGCTATCATTGCGACGGGAAGGATCGCTGCCTATCTACAGCGCTTTCACCAGTTGAAGATCGCGCGCTCCTCGGTCCATCGCATTCTTCTTCGGCACGGTCAGGACCTTTTGCCGGCCAGCCACAAGCGCAAGCTTGCTGGACGGGCCTGGAAGCGCCTGGAAGCGCTATGCGAAGCCGCAGCCCGGATATCGGCTACAGTTAAACGTGAAGTTCCTCGAGCGGATCGCGGGGACGGGAAAGCGCTTCTATCAGTTCACCGCGATCGATGACTGCCCGCGCATTCGGGTGCGTAAAATCTACGACTCGTGCAATCAAGTCTCAGCAATTCGTTTTGTGAATGGTGATCAAGCGGCTGCCTTTGCGCGTTCTGTCATCCAGACCGACAATGGCCTCGAGTTCCAATCCCGCTTCCACTGGTATCTCGAATCACTCGACATCCGACATGCCTACATCAAGCCCAGGACCCCCCACCTGAATGGCAATGTCGAACGCTCACACCGTGTCGATGAACAGGAGTTCTACCAGCTCCTGGACAAGGACGGTATCGCCTACGACATCCACCTGTTTAACGACAAGCTTCGCGAGTGGGAGGACTACTATAATTACCATCGACCACACGGAGCTCTCGATGGGCAAACGCCCTAGGAGCGCCTCCTGGCAAAAACCGCCGCCAGTGTGTCACCTGCGTCCTGAGACCTTACATTGATAAATTGGGTGCGCCCGGAGAGATTCGAACTCCCGGCCTCCTGGTTCGTAGTCGCAGAGATGATTTTGTAGGTTCTTATTTTTCAACCACTTAGCAGGCTCGCCCTCACTCGAAACAGGCACCGTAGCGCACGAAAAGGCATCAAACGCTACGTTTTTCGCTACGGTGCTCTGTGCCGGGAATCAGTTAGGATTGTTGTTGGCAAGGAGCAGTTCGCCTGGGCGAGCGATGAAGGTATGACTCTGGCGATCAAACAGCGTGCACATGAACTGATCGAAGCGTTGCCGGACGACGCAACCTGGCAGGATCTATTGTACGCGATAGAGTTTCGCGCCGAAGTCGAAGCAGGGCTCGTGGATGCGAAGGCCGGGCGGCTCACTGAAACTGAAGAGCTACGCCGGGACTACGGGTTGCGTCCATGAAGCAACCTACAAAAAAGCGATTCGCGAGCGTGTGGGATGCGATTGAGAATGCGCCAGAGAAAGCGGCGATCTTGAAGCTTCGGTCATCGCTGATGATCGCGCTGAAGAAGCATTTCGCCGGCACTGATCTCCGTCAGACGCAGATCGCCAAGCTTTCTGGCGTTGGCCAACCTCGCGTCTCAGATCTTATGCGCGGAAAGATCGACGTGTTTGATTTGGATGCGCTTGTGAATATGGCGGCGGTGGCTGGCATGTGCGTCAAGCTAAGCGTTCGAAAAGCGGTTTGATCGGCGCGATTTGCGATTCGTGTATATTACTGTAATATACACGAATGATCGATCTCTCGAAGATCATTGGCTTCGAATGGGATGAAGGCAACGCCAGGAAGAATGAACATCATGGCGTTTCGATGGCTGAGGCCGAACAGGTTTTTTTCATTGCTCCGCTGTTGGTGCTGCCTGACGCAAGGCAAAACGAGACCGAGCCGCGCTTTCATGCTCTGGGCAAGACCATTGAAGGCCGGCGGCTGCACATCACCTTTACTTTGAGGGATGCCGACCAGCTCATTCGGGTTATTTCGGCTAGAGACATGCATCGGAAGGAGCGCGTGATTTATGAGCAAGCGACTTAAGACCATACCTAAGTTTGCTAGTGAGGCTGCGGAACGGGCGTTCTGGGAAAAGAACGATTCGACGGGGTATTTGGATTGGAAGAAAGCTCAGCTCACTGTACTTCCCAACTTGAAGCCGTCTACGCAGACGATCTCGCTGCGGCTTCCGCAGCATCTTCTTGATTCGATCAAGACAGCTGCCAACGCACGCGATGTGCCTTACCAATCGCTGATCAAGGTGTGGTTGCAAGAGAAGCTGCAGGGCTCATGAGAGCCTGAAACGGCGACTTCCTCAAGCGCTTGGCCAGCTCACCTATCCGCCGAACCGCGCGATCCTAATCCGGGTCGGCCACCATTACAGAACGCACGACACGCTGACCAAGACCAGCTGACAGCCGCTCCACTTCGTCTCGGACCCACTCAAAGTACGACGCCGAAGCGTAAGGGCTCACCACAATTTTTTTGATAACGTTAATCTGCCAGGGAAGGGAAATGAAGTGCGGCCTGTCTTCGGGTTTGGAAAAGGACGCATTGCCGAAGCTAAGAATTCTGCTATGCGCACCTGGCCCTAGAGAAACTCTCCTTCGTGGCCGGACGCATCGAGCGGCAGGCATCGAAACTCATCGAGGAGGCGCCGCGCGTACAAAACGTAGCAAAAAACGCTACGTTTTCGCTACGGTCGGTACATTGAGCGCGCGTAAGTTTTTGATTAATTGGTGCGCCCGGAGAGATTCGAACTCCCGGCCTCCTGGTTCGTAGCCAGGCGCTCTATCCAACTGAGCTACGGGCGCAAGGGGCGCGAATATTACCACATCAATTGCGGATAGCCATTCCGATAATCCCGGCTTCGCGATAATTTGGTATGGCCATTTTGCCACGATGAATCAGAGACTTAGCGAGCCATTCCGTTGGGGTCTGCTGAAAAGATATGTCCCTCGCGTAAGATTTGCCTATGCGCAATTGCAAAACAACAAAGGCCACGACATGGTCGTCAACCCCGCAACGGTGTTAACTCTAATCGACGGCGTACGCATAGTAGTCCCGGATTCACTAGATCGTATTACTCCGTATATTTTACGCGAGCAACTCGACTTCTTTGAGGACGAGCTGAAATTCGTTCGCACGCTGGTGCAGGCAGGTCAAAACGTTATCGACATCGGTGCCAACTATGGCGTCTACACACTGCCAATGGCGGCGAAGATCGGGCCCAAGGGTCACGTGTGGGCATTCGAGCCTGCATCCAGCACCGCGCAGTTCTTGAGCCAGGGCATCAAGGCGAACGCGTTCGAAAACGTCACCTTGTTACAAAAGGCAGTTTCGAGCCAATCAGGGAGCGCCCATCTTTCTCTGCAGCATAACTCAGAGCTCAATTCGATCATGCACGATCAAGATTCGGCCGCAGAAAGCGAGACAGTATCTTTGGTCACGCTCGACGACTGCATGGATCGATTTCACTGGAGAGACATCGATCTAATAAAAATTGATGCCGAGGGAGAAGAGAACAACATTTTGAAGGGCGGCCACCGTTTCTTTGCTGATCGAACACCCCTGGTCCAATTTGAGCTGAGAAAGGATGCCAGCACAATGAATTTTGGCCTGATAAAGGAGTTCGCGGCGCTGGGATATGACTCTTATCGCCTCGTGCCGGGTCTTGACGTCCTCGTGCCTTTCAGCGCAAATGTGAAGCCCGATCCCTACCTCCTCAATTTATTCTGCTGCAAGGGCGACCGCGCAAGCCAACTATCAAAGCTAGGAGTGCTTGTGCGTGCTGCAGATATGCTCGCCAAGAAGGACCAATTGGACGCAGTGCGTGCGCAGATTGATGCTGGCGCAAATTATCACTGGCTACTGAGTCTTGCGCACTTGCCATACGCCGTCTCGCTCTCACCCGCTTGGCGCGCAGCCGAGAAGGACAGTCAAAACCCGGTCTTGATTCAGGCCCTATCACTTTATGCGCGCAGCCGCGATAAAACCCTGTCTGCTTTGGAGCGATATCGCGCTCTCGAATCCAGCTTTTTGGCTCTTAAGCAGGTGTGCGACCGGGAGCCTAGACGGTTAAGGTTGGCAAGCCTGGCGCGCGTGGCACACGACTATGGCGAACGAGCATCGTCCGTCGGCGCCCTGAAGCAACTACTAGCTCTCATTCGCCAGTCTGGGATTGATCCACAGGAGCCATTTTTGGCTCCGCTGGAACGATTTGAGTCGATTCCAACAGAGAATGACGTGGCTCGATGGTTAGTAGCTGGGGTCTTGGAGCAACTGGAACTACGCGAGTGGTACTCAACTTTCTATGCAGGCCCCTCCGCGCGTGGGCGGCTTGAGGATATTCATAGGCTCGCGCTTGGCAGCCCGGAAATGAATCGTCGCCTGGATTTAGTTCGCCGGCGCATCAACGAGGCAAATCAAAAAAAACTTGGTTGAACCCATGTCGGTGGCACGGTCACCGAGACCTGCAATGGACCAAAGCCCGATATATCTCTCGCGGAGAACGAGTGCTCACTCAGCGCCTTGCGCCTAGCCCTTCGGGCAAGCCGCCGTGAACTTAAATAACCGCTGGCGGAGAGGGAGGGATTCGAACCCTCGAAGGGCTTTTGACCCTTACGCCCTTAGCAGGGGCGCGCCTTCGACCACTCGGCCACCTCTCCGGATTAGCCTTATGCGGCCCTTCGCGGAGCGCGGCATGATACTCGCCCAGAGCAGTCTAGGTAAAGCTGGGGATCTCGGTCGCTGATTCAGGCGTCATCGATCATTTTGGCGGGTGCTTCACCCACATTGCCATCATGGTCTTGCTCACGCTTGATGCGCTCGTAAATTTCTTCGCGGTGGACCGCCACGTCCTTGGGTGCATTGACACCAACCCGGACTTGGTTGCCCTTCACGCCAAGTACAGTCACCGTAACCTCGTTGCCGATCATCACGGTCTCGCCGACACGCCTAGTCAATATCAACATAATCTAGCTCCTTGCAATCTTGGCATTCGCAGCGGCAAAGGATTTACCGTGCTGTACGCCGCTTCGCGTCAAGCGTTCGTTCGTGGACCGAACGGTGGTTGCTATTCCACAAGAATTCTTCAGCCGATGGGACAAGAATACAAGATAACCAAACCCAATTGTTACAACTTCTTGTCAGAATAAAACAATCGTTCAATTAGACAGCCGGCTCCGGACCAACGACTCGACCCCGGCAAGCGCGGCACTCAAATTTTCGGGCTGCGTGCCGCCCGCCTGGGCGAAATCCGCTCGACCGCCGCCGCGCCCACCGACCTTTGCCGCCACCAACCCCGCAATCTCACCCGCTTTTAGCCGAGCCACCAAGTCGTCCGAGACTCCCGCGACCAGTAGGACCTTGCCCTCCTGCACGCTGCCAAGGACGATAACCGAGGAGCCGAGCTTATCTTTGAGCCGGTCCAGGGCTTCCCTCAGCGACCTTACATCGGCTCCCTCGATCTGCGCAGCCAAAACCTTAATGCCGCCGACATCCTTTGCGCCGGCTGACAGATCACCACCTTGGCCGCTCGCTAATTTTGATTTGAGCTGCTGAATCTCCTTTTCCAGCTTGCGGGAGCGCTCGACGAGCTCGCGGACCTTTTCATCCACATCCTCCCGGCTACCCCGAAGCATCGCAGCAATGTCGCGCAGCACCTGATCGGTATGCACAACCCACTCATATGCCCCACGGCCGGTTAGAGCTTCCACGCGGCGGACTCCGGCAGCGACACCTGACTCACCCGTGATTTTGAACAGACCAATATCACCAGCACGTTCGACGTGTGTACCGCCGCAGAGTTCCATCGAAAAATCACCGATCGACAAAACCCGCACGTCGCTGTCGTACTTCTCCCCAAACAGTGACATGGCACCGGCGGCTTTAGCGTCGTCCAACGCCATCACCCGTGTTTCCACGGGTGCGTTTTCGCGAATTTCGGAATTAACCAAATCCTCGACTTGGCGTAATTCGTCCGGCGTCAATGCCTGGGTGTGGGAGAAGTCGAAGCGCAGCCGGTCGGCGGCAACCAGCGACCCTTTTTGTTCTACATGCTTGCCGAGAATTTTCCGAAGGGCCGCATGCAATAAGTGCGTCGCGGAGTGATTGAGTGCAATCGCCTTGCGGCGCTCTTGATCGACCTGTGCATCCACAGCATCACCGGCACGAAGCTCGCCCTTCTCGAGAACTCCAACATGGGCAAACGAGGCGCCAATTTTCTGCGTATCGCGCACGATGTAGCGGGCGTTGGCACCCAAAAGGATGCCGGTGTCGCCAATTTGACCGCCGCTTTCCGCATAAAAGGGCGTGTGATCGAGGACGACTTGGCCCTCTTGGCCCGGCCGCAGGATATCGACTATTGCTCCGTCAAAAATAAGCGAGGTGACACGAGCCGAGTCCGCCACTCGATCATAGCCAGAAAAATCAGTCTTGCCGGCAAGCTTGACCGAATCGCGCAGTTCCGCACTGAACTTACTCGCGGCGCGCGCTCGGCCTCGCTGCGCTTCCATCGCGACATCGAAACCTGCCTGGTCGATGGTGAGGCCTCGCTCGCGCGCGATATCGGCGGTCAGGTCGGCTGGAAATCCATAGGTATCGTAAAGCTTAAATACGGTTTCACCCGGAATGACCGAAGACTTCAGCTTCGCCGTCTCCGCGTCCAGCAACGTCATTCCGGTCGCCAGCGTCTCGGCAAATCGGATTTCCTCCTGCGCAAGCACTTGGGCGGTCCGGGCTTCGCCGGTTCGCAGCTCTGCGTAATACGAGCCCATTTCCTGCACTAAAGTCGATACGAGCTTGTGAAAAAAGGGTTGGGTCTGACCGAGCTTATAACCATGGCGAATAGCCCGGCGGATGATGCGCCGCAAAACGTAGCCTCGGCCTTCGTTCGACGGCACAACGCCATCGATGATAAGAAAGGTGCAAGCCCGGATATGGTCGGCGATGACCCGTAGACTCGCCGATTGCAAATCCTGAGTTCCCGTGACATCCGCGGCGGCGCGAATCAATGACTTGAACAGGTCGATGTCGTAATTGCTGTGGACTCCCTGCATCACGGCTGCGACGCGCTCGAGGCCCATCCCAGTATCAACCGAAGGTTTGGGCAGGGGAACCAGCACACCGTCCGATGAACGGTCGTACTGCATGAACACCAGATTCCAAATCTCGACGTATCGATCGCCTTCTTCATCCGGCGTCCCCGGCGGTCCGCCGGCCACGTCCGGCCCATGATCGTAGAAAATTTCCGAGCAAGGGCCGCACGGCCCGGTATCGCCCATCGCCCAAAAGTTCGACTTCTCGCCCATCCGCGTGCAGCGCGTCGGGTCCACGCCGATTTCTTCGACCCAAATACGCTCAGCCTCATCATCTTCCGTGTACACGGTCACCCACAAGCGGTCCTTGGGGATCTCCAGCGTCCCGGTGATGTAATTCCAGGCGAAGTGGATCGCTTCACGCTTGAAATAATCGCCGAAGCTGAAGTTGCCCAGCATTTCGAAAAATGTGTGGTGCCGCGCCGTGTAACCGACATTTTCTAAATCGTTGTGTTTGCCGCCGGCGCGAACGCAACGCTGCGCGGTGGCCGCGCGGGAAAAATCCCGCACTTCCTTGCCGAGAAACAAATCCTTGAATTGAACCATTCCTGCATTGGTGAACAACAGGGTTGGATCGTTGTGCGGCACCAGCGAACTCGAAGGCAGAACCGCGTGGCCGTTCTTTCGGAAAAACTCCAAAAAGCTGGCCCGGATTTCCGAGGTGGTCATCGATTTTATTTTTGCGTCGCGTCTCATGTCTCTTCAATATCTGAATCAAGTTCAACATCAAAGCCTAAAGCCATTCGTATCTGAGCGCTCGTGAAACCTCGGTAACTTAAGAATCGCGCCTCTAGCTGCCTGTCCGCGTAGCTCTTCGCCGGTATCGCGCCAAATTTCTTCAGGCGCGCCCTTTTGAGCAGCATGATCCAATCAGGGTAGGCATCGAGGTATTCCTCGACCAGCGGTCCCTGCAAACCGTGCCGACGCAGATCGACGCGGATACGAAGCGGCCCTTGGCCCCTCGCAGCGTGATAAGCCACGAAGTTCTCTAGGTAGCGCTGATCGTCGAGTAATTTTTCGCCGTGCAGCGCATCGAGCAAGGGCAGCACGACGGAGGCATCGTAACCCTTCTCGAGGAGTTTAAGACGTAAATCCTCGGATGAATAGTCGCGCCGGGCCAGCGCATTGAGTGCCGCGACCCGAGCGGCGCGCACATCCAGGGGCTCGACAGGGCCGGCCGACCGGGGCACTACGCCTCTTTGACGTCGCCGTTGCCCCGATTCATCGTCGCCTTCTCCGGAATCAGCTTGGTCCGAACCTGCGCCTCGATATCCTTGGCAATTTCCGGGTGCTGTTGCAGGAACACGCGCGCATTGTCCTTGCCCTGCCCTATCCGTTCGCCCTTGTAGCTGTACCAAGAGCCGGATTTTTCCACCATATTATGTAGGACACCCAACTCAATGAGTTCGCCCTCCTTCGAGATCCCGGTGCCGTACATAATTTCAAACTCGGCCTCCCGAAATGGGGGCGCGACTTTGTTCTTGACCACCTTGACGCGGGTCATTGAACCCACGACTTCCTCGCCGTTTTTGATCGCACCGATGCGGCGGATATCCATGCGCACCGACGAATAGAACTTCAGCGCGTTTCCGCCCGTCGTGGTCTCCGGGTTGCCGAACATAACGCCAATCTTCATGCGAATCTGATTGATGAAAATTACGATGGTGTTGGAGCGTTTGATATTGCCGGTAAGTTTGCGCAGCGCTTGCGACATGAGCCGCGCTTGCAACCCCATGTGTTGATCGCCCATTTCACCTTCGATTTCAGCTTTCGGCGTGAGCGCGGCGACCGAGTCGACAACGACCACATCCACGGCGCCGGATCGCACCAGCATGTCGGTGATCTCGAGCGCCTGTTCGCCGGTGTCGGGCTGGGATACCAACAAGTCGTTGACTTTGACGCCCAGCTTTTCCGCGTACACCGGATCGAGCGCGTGCTCCGCGTCCACGAATGCCGCTGTGCCGCCGTTGGCCTGCGCCGAGGCGATGATGGCCAGCGTGAGCGTGGTCTTGCCCGAGGATTCCGGCCCAAATATTTCGATCACGCGCCCACGCGGAATGCCGCCGACACCGAGTGCTATATCAAGACCCAACGAGCCAGTAGGGATCGAGTCCACCTCGTAGGTAGCACCCGCATCGCCCAAGCGCATAACGGAGCCTTTACCAAATTGTTTCTCGATCTGGCTCAGCGCAGCTGCGAGTGCTTTTTTGCGATTCTCTTCCATAGACAGTCCTCAACAAAGTGTGGCGCTATTATTTCATATTCAGCGCGCGACGCTCATCTCATATGCAACGAATTCGCAGAGATTTCTCAAGGATTTTCCGTTTCATCCAGTAGTGACCATGTGTCGAGTACTGTATACGCGGACTCGGCGCCGCCGGTGTCGGAGCGAATCAAACTGAAGTCTGTCGTCCGCCACACCACTGGCGACATTGCTTGCAACACAGGGGCTTGCGTGACCTTCCTCGCGAGCGTTACATGCGCACGCAGCGGCTCCCAGGGCAATTCAAGCGCATCGTTCAACTTCCTGCCAAGATCGAGCAGTCCTGGCGGTGCTGCACGAACCGCGGCCACCACGACCTGCGAACTCTGCCAAAACTCGATCGAATCGCAATTGAAGGTGAATCGAGGGACGCACAAGGATCGGCCGATCTGCTGCAGCACCGCGAGCTTGGCAGCAGGCACTTCGCCGATAAAGGCGAGGGTCACATGGTAGTTCTTCGGATCGACCCGGCGGCTACCGATCTCAAGATTCAGTTGGCGCGCAATTTCACTGAGCTGCCGTGTAACGTCATCGTCCGGCCCGAGCGCAAAAAATAATCGCATCGGATTTGAGCGCCCGACGGGCGCAATCAGCGCCTGAGCAAGCCCGTCAGGGCCGCGCGTACGGTCTTGCGCCGCACCGTCTCGCGATCGCCTCGAAATCGTCTCAAGGCTGTCGCAACGCGAATCGCCCCACCGCGGCGTCTGGCCCAACCCAGCCAAACCGTGCCGACGGGCTTTCCTGGAACGGCGCCGCCCGGACCTGCGATACCGGTCACCGCCACCGCGACCTGGGCCTTGCTGCGGCGAAGCGCACCGGCCGCCATCGCTCGAACGGTCGCTTCGCTAACCGCACCATACCGCTGCAAAACCGCACGTGACACGCCGAGTCGGCGCACCTTGGACTCGTCGCTGTAGGTGACAAACCCTTCCGAGAACCAGCACGAGCTGCCGGCGATATCGGTCATCGCCTTGGCAATCCATCCGCCCGTACAAGACTCTGCCGTTGCGGCATGGTGCCGCGCTTTGAGCAAGTGTCGGCCAACTCGCTCGGCAAGACGTTTTAATTCCACGTCGCTCTCTGTCATGGGAAGGAGTTTACTGGTTTAGAATTCCCTATGGTTCCTCATGATTGATCCTGAAGAAAAAGTAAATCACACGCCGATGATGCAGCAATACCTGCGCATCAAGGCGCAGCACCCCGACGTGCTGCTGTTCTATCGCATGGGTGATTTCTACGAGATGTTCTACGACGATGCGCGCCGCGCCGCGGAACTTCTCGACATCGCATTGACTCAGCGCGGTGCATCCGGCGGCGCTCCGATTCCCATGGCCGGCGTGCCAGTCGTGACCCTGGACGGCTATCTGGCCAAATTGGTGCGCAAGGGCCAATCGGTGGCGATTTGCGAGCAGCGCGGCGAGCCGGGGAAAACCAAAGGACCCATGGATCGCGAGGTGGTCCGCATCGTCACGCCCGGCACCCTCACTGACGAGGCGCTCTTGCAGGAGCGGCGGGACACGCTCATAGCCTGTGTCTTCGGCCGGGACGGCCGCTACGGGCTCGCCTGGCTCGACCTGTCGGCGGGCCGCTTCAGTGTGATGGAGCTCGAGAATCTCACCGCTCTTGAGGCCGAAGTTGAGCGCCTGCGCCCCGCGGAGATACTGGCTCCGGACGGCGCACAGCCCGCGTTAGTCCGCCCCTCCGGTGAGGACCGGCCGTGGCGCGCTCGGGCGCCCTGGCATTTCGAGATCGACTCGGCCACGCGGGCTCTGACCGAACAGTTTCGCACCCGTGACCTCGCCGGCTTCGGCTGCGCCGACAAACCCTTAGGCATAGCGGCCGCGGGCGCCTTGCTGGCCTATGTGCGTGAGACGCAAAAATCGGCGCTGCCGCATTTGCTGTCGATCACGACCGAAGAGCGGGATGCCGCACTCATCATGGACCCGGCTACTCGCCGCAATCTCGAACTCGATGAAAGCATTTCCGGCGCGGCCGAGCTCACGCTCGCGGGAGTTTTCGATCGCACGACGACCGCCATGGGCGGCCGACTGCTGCGTCGTTGGCTGCATCGACCGCTGCGGGATCGCGACATCCTGCGGGCACGCTATCACGCCGTCGCCACCCTGATCGATCAGGATCAACATGTCGCCATCGCCGAAGGACTGGCGGCAGTCGGCGATCTGGAACGGATATTGGCGAGAATCGCCCTGCGCTCGGCACGGCCGCGCGATCTGGTGCAGTTGCGCGCGGCGCTCGGCGCCTTACCGTCACTGCGGCGCATACTCGGAGGCGCACCATCGCCCCTGCTGCAGCGGCTCACCGTCGGCATCAACGATCATCACGAGGAGCATTCCTTGCTTCACCGCGCGATCGACGAGGCGCCGCCCCACTACCTTCGCGAAGGCGGCGTGATCGCCAAAGGGTACGACGCGGAATTGGATGAACTGCGCGCGCTAGGCAGCAACACCGAGCAATTTCTAATCGAGCTTGAACAGCGAGAACGCGAACGCAGCGGCCTGTCCAGTTTGAAACTCGGTTTCAACCGTATACAGGGCTTCTTCATCGAGGTGAATCGCAGTCAAGCCGACAAAGTCCCGCCCGAATACTTGCGCCGGCAAACGGTCAAATCGGCGGAGCGATTCATTACGCCGGAATTGAAATCCTTCGAAGATAAAGTCTTAGGAGCGCGCGAGCGTGCGCAGGCGCGGGAACGGATGCTCTACGAGGCATTGCTGGAGCAGCTGTCCGCAAATCTTCCCGCGCTGCAGGCCAGCGCTACGGCCATCGCGGAAATTGATGTTTTGAGCTGTTTCGCCGAGCGTGCGACAACGCTTCAGTGTGCGCAGCCGGAGCTGGTCGAGGAGCCCATGCTGCGCATCGATGGCGGGCGCCATCCAGTAGTCGAGCGCGCGGGACGCGAACCATTCATCCCCAATGATCTGCGCTTTGACGATTCGCGCCGCATGCTGATCATTACCGGCCCCAATATGGGCGGAAAGAGCACCTATATGCGCCAGACGGCGCTCATCGTGATTCTCGCGCACATAGGCTGCTTCGTGCCGGCGCGGCGCGCGGTATTGGGACCCTTGGACCGCATCTTTACACGCATCGGTGCTTCCGATGACCTGGCGGGCGGGCGTTCGACCTTCATGCTTGAAATGACGGAAACGGCCAATATTCTGAACAACGCCACCGACCGTAGCTTAGTGCTCATGGATGAGGTGGGCCGCGGCACCAGCACCTTCGACGGGCTCTCGCTCGCCTGGGCCTGTGCCGCATTTATCGCCACTAAAATCCGCGCCTTCACCCTTTTTGCCACGCATTACTTCGAAGTCACCAGTCTTGCGAGCGAGGCGCCCGGCGTGGCCAATGTCCATGTCGAAGCCGTTGAGCATGGCGAGCGGCTGGTGTTCCTGCACAGCGTCAAGGAGGGTCCCGCCAACCAGAGCTACGGCTTGCAGGTGGCCGCGCTGGCAGGAATCCCCAAGTCCGTTACGACGCAGGCGCGGCGCTACCTGACTGAGCTTGAGCGGGAGCGAGACGCGCTGCGAAGTCATAATTCACCCCAGGGCGAATTGCCTCTGTTCGCACCGGCACCCGCGCCGGTCCAAGAATCAGCCGCCTTGGAAGCGCTGCGCGCGGCAGACCCCAACACCTTGAGCCCGCGCGATGCACTGGATCTGCTATTCCGTTTGAAAAACCTGGATCGCAACGAAGCTAGCGAATAAAACTTCCGTCGTTCAAGAATGCGGCGGTTTGCCGCGCGACCACCGAAGAAAACGGCAGAGCCGTGTGGCTGATCCTCAAAACCAAGTGCTGCAATATACCCGGCAGTCGCGTCTCCTCCACGAAGACGGTGCCATCGCTGGGTGCGCCATGTACGCCCACCAGCCTTCCTAAGCCGATTCCCACGCTGCCTGCGATCACGCCGAGTTCCCGCTGCCCCGTCCAACGGCGTTGACGCTCCGTTAGCAATTCCTCGTGCACTCCCCTTCCCATGATTTTCTTGCCGAATGGCAGACGCGCTAGATTCTGTGCAGCGCGGCTACCGTTCAGCGGCGAACCCAAGAGCACGATTCGCCCTGGCGGCAGGTGCGCGCCTTGGCCGCTCTCGAACAGCTTCAAAATCACCAAGCCGCCCAGGCTATGGCCTACCAAGTGCAACGTCTCCGCGCGCTGCTGCGTTAGGAACTTTCCTAGCGCCTGCGCACTGTCGCTGATGTTCGACCTTACCGATGGATAGGAGAAGGCGCGGGTCTTTGCATTCAACTCCCGTGACAGCCGTCTGAGCAGGATGCCGGCCTCGTTGCCGGTCAGCCATAACCCATGCACGTACACAACCAGTGTGCTCATGGCATCGCGGTCTACAAGCGCAATTCGGCAATGACCGCACGATTGGTGCTGGAAGATGCCGTTTCCATGGCATCGGCAGCCGACGCCCAACGGAACTGCACGTGCTCCGCGTCGCTTAAGACTACCGGCACGCGATCCTGCAGCCGCAGCGAGAACGCATGCTCGAGATTGAGCGTGATACCCGGCGCATACACTTTGCCGAAGGCCGGCAAAATCTCGTACACCTGCGTCCATTGCAGATTCACCAGCACGCCTTGAGTGATGCCGGTTTCCTCAATCACTTCCCGTCGAGCCGCTGTATCCGCGGGTTCGCCCCACTCCATGCTCCCGGTAACCGATTGCCAAAACCCCGGTGGTCGGCGCCGCTCGAGCAGCAGAAATTCTCCGCCTTCCGTGTGGATCACGACTAGGACGGATTCGGGCCGGCGAAACAGCTGCAAGGTCACTCGATCTTCGGAGGAGTTCGCACGCGAATGTGCAGTTCGCGGAGCTGAGCTTCGCTTACCTCCGTTGGCGCATCCATCAACAGGTCCGCCGCCGTCTGGGTCTTCGGGAACGCGATCACGTCACGGATGCTGTCCGCGCCCGCCATGAGCATCGCCAATCGATCCAGGCCGAAAGCGATTCCGCCATGCGGCGGGGCACCGTACTTGAGGGCATCGAGCAAGAATCCGAATTTCAGGCGGGCCTCTTCCGCCGATATCCCTAGCAGGTCGAACACGGCGGACTGCAATTCCTGATTGTGGATTCTCACTGAGCCTCCGCCAATCTCTGAGCCGTTCAGTACCATATCGTAGGCCTTGGCGATCGCCTCTCCCGGACTTGCGGTCAAGGCTGCGCTATCGAGATTTGCAGGACTGGTAAAGGGATGATGCATGGCCTGCCACCGCTTGGCATCCCCGTCCCACTCGAACATCGGGAAATCCACCACCCAGAGCGGCCGCCAGCCGGCGTCGACCATCTTTAGATCCTGACCGACCTTCAACCGCAGTGCACCCAGCGCATCGCTCACCACCTTGCCGGTATCCGCGCCAAAGAAAATCAAATCGCCATCCTGAGCCGCCACGCGTTGCATGATTCCGCTGATGGCCGAATCGCTCAAGAACTTCAAGATCGGCGACTGCAACCCCTCGCGTCCTTTGGAAAGTTCGTTGACTTTGACGTAGGCCAGACCCTTCGCGCCATAGCGCGCCACAAACGCGGTGTAGTCATCGATCTCTTTGCGCGACAGCTTGCCGCCCAGAGGTACGCGCAGCGCCGTGACGCGACCGCGGGGATCGGCGGCAGGGCCTGCAAACACTTTGAAGTCGCAGCCTTTGACCAAGTCAGCGACATCCACCAACTCCAACGGCACGCGCAAATCCGGCTTGTCGGACCCATAACGGCGCATCGCCTCCGCGTAACTCATGCGCGGCATCGGACTCGGCAGATCAACACCCAAGACCTGCTTGAAAAGATGATGGATGAGACCCTCCATCAAGCGCTGAATCTCCGCCTGATCCAAGAAGGAGGTCTCGATATCGAGTTGCGTGAATTCGGGCTGGCGATCGGCGCGCAGATCCTCGTCCCGGAAGCAGCGCACGATCTGATAGTAACGGTCGAATCCAGAAATCATCAGCAGTTGCTTGTAGATTTGCGGCGACTGCGGCAAGGCAAAGAATTTTCCGGCGTGCGTGCGGCTCGGCACCAAGTAATCGCGGGCCCCCTCCGGAGTGGCTTTGGACAACATCGGCGTCTCAATGTCGACGAAGCCCGCGTCGTCCAGATAGTGACGCATCGCGCGCGTGATCCGGTGACGCAGCAGCAAGCGTTCACGCATCTCCTCGCGGCGTAAATCCAAGTATCGGAAGCGCAGTCGAACTTCCTCGCTGACCGTCTCGTCGAGTTGGAAAGGCAGCGGCTCGGAGCGATTGAGAATCTCCAGCTCCTGGCACAACACTTCGACTTGGCCGGACTTGAGATTGGCGTTGGCAGTCCCGGGCGGCCGTGCACGAACCAGCCCGGTCACCTTGAGCACGAATTCATTGCGTACGCGCTCCGCCAAGGCAAACACGTCGGCTTTGTCGGGATCGAATACGATTTGCAGCAGTCCCTCGCGATCGCGCAGGTCGACGAAAATGACGCCGCCATGATCGCGACGACGATGGGCCCAGCCGGCCACCGTGACGGCCTTTCCGATCGATGTCTCATCGACTCGGCCGCAATAATGAGTGCGCATAGGCAAGAACAACCAAAAAGGGGAAGCGCGGGATGCTAAGGCTTGAGGCCCGCGCGGGCAAGTGCTTTAGCGCCGGCGCTTGACCTTGATGGGTTTGCGCTTGGAGCGCGCCGGGCTCTTTGCTCCGCCCCTTCGCGAAGACGGTTTCTGAGCTGGGCTGGGCGACGAGGACTTGTCCGCTGGCTTGTCGGCCGGCTTCTCCTTAGGCGACGGCGACTCCTTCGCGGATGAGGCATCGGCCTTGGTCTCGCCGGGCTTTGCATCCTTGCCGTCCTTGCCCTTCTCATCTTTGGCCTTCGTTTCCGTTTCCTTGGCATCCTTGGGCGCATCCTCGGGACGGTCCGCTAAATTCCGCTGGTTGTCCTTGTCGCCCTTGAAGTCGGTTTCATACCAGCCGCCGCCTTTGAGCCTGAAGACCGGTGCCGACATCAGCCGGGTCAACTGCGACTTACCGCAATGCGGGCATTTTTTGAGCGGCGCATCGCTGACCTTCTGCATGGCCTCCAACTCATGGCCGCAGCTTTTGCACTGATACTCGTAAAAAGGCATGTAATTCCTCTTGAGGGGACTCGCGCCGCGAGTATAGCGAACTTGAGTCGCCCACTCGCGGCGCTGAACTTAGTGCAGGCGTTCCTTTTCGAACACCAGCGCGTCGCGCTTGATCTTGCCGATGACGCGATCGCCGGCTATGAAATCGCCTTTGAGGATGCGCTGCGCCAGCGGATTTTCGATCTGCGACTGGATGGCGCGCTTCAATGGGCGAGCGCCATACACCGTATCGAAGCCCGCTTCGCCGATCTTGTCGCGCGCATCATCGTCTAGCCGAAGGGTGATATCGCGCTCCGCCAGCCGCTGTCGTAAACGTCCCAATTGAATATCGACAATGGACCGAATCTGATCGCGGCCCAGCGAATGGAACACGACGATTTCATCGACGCGATTGATGAATTCCGGCCGGAAATGCTGTGTCACGACTTGCATTACCGCCTCTTTCATTTTGGCGTAATTTGCCTCGCCGGAGAGTTCTTGAATGACCTGGGATCCTAAGTTCGACGTCATGATGATCACGCAATTGCGGAAATCCACCGTGCGGCCCTGGCCATCGGTGAGGCGCCCATCGTCGAGCACTTGCAACAGAACGTTGAACACATCCGGATGCGCCTTCTCAATTTCGTCCAGCAGGATGACGCAGTAGGGCCGGCGGCGGACCGCTTCGGTCAAATAGCCGCCTTCCTCGTAACCCACATAGCCCGGAGGCGCGCCTATCAGGCGGGCGACCGAGTGCTTCTCCATGAATTCCGACATATCGATGCGTATCAAGGCATCTTCGGTATCGAACATGAACTCGGCCAGGGCCTTGCACAGCTCGGTTTTACCGACGCCTGTGGGCCCTAAGAACATGAACGAGCCGCTGGGGCGATTCGGGTCCGACAATCCGGCGCGCGTGCGTCGAATGGCATCGGCCACCGCCTTGACGGCCTCCACCTGACCCACGACGCGCTTGCCAAGCACTTCTTCCATGCGCAGCAGTTTGTCACGCTCGCCCTCGAGCATCCGCGAGACCGGGATTCCGGTCCATTTCGAGACGATTTCCGCGACTTCGGTTTCGGTCACCGAATTTCGCACCAATTGATTGGGTTTCTGTTCGACTTCCAGCGCCTGGGCCAATTTCTGCTCGAGTGCGGGAATGCGGCCGTATTGCAGCTCGGACATACGCGCCAAATCCTGCGCGCGGCGCGCCGTGTCGAGGTCTTGGCGCGCGCGCTCCAACTCCTCCTTGATGTGAGCGGCGCCTTGGACCGTCGCCTTCTCCGCCTTCCAGATCTCTTCAAGGTCGGAATATTCCTTTTCCAATGCGGCCAATGTGTCATTCAGCGTGCTCAAGCGCTTGCGCGAGGCCTCATCGCTTTCTTTCTTGAGCGCTTCACGCTCAATCTTCAATTGAATGATCCGCCGATCCAATTTATCCAGCGCCTCGGGCTTGGAATCGATTTCCATGCGGATCAAGGAGCCAGCCTCATCGATCAGATCGATGGCCTTGTCGGGCAGCTGGCGATCCGCAATGTAGCGATGTGACAGAGTGGCCGCGGCCACGATGGCCGGGTCCGTGATCTCCACGCCATGGTGCACTTCGTAGCGCTCTTTGAGGCCGCGTAAAATCGCGATGGTGTCTTCGACCGAAGGCTCATTGACCAAGACCTTCTGGAAGCGCCGCTCGAGCGCCGCGTCTTTCTCGATGTATTTGCGATACTCATCGAGCGTGGTGGCGCCCACACAATGCAGCTCGCCGCGCGCCAGCGCCGGCTTCAGCATATTGCCGGCATCCATCGCGCCCTCGGCCTTGCCGGCTCCCACCATGGTGTGCAGTTCGTCGATGAACAGGATCACCTGGCCTTCTTGTTTCGCCAGGTCATTGAGAACCGCCTTCAGGCGCTCCTCGAATTCGCCGCGAAATTTCGCACCGGCGATGAGCGCGCCCATGTCGAGCGAGAGAATGCGTTTATTGCGCAGGCCCTCCGGCACCTCATCGTTGATGATTCGCTGGGCCAATCCCTCGACGATCGCGGTCTTGCCCACGCCCGGCTCGCCGATCAGCACGGGATTATTCTTAGTGCGCCGCTGCAAAACTTGAATCGTGCGGCGAATTTCATCATCGCGCCCGATCACCGGATCTAGCTTGCCTTGAGTTGCACGCTCCGTCAGGTCAATACTGTACTTCTCCAGCGCCTGGCGATTTTCCTCGGCGCCCGCATCGTCCACCTTGGCGCCGCCACGCACTTCCTCAATGGCCTTCTCCAGATTGGCCCGCGTCGCGCCGTTGGCCTTGAGCATCCGGCCTAACTCGCCCCGATCATCGCATGCTGCCAGCACGAACAATTCGCTGGAAATGAACTGATCGCCGCGCTGCTGCGCCAGCTTGTCGGTCACATTCAAGAGCTTGTTCAAATCGTTGCCGAGCAGAACCTCGCCTCCCGCTCCCTCGACTTTGGCAATCCGCTCGAGCGCCGCTGCCAGATCCGAGCGTAGCTTGGGCACTTGAACGCCGGCCTTCTCCAGCAAGGGCCTTGCGGTGCCGCCTTGTTGGTCGAGCAGCGCCACCATGAGGTGCACCGGTTCGATGTACTGATTGTCGCGGCCAACAGCCAAGGACTGGGCATCGGCCAGTGCCTGCTGAAATTTGGTCGTCAGCTTGTCCATTCGCATGAGTTATGCCTCGAGAAATCGCTCGGAGTACGCACCGTAATGGGGATGGAAAGCCGTCAATTCAACGGCATTTTTACCCATCGCGCCAGATCAGCGTGGCCTGCCGCCCCGTGATGCCGTCGCGCCGGTGCGAGTAGTAGCGCAGGGCCTGAGTAAAGGTGCATTCGCCGCCGCCATAGATACGGCTTACCCCAAGCCCCTGCAGTCGCTGACGCGCGAGCACCCCGAGATCCGCCATGTACCGTCCCCGGGCATTGGCCTCGAACGCCCCGCCGGCCTTCGCATCAACCGCCAGAAAGGCGTCGCGCACTTCCGCGCCGACCTCGAAATGCTGAGGCCCGATGGCAGGACCCAACCATGCCAACAGGCTTCCAGGGGGCGCACCCATGGCACTCACCGTGGCCTCGATCACCCCGGCCGCCAACCCACGCCAACCCGCGTGCGCCGCAGCCACGGTATCGCCTGAGTCCGTAGCAAACAGAATAGGCAGACAGTCGGCGGTGAGGATCGCGCACACCTTGGCCGGTCCTCGCGCGATCGCAGCGTCCGCGGGACCATAAGCGGCAGGCGAATCCAGGTCCGCGACCCCAATCCCATGCATCTGAGACAGCCAGGCAGGCTCGCCGGGCAATCCGGCGCCCACTTTAAGTCGGCGACGATTCTCAGCGACCGCAGCCGGATCATCACCGACGTGATCGCCCAAATTGAAGCGACCATAAGGAGCCTTGCTGACCCCGCTTAGCCCATCGCCGCGCATGGTCGACAATGCGCGCACACCGTGAGGCGCAGGCCAGTCCGCCTCGAACCAAGCCATCGTCATCGCGCGCGCTCGAGTTCCGCCGCCGCGCGCGCGTCATCTCGCAGGGCCTGCAAAAGTTTTTGAAAATCGTCCGGGACGGGGCTATTCAAGGCGATTCTCTTGCCTGTTCGGGGGTGATCGAACCCCAAGGATGCGGCGTGCAGAGCCTGGCGCTTGAACGTGCGCAGCGTGGCGAGGAGCCCCTGTGTCGCGCCGCGCGGCTGCCCAAATCGACCGCCATACACCGGATCGCCGACAATGGGGTATTTCAGGTGTGACAAGTGCAGCCGTATTTGATGCGTTCGCCCGGTCTCGAGTTGCACCGACAGATAGGTGTGCGCACGGAATCGATCCAGGACCCGATAGTGCGTCACTGCCGGCTTGCCGCTCTCGCGCACCGCCATTCTCAACCGATCGCTGCGATTGCGGCCGATGGGGGCATCGATGGTGCCGCCGCCCGTCATGACGCCCACGCACAGCGCCAGATATTCGCGCGACATGGTGCGGGCCATGAGCTGCCGCGACAGAGAGGTTTGCGCCTCGGCAGTGCGGGCGACGACGAGCAGCCCGCTGGTGTCCTTATCCAGCCGATGTATAAGGCCGGCGCGCGGCAATTTTCCCAACGAGGCATCCAATCCCAGCAGGGCATTTTGCAAGGTATGACTGGGATTGCCGGCCCCTGGGTGCACGACCAATCCGGCTGGCTTGTCGATCACCAACAGGTCGGCATCTTCGTAGGCGAGACGAAGCGCTATCGCCTCCGGCTGGGCTAAGGACTGCGGTTTTTCCGCCCTCACCTGTACCTGGACTCGGCTCCCGGCCTCAACGAGGTCGCGGGGCTTGGGATGCTTCCGGCCCACCAAAACCGCGCCCTCCTCGATCCAGCCCTTGATTCGCGTGCGCGAATGCTGCGGCAACAGGCGCGCCAGGGCGCTATCCAGCCGCTGACCTGCCAATTCCGGCGGAATTTCTAGATCGATCACTTGGAACTCTGCACTCATAAGGGCACTCGAAGCTACCGTCGGGCCATCGGGTATACTGCCGCGCTTTCGGGCCCCGCCAACTGGGCCGCCTATTGTAAGGAATCGCTTGTGAGACTGCGTGATCTTGTCCAACCGGGCCGTGTTCTCGTCATCGCCGTCGGCTTAATGATGCTGGTGACCGGCTGCCGCAGCCATCGTGCAGACGAGGCCAAGTCAGGCCCAGAACAGATCTATGCCAAAGCCCAGAAAGCGATAAGGAGTAACAACTACACCGAAGCGGTCAAACAGCTCGAGGCGCTGCAGTCGCGCTTTCCTTTCAGCGAACCGGCTCGCCAAGCACAGCTGGACTTGATTTACGCTTACTACAAGAGTCACCAGACCGACCCGGCGGTCGATGCCACGGACACCTTTATCCGCGAGAATCCGACCAACCCCCGCGTCGACTACGCCTACTACATGAAAGGTCTGGTTTACTTCGAACGTCAGTCGAATTGGCTGGAACGGCGCTTCCGCGTCGACTTGTCGCAGCGGCCGCCGATCAATGCGAAGAAATCCTTCGATGCCTTTCAGCAGCTCATCGAGAAATACCCGCACAGTCAGTATGTCGGCGACGCCCAGCAGCGCATGGTCTATCTGCGCGATCGCCTGGCCGACTTCGAGTTGCACGTAGCGCTCTACTACATGCGCCGCGGCGCCTTTGTCGGCGCGCTCAACCGCGCGAAGTACTGTGTGGAAAACTACGACGGGGCGCCTGCGGTCAAAGGCTCAATGCGCGTCATGGTCGCCGCTTACTACAGTCTCAATATGGTGGATCTGGCGAAAAACGCCGAACGCGTGTACGCGGATAATTACCCAGGCCCGTTGAAGGACCTGGAGCCCAAGAAGCACTGGTACCAGCGCATCATATAGCCTTGATTCCCAGGTTTAGTGCGATTTGTAGCCGCTGGTAATTGGATAACGCCAATCGCGGCCGAAGGCCCGGCCGCTCACGCGCACGCCCGGCGGCGCTTGGCGGCGCTTGTATTCATTGCGCTTCACTAAATCCAAGATGCGCCCCACGGTGGCTCGATCGAAGCCGCGCGCCGCGATTTGATCGACCGATAGGTCCTCTTCGATGAAGGCCTCGAGTATGGGATCGAGAATTTCATAGGGCGGCAAGCTATCGGTGTCTTTCTGGTCGAAGCGCAGTTCGGCCGAGGGCGGCCGATCGATGACTCGCGCCGGAATCACCTCGGATTGGGTGTTTCGCCAGCGGCACAACCGATAAACCAAAAGCTTGCTGCAATCCTTGATAGGCGCGAATCCGCCGGCCATGTCGCCGTACAGCGTGGCATAGCCCACCGCCATTTCGCTTTTATTGCCGGTTGTCAGCAGCATTTTGCCGGTCTTGTTGGAAATGCCCATGAGCAGCACCCCCCGGCAACGCGATTGAATGTTTTCTTCCGCGGTATCCGGTGCGCGCCCCGCGAACTCGTTCTTCAAGGCAGCCAATGTCGCCTCGAACATGCCTTCGATCGAAATTTCACTGTGCTTGACGTGCAAAATTCTCGCCTGCAACGCCGCGTCGTCCTTGCTCATTTGCGAGGTGTAGCGCGAGGGCATGGCCACCGAATGCACCCGGTCGGCGCCCAGCGCATCGACCGCAATGACCAACGTGAGTGCTGAGTCGATGCCGCCGGACAGTCCCATCACCACTCCTGGAAAGCGGTGCTTGGTGACGTAGTCACGCGTTCCCTGCACCAGCGCACCGTACACGCTCTCCTCCTGGCCCTGCAGAGGCGCAATGTCTGACGGAATGGGATGCACGGCGCCGGAAGCATCGAGTCCCAAGTCCACGACGTACATACCCTCGGTGAAGGCGGGTGCGCGTTGCGTCACCTTGCCTGAAGCATCCATGACAAAGGAATTGCCGTCAAACACTAGCTCATCCTGTCCGCCGATCAAATTGCAAAAAACCACGGGTATGCCGGATTCGCGGATTCGCTCACGCACGACTTGTTGTTCGCGCATGCTCTGCTTATCGACTTCATAGGGCGACGCGTTGATGATCAGCAGCACTTGCGCCCCCGCCTCGCACGCCTGGCGCGCGGGCGCCGAATCCCAGGCATCCTCGCACACCAAGACTCCCGCCCTCACGCCATTGATGTCGATGAGCGTCGGGTCGGTGCCCGGCGTGAAATAGCGCTTTTCGTCGAATACTCGATAGTTGGGCAGGCAGGCCTTGCGATGATTGGCCAGCACCTTGCCGTCGCGTATCACGATGGCCGAATTGAAAATCTTTGCGCCAGAGTATTCGGGGTAGCCGGCGATGAGCGTGATGCCGCGCACTTCCTGTTTGAGTCGTTCCAACGAGTGCGCCACTTGCAAGCGCATGCCGGAGTGGAATAGGAGATCTTCGGGCGGATACCCGGATACCGCGAGTTCCGGCAGCATGACCAGATCCGCGCGATACCGATCCCTCGCTTCATTGGCGGCGGCCACGATGCGCGACGTGTTGCCGTCGACGTCACCGACCACGAGGTTCAGTTGAGCCATCACACAGCGGACTTGCCGCGGTGCATTCACGATGCTCCCCTCATTTGAGCCGCTTGGCGATTGCAGAGCCCATCTCCGCAGGCGAATGCACCGTCGTGATGCCGGCCGCTTCGAGGGCCTCGAATTTTGCTGCCGCCGTACCCTTGCCGCCGGCCACGATGGCTCCGGCATGACCCATGCGCTTGCCGGGCGGCGCCGCGACGCCGGCAATGTAGGCTACAACCGGTTTGCTGACGTTCCTGCGTATAAAGTCCGCGGCCGCCTCTTCGTCGCTGCCGCCAATCTCGCCCACCATCACGATGCCTTCGGTCTGCGCATCCTGTTCGAATAGTCCTAAGACATCGATAAAATTCATGCCGCGCACCGGATCCCCGCCAATGCCCACACAGGTGCTTTGACCCAAGCCGATATTGGAGGTCTGGAACACAGCCTCATAGGTGAGGGTTCCGGAACGAGAAACAATGCCCACCCGCCCCTTCTTATGAATGAAGCCCGGCATGATGCCGATCTTGCATTCGTCGGCCGTGATGATGCCGGGGCAATTCGGACCGATGAGCCGCGTCTGATAGCCGGCAAGCGTCGCCTTGACGCGCACCATGTCGTTCACCGGAATGCCCTCCGTGATGCAGACGATCAATTCCACGCCCGCGTCTGCCGCCTCCAGGATGGCATCCGCCGCAAAGGGCGCCGGCACATAGATCATGCTCACCGTCGCGCCAGTTTCGGCGATAGCCTCTCGCGCCGTGTCAAATACCGGCAAGCCGAGATGCTTCTCACCGCCACGCCCGGGAGTGACCCCGCCCACCAACTTGGTGCCATACGCCAGGCACTGCTCCGAATGAAAGGTGCCCTGTTTGCCGGTGAAGCCCTGGCAGATGACCTTGGTATCTTTGTTGACGAGAATGCTCATGATTGGGCTCCCGCCATCCGCACGGCTTTCACGGCTGCATCGGTCAGATCGCTCGCCGGCGTAATGGCAAGACCGCTGCTCGCCAGCATCTGCCGAGCCAGCGGTGCATTTGTTCCCTCGAGCCGCACGATGACCGGAATGCTTACGCCCACCTCTTTGACCGCCGCAATGATGCCCTCGGCGATAATGTCGCAGCGAACGATGCCGCCGAAAATATTGATCAGAATCGCACTCACCTTGGGATTCGAAAGAATCAATTTGAACGCCGCGGCAACTCGCTCTTTGGTCGCACCGCCGCCCACATCCAGGAAATTTGCCGGCTTGCCGCCGTGCAATTGGATCAAGTCCATCGTTGCCATGGCGAGGCCCGCGCCATTCACCATGCAGGCAATATTGCCGTCGAGCGACACATAGTTCAGGTCATGCTCGGCCGCCTTTCGCTCCATGGGGTCTTCTTGCGAGGCGTCGCGCCACGCCGCCAAATCCTTGTGTCGAAACAGGGCGTTGTCTTCGATGTTGATCTTGGCATCCAGGGCCAAAAGATCGCCGTCCGCGGTGACGATGAGCGGATTGACCTCCACCAAGCTGGCATCGCGTTCCAAGTACAATTTATAAATCGCGTGGGCAATATTTCCGAATTGCGCGATCTGGCCGCCTTTGAAACCTAGGCCGAAGGCCAATTGCCGGCATTGAAAGTCCTGCAACCCGGAAGTCGGGTTGACGTTGATACGAATGATTTTCTCGGGTGAGTGCTGGGCAACTTCTTCGATGTCCATGCCGCCCGCGGCGGAAGCAACGAACGCCAAGCGACTCGCATCGCGATTCAGCACCAAACTCAGGTATATCTCACGCGCGATCTTCGAACCCACCTCCACGTACACTTGATGCACGGGCAAGCCTTCGGGCCCGGTCTGATGAGTGACCAGGGTGGTTCCGAGCATGGCCTTGGCCGCAGCCCGAACCGCCTCGAGATCTTTAACCACTTTGACGCCGCCCGCCTTGCCCCGGCCGCCGGCATGAACCTGGGCCTTGACCACCCACAACGACCCGCCAAGACCCCTGGCAGCCGTTTCGGCCGCCTCCGGTGAGTCGGCGACTTGGCCTCTAGGAATAGGGATGGCGTATTCAGCGAACAACTTCTTCGACTGATACTCGTGCAAATTCATGAATTGTCCTTAAGTGCCGATCGCGTCGCGTAAGGCGCGCTATTCTGAATTAAGCTTGAGGACAGCGCAAAGTAGCGAGATATAACGCAATTGAATCGACAGTTCGATCGCCGCATTGACCACAACGGCAACCGTGACCCTGCCATGGTGTGGCGCGTGCTGGCTGTCCTCAATTTATACAGGGTCTTGGTACCCCTAGCTCTGCTTGGACTGTACTCCTTGGGAGGCGCGCGCGGCTTCGCCGTGTACTCATCGCAAGTCTTCTTTGGCGCGACCGTGTTCTATTTTTGTTTTGGCGTGGTTAGCGTCCTATTCGTTCGCCAGCGCCTGGCAAGTGCACAAGTGCAGACAATTCTGCAGGCATCGGTCGATATGTTTGTGCTGGTTTTGCTGTTGCATACTTGCGGCGGCGTTGCCAGCGGTCTTGGTGTGTTGTTCTTGGTGCCGGTCGGCGCCCTGGGGTTCTTGCTGCCGCCTCGAAGTGCCCTGTTTCTGGCGGCCGTCGCCGCCATCGCCATACTTGCGGACACAATTTGGCAGCAATTGGGGGGCACAACCGATATCAATTCGTATGCCACCGCAGGACTACTTGGCGCGGTTTTATTTGTCACCGCCGGCGCTGCCTCATTCGCGGCGGGTCGCATGCGCGAAAGCGAAGCTCTGGTCCGCCAAAGGGATGTCGATCTTGCGAACCTCGCAGAACTGTCCCAGTACATCGTGCAGCATCTGCGCGAAAGCATCCTGGTAGTCGACGCGGCCGACAAAATCCGGCTAATCAACGAGTCGGCGGCAGAGATTCTCGGCGACAATCACGCTGTCCCCGGCGCGCTGGTGGGCGAAGTATCTCCGAGATTGCTGTACTCGTTGTCCACCTGGAGACAGCGCGAAATTGACGAGAACTCGCCGTCGAGCTTCGTGGCTGCGGACGGCGCGCGCGTCATTCAGCCGCATTTTGCTCCGTTGGGCGCGGAGCCTGGGCCTACCTTGATTTTCCTCGAAGATACCAGTCTCATGGCAGAGCGCGTACAGCAAGGAAAGCTTGCCGCTCTGGGTAGATTGTCGGCGAGCATCGCACATGAAATTCGCAATCCTGTCGGTGCCATGAGTCATGCCGGCCAACTTTTGGCCGAAAGCGCCAATATCGGCGCGGACGAGCGTCGCTTGACCGACATCATTCAAAGTAATTCTGAGCGCGTCAGCACTATCATCAACAATGTATTGCAGCTGTCACGCCGCGAAGCCACCAAACCGACACGGCTGTTGCTCGGCGATTGGCTTGAAGATTTCCTGGAGGAATTCTGCGAGACCATGCAAGTCCGCGAGGCCCAGGTTGGCGTTCATGAAGCTACCGAATATTTGGAAGTGAGGTTCGACCCGAGCCATCTGCATCAAGTGGTTTGGAATTTATGCGACAACGCCATGAAATACGGCGAGACTCACAACGGCATCAACTTCGACATCAAACTCGGCCGATTGAATCCGAGCAATCGACCCTACTTGGAAGTTTCGAACAATGGACCGGGGATCGAGCCAAGGTTGGTGGATCGCATTTTTGAGCCCTTCTTTACCGGCCGGAAAGGCGGTACCGGATTGGGCTTGTTCATCGCTCGCGAACTGTGCCAGCTCAACCGTTCGATCTTATTGTACGAAGACCGGAGCTGCAGCGGAAGCATTTTCCGTATTGTCTTCAGTGATCCGCAACGCTGGGAGGAGTAGAGAGTGGCGAATAAAACGGCTCTAATATTCGGCATTTCCGGCCAGGACGGCGCGTATCTCGCGCACATGTTGCTCTCGAAGGGTTATCAAGTTCACGGGGCCTCCCGCGACGCCGAGGCATTGCGTTTCGTCAATCTGACGCGCCTAGGGATCAAAAACCACGTGCAGCTCCACTCTGCTTCGCTTTCGGATTTTCGCAGCACGTTGTCGATCTTGACGATGGTTGAACCGGACGAAATCTATAATTTAGCTGGCCAGTCCTCAGTCGTGCTCTCCTTCGATCAACCTGTCGAGACTTTTGAAAGCGTCACCGTCGGCACGCTGAATATCCTCGAGTGTATCCGCTATGTGAAGCTTCCCTTGCGTATGTTTAATGCGATATCGAGTGAGTGCTTTGGTGATGCCAACGAGCCGGCAAACGAGGAGACACCATTTCGTCCTTGCAGCCCTTACGGCATGGCGAAGTCGGCGGCGTTTTGGGCTGTGAAAACCTATCGAGATGCCTATGGCTTGCAAGTTTGCTCCGGTATCCTGTCGAACCATGAATCGCCCATTCGCCCGGAAAGGTTTGTGTGCAGAAAGATTGTGGCTGCGGCGGTTCGAATAGCCAACGGAAGCGGTGAGAAACTTAGTTTGGGGAATGTGTCGATCCAGCGTGACTGGGGACTCGCCTCCGAATATGCCGACGCCATGTGGCGCATATTGCAGCAGGAGTCGCTCGAGGACTTCGTCATTGCGACGGGTGACACATGCACACTCGGAGACCTCATGGACGCAGCATTTGCCTCTGTTGGGCTCGACGTCAAGGATCACGTTACAATAGACAACTCATTGCTGCGCCCGCTCGATATATCCGTCAGCAGGCTCGATCCCGGAAAGGCGCGGAAAAAACTGGGTTGGGAGGCTCGACATAGAGGTCGGCGCTTGGCCGAGCTACTGGTCAAGTGCGAACAGGAAAATTCGGTTGGCCCCACGACAGTGGATTTCCAGCGTTTCAGGTAGGTGTCGAGGCCGGACCGATCCTGGCCAAAGAAAATCAAGAATTCAGAACTCGCCGATAGATGTCCAGTGTGTTTTCAGCGCAACCGCGCCATGAAAACAGCTGCGTGCGGATTCGACCCCGTTCTTTGAGCGCGGTTGCTGCTGACGGCGAACCCAAAACCGATTCCAACGCACTGCGGATCGAGTCGCAATCCGCCGGATCGAATAAACTGGCCGCGTCGCCGACCACTTCGGGCAATGAGCTCGAGTTGCTGCAAGCTACCGGGCAATCAAGCGACATAGCCTCGAGTACCGGTATGCCGAACCCCTCGTAAAAGGACGGACAGACGAATAGTGATGCGTGGGTGTAGCAAGTAGCCAGTATCGCATCGGACCCGGCAAGAAATCTCACGCGTCCTTCGACCCCAGCTTTGGATATCGCGGCGCGTTCGGCGCCCGTAGACTCGCCACCGCCGAAGCACAGAAAGAAAAAATTCGCCCGCAGCGATGCGGAGGCCGCATAGGCATCGAGCAGCCCCCGGAAGTTCTTGTAGTTGACTCGGCTTCCGACATAGAGCAGGTAGGGCGCATTCGCACCGAGTACTCGAATCTTGAAGTCGCTCGAAGATTCACCGCTGAGCAGCGAGGCCAGCGGATCAAACCCAAGGTGAGTTACCGACACGCGCTCTTCCGGAATGTCATAGGTAGCGAGCAAGTCGCGCCTGGTACTCTCTGATATGCAGATCACGTGATCCGCGGCCGCTACGCTCGCGGCCTTTATTCGGGTAATGAAGGGGCTGGCAGCGAAATATTTGGGGTACTTCTCGTGGATCATGTCGTAGACGGTCAGGATGCCGCGGGCGCCTGCGGGAGGCTTGACCGGAAAGTAATACGTATTGTGCAAAACATCCGGCTTAAAATTCCATGCGGCAACTTTGCCGGGAAGCACGCTTAATCCGTAAGCCAATGCAGTGAGGCCCTCCAGCCAGCGCACCCTTCTTCCGCGGACCAGAGACCGCGGGAGCTGGTCCAGATACTCGTTGAAGTGAAACGGCGCAATTATCTGCGGTGTGACCCCGGTCATACGGCTCATCTCCAGCGCGATGTTGCAGACGTACCGCGAAATTCCACCGAACCGTTGATGACAAAAGATCTGCGGGTCGAACATCACCCGCAGACGGTCGCCTCTCGGCCTAGGTTCGCTGGGTACCCGCTTCATCCCGTCTCGATTGAGCATATGTCCCATTAGTTTGACCTAGGCTAGTATAAATTACTGTGCATGCGTCGACTGTCAAACCGCACGACCGAGGCTGTAGTGCCTGAAAGCACTGTGCCCAAATCCTTCTCTCCATATACAGCTGACCGCCGAATCGTCGTATTGGGAGTTCTTTTCACGACGATCGTGCTGGCCTATTTCTACGCTGCCGACAACTACTTTTTGTCGACTAGACGGATGACGCCCATATTTCGGCATCTGTTGATGGTTGATGACTCCAAGACGGCATGGCTGTCGCTCGCCGTTTGCATCGTGGCAGCGTTCTGGAAAAGTCCGATACCGGTTTTCAAAGTGATCGATTTCGTCGGTTCGCGCGTGACCACGGTAGTCGCTGCGACCGTCGCATTGCTGGCGCTCGGCGCGATTTTGATCTATCACAATGATGCCTTTTCCATGGACGAGTATGCCGCGGTCTTCCAGGCAAAGACTTTCGCGGCGGGAAGATTGACCGTGCAACTGCCGCCGTCAGTCATCAATTGGCTCATACCGCCGGGATTCAATGGAGCGTTTCTAGTTGCCTCTCGAACGACGGGCCAAGCTATGGAGGCCTATTGGCCAGGATTCTCGTTGATCCTCGCTCCATTCGAATTTCTCGGCGTCCCGTGGCTTTGTAACTCGATCCTGGCGGGAATTGCGATTTTTCTGATTCACCGTATCACTCTCGAGATCACAAACGATCGGCGCGCAGCGGGCTGGGCCGTGCTTTTCACACTTGCATCCGGGACCTTCGCAGCCTATGCGATTTCCTATTATTCAATGCAGGCCCACCTGACTGCGAATTTGTTGTTCGTTTGGCTGTTGCTGAAGCCAAATCCTTATCGCGCGTTTGGCGCCGGTGTTGTAGGTTCGCTAGCCCTGGTGCTACACAATCCGTTTCCACACATCTTGTTCGCCGCTCCCTGGATCATCGCATTCGCGCGCTCAAAAGATCAGCGACAATCTTTCTTCGCCTTGATTCTGGGCTATCTTTCCCTGACATTTTTGGTGGGCGCCGGTTGGTTGTATCTGCGTGAATTAGTTACCTCAGGGAACTCCGGTTTCAACGTCATAAGCGACAACGTCAACACCGTTTTCAGGCTCCCCGATCGATCGATGATCGACATACGTGTGGCCGAAATAGTCAAAATGTGGATTTGGGCCGTTCCTTGCCTGCTCCTTTTGGCGGTGCTTGGGCGCCTGCGTCGCGGCGATGATCAGCACATTCGACTTCTGACTCAATCGGCGGTACTGACATTTGTCGGATATCTTTTTTTTATCTTCGACCAGGGGCACGGGTGGGGGTATCGGTATTTTCATTCGGCTTGGGGAGTCGTACCGATATTGGCCGCCTGCGCGATGAACTCCCAGGCGCAATCGAACGACCGTCTCGCCGCATTCGCAGGTGCCGCAGCAATATTGAATCTGGTGCTGGTAGTCCCGATGCAAATGATGCAGATGAACGGCATCATCACTCGGCATTCTGCGCAGCTGCCGTCGCCCCGAAGACCCGGAAATAACGTCTATTTCGTCAGTGATGGCGGATTTTACCGCGCAGATCTGGTTCAATCGGACCCGCTGCTTCGCGACAACGATCTCATCTTGTTCAGCCGCGGAGATGTGCTGGATGCAGAGCTTATGCGGCAAAATTGGCCGGCAGCTGTGCTGGTCGAGCGGAGAATCGGCGTGGAAGAGTGGAATTTAGGCCCGAAGGATCAACGGCAGGTGTCGAAGGATCTGCCGGGCATCAAGCGATTCGTGTTCTCGTATTCCGGCCGGGCACTCTCGAGCGGCAGTTTGGATGCGCGCCCTCGCCCGGACTCATGAATCGCTCGCGCCCGTCGTGCGGATATCGATAAATCCCAGCAGAAACGACGCAAAAACGATCTCAGCGCCCGCGAGCATCAAGGTAACTGAGGGGATCGCTACGCGCATCATGGTCGACGGGTCGAGTGCCGCAAGACGCGTGTGCGCCCAAGTCTCTACCGAATAGACCGCGACGCCCAAACCGGCTAGTCCGAGCAATAAACCGAGCAAAATGCCGCGCTCTAGCGTAAATATCCGCAGGAAGCGTGCTAGCTGTGGGGACATAGGCAAGACATTCTTTAGTACACCGATGGTCCGTGCCAGAAGCGAGAACAACACCAGCTGTACTCCGAGGATGGATGCTCCGGCAGCATATAGCATGGTGTGAATGTCGAAACCGACACCGTCGATGATTATCGGCCCTCGCAGGATCACGAGTTCGGCCGATACACCGATTCCAATCAGGCATGCGCCTGGATATAGCATCAGCCACCGCGGACTCATCATGAGTAGCAAGCGCAGGTGACGCCAGCCATCGCGCCAGCTGCGCAGGTGCGGCGCACGCGAGCGCCCATCGGGCGAGAGCACCGTGGGTACTTCCGCGATACGCCAGCCGGCAAGGGTTGCCTTGACTATCATCTCGCTCGCGAACTCCATGCCAGGGGCACTCAGGCCCAATTGCAGCACCGCCGCACGTTCCACGCCACGTAGGCCACAATGGAAGTCACCGATGCCGGAAGAAAAGAAGAGGCGCCCGGCGAAGCTCAACACCGGGTTCCCAAGGTAACGGTGTAGTAACGGCATGGCGCCGGGCCGGATGCCACCACGAAAACGATGGCCAATGACCATCGTGTTGCCTGCGCGCAAGCCTTCAACGAACGCATCGAGTTGCGAAAAGTCGTAACTGTCATCGGCGTCGGCCATGATTACGAATCGTCCGCGGGCGGCGCCGATCCCACCGATCAGCGCGGTACCGTAGCCTTTGCCAGCAATCCGCACGACTCGCGCCCCAGCCTCGCGCGCGATTTCTAGTGAGCCGTCGGACGATCCATTGTCGGCGACCAGCACTTCACCTTCGATACCGGTTCGCTCGAGAAATCCGCGCGCCTTGCGTACGCACGTCGCGACGGTCTCGGCCTCGTTGAGGCAGGGCATGAGAATGGTCAGTTCCACGGTGCGTGACTCGCTCATTTGCATGCCGCGAAGTCGCATTGGTCCGATCATGATGGCAGTCGATTCTAGACTACGGTGTGCAAAGCACAACCTCGGCAGCGTGACCTAAGTCCCGATTTAGAAGGCTTCAAATGGCACCGCCTCTGTTTTAGTTACGTGATCCGCAATCGCAAATCTATGGAACCGAGCGCTCGTCGATTCGCGCGCTCAGGTCAATCGAGGCAAGAATCCGCTTTCGGTACACGGTGCCGTACAGCCCGACCGCCGTGACGGCATACGCCACGGTGGTTGCCACTACCAACCCAAAGGCCCCCGCATGCAGCGCCGCAATAATTTTCGCAGGCACGGCGACGACGCAAAAGCAGATTACGACAACCACCTGTTCCCGCACGATGCCTGTTCCGTTAAGGTAAATGCTCAGCACTGTGCCCGCAGACTCGAGCAGCGTCCACGCGGCGAATGCAGCCAGCAGCGGCCAAGGCACGGTAATCGTATTTTCGGTCCAAATGCTCGCAATCCACTGGCCAAAGAGAAGCAGCACTACCGATATTCCGACTGCCACCATCATGCTGAGCAAAAAGCTATGCAACAACGTCTTTCGGATAAATCCGCGGTCGCCCTTGGCGTGAGCGTCGGCATAGGCCGCCCAGAGCGGGCCGTTCAGGACTGAAACTGGCTGCGATGCAAATAGAAACAGCCGCTGCCCGACGGCGAACGCCGCGACATCGGATGCGCCCACAATCCCGGCGAGCAGGAAGCTGTCCCCGCCCCATCCAATCATCGTCCCGATTTGCAGGAACAGGAACAGGACGCTCGCGGTCAGCAGCGCCTTGCGTTCATGCGCCATGCTCGAGAACGCCAGGCGGAAATCCAGCTTATGGCGGCTATGCAGCAGCCCCATGACCAGGCCGAGCGTAACCAGGGATTGCGTGCCGATGCCCGCCAGCAACAGTGCGCCTACGTCGGGCGCATGCTGCACCGTCCACCACATCGCGGGACAGGCCAGCAAGGCCGCAATAGCGGCGATCGTCTGCGCTTCGTATGAGCGTTGTTGACCTATCAATATCTTCAACAAGCCACCCGAAATGATGTTGAGGCCGAACAGAACGCTGTACACGAGCGCGGCTGTGCGCGTTTCGCTCCCAACTGCCAAACTGGAGAGGTGAAAAAGGTGGGCCCATGGAATCCATGCGCCGGCTGCAGCCAGCAGCACCGTCGCGGCGAGCCCGATCGCCGTGAGCCAAGAAATGCCGCCCATGACCACGACTGAGAGTCGTCGCGCGTCTTGCTTTGCGGTCGCGTGAGCCACCCGGTTGACGAGCGCATTTCCGACTCCCAGGTCGAGAAACGACAGCATGATCGCTAGGCTCGAGAAGGTAGCCCATATTCCGAATCGTTCCCGGCCTAGTACCGGCGCGGTCCAGCGCACGGACAGCACGATTAGCGCGACACCAGTCAATCGAGAGATAGCGGTGGAGATCGCGCCAAGGGCTGCGAGACGGTATCTTTCGGCTGCCCGACCTTCTTCGTCTCCGGAGAGGAACGGCTGCAGCCGCAAATATCGAAAATAGGCCGCTAATGCCGATAGCCGCTGGACCGTTCTCACGTCAGTATCGACCGTATTCGATGTCTCTGCTTTTCGATGTAAATCGGAATCTGAACAAGCCAAATAGCATCAATCGGCCCTGCAGTAGTAGATTCGCAGCGGAATATCGAATGCGTGACCCTATAGCGCTAAGTATAGTATACCGTCATGTCGAGGAGTTCCCTGAACACGCGCTTTCAGCGCCTGAAAGTTACGGTATCCGCCGGCCTCAAAGTTCTTAAGCGAGGGACACGGAGCCTTTTGGGACTAAAGACCGAATACCGCTTCCGCAAGTTCTCTATTCGACTCCCCGCAGATCATCTGCTGCCCTTATATCAATCTATGCATGGAACCTACGATAAATTCCTGCCACATCTAGTCCGATATCTGGAACCTCACGCAACAGTCATCGACGTCGGCGCGAACTGCGGCGATACGCTGGCCGGCATGTACGACTCCAACAATCAGTTGAGTTACATATCCGTGGAGCCTGATGAGGTCTTCTTCGAGTATCTGAACGAAAATGCTCAACGTATGAGGAGTTCGAACCCGCGCGCCTCGATTCGTTTGTATAAAGCACTGGTGGGCAAAGGCGTAAGTCAGGCCGCGCTCGAGGGATCCGGCGGAACCAAGCACGCCGTGCAGCTCGACGCCTCGCTGCCGGCTGACAAGGCGATTTTCTCGGTAACGCTGGACAGTTTGGTTTTGCCGATGCAATTGGACCGAGTGGAACTTCTCAAGTCCGATGTCGACGGGTTTGATTTCGACGTCCTCGATTCCGCTGCGAGAATCATCGCCGAGCACCTTCCTATCTTATTTTTTGAGTGCTACTTTGTCGACTTGAATCAGAAGCACGGATACCAGAAAATCATCGCGTCACTTCAGCATAGCGGGTATTGCGCTTGGACCGTTTTCGACAATTACGGTGATGTCGTCCTGCGGACCCGGGAGATCGATATTCTATTTCAGCTGTTCGATTACGTCGAGCGACAGAACGCAGGCCATACGACTCGAACGATTCACTATTTTGATGTTATGGCTGGCACCGAACGACATGAGACGCTGTTGACGACGGCGGTCTCCGACTACCTCCGGCTAGGAATGGCGTCGGATGATGTGGGCCTCGGACCATCCGGCGGACAGTTCGAAAAGGAAATGACCTTGGGTACTGCGCGCGTTGACCACTGAGGAATTGGCGCATTCACATCCCATTCATATGCGGCCATGAGGAATCATGCCGAGTCCAGTTACGCTATCTAGCGGACGCACCTTTCTGAGCGATGAGGCCTGCCGGCTCTGCGAGGGGCATCTAGTGGCACGATTCAGCGGCGTCGTGTTGCACAAATACGAAGTGCGATATTTTGAGTGTGATCGATGCGGGTCATTGCAGACGGAAGTTCCCTACTGGCTCGATGATGCCTACACATTCAATCTGTCGAGCCTCGACGCGGGTTCCGTGCAGCGCAATTTGCAGAATCTCGCGGCCGCGTATGTCGTCTCAAAATTATTCGGGGTCCGCGACGCGCTCGACTTTGGCGGAGGTGACGGCCTTCTGTGCCGCCTCTTGCGCGATTACGGCGTAAATTGCTACGTGAAGGACAAGTACGCGGTCCCGACCTACAGTCAGGGATTTTCGGAGCCCGATTTCGCTGCCCCGAATTTGGTTCTGGCATTCGAGGTACTCGAGCACTTCGCAGCCCCCGCGCTTGAATTGGAGGATCTATTTCAATCGCGGCCCACGGTTTTGCTGGCGAGCACTGGGATCTACAGGTGCCAGCGTTCGGACTGGTGGTACCTCGCGTGCGAGTCGGGTCAACATGTGTTCTTTTACAGCGAGAAAGCTGTGCAAATGATTGCCGAGCGATTCGGCTACTCGAGTGTACTAAGCGGAGGCTATTTGCTGTTCGCCCGCGCGACGGATCATAAGGCTTTAAAGTTTTTTCTCGCGAGAATCCTCCTGAATCGCATGGTGTGCCGCCTGCTGCGCGGTCTCATTTTGATCATGCCTGCTCCCGGTGCCTGGCGGGATCACCTATCCGCTAAGTCGAAGTGACTGACACGCCGCGCCCTCCCTATTCAAAGCTCTTCAATGGCCCCTGTCTCCACGTTAACCACGGCGAGACCCCTAATTTCTTTCAATCTGTCATCGCCAGTGAGATAGGAAAGATTCCCTTGTTTGTCCCTACTTTGCCGAATTGTCGACGGTAAAAACGCTTGTTCGGCCGTCAATACTTTTACTTTTTCGTTCAATAGATCGTCCCTGACGAAAAACGCATTGCAGCCGCTGCTGTTTGTTCCAACCAAGGAGTATCCCTTTCTATTCGCAAGGAAAGTTATCGCAGAGAGTGAGGCGCCCCAATATAAGTTGGAATAGTGCTTTCTAGTTCGGCAAAAATCCGGCTCATAGGGAACAGAGATCTTTCTGGCGCCAAAGACAGCATTGTATTCACAGATTAGAATTCTAGGCCGAACGGTATTTATCGCTTCGAGTATGAAATAGTCGTTTCCGTCAATGTCAATCGACAAGATGCCGACATCCTTGTCAAAGCAGCTTTTAGCCAAGAGATCGTTGATATTGTCTTTGGTGACGAAGGCGTCTACGGCGTCTATCTGGTGCTTCCAGTAGAAATAGGAATTTTTCATAATCGAAATGTTCGAGGACGATGCATCAATCACATAACCGCTCCAGTTGTCTTTCATCAATAGGAAGCGGCAATTGGCCTCCATAAAGCTTTCGACGCCGAACTCGATAAACGTCTTGTGCTTCAATTCAATTGCTTTGGATAGATATTGGATAATTCCATCCTCGCCCCACTGCGAGAAAACCTTGAATTCATAATCTACGAGGTTGGTGGAATTGCGGGTTTCATTGAGCGCCGAAAGAATCAGCCCCTGATTGATTCCAATCGCATCAAGTCGCTCACGCATGCGCCAAATATTTTGAAATGCGCTTCTAATTTTCATCCACCAAGGCCTTGGGGGAACGTGGATTTCATGGTTTTGATGATCGCTGAAACACTTCGAAATAGTTTACTGGGGTTTGGGCAGCAACGGAAATCCCTGGTGCGGGTCCACCAACGTTCAGCAACTACCGCGAAAACCACCGCTCATGCGGGCAGCGCCCAAAGCGAATTTCCGAAACAGACTGCAGCGTCTTGATCAACACCATGAGCGAAGCTCTAGCGCCGCCAACTTCGGCCGACTGGTGACGATAGACTTCCAGTGTGCCGCGAGCCATGGCTTTCAGCCCGGCATTGGCAGCGCCGCCAGCCTCCATGAACGCGACGTCCACTCCGACGAGGCGAGTCGACGGATGGAATCGGCGCTCCAAGTCGTAATACTGGTTAATGTCGGCCGCCAAGAGTAACCGGGTGTCGAATCCCTGGACTGCCTCCAACAGACTTCGTTTGGAAAACTGGGCCTGGTGCACCGGATACAAACCAAATCCTCGGGCGCGCCCAAGCAGCCGCGGCACACGACGATGCCGCCACAGACCCACGCTTCCAAGCTCACCCATTACGGCATCGCCAACGATAAGGTCCGGGTTATCGGCGCCGCCGTAAACGCATCCTGTTAGTGAAAGCGCCAGTGAATCGCGCGCTACCAGGAAGTCGTCGGCGTTCAGGAATAATACGTATTCCCCCTGAGCAGCGCTGAGGCCTTTATTCATCGCGTCGAAGATCCCTTTGTCGGGCTCGTAGACGCGTACGATTCGCGGATTGCGCGACGCCCAGCGATCGATAATCGATCTGGTTGCATCGCGCGATCCGCCGTCGACGCAAATATGTTCAACGGCAAAATTGGCTTGTTGCAGCGTGACTGAGCCAAGCGTTCGCTCAATCGTAGCCGCCGCGTTCAGGCTCACGGTAACTATCGAAAGCAGGAGACCTATGGGTTGCTCACTCAATCGGGAGTAGGACTTGCGAATGCCGCCTCATGCATAATGCGAAGTTTACACAAGACCTTCAGTAATGCACTCGTCGAACCTCGGATTTCAATCGAAATTCGTCACCCTCGCTGTTGCTCTGCTGCTGGTGACGCTCTGGCTGCTCATGCACGGCTACCATGGCCTCACGGGCGACGGACAGATCTACGCGTTTCAGGCGTTCGCGAGACTCCATCCACAGCTCACGGCCGATCTGTACCTGCAAAACACGTCGCAGGATCAGTTCACATTGTTTTCGCCTCTGTATGCGTGCTGTATTGGGCTACTGGGGTTGGAGAATGCGGCTCGACTGCTCACGCTGGTATTTACCGTTTGGCTCTTGGCAGCCACTTGGAGTTTTGCTCGTGCTGTTGCCGATCGCGACGCGGCATGGTTAACGGTCGCGTTTCTGTTGATCGTCGCGGGAGATTATGGCGGGTCCCGCGTGTTCCAGATTTTGGATCCATTCTTAACAGCGCGATTACCGGGAGAAGCGTTGATCATTACCGCCCTTGCCTGCCACGTCCGTGGGATGAAGTGGCTCAGTTTGGCTCTTGCGTTAGGAGCACTGTTTGTCCACCCGTTGATGGCGCTGCCCGGATTGCTTTTGATTGTTGGCCTATGGCTGCCGGTTCGCGTGGGGGTCATTGGCGCGATCGGGGGCATAATGGGGGCTCTCGGCATTGCGATCGTTAGTACCAACCTGCCAACGACCCCCCATGTTTTGACCGTCATGGATGCTCCGTGGTTGGACGTCGTACAGGAACGCTCGCAATTTCTATTTTTGCAACTCTGGTCGATTCACGATTGGGACATAAACGCGCAACCATTCATTTCTTTGGGCTTCACTGCAGTCGCCGTGGCGGACGAACGAATACGGAAACTCTGCGCTGCGGCGGCGCTCGTGGGAGCTGCCGGTTTGGCAGTGGCCTTCATCGGTGGTCTCATCGGGCCGGTCGCGATTTTCGTACAGGGTCAAGCTTGGCGGTGGGTCTGGATTGCCGTCTTCATCAGCGTTGTATTCGTTCCCTTCACGGCCTTGCAGGTGTGGCGCGATGAAGCGTGCGGTCCGCTTTGCGCACTATCGCTTGTATTGGGTTGGACGATGCCCGGGGTCGGTGGCTCGGCATGTATGGCGCTGGCGTTGATTATTTGGTTGACCCGAGTACAGATCAGCTCTCGTCTGGGCACTCATTTTCGATGGGTATCCGCTGGGCTTGGCATCGCCATCGGGGTGTGGATTCTTGTGAAATTCTGGGTCGTCTTGTCGGCTCCCACCTCTCCTTCGGGTCGCATGCCCTCGAGCGTGGTGCAAACACAGGGCCTGTTCGGGTTGAAAATGCCGGCCGTGCTGCTTGTCGCGCTGACCTGGTGGGGAATTCGGGTCAGCAAAAGAACTTGGGTGCCGGTACTCCTATCGACGATGCTCCTCGCCTTGTCAGTCTGCGCTTTTCCGGCAGCATTTAAGCAAGCCCGGACACTGGCCGCCACCTGGGACATCGATGAATTCGCGGATTGGAAGAAAGCTATTTCGCCGACCAGCACGGTTCTCGTCACTCCGCCGCGTGACGTGGGCGCGTTCGTTTGGTTCACGCTAGGCCGTCCTAATTACCTGAGTCTGGATCAATCGAGCGGCGTGGTCTTTTCACAGACAACCGCACTGGAGGTTCGGCGCCGTTCGGAGGTGTTGCTGCCGCTTATGGATCCGGAATGGATGATACGGGCGAGTCTGCGTGCCAAATCCGGCGGTGACCGCCAGAACAAGGCTACTTCGCGGCCGCTTACTACCCAGAATTTGGCCGAAATCTGTAGGGATCCTCAGCTTGGATTTGTTGCTTCCCCGGAGAGAGTAGGGTTCGATCCGTTGCGTCACTTACACGACGGAGCGTGGAAGGACTGGAACCTCTATGACTGCCGAAAAGTGAGATAGATGTCATCCAGCGACAGACAGCAGCAAGTTGCAGTCATAGCCGGCGCAGGACCTGCCGGCCTGACGGCTGCCCTCGAATTACTGAGGCGAACCAATATCAGGCCCATCGTCATTGAGGCCGACGCCCAGGTTGGCGGCATTTCCAAGACAATCAATTACCGCGGCAATCGAATGGATCTCGGTGGTCACCGGTTCTTTTCAAAGTCGGATTGGGTCATGCGCTGGTGGCAGGAGATCTTGCCGGTGGCGGAAAGCGAAATACAACGATCGCGCGCGCTGCGCATCCACTACCACGGCCAAGCGCGAGATTTGAAGCCCGAGGGGTTTGCGCCGGCCGGTTCCGACGCCGTCATGCTGGTTCGTCAACGTCTTTCGCGAATTTTCTATCGTCGCCGGTTCTTCGACTACCCGCTTACCCTGAGCGCAAGTACGATCAGAAATCTCGGACTCGTCGAGACTCTCAAGATCGGATTGAGCTACGGTCGGGCGCAACTGACGTCCCGAGCGCCTGAGATCAGCTTGGAAGATTTTCTCACAAACCGCTTCGGAACCCGTCTGTACCGTACCTTCTTCAAGGACTACACCGAGAAGGTGTGGGGTGTGCCGTGTCGGGAGATCTCCGCGGAATGGGGTGCACAACGCATCAAAGGATTGTCCGTTGCGAAGGTCATTGCGCACGCTCTGTCGAGTCCCTTTCGCGACTCGTCCGACGCCGCTCAGAAAAGCACGGAAACCAGTCTGATAGAGCGATTCTTATATCCAAAGCTCGGACCCGGGCAGATGTGGGACGAGGTTGCCCGGCGCGTGACCGCGCTTGGAGGAGTGATTCATTTGCGGCAACGTGTAGTCGGCATTGATCACCTAGCGAACAAAGTTGTCAGCGCCGACGTCTTCGATGAGGCTGCGTGCGCGGTGCGGCGGGTGTCTTGCGACCACTTCCTCTCCACGATTGCCGTCAAGGATTTGGTTGCGATGTTGAAGCCTGACGATGCACGTATCGCGCAGATTGCGGACGATCTTCCCTACCGAAGTTTCATGACCGCCGGACTGCTTCTGCGAAGCATGCGGAGCCGGGCGACCCCATCGGACAACTGGATCTACATACAGGAGCCGGAGGTGCGCCTGGGGCGACTACAGATCTTTAATAACTGGAGTCCCGCACTGGTTGCTGATCCGCAAACCGTCTGGCTCGGCTTGGAGTATTTTTGTGATCAGGGTGACGATTTGTGGGTTATGGAGGACCAACAGTTTCTCGATTTCGCCATCGCTGAGCTCGAAAAAATTGGCATGATTGAACGCAAAGATGTGATCGGCAGCACTCTTGTACGTGTGCCCCGCGCCTATCCGGCGTACTTCGGCGCCTACAATCAATTCCAAGGCTTGCGCAATTATCTAGATACATTTTCCAACCTCTACCCGATCGGTAGAAATGGAATGCACAGGTATAACAATCAGGACCACTCCATGCTGACGGCCAACGCCGCGGTGGACGCAATCTCAAAGCGGACACCGAAAGTAGAGATCTGGAACATCAACGCCGAAGAGTCTTATCACGAAGAAACTATCGCCGTCGATGAAATGGCTGTCTCCGCGGCCGTTCGGAATGAATGACGGTCGATACATGGGCTGCCCATTCCGAGGGCATGGATTGCTTCGAGGTGCTGAGGCGCGCCTGTGCCTCTCCAGGAAAGACGGAAATCGCTCCGTTCCGCAGGTGCAATGCCGGCAGGCTACAATGGGGATATGCCGAAACCTGCAGTCTTAGTAGTCGACGACGAGCCCGACCTCTGTGAGTTGCTGTCAATCACATTGCGGCGCATGGACCTCGACCCTCAAACGGCAAACACAATCGCGGATGCTCAGCGGCTGCTCAAGACTGAGCACATGGATTTGTGCTTGACCGACATGCAGCTACCCGACGGCGATGGATTAGAGCTGGTCAAATGGATACAGCAGTACTCGCCGAGCGTGCCTGTTGCTGTGATCACGGCGCACGGCAATATGGAGACTGCGGTGCGTGCTCTCAAACTGGGCGCCTTCGATTTTGTGTCCAAGCCGCTGGACCTCGCGGGATTGCGTAAGTTGGTTGCGAGTGCCATCAAACTATCGGAAACCCAGAATGGCGACACAAGCGTCTTCGGTCCACGTTTGCTCGGGACGTCCGAAGCGATGCAGCACATGCGCGAGATGATCGGACGTGTCGCGCGCAGCCAGGCGCCGGTGCATATTTTCGGCGAATCCGGGACCGGCAAGGAACTGGTCGCGAAACTCATCCATGAATCGGGTCCGCGGCGCGACGGTCCCTTTGTGCCGGTGAATTGCGGCGCTATTCCCACGGAACTCATGGAGAGCGAACTATTCGGCCATAAACGCGGCAGCTTCACTGGAGCGGTGAGCGACAAAAAAGGTCTCATTCAATCCGCCGAAGGCGGCACGCTGTTTCTCGACGAGATCGCCGACTTACCTTTGCATATGCAGGTCAAGCTGCTTCGTGTCATCCAGGAAAAGGCGGTGCGGCCGCTGGGGGAGCAGCTCGAAGTCGGCGTCGATGTGCGCATCCTGTCCGCCACGCACAAGAACCTGTCGACATTGGTTGCGGAGGGAAAATTCCGTGAAGATCTGTTCTATCGCGTGAATGTCATCGAGTTACGGGTGCCGTCGCTTCGCGAAAGACCCCAGGATGTGCAAGAACTTGCTGAGTCCATACTGCGACGGCTGGGACGGCGCATGAAGATTTCGCCGCCGATGCTAGGTAAGGATGCACTGATTGCGTTCGAAAGGTACCCCTTTCCCGGTAACGTGCGCGAACTCGAGAACATCCTCGAGCGGGCGATCACCTTGAGCACCGGCGGAGAAATAAGCGCGAGCGACATCCAACTGCGGTCAACCCGCGGCGACGCGCCTGCCGCCGCCAATACGCCAAGTGGAGGTGCGCTGGGGGATCACTTGGAAGATATAGAGCGCGACGCCATAAGAAGGGCGCTGGAGCAAACCCGATACAACAAGACGGCCGCGGCAAAGGTCCTGGGCATGTCGTTTCGGGCGTTGAGATACCGCATAAAGAAACTGGGGATCGAATAACACTTTCGCGACTCAAAGCACAAAACGCCATAGAGTGATTATGTAATAGTCAGGAGCGACAAACACCCATGCATGCGTCGATATTGACTCCCACAAGGGCCAGCAATGGAATTGACGAATTTGATGTCTTGGGTGAACGAGGCATTTATTCTCATCGTATTCGCAAGGCGCGCGTGAGGCATGATTACCGCTGAGCGCGTGGTCGAAACGATGTCCGGACGTGGAGCGCAAGTCGCTGATGCGAGCGCCGTAGCCGTTCCCTACCGATGGCACGTCTACCTCGTTTGCATCGCGTTGGCTCTTGTCTGCAATTATGTCCTTGGGAAGGACATGGCCTGGGACACGCTGAACTATCACCTTTATTCAGGGTTCAGCGCGCTGAACGACCGATTCGGTCAGGACTATTTCGCGGCCGGCCCGCAAGCGTACCTTAATCCTTATGCGTTTGTGCCTTTCTACACGATGGTACATACAGGCCTGCCCGCACTTGCGATTTGTTCGGTATTTGCGGTAGCGCATAGCATTATTCTCTGGCTTTCTTTCGAACTCGGCGTAGCCGTTTGCCCCTCCAAGGATGGCAGCGCCCGTGCTTTCGCAGGAATTTGCGCGGTCACCCTGGCATTCATGAATCCCGTTCTGATGCAGCAGATCGGCTCATGTTTCGCCGACATCACGACAGCGGAATTGGCGCTCGGTGGATGGTTGCTGCTGGCAAGTGCGGTGCGAGTGCCGCGAATGTCGCGAGTCATCTGCGCCGGCCTGATCCTCGGTGTTGCGAGCGCGCTCAAGCTCAGTAATGCGCTGTCCGCAGTATCGGCGCTCGCGATGCTCACCATGTTGCCGTTGAGTTGGCGCGGCAGAATCCATCACGGCTTGCTCTACGGTGTCTCGCTCGCCATCGGCTTTGCGGTCGTCGCTGCGCCCTGGTCGTATCGTCTCGCGAAGACCTTCGGGAACCCGATGTTCCCGATGTTCAACGGCATCTTTCGTTCACCGGAATTCCCCACGGAATCTGCGGGGGGCGTCTATCGATTCATTCCCGAGTCCATTGGCGATGCACTATGGCGCCCGTTTGCGATGATCGATCCTGTACGGATGGTGCACGAGGAACTTAGCACACCGGACGCGCGCTACGCCATCCTCATCATACTCGTGATTGTGTTTGTGATGCGCTGGAGTTGGCGGCGCGTTGGCCAAGCATCACGTCCGCCTAGCGATTCGCAACCAAACGATTCCACACGCGTTTTAGCGGCACTTGGATGCGCTCTTTGTCTGCATTGGATACTTTGGCTGCACGTTTCCGGCAATAGCCGCTATGTCTTGACTATGGCCTGCGTTGCGGCCGCCGTCATTGTCGGGTTGTTGTTTCGGTTATTCGAGTCGCGGCCGACTGTGCGTAACTACATTTTAACTATCATTTTTGTCAGCCAGGCTTTTCAGTTGTACCTGGGAGCGGAATATCGTTGGAACGGCGTGCCCTGGGGTGGGCAGTGGTTCGACGTCTCCGTACCTGAGAAGCTCAAGACGGAGCCCAACCTATATCTGAGCCTTGACACGCAGTCGAATTCCTTCCTCACGTCTTTTCTTGCCAAGGAGTCCGGACTTATCAACGTCTGGGGTAGCTATATACTGGATCCGGATAGTGCGAACGGCGCACGTGTCAGGGGATTGATACGTAGATTCTCACCCAATTTGAGGGTTGCTTTTCTCACTTCAAAGCCCTACGAAAACGCCGGCAATCCTGCACCGAGCCCCCGAGTTGATGATGCACTGCTAGGGTATGGGCTGCGCCCCAACATGGCCGACTGCGCCACGATAACGATACATGGGCTTCCCCCGGAAATAGAGATCCGCTACCAGTCTTCGGTGCCCCAAGAACCGCAAAATCGCGACACCACTTACGTGGCAACGTGTCGCGTGTTTCCCGACACTACCGACCCATCGGCGCGAATCGCCCGTCAGCGGGCCGTCAATCTGGTGTTTGACCGCCTCGAACAGGCTTGCCCCGAGCTCTTTCAGCCGAGCCGCCTGGCCACCGCGAGCTACGGCGACGTCTCCCGAAGACTCTATGGAGGCACGGATATTGTGGTTCAGATTGGCCATGGACGGGTAAAATTTAGTGATCAGGTTCGCCCTAATGGGGTTATTGACGTCGGAAGCGAAACTGAGTGGGCGAAGGCCCCATTACGTCTTGACTGTGGCAGACGTAAGGGTGTTTATTTTGCGCATATTTTGCCAGCAACCCAATGATATGTTAACGAGTTCACGGCGCCCTGTAGGACAGCGCGATACTTTGAAACAATTCGCGTCGAGCGGAGGAGGACGCAAGTGCGCCTCGACAGCCCTAGGGCATGCGCGGCACCGGAGTTTCAGCTTGGATAAAACGCGATGATTTTGCAATGGTTCGATGCGAACCAGGCCGCTAAAATCGGTGTTGAGCTAGCCGATCAATTCGCGCCTCAGCCAGCACCGGCTGCCGCGCACGGCATTCAATCCGCACCGCGCGAACAGGGTGACGGACTACACGCGATTCTTCAGCGCGCCGACCGCGAGGTCCGCACGCTACGATTGAATTTCTACAAGAAGGCAAAGTTCGCGAACGCGTTCAAGTGGAGATTGATCGAGAACGGCGTAGAACCCGCAATCGCCGATGAAGCAACCCAGTCCTTGATATTGCATCTTTCCCAAGATCAGCCCATGGTCGCAGCGACTAGCGACTCAGCGCCCCATCGGCTCGACACCAACAAAACGCAGCATTTACTTGATCAGGGCAATAAGTGCCTTACGGAAAGCGCATTCGCACAAGCCGTGGTCCACTATCAGGAATTGCTCGAGCTTCAGCCTCGCAATCCGGAGGCCCTATGCAACCTCGGCGTGGCCTTATTTAGCCTAGGCCGCTATCAAGAGGCGGAGCGGTGCTATCGGCAGAGCCTGGAAATCAACCCCATGTCCGCTGAGACCCTTTGCAATCTTGCGGCTGTACTGCACAGTAACTCGCGTGAAGCCGAGAAATATTTGCGGCGCGCCCTGAAGATAAATCCGAAATACGCAGACGCCCGCAGCAAGCTTGGCATGGTTCTCATCTTCGCGGGTCGGGTTCGCGAAGCCAAGGCTGCCTGCAATAAGGCGTTGAAGGTAGATTCTCGTCAAGCCGAGGCCCTGCTGGGTCTGGGGCTGATCGCGCGCACGGAAGGGCGTTTTGAAGAGGCTGAGTCCTTCATCAAACGCGCATTGAAAGTCGCACCGAAACTGCCGGGCGCCTGGGCCGCCATGAATAGCCTTCGTAAAATGACCAATGCTGACAGCGACTGGCTCAAAGGGGCGGAGGAGATAGCAGGGAGCGCAATCCCCCTCTGGCAGGAGGCCGAGCTGCGTTTTGCGATTGGAAAGTACTGCGATGACGTCGATGATTTTGAACGAGCTTTCCAAAATTTCAGACGCGCCAACGAATTGCAGAGAACGATGGCGCAAAAATACGATCGACAAGCGCACTCCACTTTCGCCGACGGCATGATACGCAGTCATTCGCGTGAAGCGATGTCGAGAGCGGCAGATTACGGCTCTGCCTCCGTGAAACCCGTTTTTGTCCTGGGAATGCCGCGTTCCGGGACCTCGCTTGTCGAGCAAATCGTTGCGTCGCATCCGTCGGCCAAAGGTGCAGGAGAATTGCAGTTTTGGCTCGATACCGGACGTGCGAATCAAGGCGAGCTACGGGAAGGAATGCTCGGCGAGTCGGTCAGGAAAAAGCTGGCTGAAGACTATTTGCGTGTTCTCGCGCTCCATGGTTCCGACGCGCTGCGCGTCATCGATAAGGCCGTCTTCAATTGCGATTATCTCGGCCTCGTGCACTCGGTATTTCCGAAGGCGCGCATCATCTATATGCGCAGAGACCCAATTGACACCTGTCTGTCATGCTATTTCCAGAACTTCTCGGGCCTCGGGTTCACCATGGACCTCTCTGACCTCGCGGATTATTACCGGGTGCACCGGCGATTGATGAATCATTGGGTCACGTCGCTGCCTTCCGGGACGATACTCGAGGTGCCTTACGAAGAACTCGTTGCCGATCAGGCCGCCTGGACCCATAGGATCTTGGATTTCCTCGAACTTGAGTGGGATGATCGTTGCCTATCGTTTGACAAGACCGAGCGTCCCGTCAATACGGCCAGCGCCTGGCAGGTGCGGCAGAAAATCTATAATCGGTCGGTGCAGCGTTGGCGCCACTACGAAAAGTTCATCGGACCGTTGAAAGGACTGAGAGCCTAGAAATTCTGAGTCCCTGACAAAAAATGTCAGTCTGTGACCGTGTGCGCCAGCAGCGGCGCCAGAAGACGACGATTCTATGTCAAGTCGCGTCCACTGGCTTTCAATAAAGACACGTAATTTCATGCGCTTAGGTGCAATGATCGAGCTTTGGCACAGCGCTTGCTTCGTTCCCATCACCGGCATCGGCCGTTGTTCAAATTACGGATTTGTTTGTGTATTCAACAGGAGTCAACATGCTTAAGAAAGTGCAACAAGGTTTCACCCTCATCGAATTGATGATCGTGGTCGCGATCATCGGTATTTTGGCGGCGATCGCCATCCCGGCTTATCAGGACTACACGATCCGCGCGAAGGTGACGGAAGGTATTGGTCTGGCGGATGCGGCGAAGACTGCGGTGTCTGAGGCCTACCAGTCGGCTGACCTAGCGGGCGTAGCCGCGCTGGGATTGGGCTGGATCAGCACCCCCACGAAGTACGTGGACGGCGTTACTATCAACGGCACGGGTGTTGTCACAGTGACCTACTCAAACGTTGTGCCCCAGATTAACGGTCAAACGTTGAAGTTGACGCCCTACATCAATGTCGCCGGTGCCCCGACCCTGCTGGCTGCCGGCCTGTCGGGCAACATGGACTGGGGTTGCGCGACGTTGACCAACGCTAGTGCGACGGCCAACGGTTTATTGAACGCTGTTAAGGGTACGCTTGTTGCCCGTTACACCCCGACGACTTGCAAGTAGTGACGATAGGCTGCTGGCGCTAGTTCAGCGTCTTCTAAGCAGCACGGGAGCCCCTCTAATGGAGGGGCTTCTTTTATGGGGCGCCTGCCGGCAACCCCCAAGAAGGCTCATTTTGCGATCAATATCACGAGCGGGACAGCAGCAATGTGCGACTATCCGCGGATGATTTGACAATTGCTCTGCAAGCTACAGATAGTAGAATAGAAACAGGCATGGGGTTTACTTAAGTCCATGAATGACAACGCAATAGCGTCGGTTGGAGGCACCAGTCGTGTAGCACTGGGCGGCCTTGCACAGCGGCTGGTCCAAGATGGCCTCTTGGATGAGAACGCCATGCAGGATGCGCTTGTCAAAGCAAAAGAAAAGCGCGCCAATCTGGTCACCCACCTGGTATCGATGAATCTGGCAACCGCGCGCGATATTGCCATTTCCGCCTCCAACGAGTTTGGGGTGCCATTGCTGGATTTGGACGCGGTCGCCATTGATCCGGACGCCGTTCGGGTGGTGAGCGACAAGCTCATGCAGAAGCACCGCGTACTACCCTTAATGAAGCGCGGCAAACGCTTGTTCTTGGCGGTCGCCGACCCGACCAACCTTCATGCCCTTGATGAGATCCGCTTCCAGACTTCGATGAGCATCGAGTTCGTGGTCGTCGAGGACAACAAGCTACAGGCCGCTGTCACTAAGGCGATCGATCAAGCTGAAGCGATCATGCCCAGCTTGACCGACGATGACTTTGACCTTGAAAATCTCGAGGTTAGCGGCGGGGATGAGGACCCCAATGCCGATGCGCTGGGGCGCGACGACGTCGAAGACGCTCCGATCGTGCGTTTCGTCAATAAGATCATGCTCGATGCCATCAAGAAAGGCGCCTCCGATATCCACTTCGAGCCCTATGAGAAGCTGTTCCGTATCAGAACACGCTTGGACGGTGTTCTGAAAGAAGTGGCCGTGCCCCCGGTGCAATTGGCGGTCAAGATCGTGGCCAGACTCAAAGTCATGGCGAGACTCGATATTGCCGAGCGCCGCGTGCCACAAGACGGCCGCATCAAAATGCGCCTTTCCAAGAATCGCGCCATTGATTTTCGCGTCAGTACCTGCCCGACACTGTTCGGGGAAAAGGTGGTCACTCGTATTCTCGACCCCTCGAGCGCCATGCTGGGCATCGATGCGCTGGGATATGAGCCCTTCCAGCGCGAGCTGTACCTCAAGTATTTGGCGAAACCGCAAGGAATGATCTTGGTCACCGGGCCTACCGGCAGCGGCAAAACCGTATCTCTGTATACGGGGTTAAATATCCTGAATACCGAGGATACCAATATCTCGACCGCGGAAGATCCGGCCGAAATCAATTTGCCCGGCATCAATCAGGTAAACGTCAACAACAAAGTTGGCCTTACCTTCGCATCGGCCCTTCGAGCCTTTCTGCGCCAGGATCCCGACGTGATCATGGTCGGCGAAATCCGCGATTTGGAAACCGCGGAGATCGCCATCAAGGCGGCGCAGACCGGCCACTTGGTTCTTTCTACACTGCACACCAACGATGCGCCACAGACCTTGACCCGCATGGTGGATATGGGCGTCAAGCCCTACGCCATCGCGACGTCCGTGAGCCTTATCATCGCGCAGCGCCTGGCCCGCAAGCTCTGCAGCAACTGTAAACAGCCGATTGACATCCCCGCAGAAGCTGCCAAAAAAGAAGGCTTCGAATCGGCCGACATCGCCAATGGAATTAGAGTGTTCAGAGCGGTGGGCTGCGGCCAATGCACGGACGGCTATAAAGGGCGATTGGGGATCTACCAAGTCATGCCGGTCACCGACACGATTGGCCGCATCATCATGGAAGGCGGCGGCGCCATGAACATCAATGATCAGGCCAACAAGGACGGGGTTTGGAATCTGCGTCGTGCGGGATTGGAAAAAGTGAAGGTCGGTTTGACCAGTTTGGAAGAAGTAAACAGCGTCACTATCGAATAGTGGCTGCGAGGGACTGACTTATGGCGATATCAGCAGCGGCAAGCAAGAGAGAAACCCAGTTTATTTGGGAGGGCAAGGACAAGCGCGGCCATAAGGTGCGGGGCAAGGCCCTTGCTGCAAGCGAACAGGCACTCCGTGCAGACCTGCGGCGTCAGGGTGTGGCGGCAACGCGCGTCAAGACCCAACGCAGAGTGGGCGGCGGAAAGGTTCAGCCGCAAGATATCGCCGTATTCGCCCGGCAGCTCGCGACGATGATGTCGGCAGGCATACCCATGGTGCAGGCCTTCGAGATCATCGGCAATGGCCATGAAAAACCGTCGATGCAAAGACTGGTGCTGGATATCAAGTCCAATATAGAGGGCGGCAGCACGCTACATGAATCTCTTGCCAAACATCCGCTCTATTTTGATGATCTTTTCGTGAACCTGGTAGAGGCGGGAGAACACGCGGGCGCGCTCGAAACATTGCTGGACAAGATTGCTACTTATAAAGAAAAGACAGAGGCACTGAAGAAAAAGATCAAGAAGGCCCTGATGTATCCCACCGCAGTTTTGGCCGTTGCCATTATTGTCACCGTGATCCTCTTGATTTTCGTGATTCCGCAATTTGAATCGCTGTTCAAAGGCTTCGGCGCGGATTTGCCGGCCTTTACGCAAATGGTTGTGAACATGTCGAAATTCATGCAGCACCAAGGGTGGCTCATCCTCATTGTGGTTGGCGGTGCGGTTTATGCGTTTTTGTATTTTCACAAGCGTTCGAGGAATATGCGTCGCGCCATAGATCGCGGGATGCTGAAATTTCCGATCATCGGACCGATATTGGTCAAATCAGCGATCGCGCGCTTCGCACGAACTCTCTCGACCATGTTCGCGGCAGGCGTGCCATTGGTGGAGGCGATGGGGTCCGTTGCCGGCGCCACCGGTAATATTGTCTATGAAGAAGGCACACTGCGCATGAAGGACGAGGTGGCAACGGGCCAGCGTCTCCAACGCGCCATGGAAAACACGGGCCTCTTTCCGAATATGGTCGTGCAGATGATCGCAGTCGGCGAAGAATCCGGCTCACTTGACACGATGTCGGGCAAAGTCGCCGAATTCTACGAGGCAGAGGTGGACAACGCAGTCGACAGCATGTCGAGCCTCATGGAACCCATGATTATGGCGATCCTCGGTGTCTTGGTCGGCGGCATGGTCATCGCCATGTACTTGCCCATCTTCAAGCTCGGCCAAGCGATTTAAGTCGTAATACGGACATACGACCGCTATCGTTGTTTAGCTCATGCTGAACGACGTCGTGCTTCTCTATTCCGCTAGCCCCGCGCTCTTCGCGGGGTCTGTCTTTCTCTTGGGTTTGATCATCGGCAGCTTCCTCAATGTCGTTATCTACCGCCTACCCATCATTCTGGAACGCGAGTGGCGATCGCAGGCCTCAGAAGTTCTTGCAACAGCCGAACCGTCTATAACGGCAGCCCCGCTCGGCCGCTTCACCCTAAGCACCCCGCGCTCAGCCTGCCCCAAATGCACCGCACGCATTACGGCTTTGCAGAACATCCCGGTCATTAGCTGGCTGGTGCTGCGCGGGCGCTGCGCTTCTTGCAAGGCGAAAATTTCTGCCCGCTATCCCTTGGTAGAACTGACGACGGGCCTGTTATCCGCATGGGTGGCCTGGCATTTCGGTTTTGGTGCGCCCGCTGCGTGCGCGCTCCTGGTCACGTGGGCGCTCATTGCCCTCACCGGTATTGACATCGACCATCAACTGCTGCCTGACAACATCACTTTGCCACTCATGTGGGCCGGCCTGCTCGCCGCTGTCATCATCGGTCCAATACCCGGCGCTGCGCTACCGGTCTCTCCAAGAGACGCCATCATCGGCGCCGCGGCAGGGTATATCAGCCTCTGGCTGGTGTTCCACGCATTCAAGCTCGTCACCGGCAAGGAAGGCATGGGGTATGGGGACTTCAAGCTGTTCGCGGCCCTGGGCGCCTGGCTGGGCTGGAAAGTCCTGCCACTGGTTATCGTGCTGTCTGCCGCTACCGGGGCGGTGCTCGGAATTCTCATGATTGCCCTGCAAGGCCGTGATCGCCGTGCCCCCATGCCGTTTGGGCCCTATTTGGCCGCTGCCGGTTGGCTCGCCATGATGTACGGCGATGCGCTGTTCAACGGCTATCTGCGGATATCGGGCCTCAAGCATTAACCCATGATGCGACCGCTGCGCATCGGCCTCACGGGCGGCATCGCAAGCGGCAAGAGTACGGTGACCCAACGCTTTGCGGAACTCGGCGTCCCAGTGATTGACGCGGACGTGGCATCCCGAAGCGTGGTTGAACCCGGCAAGCCGGGACTCGCACAAGTTGTGCAGCGCTTTGGCGTGGGCGTCCTCGACGAGAGAGGCCGGCTCGATCGTCGCGCACTGAGAAATCGGATTTTCAATGACTCGTCCTTGCGGCAGGCCCTGGATGCCATCCTACATCCGCTAATTCGTGCGGAGATGGAACGCGAGGCTGCGGCGGCGAAGGGTCCTTACGTGGTCATGGCCATACCCTTGCTCGTCGAGGGCGGCAGCTCTGCTAAGCGCGTGGATCGCGTGCTGGTCGTCGATGCGGAGGAAACGCTGCAAATACAGCGACTCGAAGCGCGTGATGGCAGCTCGGCAGAGCAAGCCCGCGCGATTCTCGTCTCACAAGCCAGCCGCGCCGCGCGCTTGGCCGCAGCGGACGACGTGCTTTCGAACACGGGAACCGTCGCAGAACTGCGTCAGTCGGTCGATCGCCTGCATGAGCAATATTTACAGCTTGCGCAAACATCGTCTTCGCGGCGAGATTTAACCTAAATCCAAGGTTTACCCTAAGGGTGAGGTTGGCTCACAATAGGGACATGAACTCCTACCCAGACATTTCCTCCCAGGTAGAGCCTGAGGCGGCACCGGTTGTTTACGAGCAGCCCCTCAACGAGCGCATGCGCACATTTTTGCGCCTCGAATTTCTTTACACCCAAGCCACGTATCACAGCGAGTCTCCCAGTCCCTGGAGTTCGCGCGCAGCGGTCTCCAGCCTGCTGGAGATCCTCGCGATCACCGCCCGCGGCGACTCTCGCAGCGACGTGCTAAAGGAGCTCGAACGGCAAGTCAACGTGCTCAAGGAATATCAAACCAAGACAGGGGTCGATCCGGCGCGTCTCAAGTCGCTCATGTCCAATCTGGTCAAGTTGCGTAGCGATCTGTCGTCGATCGGCGGAAACTTCATGGCGCCGCTGCGCGATTCGGAATTCTTGAGTGCGGTGAAGCATCGCAGCGCCATCCCCGGTGGCACCTGTGACTTCGACCTGCCGGATTATTCCTACTGGCTCAATCGTCCGGCCGACATACGCGCCGCCGAATTCAACAGTTGGCTGTCCTTGATCCGGCCATTGTGCGACGGCATTGCCGAATTGCTGTGGCTCACCCGGCAGAACGCCAAACGCAAATCTGAGGTGGCAGTCGGCGGCATCTTCCAGCTGCAGTTCGATCGCGAGAACCCGTGCCAATTGGTGCGCATTACATTGCCCTCCGACACCGACCTGTTTCCGGAAATGAGCGGCAATCAACATCGCTGCACGATCCGCTTTTTGAATTGGCTCGATGCAACTGCGCGCCCCGCGCACATCGAAGTCGACGTACCGTTTCTCTTGACCTGCTGCGCTTAAATTTGGGTTTGACTCGATGGCGACGATAGTGAAATGTCCTACCTGCCGGCGCGATGTGGAATGGTCGCCGGCTTCTCAGTACCGGCCGTTCTGCAGCGACCGCTGCCGGCTCATCGATTTGGGTGCATGGCTCACCGAACAACACAAAATTCCAGACGAAGCGGGAACTGCAGAGGATCAATTGCATCCCGACTCCGCCGAGGAATCTTGAGGCGTGCAGCCTGATTTTTGGCTCAACCGCTGGCGCGCGGCCCAGATCGGTTTCCATCAAATGGCGGTCGATCGACATCTAAAAGCCTATTGGCCGTTGCTAAAATTGCCCTCAGACAGCCCGGTATTCGTACCTCTGTGCGGTAAGAGTCTCGACTTGATGTGGCTGCGAGAGCGCGGCCATTCGGTGACGGGCGTGGAACTCTCGCCTGTTGCATTGGAATCCTTTGTTATGGAACACGGTATTCCGGTGCGGCGCCGCGTCCTTGCCGATTTCGATGTGTTTGAAGCCGAGGGGCTCAAACTGTATCGCGGTGATTTTTTTAAACTGACGCGCGCGCAGCTTGGCAACACGGCCGCCGTTTACGATAGGGCCGCGCTGATCTCTTGGACGCCTGAGGCGCGACAATCATACGTCAAGCAGCTCACTTCGCTGACGAGTCCCGCTACGCCAACGCTGTTGATCGCCGTCGAATACCCACCGGAACAAATGCAAGGCCCGCCCTTCCCTCTGACCCGCGACACCATCGAGAACCTCTACGCAAGCCATTATTCAATTGAAGAGCTAGCTCGCCATGAGATATTGGAGCATGAACCTCGGCTCAAGGCGCGCGGCCTGACTGAATTGCGCGAGGTTTGTTATCGGTTGACCCGGCTGTAATACACTTTCGCCTCGATACACGTCGACATTTAAAAATAGCACAAAGATTAGGGCTGAAATTCATGACGGACTCTCGTAATTCAGGCAGATACCTGGCTCCTGCATTGGTCGCCTGCGCGGTTGCCACCGGGGCCGGCGCGGCAGAGCTCACCATCGATCGTTTGTTCGATACCCCGCCATTGGCGGGCCCCACCATTGTGGGCTTGAAGATTTCGCCCGATGGCTCGCGTGTGACCTATCTTAAGGGCAAGGCGGACGACAAGGACCGGCTCGATCTGTGGGAATACAACATTCACGACGGGAAAGCCCGTGTGCTGGTGGATTCCAAGGTCCTCGCGCCCAAACAGGAGAAACTCTCGGATGAGGAAATCGGGCGCCGTGAACGACAAAGAACGGCTGCCCTGTCCGGCATATTGGAATACACCTTCGCGCCCGCCGGGGACGCGGTGCTGTTTCCCTTAAACGGCAAGCTGTACTACTACCAACTGGCAACCAAGAAGCAAAAGGCGGTAGTGGAGTTCATCGACACGCATGGCTTCGCCACCGATGCGACCGTCTCGCCGGCCGGCGGGACCGTCGCCTACGTGCGCGACCAGAATCTCTACGCCTACGACATCCCGACCAAAACCGAGAAGGCCCTGACCAGCGACGGCGGTGGAGCCGTCAAAAACGGTATGGCGGAGTTCGTTGCTCAGGAAGAAATGGACCGCAGCACCGGTTATTGGTGGGCTCCCGACGGGCGGCACATTGCCTTCGCGCGCGTCGATGAAAGTCCGATCAAAGTCACCGAGCGCTTCGAGATCGCCGCCGACAATGTGTCGACCTTTGCGCAACGCTATCCCACCACCGGCGGTCCCAACGTGCTGATCAAGCTGGGGGTCATCGACACCAAGACCGGTGCCGTGACGTGGATGGATTTAGGCGCCGAGCAAGATATTTATCTTGCTCGGGTGAATTGGCTGCCCGATAGCAAGACGCTGGCAGTTCAACGCGAGAGCCGCAATCAAAGGAAACTGGACCTGCTCTTTTCGGACATCGACAGCGGCAAGACTCGAACGGTTCTTACGGAAACCAGCAATACCTGGATTGACCTGAATGATGAGCTGACGTTCCTGAAGAGATCCCATGAGTTCATCTGGGGCTCTGCACGCGATGGCTACACGCATCTCTATTTGTACGGAACCGATGGTCATTTGATCCGCCAGCTGACTGAGGGCAATTGGGTCGTCGACGATTTTCGCAAACGCGCGGTGATGGGCGTCGACGAAAAAACTCGCACGGTATATTTCTCGGCCACCGAAAAAGGCCCAACCGAGAGGCATTTGTACAGCGTCTCGCTCGATACGACAGACCCGCACCAGGTCCACCGCATCACTCAAGACCCTGGGGTGCATGGTATTTCGATGTCGCCCGACGCGCATTTCTACATCGATAACTTCACCAGCTCAAGCCAGCCGCCGCAAGTCAGCTTGCATGCTGCGGACGGAACGTTGAAGTCGTGGCTGCTGGAAAATAAATTTGACGCACAGCATCCGGATGCGCCCTACCTTGCGGACAACTCCACCGCAGAGGTCGGCACGCTCATGGCGGCCGATGGTCAGACGCTGTACTACCAGCTATTCAAGCCGCTGCATTTCGATCCGGCCAAGCGTTATCCCGCCATCGTCGATGTGTATGGCGGGCCCGGCGTGCAGCGAGTCATCAACAATTGGCACGGAAACCTTTTCACCCAGATCCTGACGCGCGCCGGCTACGTGGTGTTTACCTTGGATAACCGTGGCAGTGCGCATCGGGGCACTGCGTTCCAGAATCCGATTCACGACCGGATGGGCGAGGTGGAAGTTGCAGACCAAGTGCAGGGTGCGCGCTGGCTGGGTTCCCAAACCTTCGTGGATGCCGCACGCATCGGCGTGTGGGGCTGGAGCTACGGCGGCTACATGACGCTCAACTTGATGTTCAAAGCTCCTGACGTGTTTCGCGCCGGAGTCTCCGGCGCCCCGGTCACGGATTTCGCGCTCTACGACACGCATTACACGGAGCGCTACTTGGACCGTCCTCAGGACAATGCGGCCGGCTATGCGGCGAGTTCCGTACTGCCCTACGCCAAGGATCTCAAGGGGCCCCTGCTGGTGATGCATGGCATGGCCGATGACAACGTGTTGTTTCTCAACAGCACCAAGTTATTTCGCAGGCTGCAGGACCTGAGCAAGCCTTTTGATGTGATGGTGTATCCGGGCGCCAAACATGGGCTCATGCGCCAAAATGACGGGCGGCACGGCTACAAAATGATCAAGCGGTTTTTCGATGAGAACCTAAAGCCCTGATGTCTTAATCGCCCGGCGCTGGTCCCGCAAAAACGAGCGGTCGATCTGCTCCGCATAGAGATCGATGTCTCCACGCGTCACGCCGCATGCCGTGAAGTGTTGTCTCCACCCGTCTACGGTCTGCGCAACCGCTTGTGCCTCTTTGACCGCCTCGCTCTTCGCGAGCCCGTACATCGCTGACATTGACAACGCGTTCGCAACGGTCGAGTCGGCCTCTTGCTCGCCCACCCGCATCTGCTGAAAGCCCAGCGCCTGACCCGAGGGCAGGATATCGAAGGCAGGCGAAAGCTCGTACTGCTGCGCATCGGTCATGAGCAGCGCATGATTTTTCTCGTGATCATCGGTGTTGTCGATCAGAATGTTGAACACCATCCTGCGAAACACCTCGCGCATGTCCGCGACATATGCATCCCCGTCGGTCACGCCCCGACGACGCAGCAGCTGCGCCAGTTCCGGGTATCCGAACCGTTCGCCCGCGGCTCGCAGCGCCACAGCGGCGGAGAGGCTGTGCAGCCGCACACCGCGCGAGCGATCGAAGCGTTTGATGGCGACGGCATGCCCATGCGTCAATCGCACGGCCTGCGTCTGCGCGGTGCGGATGCCGGCTTTCTGAGCCAGTGTCATGGCTGCATGCTCGATGAGCGGGGTGTCCGCCGGATCTCCGTCGGAAAACTTGATCACCCACTGATGGCCGGCAATGTCGATCAGCCCTTTGGGCCGGGCGCCGCCCATGGTCGCACCGGGCGAGATCAAGCGCCGCTGCGACGGCGGGACCGGCTCGTTGTTTTGCACTTTGCCGATCAGCTCGTGAAGCTCATTCGCATGCTTGAGTGTCGGCAGCGGACCGAAGCGTCGCGGCAGGTACTCATCCGGCGAAGTCGACACGCCGAGCGCTCCAAACCGATCGTCTCCGGCAAAATACAGGTAGTCGAGTAGCGACAGCCGCGCAGGTTTGTCGATGAAACGGATCACTCGCTCACCCCACCGGTCCGGTCGAGCGTCGTCCACCGCGCCGACCGCAAGGCCTTTCTCGGCCGGCAGAAATTCCTCATCGATGAGTGGCAGGTCCTCGCTGAGCGGGAAGCCCCGTTGCAACCAGGAGTCGACATAGCGCAGCGAGACGCCCTGGCTGGCGCGAACGAGATTGAGTTCGCCGATGGGCACCGGCTGCTGCGGCCGGGTCAGTAACCACAAATGGAGCTGGTTCGATGGTACGTACGGCCCGACGCTCACGTCAGCTTTGCCTTGAGCGGTTTTCGGCCAAGCCGCGCTTGCGCCGAAGCGGCGGATCGGACCGCACGCCGATTCACGGCCTCGCGCACATCGCTCTCGAGCGCACCACGATCAGACGCTGGCGCTGCAAGGTCCGCGAGTGCGTTCGACCTCCCTATCAACCACAAGGCCGTCACATAGATACCCGCACCCACCCCGGGATCGCCCCGCTCCATGCGGATTAATGTGGGTATTGAGACGCCGAGACGTTTCGCCCAGGTACGCTGTGATTCGCGCCGCCGGGTCCTGGCAATTGCTAGGTTCTCGCCCAAGGCCTTGAGTGCCTGAACAGCGGCGGGCGGCATGGTCGACAGCGCCTGAGGACTCTTTGGCATAACAAAGAGTTTATCAAAACAATACTAACAGTCAATTCTATGTTCTACTCATGATCTTTAGTTCAGGCCTGCCTGGCCAAAACAGGGTCATTCCCGATTCGACGCCGATTCCAGTTTTTCAACGTCAGCGAGATCTTGCGCTCGCCCCGGTGGCGCGCTTGTTCGCAATCAAGTCGGGAACGGATATAACCGGAATTTCCAGTCCTTCCAAAAAAATCTCTTTTCTACTGGCATATGCCTGTTCGAATTCGACCCGGGTCTTTGGTCGCACGAGGAAAACCGTGCACGGCAACGGCGTAAGCACCTACCAGAAGAAATCTAACTTTTTCTTCTAACCAGCCCTGCAGCATCTCTCTGTAATCTTTGTTCAGCATGCGCGCCTTGAAAGAAAGACCAAGCCTCGTGCGTCAACTCCCAAACCTGCGAGAGCCGCTCTTCTGGACTTCCGGACATAAACCCGCCGTCATCTGCCTCAGCCAGAGACTGATATTTACGCACTTGTTTTCTATCGATCGAAGACATTCGGTAAGCGTAGCAGGAATGACTGCCCACGGCTTCTCCAAGCTGCTGATTCCTCTGGGATTCTGCTGATTCAGGTCGCACGTTGGCGAAGCTCGAAGCGAGCGTATCGCGGCAAGCTCTATGCGGAGTCGGCCATCTCAACGATGCCGGTCGCCCCCAACCCCCACGCCTCCTCGACCCCAAGCCCCGGCACATACACCGGAATCGGCACCAACTCGCACATCGACCTGATTTCCGCATGCGGCAGCTGATTTCGCAGCACCAGAAAATCCGCGCCGGCATCGCTCGCCGCCATCGCATCCGCCACGCCGTCGCACCACACGCCGCACAGGCGTCCGTCGGCATCTGCTTCGGTCAAACGCCCCACCAAATATTCCGACGTCGAAGTCTGCGACAGCCTCTCCGGCAACCGCAGCGCCGCGACAATCGGTCCGTCCGCCGGCAAGAGCTCCACCGACTCGAGTTCGTCCTGCGTGCACCAACGCAAGGCCTGGCCATCGAGGCCGCGCGGCTCGCCTGAATACTGCTGCACCACCCACATGTCGATCAGCACGTCGCCGTAGTCGTATGCGTGCCGAACGCGGATCAATGGACGGGGTGGTGCAGACAGGCTGATCCCGAGTTCCTCGCGTAGCTCGCGCGCCAATCCTGCGCGCCGGTCCTCACCGGGTTCGAGCTTGCCGCCGGGAAACTCCCAGCCTCCCGCCAGATGTTTACCCGGCGGACGCTGGGCGATGAGCACGCGGCCCGACAGGTCGATCACTGCCGCGGCGACCACGTGGGTCGGGGGTTTCTCGCTGCGCGTCAACCGTTCGCTTGTTGCAGCGTGCCGTGGCAGTGCTTGTATTTGCGCCCGGATCCGCAGGGACAGGGCTCGTTGCGGCCTACCTTCGGCACGGCCCTGACGAAGGGCGCAGCCGCAGGGCCAGTCCCGCGTGGCTCGAGCTCCATGACATTCCCGCCGTCCGCTGTTGCCTGCGGGCCGAGAGGATCACTCATGGGGCCTGGGGCCTGAATTGGCGACACCGCATCGGCATGCTGCATTTGCAGCGCGCGCTCTAGGCGCTGTTGTCGTTCCAGAGTTTCCCGCTCGATCTCCTCTTCACTGCGCACCTGGATTTTCGACATCGTCGTGACGGTATCGAACTTGATGCGATCCAGCATCCCCGAGAACAGTTCAAACGCCTCGCGCTTGTATTCCTGCTTGGGGTTTTTCTGCGCATAGCTGCGCAAGTAAATGCCCTGGCGCATATAGTCCATCGCAGCCAGATGTTCGCGCCAATGCTGATCGAGCGTGCGCAGTGTGATTTCCTTCTCGATGTAGCGCATCACCTGCGTGCCGACATTGGCCTCTTTCTGGTTGTAGGCGGCTTCCAGCCCGCTCACGATCTTGCCGCGGAGCACGGAGCCGTCGCCGGCTTCCTCCTCCTTCACCCAGTCGACAATAGGGAGATTGGGTCCAAAATCCTTTTCGATCGCCTTCGCCAATCCGGGCGCATCCCATTGCTCCTCGGGCGCCCCGGCCGGAACGAATTGATCCACCAATTGTTGGACCACGTCCTCGCGAATGCCCTTGATCGCCTCGGCAACGTCTTCCGCGCCCATGAGGTCGGTGCGCTGCTGGTAAATCACGCGGCGTTGATCGTTCGCCACGTCGTCGTATTCCAACAATTGCTTGCGCGCATCGAAGTTGTGCTGCTCCACGCGCCGCTGCGCGCGCTCGATCTGGCGCGTGAGCATGCCGCTCTCAATCGCCTCGCCGGCCTTCATGCCCACGCGGGTCATGAGCGCCTTCATGCGCGTCGGATCGCCGAAGATGCGCATCAAGTTATCTTCGAGCGACAAATAGAAACGGCTCGACCCAGGATCGCCCTGGCGTCCCGAGCGGCCGCGCAATTGGTTGTCGATGCGCCGCGACTCATGCCGTTCCGTGCCGATGATGTGCAGGCCGCCCGCGGCGATCACTTGCTCGTGGCGCTGTTGCCAATCGGCCTGAATGCCTTTCAGATCCGCCTCATTCGGGTTCTCGATGGCATCGATCTGCATCTGCGTACTGCCGCCCAAGACGATGTCGGTGCCGCGGCCGGCCATGTTGGTGGCGATGGTTATGGCGCCGGGGCGTCCGGCCTCGGCCACGATGTGCGCCTCGCGCTCGTGCTGCTTGGCATTCAGCACCTCGTGCGGGATCTTCTCGGTCTGCAACAGCTTCGCAATTCGCTCCGAAGCCTCGATCGAGGTGGTGCCGACGAGCACCGGCTGACCGCGCTTCACGCAATCCTGGATATCCTCGAGGATGGCCTGGAACTTGTCGTGCTCGGAGAGGAACACCAAATCCGACTTATCATTGCGGATCATCGGTTTGTGGGTCGGGATGACCACCACTTCCAAGCCGTAAATCTGCTGGAATTCGAACGCCTCGGTGTCCGCCGTTCCGGTCATGCCGGACAGCTTAGAATACAGCCTGAAATAATTCTGGAAGGTGATGGACGCGACGGTCTGATTTTCCTCGCGCACCTTCACGTCTTCTTTGGCCTCGACCGCCTGGTGCAGGCCGTCGGACCAGCGCCGCCCCTGCATGGTGCGGCCGGTGAACTCATCGACGATGATGACTTCGCCCTGGCGCACGATGTATTCCACATCGCGCTTGTACAACGAGTGCGCGCGCAGCGCCGCATTCAAGTGATGCATGAGGCGAATGTTGGTGGCGTCGTACAGGCTCTCGCCCTCGCGCAGCAGCCCGAGCTCGGCCATCAGCTGCTCGACCTTTTCATGACCCGCTTCGGTCAAGGTCGCCTGCTTGGTCTTCTCATCGACGGCGTAGTCGCCGGGGCCGTCTTCGGTTTTCTGCCTGGTCAGCCGCGGAATCAAGGCATTGATCTTGATATAGAGCTCGGTGCTCTCTTCCGCCGGTCCCGAAATGATCAGCGGCGTGCGCGCCTCGTCGATCAAAATCGAATCGACTTCATCGACGATGGCGAAGGACAACTTGCGCTGCACGCGATCCTCGAGACGGAACGCCAGGTTGTCGCGCAGATAGTCGAATCCGAATTCGTTGTTGGTGCCGTAGGTGATGTCGCAGGCATAGGCCGCGCGCTTTTCATCCGGCGTCTGGGCGTTCTTGATGACGCCGACTTCCATGCCGAGGAAGCGGAACACCGGACCCATCCATTCCGAGTCGCGCTGCGCCAGGTATTCATTCACGGTCACGACGTGCACGCCGTCGCCGGTGAGCGCATTCAAGTACGCGGGCAGCGTCGCCATGAGCGTCTTGCCTTCCCCGGTGCGCATCTCGGAGATTTTGCCGGCGTTCAAGGCCAGGCCGCCGATCAACTGCACGTCGAAATGACGCATGCCCAACTTGCGGCGCGACGCCTCGCGCACCAGGGCAAACGCCTCGGGGATCAGATCATCGAGCGGCGTCCCAGCGGCAAAGCGCGCCTTCAGTTCACGCGTCTTTTCCGGAAATTCCTCGTCCTTCAAGGCGCTGACGCTAGCCTCGAAGCCATTGACGGCCGCCACGGTGCGGCTCATCTCTTTGATGAGGCGCTGATTACGGCTGCCAAATACTTGCGTCAGAAGCTTCCACACGCGGGGAGTCCTTTGGAAAACTGGGTATTGTACGGATAGACCGGAAGACCAGGAAATCGTTTCGACATCGGCCTTTTCAAGGGCCTGGCGTCTCTTTAGGGACTAACGATCCTCTCCGATGAAGCGCAGGGGGTCCACCTGAGCACCATTTTTTAACACTTCAAAATGCAGGTGCGGCCCGGTCGATCGGCCGGTCGAACCCATCAATGCGACATCCTGGCCTTTACGGACCATGTCGCCCTGTTTCACCAGGATTTTTTCATTGTGGCAGTAACGGGTGGCCAAGCCGTTGCCGTGGTTGATTTCCACCATTTGCCCATAACCCGCACGCTCACCGGCGTACGTCACCAGTCCGGCAGCCACCGAGGTGATTTTAGTGCCTTCCGGCCCTGCAAAATCCAATCCCTTGTGCACCGCGGAATAACCCGTGAACGGGTCTGCCCGCCGGCCAAAATAAGACGATATCCAGCCCTCTTGAACCGGGCGGCCTTCGGGGTAGACCTGTTTATTGAGCTCGCGGGTCAAAATCAGGTTCTCGAGCACCCCTAATTGCTGCTCGCGGCTGGAAAGCTGGCCCTGCAGGTCATCCACCATGGCGGTAAGGTTGGGGATCTGCGCGGGCTGGCCGTCGGCACCGCTCTCAGCGCCTCCTATGGCCGGAGGATGGCCGAAATCGAACTCCCCATCGTCCAGATTCGCCATGCGGGTCAAGCGCTTACCAAGCGCATCCAAACGAATGACATTCGCGTTCATCTGCCCAACCCGCATCGCCAGGGCGTTCACCTTTTCCTGGAGAACGCGCTTGGTGTCTTCGATCTGTGCCTTCTGGTGCAGCAGTTCAGCCGACCAATTGCCCAATTGATCTATGGGGTTACCGCTGCTGTGACGAGCGCCCAAACCCACGCCGACGGAGAAAGCCGTGCCCACAATGGCAAGCACCAATAGCACCGCAGACGACATAATCACCGGATGTCGCAGGTCAAATTGTTTCACTCGGCCAGATTTGCGGCCGACAAAAATGACATTCATACGGATTTATTCTTCCAAGCCGAGGCGATGCTTACACTAGAGGCTTACGTCATCGGGGCTTCGAGATTATGCCCCGATGGTTATGGGTAGACTATGCAGATAACTGTCTTAAAACAAGGATTTCCGCACGGTTTCTATCAACCGGTCCGCAGCGCAGATTATTGTTGAATGCAAAACTCTAAGAGTCTCAGCGAGTTACTGGCAAGAGGTGGCAAGCGGCTTTCACTGCTCATGACCAAGGCCGCGGAGCGCGCTCAAATTGTGGAGCAGGTCCGCGCCGCGCTCCCCGTCCGCCTCGCCCAATCCGTAGCGAGTGCCGGCCTCGAGGGGGGTCGCTTGACCATCGGCGTCGTGGGAGCGGTATGGGCTTCGAGGCTGCGTTACTCCACGGACGCCATCCGCAAGCGCGTCGCCAAATCTTCGGGAAAAGAAGTGCTGACGGTGCGAATTCGGGTCGTGCCGCCCGCGGGCTGAGGGTCTTTGCGCGCGGCTGGCCAGGCCCGCGCGGCAGCTTAGGCGTGCGCGGCGGCGGCAGCGACGTAGGAAATCGGCGCGTCGGCCAAACTTTCGAACGTCACTTCTTCCCAGGCGCTTCGCGTGGCAATCAGGGTACGCAACAATTTGTTGTTGAGCGCATGACCCGATTTGAAGCCGCTGAATTCCCCGATCAGGCTGTGCCCCAGCAAGTACAAATCGCCGATGGCATCGAGAATCTTGTGCTTCACGAATTCATCTTCGTAGCGCAACCCGTCCTCGTTGAGCACCCGGTAGTCATCGAGAACGATGGCGTTGTCCATGTTGCCGCCGAGCGCCAAATTGCGCGCCCGCAGGCTCTCTAAATCACGCATGAATCCAAAGGTTCGCGCACGGCTGATCTCGCGCAAAAACGAGGTGGTCGAGAAATCCATCGACGCCACTTGGGAATGCTTCTTGAACGTGGGGTGATTGAATTCGATCTCGAAATTCACTTTGAAGCCGTCATAAGGATCGAAGCGCGCCCACTTATCGCCGTCATCGACCTGCAGCGCTTCCAAAATGCGGATGAAGCGCTTCGGCGCCTTCTGCTCCTCGATACCGGCTGATTGCAGCAGGAACACAAAAGGTCCCGCGCTGCCGTCCATGATCGGCACTTCGCCGGCGCTGACTTCCACCAGCGCATTGTCGATTCCTAAGCCCGCGAGCGCGGACAGCAGGTGTTCGACCGTCGAGACTTTGACCTCACCGCGATGCAGCGTCGTGCCCATCATGGTGTCGCCGACATTTTCGGCGTGCGCACGGATGTCGACCGGGTGATCCAGATCCGTGCGGCGAAAAACAATGCCGGTGTCAGGCGAGGCAGGCCGCAAAGTCATGAGAACTTTCTTGCCCGTGTGCAGCCCGACGCCGGTGGCACGAATCGAATTCTTCAGGGTTCTTTGATTCAACATTAAGTGAAACCGGACTATGTTACCTGCCAAAGGTACCACACGCAGCGCCCTACCCTGAACTCAAAAGTCCGTTTTTGGTTGACAGGACGGACGCTTACGCGCGGAGCCTTTTCTTTACACTTCTCGACAAGACTGGCGCCCTTGAGTGCTTTCTCCTACAGGGCGCCAAAGTTGGAATGTCGAACTGCCAGTCTCTTTAGTCTGCTTGACGCCGCAAAAACGCCGGTATATCCAGCAAATCCTCCGAATCGACTTCAGCACGCAAGCCGTCGCCTACCGCGCGTTGCCGCTGTACGGTCGGTTTGTCGAGCATTGCATAGTCGGTCGGCACCATCGGCGATCGCTGCCGAACCACCCGCATGGTGAGCGCCGGTGCATGAGCCGCCGTCGCAGTCGGCTGCGGATGAGCCCGCGCGACAGGTTTGCCCAAACCGGTCGCAACGACCGTTACGCGGATCTGGCTGGTCATCTCGGGATCGATGACCGTACCGACAACCACGGTGGCATCATCGGAAGCGAACTGCTTGATGACGTTGCCGACTTCCTGGAACTCGCCGATCGACAGATCCATGCCGGCGGTGACGTTCACCAGGATGCCCTGCGCACCCGACAGATTGATGTCTTCCAGCAAGGGACTGGAGATCGCCGCCTCGGCCGCTTCGCGTGCACGATCGTCGCCCGATGCCACGCCCGATCCCATCATCGCCATGCCGGTCTCCGACATCACGGTGCGCACATCGGCGAAGTCGACATTGATGAGGCCCGGCCGCGTGATCAATTCCGCAATGCCCTGCACTGCACCTTGCAGCACGGTGTTCGCCGCCTTGAAGGCATCGAGCAGCGTGGTGGAACTGCCGAGTACCGACAGCAGTTTCTGATTCGGAATGGTGATCAGCGAATCGACATACTTGGACAATTCCAGCATGCCCTGATCGGCGACGCGCGAGCGCTTGTTGCCTTCCATTTCGAACGGCCGGGTCACCACCGCGACGGTGAGAATCCCGAGCTCCTTGGCAACCTGCGCCACCACGGGTGCCGCGCCCGTGCCGGTGCCCCCGCCCATGCCGGCGGTGATGAACAGCATGTCGCAGCCTTCGATCAGCTCGATGATGCGATCACGATCTTCCATCGCGGCTTGACGGCCCACTTCCGGGTCGGCGCCGGCGCCCAAGCCCTTGGTGATATTGCAGCCGATCTGCAGCGCCGTGCGCACTTTGGAGTGCTTCAGCGCCTGCGCATCGGTGTTGATGCATATGAAGTCCACGCCCTCGAGTCCGGCCTGAACCATGTGCGAGACAGCGTTGCCGCCGCCGCCGCCCACGCCCAGCACCTTGATGACGGCGCTTTGGCTATAAGAATCCATCAGTTCGAACATTCCAGTTCTCCTACGTTAGTTATCATTAACTCGATCAAAAATTGCCTTGAAACCAAGCTTTCATTCGCTCCAGCAGATTTTTCATGCCGCCCGCGAGCAGCGGCGCGTCCGTGCGGTGCGCATCCATGGTGCTTTTGGCGTAGAGCAGAAGACCCACGCCGGTGGCGTGGATCGGATTGCTCACGACCTCCGATAAACCGGTGACGTATTGCGGCACGCCCAATCGAACGGGCATATGAAAAACTTCTTCGGCGAGTTCGATGGCGCCTTCCATTTTGGCGCTGCCGCCGGTGAGCACGATGCCCGTGGCCACCTGCTCCTCGAGTCCCGCGCGGCGCAGTTCATCGCGTATCAGCCCGAACAGTTCTTCGTAGCGGGGTTCGACGATCTCGGCGAGAGTCTGGCGCGCCAGGCGGCGCGGCGGACGATCCCCAACGCTCGGCACCTCGATGGTTTCGTCGGGGTTCGCGAGCTGCGATAGGGCGCAGGCGTACTTGATCTTGATGTCTTCGGCGTACTGCGTGGGCGTGCGCATGGACACGGCGATGTCATTGGTGATTTGATCCCCTGCGATCGGGATCACCGCGGTATGGCGGATCGCGCCGCCGCCGAACACGGCAATGTCCGTGGTGCCGCCGCCGATATCCACCATGCACACGCCGAGGTCCTTCTCATCCTCGGTGAGCACGGCATAGCTCGAGGCCAGCTGTTCCAACACGATGTCATCGACCGCCAGGCCGCAGCGCTGTACGCACTTGACGATGTTCTGTGCGGCGCTGTCGGCGCCGGTGACGATGTGAACCTTGGCTTCCAGGCGCACGCCGGACATGCCGATCGGATCGCGGATGCCCTCCTGCGCGTCGATGATGTATTCCTGCGGCAGCACATGCAGGATTTTTTGATCCGCCGGTATGGCCACGGCCTTGGCGGCGTCGATCACGCGCTCCACATCGCCCTGCACCACCTCTTTGTCCTTGATGGCCACGATGCCGTGCGAATTGAGGCTGCGCACATGGCTGCCCGCGATGCCGGCGTACACCGAATGGATTTCGCAGCCGGCCATGAGCTCGGCTTCTTCTACCGCGCGCTGAATCGACTGGACCGTGGACTCGATGTTCACCACCACGCCCTTCTTCAAGCCGCGCGACGGGTGGCTGCCGATGCCGATGATTTCCAGCGCGCCGTCGGCTTTGACCTCGCCGACGATGGCGACCACCTTGCTGGTGCCGATGTCGAGGCCCACCAATAAATTGCGATCAGAGCGCTTTGCCATGTCTTTAAAAATTTCCTTTAAGCGTCGGCATCGTCGGGATGTTTGGCCGTACTCAAGCTCGGCGTGCCTTGATTGCGCCAGCCGATGGCAAAGCCATTGGAGTAGCGCATGTCCACGTAATTGATTTCCGTCAAGCGGTGTGCGATGACCTGTGATGCGGTGTGGATGAAGCGATCGATGCGCGCATCGACATCGCGCCGCCCTAGGCGCACGGTCACGCCGCTGTCCAAGTCCATCTCCCATGCTCCGCGTTCATCGAGACGCAGTGCCGCGATGCGCATGCCGGCTTCGAGCATCCGCCCCTGCAGCGACAGATAGCGCTGCGCGACCTGCGATTCGCTGCCTTCCGGGCCGCTCAAGCGCGGCAATTCCGCGGGCACATGAGCCGCGGCTCTGACGAACAGTTCGCCGCGCGTGTTGAGCAATCCTGAATCGCCCCAGCGCGCCGCCGCGGTCTGCTCAGTCACCGTCACCCGCAAGCTGTTCGGCCAGCGCCGCGCGATGCGCGCATGGTCCACCCACGGTAGCGCCTCGACCGCGCGCTGAATGTCGTCGAGATTCGCGGACATGAAGCCTTGATTGGCGAACGGCGCCACCGCCTTTTCGATCTGTCCCGGGCTGACGCGCTGGAAGCTGCCGTCGATGGAAATCAGGCGCACCGGACGATCGAGCGCCCAGGTGAGCACGCTCAAGGCCGCTACCAACAGCAACACCAGGGCGCCGCGGCGCGCGTACTGGCGCCAGTTGCTTAAAAAAGCCGGCCACTTGAAGCGCCGCGTGTCCGGCTTAGCCTTGCTCTTGAATCGATTGCGGTGCAGGACACGGCCCATCATTTGCGCGTCCTCGAGAAACTGGTTTCCAGCACCCGCCACACCAGTTCCTCAAAATCGATGCCGGCCTGGCGCGCAGCCATCGGCGCCAGGCTGTGGCTTGTCATGCCGGGTGTGGTGTTGATCTCTATGAAAAAGAACTTGTTGCTGGCGCGATCGCGCATGAAGTCAACGCGGCCCCAGCCCATGCAGTCGGTGACTTTGAACGCGGCAAGGGCCGCCGCCTGCAATTCCGCTTCCTCTTTGGCGCTCAAGCCGCTGGGGCAGAAGTACTGCGTGTCGTCGCGGAAGTACTTGGCCTCATAGTCGTAGAACTCGGTCGCCGGCAGGATGCGGATCGAGGGCAGCGCCGCGTCCTGCAGAATCGACACGGTGTATTCATCGCCGCTGACGAAGCTTTCCGCGAATACCACCGGATCGACGGCCTGCGCTGCCGCGTACGCACCCGCCAGTTCCGCCTCAGCTTTGACCTTCGTCATGCCGACGCTCGATCCCTGGCTCGCGGGCTTGACCATCATCGGCAGGCCGATGCGCTTAAGCGCCGGCTCCAGATCCGCCGCACTCGACAACACGGCATAGTCCGGCGCTGTGTAGCCGGCGCCGACTACCACGCGCTTGGTCTTGAGCTTGTCCATGGTGAGCGCCGAGGCGAGCACGCCGCTGCCGGTGTAGGGCACACCGATCCATTCCAGCGCGCCCTGCATGGCGCCGTCCTCGCCGCCGGGGCCGTGCAAAGAATTCCACGCCCGCTCGAAACCCTCGCTGCGCAGCGCCGGGATGGGCCGATCCTTTGGATCGAACCCGTGCGCATCGACACCGCGGCGCTTCAATGCTTCGAGCACCGCGTTGCCGCTCAACAGCGAGATTTCGCGCTCGCTCGAATCTCCCCCCAAGAGCACGGCCGTCTTGCCGAATTCCTTACCCGAGGCCGCGCGCCGCATTGCGGTTTCCTTGAGCAGGCTCATGCGGGCTCTCCGACGACGCGTACTTCAGTGTGCAACTCGATGCCCTGAAGCGTGGCGACGGTTTTCTGCACGTGCAAAATCAACGCCTCGATGTCGGCGGCGCGCGCAGAGCCGTGATTGATGATGAAATTGGCGTGCTTCTCCGACACCGACGCATCGCCGATGCGAAATCCTTTAAGGCCCGAGGCCTCGATCAACCGCGCAGCGTGCTCGCCCGGCGGGTTGATGAACACCGAGCCGCAACTCCACTCACCGATGGGCTGCGTCTCGCGCCGCTTGTCGAGGAGTTCCTTGATGGCATCCGAGTTGATGCCCGGCTTGCGTTCGAATTCCAGACGCGCGCCGATGAACCATTCGTTTTCGGGTCCTTTGACTTGCCGATAGCCGATCTCGTACTCGTCGGGCGTGCGCGTGTGGCGTATTCCCTTGCGATCCAGCACTTCCACTTCGACCACATGCCGCCAGGTCTCTTCGCCCCACGCGCCGGCGTTCATCGCCAGCGCGCCGCCGAGCGTGCCGGGAATGCCCGCAAAAAATTCCGCCGGACCTAAGCCCCACTTGACGCATTGGCGCGCAATGCGCGCGCAGGGCACGCCCGCCTCCGCGCGGATCCGTGTGGCGCTGTGGCGCTCGAGTGCGCCCAGCGCGCCGTGAGTGGCCACGACCGCGCCCCGAACGCCGCCGTCGCGCACCAATAAATTGCTGCCCAACCCCAGCCACAGCAGCGGCACTTCCGGCGGCAGCTGGCGCACGAAGGAGGACAGATCCATGATGTCGCGCGGCGTGAAAAAGAAATCGGCCGTGCCGCCGGCGTGCCAGGAGGTATGCTTGGCCATCGGCACATCGCGCAGCACTCGTGCGCTGAACTCCGGCGTCAATTCCAGAAGGTGCTGCGCGTTCATGCCGCGGCTCCCGCCGCAAAGCGGCTCTTGAGATCCAAAGCCACGGTGCCCAGATTGCCGGCTCCCATGGTCAGCACCACATCGCCGTCGTGCAGCACGGCGCGCAATGAATCGGCCAAATCATCGACGCTCTCGACGAACACCGGCTCCACGAGGCCGCGGCTGCGCACCGCGCGGCAAATGGCGCGGCCGTCGGCGCCCGCAATCGGCGCTTCGCCCGCGGCGTAGACTTCCGTCACCAAAAGCACATCGCAGTCGCCCAACACCCGGCCGAAGTCATCCAACAAATCCCGCGTGCGGGTGTAGCGATGCGGCTGAAACACCAGCACCAAGCGCCGCTCCGGCCACCCCTGACGCGCCGCCTCGAGCGTCGCCGCCACTTCGGTCGGGTGATGGCCATAGTCATCCACGATCAGCGCGCGGCCGCCCGGCCATTGAATCTCGCCGAGCTGTTGCAGACGGCGCTCGATGCCTTGGAAATTCGCCAGGGCCGTTTGAATGGCCTCATCCGGGATTTCCAGTTCAGTGGCGACGGCCACCGCGGCCAAGGAATTCAAAACATTGTGGCGGCCCGGCAGATTCAAGGTCAGGGTCAAAGGCGGGTGTCCTTCGCGCACCGCCTCGTAGCGCGATTGCAGCCCCAAGCGCTGCACATTGACCGCGCGTATATCCGCTCCTTCGCCGAAACCATAGCTCAAGAACGGCCGGCCGAGGCCTTCCACGATGCTCTGCACGTGAGCATCATCGGCGCACAACACGGCGAGGCCGTAGAACGGCAGGTTGTGCAGGAAATCGACGAAGCTCTGCTTCAGGCGCGCAAAATCGCCGTCATGCGTAGCGAGATGATCGTTGTCGATATTGGTGACGATGGCGATCATGGGCTGCAAATGCAGAAAAGACGCGTCGCTCTCGTCGGCCTCGGCGACCAGATAACGGCCTGCCCCCAATCGCGCGTTGCTGTCGGCGCTCTTCAATCGGCCCCCGATGACAAAGGTGGGATCGAGACCCGCCTCCGCCAACACGCTGGCCACCAAGCTGGTGGTCGTGGTCTTGCCGTGCGTGCCCGCCACAGCGATCGAGTAGCGAAAGCGCATCAGTTCGCCCAGCATTTCCGCCCGCGGCACCACCGGAATACGCTTTGCCAGCGCCGCGGCCACTTCGGGATTGGCGCTGTTGACGGCGCTCGATACGACGACGACGTCCGACTCGCCTAGGTGCTCGGCGCTGTGGCTGATGAAAATCTTGACGCCTAGGCGCGCGAGCCGCTCAGTCACCGCGTTGCGCTTAAGATCAGAGCCCTGCACTTCGTAGCCCAAGCTCAGCAGCACTTCCGCGATCCCGCCCATGCCGCTGCCGCCGATGCCAACCAGGTGAATGCACTTTATGCGGCGCATGCGATCTTCCAAGCGCGTGCGCACCGTCATGCGGGCGCTCCGGCTGCGATGCACAGGTCCGCGAGGCGTGTCGCGGCATCGGTGATGCGTGCGGCGCGCGCCGCTTGTGCCATCTTGAGCAAGGCGGCTCGATCCGCGCAAAGCTCGGCGATGATGGCGCTCAAGAGTTCCGGCGTGAGATCGCGCTCCTGAATGATGCGCGCCGCACCGGCGCCCACCATGACCGCGGCATTCTTCGTTTGATGATCGTCGGTCGCAATCGGGAGCGGCACGAAGATCGCGCCGAGACCCGCAGCTTGCAGCTCCGCGACCGTCATGGCGCCCGCGCGGCACACCGCGAGATCCGCCCACGCATAGGTCTTCGCCATATCGTCGATGAAGGGCAGCACCTCTGCCTCGACCTTGGCTTCAAGGTACGCGGCGCGGGTTGATTCCAGGCCCCGCTCACCGGACTGATGGAGGACCTGCGGCCGCTCCTCCGGTTTAAGCTTTGCAATCGCCTGCGGCAGGACGGTATTCAGCCGCTGCGCGCCTTGGCTGCCGCCGAAGATCAGCAGTCGCGCGCGCGACTCACGTCCCGCGAAGCGCTGCGCCGGCGCCGCGATCGCCGCAATGTCCTCGCGCACCGGATTGCCGATGGTGCTGGCACGGACGTGGGCGCCGAAGCTGCCCGGAAATGCCTCCAAAACTTGCGTCGCCAGACGCGCCAGCCAGCGATTCGTCATGCCGGCGATCGCGTTCTGTTCGTGGATGAGCAAAGGAATGCGCATCAACCACGCCGCAATGCCGCCGGGGCCGCTGACGTAGCCGCCCGCGCCCAGCACCGACCGCGGCTTCACTCGCTTGAGCACGCGCATCGCCTGCGCCACCGCATTGGCAATGCGCAGCGGCGCGAGCAACCAGGTCACTGCGCCTTTGCCCCGAATGCCGGCCACACGCACCCACTCAATCGGGAATCCCTGCGCCGGCACCAGCCGCGATTCCATGCTGCCGGGAACCCCCAGCCACACCACCGCAACGCCGCGGGCACGCAGTACTTTTGCCACCGCCAGCGCCGGGAACACGTGCCCGCCGGTGCCGCCGGCCATGATGAGCACCGGAGCATCGCTCGTTGCGCCACCGCTCGCCGGGCTCTCGGTCATCGGGCCGGCGATCATTGGGCCACCGCTCATCGTATGCCTCCCGGCATGCGCGTGACCGCCGAGCGCGAGCTGCACTTGACCTCGTGATAGATGCGCAGCAGCACGCCCAGCCACGCCAGGCTCACCAGCAAGCTGCTGCGGCCGTAGCTTAAGAGCGGCAGCGTCAGTCCTTTGGTCGGCAGGACGCCCATGTTGACGCCGATATTCACGCTGGCCTGCAGCCCTAGCCAGATGCCGAAGGCCACCGCGAGGTAGGCCTGAAACCGCAGGCCCGCCTGCGCGGCCAGGCGCGAGATATGAAACGCGCGCCACACCAGCGCAACAAACAAACCGATCACGCCGATCACGCCGACCAAGCCCAATTCCTCGGCCAGCACCGCGAACACGAAATCCGTGTGCGCTTCCGGCAGATAGAACAATTTCTGCACGCTGCTGCCCAGGCCCACGCCGAACCACGATCCGCGCCCGATCGCGATCAATGACTGAGTCAGCTGGAAGCCGCCGTTGAACGGATCATCGAAGGGATGCAGGAAGGCCAACAGGCGCTTCAGGCGATAGGGTGAAGTCAGCGCCAGCAAGGCGAAGGCCACCACCGCGGTCGAAACCAACAACGCCACGTAGCGCAGGCGCGCGCCGGCGATGAACAGGACCGCAAATCCGGTTGCGAACAGCACGGTGGCCGCGCCGAAATCCGGTTCGATCAACAAGAGCACCGCCGTCACGGACAGTAGGCCAAAGGGTTTCACCAGGCCCGGCAGCGTCTCCTCCAGTTCGGCATGCTTACGCACGCAGTAGCTGCACAGCCAGATCAGCACCAAAACCTTGGCGAGCTCCGACACCTGAAAATTCAGCACGCCGATGCGCAGCCAGCGGCGCGCACCGTTTACGCGGGCACCCAAGCCGGGGATCAGCACCAACGCTAGCAATAACAGGCCCAGCAGCAGCAGCGCCAGACCGTATTTGTCCCACAGTTCGGTCGGAATGCGCGTGACCACCCAGCCTAAAAGCAAACCGGCCGCGGTGAAAATGAATTGCCGCTCGAGAAAATAGAATGGATCGCCCATGTCGCGCGCCGCGATCGACATGGAAGCCGAGGTAACCATGATGAGGCCCACCAGCAAAAGCGCTGCGACCAACCCTAGGGTGACCGGGTCCCAGGCGAAGGGCATGCGCTCTCGTGCGCGAACACCGTATGACATGGTGGCGGTGCTCATGGCGCCGCGCCCCTTGGCGCACTGCCCCTGGGCGGCGCAGCCTTGGACGCCGCATCTTTGAGCGCCATCACCGCGGCCGCGAATACATCGCCGCGGTGCCCGAAGTCGCGAAACATATCGAAGCTCGCACAGGCCGGCGACAGCAGCACGGTGTCGCCCGCTTGCGCGGCGCGCTGTGCCTCGGCGACAGCCTCTTGCATCGACGCCGCGTTGCGCGTCTGGCACACGCCCTCGAGCGCTGCGGCGATGGCCGGCGCGTCCTTGCCGATGAGCACAGCCTCGCGCACCTTGTCTCGAAAGGCAGCCGCGAGCGGCTTGAAATCCTGGCCCTTGCCCTCGCCGCCCGCGATCACCACCAAGGGTCCGGCCATGCCGGCAACCGCGGCAATCGTGGCGCCCACATTGGTGCCCTTGGAGTCGTCGATGAAGCGCACGCCGGCGATATCGGCCACCCACGAGGAACGGTGCGACAGTCCGGGAAAGGATTCGAGCGCCTGCAGCATTGCCGGCATCGGCAAGCCCACCGCTTCGCCCAAGCTCAAGGCCGCGAGCGCATTGGCGGCATTGTGCATGCCGGTGATTTTCATGCGCGCGATGTCCAGAAGCTTTTCGCCGCGGCGCGCCAGGAAAATTTGCGCACCGCTGCGGATCAGCGTGAAATCGGCATCGGCGCGTTCAATGGAAAAAGTCAGGATGCGAGCGCCAGGGCTGCGATAGCGTGTATCGCGCATCGCCATGACCCAGGGATCATCCGCGTTCAACACTACGGTGGACGCATTGGCAAAGATTCTGCTCTTGGCACCGGCGTACGCCTCAACGGAGGGGTAGCGATCCAAGTGATCGGCTGTGACGTTGAGCACCACGGCCGCCTGCAGCACCAGAGAGGCGGTGGTTTCCAGCTGAAAGCTGGACAGTTCGAGCACGTAAAAATCCGGTTTGGGCTGCTCCAACAGATCGAGCGCCGGCTCGCCGAGATTACCGCCGGCCAGGACGCGCCTGCCCGCGGCAGCCGCCATGCGCGCCACCAAGGTGGTGACGGTGCTCTTGCCATTGGTGCCGGTGATGCCGATCACCGGGGCATGCACCGCGCGCGCGAACAATTCGACATCGCCCAGCACCTCGATGCCGCGCGCCCGTGCAAGTTTGGCAATGGGCTCCTCGAGCGAGACGCCTGGAGACATGAGCACCTGCGATGCGCCATCGAGCAGCGACTGATCGAAGCCGCCGAGCCGCAAGTCGACCGAAGCGGCGAGTTCACCGAGCTCCGCGAGACCTGGCGGAGAGCGGCGCGAGTCCGTCGCGCTCACGCGGTCGCCACGTTTGATGAGATAGCGTACGCACGAAGCGCCGGTTTTGCCCAAGCCGACCACTACGCTATTCATCAGCGGATCTTCAAGGTTGCAAGGCCCGCCAGCACCAGCAGGAAGCTGATGATCCAGAAGCGCACGATGACCTTCGGCTCAGCCCATCCTTTGAGTTCAAAATGATGATGAATGGGTGCCATGCGGAATATCCGCTTGCCCGTGAGCTTGAACGAGGCGACCTGCAGCACCACCGAAACGGTCTCGAGCACAAACACGCCGCCCATCACGAAGAGCACCAGTTCCTGGCGCACGATGACGGCGATCGTGCCGAGCGAGGCGCCGATCGCCAACGCGCCCACATCGCCCATGAACACCTGTGCCGGATAGGAGTTGAACCACAGAAATCCCAGGCCCGCGCCCACCAGCGTCGCGCTGAAAATGAGCACTTCACCCACGCCGTTGATGAAGGGGATTTGCAAATAGCGCGCGAAATTGACGTTGCCGGTGGCATAGGCGAAAACGCCCAGCGCGGCCGCGACCATGACGGCCGGCATGATGGCGAGCCCATCGAGACCGTCGGTCAAATTCACGGCATTGCTGGTGCCGACGATCACACAGTAAGCGAATACGACGAAGCCCAGGGTCGACATCGGCACTGCCACGGCCTTGAAGAACGGCACGTACAGTGAGGTCTCGGCGGCCGATTGATGCATGCTGTGCAGCGAGAACGCGATGGCGAGCGCCGCGACCGACTGCGCCAGATACTTGTAGCGCGCGGCCAGGCCCTTCGAGTTCCCCACGACCAGCTTTAAATAATCGTCGTAGAAACCGATCAGGCCGAACGCCAGCGTCGTTCCGAGCAGCACCCAGACGAAGCGGCTGGACAAGTCGGCCCACAGCAGTGTCCCGATGCCCATGGCAACCAGGATCAAACCGCCACCCATGGTGGGCGTGCCTTTTTTTAGCAAATGAGACTGTGGTCCGTCAGTGCGCACGACCTGGCCGATTTGATAGTGGCTCAGCAGCGAAATCATGCGCGGGCCGATGAGCAGTGCCATCAGCAATGCGGTCACAGCGGCGAGAATGCCGCGCAGCGTAAGATACTGAAAGACGTGAAATCCGCTGTAGAACTTCGCCAGGTATTCAGTAAGGATCAGCAGCATGCGCTAGCTCGCTCTCATCATGGGACTGGGGCCGGCGCTGGGCCCGGCGCCGCCGCCGGTGAGCGCTTGCACGACTCGCTCCAGACGATTGATGCGCGAGCCCTTGATCAGCACAGTCACGCCAGGCGATAGTTCCGACTGCAGACGGCGCGTCAGGGAATCGGCATCCGCAAACCACTCGCCCCCCGGACCGAATGTCTCCACGGCCCTGGAACTCAACGGCCCCATCGCAAAAAGGCGCTTGATCCCACAGTCGTGCGCGTAAGAACCGATGTGCGCATGGCTGTCATGACTCACTTCGCCGAGTTCGGCCATGTCGCCCAACACCAACCAGGTCGGACCTGTCAGCGAGCGCAGCACCTCCAGCGCGGCGCGCACCGAGCTGGGATTGGCGTTGTAGGAATCGTCGATGATCCAACCGCCGCGTGTTCCGGCTTTGAGCTGCAGCCTGCCTGCGACCGCACGGAAATCGGCCAATCCTAAGGCGATGTCCTCGAGAGAGGCGCCGGCGGCGCTCGCGGCCGCGGCGGCGGCAAGCGCATTGCCGATGTTATGTGCGCCGCCGGCCTTCAACATGATGGCGCGCTCGCCCAAGGGACAGATCAGGGTAAATCGCGTCGCAAACTCGCCGCGCTCGATGCCCTGAAAGATATTCTTTGCGGTGAAGTCTGCGGTGTGATGCACGCCGAAGGTCACGATGCGTTTTGCGCCGGATACGCCGCGCCAATACCCCGCGTAGGCGTCATCCGCGTTGATGATGGCAGTACCTTCTGCGCCAAGACAGGACACGGTTTCGCCCTCACCCTTCGCTACGCCATCCAAATCGCCGAACCCTTCCAGATGCTCGGCGCCGGCATTGGTGATCAGACCGACCGTGGGCTGCGCGATGCGCATGAGCGCGGCAACGTCGCCGATCGCATTGGCGCCCATCTCGATCACGGCGCTGCGATGCGAAGGCTCCAGACGCATGAGCGTCACGGGAACGCCGATATGATTGTTGAGATTGCCGTGCGTCGCCATGCAAAGACCCATGCGCGATAAAATTGCAGCGGTCATTTCCTTCGCCGTGGTCTTGCCATTGCTGCCGGCGACAGCGACAACCGGCAAGGTGAAGCCGGCTCGCCAGTTCTTCGCCAATTCTTGCAGCGCGACCAGGGTGTTGGGCACGACTACTTGCGGCAACGCGCCAGGCATCGCACGTTCGACCAGCGCACCGATGGCGCCCTGTGCGGCAGCGGCCTGCACGAATGCCGCGCCGTCAAAGTTCGGGCCGCGCAACGCAACGAACAACGCACCCGGCTTCAACGTGCGGCTATCGGTGCATACGCAACCATACGGGCGATCCTCGCCGATCAGTTCGCCGCCGGCGACTCTTGCCGCTTCGCTCAAGGTGCGCTTCATGCCGCCGCCTCCAAGACGCGCAGCGCTTCGCTGCGGTCGCTGAAGGAGCGGCGCGTTTCGCCGTAGATTTGGTAGTCCTCGTGGCCTTTGCCCGCGATCAAGACCAGATCGATCGCCTGCGCTTCCTGCAACGCCGCGGCGATGGCTGCGCCGCGATCGTGTATCACCCGCACGGTCGGGGATTTGATTCCCTTGAGGATGTCCTGCGTGATGGCCTGCGGATTCTCGGAACGCGGATTGTCATCGGTCACGATGATTTGATCCGCGAGGCTCTCGGCAATGCCGCCCATGACAGGGCGTTTGCCGGCATCGCGGTCTCCGCCGCAGCCGAAGACGCACCAGAGCGCGCCTTCACAATGTTCGCGGGCGGCGCTCAAGGCCTTGGCGAGGGCATCGGGTGTGTGGGCGTAGTCGACCACCACGGTTGGCTTGTTGGGAGCGTCGGTCTTGACCACTTCCATGCGGCCCGGCGCCGGCTTGCACTCGGCCAATGCTTTGGCTGCCTCGCTCAAGGGAACGCCGTGCGACAGCAGACAACCCAACACCACCAAGGAGTTTTCGGCGTTGAAGCGGCCCATGAGCTGCGTCTGCACGGTGAGTTTGCCGAAGCTACCGTCCAAGTCGATCGCAATACCGCGCGTCTCCATTCTTACTTGCGTCGCATGCAACGCGCGATCGGCAAGCCAGCCCGAATTTCCCGAGCCCACCCAGACAGCGATCAAGGACGCACTGCCGGAATGGTTTCGCGCCAATGCACGGCCGAACTCATCGCCGATGTTGATCACGACGTGCTTGAGATCGGCCGCTTGAAACAGCTTGGCTTTTGCGGCGCCGTACGCCTGCATGCTGCCGTGATAGTCCAGATGATCGCGCGTCAAGTTGGTGAATGCCGCAATTTGAAAACGCACGCCATCCACGCGGCTCTGGTCCAGCGCATGCGAGGATACCTCCATGGCGACCTCGCGCACGCCGGAGCTGCGCAGTTGTGCCAGCGTGCGATGCACGGTGACGGCATCCGGCGTCGTGTGCGTGGGTTCGGCCAGGGCCGCGGGACGTCCCCAGCCGATCGTCCCGATGTACGCGGCGGCCATCCCTAGCCGCTCGAGGCATTGCGCCAGCAAGTACGCGCTGGTGGTCTTGCCGTTGGTGCCCGTGATGCCCGTGATCCGCAGTTGCGAGGAAGGCCAGTTGAAAAAGCGATCCGCGATGCGCCCGACCAGACTTTTCAAATTCGGTATCGCCGCTGCGAACACCCCGTGCGGCATGGTCGGCGGCGCCAAATCGGCGTGAGGCTCCCAAAGGACCGCGCTTGCGCCGCGGGCGGCGGCATCGCCCGCAAAATCGAGGCCATGCTGCTTGAGTCCGGACAAGGCGAAGAACAAGCTGCCGGCGCGCACCTGACGGCTGTCAAGCGTCAAGTCCGAGACGCGTGCTTCGGTCGCGGGAATGTTCGCGATCCCATCGAGCAACCACATGAGTGCGGTGCTCATGGCGGCGCGTCATCCGCCCGCACCAGCGTCGCCGCCGGCACGTTTTGCAAATCATCGGGCGGCACGTCCATCAGTCGCAATGCGCCGGACATCACACTGGAGAACACCGGCGCCGCCACCTCGCCGCCCTGATGCTCATGCAAGTCGCCCATGGGCTCATCTATCACCACAACTGTGGCAAGCTTGGGATGCGATGCGGGCACCAGACCAGCAAATACCGCCATATAGCGGTCGGTCGAATATCCGCCGGCGATGGACTTGTAAGCGGTTCCGGTCTTTCCCGAAACCCGGTAGCCGATCAGCGATGCGCGCGTCGCGGTGCCGCCTTTTTCAACCACATGCTCCATGAGCTGCACCAGGTCACGCGCCACCTTCGGATCCATCACTCGTTGGCCGGCGACCGGACCTGAGATCTTTTCGAACGAGATCGGCCGCTTGATGCCGCCGGCGCCGATGGTGGCGTAGGCATGCGCCAACTGCAGCGGGGTTACGGAAAGTCCATAACCATGCGACAGCGTGGCAATGCCGACGGGCCGCCAGTGCGCGTAATTGCTCAGCATGCCGGCCGACTCGCCGGGATAATTGCTCCCCGTCACCTGGCCCAAACCCAAACCGGTCAGGGTCCTCCAGATTTGTTCGGGCTGAAGCGACAGCGCAATCTTAGCGGTGCCGACGTTGCTGGACTTCGCCAGGATCGTCGCCAAATCGATCACACCGAGGTTGTGTTCGTCTTCCTCGACCTTGTTGCCGACCTTGAAGAATCCGGGCGAGGTATCCACCACGCTGTCAGGGTGGTACTGCCCGGAAGCCAGCGCGGCGGCCATGATGAAGGGTTTGATGCTGGAGCCGGGCTCGAATATATCGGTGGCCGCGCGGTTGCGATAAAACGCGGGCTTGAGCTGCTCTCGATCATTGGGGTTGTACGACGGCTGGTTCACCATCGCCAGCACCTCTCCGGTATCGACGTCGATGACCACGATGGAACCGGCGTGCGCGCGATATTCGGCCATTGCCGACTTCAGTTCCCGATAAGCCAGATATTGGATCCGCAGGTCGATGCTGGTGACCAGATCGCGGCCCGGCCGCGGCGCGCGGATGCTTTCGACATTTTCAACGTACCGGCCGAAGGAGTCTTGAATGACACGTTTCGCACCGTCTTCGCCGTTCAACGACTGATCGAAGCCAAGCTCCAGTCCTTCCTGGCCCTTGTCATCGACGGTGGTGAAACCCACAACATGCCCCGACACTTCGCCGGCCGGGTAGTAACGGCGGTACTCGCGCAACAGGTACACGCCGGGAATTCCCAGCGCCTTGATGCGGGCCGCCTGCTCCGGCGGCATATGGCGTTCCAGATACAAAAATTCACGATCCAGGTTGCTGGTGACGCGGCGCGCGAGCGTCTGCTGGTCTTCCTTGAGCGCGCGTGCCAGCTTCGGCAATTGATCGATGTTTTCATCGATCTCCTGGGGATTGACCCAAATGCTGTCCACCGGCGTGCTCACGGCCAGCGGCTCGCCGTTGCGATCAGTGATCGCACCGCGGTGTGCCGCGATCTTCACCACTCGCATCGAACGATCGTCGCCTTGCTTGGCAAAAAAGCTGTGATCAATAAGCTGCAGTTCGACCGCGCGCGCAGCGAGGCCGATGGCGCCGAGCACCACCAGTCCTAATACCACCATGGAGCGCCAGCGGTAGGATTTCGCCGGGCGCTGATTTTCGCCGGAGCGTGATTTCACGGTCGGACTATCCTCACATCACGAGTCTGCGGGATGTTCATCCGCAATTTGGCGTTGGCCACGCGCTCGACGAAGGCATGCGAGGACCAATAGCTCTGCTCGAGCTGCAAACGTCCCCACTCCATGTCGAGCGAGTCGCGTTCAGAGTTGAGTTTCTCGAGCCGCACGAACATGTCGCGCGCCTTGTGGCGCTCGTAAATCACCTGCACGGCTGAGCCTAAAACGGCCAGCCACAGCAAGGGCAGAATGAGCGGCAGCACGCGACGATATTTCATGCGGCGATTCCTTGGTCGAGGCGTTCAGCGACGCGCAGGCGCGCGCTGCGCGAGCGCGGATTGATCGAGATTTCGTTGTCGTCGGCTTCTTGAGCCTTGCCGACGAGGCGCAGCTTCGGCTGCGCGTGCACGGGGATATTTGGCAGACCGGCATACATGGGATCTGCCAGCGAGTGACGGCGCATGAATTGCTTCACCATGCGATCTTCGAGCGAATGAAAGCTGATCACGGCCAGCCGGCCATGCGGCGCCAGTCGTTTGAGGGCGCTGTCGAGCGCGGTCTCGAGCTCCTTGAGCTCGCTATTGACGTAAATGCGCAGCGCCTGAAATACGCGGGTGGCGGGATGCTTGTGCCGCTCGGTGCTGCGGGCGACTCGCGCGATCATCTCGGCAAGCTGCAGCGTGCGCTCGAACGGCCTTACCTTGCGATCCGCAACGATGGCGCGCGCGATGCGCGGCGCCATGCGTTCCTCGCCGAATTCACGGAATATGCGGATCAGTTCCTCGAGCGGCGCGCCGTTGACCACGTCTGCGGCACTGATCCCCTCGCCCGCCGTCATGCGCATGTCGAGAGGGCCGTCCTGCATGAAGCTGAAGCCGCGCGCCGCGTCGTCGATCTGCGGCGAAGAGACGCCGAGGTCGAGGAGAATGCCGTCGAGCTTGAGTCCGGCGCTAACCTGATCGGCAACGGCGGCGAGCGATGAAAATGGCGCGAGAAAAATCGAGAAGCGCGGATCGGCTGAGAAGCGGGCTCGGGCCGCCGCAACGGCCTCGGGATCACGATCGAGACTGATCAGTCGGCCGTTCGCGATGAGCTTCTCCAAAATCGCCCCTGCATGTCCGCCTCGGCCATAAGTGGCATCCATGTAGGTGCCACCCGCCTGAATGTTCAACGCCGTCAGTACCTGGGGTAACAGGACCGCCGTGTGAACCCCCGCAACCTCTTCCACCGCCTAAGGCCGTCAGAACGACAGCGTGTCAAGATCGGCCGGCAAGTCGGTGGTGCTCTCCGGACTCGCCAACCATTCGTCGCGTCGCTCGTTCCAGCGCGCCTCATCCCACAATTCGAATCGAATTCCCTGCCCGACCAACATGGCGTCGCGCGTCAACCCGGCGAACTCCCGCAAGCTGCCGGGCAGCAGCAGACGTCCGTGCGAATCGAGTTCCAAATCCGTGGCATGGCCGATCATCAGGCGCTGCAAGCGCCTCACCTGAGGGTTCAGGGTGGGGAGTTTGTTGAGCTTGCGCTCGATGTCTTCCCAGTCCGGCAGGGGGTACAGCAGCAGGCACTGGTCCTTGTCGACGGTAATGACCAAATTCCCCCCACAACGCTCCTGCAGGCGCTCCCGATAGCGAGTCGGCATCACCAGCCGTCCTTTCACATCGAGAGTTAGTTTGTTGGCACCCCGGAACATATTTTTATGGGTCCGAAAACCCATTTTCTCCCACAATTTCCCACCGGTCACCACTATAGGGATCGAAGGAGAGCACTGTCAACGCCTTATGGTAAAAAAAACCCGTGCCGACAGTGACTTAGGTCACATTTTGGGACAGCGTGCCGCAGCGCGATTACAGGTGTGAGCGGAATCAATCTCTTAGGAGATTTTTGTAGAAAAACCCGCACGTACCAAATGTCGCGATCTTCTTTTAAATTCGGCGATCCTGCGCTTAACGTGCAATTTTTATGGTTAGGAACGGTTCTGCGACAGGATACGGAGCAAAAAAGCTCTTTTGCTTTCTCTCAAAGGGCCGCGCTCTGAGGCGGGGGCCACCTGACCACGGGAAAATGGGTGTTCAGCGCTCTTTGCCGGCTCTTAGGGCCGCGCTCAAGGGCGGGGGCCGCGTCGGCCCCCGGTAATTGTTCACGCGCAGCGTGTAAAAAGAGTCGGCCGATAAGCCGGGTTCTGTCTAGGACAGTCATTCCTCTGGCATACGCGTCACCGCGCAGCTCAAGCGACCTACCCGGAAGCCCATGTGGGCCACATGTAGCGGTTTTTACGCCGCTCGCTTCCCTATTTGGTCTTGCTCCAGGTGGGGTTTGCCGTGCCGTTGGTGTTGCCACCCGCGCGGTGCGCTCTTACCGCACCATTTCACCCTTACCGGCGCCGCTTGCGCGGCACTTAGGCGGTATCTTTCTGTTGCACTTTCCGTAGGCTCGCGCCTCCCAGGCGTTACCTGGCACCGTGCCCTGCGGAGCCCGGACTTTCCTCCATCCTTACCGGGTAAGGACAGCGACTGTCTGGCCGACTCGGTGTGCACCATACGCAGGTCCACGAGTTATTGCGAGGCTGATTGCTCTTTGAGGAATAGCGCGCGCTTATATGTCTCATTGTCGCGGGCGCCCGTGATTTGCGCCGCGAGGCGCGCCGCTTGCTTCAAGGGCAACTCGGCCAACAGCGCGATCAGTACCTTGTCCAGCCGTGACTTCACCTCCAAGTCGCCGTCGCGGGATTCGGCTTGCAATGCGCCGCCGACAATCAGAACAATTTCGCCGCGCGAAAAATCGGCATCGGTGCTGGATTTATCGAGCAATTCGCGCAACGAGCCGCGGTAGGTGGTCTCGTGCAACTTGGTTGCTTCACGCACCACCGTCGCGGCGCGCGTCTCGCCGAAAGCGTTCACGCAATCCTCCAGCGTCTCGCGCACCCGGTGCGGCGATTCGTAAATCACCAGCGTGCGCGGCTCAGTCGCGAGCGATTTCAGCCTCGTCAAGCGCGCCGCGCCGCGCGTCGGCAGAAATCCTTCGAAGCAAAATCGATCCGTCGGCAATGCGCCGATCGACAGCGCCGCGATCGCGGCGCAGGGCCCAGGTATGGCCACCACATTCATGCCCGTGGCCGCGACTGAACGCACCAGCTCGAAACCGGGATCGCTGATGGCCGGCGTGCCCGCATCGCTCACCAGCGCGACCGATTTGCCCTCACGCAGCAGTGCAATTATTTCAGCGGCTCGCGCGCTTTCGTTGTGCTCATGCAGCGACAGCTGCGGTGTGCCGATCCGGAAATGCTTGAGCAGAATTCCGGTGTGGCGCGTGTCCTCCGCCGCAATCAGGTCGCAAGTTTTCAGTGTGTCGGCTGCACGGGGGCTCAAATCGCCCAAATTGCCGATCGGCGTAGCGACGACATAGAGCGTCCCCGCCGCCGGCAGCCCTGTCCGCTCTTTTGTCACTTATAATCCAGCCCAGATTTAAAGATTCAGGAGCGGAAGGGTATGGCAGCGATCTCTCGGCGTCCACGGCTGGCGCAAATTGCGGTACTCGCACTGGCGTTGATCGCGGCTGCTTGCAGCCTCATCAAGTCCACCGAATCGCCGCAGGATAAGCAAGAGCACGCCGCACGTTTGGTCCACGACGGGAAGCACGCGGAAGCGGCACAGCTATATTCCGATCTGTCGGTGCAATTGCCGGCCGAGAGCGACAACTACCAACTCTTGAGCGCAGAGCAGTGGGTCGCGGCGGGAAATGTCGCCGCCGCCAAGCAGGCGCTGGCACAAGTTTCACCAGAGGCTCGCACTAAACTCGCGACTCCGCGCGCGCTCGTGGCCGCCGAGATTGCTTACGCCGAAAATGATCCCGCCCGTGCCATTCGCGAGCTCGATCAGATTCCCGTGCCGACATCGCCGGAACAGGCGCAGAACTACTACTGGATTCGCGGCCGCAGTGCATTCCTCACGGGCCATCCGGTCGAGGGTGTGCGCGCTCTCGTTGAGCGCGAGCGTCATATTAGTGATCCCGCCGCGCTACGTGCGAATCGGGACGAACTGATGAGCCGCGTCCGCACGGCCGCCGAGCGCGGCGCACCGATGAAGGCGCCGCCGAAGACTGATCCGGTCGTCCTGGGTTGGCTCGAGTTGGGACCGGTCGCCGTCGAGGTCGAGCGCAATCCCGCGCGGGCTGCGTCGGCGCTCGACGCGTGGAAGCGCCAATTTCCGGCGCACCCGGCCAACACCAGTGTGCTCTCCACAGCGCAGACGCAGATTGCCGTAGCCACGGAATATCCCAATCAGATCGCACTGCTGCTGCCGCTCTCCGGGCGCGCCGAAGCGTTTGGCGTCGCGGTACGAGATGGCTTCATCGCGGCCTATCTGCAGCAAAGCGCCGCCAGCCGGCCGCAACTGAAGATTTACGACGTAGCCGCTGAGTCCGTGGCCAGTGCCTATAACCGCGCCATAGCCGACGGCGCCGGCTTCGTCGTGGGTCCATTGTTCAAGGATGAGGTGGCCGCGGTTGCACCGGTCACGGGCGGCCGCACGCCGGTGCTGGCGTTGAATTTCCTCGGCGAGACAGTCCCGCCGCCGAAGAACTTCTATCAATTTGCGCTCTTGCCGGAAGACGAGGCGCGCATGGTGGCACGCCACATGGTCGCCGACGGCCGCCTCAACGGCGTGGCGATCGTACCCTCGGGCGAATGGGGCACACGCGTCGCCGCGGCGTTCGCCGAGGAACTGAAAAGTCTCGGCGGCACTGTGCTCGACAGCGGTCGCTATGACCCTTCACAGGTGGATTTCTCCGACGTCATCAAATCGGTCATGCAATTGAAAGCCACCCGGGTCGAAAAGGGTGAGAAGCCCGAACCGCCGACCCATCGCAGCGATGCGGCCTTCATTTTCGTGGCCGCAAGCACCGCCGGCACCGCGCGCCTCATCCTGCCGCAGCTGAAATACAATTATTCAGGCGATGTGCCCGTGTACTCGACCTCGGACAGTTTCGACCCGGATGCCAACGCCAACTCGGATATCGACGGCATGCTGTTCCCGGATATGCCGTGGATGATTTCCAACGACCCGGTGACCACGCAGATCCGCGACAGCGTGCGCGCAGCGTGGCCGGCTCGCACCGCGCGGCGCGACCGCCTTTACGCCTTCGGATTCGACGCGTATCGGCTGGTGCCCGGCTTGCGGACGAACACTCCCGCGGCGTCGAGCAACATCGCCGGCGTGACCGGAAAATTGCATCTCGATCAGCAGAACAAGATTCGCCGCGATCTTGATTGGGCGCAAATACGAAGTGGCGCACCCTTTGTTTTATAGACTGAGAGCCGCTCTATTCGGCGCCTGCGTCGTGCTTTGCGGCACTATGCAAAGCGCTGCTCCTGCAATCGGCGCGGCACCCAAGTCGTCCGCGCCGGCAACTGCGTCCGCGTCCACACCTGCGCCCACGTCTACACCTGCCAGTGCACTTCCCGCGGCCGATCTCATCATTCACAACGCGCATATATGGACCGTGAATCTCAAGCAGCCCGAGGCCGAAGCGCTCGCCGTGGTGAATGGCCGCTTCGTCGCGGTGGGCAGCGAGGCAGCGGTCATGCGTTGGCAAGGACCGCATACCCGCGTCATCGACGCCAAGGGTGACCGACTGCTGCCGGGATTCAACGACGCCCATGTGCATTTCTCGGACGGCGGCGCCTCACTGAGCTCCGTACAGCTCGTGTATGTCACCAGCCTCAAAGAGTTCGTGCAGCGAATCGCCGACTATGCCGCGCATGCACCCAAGGGCGAATGGATTCGCAATGGCGAATGGGACGAGACCAAGTGGTCGCCCGCGCGGTTGCCCACGCGCCAGGATATTGACGCGGTCACGCCCGACAATCCGGTGGCGATCGATCGCTACGACGGCCACATGCTGCTCGCCAATTCGAAGGCCTTGGCGCTGGCCGGCATCACTGCCAAGACACCGGATCCGCCCGGTGGCGTCATCGTACGCGACGCGACCGGTCAGCCGACGGGTGCGCTGAAGGATGCGGCCACCGAGCTGCTGCAAAAAGCGGAACCGCCCTTGAATCCCGCAGAGCGTCAGCGCGCCATCGGCAGCGCCCTGCACGAAGCTGCGATGCGCGGCGTGACCAGCGTGCAGGATATGTCCTTGGATTACGGCGATCTGGCGGTGTACTCTCAGCTCGAGGCTGAAGACAAGCTCACGGTGCGGGTGTATGGCGCGCCGCTCATTGCGAATGTCGAAGACCAGGCAAAGCTTGGGATAGGCCATGCGTTCGGCAGTGCATCGTTGAGAATTGGCGCGCTCAAAATGTTCGCGGACGGCTCCTTGGGTTCGCGCACTGCGTACTTCACGCAGCCCTACACCGATGAGCCGGGGAATCGCGGCCTGCTGTTCTCGGACATGTTGCCGCTGATCAAGGCCGGCGAGCGACTGATGCGTGCCGATGCGACCAACTTGCAGGTTTGCACGCACGCCATCGGCGATGCCGCCATCAAGACCGCGCTGGACCTGTATCAAGCCGTCGATAAAAACGACGGCCCAAAAGATCGGCGCTGGCGCATCGAGCATGCTCAGCACATGGCCGCTGCCGACTTTGACCGATTCGCGCAACTGCATGTCATCGCGTCTGTGCAGCCCTACCAAGCCATCGACGACGGGCGCTGGGCCGAGGCGCGCATCGGGCATGATCGCGCCAGCAGGACGTACGCGTTTAGAACCTTCATGCAGCACGGCGTGCGTCTGGCCTTCGGCACGGATTGGCCGGTGGCCCCGCTCGATCCGATGTTGACGCTGTACGCGGCGGTAACCCGCGCGACCCTCGATGGAAAGTACCCTGACGGCTGGTTTCCCGAACAAAAGCTCTCGATTCAAGAAGCCATCGCTGCGTATACGATGGGATCTGCGTATGCAGAATTCCAGGAACATGAGAAGGGTTCGATCGAACCCGGCAAGCTTGCCGACATGGTGCTTTTGAGCCAGGACGTGCTCAAGATTGCGCCGGCCGCCATTCGCGACACACATGTGCTGAAAACTTTTCTGGGCGGCGTGGAAATTTACGATGCGGGGGCGGCTCGGCCGACGCGGCCATGAGGTATATTCCCGCTATGTTCCGGGAGACATCGAATGCGCATTCAATTCAATGCATGGCTGCTGCTCGCAATTATTTGCTTAGGATTGGCTGTAGCTCCGGCCGGAGCCGCCGACGGTGATCAATATCTCGGCGCCTGGTCAGGGAGCTGGGCAGGCGCGGATGGCTCATCGGGTCATTTCCAGCTCAAGCTCGAACGCACCGGCGACGGCAAATTGAGCGGATCCATCGCCGTCACTCAGGACGGTGGCGGCGGCTCCGACTACACCTCGAAATTGAAAAACGCCGCGTTCGCCGGCGACAAATTCACCGCGGCTTATGAGCCGCCGGACGGTCAGAGCGAGATCAACATGAAGGGCACCTTCGGCTCGAAGGGCGGCGATGGCGAATGGTCACTCGGCGCGAAGGATCAACCGTCGAGTCCCGCGGTGGCGTCGGGCACTTGGAAAATCGCCAAGCCCTAATTTGCGCGAACAGGCCGGATATGACGGCTGAGAGATGATCGGCGCAGCGGCATGATGCCGCATGGACCGCATCGACAATGTGCGCATGCAGCGCGGCGTGGCTGCCGAGCAGCTGGCGGCGGAATACCTCAAGGTACGCGGCACTAAAATTCTCGCGCGCAATCTGCGCTGCAAGGCCGGCGAACTCGACCTGGTGTGTCTTGATGGGGGCGTGCTGGCCATAGTCGAGGTCCGCCAGCGCGGCAGCGCCGAGTTCGGCGGCGCCGCCGCTTCAGTCACTTGTGCCAAGCAGCTCAAGATCATTCGCGCGGCTCAATTTTTTCTGCGGCGTGAAAAACATTGGAGAAATTTCCCCATGCGCTTCGACGTGCTGGCGATCGAGGGGTTGCCGCAAGGCGCGCATCGGGTTGACTGGGTCAAGGACGCTTTTCGCGCCGTCTGATGTGAGGACCACTGGCCATTTTGAAGCTGTGCCAGAGATGGAAAACCGGTATCTTCGGGTTATTCTATTGCCAGACGGAGAGACAGTTCACAACGCCTTTTTTGACCGAAGGTTCGTCCCATGAAAGTACGCTACTTCGCCGACACTGATACGTTGCTGATTGAATTTCGCTCAGCTCCGGTTGCGGAGACGCGCGATTTGGACGAGAACACTGTTCTAGACGTGGACGCGCAAGGCAATATCTGCTCAATCACGGTCGAGCATGCCTCCACGCGCGCCGATGCGCCCCATTTCTCGTATGAGGAAGTCGCCGCCTAACTAACGGCCCGAGCGATCGCGCGATTGCAATCTATTTAACCACCTGTAACTTCGGCCGCTTGGGCGCAGTGGCACTCGGCTTGCCGCTGCCGGGGGTGGCAGGCGGGCTGTCGGTGGGATCGGGATCCGCATCGCCCTCGGGAAAAATCATGCCCTGCCCGGTCTCGCGGGCATATATGCCAAGAATCGCGCGCACCGGAACTTGCACGGCAAAACCCACTCCGCCAAAACGAGCCTCGAAGCTCACAAAATCATTGCCCAACTTCAGCATCTGCGTCGCGGAGAAGCTGACGTTGAGGACAATCTTGCCGTCCTTCACGTACTGGCGCGGGACAGTAACCCCTTCAGCGGCCGCATCCACGACGATGTGCGGCGTTTCCCCGCTGTCAGATATCCATTCGTGCAAAGCACGCAGCAGGTATGGGCGCCGCGGTTTCAATGGCGCATCTCTCTTTCCACATCGGTCAGGCACGAACGGAAGGTGGAGCGCGCAAAAATGGCATTCATGTACTTGGTGATGGGCAGCGCCTGGGCCGGAAGTTCGATGCCGTATACTCGCAGGCGCCACAGGATCGGCGCAATACTCGCGTCCACCAGCGAGAATTCATCACTCAAGAAAAACGGCTTGGCTTTGAAGACTTCTGCGCTCGCGCAAATCGCCTCGCCTAATACCTTACGACTGTGTTCCGCAGTCTTGCTGGTCGGATCGAGCTCAATATCCCGCGCCAGGGCATACCAATCGCGCTCGACCCGATATAGCGCCACACGAAATTGAGCACGCGTCACAGGATCGATGGGCATCAGCGGCGGATGCGGAAAGCGCTCGTCCAGGTACTCGATGATCACGCGCGAGTCGTACAGGACCAAGTCCCGGTCCACCAGTGTGGGCACGCTGTGATAGGGATTCAGGTCGATCAGATCCTCAGGTAGAGCCTGCGGGTCGACATTGACCAATTCGATGGCAATGCCTTTTTCGGCCAGAACCAGGCGTGTCCGATGACTCCACGGGTCAGCCGGTGCTGAAAATAGCGTCATCACCGAACGACGTGCCAAATCGGACCTCCTAGCGATTCTCAACGGGACGGCGCCCGCTCAAAGTCAGTGGACGTCCTTCCAATACTCTTTTTTCAGCAAATACGAGAATACGAAGAACACCAACAAGAACAGCACCACAAAGATGCCCATTGACTCGCGTTTTGCCTTGATGGGTTCGGCGGCATAGTCCAAGAAATTGACGATGTCCCGAACGTATTGATCATACTCCTCCGGCTTCATGGAGCCCGGGATCATTGGCTCGACGCCCGCCAGGACCATTTTGGCGTTGCCTTTAGGGTCTTTCTCGTTTTTATACGCGGGCTTTTGCAAACCCTGTCGGTAGTACAGGATGTGCGGCATAGCCGTGCCCGGCAGGTACAAATTATTTACGCCCCAAGGCCGCGTCTTGTCGGCGTAAAAACCGTGCAAATACGAATATAAATAATTGACGCCGCGCTCCCGCGCCATCAGGGTCAAATCCGGAGGCTGCTTGCCGAACCAATCCGCGGAATCCGCGGCCATGCCGAACGCCATTTCCTCGAACGGCTTGGCGCCGTTGAATATCAAATTATTGGCAAGGTCCGCATCCGGGATCTTCAGGTCCGTCCCGAGGCGGTTGTAGCGCAGGTACTTGAGCGAATGGCAGCCCGAGCAATCATTCATGAAATCTCGCGCGCCACGCTGCAGGGACTCGATGTTTTTGATGTCCGTGCCCGCCTCCAGCAGCGGAATTTCCCCTTCTTCGGCCAACGCGGCGCCGGCGCAGAGAAGTCCAAAGGCGATCAAAACACTGGCTTTAAACATGTCCCGTAACCCTTTCCGGCTCCGGCTTCACGCGGTCGAACTTCGTGTACCAGGGCATCAGCAAAAAGAATGCAAAATAAACGGCGGTGCAGATTCGCGCCAGAATCGGATAGATGCCCGACGGCGGTTTCATGCCGCACACGGCCAGGCAGACAAATGAGATCGAAAACAGCGCCAGCATCACCTTATAGATCGGTCCTTTGTAGCGGATCGACCGCACCGGCGATCGATCGAGCCAAGGCACGAAAAACAGCACAAACACCGCGGCGCCCATCACCATCACTCCCCACACCTGCGTGCCGAAAGCCGACGGAATGGCCCGCAACATGGCGTAGAACGGCGTGAAATACCACACCGGCGTGATATCCGGCGGGGTTTGCAGAGGATTGGCCATCTCGAAATTCGGCGATTCGAGAAATAAGCCGAAGAAATTCGGCGCGAAGAAAATCACCGCCGCAAAGATGATCAAAAATCCGGCCGTCCCCATCAGATCCTTGACGGTGTAATACGGGTGAAAGGGCACGCCGTCCAGGGGATGCCCGTCGGCGTCCTTGTACTTCTTGATGTCGATGCCGTCCGGATTGTTGGAACCGACCTCGTGCAGCGCCATGATGTGCGCAATCACCAAGAAAACCAGCGCCAGGGGCAGCGCCGCCACGTGCAGGGCGAAAAATCGATTCAAGGTGGGGTCCGCGATGTTGTAATCACCGCGAATCCATTCAACCAAGGTGCTGCCGATGACCGGTAAGCTGCCGAACAATGACACGATAACCTGGGCGCCCCAAAAGCTCATGTTGCCCCAGGGCAGCACGTACCCCATGAACGCTTCGGCGATGAGCAATAAAAAGATCAAGCAGCCGAAGATCCAAACGAGCTCGCGCGGCTTGCGATGCGAGCCGTACAACAGCGCGCGGAACATGTGCAGGTAGACCACGATGAAGAACGCGGACGCACCGGTTGTGTGCATGTAGCGGATCAGCCAGCCCCACTCCACATCGCGCATGATGTATTCGATGGAGGCGAATGCCTCGGCCGAAGACGGCTTGTAGCTCATCGTCAGGAAAATACCGGTCACGATTTGGTTGGCGAGCACCAGCAGCGACAGGGCACCGAAGAAATACCAGAAATTGAAATTCTTCGGCGCGTAGTACTCAGCGACATGATCATTCCACAGTTTCGTCAGCGGAAAGCGCTGATCGATCCAGCCAATCAATCCTTTGCCGGTTCCGGCGGTCTGGGGAGCTGCGGCCATCGCTTACCTCTTGCTTTACGAAACGGGTTTGGAAGCGTCGTCGACGCCGATGACAATGCGCGTATTCGCACCGATTGCGTACGGCGGCACGGTCAAGTTCTTCGGCGCCGGCATGCTTTTGAACACCCGACCCGACAAATCATATTTCGAACCGTGGCAGGGGCAATAGAAGCCTCCGGGCCAGTTCCCACCCAAGTCAGCACCCGCTACTTGGAACGAATCGTTCGGCAAAAACGCGCCCAGCGGCGAGCAGCCCAGGTGCGTACAAACAGCGAGGCCCACCCAGTATTCCGGATTCCGCGCGCGCGCCGCACCTGTCGATTTAATGTAATCCGGCTGCAGCGAGTCCTCGGACTTCGGATCCGCCAGCATGTCGTCGTGGCCACCCAATTGATCGACCACCGCCTTGACGCGGCGTACGACGAACACCGCCTGTCCGCGCCACACGACCTTCAACATTTGGCCGGCTTCGAGTTTCGACGCATCGACTTCGACCGGCGCACCCAAGGCTTTGGCGCGAGCACTGGGCTTCCATGACGCGATAAAGGGAATCGCCGCAAATGCAACGCCGATCACGCCGGTGCCGACCGTGGCTGCCGTCAGCAAGCGGCGACGGCTGTGGTCTACCTCTTCACTCATGCGATCGCCCTCGAAAATAGTTGACAAATCTTCACGCAAACCCCTATGGCGGCAGTGTTTCCCAAAGAATATTGGGAGCGCATTATACACAGTTACGCAGGCCACCCTTAAGGCCCGAGGACGGATATTAATTGCAGAACACTCGCGTCCTCGTGGGTTTTTTGGTCAGGGCGGTCGTGGTTGGCCTGGCCGTGGCATTTCTCGTGGTTTGGTGGAACCCGACGCTGTTGGGGGCGCGCACCGCCGCTACGCCGCCCCCTGCAAGCACTTCCGCCGCAAGCATTTCCCCGGCAGCACCCAGCGCCTTGCCCGCCGCGCCGGTGGTCATGCAGAGTTTTGCCGACTCCGTGGCGCGGGCGCTGCCGGCCGTGGTCAATATTTACACGGCCCGCGTGGTGCGGGAGCGCACTCAAGCCGCTCCCTTGAATCAATTGTTCGGCGACTACTGGCCAAGCTATCGTCAGCGCGTGGAACGGAGCCTGGGCTCCGGCGTGATCGTCGATGCGATGGGCACCATTGTAACGAATCAGCATGTCATCGCCGGTGCCGATTCGATCAGGGTGCAACTGGCGGATGGACGCATCGCCGATGCCACCATCGTCGGGCAAGATCCTGACACGGACCTGGCGATCCTCGATCTCGAGATCGGCAACCTGCCCATCATGCCGCTGGGCCGATCCGATACCTTGCGGGTCGGCGATATCGTGCTGGCCATCGGCAACCCCTATGGCGTGGGTCAGACCGTAACTCAGGGTATCGTGAGCGCAACAGGCCGCGGTCAATTGGGGCTGGCGACGTTTGAAAATTTCATTCAAACCGACGCGGCGATCAATCTCGGCAACTCCGGCGGCGCGCTCATCGATGCGCATGGGGATCTGGTCGGCATCAATACCGCTGTGCTCAATCGAACCTATGGCGGACCGGAGGGCATCGGCTTTGCGATTCCCGTCAATTTAGTGCGCGGTGTGATGGAACAAATACTCAAGAACGGCCACGTCGTGCGCGGCTGGCTCGGTTTTGTGCCGCAGGACTTGAGCGAGGAGCAGTCCGCGCAGATCGGCACGGCGGGCGGCGGAATCACCGTCGTGAACATCATTGTCAAGAGCCAAGCGTACGAGGCCGGCATGCGGCCCGGCGATCTGATCACGGCTTTAGCCGGCGAAGCTGTGCACAACGCGCAGGATCTCGTAGCGCGGGTCTCCTCGCTGAAACCCGGCGCCGAAGTGGAACTCGAAGGCCGTCATGCGCGGCAAAATTACAAGCTCCAATTGAAGGTGCTGGAGCGACCTACCCGGCCCGTCCAGCAACGTTGAGGCCGGCCCGGCGCCCTAAGGCGTGCGCCGGATTTTCGCGCCGAGTTGCTGGAGTTTTTCCTCAATCGCCGCATAGCCGCGATCAATATGATAGATGCGCTCGATATCGGTGCGGCCATCGGCCACCAGCGCGGCAAGCACCAAGCTCGCTGAAGCGCGCAAATCCGTCGCCATCACCGGTGCTGCGGTCAGGCGTTCGACCCCCTTGATGATGGCGGTGTTGCCCTCCAAGCGGATTTCCGCACCCATGCGCCGCATTTCCAGCATGTGCATGAAGCGGTTCTCGAAAATCGTTTCGATGATGGTGCCGACACCGTTGGCGACCGTGTTGAGCGCCGCAAACTGCGCCTGCATGTCGGTGGGAAAAGCAGGATACGGTGCGGTTCGAATGTCGATCGCCGTGGGTCTCTTCCCGCGCATGTCGACTTCGATCCACGAGTCGCCCACCTCCACGCTGGCGCCGGCTTCCTTGAGCTTGTCGATGACGGCATCCACGTGCTCGGGGCGCGTATTTTTTACACGAATGTGGCCGCCGGTGATGGCACCCGCCACAAGATAGGTGCCCGTTTCAATTCGATCCGGCAGCACTTCGTAGGCAGTGCCGCTCAAGCGCTTCACACCCTCGATGACGATTCGGTCGGTGCCTGCGCCCTTGATCTTGGCGCCCATGGCGATCAAGAAATTCGCCAGATCAACCACTTCAGGCTCGCGGGCGGCATTCTCCAGTACCGTCTCACCCTCGGCCAAGGTCGCTGCCATCATGAGATTTTCCGTGCCGGTCACCGTGACGGTCTCCAGCACCAGGCGCGCGCCTTTTAACTTCGCGGCACGCGCTTTGATATAGCCATTCTCGATGTGAATGTCGGCGCCCATGGCCTGCAGGCCGGCCACGTGAATGTTGACCGGGCGTGCGCCGATCGCACAGCCGCCGGGCAAGGACACATCCGCAGCGCCGAAGCGCGCCAGCAAAGGTCCTAAGACCAATATGGAAGCGCGCATGGTCTTCACGAGTTGATAGGGCGCGAAATATTCCTTGATCGTCGAGGCATCGACTTCGATGTGCATCTTTTCGTCGATGGTCACCGAAACGCCCATGCGCCCCAGCAGTTCGATCATGGTCGTGACGTCCTGCAGATGCGGCACATTCGACACCGTCACCGGGCCGTCGGCCAGCAAGCAGCCGGCGAGGATGGGCAGCGTCGCATTCTTGGCGCCGGAAATGCGGATCTCGCCCTCGAGCGCAATGCCGCCGTGAATTTGGAGTTTATCCACGGCCCTGCCTTGCATACTCGTCCGGCGTGAACACCTGCAGTGCGAGGGCGTGAATTTCGTTGCCCACTGCTGCGCCAAGCGTCGAATACACCATTTGATGGCGCTGAATCGGCTTCTTGCCGACGAAAGCGGGCGCGATGACCACGGCCTCAAAGTGCACATTGTCCTCGCTGGTCACCATGGCATGACTGCCGCCCAAACCATCCTCGATCAATTGCGCTACCTGTTGTGGATTCATGCCGTCTCCTAAAAATTTGCACAAGCTTACCTGTATTATCCGTAGATGAATTCCGACTACACCGACGAGGGCCTCGTCGAGCTCGGCCGCCAGGCGCTGAACGTCGAAATCGAAGGTCTACGGGCACAGGTGCCCCGTCTCGGGACGGATTTTGCACGCGCCTGCCGGATTTGTCTTAACTGCCGGGGCCGTATCGTGGTGACAGGGATGGGCAAGTCCGGGCATATCGGCGGGAAGATCGCCGCCACGCTCGCCAGCACCGGCACCCCGGCATTTTTCGTGCATCCCGGCGAGGCCAGTCACGGCGATGTCGGGATGATCACACGCGACGATGCCGTGCTGGCGCTGTCCAATTCCGGCGAAACGGCTGAAATTCTCACCATACTGCCGGTGATCAAACGGCTCGGCGTGCCCTTGATTGCCTTTACGGGAAATTCGGACTCCGCACTGGCGCGCATCGCCACCGTCCACTTGGACATCCGCGTGCCGGCAGAGGCCTGCCCCTTGAACCTCGCGCCGACGGCCAGCACCACGGCGGCGCTGGCCGTCGGCGATGCACTAGCCGTCGCACTATTGAAGGCGCGAGGTTTCACTGAAGAGGACTTCGCGCGTTCGCATCCGGCCGGCGCTTTGGGGCGCCGCCTTCTGTATGTGAAGGATGTGATGCGCACCGGCAAGCAGATACCGACGGTTCGAGCCGACACCACGCTCGCTGAAGGGTTGCTGGAAGTCACCTCCAAAGGTCTCGGCATGACCGCGATTGTCGATGACTCGTTGCGCGTGCTCGGCGTCTTCACGGATGGCGATTTGCGCCGCGCACTCGATCGCGCAGCGGATTTGCATGCAACACGGATGGATCAAGTGATGACCGCGGGACCCAAGTCCGTGCTTCCTTCGATGCTCGCCGCGGAGGCCGTGCACTTGATGGAAACGCACCGTATTACTTCGTTGATAGTGCTCGATGATCAGGGCCAGCTGGTCGGCGCACTCAACGTGCATGATCTTTTGCGCGCGGGGGTGTTTTGAAAGCGCGCACAGCCGCGCCGCTTTCGAAGATCCAACTGCTGATCTTGGATGTCGATGGCGTACTGACTGACGGGCGGCTGTACTTCGGCTCCAAGGGAGAAGCACTCAAGGTGTTCCACGTGCGCGACGGCCATGGCATCAAGCTGCTCATGTCGGCGGGTGTGCAGGTGGCGGCCTTCAGCGGCCGGCGCTCCGCGGCGGCGGCGGCACGCCTGCGTGAACTGCGCGTGCCCACCGTGGTCCAAGGTTGCACGGATAAGTTGCGGGCACTGCATACGCTGACGAAGCGTCTTAAGGTCGACCCTTTGAATTGCGCTTGCATCGTCGATGACACACCCGATCTGCCGCTGATGTCGGCGGTCGGGCTGGCCGCCGCGGTTGCGGATGCGCATCCAGTGGTGTTGTCCGCCGCGCACTGGGTTGCGCGCTCGCCGGGCGGTTTAGGCGCCGTGCGCGAGCTGTGCGATGCCATCTTGCGCGCCCGCGCCGGGAGCGTTTAATGTTTTTTCGCGTCTTTACCGTGCTCGCGGTGGCGGCCCTGATCATCGTCACATGGATATTGACCTCCAGCGAGCACCGCCTGTCGCTGCAAGGCGGCGCCAAGCAGTCGGAGCTGCCGGGCTACTACCTGAAAAATGCGATTCTCACCGACTACGACGTGGCCGGCGCGCCCAGCATTCGCATCGAGGCTGAGCGCATCGATCAAATTGATCATGGCACCGAAGTGGCCCTGTACAACGTGCGCGTGAACTATGACGCGCCAGGAGGGCAGACTTGGGTGCTGTTCGGCGACACGGCGCATGTGCAACCCGGCGGCAAGATCATCGATGTCGCCGGCAATGTACGGCTGCAGGGCGAGAATCCGGGCACGCCGGGCACCGCGGTGATCCGCACCGACCTGTTGAGCTACAACGTTCCCGAAGCCGTTGCCAGCACCAAAAGCGACGTGCGCATCGATTACGGCGGCCACATTCTCACCGCGCGCGGTCTGAGTGCGAATTTAAAAGAGCGCACGATGCGCCTAGAATCCAAGGTCAATGGCCGTTTCATCCCTTAACTGGCTTGCTCTGGTCGCTGTCCTTGCGCCGCTGGTCCAGGCGAACGCGGCGGCCACGGCTGCGCACGATCGCCGGGCACCGATATTGCTCGACGCGCAGTCGACATCAATCGATTTGAAGACCAACAGCGCGGTCTTCAGCAAAATCCGCATCTCGCAAGGCGCCATGTCGATCACCGCGGACCAGGGTCAAGCCAGCCAACAACGCTCCGCGGATTTGTACTTCGAAAACAATGTTTGGAATTTTCGCGGCAACGTCAAGATCACGGTCGAGCAAGGGCAGCTGTTCTCCGATGATGCGCAGATCACCTTCGTCAACAGCTTACTGAGCAAGGCCGTCGTCAACGGTAAACCCGCTTCATTCGAGCAAACCGTCGCAAAGACCGGAAAACTTGCGAAAGGGCATGCCGAGACCATCGACTATGATGCGGCAAAGCATCTGGTGCGCTTCTCGAAAAATGCCTATTTGAACGACGGCGACCATGACATTCTCGCGCAATCGGTGAAGTACGATATCCTCGCCCAAAAGGTCATCGCTGAAGAAGCCGAGCAGAATTCGCAGCGAGTCCATATCACCATCACGCCGCCGCCGCCCAAAACGACCCCGCCCAAAACCAATCCATGAGCGTATTGCGAGCGTTGGGCCTTGCCAAAAGCTACAAATCACGCCAGGTGCTGCGGGATTTGTCCCTGGAGGTTGAAAGCGGAGAAGTCGTCGGGTTGTTGGGCCCCAACGGCGCCGGCAAAACCACGGCGTTCTATATGATTGTCGGGCTGACCCGATGCGAGCATGGCGAGATTTTTTTAGACAATAGGGATATCACCCGTCTGCCCATGCACCGTCGTGCGCAATTGGGCTTAGGGTATTTGCCGCAAGAACCATCGGTTTTCCGCAAACTGTCCGTCGCCGACAACATCATGGCCATCCTGGAGACCCGGCCCGGTCTGGATGATGCGGGCCGTACCGCCCGGCTAAAGGAGCTCTTGGGCGAGCTGCATATCGGCCACGTGCGCGACAGCTTGGGGATGAGTCTCTCGGGTGGGGAGCGCCGCCGGGTCGAAATCGCCCGCGCATTGGCGGCAGACCCTCAATTTATGCTGCTGGATGAACCGTTTGCAGGGGTCGATCCGCTCTCCGTTGCCGATATACAACGAATAATCAAGCACTTGTCCGACAAGGGCATAGGCGTCCTGATTACGGATCATAATGTGCGCGAGACCTTGGGTATTTGCGCCAGAGCCTATATCGTCAGTCAAGGTAGCGTCCTCGCCTCTGGATCTGCGGACCAGATTCTTGCCAATCCGCAGGTGCGTGAGGTGTACTTGGGCCAGGACTTCAAGTTATAGGTTTTAGGTTTAACGAAATATGTTGAAGCCAAGTCTGCAGCTTCGCATCGGTCAACAACTGACCATGACGCCGCAGTTGCAGCAAGCGATTCGACTCCTGCAGCTGCCGTCGCTCGACTTGCAGGCGCATGTCCGTGAGACCCTCGAAACCAACGTGATGCTGGAGGGTGAGGAAGAGACAGAGGCGCAGGATCCTGCGCGCGAACGCGAAGAATTGCCCGTTCGGCTCGATGAAAAATATGCCGAACTCGATGGCATCAGCACTCCCGTCGATCAGCGCGAAACCCCGGAAGTGGAAATCGCGGATGAGGCCTGGGGCGAACAGACCAGCGGGCCAGCCGAGCGGACCTATTCCGGCGACGACGATCGCAGCAGCGATTTCAGCGATCAGCACGGCCAAACCTTGCAGGAGCAGCTGATCGAACAGTTGGAGCTGGCCAAACTCTCCCCGGTTGACATGGCGATTGCCCGCGTCATCTCCGATGCGATCACCGATGATGGCTACCTGCAGGACGCGCTCGAGGACGTGCGTTTGAGCTTGCTGCCGGAGATCGAGGCGACTGCGGCCGATGTTGAGCGGGTGTTGGGCATCGTTCAGTCGCTGGAACCCCCCGGCGTGGCCGCACGCAATTTGGGCGAGTGCATTGCGCTGCAGCTCAAGCAGCTGGATGCGCAAACTCCGGCGCGCGATGTCGCGATCCGGGTCGCGCTCGAGCATTTGGATTTGGTCGCCAGCCAGCAGCTCGCGTTGTTGCGCCGCCAACTGCGCTGCAGCGAAAGCGATCTGGAAATGGCGCTGGCGCTGGTGCGCTCCTGCCATCCCCGGCCCGGTGCTGCGGTCAATCCGACCCAGGCGCAATACGTCATTCCCGATGTGTTCGTGCGCCGCACCGATCACGGCTGGACGGTGGAAATCAACCAAGCCACCGTGCCGCGGGTGCGCGTGAATCAGAGCTATGCCAACTTGATATCGCGAGCGCCCGATCACGCCATGCTTCGAACCCAATTGCAGGAAGCGCGCTGGCTGATGCGCAGCCTGGAAATTCGCAATGAAACCTTGGTGAAAGTGGCGCGCTGCATCGTGCAGCGCCAGACGAGCTTTTTCGAAATCGGCGAAGAGGCGATGGAGCCGCTGATCCTGAAGGATGTGGCCGAGGCGGTCGAGATGCACGAGTCGACCATCTCCCGCGTCACCACCGCCAAGTACATGCACACACCGCGCGGTGTGTTCGAGTTCCGTTATTTCTTTTCGAGCCATGTTGAAGCAGCGGACGGCACCGAGATGTCATCGACCGCCATTCGCGCCAAGATCAAGAAACTGATTTCTCAAGAAAATCAAGAAAATCCGCTGAGCGATGCGAAGCTGGCGGAAATTTTGTCGCAAGAAGGCATACCGGTGGCCAGACGCACGGTTGCCAAGTACCGCGAAGGCATGCAAATCTCTCCGTCAAACGAACGCAAGAGAGCGGCGGCCCGAGCGTCTTAAAGTGAAAGGAGGAAACATGCAATTGGATCTCAGCGGTCATCATGTGGAAGTCACCCCCGCGCTGCGCGGCTACGTTCACAAGAAATTCGAGCGAATCTCCCGGCATTTCGAGCAGCTCATTGACGTCCACTGCGTATTGACGGTCGAAAAAATGACTCATAAAGCCGAGGCCACCTTGATGGTGCGCGGCAACAAGATCTACGCCGATGCAATCGAAGAGAACATGTATGCTTCCATCGACGCCCTGGCCGACAAGCTCGACCGCTGCGTCAAAAAGCACAAGGAAAAGACCTGCGACCATCGCGCCGAGGATGTACTCAAGGCGCGTTGAGCCACCCATGCGGACCAGTCCGATAGGGCCCTCATTTCGATGAGACTGATCATCGTGAGCGGGCTCTCCGGCTCCGGAAAGAGCGTTGCTCTGCACATGCTGGAAGACATCGACTTCTACTGTGTCGACAACATTCCCGCTGCCTTGCTCAAGGCCTTCGTTTCCCACACGGTCCGCGGCATGGGTGACACCTATCCGCGGACTGCCGTGGGTCTGGATGCCCGCAATCGAGCCGGCGAAATTGAAACCATCCCCGCCCTCGTCGCCGAGCTGCGCCGCAGCAACATCGATTGCGAGGTATTGTACTTGCACGCCGCAGAGGAGGTGCTGCTCAAGCGCTATGCCGAGACCCGCCGCAAACATCCTCTGGTGACCGGCGAGATCGGCTTGCGCGAAGCCATCGCCTTGGAGCGCAAGCTGCTCGATCCCATCACCATCACGGCGGACTGGGTAATCGATACCTCGAACATGGGCGTGCACGCGCTGCGCGACCTCATTCGCGAGCGCATCGAACGTAGGCGCGAGGGCCAGCTATCGCTGATGTTCGAGTCTTTCGGCTATAAGCACGGCATTCCGGGCGATGCGGACTTCGTCTTCGACGTGCGCAGCCTGCCGAACCCCCATTGGGAAACCTCCCTGCGCAAATTGAACGGCCGCGACTCCGCCGTCATCGAGTATCTGTCGGGCTTCGCCAGCGTGCGCAGCATGATCGCGGACCTGACTGAATTTCTGGAGAAGCGTCTGAGCGAATTCTCCCAGGCAAATCGCAGTTATTTGACCATCGCCATCGGCTGCACCGGCGGCCAGCATCGTTCCGTGTACATCGCTGAACAACTCGCGGCACACTTCCGCAAATCACACCCGCAAGTGCTGACGCGGCACGACTCGCTGCATAAGGCCTAGGAGTGCGGCCGGGTAATACGTCCGCCGCCCTTCTGGCGCTTATTCTCACGGCCGCCCTCGCAATCGAGCCCAGCATTGCGCAGGTCTCGGATGCGAGGACTCCATCGGCTTCCGCTGCGAACGACTATGTGAGTCGTATCCTCGCCGGAATCAGCAATCAGGGGCGAAACCAGCAGCAACCCTATGTGACCGCAGGCGACAGGACGTACCTGATCGGCACGCAGGATGGAAATTTCCCGGATATGGGCCATCACGTACCGGGGGAAATGGGTGGGTTGTGGCTGCCCCCGATTAAGCTCATCGACGGCTTCCAGGCACGGATTGCCGAGATGGGAACCGATAAGGACATTCTGCTTGCGCAAAGCCCGGAGATGGTCGCCTATCCTTACGGAACACGGTTCAGGTATGGCCGAGTGCTGGACGACTTGGAGGTCGATCGTTTTCAGTTCAGTCCGGATCATCGGCAGGGCATGATCATCGAGTACCGCTTCAAGAACGCATCAGCGCATGCGCGACGGCTGCGCTTTCAATGGTCGGTCAACACTGATCTCCGCCCTGGTTGGTATGCAGATCGTCTCGGAATACAGGATGGGCAGGATGTTCTTGATCGGCGTGAGAGCGATGGTGTCTTCATCGCCAGGGACGCAGATAACCCCTGGTTTTGCGTCTGGGGCGCGCCACCTCCTGCAAAGGCTCAGCGAATCGAGCGTCCTGATCTCATCCCCACCAAAGGCCGTGGCGTCACGGCCGCGTCCAGTTACACGGTCACCGTCGGCCCACATGCGACCTCCATGCTGACGTTCGTTGTCTCGGGTTCGACGAGCAGCCAGACCGAGGCCCTTGCAATCTACGATGATCTGGCCAAGCACCATGTCGGGCTCCTGGCGCAAAAGGTGGCGCACTATGCCTCCATCGTCAAACGCGCCCGCATAAGAATCCCAGACCAGCGCCTGCAAGATGTTTACAACTGGACCAGGATCAACATGGAATGGCTGGTCAGAGATGTTCCCGGCGTTGGCCGGGGTCTTAGCGCGGGCTTCATGGAATATCCGTGGTGGTTCGGAACCGAGACGTATTCTCTGCAAGCGCTGATGAGGACCGGCGATTTCGACCTGGCCAAGCAGACGCTCAGATTGCTTCGAGACCAGTCGAACAAGGTGAATGCCAACGGCCGGATCGCACATGAGATCACGACCGACGGAGCGGTTGCGAATCCCGGAAATACCCAGGAGACGGCGCAGTTCGTCCTGACAGTTGGTCAGCTATTCGAATGGACTGGGGACTTAGGATTTGCACGAGAGATGTATCCCGCCATGAAGAAGGGCATCGATTGGCTCCTGGGCGAGACGGACCAGGACAAGGACCTGTTCCCGAAAGGCTACGGGATCATGGAAGTTTATGGTTTGAACGCAGCGCTGATTGATGTCGCGGTGTATACGCAGCAGGCGCTGGAGGCTGCGGCGCGGGTCGCCGACGCATTGAACGACGCGAGTGCGACCGACCGATACCGCAAACTGGCCTCCGACTTGAAAGAGAGCATCAATCAACGATTCTGGATTGAACACGACGGTACCTATGGGGATTTCTACGGCAGCCGCTCACAGGCGATCGGCGCCGCGGAGGGAGCGATCAAGCAGATAGGTCTCAAGAGCGCGGATCTGACTCCAAGAGACAAGGAATTGATTGCGCACTACGAAGCACTGAAGGCGGAATTTTTGAGGATGCCGGAGGGAAACAGGGCTTGGATCACCAACAAGAACTGGGTCATCGCAACTCCGATGGAAACCGGCATTGCTCCACGGGCGCGGGCGATTCCGCTTCTAGAAAAGATCCGGCGCGAAAACAGTGGCGAGTACGGCCCCTACCTCTCTGCCGTCGAAAGGCGGTCGATGATGACGATCTCGACCGGAGTGCAGGCCGTCGCCGAAGGCAACTATGGTCGTACGGACGAAGCGATGTGGTATGTGGACCGGATCGTTCAAACTTTTAACCGCGTATCACCCGGCTCGATATCCGAAATAATGCCCGACCGTGGCTGCTTCACGATCGCATGGACCAGCTACGGCATCGTATTGCCGTTGATCGAGCATGTCTTCGGCGTCCGACCCGACGCGGCGAACAAAACGATCGTGCTCGAGCCCCATCTTCCTGCCGGGTGGGAGAACATCAGTATCGAGGACCTTCCGATCGGCACAAACCTTGTTTCCTTTTCGCGTACCAAAACCGGGAAAGGAGTGATCTACGACATTGAAGCCAAAGAGAAGGGGTGGAGCTTCGTTCTAAGAGAGCCGGCTTTGCCCAACAGCCGGTATTTTCTCAACGGCCGACCGACCAATTCTTCGTCCTCCGGCATCCGCATGGAGGGGAGGAAGAACCGCTTGCTGATAACCTCCACGCGAGGGGCTCAAAGCCCCTAGCTGCGCACGGCGCGGAACTGGCGGGCAGACCCCAACTGCAAAAAATCGCGAATCTCCGCGGCGCGTGTTTTGGCATCCTCGTAGCCCATTTCGATCAATTCCCGCGTGAAACCTCGCTCGAATAGCAGGTAGCTCAGCAGCAGCGAGTTAGGCGAGTTATGGGCGCCCAAGGCTCGCAACAGCGTCCTCAAGGCGCGTGGCAGTTCGTCCACATGCCGCCGCGCGACTTCGTTCACGTCTCGGCTCGGCATGATCACCAAAGTATCGATCGGCCGCATGTCGGCGCTTTCATTGTAGCGATTGACGCGCTCGAGACTGGCATTCATCGTATCCATGAACAGCGAATCCAGCATGAAGCCGAACATTTGGCTGAAGGTGGGCTCGATCGGCGGCCGGAGCGGAAGCGTCCCCGTAGGCACCGGGTCATTGACCCCGATGATCAGAAGACGCGTGGCGCCGAGCAGAATCGCAGGACTCAAGGGCGATGTCTGGCGCATGGCGCCGTCGCCGTAGTAAGCGTCATTGAGCAGCACCGGGCGGAATAGGAAAGGAATGGCAAGACTGGCCATCAAATGATCCAGCGTCAACGTGGCCCGCACGCCCTTGCGATAGACGCGCTTCCACGGCTCCGCGCCGGGCTCCGCGGCGAAAAAAGTTACTGAGTCGGCGTCGCCATAGCAGGTCGCGCTGATGCCGATGGCGTGCAGGTGCGTCTTGTACAGGCTGCGTGGGATGCCGTCGAAGTGCAAATGCGTGCGCAGCAACTCCCACAAGGGCGAATTATCGAACAAGGAATGCGGCGGCTGCACCAGCCAGCCGCCGGTAAGAAACGCCAGGAACCAGTGCAGGCCGGATCTCAGCATGCTCACCGCGTCCGCCTTGAACACTTGATGCACCCGAAAATCGCGCCATACCCTTTCGATCGCAGAAACGGAACGCCGGAAATGCGCCGCATCCGACGCCAGCGCAATGGCGCTCACTGCACCCGCAGATGTGCCGGTAATGATGGGAAAGGGGCAGGCCGAGCCGCGCCGGAGCAGGTCCGCAATACCCTTGAGCACGCCGACCTGGTAGGCCGAGCGAGCACCGCCTCCAGTCAAGACCAAACCGAGCCGGCCGTGCTCCGTGTTCAATTGGACATCCTATTAGGTCAAGGCATCGATGGTCGCGTCGAGTCCGGCGAGGGTCAATGGGTACATTCGTCCTTCGAGCATGTCACGCGTCATATCGATCGAGGCCGTCTGACGCCAGCGCGACTGCGGCTGCGGATTGATCCAGGCAAATTTCGGATACTGCTTCATCAAGCGCTCGAGCCATACGCTTCCCGGCTCGGGATTCCAGTGCTCCACACTGCCTCCGGCATGTGTGATCTCGTAGGGACTCATGGTCGCATCTCCCACCAGGATCAGCTTGTAGTCCGGCCCGTAAGTGCGAATGATTTCCGTGGTCCCGATGTGCTCGTTGAAGCGCCGCCGATTGTCCTTCCACAACGACTCGTACACGAAGTTGTGAAAGTAATAATGTTCCAGATGCTTGAATTCGCTGCGCGCGGCAGAAAACAATTCCTCACAGGTCTTGACGTGATCGTCCATCGATCCGCCGATATCCAGCAGCAGCAATATCTTGATGACATTCTTGCGCTCGGCCTGCATTTTGATGTCGAGCCATCCGCCCGAGCGCGCCGTGGCATCGATGGTATCGGCCAACGCCAATTCGTCAGGCACGCCGCGCCTCGCAAAGCGGCGCAGGCGCCGCAGCGCGATCTTGATGTTGCGCGTGCCCAATTCCACCTTGTCGTCGAGGTTGGCGAACTCGCGCTTGTCCCACACTTTTACCGCGCTGCGGTTGCGCCCGCCTTCCTGGCCGATACGCACACCCTCGGGGTTGAAGCCGTAGGCGCCGTAGGGCGAGGTTCCCGCGGTGCCGATCCACTTGCTGCCGCCCTGATGCCGCTCCTTCTGCTCTTCGAGACGCTTCTTGAGCGTCTCCATCAATTTATCCCAGCCGCCCATGGCCTCGATCGCCGCCTTTTCTTCGTCGGTAAACTCGCGAACCGTCAGTTTTTCCAGCCAATCGGCGGGCAGCTGCCGCTGCAACAGCGCGAATACGTCTTCGACGCCCTTGAAGTGCGCCGCAAAGGCGCGATCGTAGCGGTCGTAGAACTTCTCGTCCTTGACCAGGCAGGTACGCGCCAAGTAGTAGAAGCGCTCGGCGCTCAAGTCGCCCAAACCGGCCTTGAGCGCTTCGAGCAGAGTCAATAATTCGGTGATCGAGACCGGGACGCCGGTCTTGCGCAGCAGAAAAAAGAATTTAACGAGCATTCCGGCGGTGCAGGAAGACAAGCTGCTCGAACAAGTGCACGTCCTGCTCGTTCTTCAGGAGCGCGCCGTACAGCGGCGGAATGAGCTTTTTGGTGTCATCGCTGCGCAACGCTTCCGGGGAAATGTCTTCGGTGACCAACAGCTTGATCCAATCGAGCAGCTCCGAGGTCGTCGGCTTTTTCTTGAGGCCGGGCGTCTCGCGGATCTTGAAAAATGTCGTCAGCGCCTCGTGCAACAGCTCGCGCTTCAGGTCCGGAAAGTGCACGTCGACGATTTGGGTCATCGTTGCCGTATCGGGGAAGCGGATATAATGAAAAAAGCAGCGCCGCAAAAACGCGTCGGGCAATTCCTTTTCGTTGTTGCTGGTAATCACGATGATCGGCCGGTGCCTGGCACGCACGGTTTCGTGCGTTTCATAAACATAGAACTCCATCCGGTCCAGTTCGCGCAGCAGATCGTTCGGAAACTCGATGTCCGCCTTGTCGATTTCATCGATGAGCAGCACCGGCTGCACGTCGCAATCGAAAGCCTCCCACAAATTGCCTTTGAGGATGTAGTTGCGGATGTCCTTGACCCTGGGATCGCCAAGCTGTGAATCGCGCAGCCGCGAAACGGCATCGTATTCGTACAATCCCTGCTGCGCTTTGGTGGTGGATTTGATGTGCCACTCGAAGAAGGGTTTGTCCAATGCGCGCGCGATTTCATTCGCCAGCAGCGTTTTCCCGGTGCCGGGCTCGCCCTTGATCAGCAAGGGTCGCGACAGAACCACCGCGGCGTTGACCGCGGCCATCAATTCTTCGGTGGCGATGTATCGGTCGGTGCCGCGAAATTCATTGGCCATGTAATGCTACTTTCGTGTGACCCGCAGGATCTGCATGGAATTGGTGCCGCCGGAGATGCCGCTGAGTTCGCCCTTGGTGAGAATGATGTGATCGTTCTCGAGCACCAATTTCTGGCCCAGCAGGAGGCGGAAAATCGAGAAATACACGGCCTCGCCCCGATCTTCGACATCATATGCGATCGGATAAACGCCGCGGTACAACGTCACGCGGCGGCGCGTTAGCTCGTGCCGGGTAAACGCATAGATGGGGATATCCGAGCGCACCCGCGACATCCAAAGCGCCGTCGAACCGGATTCGGTCAACGCGACGATGGCTTTCACGTGCAGGTGATTCGCGGTGTACATGACCGCGGCCGCAATGGCCTCATCCGTGTGCGCGAAGAATCCGCTCTGGCGCGGGCGCACGCGGACATGCTCGACTTCATACTTTTCCGCGCCGACGACGATCTGCGCCATGGCTTCCACGACCTTGGCCGGATGCCGGCCGGACGCGGTCTCCGCGGACAGCATGACGGCATCGGTCCCGTCCATGACGGCGTTGGCGACATCGGAAACTTCGGCCCGCGTGGGAATCGTGGCGGTGATCATCGACTCCATCATCTGCGTGGCCATGATCACGACTCTGTTCTGATGGCGAGCTTCCTGAATGATCAGCTTCTGCAAACCGGCGAGCTCGGCGAAGCCCATCTCCACGCCCAGATCGCCGCGCGCCACCATCACGCCATCGCTGGCTTTGACGACGGCGGCTAGATTCTTGATCGCCTCCGCACGCTCGATTTTCGCGACCAGCAGAGCGTGTCCGCCGGCCTGGCGCATCAAGCCGCGCGCCTCATCCATGTCCGCCGCATCGCGCGGAAACGAGATCCCCAGGTAGTCCACCTTAAGGCGCGCCGCCGTGACGATGTCCTCGCGATCCTTGTCGGTCAGTGCACCGGCCGACAATCCGCCGCCTTGGCGGTTGATGCCCTTGTTGTTGCCGAGTTCACCGCCCACCAGGACGCGGGTTTCGATGCGCGGGCCTTCTATCGCTACGACACGCAGGCTGATTTGGCCATCGTTCAAAAGCAGCACATCGCCGGCGAAAACGTCGGTGGGCAGTTTCTTGTAGGCAATTCCCACCGAGTGTTCGGTGCCCGCATCGACGGCCAAAGAGGCGTCCAAGGTGAACTCGGCGCCGTCCTTGAGTTCGATCTTTCCGGCCGCGAACCGGTCGATGCGGATTTTTGGTCCCTGAAGATCGCCGAGCACACCCACGTAACGGCCTGCCTGGCGCGCGGCCTCGCGTACCAGTTCAACCCGGCGCGCGTGATCGGCAACGACACCGTGCGAGAAATTCAAACGCACCACGTCCACGCCGGCGCGCACCATATCCTCGAGCACCGCCGGATCGTCCGTGGCAGGACCCAAGGTCGCGACAATCTTGGTACGCCGTAGGCCGGAGTTCGAGTTCATGCCGCGCGTTGCTCGAGAATCTCAACCGCGGGAAGCTTCTTGCCTTCGACGAATTCCAGGAATGCGCCGCCGCCGGTGGATATGTAGGAAATGCTGTCCTCGATGCCGTATTTCTCGATGGCGGCCAAAGTGTCGCCGCCGCCCGCCAGTGAGAAGGCCTTGCTGCGCGCAATGGCGGTGGCGAGCGTGCGCGTACCCTCGCCGAATTGCGCGAACTCGAATACGCCCACGGGGCCATTCCAAAGAATCGTGCCGGCGGACGCCACCAACGCCGCGATCGCTTCGGATGAATCCGGGCCGATGTCGAGAATCATGTCCTCGGCGGATACCTGGCGCACGTCCTTGACGTCGGCTTCCGCCTTCGCGGAGAACTCCTTCGCCACCACCACATCCGTCGGCATGGGAATGACGATGCCGCGTTTTTTTGATTGCTCGAGCAGCCGCCGGCAGATGTCCAGCATGTTGGGCTCGTACAGGGATTTGCCCACATTGAAACCCAAGGCCGCGAGAAAGGTATTGGTGATGCCGCCGCCGACGATCAGTTGATCCACCTTGCTCAACAAGGATTCCAGGACCGTGAGCTTGGTCGAGACCTTGGAGCCGGCGACGATGGCCAGCAGCGGCCGCGCGGGATTCTCGAGCGCGGTTTCGAGCGCCGATAACTCGCTCACCAGCAAGGGCCCGGCGCAAACGATGGGCGCGTACTTCGCAACCCCATGTGTGCTGGCTTCGGCGCGATGCGCCGTGCCGAACGCATCCATAACGTAGATGTCGCACAGCGCCGCCATGCGCCGCGACAGCTCGTCGGCATCCTTTTTTTCGCCCTTGTTGAAGCGAACGTTTTCCAGCAGCACGACCTCGCCCGGAGCCACTTCGACGCCGTCCAGCCAGTCCTTCTTGAAGGCCACCGGAACGCCGAGCAGTTGCGCCAGTCGCTTGGCCACAGGCGCCAAAGAAAACTCCTCGTCGTACTTGCCCTCCTCCGGACGTCCGAGGTGCGACATGACGAGCACGCGCGCCTTCGCGGTCAGTGCCGCCTGAATGGTCGGCAACGCGGCGCGGATACGCGCATCGCTGCTCACCGATCCGCCCTGGATCGGCACGTTCAGATCCTCGCGGATCAGCACGCGCTTGCCGCGCAGATCCAGGCTGGACATTTTGGTGATGTTCAAGAGGAAACTCTTACTTGGCCTTCGACCAGGCGATCGTCGTGTCGAGCATACGGTTGGAAAATCCCCACTCATTGTCGTACCACGAGCAAACCTTGACCAGCGTCCCCTCCATGACCTTGGTGAGCGTCGAATCGTAGGTGGATGAGGCGGGATCGTGATTGAAGTCCACCGACACCAGCGGTTGATCGTTGTAGGCCAGAATACCCTTGAGCGGACCGTTCGCCGCCGCCTTGACGGCATCGTGAATTTCCTGCGCGCTGGTTTTGCGCGCCGCGGTGAAGCTCAAATCCACCAAGGACACATTGATGGTCGGCACGCGAATCGCAAAGCCGTCGATCTTGCCTTTCAACTCCGGCAATACCAGGCCAACCGCCGCCGCGGCGCCGGTCTTCGCTGGAATCATGGACATGGTGGCCGAGCGCGCGCGGCGCAGGTCGGAATGGTACACATCCGTCAGCACCTGATCGTTGGTGTAGGAGTGGATGGTAGTCATCACGCCCGCGAGGACGCCGACCTTCTCGTGCAGCACTTTCACCAAGGGCACCAGGCAATTGGTGGTGCAGGAGGCATTCGAAATGACCGTCATGCTGGATGTCAAAATTTGGTCATTCACGCCGAAGACGATGGTGGCGTCCACATCCTCGCCGCCCGGCGCGGAAATCACGACTTTCTTGGCGCCTGCGGCGAGATGCGCCGCCGCTTTGGCCTTACTGGTGAACAAACCGGTGCACTCGAGCACAAAGTCGACGCCGAGTTCGCCCCAAGGCAATTTCGTGGGATCGCGCTGCGCGACCACGCGGATGCGATCGCCGTTGACCACCATGGAATCGCCCTCGACGTGAACTTCGCCGCGAAATCGGCCGTGCGCGGTATCGAAACGGGTCAGATGAGCATTCGTATTGGCGTCGCCCAAGTCATTGATGGCAACGATCTTGAGGTTGCCGCCGTGCTTGCCTTCATACAGCGCCCGCAGAATATTTCGACCGATTCGCCCATAACCATTGATGCCAACTTTGATCATAATTCCTCTTGTCATGCGCTTCTTGTCATGCGCTTCGCGCAACTATCAACGGGGCCGAAGCGGCCCCGACCTATGGGCGCTCGCTACGCGAGCGTTGAAAACCCCGAATCTCGCATCAGCCGGCGGTCTTTTCGACCGCTTCGATGACCTTCTCGGCGGTGAAGCCGAATTGCGGAAACAGCACTTTGGCAGGCGCGGAGGCGCCGAAGTGATCGATCCCCACTACTTGCCCTTTGAGGCCCACGTAGCGCCACCAGTCGGCACGCACGCCGGCCTCGACCGCCACGCGCCGCGTCACCGCGGCAGGCAGCACGCTCTCCTTGTACGCCTCGTCCTGCGCGTCGAAGCGATTTGTGCTGGGCATGGACACCAGCCGGATCTTGCGGCCTTTGGCATTCATCCCACGGACCGCGTCGGCGGCAATTCCAACCTCGGATCCGGTGGCGATCACGATGGCCTCCGGAGCGCCGGATGACTCGATCAGCACGTAACCGCCCCGGGTGATATTCGCCATCTGACCAGGCTCGCGTGCTTGATGAGTGCAGGCCTGGCGCGTCAATACCAACAAGGTGGGTCCGTCCCGGTTATCCAGCGCCACGCCCCACGCCACGGTGGTTTCTACCGCATCGCAGGGCCGCCACAGATCGATATGTGGGATGACCCGCAGACTTGCAAGATGCTCGATCGGCTGATGCGTGGGCCCGTCCTCGCCCAGTCCGATCGAATCGTGGGTATAAACGAATATCACGCGTATGCGCATCAAGCAGGCCATGCGCACGGCGTTGCGCGCATAGTCGGAAAAGGTCAGGAATGTACCGCCATAGGGAATCAGGCCGCCATGTGCCGTAATGCCGTTCATGACGGCTGACATACCGAACTCACGCACGCCGTAGTGAATGTAATTTCCCGCAGGCGCGGCGGGGTTCAAGGTCACCGAGTCCTTGCGCCAGGTGCCGTTTGATGGCGTCAAATCCGCCGATCCGCCCAGCAACTCCGGCAGCGAAGGCCCGATGGCATTCAGCGTCGCCTGCGAGGATTGCCGAGTGGCCAGGGATTTACCCTCGGACTGCGCCGCGCCGGCGAATGACCGCAACATATCGTCGAATCCGGCCGGCAGATCACCCGCCATGCGCCGTTCCAATTCGGCTGCCAGCGCGGGAAACTCTTGACGGTAGGCGGTGAAACGGGTGCTCCACTCGCGTTCGGCCGCGGCACCTTTCTCGCGTCGATCCCAGGCGGCGGCAATATCAGCCGGTATTTCGAACGGCGGCGAGGTCCATCCCAGCGTCTTACGTGCGATGGCAATGTCGGCATCGCCCATGGCCTCGCCGTGCATGACTTGCGTGCCTTGCTTGGGTGCGCCAAAACCGATGATGGTCTTTGCGCTGATGAACGAAGGCTTGTCGGTGACGGCGCGCGCGGCCGCCAACGCCGCGGCGACGGCTTCGCCGCTTTGGCCGTCGACACCCTGAATGACGTGCCAGCCGTACGCCTGGAAGCGCTTCGCGGTGTCGTCATCGAACCAGCCCACGACCTTGCCGTCGATGGAAATGCCGTTGTTGTCGTAAACCGCGATGAGCTTGCCGAGTTGCTGCATCCCAGCGAGGGAAGCGGCCTCGTGCGAAATGCCTTCCATCATGCAGCCGTCGCCGACAAAGACATAAGTGTGATGATCGATGATGGTGTGGCCAGGCCGGTTGAAGGTGGCCGCCAGCGAGCGTTCCGCCAGCGCCATGCCAACGGCATTGGCAAACCCTTGGCCCAATGGCCCCGTGGTGGTCTCGATGCCGAGATGCACATCACGCTCCGGGTGCCCCGGAGTCTTTGAGCCCCATTGCCGAAAATTCTTGATTTCGTCCATCGACAAGGGATAGCCGGTGAGATGGAGTACCGAATAGAGCAACATCGACGCGTGGCCGTTGGAGAGCACGAATCGATCACGGTCCAGCCAGGTCGGATTGCCTGGATTGAACTTAAGCACGTCTCGCCACAGGACTTCTGCGATGTCCGCCATGCCCATGGGCGCGCCCGGATGGCCCGAATTCGCCTTTTGGACCGCGTCCATGGACAGAGCTCGAATGGCATTTGCAAGATCGCGGCGGGTGGGCATGGGAGGCTTCTCAATTTGGCGAGACAAGCCGGGTATTGTCTCCGATGAGCCCCCTGCCAGCAATGCCGCGTGATTTCGGTCGCAGAACTCGCGGGAGTTGTGGATTTGCGACGGAACGCGGTCACATAAATGTAGTCTGTTATGTATAAGGCGGACAGGCCGCGTCATGACCCAGTTCACCGTCGCCGCAGCACCGCTTTGTTACCATTTATCTGATGCAAATTCTACAAATCACGGACACGCATCTTTACGGCAGCGCGGGCGGCAGATTGCGCGGCGTCGAGACCGATTCGAGTCTCCGTGCGACGCTCGATGATGCGTTTTTGCGCGCGCCAAACTACGAGGCCGTGCTGGTCACCGGCGATTTAGTGCAGGACGATAAGTCCGGTTATCTGCGGTTCCGCAGCCTTTTCGGCAACCTGCCCAAGCCCGTGTTGTGCATTCCGGGCAATCACGATGAACCCGAAACCATGCGTGCTGAACTCACCGGCGATCCGTTCAAGATTTGCGGCACGCACACCATAGGAGATTGGAGCTTCGTCATGCTCGACAGCTACGATCCCGGGCATGTGGGCGGCCGCTTGACGAAGAATGAGCTGGCACGCCTCGAGACCGCGCTCAAGGCTGCTCCCAAACACGTCATGGTGTGCTTGCACCATCACCCGATTACGATGGGCAGCCGCTGGTTGGACAGCGTCGGACTGGCCCAGCCCGAAGATTTTTGGAACATCATCGATGCGCATGCGAATGTGCGCGCGGTGGTGTGGGGCCATGTTCACCAAGCGTTCGACGGTAATCGCGGCAGTGTGCGTTTGTTTGCGACGCCCTCCACGGGTGCGCAATTTTTGCCGAAGAGCGATCGCTACGCGGTGGATTCGGCTCCCCCGGCCTACCGCAGTTTCGAATTGCACGCAGACGGACGTATCGACTCTCAGGTGCACTGGGTAGAATCGGCGCAATTGCGGCAAACTGCGAGCTAGGCGCACCTCTTCAATGCGACGATCCTTGATCCGCTGGCGAGTGCTGGGACTCGCGCTGTCGTGCCTCGCACTCTCGGCCTCGGTGTGCGCCGATGGCCCGCTGCATGCGCTGTGGGAATTGCACGGCAAACACAACACGGTTTACATCTTGGGGTCCATTCACGTGCTGCGGCCGAGCGACTATCCGCTTGCGCCGGCGGTGCTGAATGCCTACGGCGACGCCAAGTCTATTTTCATGGAAGTCAACTTGGCGGAGATCGACTCGCAGATCATGCAGACCGAGCTGCTCGCGAGCGCGCGCTTGCCCGAGGGCAAAACGCTGCCGGTCATCATGGGCGATGCGCGCTATAAGCGCGCGCAAGCGCTGGCCCGTGAAGTGGGCATCGATCTAGGTATCTTCGACGCCTTCGCTCCGTGGTTTGCGGCCGAAGCGATTTCGCAGCTGCAGTTGCAGCAGCTCGGCTTTGAGCCGAAGTCCGGCGTCGAAATGTTTTTCCTGGAGCGTGCGCGCGCCGACGGCAAGTCCGTGGCGGGACTGGAGACTGTGCACGATCAGATCGCTCTGTTCGACGCGCTGTCCATGGACCAGCAGGCCGATTACTTGGTCTCGAGCCTCGAGGAAGCGCATGACCTGCCCAAGGAAGTCGACGCCATGGTGCACGCCTGGGCCGGCGGCGATACACAATGGTTCGCCGACCAGCTGAAGTCCGAAATCGGCCGCGACCCGGTGCTCTATGACTCCGTTTTGGTGGCGCGCAACCGCAAGTGGGTGCCGAAAATCGAGGCCCTGCTCAACGATGACAAGAACTATTTGGTGATTGTCGGCACCGGGCATCTGGTGGGACAGAGCAGCGTAATCGCGCTGCTGAAAAAAGACGGGATCGCGGCCGCCCAAAGATGAGCGTCAGAACGGCAACGATCCCGAGACTGCTAAAACAAACCTCTCGATAAATTCCGATTAAATCTATTGCGCCGTGGGCGGCGCAGCCGCTCCGCGCCCCGCCCGGCCTGCTTGCATGCGAGCTTGCATCTGCGCCTGCATTTGCGCCTTGAGCGTGGCGAGCTGCGTTTGCTGGGCCGGCGTCAGCACCTTGAAGATCTGCGCACGCACCGCTTCGCGCTGCGTGATCATCTGCGAGTGCAGCGAGCCGTTGGCCTGCGTAACTTGCGACACGACGCTCTGGTATTTCGCATCCGTCGGCTGCGTTTGACTCAGTTTCAGTGAGTTGGCGCGCATCTCCTGATGAATGCTCTTCATCTGCGGAGCGGCGTTCTCCATGATGGTCTTGATGGATGCCTGCTGTTCTGCACTCAAGTTGAGTTTGGACAACAGGTGGAAGGCGCCGTGGTGGTGATGCCAGCCGTGCGGGCCCGGCGCGGCGGGCGCAGCCGGCGCCGCGGTCGTTGCCTCATCGGCCGCCGTCGCGATCGAAATGCCCGCGGCGGCCGTCACCAGGGCTCCAGCCGCCAGGACAGTTCCAGCCAGCAGATTGCGATTCGATTTCATATTCAGTGCTCCGATACGGTAAAAGAGAGTACGGCGCTATCGTAGACTGGCGCCGTGTAAACATGTGTCAGATGCAACGCAGGGTTCTGTTAAGAATTGCAAATTCGATGGGCGAAAGGCTCGCCGGGCGCCGACTGTGCCAGAGTATGAGGTATGACAACTGATCCCACCGCAACCCGCGAGGCCCGCGTGCTCCTGGTCGATGATGATCGCGAGCTCTGTCAGATGCTGTCTGAATACCTGGCCGCCGAACACTTCGATGTCAAAAGCGTGCACGACGGCGGCGAGGCTCTCGCGGAACTGCAGGCCGGCGAATTTGAAATCGTAATTCTCGACGTAATGCTGCCCAGCGTCGGCGGTCTCGACGTGATGCGCAAGCTGGGCGCTTCCTATGCCACTCCCATCCTGATGCTCACAGCGCGCGGCGATGATGTGGACCGCATCGTTGGCCTGGAACTCGGCGCCGACGACTATTTGAGCAAGCCTTTCAATCCGCGCGAATTGGTGGCCCGAATTCGGGCGATTCTGCGCCGCGCCAACAGTCGCGCGCCGCGCGGCAGCGTTCCCGACGAGCTGAATGTCGGTCCCATCACCCTGAACTCGGGAACGCGCCAGGTGCACGTCGCGGAAAAGCTCGTGGCGCTGACCGGCGCAGAGTTTCGCGTGCTCGAATTGCTCATGCGCTCCGCGGGCCAAGTGATTTCGCGCGACTCGATGACCGAGCAGGCGCTCGGCCGCAAACTCGCAGCCTACGATCGCAGCATCGACACGCATATCAGCAATTTGCGACGCAAGCTCGAACTCGAGACCGGCAAAAATCCGGAAATAAAGAACGTTCGCGGCTCGGGCTATACGCTCACCTGGAGCCTGTCTGAGAATTCCGCGTGAGCCGCGTTGGCTCTGCACGGGCGCATGCATAGTCTGTTCTTAAGAATCTTCCTCTTGTTCTTGCTCGCGATGACGCTGATCGTCGGCAGCAGCATCGCGACCACCTTCACCATCGCTTCCCGCGAAAACGAGGCGTTCGAGTATCAGCGCCGTCCGTCCGTTGCGGCCATCCAGGCGTCGGAAATTCTGGGCCGCGGCGGCGTCGGCGCGTTGAAAAGCTGGCTGGAAGGAAACAAGAATGCGATGGGCGATCGCAATTTATTCGTCATCGGCCCCGACGGTAAGGATCTTCTCGGACGTCGACTACCCGAAAGCGCCTCACGCCGTCTCGAATCCATCAATCGCGAGCCGGTCCCGGGAAATTTTCGGCCGTCGCGCGCCGCTCCGCAAATCGTCGCCGCGGATGGATCGACATATACGGTGGTCATGACGCCCCGCCGTCCCAGCATCTTCGGGGCTCTCAGCCTGCCTGCCATTTCGCTGACCATCCTTGGCATTGCGCTCATCGTGAGCGCACTGACCAGTTGGTGGCTGGCGGAGCACCTCACCGCACCCATTCGCCGCATTCAGGCCGGTGCGCGCGCGCTGGCCTCTGAAAATCTGGACGTGCGGGTGAGCGCGGGCCTGGAGGGCCGCAAGGATGAGCTCGCTGTCCTGGCGCGCGATTTCGACGCCATGGCGGATCAGTTGCGGGCGAACCGCAGCGCGACGACGCAGCTGTTGCGCGATATATCTCACGAGCTGCGCTCGCCATTGGCCAGAATGCGGGTCGCGCTGGGCCTGGCGCGTCAGCCTCCCGCAGACCTTACGCGGCAATTGGACCGTCTGGAACGGGAAATCGAGCGCCTCGACTCGATGATCAGCCAGGTGCTGAAGCTCGCGCGGCTGCACGGCACCGATGCCCTGCTGGAGCGCGAGCGCTTCGAACTCGACGATGTCATCGAAGAAGTCGTGCGCGACGCCAATTTCGAAGGCGCCGTGAAGAATTGCAGGATCAACTTGCAAGGCGCGGCCAATGGCGCCGTGCTCGGCAGCCGCGAATTGCTGCGCAGCGCGATCGAGAACGTGCTGCGCAATGCCGTGCGCTACAGCCCGAACGACACGGCGGTGGGGATGCAGATCGCGCGCGCCGGCGGCGGCTTGGAGATTGTCATTCGCGATCGCGGACCTGGCGTCCCGACGGCGGATTTGGAGCGAATTTTCGAGCCGTTTTATCGAGTGGCCGAATCACGCGACCGCGACAGCGGCGGTGAGGGCATCGGCCTTGCCATTACCTCCCAGGTCATGAAGGCTCACGGAGGCTCCGCCAGGGCGGAGAATGCGAATGGCGGGGGATTGGAGGTGCGACTTAGCTTGCCCGAGACAGCCATCGCCACCTAAAGTGGCGGGCTATGAGCCTGTTTCAAGAAGCCTGCAAGTACATTCCGGGCGGCGTCAATTCGCCCGTTCGAGCTTTTCGCGGCGTGGGCGGCGAGCCCATATTCTTTAAGAGAGCCAACGGCGCCTACGTGGTGGCTGTGGATGATCGCCGCTACATCGACTTCGTGGGATCCTGGGGCCCGATGATCTTGGGGCACGCGCATCCGCGGGTCATCGAGGCCGTACAGCAAGTCGCTGCCGACGGCTTGAGCTTCGGCGCCCCGACTGAATTGGAGACGCGGCTCGCGCGGCGGGTCGTCGAACTCATGCCTTCGATCGAACTGGTGCGCTTCGTCAGTTCCGGCACCGAGGCGACGATGAGCGCCATCCGCCTGGCCCGCGGCTTTACGGGCCGCGATACCATTGTGAAATTCGAGGGTTGCTATCACGGCCATTCCGATTCCTTGCTGATAAAGGCAGGGTCCGGTGCGTTGACGCTCGGTATACCCACTTCGCCCGGCGTTCCGAAATCGCTCGCCAGCCACACGGTGACGCTCAACTACAACGATGTCGAGCAAGTCGAGCGCGTGTTCCGGCAGATCGGCGCGCAGGTCGCCTGCGTCATCGTCGAACCGGTCGCCGGCAACATGAACTGCATCCTGCCGGCCCCGGATTTTCTGCAGGCGCTGCGGCGCGAGTGCGACCGGTCGGGTGCTCTCCTGATATTTGACGAAGTCATGACGGGCTTTCGCGTCGCGTTGGGCGGCGCGCAAGCCCTGTACGGCGTGCGTCCGGATTTGACCACGCTCGGCAAAATCATCGGCGGCGGCATGCCGGTCGGCGCTTTTGGCGGCCGGCGCGATGTGATGGAACAGCTCGCGCCGTTGGGTCCGGTCTATCAAGCGGGAACGCTGTCCGGAAATCCGGTCGCGATGATCGCCGGCATCACCACCCTCGAACTCATCAGCGCGCCCGGGTTTCATCAGCGCTTGGGCGCGATGACCGACATCCTGGTGGAGAGATTGACGACCGCGGCCGCCGGCGCAGGGATTGCACTCGCCACCAACCACGTCTGCGGCATGTTCGGATTTTTCTTCACGACCGAGCGCCACGTCGATCGCTACGAGAAGGTCATGGCCTGCGATGTCGAGCGCTTCAAGCGATTTTTTCACGGCATGTTGAGCGAAGGGGTGTATTTCGCGCCGTCCGCCTTCGAAGCAGGATTCTTGTCGGCGGCGCATTCGGCAGCCGACATCGAAACGACCATCGCGGCCGCTGCGCGAGTTTTCGCATCGATGAACTAGTGCGCGCCTTCGCCTGGTTCATCGGCGCGATCCTACTGGCGGGTTTGATCGGCGCGCTGCTTAGTTTTCCCGCCTATGAATTGACCTCCACCTTCGCGGGTTGGGCATTTCACCGCGTCGCCAGCCGGGTTGCGATGCTGGTTCTGATCGCCGAGCTCGTGTGGCTGTGCCGCCATTTGAACCTTACGCGCGCGCCCGATTTCGGCTACGGTCTGCCCTGGCGCAGGTTTCTCAGAGTGAGCTGCACCTGGGGAGCGATCGGCATCGCCACCGCCGCGATAGGCGCCGCCTTCCTGCTGACGACTCACCTGCGCGTCGTCGACCCGCGCTTTACGCCGACTGTGTTGAATTTTGTGCGCATTTTCCTCATCGGTTTAGGTTCCGGAATCGCCGTGGCGCTGCTGGAAGAAACCGTGATTCGCGGCGCCATGCACACGGCAATCGAACGTGAATCAGGGCCATGGACCGCAGCTCTCCTGACCGCTCCGCTGTTTGCCGTCCTGCACTTCTTCGCAAAGACCAGAATCGCGCCGCAGGACGTCGGCTGGGGCAGCGGCTTCGAGCTGTTGCTGCACTCGTTCTCGCCGCTGGCGCAGCCCGCCTTGGTGTTCGATTCACTTCTTTCCTGGCTCATCGTGGGATTGATTTTGAGTCTCACGCGCGTACTCACCGGCAACATCGCCGTAGCGATCGGACTGCATGGCGGATGGGTGGTTGTGCTGCGCATGCTGCAGGAAGGCACCACCAGCGGCGAGTCGCCGCAATATGCCTTTTGGGTCGGCCGATTCGACGGCTTGCTGGGGTACTGGCTGCTCCCGTGGGGAATCTGCATCGCAACCACGCTCTGGCTCACCCGCGCCATATGGGTACCACGGGCGCGCTCATCGGTGCTGTGAATTTGAGCGGCCTGAGCTTTCGCCAGGGTTAGCAGCGTCAAGGCACCGGCGCCTTCACTCCGCCGCCCCCTGCGCTAACGGGCTCAGCACATCCAGCCGCTCAATCGGATCGTTGAGCTCCAGGCAGAATTGTTTTTCCGAAGCTTGGATCGGCAGAATTTCCGCGAGTCGATGTCCGACCCAAACCGCATCGTCCAGGCGCATCTCGATGCCGGCATAGACTTCACCCAATTGTGGCAGAACGGTCCGGAGGAGTTCTGCCAGGCGCACATGACGTTCGGGCACGGCCGTCTTAGCTTCGGGCGCCACACTTTCGACGCCGGCCAAGTTCAGCCCGTCGGCTTGACGGCTGCGGCTCAAGATGCGAAAGCGCTGCTCGCCCACACAGGATAGGCCGAGAAAGCCATCAGACAATTGATGAAAGTCGACGATCTTCGCCATCGTCCCGACATCGAACGTGTCGGCCGGTCCGACCTCGCTGCCCTCGCGGATCAACGCGACGCCGAAGCGCTGATCCTCCCGCATACAGCGGCTCACCATGTCTACGTAGCGCGTTTCAAAGATCCGCAGGGGCAGCGGACCCTCGGGAAACAGCACGACGTTGAGCGGAAACAACGCAATCGATTGCGGCGCCGGCATCAGCGCGACCGCAACGCTGCCAATAATTTATCGTGCAGGCCGCCGAAACCGCCGTTGCTCATGATCAAGACATGATCGCCCGAGTGGGCCGCCGCGGCCAGCTCTTGTACCAGATCATCGATGCTCCCGGCGAGGCTCACGCGATCTCCCATGCTCGAAACCGCGCCCTTTAAGTCCCAGCCCAAACCTTCCGGCGCAAAAAACCAGCTCTTGTCCGCCACTTTGAGCGACGGCGCCAGTTGCTCGCGGTGCACCCCCAACTTCATGGTGTTGGAGCGCGGCTCCAGCACGGCGAGGATCCGTTGTGCGCCGACTCGCGCGCGCAAGCCCTTGAGCGTGGTCTCGATGGCAGTTGGGTGATGCGCGAAGTCATCGTACACGGTGACGCCATCGACCACGCCACGCACTTCCATGCGCCGTTTGACGCCGCGAAACAAACTCAAGGCTTGCGCCGCACGCTCCGGCGCCACACCGGCATGCCGAGCGGCGCCGATTGCGGCCAGCGCATTCAGCACGTTGTGTTCGCCGATCAACTCCCAAGCGACTTCGGCTACCGCCTGCCCCTTCAAAAGCACCTCGAAGCGGCTTGCCGCGGAAGTATCCGCAATCTGCGCGCTCCAGTCGCAAGGCGGCGCAATTCCCGCCAAACCAAAGGATTCGCGCGGCGTCCAACTGCCCTCGCTCAAGGTAAGCTTAAGTTCAGGATCGTGCCCGTTCACGATGAGCCGTCCGGACCCTGGCACCGTGCGCAGCAATTGATTGAACTGGCGGCGGATCGAAGCCACGTCGGGATAAATATCGGCGTGATCATATTCCAGATTATTCAGGATGGCGGTGCGCGGGCGGTAGTGCACGAATTTGGCGCGCTTGTCGAAAAACGCCGTATCGTATTCGTCGGCTTCGATCACGAAGAATGGCGCCGCACCTAAGCGCGCGCTGGAATCAAAATTGCCCGGCACGCCGCCGACCAAGAATCCCGGATTCAGGCCCGCGTGTTCCAGGATCCAGGTGAGCATGGCGGTCGTGGTGGTCTTGCCGTGCGTGCCGGTGACCGCGATCACATGGCGTGCATACAATACCTCTTCGGCGAGCCAGAGCGGCCCCGAGGTATACGGGATACCGCGGTCGAGCATGGCCTCGATCACGGGCATGCCGCGGCTCAGCGCGTTTCCGACCACCACGACATCGGGATTGAGATCCAGCTGAGCGGCGCCGTAGCCCTGCACGAACTCGATGCCGAGCGCTTGCAGCTGTGTGCTCATGGGCGGATACACATTCAGATCCGATCCGGTGACGTGAAATCCGGCGGTCTTGGCGATGGCGGCAACTCCGCCCATGAAGGTGCCGGCTATCCCCAAGATATGTATATGCCGCGTCATGACTGCGCCAGCAACCGATGGTTGATGGAAATGGATAAAACCAAGTAGCCGAGCGTGATGACAACTCCCAACAGAAAACCGGAATCGAGCGCAGAGCGCCAAATGTGCGCGCAAGCCAACAGATATCCGATGAATACGACGGTCCAAAGCACCCCGACAGGCAGCGACGCCCATTTGTCCTCGCCCATCAGGCGTATGACGGAGTCCAAAGGATAAAGAATCAACGCTGCGAGGGCTTCCACGCCCAAGAGCGCGGTGGCGGTCTGCAGAAAGCGCGCGCGGCGGCGCGCGAGCGCCAACAAAACCCAGGTAAACGTCAGCGGCGTTCCGACTTCCAAAACGACGCGTAGCGGAATCTGGCCGTTCGGCGGCGGGGGCAGCAGCGCGCCAAATACTTCCGTCAGTGCCACGGCACAGGCCGCAAGCACCAGCAGCAACAGCGATGCCGGTAAATATGCCGGCGTCTGGCGCCGGAGTGCAATATCTAAAAATGCTTTTGCGAGTTGCAGCATACTGATCGGAGTCTACTTCGTTGCAAATTGTACACGTGGTAAATCAATGCCTGACGCAAATTGGATCGATCGAAGCGAGGAACTTGAATCCCTTGCGCGCACATTGGAGTCGCAGCCCGAGATTGGCCTCGACACCGAATTTTTGCGCGAGCGCACGTTTTTCCCGAAATTGTGCCTGCTGCAGCTGCGTGCCGCGGGACAGATCTGGTGTGTCGATACGCTTAAAGTAGGCAGCCTCGATGCATTGATGCCGGTCTTGACCGCGCCCAAAGTGCGCAAGCTCATCCATGCCGCGCGCCAGGATCTCGAAGCGGTTTATCTAACCACGAAGCAGGTAGTCTCGCCGGTCTTTGATACTCAGATCGCGGCGGCGTGCATCGGCATGAAACCCCAGGTCGGTTATGCGGAACTGGTGAAAACATTGCTCGAGGTCACCATCCCCAAGGGACAAACCCGCACCGACTGGTCGAAGCGGCCGCTCACGCCGGCGCAACTGGAATATGCGGCGGACGATGTATTGTATTTGGACGCCATTGCACAGGAGCTCAACGCGCGTCTGCGGAAACTCGAGCGCGAGCACTGGGTTCTCGAGGACTGCTTGGAACTCGAGGAGCGCCGGCTGTATGAACCGGATCCCGCGCAGGCTTGGGAGCGGCTGCGCGGCATCGGCCAACTCCCGCCGGAACCGCGCGCCCGCGCCAGAGCCATCGCCGTCTGGCGTGAGAAGCTGGCGCGCGAGCGCGACCTGCCGCGCGCCTGGATTCTGTCGGACGCTGCCGTTTTTTCCATTGCACACGCCAGCCCCGCCACCACTGCCGCGCTCCACGCCGTGGAGCCCATGAATGAAAGATTCGCGGCCACGCTGCTCGACGCGCTCGCGATTTCCGCCGCGGGCGACTTGACCGATTTGGAGCCTGTACAGGATTCGCGCCCGACACCTGAACAGAAAGCGCTGCTCGACACCTTGAGCAAAATCGTGGATGCGCGCGCGGCGGAACTCGAAATCAGCGCCGAGGTTTTGGCGCCGCGCGGCGAACTCAAGGCGCTCGCCATGGGCAGGCGCGACACCCATGCGCTCAAGGGGTGGCGATTGCAGGAGATCGGCACGCGACTGCTGGCGACGCTCGGCGAAACGGCCACGCTTCAGCGCGCGACAGTCGGCTAGTGCCTCGGGCACTGTGAATTTGACCCGGCTCGAGTTCCCGTCAGGCACTCACCCGATGGCCTTTTGAATATTTTTGAACACCGTGTTCATGTCGGCGTCGGCATCCACCACGCGCAGCAGTCCCTCTTCCCGGTAGTGGTTGATCAAAGGCTTGGTCTGCGCCTCGTAAACATCGAGCCGCTTGCCGATGACCTCTTCCTTGTCATCCTCTCGTTGAATCAATCGGTGAGGTTTGTCGCCGCACTTCTCGGTCAACATGCCTGGCGGAGAGGTGTAGATGTTGAACACTTGGTTGCAGGTTTCGCAGATCCTGCGTCCCGTGAGACGCTTGAACAGAATCTTCAAGTCGAGATTCAGGAGCACAACGGCCTCGAGCGGCGTGCCCAAGTCGGCAAGCATTTTCCGCAACGCCTCGGCCTGCACGATATTTCTGGGAAAGCCATCCAGAATGAAGCCATTGACGGCATCCGGCTGGCTTAGGCGCTCGCGAATCATGCCGAGAACAGTGCCGTCGTCCACCAGTTTGCCGGCATCCATGGCCGCCTTGGCGCGTAGCCCCAATTCGGTGCCCTTGGAGCGCGCCTCGCGCAGCAAATCGCCGGTGGATATTTGCGGGACGCCATAGGCTTTGACCAGCAGCGCGGATTGCGTGCCCTTGCCGGATCCGGGGGCGCCAAGTAAGACTATTCTCATGCTTTCTTTTGGTAGTAAAAGCGCGCTACCGTACCAGAGGTCGCGCCGATCGGCTATTCTGCGCGCCTTAAATCGTGGGGGGCAGTGTGGCCAAAAAGAACGCGTTTTATGCACAGTCGGGCGGTGTCACCGCAGTCATCAATGCCTCTGCCTGCGGCCTGATCGAAACCGCGCGCCGGCATCCCGGCAAAATCGGCAAGGTCTATGCCGGCAGGCACGGCATCATCGGCGCGCTCACCGAGGATATGATCGACGTCAGCAAGGAAAGCCGTGCCACCATCAGCGCTTTGCGCTACACGCCGGGCGGCGCCTTCGGCTCGGCGCGTTACAAGCTGGCTGGAATCGACAAGAATCGGGCGCAATACGCGCGGCTGATCGACATATTCCGCGCGCACAACATCGGCTACTTTTTTTACAACGGCGGCAACGATTCCATGGACACGGCACAGAAGGTGTCCGAGATCGCCGTGCAGATGGACTACCCCATTATCTGCGTCGGGATTCCCAAGACCGTGGACAATGATTTAGCCGTAACCGATTGCTGCCCGGGATTCGGCTCGGTCGCCAAGTACATCGCCGTCTCGACGCGCGAAGCGGCCCTCGACGTCGCGTCCATGGCGCGCACGTCGACCAAGGTTTTCGTGCTAGAAGTGATGGGCCGGCACGCCGGCTGGATTGCGGCCGCGGGCGGTTTGGCCGCGGAAAAGGCCGGCGACGCGCCGCATATTATTTTGTTTCCCGAAATCGCCTTTGATCGCGAAGCGTTTTTGCGCAAGGTCAAGGAGACGGTCGAGAAGCGCGGTTACTGCGTCATCGTGGTCTCTGAAGGAGTACAGGACGCCGACGGGAAGTTCCTGGCTGAAGCTGGAACCAAGGATGCGTTCGGCCATGCCCAATTGGGCGGTGTGGGTCCGGTGGTTGCCCAGATGACGCAGCAGGCCTTTGGCTACAAATTCCACTGGGCCGTGGCGGATTACCTGCAGCGTTCGGCGCGCCATATTGCATCCAAGGTGGACGTCGAGCAGGCCTATGCCGTGGGCAAGGCCGCGGTCGAACTCGCGCTGAAGGGCAGGAACGCCGTCATGCCGGTCATCGTCAGAAAATCCTCCAAACCCTATCGCTGGAGCATTGGCGAAGCGCCCCTATCCGCCGTTGCCAATCAAGAGAAAAAGGTGCCGCGCGACTTCATTACGGCTGACGGTTTCGGCATCACCGCCGCCTGTCGGCGCTATCTATTGCCCCTGATTGGAGGCGAAGGGTACCCTCCTTACCACAACGGCTTGCCTGCATATGTCACATTGAAGGGTGCCAGCGTTCCGAAGCGCTTGCGGACGCCTTTTGTGATATAGTCGCGTCGCTTTTTTTGACGTTAAACTCTTATATTTCAATAACATAAGCACCCAAAAAGGGAACCTTCCATGACTCTTGATAATGCGCTATGGCTTGCGATTGCGGCCGGTGTTGTTGCAATCCTCTACGGCCTCATTTCGGTACGCTGGATTTTGAAGCAGCCTGCCGGCAATGCTCGCATGCAAGAAATTGCCGCGGCCATTCAGGCGGGCGCGCGCGCCTACCTGAACCGCCAGTACTCCACCATTGCGATCGTCGGGGTCATTCTGTTTTTTGCGATCGGTCTCGCGCTCGACTGGGCGACGGCCGGCGGCTTCGCGGTAGGAGCGATCCTGTCCGGATTGGCCGGCTATATCGGCATGTTCATCTCCGTGCGCGCCAATGTGCGCACCGCACAGGCCGCGCACCATGGCATCAATGCGGCGCTCAAGGTTGCGTTCCGCGGCGGCGCCATCACCGGCATGTTGGTCGTGGGCTTAGGATTGCTCGGCGTCGCCGGCTATTACTTCGTCATGCTCAACATTCTGGGCGATTCCGATACGGCATTGCGCTCGCTGGTGGGCTTGGCCTTCGGCGGTTCACTCATTTCGATCTTCGCGCGTTTGGGCGGCGGCATTTTCACCAAGGGCGCTGACGTCGGCGCGGATCTCGTGGGCAAGGTGGAAGCCGGTATTCCCGAAGATGACCCGCGCAACCCCGCGGTCATTGCGGATAACGTCGGCGACAATGTCGGCGATTGCGCCGGCATGGCGGCTGACCTGTTCGAGACCTATGCGGTGACGCTGGTCGCGACCATGCTGCTCGGCGGCTTGGTGATGACCGAATTGGGGACGCGCGCGATTTTGTTTCCGCTGGTACTCGGCGCGATTTCCATCGTCTCGTCCATCATCGGCACCTTCTTCGTGTCCACGCGCGAAGGCGGCAAAATCATGAACGCGCTGTACAAGGGCGTGATCGTCTCCGCGGTGCTTTCCGCCATCGCCTTTTACTTTGTGGCGCAAAACATCATGGGCGATCACGCCATGAGAATGTGGTTGTGCACCCTGGTCGGATTGGCGCTGACGGCTGCCATGATCGTGATCACCGAGTACTACACCGCTACCGAGTACAAGCCGGTGCAGCACGTGGCCGCAGCCTCGCAGACCGGTCATGCCACCAACATCATCGCAGGACTCGGCGTGTCGATGAAAGCTTGCGCCCTGCCCGTCATCGCCGTGGCCTTGAGCATCTGGGCTTCGTACCAGCTCGAGGGCCTGTATGGCATTGCCATCGCAGCCACCGCGATGCTGTCCATGACCGGCATGATCGTCGCGCTCGATGCCTACGGCCCGATCACCGACAACGCCGGCGGCATCGCCGAGATGGCGCACTTGGACAAGAAAGTTCGCGATGTGACGGATCCTTTGGATGCCGTGGGCAACACCACCAAGGCCGTGACCAAGGGTTACGCCATTGGCTCGGCGGGTTTGGCCGCGCTGGTGCTGTTTGCCGACTACACCCACAAATTAGGCGAGGTGCTGGGCCATCCCACGACCTTCGATTTATCCAACCCCGCGGTGATCATCGGTTTGTTCATCGGCGGACTGGTGCCGTATCTATTCGCCGCGATGGCGATGGAAGCGGTAGGCCGCGCCGCCGGGGCGGTGGTCAATGAGGTCCGGCGTCAATTCAAAGAGATCCCCGGCATCATGGAAGGCACCGCGAAACCCGATTACTCACGCGCCGTCGATATGCTCACCAAGGCGGCGATCAAGGAAATGATCATCCCGTCGCTTCTGCCCATTCTCGTACCCATCGCGCTCGTGTTTATCATGAATTTCCTGATGGGCCCCGGCTCCGGCGTTCAAGCGCTCGGCGGACTTCTGATCGGCACCATCGTCACGGGTCTGTTCGTGGCCATCTCGATGACGACGGGCGGCGGCGCCTGGGACAACGCCAAGAAATACATCGAGGAAGGTCACTTCGGCGGCAAAGGATCGGATGCACACAAGGCGGCGGTGACCGGCGATACGGTCGGCGATCCCTACAAGGATACGGCCGGACCCGCGATCAACCCATTGATCAAGATCATCAACATCGTGGCGCTGCTGCTGGTGCCCGTGCTCGGTAAGATGATGTAAGAACGCCGGCGATGAGCGCGGCGGCGGCGAGTGCCATAACCACCAGCCCGAAGACCCGCGCCGTCGCCAGCAGGCCCGCGTGCCGCACCATCGCACCTGCGATGATCGCCGGCGCGCCCAGCGCGATGTAGCTGACGATGAACACGATCGACAAGGTCCCCGCCCGTTCGTGGGGTGCGGCCACGCTGACGACGGTGCGCACGGCGCCTTGAAATCCCGTGCCGAAACCTACGCCGGCGATGGCGGTTCCTAAAAAGAACAACGCCACCTCGCCGTGGATCAGTGCCAGGACTGCCAAGCCCGTGCCGGCAAGTAGGCTTGCCGCCCCGAGCGCCATCATCTTCTGTGCCTCGAGCCTTGGCAGGAGGAGCACGGCAATGCCGCCGCTGGCCGCCAGGACAAACAAGGCGAGACCGCCCAGCAATGGGGCATTGGAATCCAGCATGCCTCGCGCCAGCATCGGTCCCAAGGAGGCATACAGCCCCCCGAGCGCCCACACGGCAATCAGCACCGGAAGTGCCAGGAACAGCGGCTCACGTGCGGCGGACGGCAGCGCGATTTGCGGTCTGAGCGACTTCCACGCGCCGGGTATGGGCGCAATCGGCTCCTTCATGAACTTGAGGCCGACGGCCTGCGCCAAAAAAACGGCGGCCAGCGCCGCGTAGATCAAGTGCGTCGGTGCCGGCAAAAACTGCACGAAAAATCCGGCGACAATACCGCCGGCAGCGCTGCCAAAGGCCGGCGCCACCGCATTGGCAGTCGTTCCGCGCGATTTGTTCAAGTCGATCATGGCCGCGCCGACCGCGGACAGCGCCGCTCCCGTAATGAGGCCCTGGATAATGCGGGCCAGCACCAGACCCGCTGCGCTCGCGGCGGTTGCGAACAACAACATGGTCATGGCCTGAGCCAGGGTCGCTGCGATGAGCACCGGGCGGCGGCCGACGTGATCCGACAATCGTCCGGCGAACAGCAAACCCGTCAAGACCGCGAGCGCATAGACCCCGAACACAACGGTAATCATGACCGGGGACAGCCCCCAAAGAGACTGATAGAGCGCATACAGAGGCGTGGGCGCCGAAGACCCCGCCAGGAAGGCCAGGGTGATGGATGCCAGCAAATTGAAAGAAGCGGTGCGCGACAGGTACAGGCCTGCGCTGGGGCGGGTGCTGCTGCTGGTAAGCGTGCTGCTGCTGGTAAGCGTGCTGCTGCTCGAGCTGGGCTTGCGGATTGCCGCGGCGGCTGGGTGCATACAAATCTCCGAGTAGACAGATCTGTCTGTTCCCGTTGAATCATACAGACCTGTCTGGTATAGTCAACCCCATGGAAAGCCCAGCGAGCACACGCCGGACATCAGCCAGAGAAAGGCTGCTGGCTGCCGCGGACGAGCTGTTCTACGAGAACGGCATCAATTTGGTTGGTATCGACCGCGTGATCGAGCGCGCCGGCGTGGCGAAGGCATCGCTGTACGATTGCTTCGGCAGCAAGGAAGAGCTGATCCGTGCCTACCTCAAGGGACGGGCCGAGAAGCGCCAAGCCAGGATCGTCGAACGAATGGCAGGCCTTCCGACGCCGCAGGAAAAGATCTTGGGCGTCTTCGACCTAATGGCCGAGATCGTGAACAGCACCAACTATCGAGGCTGTGCCTTCCAGCGCGCCAGCGCCGAAGCAGGCTCGAGCAGCGTCATCAAGGGCACCTGCGAGGAGCCGCGCGCCTGGCTGCTAGCCCAATTCACCGAACTCGCGCGGCAGGCGAACGCCGCCGATCCTGAACTTCTCGGCCGACAACTCGTGCTTCTATACGATGGCGCCGCAGTCGCGGCGTCCGTCGACGGCGATCGCAACGCCCCGCAGGCCGCCAAGGCGTTGGCGGCGCAAATGATTCGCACGGCCTAGGAGCCTGTCTCCTAGATGTCGAAGTAGATCGCGTCAGGCTCCGCCGCGCCGTCGCGCCGCGCCACACGCAATTCGGGCTCCTTCAGCGACACGCGCGAACGCGGTGGCACGCTGAACGTCAAGAATACCGAGCCGCCGATGACGCTGCCGGCGCCCACCACGGTCTGGCCGCCGAGCACAGTGGCATTGGCGTAAAGCGTTGCACCGTCTTCAACCGTGGGATGGCGCTTCTTGCCGCGAATGAGATGCCCGCTCGCATCTCGTGGCAGCGACAAGGCACCCAGTGTTACACCCTGATAGATCTTCACGCCCTCGCCGATATGGGTGGTCTCGCCGATCACGACCCCGGTGGCGTGATCGATGAAGAACGCGGCACCGATGCTCGCGCCGGGATGAATGTCGCAGCCCGTCTTGGAATGCGCCCACTCGGTCATGATGCGCGCCATCATCGGCACGCCCAAATCGTACAGCGCGTGCGCGACACGATAAACGCTGACCGCCAGCACCCCCGGATAGGCGAGAATGATCTCGTCCAGATTCAGCGCCGCAGGATCCCCATCGAACGCCGCCTGCACATCGCGTATCAACAACGCTCTGATCTGCGGCAGTCGATGCAAGAAGATTTGCGCCACCTCCTGCGCGCGCGGCGCGCACTCGCCGAGCTGCGGCAGGACCGCGTCGCGTTCGCGACCGTAGCACAGGCATTGTTCTATTTCGTGTTCAAGGCGCGGCACCAACGCGGCCAGCATGTGCTCGACGTGCGAACTCAAATTATCGGCGTCTAGATCTTGGCGCCCAAAGTACCCGGGATACATGAGATCGAGCACCGAAGTCAGGATCTCGACGATGCCCTCGCGCGAGGGTAGATAGCCATGCGAAATGCGCCGCCCGCGTTCATCGCCCAGATAACTGCCAAGCAACTCTTGGGAGAGTTCCTCGAGCGCGGCGGCCTGCGGCATCGCTTCGGGCTTGGCGTTCATGGTTGTCTCACCCTACGCGACCGCCTGCATTTTTTCGACTTCCTCGAACAAGCCCTCGAATAAGGCGCCTGACAAGTAGCGCTCGCCCGCATCCGGCAGAATCACCACGATGGTCTTGCCCTGGTTCGCGGTTTCGCGCGCCAGACGCAGCGCCGCAGCCATCGCCGCTCCACAGGAAATGCCCGACAAAATGCCTTCCTCGCGCGCCAATCGGCGCGCCATCTCGATCGCTTCTTCGTTGGTCACTTGTTCGACCCGATCGACCAGAGACAGGTCCAAGTTATGCGGGATGAAACCGGCGCCGATGCCTTGGATCTTGTGCGGTGTCGGGGTCAGCGCTTCGCCGGCACGGGTCTGCGAAATGACCGGCGAGTTTGTGGGCTCCACCGCCACGGTCATGATCGGCCTGCCGCGCGTTTTTTTGATGTATCGGGACACGCCGGTCAGGGTACCGCCGGTGCCCACGCCGCTGACGAAAATATCCACCTTGCCCTCCGTGTCGTCCCAAATTTCAGGGCCCGTAGTTTTCTCGTGAATGGCAGGATTGGCCGGATTGTCGAATTGCCTGACCCACAGATACTTTTTAGGATCGGAGGCAGCCAATTCCTCGGCTTTCGCAATGGCGCCCTTCATGCCTTTGGCGCCCGGGGTCAATATGAGCTTCGCTCCCAGTGCCGCCACAACTTTGCGTCGCTCCATGGTCATGGTATCCGGCATGGTGAGCACGCAGCCGTAGCCGCGCGCCGCGGCGGCGTACGCCAGCGCGATGCCGGTGTTGCCGCTGGTTGCCTCGATAATCGACATGCCCGATTTCAACGCACCACGCTCTTCGGCGTCCCATACCATCGCGGCGCCAATGCGGCACTTAACCGAATAAGCTGGATTGCGGCCCTCGATCTTGGCAAGAATGGTCGCGCCGCCGCCGGCGTTGAGGCGATTGATCCGTACCAGGGGAGTACGGCCTATGGACTTGGTGTTGTCCTCGTAAACAGGCATAAAGACCTCGCGGCTAATTCGTAGGATTAAAAGGGGATTTTCCTCCTAAGCGCGGCAGAAATGCCATAGAAGATTGTTATGAAGCACTGCCCGCGCGTTATAAGCGTCAGGGACGGTGAGCTTGAGCGTCGCGCACGACTGGCCCAGCGGGACGGGAGGCTTCGAGGCCCTGTTCTTCCATGCCTCGAAGCCTCCCGTCCTCCTGGGCAAGCCGCGCCGCTCAAATTCACAGTGCCGAATTGCTAGACGGGGGTCATCGACAGCGGTTGCGGACGCCCGACCATGAAACCCTGCACGAAATCGATGCCCATGCCCGTCACGGTATCGAGCGCCCACTGATCCTCTACATGCTCCGCTACCACGCGGAAATTCAAACTGCGCGAAAGTTCTATCATGGCGGCGACCATGGCTTGGTTCACCGCGTCTCCCGCGAGGTTCTTTATGAAAGAGCCGTCGATCTTCAGATAGTCCATCGGCAAGGTCTTGAGCGTTGAGAATGAGCTCAAACCTCGGCCGAAATTGTCCAAGGCAAACTCGCAGCCCATTCCATGCAGCACGCCGAGGAAGCGCTGCGCATGGTCCAGATTCGCGACCACCGAGGCTTCAGTGACTTCAAAGCAGATATCCCCGGGATTCGCTCCCGTATGATCGAAACAGTCGACCACGAATTCCAGAAATTCGGCATCGCCCAGGGTCTGGCCGGCAATGTTGATAGCGACGCTGCGGCCCGGCGGCAACTTCAAACCGCCGCGCCCGAGCGCGGACAGCACCGCTTGCACCACCCATCGATCGACGTGCGGCATCAAGCGATAGCGCTCCGCCGCACGAATGAATTCCGCCGGCGGCGCGGCCGGTTGGCCGCCCTCGCCGGCCAGGCGCACGAAAACCTCGAGCGCCGGGCCGCTCATTCCACCCGCGCGCGCGTGCACGATGGGTTGGTAATACAGTTCGAACTTGTTGTCGCGCAACGCGCCCTGCAGTTTCAGGAGCCATTGAATTTCGCCGCTGTGCCGCGCGTTCGCCTCCTCGCGCGCCGAATAAACATGCACGTGCAAGCCGCCCTGCTTCTTCGCGACGTAGCAGGCGGAATCCGCTGAGTTCATGATGTCTTCAATCGTGCCGCTGTCGCGCCCGATTTCAACCAGGCCGATGCTGACGCCGACATTGAAGATCTTGTCCTTCCAAACGAAGCGATAGTCGTTGACCGAACGCACCACGTTGTCGGCTATTTGCCGCGCCTTCTCCAATGGACAACCGACCAGCAGCAGCGCGAACTCATCGCCGCCGATGCGCCCGACGGTATCCGAGTCGCGCACCGTATCTTTGATGAGCGATGCGATCTCGCGCAGCATATTGTCGCCGGCGGTGTGGCCGCAGGTATCGTTGACGACCTTGAAATGATCCAGGTCGAGATAGCAGAGCGCATGCCCGGCATCGCCGGTCTGCGCGGAGTCCAAAGCTTCCTGCAGCCGCCGCTCGAACTCGCGCCGGTTCACTAGTCCGGTGAGCGCATCGTGGCTGGCCTGATAGGTCATCTGCCGCGTCAGGCCCCGAAGCTCGCTGGTGTCGTGAAGCACCAGCACCAGACCGGACGAGTCCTTACCCTCGAGTTGCAGCGGCGTCACGCTGATCTCGACGTAGCGCTCGTTGCCGCCGCTTGCGGGCACCAGAACCGCACGCCTCGCGGCGGTCACGCGCCCGGTGCTGCCCAAGGCTTTCTGCACGGGATCGTCGAGCTTGCGTCGATCGTTCTCATCCACCAAGGACGCAACGTCCGCAAAGGTCTTGCCCAAAACCTGGTTCACCTGCTGGCTGAGCAGCAGTTCCGCGGAGTGATTGATGTAATCGATCCGCCCTTCCGCATCCACGGTGATCACGCTCTCGCCCATGGCATCGAGCGTCGCCATGGCTCGCGGCTTCTGCGAGACTTCTGTCGGGATGGCGCCCGGCATCATTTCCAGCGCCGTCAGGAGCAGCGCCGGCTCTCCGGCACTGTCGATCAAGGTGCTGGAGAGTTCCACTCGTGTAACCTGACCTTGCCGATCCATCAGCTCGATTTCGTAGCGCTCTGCGGCGGACTCTCCCGCCAAGCGCCGCCGCAGATTGTTTTCCACCAACTCGACATATTCCGGCGCGACGAATTCGGTCAGTGGCCGGCCGACGACGTCGGGCGACTTCATCCCGAGCAGCGAGAGAAAGCGCGCATTGGCAAACAGAATCGCTTTTCGATGCACGAGCACGGCGTCGTGCACGGTCTCGACGAGGCGTTGAAACAGCTGCTCGCGATCCTGCAGCTGCGCCCCCCGCTGCTCGAGATCGTCGAGCAAATTGTTGACCGCAGCACCCAGCTTGCCCAGAGCGCCCGGCTCCCGGCTCTGCGCAATTCTGCCGGCTGCGCCGCCTTCGTTGATGAGATACTGAATCTGGCTCGAGAAATCGTTGACCGCGCGCTCGTGCCGGCGCTTCCACAAGAAAGGCACGGCTATGCCCACTGCCAAAATGGCTGCGATGACTAACCACAACGCAAGCGAAGAGAAGATCAACGCGGACCTCAATAACGACGAGTCTTAGCGACGCTTAATATTTGGGCGCCCTTCACGAGCTGGACACATCGCGAACCATCGTGATGCAGAGAATAGCGCAAGGGACTCGCGTAGCCTGTGGAAATTGACCATAATCAGCGGCCTTAATCGCGCGCGAGAAAACATGGATACATTGGCGGCTCGGCAGCAAATGGTGGATCAGCAAATACGCACCTGGGAAGTACTCGACCCACGAGTACTGGATGTGTTCGCCATGGTGCCGCGTGAAGCGTTCGTGCCGCCGGAATACCGTGAATTGGCATTTGCCGACACACCCATACCCATTGGCTTGGGCCAATCGATGCTGGCCCCAAAAATTCAGGGTCGCATTTTGCAAGCCTTGAGCGTATCCGCCAACGACAGCGTGCTCGAAGTCGGCAGCGGCAACGGCTATCTGGCCGCCTGCCTCAGTCTGCTGGGCCGCGCCACGCGTTCCATCGATATTCACCCGCAATTCACCGCTTCGGCGCAAGCCAACCTGCGCGCGGTGCCGAGCGCGGACGTGGAATTCGAGACGCGCGATGCCTTTTCCTCCGCTCCCTTGGGCGAGTACGACGCCATCGCCGTAACCGGCTCGCTGCCTGTCTACGACGCGCGCTTCGAACGATCGCTGCGTTTGGGCGGACGGTTGTTCGCCATTGTCGGCGAAGCGCCGGTGATGGACGCCATCTTGGTCCGCAGGGTCGATAACGCCGAATGGATTCGCGAAAGCCTGTTCGAAACCGTTGTTGAACCTCTGATCAACGCCACTGCCGCGCAAAGGTTCGTGTTTTAGCCATGGACTTTGAACTGACCCCGCGAGAATTCCTCGATCGGCGCGAAGCTGGCGAGGACATGACCCTTCTCGATGTGCGCGAGGATTGGGAAGTGAAGCTGGCGCCGGTTCCCACCCACACCGTGCATATCCCCATGGGCGAGATTTCCGATCGAGTGACAGAGTTGGATCCCAAAAAGGAGGTCGTCGTGATCTGCCGCTCCGGCGGCCGCAGCGCGCAAGTGGCCCAATTCCTCGAGCGCCAGGGCTTCGGCAAAGTTTTTAATCTCTCCGGCGGAATTTTGGCCTGGTCGCGGGTTATAGATCCTAGTATTCCGCAATATTGACCCGTCCCGCGCAGGTGATATAGTAGTATATAACACTATACTACCGGCCTGGGGACGCCCAAAATGGGTAATTCATGAAGCGAATTGCGATCTTTTTGGCCTTATACCTACTGGCGAACGCAGTTCCGGCGGCGGATTTGCTGGCCGTTTATCAGCGGGCCCTGCAAAACGACCCGCAGTTGCGCGAAGCGGAGGCGACCCGCCTGGCCGCCCTCGAGGCCAAACCGCAGGCTCTGTCAACGCTGCTGCCCCAGCTGGCCGGTAACGGCAAAATCTCGCGTGAACGAGACTCCGGGTCGATCAACGAAACCCAGTCGCTCGCCCTGCCCCCGTGCGGTCCCGGGATACCGGCCGGTGAGCCCTGTGCTCCGGCGGGTACGCCTACGACGGTGACCGAATCCTTCCCGTTCAGCGGCAAGGTCGACACTACGATTCATCAATACAGCATTGACCTCAAGCAAAGTCTGTTTCGCTGGGAGAACTGGGAGGCGCTGAAGCGCGCGGATTCTCAGGTGGCCCAGGCCGAGGCGGACTATCAAGCTGCGCAGCAAGATCTGATGGAGCGCGTCGCTCAGCGCTACTTCGATGTGCTCGGGGCGCAGGATGACCTCGAGGCGCAACAGATCGCATTGATATCGGTGACGCGACAGTTGGACCAGGCCGAGGCGCGCTATCAAATCGGACTCATCGCCGTCACAGACGTCGAGGAGGCGCGCGCCTCCCATGACAGTACCGCTGCCGCCGTCATCGCCGCCAAACGTACGCTGGCCTCAACGCTGGAGCTGCTGCGGGAAATCATCGGCGACCCGTTTGACTTCCTGGCGCGCCCGAACGAGCCGTTCGAAACGGCGAGTCCGGATCCGATCAGCGAGGATCGCTGGGTAGAGATGGCGCTGCAACAGAATCTATCGCTGGTATCGAGCCGTCTGGCCGCCGACATTGCCCGGGAAAATGTCTCCATCAGCCGCGGCGGGCATTACCCGTCGCTGGATTTGGTCGGGAGCGCCGGCAAGCTCACGAACAATCAGATCGACGTGTACCCCGACGGCAGTCCCGCGGGCGGCACGTTCTTGGACCAACGGCAGCGCTCAATCGGCATTCAATTGACCGTTCCCATCTACTCGGGAGGCTTGGTCTCCTCACAGGTGCGCCAGGCCGTCTATACCCATCGAGCGGCCAAGGAACGTCTGGAGCGGGTCGCACGACAGACTGAGCACGATGCGCGCGACGCTTACCTTGGCGTACTCTCTGAGATCTCGCGGGTCAAAGCGCTGCATCGCGCGGTCGAGTCCAATCTCACGGCGCTGCGCGCCACCGAATCGGGCTACGAGGCAGGAACGCGCACGGCGGTGGATGTGTTGCAGTCCCGCCAGCAGTGGGTGCAAGCGCAAACCGATTATGCGCACAGCCGCTATGACTACATGCTGAACGTGATCAAGCTGCAGCAAGCCGCCGGCATCTTGTCGGAACAAAGCTTGCAGCGAATCAATGCGCTGCTTAACGACTCGCCCGCCCCGCCTCCGCAGTCTGAAGTTCCGCCCCCGGCAGCCAAGGCTCAATAAGCGCGAGTAACTTGCCGACGCTGCCGCGGTTCGCTGCGATGATTTCTTTGCCGATGCTGCCGATCTGCTTGGAGGTGGCAGGCTCAGCCAACAGCCGTTGCAGCACAGCCGCGAGATCTGCGGCGCTCTTTACCTCCAGCGCCGCGCCCCGCGCGAGCAACAATCGCGCGATCTCCTTGCCGTTGAAATAGGAGGGTCCCGTCAGCACGGGAAGCCCAAGCGCCGCGGGCTCGAGCAGATTGTGTCCGCCGGTCGGCACCAGGCTGCCGCCGACAAATGCCACGTCGGCCGATGCGTACAGCGTTGCAAGTTCGCCGACCGTATCGACCAGCAGCACCGGCGCATCGCTCGGAAACCGCGCTTCTGCACCGCTCGCCATGCCGCTACGTCGTGCGAATTTCACCCCCCGCCGCGCCAGCAACTCGGCGACCGCGGCAAAGCGATCTTTGTGCCTCGGCACCAACAGCAGCACCGAGTTCGGGATAGATGCAAGCAGCAGCGCATGTGCGTCGAGCAGCTGCTCCTCCTCCCCCGCGTGCGTGCTGCCTGCGATCCAGACCGGCCGCGTACCGGACAAGGCTTCGCGCAGCGCCCTGCCCGCCTGCGCGATAGCTGCATCTACGCCGACATCGAACTTCACGTTGCCCACCACGACAGTCCGTTCGGCGGCAGCGCCGATCGATCTGAATCGCTCGGCATCCTCGGCGGATTGCGCCGCCACGAACAGGTTCTTGCTGAACACGCCGGCGAACAAGCTGCCGAAGCGCCGATACTGCGTCACCGATTTTGCGGAAAGCCGGGCGCTGGCCAACAACACGGGAACGCCGTCCCGCTCGCATTCGCGCAATAAATTCGGCCACAGTTCCGTTTCCATGATGATCGCCGTGCGGGGACGTATGCGCTTGAGGAAGCGCCTGACCGATCCGGGAGTGTCGTAGGGGAGAAATCGTATGTCGGCACTGCCTTCGATCAAAGCCGCCGCGCGTGCCCTTCCCGCCGGCGTCGCGGTGGTCACGACGAGCGGAATTTCTGGAAAGCGCAACCGCAGCGCCCGCAGCAGCGGCGCCGCAGCCGACATTTCGCCAAGCGAAACCGCGTGCAGCCAAATACTCGGGGCGGGTAGCGCCGCGCCAAACCCCAATCGCTGCGCCAGTCCGCGCCAATACTGACGATCACGCAAGCCGCGCCACAGAACTGCCGCCAAGGCTAAGGGCACGGCGCATCGGATCAACCAAGAGTAGAGGAAGCGCATCTCAATCCGCCTGATATCCGGCCAACAGTTCCGCCCAGGATGCCCGCGTGAATCGATCCGGAGGCATTACGGCGGCGATTTTTTGCAGCGAGCGCTTGAGCCTGGCCAGGTTCCTCAAGGTCCATGCACCGGGGGTGCGTAATCTTCCACGATCGAAATCGATCACGCTGATGGTCCCTAACGTATCGAGCAAGATGTTGTGCGCGTTCAAGTCCGCGTGATCGACGCCGTGGCGGTGCAGGCGCGCGACCGCCGCGCCCACGGCACGCCAGACTGACGCCGCAAGCGCGCCTGCCTCGAGCGCCGCACTCATAGGTTGTGCCTGTAAAACGCGCTCCGTGATCAGGTCGCAACGATAGGTCCACCGTTCGCGCCGGTAAAAAGCCGCCACCGGCTTCGGCACGGCCAGACCGCGCTCTGAAAGATAATGCAGCAGGCGCCACTCGCTAAACGAGCGCACTCGATCTTCCCCGGACCACCAATAGCGATCTTCCGAAATTCGCGCGACGAAGCCGCCACGGCGATAGTGCCGCAGCACCCACGGATGGACGGCGGATCCGACAAACCAGGCCGAACCCCGGCCGCCGGAAGCAGCGGCCGCCTCGCCGCGCGCAGCCCAAAAATCCGGATCGAACAGCGCTTCGGAAGCGCCGAGCTGCGCATTGCCAAGGCTATGAGGATCAGCCAGCATGACGCCCGTTGCAGTGGCAATGCGTTGGCCGCCCTTTATCATCCTTATGACTACCTTAAGCTTCAAACCGCCGCTGCAACACGTATGCCTGCTGCGTCTCTCGGCCATCGGCGACGCCTGCCATGCGCTGGCGGCGCTTCGAGCCTTCCAAGAGGCGTGGCCTGAAACGCGCTTTACCTGGATCATCGGCAAAGTCGAAGCCAAGCTGATGAGGGAGATACTTCCGGAAATCGAGTTTATCACCTTCGATAAGGCCGCAACCCCTCGGGAGTTGTGGCGCCTGCGCGCGCTGTTGCGCGGGCGGCGTTTTGATCTGCTGCTGGATATGCAATTGTCCTTTCGCGCCAGCCTGGTCAGCCGCCTGGTCCACGCTCCGATCAAGCTGGGGTTCGATCGGCAGAGGGCTCGCGAGCTGCAGTGGCTGTTCACGAACGCGCAGATTGAACCCAAGGCATCGGAACACGTGCTTGATTCATTCATGGGCTTCGCCCGGGCCTGCGGCATCGAACCTAAGCCTCCGCATTGGAACATCTCCTTGCCGCCGAGTTCGCTCGACTATGCACGCAGCATCATCACCGCGGGGCGAAGGACACTCCTCATCAGCCCGTGTTCCAGCCATGCCGCGCGCAATTGGCCGGCCGTAAGGTACGCGGCGGTCGCCGATCATGCCGCCTCGATGCATCAGATGAGCGTCGTGCTGGTGGGCGGCCGCAGTTCCGACGAGGCGCGGATGGGCGCCTCGATTGCCGCCGCGGCGCGCACGCCTCTCGTCAATCAAATCGGCAAGGACACGCTGCCGCAATTGCTCGGCCTGATGTCGCAGAGCACCGTGCTGTTGTCGCCCGATTCGGGTCCTGTGCACATGGCAAGCATGGTTGGGTTGCCCGTCTTGGGCCTCTACGCCGCCACCAATCCGCAGCGCGCCGGACCCTACTACAGCCGCCAGTGGTGCGTCGACAAGTACGACGCAGCGTCACACAAATACTTGGGCAAGCCGGCGGCGCAAATCCCCTGGACCACAAAAATCGAACGGCCCGGCGTGATGAACCTGATCGAGGTACGCGATGCCACCAAAAAACTCGACGCACTCATCCTCGCGAAGGATTTTCGCTAAGATGCCGACATGAGCGAAATCAGCGTTCCCGTCTCGCCGGGCGAATTGCTCGATAAGATCACGATCTTGAGGATCAAATCCAGCCGCATGAGCGATGCCCAAAAACTCGCCAATGTACGTATTGAACTCAAGGTGCTCGAGGAGACCTGGGGCGCCTCGCCCTATGCCAAGTCGGACATCGCAGCCGACGTGAATGCGCTGCTACAGGTCAATGAGCGGCTGTGGGTGATCGAGGACGATATCCGCGACAAGGAACGAGCGCAGGCATTCGACAGCGAATTCATTCGCCTCGCCAGGGCGGTGTACTTCGAAAACGACGAGCGGGCTGCGATCAAACGCCGCATCAACTTGAAGCTCGGTTCGACGATCGTCGAGGAAAAATCCTACGCCGAATATAAGTCCTGAAGGGTAAGCCCGAAGTTATCTCCCAGGGCACACCCCCGAAGGGTCAGGCTTTTAAGAATCGGTTTCCGCGGCGATATCCGCATGCCCCGGCGCGCTTCTGTTGAGCGTGTACTCGGCACCGCAATACGAACACTTCGCCCATCCTGTCGTTTCGATCGCCAGATAAACTTTGGGGTGCGAATTCCACAGCATCATGCCCGGCATCGGACAGGACAGTGGCAAATCCCCCGTGTTAACCGTGTAGTGATGCAGTGCATTCGGCACTATCAGCCGATGTTTGGAATCGTCTTGAACCATTGCCGACATAATCATCACTCCGCTGGAGAATCTCGGATCCACGACCCGGCGGCCAATTTTGACAGGTCACGGCGCCGTTTCAAGCGTCGCGTGCCAGATGGAGCGCAGCCGATCGCGAGTCTCCTGATACGGTGCCGCAGCCACGATGCGCTCGCCGTCGCCCTCGAGCGATGAATGATGCAGCACCGTGCGGTAGTTGATATAGGTCTCCTTCAGCCACAGCGCTGTCTCCTCATCGATCATGCCGACCGCCGCCAAACCTTCGAGTTGCCGAATATTGTCGGTATAGGTGAGCAGTTCCGGATGAGCCTGGGCGCCGGCCAACACCCAGTATTGCACGAGAAACTCGATATCGCCGATGCCGCCCGCGTCCTGTTTGATGTCAAATTCCTTCGGGCCCGAGCGCGACAGTTCCTTACGCATTCGCAGGCGCATCTCCAGCACGTCGTTGCGCAATGTCTCGCGGCGCACCGCCAAGGACAGCGTGCGGCGGCGCACGGCTTCGAAAGCCTCGCGAAGTCTGGCATCGCCGGCCACGGCGCGCGCTCGCAGCAGCGCTTGGTGCTCCCAGGTCCACGCTTCACTCAGCTGATAGCGCTCGAAGGCATCGATGCCTGTCATCAGGAAGCCGCCCTTGCCATTGGGACGCAGACGCATGTCGACCTCATAGAGGCGGCCGGCCGCGGAATGCATCGTCAGCAAATGCACGATGCGCTGTCCCAAGCGCAAGAAAAATATGCCGTTGTCGAGCGGCTTGTCGCCATCGGTCAGTTGGATGCTGCCGGCCGAGTCGTGCAGAAAGACCAAATCGAGATCCGACGCATAGCCCAGTTCCAGACCGCCCAACTTGCCGTAACCCGCGACCGCCACCGCGACGGGTCGCAGACTGCCCGGATCTTCACCGCAATGCGGCGTGCCGTATATTTGGGTCATTTGTTGCCAGGCAAGATCCATGCAGCATGCGACTATGAGCTCGGCGATATCGGTAAGCCTGTCGCTGACGCGCATCAGCGGTAAGCGCCCGGTCAAGTCGGCGAGCGCCACGTTGAAGACGGCCACTTTTTGAAATTGGCGCAGCGCCTCGACCTGCCGCTCCGGATCGTCGGGCGACAGTCTCTGCGTGCGTGCCGCCAATTCCAGGATGAATCCTGCGCGCGTCGGCAATTCGTCGAAAGCCTTGGCATCGATCAACTCATCGAGCAGCAGCGGGAAGTCGGCGATCTGCCGCGACAGAAAACCGCTGATGGCGCATACCTCGATGAGCCGGTCGAGCGCCGCGGGCTGCTCCTTGAGCAACGCCAAATATGACGCGCGGGAGCCGATGGCTTCGAGCACCCGCATCACGCGCTGTACGACGATGGCAGGAGCGGCATGTGCGGCCGCGGATTTGAGCAGCCGGGCCAAAATGACCTGGAGACGCCGGTGCCCGGCCTCATCGAGGCGACGATAGTTCGCAGCCTGCCGGAAAGCCTCCAGAGTCTCGGCAACGGCCTCAATATCGGCGCGCGGGAAACCGCTATTGGCCAGTTCCTCTTCGATCTTCGTATCGTCGGCGTCCAGCCATACGGCACCGATGTCGTCGTAACGGTGCTTGGCGTCGGGTGTACCGAACAGCAGTGCCTCGAAATGCTCCGCGACCTTCTCGAGCGTCGCGTCGAGCACGGCATTCGTTTCGTCCCACCCCTTGAATCCCATGATCATGGCGAGGCGCGCGCGATCCAGCGAACCTTCCGGCAACGTATGCGTTTGCTCATCGCGCATCATCTGCAGCGCATTCTCGGCCTTGCGCAGAATTAGATACGCCTCCGTCAGCTGCCCAATGTCATCGCCCGATATGAGCTTTGAGCCTGCGAGCAGCGGCAGCACCTCGAGCAGCGCTGCATTTTGCAAGCGCCGATCGCTTCCACCGCGCACCAACTGCATGGATTGCACGATAAACTCAATTTCGCGAATACCGCCTTTGCCGAGTTTCAGGTGATGTTCGAGATCCCGGCGGCTCACCTCGCGAACGATCAGCGCCTTCATGTTGCGCAGCGACTCGAATACGCCGAAGTCGAGATACCGGCGGTAGACGAAGGGACGAACGAATTCTTCGTAAGCTGAAGAATACGCATCGGCGCCGACAATGGCGCGCGCCTTGATCCAGGCGTAGCGCTCCCAGTCGCGGCCGTGCTGCTGCAGGTAATCCTCGAGCGATGCCAGGCTCACGACCAAAGGACCGCTTTCGCCGAAGGGCCGCAGCCGCATATCCACGCGAAACACAAAGCCATCCGCGCTGCGCGCGTCGAGCAAGCGGATGACTTCACGGCCCAGGCGATTGAAATATTCCTCGTTGTCGAGGACCCGCGGCCCGCTCGTCTCGCCGGCTTCGATGAATAAAAACACCAGATCGATGTCGGAGGAAAAATTGAGTTCGCGGCCGCCGAGCTTCCCCATTCCTAAAACGATGAAGGGCGACAGCGCCGGGTTCGAGCGCTGCGGCTTGCCGAATATCGGCAGCAAATGCCGCTCAGCGGACGCGACGGCCGCGCGAATGGTTGCGTCGGCCAGGTCGGACACGGCCCGCAGAGTCTCTACAACAGCGGCGGTTCCCGCGATATCGCACCACGCGATGCGGACCATTTCGCGTCTACGCCACTCGCGCAAGAGAGACATGGCTTGTTCCACCGATTGCGCCGCTGCCACCCGTGCTTCGTAGTGGGCATTCGCGCCGCCGGGTGCGAGCGCAGCCGGATCTTGGATCAACGCCTGCGCGACGAATTCGCTCGCAGCGACAACGCGCGGCAATTGTGCGCGATGAGAATCGCAGAGCGCCCGGTAGCGATCCGCGAACTCGGCCTGTGCGCATGCACGCTCCCACCAACGCTCGACGGAGTCGCGCAATTCTTCCGGCACAGATCCAAGGAATTCCATGGGCGTGTGTGTGGGAGTTACCGCGCGTTAGCGAATCGCCGTCAAGAAAACGCGCGGGAACGGCAATAAAACGCTGCCATCCGCGACCTTGGGATATGCCTTGGCAATTGCGGTCGTATAGCGCTTGATAAATGCACTGCGTTGCGCGGCATTCAGGGGTCCGAGAAAGGGCCGAAGACCGCTGCCTTTGAACCATTCCACAACCGCCTCGGCTCCCCCGTTCAGAAAATGATAGTAAGTGGTTCGCCACAAATCGACCTTCGAGCAAAGCGGTCGCAATAACTCGTAGTACGACGCGGCGCTCGGGAGAGGCGCGCGCGCAGCCGATGATGCGGCGAGTGTGGCCGCCCACGGTCCGTCAGCCGCAATCTCCCGCATGAGCCGATGAGCGGGCTCATCGAGATTGTCCGGCATTTGCACGGCCAGAGCGCCGCCCGGTGCAAGTCGTTCGACCAGCCCCGGTAGCAGCGATTCATGATGGTCAAGCCACTGCAGAACGGCATTGGCCAAAATGACATCAAATGGACCCGCATCCTTCCAGGCTTGCAGGTCCGCGACTGCAAAGCTGATGTGCGGCAGCCGGCGCCGCGCAGCCTCGATCATGTCGCTCGAACTGTCGATACCGGAAATCGTTGCTTGCGGGTAGCACGCCGCCAGCACTTCGGTGGAATTGCCGGGACCGCACCCCAGGTCAATTACCGAACGCGCGTGGATCGGCGGCAGAGCGGCGAGCAAATCGCGCACGGGCCGCGTGCGTTCATCTTCGAAGGCAACGTACTGTTTGGCAGACCAACTCAATTCAATCCCGACAACCAAGTGATCACGATGCTCTCAAGGGCAATGCGCCGATCCGAGTAGCTGTGATCAGTGTCCAGATGGACCGCGGTGACCCGGTTGCCGCCTTTGGCTTTGATGGCCGCCACCAGCGCATCCGTTTGCGATGCGAGATGGTCGTTCGCCGTGATGGCGAGCACGGGGATCTGCGCCAATCCCGGCGCGGTTCCAGCGACGACGAATTCTTTGGCGTGCGCGACCACTTCATCGACCATGCTCTCTGCGGTGACATCGGCCAGGGTCTCCATGTCGTCAGCCATCGCAGCCACGGCTTTCGCTCGCGGCCTGCCGCCGATCATTCCCATGTCCGCCATGGAAATCAGGATGGCGCCGCTCAATGCGTGATCGCGAGCGGCCGTGTGCGCGACGACCCACCCGCCCATGCTATGGCCGGCGATGGCAATTCGCTTCGGGTCGATCCCCAATTTCGCAGCGTTGGACGGATCACGCAGATAGGCCAGAACTGCGTCGGCATCCTGCGGATTTTGTGCGAATCTGAACGAGCCGGGGCTGCCCCAGGACCCGCGGTAGTTGAAGGTCACCGCGTTCCAACCGGCACGCCGAACCGCCTGTGCCAAATCGAGGTTCTTCTCGTTTCCGGGCAGGCCATGACAGATGACCAACGTGGGATGCGGCCCCGCCCCGGCCGGCGAGTACAGCAATCCATTGATGAGCAATCCATGGCTCGGGATGTGCAGTACCGTCATGGCCGCCGGATGCTCGCGGTCTGCGGGAGGATCGGTGAATATTGCCGGCGGCGCTGACTGCGCGCGCACGGCGCCTGCGTAAGCCAAAAACAACACGATGAAAGACAACACCAAACGCATGGTCAAACTCCGCAAAAAAGACCATTGTGTGTGCATGCTTCGCATTTCTAGCGGCGCGCCTTGGCGATCCAGGCTTCCACGTCCTCGAGTTTTCGCGGGAAGGCCGCGGTTAGCAAACGATAACCTGTCGGCGTGACAATTACCTCATCCTCGATGCGCACGCCGAAACCGTGCTCCGGCAAATAGACGCCAGGCTCGACTGTGAAGATTGCACCGACAGGCAGGGGCTTTTCATAAAGGCCTGCGTCGTGGACATCTAGGCCGACAAAATGGCCGAAGCCATGAATGAAATCTTTCAGATATCCGGCGTGGCGCAGCGACTCCTCAGCCACGTGCTGCAGCTCGGCCATGGATACACCCGGACGAATGGCCGCGAGAATATCTTCCTGCGCCTGATACACAGCCCGATATACCTTGGCCTGCTCCGCGCTGAACTTACCTGACGCGGGATAGGTGCGCGTGACATCCGCGGCATATCGTCCGTATTCGGCCGCGGCGTCGACCACGACGAGATCACCGTCCTTGAGGAGCCTGGAGTTCTTGTCCCAATGCAGGACCGCGCCATTGGGTCCCGAGCCCACGATGGATGAATAACTCAAGCCGGTCGCACCGTTGGCGAAGAACGCATATTCCATCTGCGTCTGTAGATCCCGCTCGGAGACCCCTGCCAGGCTGCCCTTGGCTATCGCCTCGTGACCGGCGCGCGTAATCGCAATCGCACGCTCCATGCGCTCGATTTCAGCGTCGCTGTGCACCTCGCGCAATCCAGCCAGCAAGGAACGTTGATGAACGAGGCGCAGTCCAAAGCGTTGCGCGACGCGAGCCGCCAATTCCGCATCGTTGCGGTCTTCCTTCGCCATGCTCGGCGGGGCGATGATGCTGACGCAATCATGGTTCTCCCCGGCGCCTTCGAGCGTGGTATCGGGCAATCCGCGCCGAACCCGATCGACGCCGTAGCGGTCTTTGAGTTCGGGGGAGATTGGCTCCCGCGGTCCGGTCCAGCGTTCGGCTTCTGGATCTCTTGGCTTCAGGAACAAAGTCACTTTATTGAACGGCGCCTTGGGTGCAAACACCAAAAATGCGCCCGGTTCATTGATGCCGGTGAGCCAGTAGAAATCCGCGTCCTGACGATAGTCCTCGGTGATCCCGGACACCTCGCCCTGCGCGCCGATGACCGCAATGCATCCATCAAGGGCCTTCATGAGGCGATCTCGGCGCTCGCGATATATGCTCGCGGCAAGATCAGCGGGCAGTGAGGGAGTGGCATGCTGAAAGCCGCCCGCCAGCGCTGCGGCGGCTAGGAATGTGCTGATCATTGAATGCGATCCTCGGGAATTGTTATTGGGCCATTTCTATGGCTACTGTACCCTATGAGTGAACATCAACTGAAACTCAAAGTCCGCACCGGGCAGGCTGAATTTCCCCTCTCACGCGCCGAATTCGATGCGCGTTTCCGCGCGCGGTTCGCCGATCCGGCTTTTGGGGACAAGTCCGCGGCGATCGAGGCGTTGCTGGAAGCCGCCTGGGACGGGTACCGCGAGGCACGGAAGAGTCCCATCACACGCAAGGCCGGCGCTGAGTTCGCGGATCCTGATTATGATCTGTCGGTCGATTGGCTCGAGGCACGCAGCGCCATTCAAGCCGCGCAACGACGCCACGACGATGAATCGCGCCCCTCCCGCATATTGCTCATCTGCGGCGCGGCTCGCAACGACAAATCCTGCCCCGGCGAGATGTCGAAGTCATTTCGCATGGTTCAACTCGCAAAATCGATTTTCGAACAGAAGGAGACCGAGGTTGACCTGCTCGACCTCAGCGTTCTGACGTCCGAGTACGGCAAGGTTATCTATCCTTGCAAGGGCTGCGTCTCCACCGCGATGCCGCTGTGCCACTGGCCTTGCTCTTGTTATCCCAACCACAGCTTGGGGCAGGTGACGGATTGGATGCACGAGATCTACCGACGTTGGGTTGCCGCGCACGGCGTCATGATCATCACGCCCGTGTATTGGTATCAAGCGCCCAGCGTGCTGAAGCTGATGATTGACCGGATGGTGTGTGCAGACGGCGGCAACCCGGATCCCACGACCACCCACGGCAAGAAGGCGGCGGAAGCCAAGGCGATTGAAATGCGGGGCTGGGATTTCCCGCGCCATCTGGCCGGACGTTCCTATTCGGTTGTCGTTCACGGCGATGCAGCGGGCACGGAACAGTTGCGACGCGCGCTTTCAGACTGGCTTAATGATATGAAGCTGATTCAAGCGGGCGCGGACTCATGCATCGATCGCTACATCGATTATTACGGCAAGTATGCAACCAGCCACGACGCATTCGATGAAGATGAGCCGCTGCACGAAGAGGTGCGCAATGCGGCGCGCTCGCTGATTGCCCACGTGGCGCAGCGGCGCGCGGGAATCAAAGCGCCCGATGAGAATTTGCAGGAGCCGCGGCCTAAGTAGCGAGTCGGCGATAATGAGATTGCGAAGCGGCGATAGCGAGGTGGCATTCTGGCGACGCTCTACACGGTGGGACATTCGAATCATTCCATCGAGAAATTCATCGGCCTATTGACCGCGAACGGCATCACGGCAGTGGCCGACGTGCGCTCTCGCCCGTTCAGCAGACGCCATCCGCAATTCAACAAGGAGCGGCTCGCGTCAGCCCTGGCGCAGCATGGCATTGCCTATGTTTTCCTCGGCAAGGAGTTAGGTGCCCGCTCCGAGGATCCGTCCTGCTACGAAAACGGCAAGGTTCAGTATCCCCGCTTGGCGGCAACACCGGCGTTCAAGGCCGGCATCGAGCGGGTGCTGGCGGGCGCTGCAAAATTTCGTGTCGCGCTCATGTGCGCGGAAAAGGAACCCCTGGACTGTCACCGTACCTTGCTCGTCAGCCGCGCGCTGGAAAGCACCGGGACCTCGATCTCGCATATCCTGGCCGACGGCAGCCTGGAATCCCAGGAAAAAACCATGTCGCGGCTCATCGATCTGGTAGGCCTGTCAAAGGAAGACCTGTTTCATCACGCCGATTTGGTAGCGGCAGCCTGCCGCTTAAGAGAAGACAAGATCGCCTACGTCAAGGGCTAGCAGGCATTAGAAACAACTTCACGGCCGAAGGATGCGCGGCATCGTGATAGATGGTGTTTTCCGCCGTCTTCAACAAGCGGCTCGAGCCGAGCGGCTCGCCGCTATTGGGATTCACGTCGAATCGGGGGAAATTACTGCTGGAAATATCCAATCGAATGCGATGGCCTTTCTTGACAACGTTGGCCGTATCGAACGGCCGGACGACGATACTGTAGATTTTGCCGGGAACGAGCAGTTGGCGCGTCTCGAAATGATCGCGATAGCTCGCACGCACGATGCCATCGGTTAGATTCATATCGAAACCGGTCGGAAAATCGGCGCTGGGGGGATATACGTCGATGAGCTTGGCCGTAAAATCCGTATCCGTCGCCGTCGATGCCGCGTACAGCGTGACTTCAACGGGTCCCGCCAGCACGACATCCTGCTTGAGGATCTCGCTCTCGAACACCAGCACATCGCTGCGCCCGCGCAGCGGTAGATAGGGTGGACGCGAGCCCGGCATATCTGCGCGCTCGCGTTGGTCGTAGGCGCCATCCCTCAGCCGTTTCGAGACACCGCCGCCGATGGTGGGCACCGGATGTGCGGGATCGAATTGATATACCGTCGCTGCGGCCTCGGGTTGCGACGGCGCATGCGTGTTCAGCGATCCGTCGGCATGCAGATAGAAAATCGCGGCGCGTGCATCAGCGGGCGGCCATACCTTCGAATCGCGCCACTCACCGCCGTGGTAGAGGCGGCCGGCCGGGTCTTTGTGACCGTCGCCCGTGCCCATCAAAAAATATCGTACCGGCGCCTGGGTGGCAGCTGCAGTCTTGATGCCTTTCAGATAATAGTCAAACCACGCCAAATGGAAATTCGTGTCGAAATCCTTGATCGCAGCATCGGCGCCGAAATCGACGTCGCCCGCGAAGGTGGCGGTGTTCCCATGATGCGTCCAGGGTCCGATAACCAGCCGCATCGGAGATTTCTTCAGGGCGCCAAGCCTGCGCCAATTCTCGATGGTGCCGCGCAGATAAATGTCGTACCAGCCGCCGACGTGCATCATCGGCACATCGGCTGTCTGGCCGTAGAACTTCTCCCATTGCATGCCGAGCGTGTCCCAGTGGGCGTCATAGTCCGAGTGGGTCGCTTCGTCGAGATAGTAGCCTTCGTAATTCGGCGCAACCGACAACGGACTTAACCCCTTGCGGATCGGTAGAGCCGAATACCAAGCATTGACGTCCTCCTTGGAAAGCATTCCCTTGGTCACCGGGTCCTGGGCATCGTCCAGCGCCTGCGACCACGCCCAAGTCAATTGCCGGCCCATTTCGAAGGCACCGTCGTACCTGACGCTGTGATCCCATGCGTTCGACATCCCGCCCATGTTGAGCAGCAAGGTGCGCAGATGCGGCGGCGCGAGCTTCGAGGCGTCCGCTTGGGTGTGCGCCGCATACGAGGTTCCGTACATACCGATCTTGCCGTCGCAAAAGGACTGCTTTGCGGCCCACTCGACGGTGTCGTATCCATCGTAGGCATCGTACGAGTAGTACTTCTCGAATACGCCCTGCGAATGATGGCGCCCGCGCGTGTCCTGAACCAGGACCACATAGCCATGTTTCGCCAGCGTCTCGGCGATGGTAACCGCCGCGGCATCCGATTTATCGTAGGGAGTGCGGTGCAGAAGCACAGGAAGGCGCTCCGCGGCCGCGACGCTGCCCGTCGCCGGCCGATAGACATCCGTCGCCAACAATACGCCATCGCGCGCCGCGACCATGACGCCCTGCTGACGGATCACATCGCGATATACCTTGGGCAGCGCGGCCGTCTCGCCGTTCGCCAAAATGACGGCGCAAGATAAGCCGGCCAGAAGAAATGCGCGGAACCGGAATGAGGCGACAGTCATGGCCTTGAGGCTACCTTAACTTCCGAAATTCGTCGCGCGCCTGAGGGTGTTCCGCAAGCAGCCCTTCGAGCCGCGCCAGCCGCGAATGTGCAGCGTTGCGCAATGCCCGCGGTGCTTCGCGATATGACTCGCGCAGCAGCACGTTGTCTCTTTCTACTAAAATGGCCGCCAATGTCGCGGCAATCGCCAGGTCCTTCTCGGCCGGCGCGATGTCTTTGCCGTGACGCGTGCTTGCGTAGAGCCTGTACCAAACCATTCGTGTGACATCCGGCAGCATGGCCGGAACACAGTGACCTCCCGCGAGTATCCCGGCATCGCGGCTGCCTTCGAGCAGATAGTCATAGAACGGTATTGCCGACGCATGCCAGTTAAGTTCCGGCACGGAGACGACTTCTCCCAAGATTGACCCGGGCGCGAAGAGCTCGACCCGCAGTCCTCCGCCCGAGAGCATGAGAGCCGTCGAGGGCTTCTTGCGCGACGCGCCCGGCACTTCCGCGAAGGGTAATTGGGTCGCTTGCAACGTTGCGAGGAACGAAGGCTTGGCGGCAAGCTTCAAGGTCTGTCGGCGAGCCAGCTCCAAGGGTTCCTGTGTCTTGGGCAACAATGCGATGGCGCCGTATTCATTGAGCCAGCTCAAGTAGGCCAAGGTACCGGCCACCACCAGGCCGGCCTTAAAGGCGCCGCAGTTGTGCAATTCAACCAGGACACTGGCAACAACCTTATCCGCCACCCGATATCCGAATTTTGAGAGCGCGGCCACTTGCTTCGCAGTCCAATCCGAATGCGCAATTCGGCCTTGCATGGCTTCATAGGCATCGGCATTGCTCACGGTGCCCACAAATTGCTCTGATCGCTTGCTCGGCGCCGGATAATAGGAGCGATACCAATACTCATGTCCCGTGCCTGCGCGCTTGACCAGGGTACCGGGGGTTCCGGGCAGCAGTTGAGCGGTGCCATTCGCCCGCTTTTTCACCTCCGCATAGAGCGTGCAAACGGCTATTTCATGTAGACGGTAAAGCAGTCCGTGATTACCCACTGTAATCAAATACTAGTGGGTAACGCCGTCCCTGGCAATGCGCCAAAAAAAGCCGCGCAACATTAACTCAGGGTGGTCGAATCATTAAACTGCGCCCGCTTCGAGCGCGCGAAAACCCTACAAAAATAAGCCTCTCAGAGCGTTTGACGCGGCATCTTAACGAGCGTAGAACTTGTTTATCAAATTGTTTCGGTGGGCCATCATGTCAACCAAACTAATCGTTTTTGCCGCGGCACTAATCCTTGCGAGTCCTGTTCTTGCCGCCAACGGAGGGGGCTCTGGAGGGTCATCCAGCGGCGGTGGTGGCGGTGGTGGACACTCTGGCGG